>Ga0208898_1000019_pt1 | contig 383445 bp, 400 predicted proteins | sample VirMetDEL_Mar_4_FD_184513 | JGI IMG/M metagenome (GOLD analysis project Ga0208898, IMG submission 184513) | Aqueous microbial communities from the Delaware River and Bay under freshwater to marine salinity gradient to study organic matter... | ecosystem: Environmental > Aquatic > Marine >...
GCATCATCTGCGCGCGCTCGGCCTGGCTGCGGATCACCTGGGCGGCTTCCGCCTCGGTCATCTGCGCCATTTTCTGGCCGTTCTCGCGGAACACTTCCACGGCGCGGGCCATGGCGCCCAGCTCGTCCGTTCGACCTGTCGCCGGCACCACATCAACCGAGGCCGGATCTTCGGCAATCTGCGTGGCGATCCGCACCAGGTTCAACAGGGGTCCGGTGATCGACAGGCGAATGAAGAAATAGAGGGCCACGACCAGCACCGCGGTGACGGCAACGCCGGCCAGGGCAGCAGTGACCAGGGTCTTGCCCTGTTCGGCCAGGCTCTTGCTCAAATCCCAGGCATAGGCCGCGACACCCACAGTGCTCGCCTCGGGGCCAAAACGCGCCGGCACGGCGACATAGGCAATGGCGCCTTCCGACACGATCTCGGTCTTGCCGCTGGCCAGCGCCTTGCCGGCCACGTCAGCCATGGCGGCATTGGTGGGCGCGTCCTCGGAGGTCGTGACGATGATCGCCGATTCCATATTGTAGCTGGCACCGGCCTTGAACTGCTCGCCCAGTGATTTTTCCAGCCCGGCATAGGCCGTCATCAGCGCGTCGGCCTTGCCGAACCGGATGCCGCCAGCGAGCTGTTCGGTACTGCCGGCAGACAGGGCCATATTGGCCTTTTCCAGCTCCGAGCGCAGCAGGGCCGCATTCTGGCTGGCGCCGACATAGCTGATCGCGGCGGAACCCGCGATGAGCGCAAACAGCACGAGGCCAACGATTTTCTGAGTGAGTGTAAGTTTGATCATCATTGGTCCTCGTGCAGCATAGGTAACAAACTAGAGCGAGCGATCAGAGCATCGAGACGTCGACGCCGACCGTGATGGCGCCAATCAGCGCGCCGGTCGCCGGATCGGTGATCGGCACCGAGACCTGGCTCTGGAAGGCCTGCGTGCTTTCGTCCTGTTCGATCTCGCCGATATGGACGGCATCCGCGCCGGCACCATAGCTGGCGGTGAACTTGTCTTCATCGCCCTGCCAATAGTCAGAGGTCAGCGTGCTCTGGGCCACGTTGAGACCCTTGGCATCCATGGCGAAGATTTCGGTATATTTGCCCAGCGACTCGTCCTGGACGGACTTGAGATAGGCCGAGGCGGCATTGCCCATCGTGGCGTCGATCAGCGGCTTGGCGGAGGCATCGACCTCGGCGCGCCACTGTGTGTCCAGCGCATCGATCTTGGCCTGGTCATAGGCGCCGCTCAGGGCGTTGTGGGCGTTGATGGCCTCGATCAGAATGGGATTGGCAGCAAAAGCCGCGATCTCGCTTTTGGCCAGTTCGGTCAGCGGCGCGGTGAATTCATCCTGTGCCTGCAGTGCGGCACTGGTCGACAGCAGGGCTGCGAGAGTCAGCGCCGCCAGGCCCGGCCGCAGCATGGAATGGATGGTCATGAGCTTGTTCTCCTCTGCCGCGCACAATGGCGGCGTGGGCACAAGCATCGTTCAGCTCTGTAAATAATCTCTAAATTAATGTGCTCAGAGGAATTTAACTGGTCACGCCGCGCTGCGACGTCGGTCAACTATCTGTTTTTGCTGCGCTTCTTCGGCGAGCACAAAAATATCGACAATCTGATCCAGCGTCCGCGCTTCCGATTCTGTCTGCTCAATGGCCGCATTGGTCTCCTCGACCAGGGCCGCATTATGCTGGGTCATTTCATCGAGCGTGCGCACCGAGATGCTGACCTCGTCAATGGCGGTTGCCTGATCGCGGCTGGCCCGGGCAATGCCTTCGACCAGCGCCGTGTTCTGTTCGGCAGCGCCCAGCATGGCCGACAGCCGCTCGGCGGCATCGCTGACCAGCGTGCTGCCCGCCTTGACCTCGCGGGCGCTCTGTTCGATCAGCACCTTGACGTCGGCCGAGGCCGAGGCGGCCGACTGGGCGAGGCGGCGCACTTCCACCGCCACCACGGCAAAGCCCTTGCCGGCATCGCCGGCCCGGGCCGCTTCCACCGAGGCGTTCAGCGCCAGCAGGTTGGTCTGGAAGGCAATGTCGTCGATCATGCCGATAATGCTCGAGATCTTGGCCGAGCTGGAGGTGATGCGCTCCATGGCGGCGCTGGCCTGGGTCATCACCTCGCCGCTGGCCGAGGCACTGCCGGAGACCGCCTGCGCCTTGCTGGCCGCGTCCTGGGCCCGCCTGGCATTGTCCGCCACCGTGCCGGCCAGCTGTTCCATGGCGGCCGAGGTCTCCTCGATGGTGGCGGCCTGCCTGGTGGTGCGTTCGCTCAGGTCATTGGCGCCGGAGAGAATTTCCCCGGTGGCGACGCGGATCGAGCGCGACGCCTGCCGCAGCTGGCCGACCACATCGGCAAAGCGCGCGACGGTGCTGTTAAGCGCCTGGCGCAGGCCTTCGAACTCGGCGTCAAACTGGGTATCGATGCCGTGGCTCAGATCGCCCTCCGCCAGGGCCGCCAGGGCGGCGCCTACGGCCGCTACGGCCTGCTTGCGGGCGGTGACATCGGTGGCGAACTGCACCACCTTGTAGGGCGCCCCGTCGAGCCCCAGGATCGGCGTGAAGGTGCTCTGGATCCACACTTCGCTGCCATTGCTGGTGCGGCGGCGATATTCGCCACTCTTGAAGGCGCCGTCTGCCAGATCGCGCCAGAACTGCTGATAGGTCGGGTCGGTCTGCTGCGCGCCAAACAGCAGAAGCGCATTGGGCTGCCCGACCAGGTCGGCAAGCCGATAGCCCAGCAGGTCAAGGAACAGCGGGTTTGCCGTGATCAGCTCGCCGCTCAGGGTGAATTCGGCAACCAGCTGCGACATGGAAATGGCATTGAGCTGGCCGGTATGGTCGGCTGCGATCTCCAGATGCCGCCCGGTTTCCGCGCCCAGCTCGGCAATGCGCAGCGAATTGGTGCGGAACACTTCCACCGCCCGCGCCATGCTGCCGATCTCGTTGCCATTGGCGGTATAGGGTACTTCGGTATCGAGCTGGCCCTCGGCAATGGCATTCATCGTGGCCGACAGCCGCGGTATGGGTCGGGTCAAGGCCCGCGACAGCAGCAGCGCCACGACGCCGATCACCAGCAGCGCCAGGCCGCCGACAATGGCCATCATGGTCAGGCTCTGGCCGACCACCGCCTCGATGGGCGCGCGCGCCACCGCCACGAACAGCGCCCCGATCACCGTGCCATCGGCCATGGCGATGGGCTGGTAGCGGGTGGCATAGGCCACGTCATTGATGGTTTCATTGCCGATCACGGCCTTGTTGGCCATCATCGCCTCAAACAGCGCCGTGCCGGCGACAATGGGCCGATCGAGCAGACGCGCCCCATCGGCACCGGTCAGGCTGGTGGTGCCGATGCTGAAATCGGGACCGAGTTCGGCGTCGAACACGTAGATGCTGGCATCCTGCGCGGACACGCTGGCCACCGTGTCGATGACGCCGTCATTGCGGAAGCGCGGCATCGACCGCATGGTCAGGCTGGCCACATTGCCCACCTCGTCGGGCCCCACTTCGAGGCTGGGCAGGTTGACGCTGAGGATCTGCGCGGTGATGCGCGTGGCGCTGTCGAGCGCCTTGTCCACATCGGCACTGGCGCTGGCCGACAGGCTGACGAACAGCCCGGCGACAACCGCGGCAATGGCGATGGTGATCGACCCAATGGCCATGGCGGCAATGGCAGCGGTGAGGCGAATATTGCCCAGGAGCGATGTCATGATGCGTCTCCGACCAGTGCACGGCGATGGGACCGTGCTGAAGGCGGACTGTGCCCGCCGTAATCTTAACGCCAGATTGATGTCATGAGAAATTCGTAGTCATATTGCTGGGTCGCACAAATATTAGGCAATATAGATAGCCTGCGTGGCGGAATATTTTCCCTGCTTGTAAATCAGGCAATAAAAAGCCCGCGGACCGGGATCCGCGGGCAATGTCTTGACAGGGTGATGATGGCTTAGTGGACGTGGCCGCCATTGATCTGGCCGGCTTCGATGGCCAGGTTCAGCAGCGCGCTGACCACTTCCTGCGCATAGGACTTGGCTTCCGGCGTCGGCGCCGCCGCCAGTTCGGCCTCGGCGGCCTTGATCTGGGCCGCCAGGTCCGCATGGTCGAATTCGGAGAAGGGCGCAGACTGCTCGGCCAGGATCGTCAGACCCTCGGGCGAGACATCGGCAAAGCCGCCCTTGACGAAAAAGATCTCGTCGCGGCCATTCAGCCCGTTCACGGTAATGAACCCCGAGCGCAGCGTGGTCATGAAGGGCGCGTGATCATGCATCACCGTGAAATAGCCTTCGCTGCCCGGCACGGTGACGGAGGTCACCACTTCCGACAGCACCAGGCGCTCGGGCGACACGATCTCGATCTTGAGGCCTTCAGCCATAGTTTTGGTCCCTTAACGGCAGATGGGCTCGCCGCGTGCGGCAAGCCCGATGGATGGATCAGGCCGCCTGCGCAGCCAGCTTCTGGGCCTTCTTGACGGCATCTTCGATGGTGCCGACCATGTAGAAGGCGCCTTCGGGCAGATGATCATACTCGCCGGCCACCAGGCCCTTGAAGCCCTTGATGGTGTCTTCGAGCGCCACGAACACGCCCGGCGTGCCGGTGAACACTTCAGCCACGTCGAAGGGCTGGCTCATGAAGCGCTCGACCTTGCGGGCGCGGGCCACGATCAGCTTGTCTTCTTCGCTCAGCTCGTCCATGCCCAGGATGGCGATGATGTCCTGCAGCGCCTTGTACTTCTGCAGCACTTCCTGCACGCGGCGGGCCACGTCGTAATGCTCCTGGCCCACCACGTTGGCATCGAGGATGCGCGAGTTGGAAGCCAGCGGATCCACGGCCGGGTAGATGCCCTTTTCCGAGATCGCGCGGTTCAGCACGGTCACGGCGTCAAAGTGGGCAAACGAGGTCGCCGGCGCCGGATCGGTCAGATCGTCGGCGGGCACGTACACGGCCTGCACCGAGGTGATCGAGCCCTTGTTGGTGGTCGTGATGCGCTCCTGCATCTGGCCCATGTCGGTGGCCAGCGTCGGCTGATAGCCCACGGCGGAGGGAATGCGACCCAGCAGCGCCGACATTTCGGCACCGGCCTGGGTAAAGCGGAAGATGTTGTCCACGAAGAACAGCACGTCCTGGCCCTGGTCGCGGAAGTTTTCCGCAATGGTGAGGCCTGTCAGCGCCACGCGGGCACGGGCACCAGGGGGCTCGTTCATCTGGCCGAACACCAGCGCGCATTTCGAACCGGCAGCCGAACCACCATGCTCGGCCGGGTTCTTGTTCACGCCCGATTCGATCATTTCGTAGTAGAGATCGTTGCCTTCGCGGGTACGCTCACCCACGCCGGCAAATACCGAATAACCACCATGCGCCTTGGCGACGTTGTTGATCAGCTCCTGGATCAGCACGGTCTTGCCCACGCCGGCGCCGCCCATCAGGCCGATCTTGCCGCCACGCGCATAGGGCGCGATCAGGTCGACCACCTTGATGCCGGTAACCAGCACGGTGCTTTCCGGGTTCTGCTCGGCAAAGGTCGGCGCGTCCTGGTGGATCTCGCGCTTGTCGGTCGAGGCGATCGGACCGGCCTCGTCGATGGGCTCGCCGATCACGTTCATGATGCGGCCCAGCGTGGCTTCGCCGACCGGCACCGTGATGGCCGTACCCAGATCGATCACTTCGGCGCCGCGCACCAGGCCTTCGGTCGTGTCCATGGCAATGGTGCGCACGGCGTTTTCGCCCAGGTGCTGCGCCACTTCCAGGACCAGACGCTGGCCATTATTGGTGGTTTCGAGGGCGTTCAGGATCGCGGGCAGGTGGCCGTCGAACACGACGTCCACGACGGCACCGATGACCTGCGATACGCGACCGGCCTTTTTCTCTGCCATTTGTTTCGTCCTTCGCTTCGATTGCTTAGAGCGCTTCCGCGCCCGAAATGATTTCGATGAGTTCTTTGGTGATCTGCGCCTGGCGCTGACGGTTGTAGCTGAGCTGCAGCTGCCCGATCATTTCGCCGGCGTTCCGCGTCGCATTGTCCATTGCCGACATCTGCGCGCCATAGAAGGAGGCACTGTTTTCCAGCAGCGCCCGCAGCACCTGCACCGCAATATTGCGCGGCAGCAGGTCTTCCACGATCGCCTCTTCGCTCGGCTCGTATTCGTAGGGCACGGCCGAGGCTTCGACCTCGCCCTCTGCCTTGGCGGGCAGCTTGGCCGGGATCAGCTGCTGGGCCGTCGGCACCTGGCTGATGACGCTGCCGAACTTGGCAAAATAGAGCGTCGCCACGTCGAACTCGCCCGCATTGAACATGTCGAGCACCTTGTCCGTGACCTGCTGGGCCTGGACGAAACCGACCCGCTTGATCTCGCGGAAGTTGAAGGTGTCGACGATATTGTCGGCATATTGCCGGCGCAGGATATCGTGGCCCTTGCGGCCCACGGTCAGGATCTTGACGGTCTTGCCCTGGCTGAGCAGCTTGGCGGCATGCTCGCGCGCCAGCCGGGCGATCGACGAGTTGAAGCCGCCGGCCAGGCCGCGCTCGCCGGTGGCGACCACCAGCAGATGCACCTGGTCCTTGCCCGTGCCGCCCAGCAGCACCGGCGCATTTTCCTGGCCGTCATAAACGGCACCCAGCGCCGCCAGCACCTTGCCCATGCGCTCGGCATAGGGGCGCGCTGCCTCGGCCGCTTCCTGGGCGCGACGGAGCTTGGCCGCCGCGACCATCTGCATGGCCTTGGTGATCTTCTGGGTCGACCGGACCGAGTCGATCCGGTTCTTGAGGTCCTTTAGCGAAGCCATTGGCCGTCGATCTCCCTGCTGGCCTTAGGCCGCGTAGGTCTTCTTGATCTCGTCGAGTGCAGCCTTGAGCTGGGCACGGGTATCGTCGCTCAGGGCCTTCTCGGTGGCGATGGTGGTCAGCAGCCCGGCATATTTGCCGCGCAGCGCCGACAGCACCGACTGCTCGAAATCGCCGACCTTGTTGACGGCAACGCTGTCGAGATAGCCATTGGCGCCGGCAAAGATCACCGCAACCTGCTCTTCCATCTTGAGCGGGCTGAACTGAGGCTGCTTGAGCAGCTCGGTCAGGCGCGCACCACGGTTGAGCAGACGCTGGGTGGCCGCGTCCAGATCGGAACCGAACTGGGCGAAGGCCGCCATTTCGCGATACTGGCTGAGCTCGCCCTTGAGCGAACCGGCAACCTGCTTCATCGCCTTGACCTGGGCCGACGAGCCCACGCGGCTGACCGACAGACCCACGTTCACGGCCGGGCGGATGCCCTGGAAGAACAGGTTCGTTTCGAGGAAGATCTGGCCGTCGGTGATCGAGATCACATTGGTCGGGATATAGGCCGACACGTCATTGGCCTGCGTCTCGATCACGGGCAGCGCGGTCAGCGAACCAAGGCCATGGGCTTCGTTCAGCTTGGCAGCGCGCTCGAGCAGACGCGAATGCAGGTAGAACACGTCGCCGGGATAGGCTTCGCGACCTGGCGGACGGCGCAGCAGCAGGCTCATCTGACGGTAGGCAACGGCCTGCTTGGTCAGATCGTCATAGGCGATCACGGCATGCTTGCCATTGTCGCGGAAGAATTCGCCGATGGCGCAGCCGGTGAAGGGCGCGATGTACTGCAGCGGCGCCGGATCGGAGGCCGTTGCCGCGATCACCACCGAATACTGCAGCGCGCCGGCTTCTTCGAGCTGGCGCACGAACTGGGCGACGGTGGAGCGCTTCTGGCCGATGGCGACATAGATGCAATAGAGCTTGTCGGTATCGGACGCATTGGCGTCATGAGCCGGCTTCTGGTTGAGGAACGTGTCCAGAATGATGGCCGACTTGCCGGTCTGACGGTCGCCAATGATCAGCTCGCGCTGGCCACGGCCGATCGGGATCAGCGCATCGATGGCCTTGAGGCCGGTCGACATGGGCTCATGCACCGACTTGCGCGGCAGGATACCCGGCGCCTTGACGTCGACGCGACGGCGTTCGGTATGCTCGATCGGGCCCTTGCCGTCGATCGGATTGCCCAGACCATCGACCACGCGACCCAAAAGGCCCATGCCCACGGGGGTGTCCACGATCGAGCCGGTCCGCTTGACGACATCGCCTTCCTTGATGGAACGGTCATTGCCGAAGATCACGACGCCGACATTGTCGGTTTCAAGGTTGAGGGCCATGCCCTTGATGCCACCCGGGAACTCGACGAGCTCACCGGCCTGCACCTTGTCCAGACCATAGACGCGGGCAATACCGTCACCGACGGAAAGCACCTGACCGACTTCGGAAACCTGGGCTTCCTGGCCGAAATTCTTGATCTGGTCCTTGAGGATCGCAGAAATTTCCGCGGCTTTGATGTCCATTATCCGACCTCTTTCATGGCGATCTTCATCGCAGCGAGTTTTGTCTTGAGCGAAGAGTCGATCATCTGGCTGCCGACCTTCACCTGAAGGCCGCCAATCAGCGACGGATCGACGAATTGATTGAGCGTGACGGTCTTGCCGATCTTGGCCTTGAGCGTTTCGCCCAGGGCCATGACCTGCTCGGCATTGAGCGGTGCGGCCGAGGTCACGTCGGCCGTCACTTCGCCGCGCGCCTTGGCGGCCAGCTCGCGGAAGCCGGCAATGATGGCGTCGAGCGCAAACAGCCGGCCGTTCTTGGCGACCAGACGCAGGAAATTGGCCACCAGCGGATGGGTCTTGGCCTTGCCCAGCAGCGCATCGAGCGCACTGGCCTTGGTGTCAGCCGAAATCACCGGTGAACGCAGGAAGCGCGAAAAATCGGCGCTCTCGCCGATCAGACGCGTCACGTCGGAAAGCGACGTCTCCACCGATGCCAGCTGGTTCTCGCTGCTGGCGAGATCGAACAGCGCCGACGCATATGGCCGGGCGATCTGGGTAAGCACTGAATTCTGCGCTGCCAATGCCGCATCACCCTCTTGGTTGCTTGCCTGCTTGCCGCCAATTCTGGTTGGGAAACCCGGGCGGTCGCTGACGCTTGTTCTTGTTTGGAAAAGAGGGCGTCCGGAGCCCCCTTCAAAGTCGCGCTCGCTCTAGCACAGGCCTCGCGCGCCTTGCAAGGCTTGGGGGAGAGATTCAAAGGCGGTGAAAGTGTCGCAGGGCGGCCTACATGAAGCTCATCGGGTCGATATCGACCTGGACGCGCAGATTGCCCGTCGCCTTCTCGGCCGAGCCGAGCCAGAACCGCACATAGCCGGACAGGTCGAAATCCTTGCCCGACTGCGCCAGCAGCCGCACCCGGTGCCTACCCCGCACCATGGCAATCGGCGCATCGGCCGGGCCGAACAGGCGCACGCCCTCGGCCATCGGCGCGGCCGACAGCAGCTTCTTGGCATAGCCCATCGCCACGTCATGCTCGCTGGCCGAAACGATCAGCGCCGCCAGCCGTCCGAAGGGGGGCAGCCCGCCCGCCTCCCGCGCCGCCAGTTCATGGGCATAGAAGGCCTCGCGATCGCCGCTGACCATGGCCTTCATCACCGCATGATCAGGATGATAGGTCTGCAGGAACGCCTTGCCATTCTTTGAGGCGCGCCCGGCCCGGCCCGCCACCTGGGTCAGGATCTGGAAGGTTTTTTCCGCCGCGCGCGGGTCGCCATGCGCCAGCCCCAGATCGGCATCGAGCACGCCCACCACGGTCAGCTTTTCGAAGTGATGCCCCTTGGACACCAGCTGGGTGCCGATGATGAGGTCATAGTCGCCGCGCTCGATTTCGGCGAGGCGCTGCTTGAGCTGGGCATTGCTGCCCATGTCCGAGGACAAAATCACCCGTCGCGCATCGGGAAAGCGCGCCGAGGCCTCCTCGGCCACCCGCTCGATTCCGGGGCCAACGGCGATCAGCGCATCGGCGGCGCCACAGGCACCGCAGACCGTCGGCGTGCGCACCTCGTGCCCGCAATGGTGGCACATCAAGACGCCGCGGAACCGATGCTCGACCATCCAGGCCGAACAGTCCGGGCACTGATACTGGTGGCCGCAGGAGCGGCACAATGTCAGCGGCGCATAGCCGCGCCGGTTGAGAAACAGCAGCGCCTGCTCGCCCCGATCGAGCGCGGCAAAAATCTCGCGCGCCAGCAGCGGCGCGATCCACTCGCCCTTGGGGGGTCCGTCGACGCGCATGTCGATGGTGGTGATATTGGGCATGGCCGCTTCGGCATAGCGCGCGGTCAGCAGCACATGGGCATAGCGGCCGACATTGGCATTGTTGCGCGTTTCCACCGAGGGCGTGGCCGACGACAGAATCACCCGGGCATTGCTCAGATGGGCCCGCACCACCGCCATGTCGCGGGCATGATAGGTAATGCCGTCGGCCTGCTTGTAGGCGCCGTCATGCTCCTCATCGAGCACCAGCATGCCCAGTTCGCGGAACGGCAGGAACAAGGCCGACCGCGCCCCGACCACCGCCCGCACCGTGCCGTCGAGCACGCCGCGCCACACTTTGGCGCGCTGCACCGGCGTCATGTCCGAATGCCATTCTGCCGGCCGCGTGCCGAAGCGCCTGGTGAAGCGGTCGATAAAGGTATTGGTCAGGGCAATCTCGGGCAGCAGGATCAGCGCCTGCCGTCCAGCCCGCAAGGTGTCGGCCACCGCCTCGAAAAAGACTTCCGTCTTGCCGCCGCCCGTCACGCCATCGAGCAGGGCGACCCCGAACTGCTGCGGGTCCAGCGCCAGGATCTTGTCGAGCGCAAACTGCTGGCCTTCCGACAGGGTGGGGATGGCCGCCTCCGGATCGGGCTGCTGGACGATCGGCGGGGCCGCCATTTCGAGCCGCTCCACCGCCCCGGCCCGCTCCAACCCTTCAAGCACCGAGGCCGAGACGCCCGCCGCCCCAAGCAGAGCGGGCTTGGGCCAGGCCATGTCATCCATCAGCACATCGAGCACCCGCAGCCGGGCCGGTGTCAGCTTGTCGGGCTCAAGGCCGGTTCGGCGAAACGCGATGACCGGCTTGGCCGGATCCAGCGCCTCGGAGGACCGCAACACGGCCCGCAAGACCTGCCCTGGCGCGGCCAGCGTATAGCGCGCTACCCAGTCGACCAGTTTGAGCAATTCCTCGCTCAGCGGCGGCACGTCATGGGCCATGGCGATGTCGCGCAGCCGGTTATGCGCCACCATATCCTTGGGCGAGCCCCAGACCACGCCGAGCACCAGGCGCGGCCCCAGCGGCACCGAGACGATCGAGCCGCGGCTGACCTGCATGCCGGCGGGCACGCGATAGCTATAGGGGCCCTCGACGGCGACCCCCACCATGACCGCAACGATGTCTGGACGATGTTCCATTTGTGCCCGTTCTGTTCGCATCCGAACATAGGGAGCGCAAGTGATTCTGCCAAAGCCGGCTGGCGGGGGACAGGCGCCTAGAAGGAACCGCGCAGCCCCGCGGTAATTTCTGCGCTGCGCAGGTCGGCGCCGCCCAGATCATCCCCGACTATGGTGCGGGCGCCGGTGATGGTGTTGAAATATTCCGACTTGCCGCGCATCAGGAAGGTCTGGCTATAGCGCCCGGCAAGGGTGAATTCCGACGTGGGGCCTAGCGCAAAGCCGACATCGGCGCCCAGCGCCAGCGTCGGGGCCGGACGGAAACTGTCCTCCACCCGCAGGTTGCGCATCCAGTGATCGTCGTGGCTCTGCGCCAGCACGGTCAGCCCGCCGCGCAGCATGCCGCCAATCCGGACATTGTCGTAATACTGGTCGCCGTCAAAGCCGACAAAGATCTCGGGCAATTGCTGGCGATAGCTGATCGCCGGCGCGCCATCGGCGAAATTGCCGGTACTGTTGCGGTAGCCGCTATTGCGGCTGTAGACGAACGAGCCGCCATAGGATGACCATTTGACGTCGGTGTACTTTATGCCCGCATGCAGCCGCACCAAGGCATCGTCGACATCGGTGAGCGCATAGCCCACCGCCGCAGCGCCGGTGACATAGTGGTTGAGCTGGGTATCGGGATGCTGCGAGCGGTCGGTCCAGGCATCGAAATCATTGGTTTTGACCAGCCAGTCATAGTCTTCCATATAGCTCGAGCCAAATCCGGCCAGGCTCCCCTCGGCGCTGACCGACCAGCCGCCAGAAAGCTCGACAGCCATGGTGCCGCGCAGCACCGGGACGCGGCTCTGCCAGATCAGCCGGCTCAGCGTGGCGTCGCCGTTGAAGACATATTCATTGCCTTCCAGATACATGGCGCCGACGCTGCCCGAGATCTGCACCGTGCCGTCAGGGCTGGACTGGCTATAGCTCTGCGCTGCTGCGGGGCCGCTGGCCAAAGCCAGCAAGGCGGCCAACCGCGCCGCGGTCGCGCCATAGAGTGGTGGTGTCATGTGGGCGCCTTTCTGCCACGGCCAGCTTGGCAGCGCTCAGTTAAGCATCCGTTTACCGACAAAGTCGAGACTGGCGCCATGGTCGACTCCGCCTTTGCCACCGATGACGTCATCCGCGCCCGCATCAGTGCCTGGCAGCGCGAGCTCGGCGCCGTGCGGCGCCTGGCCGACAATACGCTTGAAGCCTATGGGCGCGACCTCGACCAGTTCCTGCAGTTTCTCGCCTTCCATACAGGCGGCCCGGTTTCCCTCAAGACGCTCAAGGACTTGCGCGGCGCCGATGTGCGCGCCTTCATGGCCCAGCGGCGCAGCGAAAGCCTGGGCTCGCGCTCGCTGGCGCGGGTGCTCTCGGCGCTCAAGAGCTTCTTCCGCTTTCTCGAGCGCGAGGGGGTAATGGCCACCGAGGCGCTCAATGTCATCCGCACCCCCAAACTGCCCAAATCCCTGCCCAAGGCCCTCACCGTCATCGAGGCGCGCGACACCATATCCACCACCAGGGAGATGGAAGACCGGCCCTGGGTGGCGGCGCGCGACATGGCGGTGCTCAGCCTCTGCTATGGCGCCGGCCTGCGCATTGCCGAGGCGCTGAGCCTGACCAGGGCGGACCTTGAAAGCGCGATTTTGCGGGTCACCGGCAAGGGCGGCAAGACCCGCATGGTGCCGCTGATCGCCCCGGTGCGCCGCGCCATCGACCTCTATCTCGAGCTCTGCCCGTTCAAGTCCTGGCCGGAGGAGCCGCTGTTCCGCGGGGTACGGGGCGGCGTGCTGTCCCCCCGCCTGATCCAGCTGCGGGTGGCGCAATTGCGCGGCGCCCTGGGCCTGCCGCCCTCGGCCACGCCGCATGCTTTGCGCCATTCCTTTGCCACCCACCTGCTGGGCCAGGGCGGGGATTTGCGCGCCATCCAGGAACTGCTCGGCCATGCCAGCCTCTCCTCGACCCAGATCTATACCGCCGTCGATACCGACCGCCTGCTCGACAGCTACCGCAAGGCCCATCCGCGCGGCTGACACCCGATTCGATCTCTCGCCACCTTTCCGACCGAACCGTTATCGTCTGGCGCGACTTGTCTGTCGCAATTTTGTCCCGCTACGGTGGGGCCAATGACCGCCACCTCATCCACCGCTCCCGTAAACGACCCGCTGGGCTACGGCTTTGCCGTGGCCGGGGCGGTGCTGTTTTCCACCAAGGGCATTTTCATCAAGCTCGCCTATGGCCATGGCGTCTCCACCGAAATGCTGCTCAGCCTGCGCATGCTGGTGGCGCTGCCGGTCTATCTGGTCATTCTGCTCACGCTGTTGCGGCGCGGGGATAGTCTGCGCCGCCTGCTGACCCCCAAAGTGGTGCTGGCCAGCATGGCCGTGGGTATTCTGGGCTATTACCTGTCGAGCTATCTCGACTTTTTGGGCCTGGCCTTTGTCAGCGCGCAATATGAGCGGCTGGTGCTGTTCACCTATCCCTTCTTCGTGCTGCTGTTCGGCGTCTGGTTCTTTGGCGATGCCATGCTCTGGCGCGTCGTGCCGGCCATGCTGGTCTCCTATGCGGGCCTCCTGGTGATCTTTGGCTGGAACCTGGCCGTCAACCCAGATGGCCTGCTCGCTGGCACGCTGCTGGTGCTGGGCTCGGCCATTACCTTTGCCCTCTACCAGCACCTGGCCAAGCGGCAGATGCTGCTGATCGGGGCGGGCCTGTTCACCTGTATCGGCATGTCCACCGCCGCCGTGGTGGCCATTGCCCAGAACCTGGTGCTGGCCGGGCCTGCCAGCTACCTGACCCTGACGCCGGCCATCTGGGGCTATGGCCTGGCGCTGGGCCTGCTGGGCACCGTGCTGCCCTCCTTCCTGATGAATATGGGCATGGCCCGCATCGGCGCCCGCGCCACCTCCTCCACCGCCGCCTTCGGCCCGATCGTCACCATCGTCATCGCCGTCTGGGTGCTTAACGAACCCTTTACGCTGTTCCATGCCCTGGGCACCGCCCTGGTGCTGGCCGGCTCGGTGCTGTTCACCCGCGCCGAGCGCGCGGCGCAGCGCCAGCACGCCTGACGTCATCGGTCCGCCGGGCAGAAATTTTCCATCGGGACTGTCGGTCGCCTTAAAGCCGCTTTACTGTATCGCAACACACGGGGACGTGACCTTCGGGAGGGACCTTCGATGACTGCCTTGCATACCATTCTGGCCGGCGCCGCCCTGGGCCTGGCCCTGCTCGCAGGTCCGGTAGTGCCCGCTTTGGCGCAGCAGCCGTCCCCCGTTGCACCGGCGACCGAGACCGCACCGGCCCCCGCCGCGCCCGCGTCGGCGATCGATTTCGGCGACGATGCCAGCCAATGGGCCAATGATGGCGAATGCGACGACCCCCGCTTTGCCGGCACCGGCGCGGCCGAGGAATTACTCGACGCCGACCGCGGCCACGACGCCACCGACTGCAATGCCGCCTTTGCCGCCGGCACGGTGAGCCTTGCCGACCCCGAGGACGACGCCGCTGTGGCGGACACGCCGGCGACCGAACCGGCCACCGACATCGACTTCGGCGATGACAGCGGCGACTGGGCCAATGACGGCGAATGCGACGATCCCCGCTTTACCGGGCCCGGAACGGCGGCCGAACTGCTCGAGGCCGACATCCTGCATGACGCCACCGACTGCAGTACCGCCTTTGCCGAAGGCAGGGTGACCCTGGCCGATCCCGACGCCGTCACCGAGGTGGCAACAGCCACCGGCGCCGCCAGCCGCATCGATTTTGGCGATGACAGCGGCGAATGGACCCATGACGGCGAATGCGACGACCCCGACTTTGCCGGCACCGGCATGGCGGCCAAGCCCAGCGCCGAGGGCCGGCTGCGCGACGCCAGCGATTGTCGTGCCGCCTTTGACCTGGGCACCGTCTGGCTGGGCACGGCGGGCGCCCAGGGCACGGCCAGCTTTGACTATGGCAGCGACACCAGCCGCTGGGCCAATGACGGCGAATGCGACGATCCGCGCTTTGCCGGCATGGGCACCGACAAGAAGCTGCTCGATGACGACATGCTGGCCGATGCCAGCGATTGCCGGGCGCTCGAGGCCGAGGGCCAGGTCAGCATCCGCACCGTCTATAGCCCCGGCTATGCCGCCGGCGCGCCCTATGACAGCAGCGGCATCGACTTCGGCGATGACGGCTCCGAATATGCCCATGACGACGAATGCGACGACCCGCGCTTTGAGGGACCCGGCGCCGCCGGCTACCAGCTCGACGGCGATCTCAGCCACGACGCCGGGGATTGCCGCGCCGCCTATGAGGCGGGCACCGTGATGCTGCGCGAGGGCGAGTTTTAGCGACCACAACCGGCAGGTCGGTCGGATCTGGACAAAGGCAGGGGTGACCCTGCCTTTGCCGTTTCCGCTACCAGGCCTCGAATTTGCCCGGCATGGCGATCGCGTCGCTGCCGCAGTCAAAGTCCCCCGCCGCATCGGCGGCGGCGCGGGCCAGCTCGTTGGCATCCTTGTTGGCCCGGGCATCGACATAGGCGATGTGGCAGCTATTGCCCTCGACCAGCTGCGTCACCACCAGCACCTGGCCGCTGTCTTCGCCGGTATCGATATCGGCCGTGTGGTAGCGCACGATGGTGGCCACCGGCAGCCAGCGCCCCGATTCATTGCTCAGCCGCCATTCCAGCGTCTCGCCCAGCCGGTTGAACGGGCCCAGCGTCTGCCCGCCCGGCTCGGCATCGATATTGAAGCCATAGCGCACCGAAAAGCGCAGATCGCCCTCGCTGACATGGACCGGATAGCCCTTGTAGCCCGGACAGGCCCAGCTGACGCCGAAATCGTCGGCCTCGAGCACGAGGCAATCCCGGTCGAGATTGAGGTCGGTATAGGCGCTGGTAAAGCCCGCCTGGGCCAGGGCGGCACCGCTGGCCAGCGCCCAGCCCAGAACCGAGAAACCGAGCAGGCGGCGCAGGCTGACTTTGGCGAAGACCGGCATTGACAACACTCCTTGCAGGCATGATCCAGATCAATGTGCCCCGATCAAGGACATAGCAAAATGTCCGGCATAAGGAGACATAGCCATGTTCAACTCTCTGCTGATTGCCACCGACGGTTCCGACCTGGGCAACAAGGCGCTGGCGGCCGGGCTGGAACTGGCCAGGCTGCACGGCGCCAAGGTGACGATTCTGACGGCAAGCGACCCGGTGAGCACCGCCCTGGGCGCCGGCGGCTTTGGCAGCATCGATGCCGGCCCCATTCTGATCCAGCTTGAAGAGCGCTATGCCGAGGAGGCCCAGACCATCCTGGCGGCCGCTGCCGGCAAGGCCCAGAGCGCCGGTATCGTCGCCGAGACGCTGCACCTGCCCCAGCACCGGCCGGCCGATGCCATCGTGCAGACGGCGACGGAACTGGCCTGCGACACCATCGTCATGGGCTCGCATGGCAGGCGGGGATTCCAGCGCCTGCTGCTGGGCAGCCAGGCCGCCGAAGTGCTGGCCCGGGCCAGCGTGCCGGTGCTGATCGTCAAATAGGCATGGCTGCCGCGGCTTTATTATGCCTTGCCATCGGGGGGCAGATTGGGCAGAACCTGCCCGCATCCGTCCCCCTTCCGAACGGCATGAAACCAAATGAACATCGACGCCATCCCTACCGGCAAGAACCCGCCCGACGACCTCAATGTCATCATCGAAGTCCCCATGGGCGGCGAGCCGATCAAGTACGAGATCGACAAGGCCAGCGGCGCGCTGTTCGTTGATCGCTTCCTCTATACGCCCATGCGCTATCCGGGCAATTACGGCTTCGTGCCGCATACTTTGTGCGGCGATGGCGATCCGCTCGACGTCATCGTCATGAATTCGCGGCCTCTCGTTCCCGGGGCAGTCGTCCGCTGCCGCCCGATCGGCGTGCTGTTCATGGAAGACGATGGCGGCCAGGACGAAAAGATCCTCGCCGTGCCCGTCTCCAAGCTCACCCGCATGTATGACGCCATCAAGGATATCGGCGACATGCAGGAAATCCAGGTCGAGCGGGTCAAGCACTTCTTCACCCACTACAAGGATCTCGAGCCCGGCAAATGGGCCAAGATAAGCCATGTCGGCGGCTATGAGGACGCCAAGAAGGTGATCCTCGACTCCATCGCCGCTCACGCCGCGGCCTGATCGAATGAGCAAGGGGGCGCCATGCGCCCCTTTTCCGTTTCGGGAGCTGCCATGACCGGCCGCATCGTCATTCTCAACGGCGTACCACGTTCTGGAAAGTCGTCCATCGCCACGGCGATGCAGCAGACCCTGCCCGGAAGCTGGATCAATCTGGGCGTCGACGCGCAGAACCGCACCCTGCCCCCGTCCCTGCTGCCCGGCATTGGCCTGCGGCCCGGCGGCGAGCGCCCCGACCTCGAGCCCCTGGTGCAGCAGCTCTATGCCGCGCTCTACCAGTCCATCGCCGCCCATGCCCGCGCCGGCTTTGACGTGGTGGTCGATATCGGCCATCACGACGCCTATTCCCGCCCGCTCGGCATCCTGCCCGCCTGCGCCCGCCTGCTGGACGGGCTCGACGTGCTGTTTGTCGGCATTCGCTGCCCGATCGACATCATCATGGCGCGGCGCAATGCGGATCCAGGCAGTATGTATGTAAAAGGCGATGGCGTGCCGCCGCCGGTGCAGCTTTGGCAGGACGCCGTGCATGTGCCCGGCATCTATGACCTCGAGCTCGATAGCGGCCGGCTGACGCCGGCCGAGGCGGTGGCCGTCCTTGCCCGCCTGCTGGCCGCGCCGCCGCACGAGCGCGCCTTTCCCCGGCTGGCGGCCCTGGCCCCGCGCTTGTGATTTGCCGGGGCGGTCGGGAGCGCGCATGCTCGACCCAACCGGGAGCCTGCCCATGAAACTGTTCGGCACCATTGCCGCCATTCTGCTGATGCTGCTGGGCGCCGTGTGGATCCTGCAGGGCGCCAATATCCTGGCCGGCAGCGTGATGTCGGGCCAGAGCCAGTGGCTCTATATCGGCATTGTCGTGGTGCTGGCCGGCGCCGGCCTGCTCTACTGGCTGCGCCGGGGCAGGCCCTAGGGCCGCAGGGCATAGGTCGAGACCACATTGCCCTTTTGGGTTTTGACGCTATCGACCAGGACGAGCCGCGTCGTGGGATCGCCCGGCTCGAACAGGCGCCGCCCGGAACCGGCCACGACCGGATGGGTGATCAGCACCAGCTCGTCGAGCAGGCCGGCAAACAGCAGCTGGCGCACCAGCGAGATGCCGCCCATGGCGGCGATTTCGCCGCCGTCACCCGCCTTGAGCCGACGGACGAAATCGAGCAGGTCGCCCTCGATCAGGCGGGCATTGCTCCAGGCCAGCTTCGCGCTCAGCGTCTCGGAGGCGACATGCTTGGGCACGGCATTGATGAACCCGGCAAAATCGCCATCGGCCTGGGCATTGGGCCAGTAGCCGGCCCATTCCTGGTAGCCCACCCGGCCGAGCAGCACATCACTCACCCGCTGCTGCACGCCGGTGAGCAGCACGCCCAGATCGTCATCAAAACTGTCGAACTGGAACAGGTGCGGCGCTTCCACCGCCCCGTCGATCGAATGAAACAGCCCGGCCATCACCTTGCGCATCAAGCTTCTCCCCACCACTGGCCCGCCCCGGTGGCGGACCCTTGCCATCAAGACGATGCGGCACCCGCCATTTCGACCGGCAGCGCGATTTTTCCTGGCCCCCCTCAGCTGCGCGGCGGCGTCTCCGCCCGCAAGGCGGCCACCTCGGTGCGCAGCGCCCGCAGTTCGGCCAGGATATGGACGGTATCGTCATGCAGCGCCTGCCGGTCGGCGGTGGCCGTCGCCTCGGTCTCCTCCTGCATGGCCGAGACGATGACGCCGATGAAGAGGTTGAGCACCGCATAGGTGGAGAGCAGGATAAAGGGCACGAAGAACAGCCAGGCCAGCGGGAAGGCCTCCATCACCGGCCGGACAATGCCCATGGACCAGCTTTCGAGCGTCATCACCTGGAACAGCGTATAGAGCGAGGCGCCCAGACTGCCGAACCAGTCGGGAAACTGCGGGCCGAACAGGTTTGTCGCCATCACCGCCGCCACATAGAACAGCATGCCCATCAGCATGACGATCGAGCTCATGCCCGGCAAAGCGGCGACCAGCCCGCCCACCACCCGGCGCAAGGCCGGCAGGGTCGACACCAGCCGCAAAGCCCGCAGGATGCGCAGGGCGCGCAACACCTGGAACGGCCCGCTGGCCGGCACCAGGGCGATGGCGACGACGAAGAAATCAAAGAGGCTCCAGGGATCGCGGAAGAAGGCCGGCCCGAAGGCATAGAGCCGCAGCGCGATCTCGACCACGAAGATGGCGAGGATGACGGTGTCGAGCGCGTGCAGCAGCGGCCCGAAGCGGGCGACCAGCCCGGCATCGGTTTCGAGCCCCAGGATCAGCGAATTGAGCAGGATGACGGTGACGATGATCTGCTCCCAGCGGCGGGAGCTGAGCAGTTGAACAAGCGCCTGACGCATGGCGGGAGATCTCCGGATTTGTCGCATGAGGCAAAGGCCAGGGCACGGGATTCGTCAAGGGGGATGGCGACCGCGCAGGCGTCATCGCCGCCTGGGTCGCGGTTGTCACAGCAGAGCGGACCCCGAGGCGGCTTTCGCCTCTGGCAAGTTTAAAAAGTGAGACGAAGAACGCCTCGGGGTGCCGGTTTTTGGAACTGTTCGGCGGCGCGGGATCGCTCGTCCTCGCACGGCCGTCTCGGAACCTGTGGGAGAGGCAAAACCCCCACCCGGCCCACCCCACCACTGTTCGCCTGCAGGCCGCCGCGTGGGGTGATGGGGGGATTATGCGCGCGGATTTGGCGGCGGGGAGAAGATGGATAAGTTTTTCGGGTCGGGGCGGGGTCGGGCACCCACGCCGCCCCTGACGCGCTGTCATCCCGGCGCAGGCCGGGATCCATCTTGAGATCTCGCCAAAGTCCCGAGGTGGACTATTCGGGCCACTTGGGTGTTGTCGTCACATCTCAGGATGGGCCCCGGCCTGCGCCATGCGCCATTCGAGCATAGCTCTCATGGCCTTCTCGCCTAAAATCGCTCCACTGGAGCGATTTTAGGCGAGAAGGATGACACCGTGGGTGGGGAGGGTTGGGAGACAAGCCAGAGAGCGGAGTTGTTTTCTCCGTCCGTCACCCTCGGGCTTGACCCGAGGGGGCTGCACTTGCCCGGCGCCCCCGTCAGTACAGAGCCCTCGGGTCAAGCCCGAGGGTGACGCGCGGTGGCTGGGGTTGGCACCTAGGCTACCACACGCGCGCTGTCATCCCGGTGCAGGCCGGGATCCATCTCGAGATGGCGCCACGGCCGCCAGGTCCAGATCATAGTCACGCTGCGCCGCTTCGATATCGGCGCGGTTGGCGCCGGCCCAGCCGGCTAGCAGCGAGAGCGGGCCGGTCAGAGAGCGCCCGAGCGGGGTCAGTTCATACTCGACGGCGGGGGGAATGGTGGGAAATACCGTGCGGCTGACCATGCCGTCGCGCTGCAGGCCACGCAGGGTCAGCGTCAGCATGCGATGGGAAATGCCTGGAATGGCCCGCATGATTGCATTGAACCGCATGGGGCCGCCCGAAAGGTGGCCGACCACCATGACGGTCCACTTGTCCCCGATCCGCGCGATCACCTGCCCCAGTGCAAGGCATTCGCTTCTTGGCGTGACGCCGGTGGCATCGGCGGGCTCAACGGTGCTCATGGCAGGCTCCCTTTGGTCGGCAACGAACATCGCTGATCGTTACGCAGCTTTTCATGCGTTCTTGCGGCAGGGTTTGGTCACCAGCATATACCAACGCACAAACAGTGCGTAGCCAATCTGGCATGCCAATAGACATTGGAGCCGTCATGAGCCTAGACCTCGCCCAGCGCCTGCAGCGCCTTGAAGACCGTCACGCCATCAGCGAGCGCGTGATCATTTATGCCACGACGATCGACGCCGGCGACTGGGCCGGATTTGGCGCCTGCTTTACCGACAATGTGCATGTTGATTTTTCGGCCGCCGGCATGCCGGCCCAGGACTTTGACCGTGCCGACTTCGTCGCCTTCGCCAGCGCCGGCCTCAGCGGCTTCAAGGCGCGGCAGCATCTGAGCCCCAACCATGTCATCACCTTTGACCCTGTCGATCCGGACCGCGCCACCTGCACCTCCTATATGTATGCCCAGCACTATCAGCCGGGCGCGGCCAGCGGCCCGGTCTTTGTCATGCATGGCAGCTATATCAATGGCCTGCGCCGCACGTCGGCCGGATGGCAGGTCGAGGCCCTGACGCAACTGGTGAGCTGGATGGATGGCGCGCCCGAACCCATGGGCGCCGCGGAACACTAAACGTCCACCATGGCGTCAACGAAAAGGCCCGGCGCTTTCGCCCCGGGCCACTTCAGTTCCGGTTCAAATAGACCCGGTTGTCAGGGAATTAGGCACAGCGAGGAAGGGCAAGCAAGTTGTTGGGCTCAAGACCGTCTGCTGTGGTCTTGAGGTACTTACGACCGTTCCGAGTGGCAATGATAACCCAAACAGACTCGCCTTTTGCAATCGTCCAGAAGCGATGGGTACCATTCTCAATGTGCTGGATTGCAGCATCCAGCTTCAACTGCCAGCCACCGGCGGCTGTGCCGCCAATGGTGTCAATGCGTCGGTCTAGGTCAAGACCGTCGGGGATGATGCAGGTAACCTGATAGTCAGACATGATAGCTCCAAATTGGAGCCAGAACGGTTGACGGCTGAGCTCAAAAGAGAGACGCTCAGATGTACTCGAACTCCCGTTCTGGCGGGTTTCGTACTAGGGCGACGGATTGCACTCCGTCGCCCTTTGTATTCGCGCCCGATTCTCCTTCTGCTTCAAGTGCCAGCACAAGTTAGCGGGGATATCCACGGTGAACTATGTGAACAACGGTGGAAGAGACGGGAACTACTTGACATCTTAGTGCTGACGATGCCGTGCGCTATAATATCGTGATGTTGTTGTGAAAAGGCCCGGCGCTTTCGCCCCGGGCCTTCTTCAGTTCCAGTCCAGACGACGTCTGGTCAGCCCAGATGCGCCAGCACGGCGAGCAAGAGCAAGGCCACGATATTGGTGATCTTGATCATCGGATTGACGGCGGGGCCCGCCGTGTCCTTGTAGGGGTCGCCGACGGTGTCGCCGGTGACCGAGGCCTTGTGGGCGTCGCTGCCCTTGTGGTGGGTGACGCCATGGCTGTCGGTGAAGCCATCCTCGAAGCTCTTCTTGGCATTGTCCCAGGCGCCGCCGCCGGCGGTCATGGAAATGGCGACAAAGAGCCCGGTGACGATGACGCCCATCAGCATGGCGCCCAGGGCGGAGAAGCCCGCCGCGGCGCCGGCGATCCAATAGATCACGAAGAACACCACGATGGGGCTGAGCACCGGCAGCAATGACGGCAGGATCATTTCCTTGATCGCCGCCTGGGTCAGCATGTCGACCGCCCGCGCATAATCGGGCTTGGACGTGCCGGCCATGATGCCCGGATCGGCCTTGAACTGGCGGCGGACTTCCACCACCACCGACTGCGCCGCGCGCCCCACCGCCGTCATGCTCATGCCGGAGAAGAGGAAGGGCAGGAGGCCACCAAACAGCAGACCCACCACCACATAGGGATCAGCCAGCGAGAAGGTGAGCGTGCCCATGCCGGCAAAGATGGCCGGGGCATCGGGCAGGTTGGCAAAGTAGATCAGATCCTGCGTATAGGCGGCAAAGAGCACCAGGGCGCCCAGGCCCGCCGAGCCGATGGCATAGCCCTTGGTGACGGCCTTGGTCGTATTGCCCACGGCGTCGAGCGCATCGGTATTGTGCCGCACTTCCTTGTCGAGCCCGGCCATTTCGGCGATGCCGCCGGCATTGTCGGTGACCGGCCCGAAGGCATCGAGCGCCACCACCATGCCGGCCAAAGCCAGCATGGTCGCCACCGCAAAGGCGATGCCGAACAGGCCCGCCAGATTATAGGTGACGATGATGCCGGCAATGATCACCAAAGCCGGCAGGGCCGTCGACTCCAGCGAGACGGCGAGGCCCTGGATGACATTGGTGCCATGGCCGGTGACCGAGGCCTCGGCGATGGAATTGACCGGGCGCCGATCGGTGCCGGTATAATATTCGGTGATGACGATGATCAGTCCGGTAATGACCAGACCGGCCACGCCGCACCAGAACAGGCTCATCGGCGTGAAGGTCTTGTCGCTGGCCGCGATGGCGACGTTGAGATCGCCGAAGACCATCCACAGCACCGGCAGCAGGGCGACCAGCGAGAAAACGCCGGTGGCGATGATGCCCTTGTAGAGCGCGCCCATGATATTGTTGCTTGGCCCGAGCTTGACGAAATAGGTGCCGATGATCGAGGTCACGACGCAGGCGCCGCCGATGGCCAGTGGCAGCACCATGCCGGCCAGCTTGAAGGCATCGGGCAGGATGATGGCGGCCAGCACCATGGTGGCCACCAGGGTCACCACATAGGTTTCGAACAGGTCGGCCGCCATGCCGGCGCAGTCCCCGACATTGTCGCCCACATTGTCGGCAATGGTGGCCGGGTTGCGCGGATCATCTTCCGGGATGCCCGCCTCGACCTTGCCCACCATGTCGCCGCCGACATCGGCGCCCTTGGTGAAAATGCCCCCGCCCAGCCGGGCGAAGATGGAAATCAGCGAGGCACCGAACGACAGCGCCACCAGCGCATCGATGACCACCCGGTCATTGAAAGCAAAGCCCAAAAACTGCGTCAGCACGATGAAATAGAGGGTGACACCCAATAGGCCTAGCCCCGCCACCAGCATGCCGGTGACCGCACCCGACTTGAAGGCCAGGTCGAGGCCCCTGGCGAGCGAGCCGATGGCCGCCTGGGCCACCCGCACATTGGCGCGCACGGACACGTTCATGCCGATGAAGCCGGCCGCCCCTGATAGCACCGCGCCGAGCAGGAAGCCCAAGGCGGCGTAGATGCCGAGCAGGAAGAAGGCCGCGACGAGGATCACCACGCCGACAATGGCGATGGTGGTATATTGCCGCTTGAGATAGGCCGAGGCGCCTTCGCGCACGGCGGCCGAGATTTCCTGCATGCGGGCCGAGCCGGCATCGGCAGCGAGCAATTGTCGTGTGGTGATGACGCCATAGATGATGGCCAGAGCGCCGCAGATGACGATCAGCCAGAGTGCCAGAATCATAGAATAGTCCCTCTCGATTTCCTCCAGGGACCGATCACCGGGAATTGAGGTCCTCCAACCTCTTGCCCCCGGCACTCCAATACGGCCCCTCCGCTATCGAGATTAGCCGGATTGTCTGCTTAAGCAATGGATATTGCGGTGAATTGTCGCGGGGTGTCTTCCTTCTCCCCTTGAGGGAGAAGGTGCCCCGCAGGGGCGGATGAGGGGTCAGCGATGGCGGAGAGAACCCCTCACCCGCCTCTCGGCACCCTCTCCCTCAAGGGGAGAGGGACGACAACAGCCCCTTCAGATGCAGGATGATGGCCGGGCCGTCCCCCGTCACCGCCAGCGTCTTGAGCCGGGCGGTATCGCCGCTGCTGACGGTAATGGCCGATTTCGGCACGCCCAGCGCCTTGGCCAGCAGGACGATCACCGCCGCCGTCGCCTTGCCCTTGTCGGGCACCGCCTTGACCCGCACCCGCAGCACGGCGCTGCCATCGTCCCTGACCTCGACGCCCTCGATGGCATCGCGCCCGGCATGGGGGGTGACCCGAACAAAAAGGCTCAGCCCCTGGGGGCCGAGCCGGTAGCAGTCTGCCATCTGTCGCGCCCCTCAGGGCACATAGGCATAGCCATAGCGCAGGATCAGCTGCTGGATGAAGAAGATGGCCAGGAACAGGATGATCGGGGAGATGTCGAGGCCGGAAAAATTCGGCATGACCCGACGGATCGGGTTGAGCAGCGGCTCGGTCAGCTGGTTGACCACCCGCCAGACGCTCTCGACGAACTGGTTGCGCGTGTTGATCACGTTGAACGAGATCAGCCAGCTCATGATGATCATGATCAGCAGCACCCACCAGTACAACTGGAGGATCACCATGATCACATCGAGTACGGCCTTCATTGCAGTCTCCCTGTTTTCATTGCCTTATTTAGGCGCAAGCGCCCCGCCCGACAAGAGCGGCGCCGCTAAAGCATGAAGACCCCGTTCTGGTCGCACAGAACGGGGTCTCAATGACTGACATCCGGTACGCAGTACAAGATCCGGATAGGCGCTCTCTTGCACATTCCGTGCCAGATCGCTGCACCAGCAAATCTAGGGCACAGGTATTAAAGTGCTGTAAACAATCGCGTTTTGCGTCACATCCCGCGTCGCAGAATGCGAGCGGGCTCGCAAATTGCGACGCCCCTAAAGCAGGCCCTCGCGCGGGCCCACGCCCAGCATCAGGTTGAGGTTCTGCACCGCCGCGCCCGAGGCGCCCTTGCCCAGATTGTCATAGACCGCCACCAGCACCGCCTGCGCCCGCGCGTCATTGGCAAAGACGTGCAGCCGCATCGTGTTGGTATTGTTGTAGATCTGCGGATCGAGCGCCGGGGTCTTGGCCAGCGCCTCATAGGGCGCCACGCTGACAAAGCTGTCGGGAATGGCGGCAAAATGATCGGCAATGGCGGCATGCAGCTCCTCGCCGCGCGGCACCACGCCCAGATGCCCCAGCTGCAGCGGCACGAAGGTCACCATGCCCTGGGCATAGTCGCCCACCGCCGGCACGAAGAGCGGCGCATTGGCGAGCTTGGTATAGGCCGTCATTTCGGGCACATGCTTGTGCTCGAAGGTCAGCCCATAGGGCATGAAATGGCTGGCCGACGCGCCGGCCGCCTCATATTCGGCGATCATCGCCTTGCCGCCGCCGGTATAGCCGGAAATCGCATTGACGCTGACCGGATAGGCCGCCGGCAGGAGCCCCGCCGCGATCAGCGGCCGCAGCGTGGCAATCGGCCCCTGCGGATAGCAGCCCGGATTGGAAACGAAGCGCGCCTTGGCGATGACCGCGCTCTGGCCCTTGTCCATTTCGGCAAAGCCATAGGCCCAGTCCGGATGCACCCGGAACGCCGAGGAGGCGTCGATCACCCGCGTCGTGCCATTGTCGATGAGCGCCACGCTCTCTTTGGCGGCATCGTCGGGCAGGCAGAGGATGGCGACATCGGCCGCATTGAGCAGCCGGGCGCGCTCATTGATGTCCTTGCGCTTGTCCGCATCGATCGAGATCACCTCGAGATCGCGCCGTCCGGCCAGCCGCTCGCGGATCTGCAGACCCGTGGTTCCGGCTTCCCCGTCGATGAAAATCCTGGCGACCATTGGCGTTCTCCCGTTTGGGCAGCGTAAATGGACCGCGATGATGTCGGGGTCAAGACTGCCGGCCCTTTCTCTTCCTGCCCGATCGGGTCGCGCCTCGGTCCTTTCTTCTCCCTCCCCCTTGTGGCGAGGGTGGCCCCGAAGGGGTCGGGTGGGGGTTCTTCTGGTCTCGGTGCCTGCGGCCACCCCCACCCTCATTCCCTCCCCACAAGGGGGAGGGAGGCCGATCGTAGCGACCCCACCGCTTGCCGATCTGCCCCGCCGATGGCATTGCTGGATCAACCGGACACCAGCAAGGACCCAAAAAGATGACCCCGCACAACCACGCCAAAGCCGGCGATTATGCCGAAACCGTGCTGCTGCCCGGCGACCCGCTGCGCGCCAAATGGATCGCCGAGACCTTTTTCGACGATGCGCACCTGGTCAATTCGGTGCGCAACTGCCTGGGCTATACCGGCACCTACAAGGGCAAGCCGGTTTCGGTGCAGGCCAGCGGCATGGGCCAGCCCTCGCTGTCGATCTATGTGCATGAACTGATCAACAATTATGGCGTCAAGACGCTGATCCGGGTGGGCACCTGTGGCGGGCTCAATGCCAAAGTGAAAGTCCGCGACCTGGTGCTGGCCCAGGCGGCCACCACTGATAGCGCGATCGTCAAAGGGCGCTTTGGCGCCTTCAACTTCGCCCCTATCGCCGATTTTGGTCTCTTGCGGTCCGCCGCAGAAAAGGCCGAGGCCGCCGGCATGGCCTATCACGCCGGCAATATGCTGAGCTCGGACATCTTCTACCACGCCAATGGCATGGCCGGCTACGACACCCTGCCCCAGCACGGCGTCATCGGCGTCGAAATGGAAGCGGCCGCACTCTATACCCTGGCCGCCCGCTTCGACGTCCGCGCTTTGGCCATCTGCACCATGACCGACTGCCTGATCACCGGGGCCGAAATCGACGCCGAGGAACGCCAGAGCTCGCTGAAAGAAATGGTGACTTTGGCGCTGGAAGTGGCGGTCGAGGGATAGGGGCGCCGTCAAGCCATCGCCCGGTCGGATTTGATCCAGATCATCGCTCCCTGCCGGCCAATGTGCGACCGATTCCCCAGCTACAGACTAGCGGGGCTCAGTTGCGGCTTGCTGTGCGCCAAGGCGCGGCCGAAGATGGCGCAGTCCTTTTGGCAAGGAGAATGACGATGGAAACCAGTCAACTGCATCGTGGTCGGCTCATCGACCATATCCAGCTTGTGGTCCAGGACCTCAAGGCCAGCCAGGATTTCTACACGGCAGTTCTGGCCGTGCTGGAAATTCCCATTGTCGGTACGGCGCACGACTTCTTCTGGGCTGACGAGCTCGTCGTGTCATCGGCAGCCAGCCCCGCCGCCCTGGGTGTGCTGACAGGGCGTCACCACCTGGCCTTCCAGGCCAAGGACCGTGCAACTGTGGACGCCTTCTACCGCGCGGCGCTGGCCCATGGCGCACGCGACAACGGCGCACCCGGCGAGCGGGCCTATCACCCCGGCTATTACGCCGCTTTCGTCCTTGATCCCGATGGCAACAATATCGAGGCCGTCTTCCATGGCGCGGCGAAACGCAGCGCTCCCTCGGTGGTCATCGACTTCTAGCGTCCAGACCGCGGCGGCAGTCGTCGGGCCATTCTGGCGCGGCGACAAAGGCAAAACACGACCAGCACCGCAAAGGCAATCGCCGCCCCATGCCGGGCACCTGCTCATCCCCGCCCCACCGGGCACCGCGGCCTCCCCCTCACCGCTTCGTCATTAACCCTGGCCGCTTCTGCCACCATCTCGCCGCCATCGCTGTGTTAACCTCGCCTTAATCTCCCGGGGACGCGCCATGCAGCTCAAGCCGAATGCCTATCGCCTCAACGAAACCGTCAAGGGCGTCGAGACGATGACCCGCTTTGCCCTGGCAGTGCTGGCGCTGGCCTCGGGCGTCTATACCTACCTCGGCGTACGCGGCCTGCTCGATGGTTCGGCCAGCTTTGTCTTCTTTGCCGCCATCATCTATTCGGCCGCCGTTTCGGTGGCCATCTACGCCTTCTGGAGCTTCATGCTGCGCTTCGTGCCGCTGGTGACCTCGGGCGTGCAGCGCCTGGCCCTGTTCCTGACCATGGCCATCGGCTGCGTCATGATCATGGCCATGAGCAGCTGGCTCAATGCCGCCGCTCTGGCCGGCTCGGCCGCGCTCGAGCAGCATATGGCGGTGACGCTGCAGGGCTATGCCGAGGATCTCGACAAGGCCCATGCCAATGCCCTGGCCAGCCAGAGCCTGCTGCCCGACGTGCAGCGCGCCGCCGAGCGCTTTGCCGGCCTCGCTGCCGACGAGCGCGAGACCGGCGCCCTGACCGGCACCACCGGCTCGGGCAGCGTCGTGCAATTGCTCACCCAGATGAGCACGCAGATGACCCAGCTGGGTGCCACCATTACCGGCAATCGCGACGAGGTCGCGACCCTGTTCGAACAGGGTTCGACCCGGCTGGCCAGCATGCGTGAGCTGGTCTCCACCCCCGGCACCATCGAGCCGCGCTCGGACAGCTTCCAGACCGAGGCCGTGCAGCTCTCCGCCGTGATATCGGCGTTGCAGCAGACCGACATCGCCGCCTCGGTCAAGCGCGCAGCCGCCGACCTGTCGGCCGGCTTCATTGCCCCGGTGGCCAATGGCCAGAGCGCCGACCTGGCCAACCGGCAGGACCAGGTGATGGAAACCGTGCGGACCTCGGTGGCGGCGCAATCGGCGGCGCTGAGCGCGGCGGCGGACGAGATCCTCGCCACCCCCGCGGTGGAGCAGCGCCGTTTCGTGCCGCTCTCGAGCGCCGAATCGGTGCTGCGCTACTGGAGCGACTTCATCCCCAGCTGGGCCGGCGCCATTTCCATCGACCTGCTGCCCGTCGTGCTGGTGCTGGTGCTGATGATCGTCAACGACGCCATGCGCCAGGAATCGCTGTCGCTGGCCGAGGCCGAGAACATCACCGCCGCCGAAATGCTGCGCGCCATGGCGCTGTTCCGCCAGATGGAGGCCGCCGGCATCGACGTCGCCGCCGGCCAGCCGCTGGCCAGGCCGGAAGCCGAGCCGGCGACCGCGCCCGCCCCGGTCGAGACGGCAGAAACGACGGCCGCCACAACCGACACCCCGGCCGGCGAGGCCGTCGTCACCCCCATCGACGCGGCGCAGCGCAAGCGCAGTGACGGGCCGCGCCCGGCATGACCAGCCCGGCCAATGCCCGCGCCAGCGCCGCCCGGGGCCCCTTCTACCGGCGCCTGATCGACCGCGTGGCCGCCATTGACGACGGCAATATCCTGCGGGTGGCCTTTTTCGCCCTGCTGGCCGGCACTGCCTCGGTACTGTTCGTCGACTATCGCGAACTGACCGAACTGGCCGCGGCCAGCCCGGCTTTGCCCATGCCGAGCCAGCCCATCCTGCCCCCGGCCACGACGGGGCCGGCGCCCAGTGCCCGGCCGGACATCACCACCGCGCCCGAACTGCTGCAGCAGCCGCTCGATATCGTCCTGGGGAGCGGCGGCCAGCTGACCCTGACCGGCACCATCGACCCCGGCGCCGCCGAGCGCTTTGCCGCCGAAATCGGGGCGCGCGGCGAATATGTGCGCGCCGTGGTGCTCGATTCCCCCGGCGGCTCGGTACGCGACGCCCTGGCCATCGGCGATCTGGTGCATGAGCGGGGCCTGACCACCCAGGTCGCGGCCGGCGCGCTCTGCGCCTCGTCCTGCCCGCTGATCTTTGCCGCCGGCACCACGCGGCTGGCCAGCCCCGACGCCGCCATCGGCGTGCACCAGATCTATGCCGCCGCCCTGGCCGGCAGCGTGCAGGACAATGCCCGGGTCGCCGGACTGGCCATGAGCGACGCCCAGACCATTACCGGCACCATCATTGCCAGCCTGACCCGCAGCGGCGTCGACCCGGCGCTATGGCTGCATGCACTGGAAACCCCGCCCGAACAGCTCTACTATTTCTCACGTGACGAGATGGTGAGTCTCCGGCTTGTCACGGACTTCCTGCAGAAGTGATGCGTTGCGGACGGAACGGGTGGAGGACCCGGACCGTTGGACTACACCCATGGCTCTTTGAGGAGGGAGACCATCATGACCGACAGCAAACCCTGCACTGACAAGACCTTGACCCGCCACCGCGACATCCAGAACTGGGTCGCCGACCGGCACGGCGTGCCGGCCATTGCCCGGGTGCGCAATCGCTTCGGCGAGGAGCGGGCCCAGCTCAAGCTGCGCTTTGCCCGGGCCGACAAGCCCGTGGCGCCCGGCGCGCAGGACGAGCTCAGCCCCTGTTCCTGGACCGCCTGGCTGGCCGAACTCGACCGCCAGCAGCTGGCGTTGCGGATCGGGCCCGACAGCGACGGTTTTGAACTGGTCGAACGCGGCCGGGCCAACTAGTCCGGCAGCGCGTCCTCCGGGGGCACCGGCATGGCGGATGCTGCCTCTGCTGCATCCACCTCATTGGCGGTACAGACCCGGTCGCGACCGGTGCGCTTGGCCTGATAAAGGGCGCCATCGGCCCGGTGCATCAGCTCGAACAGGCCCTCGCCGCTGCGCAGAGGCGCCACACCCAGACTGACGCTCAGCCGCTGGCCGGGTGTCAGCGTGCCGCTCAGCGCCGAGAATTCCTGCCTGACGCCATGCGCCAGCGCCTGGGCAGCATCCAGCGTCGACGCCGGCACCAGCGCGGCAAATTCTTCGCCGCCCAGCCGCCCCAGCACCGAACGATGGTCCACCGCGGACTTGAACACCTTGGCGAAGGCGGCGATCACCCGGTCGCCCACGGCATGACCATGGTTGTCATTGATCGATTTGAAGTGATCGAGATCGGCGACCAGCAGCGTCATCGGCAGGCCGATGCGGTGGGCCCGCAGCAGCATTTTTTCCGCCCGCCCCTCAAAGCCGCGCCGGTTGAGCAACCCCGACAGCGTGTCGGTTTCCGAGCGCGTCGTCATCTCCTCCATGCTGGCGCGCACCAGCAGCAGCAGCAGGAGCAGGCCATGGGCCACCAGCAGGACGGCGCCGCTGGCCTGCGAGATCGCCGCATAGGTGGTGGTGATATAATCCTGTTCGGTGGCGCCCGGCCCCAGCATCGACGACAGCACCGCCTTGGCAAGGAACTGCATGGCGCCGATGGTATAGAGCGAGAGCAGCAGCAGATCGAGCGCGCCGCGCCGCGCCGGAGGGGCGGCCAGCATTACCACCACCGCGATCACCTGCATGGCCGCATAGGGCCCCTGATAGAGCAGCGCCCGCAGCAGGGACTGGCGCGGCATGTCCAGGATCGCCACATTGACCAGTACCGATACCAGCACCACGCCCAGCAGCACGCGCCAGGGCGGCGGCACATTATAGTGCCAGGCCAGACCGATCACCATCAGCCCCTCGGCCAGCAGGAAGGCGGTGAACAGCGCCACGCTGAGCACCGGCATGGGCCCATGCAGCGGCAGCAGGAATTCGAGCACGGCATAGAGCGCCCCCATGCCATAGGCGGCCGACAGCCAGCGGGCGCTGATGGCGGCGCGCGTCGTAACCGCCACCACGGCAAAGGCCGTGGCAAAGATGCCGGCAACGCAGACATTGATCGCCAAGATGAAAAAAGCTGCGCTCATGCCCCGCCTGCCCCCCCAACCTGGCGCACGCTAGGCCGCAACCGCCAAGGAGAGCTTAACGCTATGCCCGATTCTGCCAGAAATCGACGGTTTTCCGGCTATTTCACCAGCGTGGCGCCACCCCGAAGGCCTCGGCCACCAGCTTGTAGGAGCGCCGGCGCTGCGCATAGGAGTGGATGGTGGTGGTGATCATCACCTCGTCGGCGGCAGCGGCCTCCGCCTTTTCGGCGATCACGTCGCGCACCGTCGCCGGCGAGCCGACGATCCACAGGCTCGACTGGTGGTCGATCACCGCCTGCTGCTGCGGCGTCAGCACGCGGGCATGCGCCTCTTCCGGGCTCATCAGCTTGCGCTGCTCGCCCGAGGTGAACAGCGCCCAGCTGACCGCCTGCGAGCGCGACAGATACTGCGCCTCCTCGTCGGTGGGGGCACAGACCACCGAGACGCACAGCATGGTCTGCGGCTTGGGGAAGGCATCGGTGGGTACGAAGGCGCGCCGATAGGCGTCGAAGGCCGGCGCGGCCGGCGTATGGCTGAAATGGGCGGCAAAGGCATAGCCGATGCCCAGCTGCCCGGCGGCCTGGGCGCTGTTGCCCGATGAGCCGAGCAGCCATTTGGGCGGCAGGGCAATGCCGCCCGGCGAGACCGGCACGCGCGAAAACGGGTGCTCGGGCGGAAAGCTCTCCTCGTCAAACGCCATCAGCTCGGCCAGATAGCTGGAAAACTCCTCGCCGCCGCCGCTGCGCAGGGCGCGCATGGCATAGCCGTCCCCGCCCGGCGCCCGGCCCAGCCCCAGATCGATACGGCCCGGATGCAGCGCCTCGAGCGTGCGATAGGCCTCGGCTACATGCAGCGGCGCATGGTTGAGCAGCATGACGCCGCCCGAGCCGACGCGGATGGATTTGGTATGCGCCGCGGCGCTGGCGATCAGGATCTCGGGCACCGACGAGGCGATCGAGGGCATGCCGTGATGCTCGGCATACCACAGCCGCGTATAGCCCAGCTGGTCGGCCGCCTGGGCCAGGGCGATGGTTTCGCCCAGGGCCTCGGCGGTGCTGGAGCCTTCGGCAATGGGGGCGAGATCCTGCAGCGACAGGGCGAATGGAGCAGTCATGGGGTCAATCCTTTGGCAATCGCGTTCTTCTATCGTCAAATTACGATGAAAGCGAGGCCTTCCGCGACATACCGGTGACACCGCACGCACAAATGGCAGCGCCGCGTTGACTCATTGGCAAGATTGCGGCTCTTACTGTAGCCCAGTCCAAGAGGAATCGCCGTGTCGAAACTGCTTACCGCCGCTTTTGCCTTCGCACTAGCATTGCTCGGCGCGCTGCCGGCCCAGGCCCAGAGCCTGCTGACGCCGAGCCCCTTTGCCGAGGTGGTCGACGAAGTGCGTATCGGCCTGCACGCCCATGACGTCAGCTATATCCTGTTTCCCCCGCCCTGGGAGTACAAGCTCAACCAGATCGAGGATGTGAGCTTTGACGTCCTGTTCAAGTCGCCCGATATCGAGGCCTTCCGCTGGATCGGCTCGCCGCGGCCCGATCTGGGCGTCACAATCAATACCGATGGCCAGGACAGCCTGCTGCATCTGGCCCTGACCTGGCAGCTGCCCATCTTTGACACCCCGCTCTATCTCGAGGGCGCCTTTGGCGGGGCCGTGCATAATGGCTATCTGACCGGCTCGCCCGACGACACGCGCCACGCCAATTTCGGCTGCCGCCTGAACTTTTACGAGCGCTACGGCGTCGGCGCCCATGTCAGCGACAACGTCACCGCCACCCTGACCTATGAGCATACGTCCAATAATGGCTGGTGCGAAAAGAACCAGGGCCTGTCCAATGTCGGCCTGCGGCTCGGCTGGAAGTTCTAGCCTCAATCCGACAGGTCGCTGCTAGGCGACCTGCCCGGCCGCCCAGCCCGAGGCCCAGGCCCACTGGAAATTGTAGCCGCCCAGCCAGCCGGTGACATCGACCACTTCGCCGACGAAATAGAGCCCGGGCACGGCGCGCGCGCCCATGGTCTTGGCATCGAGATCGCGCGTATCCACGCCCCCCAGCGTCACCTCGGCGGTGCGATAGCCTTCCGAGCCGACCGGCTTGAGCGTCCATTGCTTGAGCTCGGCCTCGACCAGCGCCAGCTTCTTGTCGGAAAAATCCCCGATCATCCCGGTCATGTCGAGTTCCTCGCCCAGCAGCTGCGCCAGCTTGCGCGGCAGAAAGCCGGCCAGCACGGTCTGCACCTGCAGCTTGGGGGTGGCGGCGCGGGCGGCGCGCAGCCTCTCGTCCGCATCCTGATGCGGCAGGAGATCGACCGCAATGGCGTCGCCCTCGCGCCAATAGGAGGAAATCTGCAGGATGGCCGGGCCGGACAGGCCGCGATGGGTGAACAGCAGCGCCTCCTCGAACGCCGTTCTGCCATGGCTGACAATGGCATCGGTGGCGATGCCCGAAAGTTCCTTGAGTTTTTCCAGCGCCCCGGTCTCGAAGGTGAGCGGCACCAGAGCCGGCCGCGTCTCGGTCAGCCGCAGGCCGAACTGGCTGGCCAGCTGATAGCCCAGGCCGGAGGCCCCCATCTTGGGAATCGACTTGCCGCCGGTCGCCACGATCAGGGCCTCGCAGGTCATCGAACTGGTGCTCAATTGCAGCGAAAAGCCGTCTGTACCGCGGTCGACCGCCTCGACGCTGGTCTCGAGCACCATGGTCACCCCGGCCTTGCGCATCTCATTGAGCAGCATGGAATTGATCTGCGTCGCCGGCCCGTCGCAGAACAGCTGGCCCAGCGTCTTTTCATGGAACTGGATGCCGTGATCGCGCACCATGGCGATGAACATCTCGGGCGTGTAGCGGCTGAGCGCCGACAGGGCAAAGCGGGGATTGGCGCTGAGGAAGCGGTCGCGCCCCTTGTCGGTGGTGGCGTTGACATTGGTGAAATTGCAGCGCCCGCCGCCCGAAATGCGGATCTTTTCGCCGGCATATTTGGCATGATCGACCACCAGCACCGAGCGGCCGCGCCGGCCCGCCTCGATGGCGGCCATCATGCCGGCTGCGCCGGCGCCAAGGATGACGACATCATAATGAGGCATGGGGAGATCCTGTCAGCTGCGAAGGCCCGGTCTAGTGCAAGCGGGCAGTTCTGCCAAGCCGCAGTGGCCAATGCAGCATTGACTAAATCCTATAGTGGCGTATGACTTCGCCTGCTTTTCCAAACTAGCAGTCACTTGATGCGCAGCTTTTCTGTCTTTGCTGATCGGACCACCACCCGGCGCCCCGCCGGGTGCGTCGTTGCGCGCATGACCAAAACCACCAAAACCGCCTGACGCCTTCCCCGGGTCGCCTCCCGACGGGGAGCGGCGCAACCGGATCACCGCCAGTCGCATGACGGGCGCGGGAGGCAAAAATGGTAAGGGACTGGAGTTCCAAAAAATGGGTTATCGCGTCGCCGTCGTCGGTGCCACAGGCAATGTGGGCCGTGAAGTTCTCAATATTCTGGCCGAACGCAAGTTCCCGGCCACCGAGGTCATTGCCTTGGCCTCCTCGCGCTCCACCGGGCGCGAGATCTCCTATGGCGACAAGATCCTCAAGGCCAAGAACCTCGACAATTTCGACTTTGCCGGCGTCGACTTCGCCATCATGTCGGCCGGCTCGGACATTTCCAAGGACTGGGGCCCGCGCATTGCCGCCTCCGGCTGCATCGTCATCGATAATTCCAGCTTCTGGCGCTATGATTCCAATGTGCCGCTGATCGTGCCCGAGGTGAACGGGCAGGTTTTGGCCGGCTGGCTGGCCAGCGCCACCCGCAAGAACATCATTGCCAATCCCAATTGCTCGACCGCCCAGCTGGTCGTGGCGCTCAAGCCCCTGCATGACCTGGCCAAGATCCGCCGCATCGTCGTCTCGACCTACCAGTCCGTCTCGGGCGCCGGCAAGGAAGGCGTCGACGAGCTGTGGAACCAGACCAAGGGCATTTTCGTCAATGACAGCCCGGGCGGCGGCTCCAAGTTCCCCAAGCAGATCGCCTTCAACGTCATTCCCCATATCGACATCTTCATGGAAGACGGCTCGACCAAGGAAGAGTGGAAGGTGATGGCCGAGACCAAGAAGATTCTCGACCAGAAGATCAAGGTGACCTGCACCGCCGTGCGCGTGCCGGTCTTTGTCGGCCATTCCGAGGCGGTCAATATCGAGTTCGAGAACCCCATTTCGGCCGATGAGGCGCGTGACGCCCTGCGCGAGGCGCCCGGCGTCACCGTGCTCGACAAGCGCGAACCCGGTGGCTACGCCACCCCGGTCGAATGCGTCGGCGAATATGACACTTTCGTGAGCCGCATCCGCGAGGACGCCACCATCGAGAACGGCCTCAATATCTGGATCGTCAGCGACAACCTGCGCAAGGGCGCCGCGCTCAACACCATCCAGATCGCCGAGACGCTGATCGAGCTCGGCCTCAAGCCGCGCGACGCGGCCTGAGACGCCTGATCAAGGGCTGACCGCAACGCAGACCGGCCCTGCACCAAACAGTCTCCCTCCCCCTTGTGGGGAGGGATTAAGGGTGGGGGCCTTCGGGCATACCGGGGGTCCCCGGACACCCCCACCCCAGCCCTCCCCACAAGGGGGAGGGAGCCAGATCGAGCGCCTGCTACCATCGCGCTTTTCTCCCGCAGGTCATCATGCCGATTCGCGACCTTCTGCTGGCCCTCGGCGTCGTGACGCTCTGGGGCCTCAACTTCGTCGCCATCAAATGGGGCGTCGACGAGGTCTCGCCTTATCTGCTGACCGCCTTGCGCTATATCGGCTGCGCCATGCCGGCGATTTTCTTCGTGCGCCGCCCCGCCGTCAGCTGGGGTCTGCTGGTCGCCTATGGCATGACCGTCGGCGTGCTGCAGTTCAGCTTCCTGTTTTCCGCCATTGGCCTGGGCATGCCGGCGGGGCTCGCGAGCCTCGTCATGCAGATGCAGGTGTTTTTCACCCTCGGCCTGGCCGCGCTCTTCCTGGGTGAACGACCCACCCCGCTGCGCCTTGCCGGCGCGGCCATTGCCCTGGTCGGTCTCTGCACCATTGGCGCCGAACATCTCGGCGGCGCCGTGCTGGTGCCGCTGCTGATGACCCTGGCCGCCGCCTTCTTCTGGTCGGTCTCCAATATCGTCACCAAGCGGGCCGGCCAGATCGACATGTTCGCCTTCGTCATCTGGGCCAGCCTGGTGCCGCCTCTGCCCATGCTGGCGCTGTCGCTGCTGCTCGAGGGCCCCGGGCCGCTGCTGGCTTTGCCCTTCATCAGCCCGCAGGCAGTGTTTTCCGTGCTGTTCATTGCCTATGGCTCGACCCTGCTCGGCTATGGCGGCTGGGCCGTGCTGCTCGGCCGCCATCCCTCGGGCCTGGTCGCGCCCTTTGCTCTGCTGGTGCCCATTGTCGGCTTTGCCGCCGCCTTCATCTTCCTGGGTGAAGCTATCAGCAGCCTCGAACTGGCCGGCAGCGTGCTGATCTTTCTCGGCCTGATGCTCAACGTTTTCGGACCGCGCCTGCTGGCCCGGCTGCGGCCCGCCTGATGCCGATCCGTCACGTCGCGCTGGCTTTGCTGGTGGTGGTCATCTGGGGCTTCAATTTCGTCGTCATCAAGCTCAGCGTCGCCGCCCTGCCGCCGCTGCTGGCCGCCGCCCTGCGCTTTCTCTTTGCCGCCCTGCCGCTGGTGTTTTTCATCAAGCCCCCCAGGGTAGCCTGGACCCTGGTGGTAGCCTATGGCTTTGCCTTTGGCGTCGGGCTCTATGGCTTTCTGAACCTTTCCATGGCCTGGGGCATGTCGGCGGGCCTCAGTTCGCTGGCGCTGCAGACCCAGGCCTTCTTCACCATGGCGCTGGCCTTTTTCCTGCTCGGCGAACGGCCGCGCCGCGTGCAGGTGCTGGGCGCCGCCATTGCCTTTGCCGGCATAGCCGTGATCGGCGCCGAGCGCCTGGCCGACGCCGCCCTGCTGCCGCTGGGCATGACGCTGCTGGCGGCTTTGTGCTGGGGCGCGGCCAATATCCTGATCAAGAAGGCCGGCCGCGTCGATCCGCTGGCCCTGACCGTCTGGGGCGCCCTGGTCGTGCCGCTGCCCCTCTTGGCCCTGTCGCTGCTGGTGGAGGGCCCGCATTCCGTGTCTGCGGCACTGCTTGGTTTTGACTGGGCCGACGCTGGCCTGATCGCCTTTCTCGCTTTTCCGGCGACACTGCTCGGCATGGCCATCTGGAGCTGGCTCATGGCCCGTCACCCCGCCTCCGTCGTGGCGCCCTTTACCCTGCTGGTGCCCATTACCGGCCTGGCTTCGGGCTATCTGGTGCTGGGCGAAACCATTACCCCCATCGAGATCGCCGGCGCCGTCCTGGTGATCGCCGGCCTGCTGGTAACCCTGCTGCGGCCGCGGGCGACGCCGCTGCTCTGACCCAACACGACAAAGCCACCCCAGGGACTGGGGTGGCTTCGCGACGCCCGGGCTGGGGCGTCTGGCTTACATCGCGGCGGGCGCGGGCGCAGCCGAGATCAGCAGCGCATATTCTTCGGCCGACAGCTCGCCATTGGCATCGGTATCGGCACTGGCAAAGCCTTCTGCCGTCAGATCCGGCCAGGCGACAACCGCCTCTTCGAAGGACACGGCGCCGTTCACATCGGTATCGACCGAGACCAGGTCGGTAGCGCCCTGCGCAAAGGCTGCGCCGGACATGCCGAGGACGACGAGGGTCGAGAGAATGATCTTTTTCATGGGAGTTGAGCTCCAACATTGGAGAGATAAAAGCGGTACCCGGTTAGCCGGCTGCCGACGGGCTGCTCTCCTGCAACCCATGAGACAGACAATGACTGCACATTGTGACCGGCAGAGGTTTGAAAAACGGCGCTGTCCGGGAAAATATTGGGCAAGTTCTGGGCAGTCTATGCGCAAAAAGAACACAGACAAAATCGGGGTTTATTGTCAGAAAAACAATACTATTACGCCGGCTGCGTCGCCGAAATAACAATGGATTGGCCAGCCTCGTCGCAACATTGATATTGTCGGCAAGACGTATGGGGATATTCTATTGCACAGCGCCGTGATCGGCACTGCATGCGCACGATCACGCCAGCGTGAGGACTGGCACCGGCCCGAACGGGCCGTCCGGCGACTGCAAAGCTCAGATGTCGGGGCGGACGAAATCGCCGCTGTCGCCGTCCATGATCCACAATTCGCCGGTCGAGATGTCGAACCAGGCGCCATGCAGCGCCAGCTTGCCCTGCGCCTCGAGCTCGGCGACATAGGGAAAGGTGCGCAGATTGGCGATCGAATTGCGGATCGAGATGCGCTCGAGCGCCGTCTGCCGCTCACCCTCGGTCATCAGCGCATTCTGGGCCACCTGCTCGGGCAGGCCCCCCAGCATGCTCATCCACTTGCCGATGAAATCGCCGCTGTCGAGCGGGCTGGAATCGGGGCTGAGCGCCGCCTTGATGCCGCCGCAGCGGCCATGGCCCATGATCACGATATGGGCGATGCCGAGCGCCTTGACGGCAAATTCGATGCCGGCCGAAGTGCCGTGCTGGCCGCCATCGGGCTGGTAGGTCGGCACCAGATTGGCGACGTTGCGCAGCACGAACAGTTCGCCCGGCTCGGAGCCGAAGATCACCTCGGGCGCGGCGCGGCTGTCGCAGCAGGCAATGATCATGGTTGTCGGGGTCTGGCCGCTGGCGGCCAGCTCGCGATAGCGCGCCTTTTCGCGGACATAGCGGTCCGACATGAAACTGGCGTGGCCCTTGAGCAGATGTTCAGGAAAGTTGTGCATGGCCTACCGATTAGCGCTAAGAAGCTGCAAGATCAATCGGGCGCCTGCGCGCCCGCCTGTTGGGGACGCCCATGCTTATCTATCGATTTCTGACCGGCGAGGACGACGCCGCCTTCTGCCACAAGGTGACCAAGGCCCTCAGCGAGGGCTGGCAGCTGCATGGCAGCCCCACCTATGCCTTTGACGGCCACGCCAAGAAGATGAAGGCCGGCCAGGCCGTGACCCGCTCGGTCAAGGATCAGCCCTATGATCCCGACAAGAAGCTGGTGGACTACTAGCCCGATCGCGCCCGCAGACCGTCACAGCCCCGCCAGCACGGTCTCGAGCTTGCCCAGGAACTGCTTCCAGCCGGCATGCGCGCCGCCATAGGCCTGCTTCTGTTCGGGACGGAAGCCACTTTGCTCGACCCGCAGATGCGTGCCCGTCGGGGTCGGCGTGAGGGTGAAGACCACGACGCTTTCCAGCCCATAGGCCGGATCGTCATGCACGAAGTTCCAGCTATAGGACAGCAGGCGGTTGGGCTCGATCGCCAGCACCTGGCAATCCAGCACCCCGCCCCAGTCACCGCGCAGGGTGAAGTCATGGCCGATGGTGGGCACGAAGTCATTGTCCATCAGCCAGTCGGCGATGAGCTGCGGCTGCGTCAGGGCGCGCCAGAGCTTTTCGGGCGGATGGGCGAAGTCGCGCTCTATCCGCATGGTGCGGCGGTCCGTTTCGGCCATGGCATTCTCCCTCAGAGCTTTTCGCCGGGCAGGCGACTGGCCTGGCTGACCCAGTCGGCCAGCTGGCGGTCGAAATCGTCACCTTCATGGATGTGGTGGTAGCGCAGCTGGGGATATTTGGAGGTGACGGCCGGGGCCGGATCCAGCGCCGCCCCCTGGAAGAAGGTCAGTTTCACATAATGGGTGTAGCAATGCAGGCTCAGGAACCAGCTGTCGCGCTCGCGGCCATAAAAGGGCGAGTTCCATTTGACCGCCTTGACCACGCCGGGCACTTGCCGCGCCACGATGGCGTCGATCCTGCTGCCGACAGCGCTCTTCCAGCCCGGCATGGCCGCGATATAGGCCTGCACCGGCGCATCGCCATAGCCTTTGGCGACCTGCGGATTGCCGCCCGAGAGCAGCACCGGCTCCTTGCTGGCTGTGTCTGCCACGCCGCGCCCCTAGCCCGCCGCCCGACGCCCGGCGCGCCGCCGCTGCGCATAGGGCAGGAAGAACAGATAAAGGCCGCTCAGCAGCATCAGGGCCAGCGGCAGCAGCGGCAGATAGGTCAGCCAGGCCAGGCTCTGGCCCATGAACAGGGCGATGAAATTGGCGATGACCGTGAGGGTGAAAAACAGCGACAGCCAGCGGTGGCTCTGCCGCATCATGGTGCTCCAGTTCATTGGTCCATCCTTGTGAGGAGATTGTCGAGGGCGTCGAGCCGGTGGGCCCAGAAGCCGTTCATCTGCGCCGTCCAGTCGCTGAGCGGCGCCAGCGCCGACAGGTCGGCGCTATAATGGGTCTGTCGTCCGGCATGGCGATCGCGCACCAGCCCGGCCTGCTTGAGCAGGCCGAGATGCTTGGAGACGACGGGCTGGGACACGCCCGAGCCCAAGGTCAGCGCACCGACCGTCCGTTCGCCTTCGCGGCACAGCCGCTCGAACAGGCCGCGGCGGGTCGGGTCGGAAAGGGCCTTGAACAGCATATCGGCGGCGGCGTGCATGCGTTGACCCATAGCTGAATGACTATGGGTTTATATAGCCATCGAGCTATCAATGAGTCAATGCCCGCCTTAGCGGCGCTGCAGCGCCAGGCCCTGCAGCAGCATTATGGTCTTGGCATCGGTGATCGCGCCGCTGGCGATCATGCCATAGGCCTGGGCAAAGCCCAGTTCGAGCACCTCGATATCTTCGCCCTCATGCTCGAGCCCGCCCCCATTGTGGGCCTGCTGCCCGGGCGTATAGCGGCCGATGAAGCAGGCGCATTTTTCGGTCAGCGAGCCCGGGCTCATATAGGCATTGCACAGCAGCACCAGGTCCTGGCCGTGATAGCCGGTTTCCTCCAGCGCCTCGCGCTGCGCCGCGATCTCGGGCGCCTCGCCATCGAGCAGCCCGGCCGGCACCTCGATCAGCCAGGCCGGATCGCCATTGAGATGCGGCGGCAGGCGGAACTGCCGGGTCAGGATGACGGTGTCCGTCTCGGGCGCATGCAGCAGCACCGCCGCGGCGCTGCCATGGTCATAGACCTCGCGCAGCACGGTCTGCTCCCCGCCATCGCGCCGGCCATGGGTGACCGAATAGTTGTCGAACCGCCCCCAATTGTGGCTGAGCTGGGTGACGCTGTTGATCTTGACGCTGCTGGACATGAAGGCTTTCTGGGGAGATGGCAGCCCGAGCTATGCCGCAACGCGGCGCCCAGGACCAGTAGGGCAATGGCACGCCGCGTCTGCGCCTGGAGCGGGGCAGCGGGCAGAGAGCGCTGCCTATGATGCGGAACGTCATACCGTGAGGCGCGTTGAGGCCGGCAGCCACAGGAGACCATCATGGGCATTGTCTGGACCATCATCATCGGATTCATCGCCGGCGTCATCGCCAAATTCATCATGCCGGGCAGCAATGAGCCCTCCGGTTTCATCCTCACCACGATCCTGGGCATTGTGGGCGCCGTCGTCGCCTCCTATCTCGGCCAGGCCTTGGGCTGGTACGCCCCCGGGGAAGGCGCCGGACTGATCGGCGCGATTGTCGGCGCCATCATCGTGCTGGCGGTCTGGGGCATGGTTGCCGGCCGCCGTGCCTGAACCGGCCTCGGGTTCTGAAATATGCGCCTGAAGCGACGGGTCCGGCATTGCCGGGCCCGTTTTGCTGTGCCGGCCACCGCTTTGGTAACATTGCCCGCACTGCGGAACTCGACGCGCCCGACAACCATTCGTCAGGGCAGAACAGGAGTTTGACCATGACCGACCGGCTCACCATGCAGGATCCCCGCAAGCAATATCCCCAGCCGCCCTTTCCCCGGCAGCCCCAGACCGCGCCGGGTCTGGTGCAGAAGATGGACCCGGCCCCCGACCATGGCGAAACCAGCTATAAGGGGTCAGGCCGGCTCGCCGGCCGCAAGGCGCTGATCACCGGCGGCGATTCCGGCATCGGCCGCGCCGCGGCGATCGCCTATGCCCGCGAGGGCGCCGATGTGGCCATCGGCTACCTGCCCAGCGAAGAGGCCGACGCGCAGGAAGTGATTGCGCTGATCGAAGCAGAAGGCCGCAAGGCGCTGGGCCTGCCCGGCGACATCATGGACGAGGCCTGGTGCCGCGCCATGGTGCAGCAGACCGTGGACGGCCTGGGGGGCCTCGATATCCTGGTCATCAATGCGGCGCGCCAGCAGTTCCGCGAAAGCATCGATCAGCTCAGCACCGCCGACTTCGACAAGACCATGAAGACCAACCTTTATGCCCTGCACTGGATCGCCCAGGCGGCCACGCCGCATCTGCCGCCCGGCGCTGCAGTGATCACCACCGCATCGACGCAGTCCTATGATCCCTCGCCGATCCTGCTCGACTATGCCACCACCAAGGCCGGCATCGTGGCCTATACCAAGGCCCTGTCCCAGCAGCTGATCAAGCAGGGCGTGCGCGTCAATGCGGTGGCCCCCGGGCCGTTCTGGACCGTGCTGCAGCCCAGCGGCGGCCAGCCCGACGAGAAGGTGGAAAAGTTCGGCGCGCAGACCGATTTCGGCCGGCCCGGCCAGCCGGTGGAACTGGCACCGATCTATGTGCTGCTGGCCAGCCAGGAGGGCAGCTATCTCAATGGCGAGATTTTTGGCGCCGTGGGCGGCGGCGGCATCGCCTGATTTTCGGGGCCCCGGCATCAGCCGGGGCCTTTCCGCATCTCCCGTGAAACGGCCCACTCGGATGCGCGTGAGCGCGAAAGTCATCCGCCCTTCGCACATTGCGTGCGCCATACGAACAAAGTGCGCTTTCCGCCAAAAGTCTAGGGCGGGAGGCGGTTAACCGCTTTGAATTTGTAACCTTTGGGCGCTAGAAGTCTCGAACCATTCCAAACTGCAGCGGCTTTGACCGGCCGCCAGCGAGGCCCCATGACGGTTCGATCCCGCCCGCTTTCTCCCCATCTCCAGATCTATCGCTGGACCATCACCATGGCGATGTCCATCGCCCACCGCGCCACCGGCATTGCCAATTATGCCGGCACGCTGCTGCTGGTGCTCTGGCTCGGCGCCGCCGCCATCGGCCAGGAGGCGCTCAACCCGGTCAATGACCTGTTGGCCAGCTGGTTCGGCCAGCTGGTGCTGTTCGCCTATACCTGGAGCCTGCTGCACCACATGCTGGGCGGCCTGCGCCACTTCGTCTGGGATTTCATCCTCGGCATGGAGCCCGGCCAGCGCGAAGCCCTGGCCTGGGCCAATCTGGTGGCATCGATCGTCCTGACCCTTTTGGTCTGGACCGTGTTTGTATGGGTGGGCTGAGATGACCGATCGTATCCCCGACGCTGTCGTCGCCAATCCCAAGACCAAATATGGCAATGCCAAAGCCTCGACGCGCCATTTCATCACCCAGCGGGTGACCGGCGCCATCAACATCCTCTTTATCGGCCTGCTGGCCTATATCGTGCTGCGTCTGGCCGGGCAGGACCGCACCGACATGGTCGCCACCATCGGCAATGGCTTTATCGGCCTGCCGCTGGCCGTGCTGCTGGTGATCGTCACCGTGCATATGCGCAACGGCATGCGCGACACGCTGGAAGACTATTTCCACGGCGCTGCCTTTGCCCGCTTCATGGCACTCAATACCGCCTTCTGCATCTTCATCGCGGTGGCCGGCCTGGCCGCCATTCTCAAGCTCGTCTTCTGGGGTTAATGGTCATGGCGCAATACGAACTCATCGACCACGAATTCGACGTGGTGGTGGTGGGCGCCGGCGGCGCCGGCCTCCGCGCCACCCTGGGCATGGCCGAACAGGGCCTGCGCACTGCCTGCATCACCAAGGTCTTCCCCACCCGCAGCCATACCGTGGCCGCGCAGGGCGGCATTGCCGCCTCGCTGCAGAATATGGGTCCCGACAGCTGGAAATGGCACATGTACGACACCGTCAAGGGGTCGGACTGGCTGGGCGACAATGACGCCATGGAATATCTGGCGCGCGAGGCCCCGGCCGCCATCTATGAGCTCGAGCATTATGGCGTGCCCTTCTCGCGCACCGAAGACGGCAAGATCTACCAGCGCCCCTTTGGCGGCCACATGACCGAATTCGGCGATGGCCCGCCGGTGCAGCGCACCTGCGCCGCCGCCGACCGCACCGGCCACGCCATTTTGCACACGCTCTATGGCCAGAGCCTGCGCCACAATGCCGAGTTCTATATCGAGTATTTCGCCCTCGACCTGATCATGGGCGAGAACGGAGCCTGCGAGGGCGTGATCGCCTGGAAGCTCGATGACGGCACGCTGCACCGCTTCCGCGCCAAGACCACGGTTCTGGCCACCGGCGGCTATGGCCGCTCCTATTTCTCGGCCACCTCGGCCCATACCTGCACCGGCGACGGCAATGGCATGGTCGCCCGCGCCGGCCTGCCCTTGCAGGATATGGAATTCGTGCAATTCCATCCCACCGGCATCTATGGCGCCGGCGTGCTGATCACCGAAGGCGCCCGCGGCGAAGGCGGCTACCTCACCAATTCGGAGGGCGAGCGCTTCATGGAGCGCTATGCCCCCAATGCCAAGGACCTGGCATCGCGCGACGTCGTCAGCCGCTGCATGACCCTGGAAATCCGCGAGGGCCGCGGCGTCGGTCCCAAGAAGGACCATATCTACCTGCACCTCGACCATCTCGATCCAGCCGTCTTGGCCGTACGCCTGCCCGGCATTACCGAGAGTGCCAAGATCTTTGCCGGCGTCGACCTGACGCGCGAGCCGATCCCGGTCATCCCCACGGTGCACTACAATATGGGCGGCATCCCCGCCAATTATCATGGCGAAGTGCTCAACCCGACGCCGGAAAATCCCGACGCCGTGGTGCCCGGCCTGATGGCCGTGGGCGAGGCCGCCTGCGCCTCGGTGCATGGCGCCAATCGCCTGGGCTCCAATTCGCTCACCGATCTGGTGGTCTTTGGCCGCGCCGCCGCCATCCGCGCCGGCAAGGTGATCGACCGCGCGGCGCCGATCCCCGCCATCAACAAGGCCCAGGACGACCAGATCCTGGCCCGCTTCGATCGCCTGCGCCACGCCTCCGGTTCCAAGCCGACCGCCGCCATCCGCGACGCCATGCAGCACACCATGCAGGAAGACGCCGCCGTGTTCCGCACCGGCGAGACGCTGCAGTCCGGCGTCCGGCGCATGAGCGAAATCTATGGCCAGCTCAGGGATGTCGCGGTCACCGACCGCTCGCTGATCTGGAATTCCGATCTGGTGGAAACGCTCGAACTGGAAAACCTGATGGCCAATGCCATGGTCACCGTGGTCTCGGCCGAAGCGCGCGAGGAAAGCCGCGGCGCCCATGCCCGCGAAGACTTCGCCTCGCGCGACGACGTCAACTGGCGCAAGCACACTTTGGGCTGGATCGACACCGCTACGGGCGCGGTCAAGCTGGGCTATCGCCCGGTGCATCTTGATCCGCTGACGCCCGAAAGCGAAGGCGGCATCGACCTCAAGAAGATCGCGCCCAAGGCACGCGTCTACTGATGAGCGATCCGGCCGGATATTCGGGCACGCCTTTGGCACAGAAGCTGGGGCTCAAGGACGGGCAGCGGGCGCTGTTCATCGACCTGCCGCCGTCCCTGGCCGAGCTCGCCACGGCGCGCGCCTTCGCCGAATCCAGCCGGGTCACGCTCGACCAGCTCGGCGATGCGGCGCCCGGTTATGACGTCATCCATATCTTCACCAGCGCCCGCGCCGTGCTCGAGACGCTTGGCCAGCGCCTGCTCGACCTGATCGTCCGCGACGGCATGATCTGGGTCAGCTGGCCGAAAAAGGCGGCCAGACTGTCCACCGACATCACCGAGGATGTGATCCGCACGGTGCTGCTGCCCATCGGGCTGGTGGATGTGAAGGTCTGTGCCGTCGACCAGACCTGGTCGGGGCTGAAACTGGTGATCCGCAAGGAGCTGAGATGAGATTTCTAGCCGTGCTGGCCATGCTGGGCCTGTCGAGTGTCCCGGCCCTCGCCGCGTCACCCACAACAGACCAAAAGAACGAATTCTACCGGGTCTGCATGGGCATTGCCCAGAATGACACGCTGTGTGCCTGCAAGGCCGAGGCGGCCATGACACTGATCGACGAGCGCTTCATGGGCGTGGTCATCGCCTCCATGAAGGGCGGCACCCCGGCCGACAGCGACTTCGTCGCCTACAATACCTATGTCGCCAAGAGCAACCAGGTCTGCAAGCCGGACTACTAGGATTTCGCGCTGTGTTGAGCAGCGTGCGTAAAAAAGGAAGACCGACCCATGGTCGAACTGATGCTCCCCAAGGCCGATCGCCCCGCCAAGGGCAAATCCTGGCCCAAGCCGGAAGCGGCCAAGCGGCTGCGCGAATACCATATCTATCGTTATGACCCCGACCAGTCGGCCAATCCGCGCATCGACACCTATTTCGTCGATCTCGACGATTGCGGCCCGATGATCCTGGACGGCCTGCTCTGGATCAAGAACAAGGTCGACCCCACGCTGACCCTGCGCCGCTCCTGCCGCGAGGGCATTTGCGGTTCCTGCTCGATGAACATCAACGGGCTCAATACCCTGGCCTGCACCAAGGGCATGGAAGAGAGCTCGGGCCCCATCAAGATCTATCCGCTGCCGCATATGCCGGTGGTCAAGGATCTGGTGCCCGATCTCAGCACCTTCTACGCCCAGCACCGCGCCATCGAGCCCTGGCTCAAGACCACCTCGCCCACCCCGGAAAAGGAATGGACGCAGACCGTGCCGCAGCGCGCCAAGCTGGACGGGCTCTATGAATGCATCCTCTGCGCCTGCTGCTCGACCTCATGCCCGAGCTATTGGTGGAATGGCGACAAATATCTCGGCCCCGCCGCCCTGCTGCAGGCCTATCGCTGGCTGATCGACAGCCGCGACGAGACCACCCAGGAGCGTCTCGATGACCTGGAAGACCCCTTCAAGCTGTTCCGCTGCCACACCATCATGAACTGCGCCAAGGTCTGCCCCAAGGGGCTGAACCCGGCCAAGGCCATTGCCGAAATCAAGAAGATGATGGTCGAACGCCAGGCGGCGTAGCGGCTGTTCTGAAACCATCAGCCGGCCTCCCTCCCCCTTGTGGGGAGGGACAGCGAGATAGGACTTAGCGTTTGCTAAGCCCGTGATCGAGCCGGGTGGGGGTTGGTTCCGCAGGCCAGGTGCCGTAACACCCCCCCTTGATCCCTCCCCACAAGGGGGAGGGAGACGACTGGACATCTGGCGTACACCAAAGACCGACCCTTTAAGCCTCTTCAGCCTTGCCGATCTGCCGGCGCAGGATGGTGCGGTCGCGGCTGGACACGCCGATCAGTTCGGCCACGCGCCAGACCATATTGTCTTCCATTTCGTGATTGCTCTGGTCGGCAAACACCACCGTCCACATCATGCGGATGATCTCGAGGCGCTCCGCCAGTTCCAGCGAGGCCAGGCTTGAGGTGAACCGGTAAAGGTCCACCGCCTCGGCATCGCGCAGCGCCGCCTCCTTGATCAGCCGGCCGACGCTGGGCTCGTCCAGCCCATACTGCGCCATCAGCGCATTCTTGATGACCTGCCGTTCCGCCTCGGTCATCTGTCCGTCGACCGCGGCCAGATGCACCAGCAGCGCCGCCACGGCCAGCTGGGGATCGTTGCTGTCAATGGCTTCTTCGGCTTTGGAGAACAGGCGGGTAAGGGCCTCGAACATGGCATATGCCTCTTTTCGGGGGGTGACAGAACGACGGTGACAGGGCGCCCGGGAGGGGCAGGCCGCTGCAGCCTTAGCCATCAAAGTCATTTGCTCAATGGTCAGTTGCCTGGCTCACGCGCTCTTGACCCGTTCTGGTGCGCAATGGCCACACCGGCAGCGGCGAAAAAGGACTCGACTCCGGCCGGATTCGGAGTCTAATTGTTCCTGTTTTGTTCACTCAAAAAAGGCCGCGCCAATGGGCTCGCCAGACCACCAACAGCGCCTTGCCGCGCTGCGGGACGCTATTGCCGATATCGAGCGCAAGCCGGCTTTGGCCGAAGCACGGGTGGTGACCCGCGATCCTGCAGCCGGTTTTCCGCTGCCGGCGGGCGGCTTGCTGCAGGAAGTGTTCACCGATGAGCGCCGCCATGCCGGGGCCGTGCTGGGCTTTGCCCTGGCCCAGGCCAGGGGGCTGCTGACCCGCCAGCGTCCGGCCGTCATCTACCTGCAGCTGGTCAAGGACAGCCAGGAAATGGGCCTGCCCTATGGGCCGGGCCTGCTCAGCTTCGGCTTTGACCCCGATGCGCTGGTGCTGGTGCGGGCCGCCAATATGGTCGAGCTGCTCTGGGCGGCCGAAGAGGCGCTGGCCTGCAAGGCGGTGGCGGCCGTATTGGCCGATATCGCCGGGCACAACAAGATCCTCGATTTCACCGCCAGCCGTCGGCTCAGCCTGCGGGCCGCCAGTGCCGGCAGTTCTATTCTCATGCTGCGCTATGGCACGGACCGGGAGGCCAGCGCGGCGCATCTGCGCTGGCGACTGACCCCGGCACTGAGCGCCCGCAAACGCTTTGATCCCTTTGCCCCCGGCGCCCCGCAGTGGCGGGCGCAGCTGGAAAAGGGGGTTCTTCTCAATCAGCAAACCGAATGGCTCCTGGGCTGGACGCAAGATGGATTCACCACACTCGATGCTGCACGCCGCAATACAACCGGCTCTGCCGCCGGGCCGCCGTTTCCTGGCGCTGTTCCTGCCCACCTGGCCGACCGATTGGCTGAAACGGCGTGAGCCCGGGCTCAAGGGTCCGCTGGCACTCTATGAGCGCATCAAGGGCGGGCTGCGGCTGGCGGCGCTGGATGCCGAGGCCGGCCGGGCCGGGCTCAGCGTGGGGCAGAACCTGGCCGATGCGCGTGCCATGGTGCCGACGCTGACGGTCCGTGAGATCGACCGGCCTGTGCTGGAGGCGGCCTTTGCCGATTTTGCCGACTGGCATTCCAATGCCAGTCCGCTGGTCGCGGTGATGCGCGATGTCGCCAATTTTGGCGATCTGGTGCTCGACATTACCGGGGGCGCCCACCTGTTTGGGGGCGAAGGCCCCATGCTGCGCCTGCTGCTCACCCGCCTGCGCGCGCTCGGCTATACGGTCGCCGGCGCCATTGCCCCCACCATTGGCGCCGCCTGGGCGGTCAGTCATTTTGCCCGCAGCCAGGTGGTCGAAAACCCCGATCTGCAAGCCGTGCTCGATGCGCTGCCGGTCAATGCCCTGCGCCTGAGCCCGGCGCAGATCGCCGGGCTGAGCCAGATGGGGCTCAAGACCATCGGCCAGCTGCGGCCGCGCGAGCGCAAGCCGCTGCAGGCCCGCTTCGGGCTGTCGCTGTTGCAGCGGCTCGACCAGGCCTATGGCTTGCTGCAAGAGCGCATGGTGCCGCGCATTCCGGTCGCCGAGCGCTATGCCGAACAACGCTTCGTCGATCCGATCGGGCTGATGGACGACGTGCTGATGACCACCCATGACCTGGCCATCCAGCTCGCCATCAGGCTGGAAGCCGAAGGCCTTGGCGGGCAGGCCTTTCATCTTTTCCTCTATCGCGTCGACCACAAGATCATCGCGCTGTCGATCAACGCGGCCCGGCTGACGCGCGACCCCGACCATATCAGCAAGCTCTTTTCCAACCGCTCCGAGCGGCTTGAAGGCGAATATGATGCCGGCTTCGGCATCGACATGATCCGCCTGGCGGTAAGTTCGGTGGGCGAACTCGACGCGGTTCAGCTGGGGGCCTTTGCCACCCGGGACGGCAGCGAGGACCTCGATCAGCTGCAGGACCGGATGAGCAGCCGCCTGGGTCCGCTGGCCGTGCTGCGCACGCAATTCGTCGCCACCCACATTCCCGAACGGGCAGCGCGGCTCGTGCCGGCTCTGGTGCATATATCCAGCCCCGCCGCCGAGCGCGGCCCGGCGCTGGACCGTCCGCTGCGCCTGCTGCCGGTGCCCGAGCTGGTGGCCATCAATGCCGAAGTGCCCGATGGCCTGCCGGCTTCGATGATCTGGCGGCGGGTGGCGTACCGGTTGATCAAGGCGGCGGGTCCCGAACGGCTGGGGGCCGAATGGTGGCGCAGCGGGCAGCGCCTGCAACTGGTGCCGCCCTTTGTGCCCAAACAGCCAGAGCCTGGCGAAAAGCCGGAACAGCCACCCTATCTGCCCGACCTGGTGCTGCACGATCCTGCCGGCATGACGCGGGACTATTATAGTGCCGAGGATGCCCAGGGCCGACGGTTCTGGATTTACCGGCAGGGCGCCTATGGTGACGGCAACTGGTATCTGCACGGGTTTTTCGCATGAGCGAGATTGTCCAGCTGCAGCCCAGGCAGGGCCTGCGTCCGCGGCCGCCGGTGCCCGACTTTGCCGAACTGGTATCGACCACCAATTTTTCCTTCCTGCACAGCGGGTCATCGCCGGAAGAACTGGTCTCTGCCGCCATGCATCTGGGCCTCAAGGCCTTTGGCGTGACCGATCGCAACAGCTTTGCCGGCGTGGTGCGCGGCTATGTCATTGCCCGCGACCGGGACCAGGAACGCTTCCCCGATTTCCGCTATCTGGTCGGCGTGCGCCTGTGCTTTGCCGACGGCACGCCCGATATCGTCGCCTATCCCACCGACCGGGTGGCCTATGGCCGGCTGTGCAAGCTGCTCACCCGGGGCAATCAGCGGGGGGAGAAGGGCAAGCCCGTGCTCTATCTGACCGACCTGTTCGGCTCGGGTGATCCGGTCTCGGCACTCGAGCAGGGTCCATCGGAAAACCATGCCCAGGGCCAGTTCTTCATTCTCATCCCCGACGAGACCGATTGGGGCCTGACCGAAAGGACGCTGGAGACGCTCACCACAAGGTCGCCCGGCGCTGTCTGGGTCGCCGGCGCCCCGCGCTTTGATGGTCAGGATCGCGCCCGGCTCAACCGCATCGATGAACTGGCCAGGCGGCACCGCGCCACCATGCTGGCCAGCAATGACGTGCGCTACCACGAGCCCGGCCGGCGCATCGTCCAGGACGTGGTGACCTGCATCCGCGAGCACCTGACCCTGGAAAGCGCCGGCTTCCGGCTTGCCGCCAATGCCGAGCGGCATCTCAAGCCGGCTGATGAAATGGCCCGGCTGTTCCGCGAGCATCCCCATGCCATCACGCAAACGCAGCGCTTCATCGCCCGCATCGACTTTTCGCTCGACCAGCTGAAATACAACTATCCCGAAGAAACGGTGGGCAATGGCGAGACCGCGCAGCAGACGCTGGAGCGCCTGACCTGGCAAGGCGCAGCGAAGCGCTTTCCCCATGGCGTGCCGGACAGCATCAAGAAGACCATCTGGACCGAGCTGTGCCTGATCGGCTTCAAAGGCTATGCGGCCTATTTCCTGACCGTGCACGACATTGTCCAGCATGCCCGCTATGTGCTCAACATCCTCTGCCAGGGGCGGGGATCGGCGGCCAATTCCACGGTCTGCTTTTGCCTGGAGATCACCGAGGTCAATCCCGAGACCGGCACGCTGGTCTTTGGTCGCTTCATCTCTACCGAGCGCGACGAACCGCCCGATATCGACGTCGATTTCGAGCATGAGCGGCGCGAAGAGGTGATGCAATATGTCTACAAGAAATATGGCTGCAAGCGCACCGGCCTGACCGCCAATGTCATCTCCTACCGCTCCAAGAGCGCCATTCGCGAAACCGCAAAAGTGTTCGGCGTGTCCGACGACACGGTTGCCGCGCTGAACCAGCTGCACTGGGGCTGGGGGCAGAAACTCGACCTGGGTGACCTGGGGACGATCGGGCTCAGCCCGGATGATCCGGTGCTGGCCCAGATGTTCGAGGTGGTCAAGGTGCTGCGCGGCTTTCCTCGCCATCTCAGCCAGCATGTCGGCGGCTTCGTCATCACCCGCGATTCGCTCGAAAGCCTCGTGCCGATCGGCAAGACGGCCATGGAGAGCCGTCAGATCATCGAATGGAACAAGGACGACATCGATGCCTTGGCCATCCTCAAGGTCGATGTGCTGGCTTTGGGCATGCTCAGCTGCCTGCGCCGGGCGTTCGCGCTGATGGATGAGCATTATGGGCGACAGCTCAAGCTGGTCGACCTGCTGAGCGAAGAGGCCGATCCCGACCAGAGCAAGAAGGCGCGCGTCTATGCCATGATCCAGCGGGCCGATACGCTGGGCGTGTTCCAGATCGAAAGCCGGGCGCAGATGAGCATGCTGCCGCGCCTGAAGCCGGAAAAATTCTATGACCTGATCATCGAGGTCGCCATCGTCCGGCCCGGCCCGATCCAGGGCAATATGGTCCATCCCTATCTGCGCCGCCGCCAGGGCCTGGAAGAACCGGTCTATTACAGCGACAAGCTCAAGGCGGTTCTCGAACGCACTCTGGGCGTACCGCTGTTTCAGGAGCAGGCAATGCAGATCGCCATCGAAGGCGCGGGGTTTTCACCCGGCAAGGCCGACAGCCTGCGCCGGGCCATGGCGGCGTGGCGGCGGACGGGCAAGATCGCCCAGTTCGGCCAAGAGTTCATGGCGGGCATGCAGGCCAATGGCTATCCGCCCGAATTCGCCAGGAACTGCTTCGCCCAGATCCAGGGCTTTGCCGAATACGGCTTTCCCGAAAGCCATGCGGCCAGCTTTGCCCTGCTGGTCTATGCCTCCTGCTGGCTCAAATGCCATTATCCCGATGTCTTTGCCACCGCCCTGCTCAATTCGCAGCCGATGGGCTTTTACGCACCCAGCCAGATCATCCGCGACACGATCGAGCATGGCGTCGATGTGCAGGAAGTGCAGATCAACAGCTCCCAGGTCGAGCATGTTCTGGTCAGGCCCGAGCAGGAACGGCATGCCGGCGATCATGTCTGGCCCCAGCATGAGGACATGCGCCACGATATCTGGAGCAGCCGGTCGATCCTGCTCGGTTTCAGTGCCGTCATCGGCTTGAGCAAGCACGCCCAGCAGCAGATCGTGGACCGGCGCGGCGCCGGCTACGATTCCATCCGCGACCTCTGGCTGCGCACGCAATTGCCGATAGCCGCGCTGGAAAAGCTGGCCCATGCCGATGCCTTTGCCGATCTCGGCCTCAATCGCCGTGAAGCGCTGTGGGTGGTCAAGGGCCTGATCGGCACGCATGGCGCTGACACCCTGCCCTTGTTCGAGGCGGCCGGACGGGTGGAAACCGACGCCGATATCGAAGCCAACCTGCCCAAGATGCTGATGGGCGAGGAAGTGATCCACGATTATTCGACGCTGTCCTTTTCGCTCAAAGGCCACCCGCTGCAGTTCATCCGCCCGATCCTGGAGGCCAAGCGCATCATGCGGTCGGACCAGCTGCGCGACGCCAGGCCCGGCAGCCAGGTGGAAGTGGCCGGCCTGGTATTGGTGCGCCAGCGGCCGGGGACAGCAAAGGGGATCATCTTTGCCACGCTCGAGGATGAGGCCGGGGTGGCCAATGTCGTGATCTGGCCGCAGGTGTTTGAAAGGAACCGCAAGACCGTACTGGGTTCACGCATGCTGGCCGTGCGCGGCAAGCTGCAGCGCGAGGGCCTCGTGATGCACATCATTGCCGAGCAACTGACCGACATGACCCATCACCTGCTCGACCTGGCCCATGGCCAGGACATTGGCGACCGCATCCTGGCGCGCGGCGACGAGGGTCGCTCGGGGCCCCAGCCCGGCCGCGACCACAAGGCCATGCTCGAAATCGACAAGGCCCGCCGCGCCGCCTATGCCGCCCTGCCCGAGGGGCGCAATTTCCATTGAGCCCCGGCGGGCGCTAGAGCGCTTCACCGTTTCGCTGAAACCGCTCAATGGCTCCAGCTCTTTGGTTTGTCACGTTTTCGAACCGCAAAAGTGGGGTCACTTTTGCCGAAAACGCGCTAGGCCACGATCTGGTCGATCGCCCGGGCCAGCGCGATGTCCCTGGCACTGAGCCCGCCCGCATCATGGGTGGAGAGCCGGATCGTCACCACATTGTAGCCATTGGACCAGTCCGGATGATGCCCGGCCTTCTCGGCTGCCAGCGCCACCCGGCTCATGAAGCCGAAGGCCTCGGAAAAATCCTTGAACTTGAACACATGGCTGATGGCATCGGCTGCCGCATCATAGACCCAGCCATTGAGGCCCCGCAGGCCCGCTTCGCGCTCGGCATCGTTCAGTCGGTCGACCATTTTCGCCTCCTTCCATTGCCCCCAGCCCATAGAAGGGCAAAGCGACCCTTCCAAGGCGCTGGAAGCCGATCCCTGTCACGGCATGACTGGCCGCGCGCCGCGGGGCCAGACCACCGACAGCGCAACGAGCGCGCGCCCGGGTGCGATTGTCTCCGCAAGAGCGACAGTCCGGGGGCAGCCGCGCCAGCCACCTGATCGCCGGCCAGCCGCGGGCATGGTGACGCGCTGCGCCAGCACGGCACACCCGGCCCCGATAACCAACAGCGATGTCAATGAGTTAGCTGGTGCCGCTTAGGTGACTCGAACACCTGACCCCATCATTACGAATGATGTGCTCTACCAACTGAGCTAAAGCGGCAACGGTTGGCCTTTTACGTTGGGATTTGGGCCGGTGCAAGAGGCAAGGCGATCTGCGCCGGCAATTGCGCTGGCTCGTCGTCGCCATGCCGGGTCGCCATTGCCTGGGTAGCGATCATCGGCACCTTCCACTCGAAGGCATCCAGCCGCCCGGTCACCGGGGAAATCGGCTCCCATTCGTCGCTCACCATGCCATCGGCGGTCCAGGCCGGATCGCGTGGCGCCCGCACCGCCCGCGCCAGCCATTCGCGCGCCTTGCCCTGGTCGCCATTCTGGCCTTCCTCGATCTCGGCCATCAGGCTGGCGACCCCCTGCGTGGCGTCCGGCCCCTCGAAGGGGGCCAGGGCATTGCGGGCCAGCGACCAGTCATAGGCATCGATGGCAGCCCGGGCCAGGGCCATGCCGGCGGCCCGATGCGGCGGCGGCACCTCGATGAGCTCGCCCAGGCGCTTGAGGCGATCGACCGCCGAGGCGCCCGGCTGGGCATGGGCGTAGAGCGCGGCAATGTCGGGATGCCCGGTGGCGCGCCAGATCCGGCGCAACAGGCTCATCGCCTTGCGCGTCTCGCCGCGATTGATATGGATGCGCGCCGCGATCAGCGCGGCGGGTACGAAATCGGGCAGCAGCTTGAGCGCGGTCAGCGCATGTTCGAGCCCGGCCAGCGGCTGGCTGGTTTCGGCTTCGCGCGCCCGCGCCGTTTCGATCACCGCCTGCCGGCGCCGCTTGCGCGCCCGCTCTTCCCGGCTGCCGGCCTGTTCGGCATTGACCATCGCCACCGCCTCGGCCCATTGCCCGCGCCGCGCCAGATCGTCAAACACCGCTTCCCCCGCCCAGCCGCTGCCCGGCGCCAGGGTCAGCGCCTTGCGGGCAAAGGTCAGGGCCGCCTGCGGCCGCTGCTGCGCCCGGGCCTGGTCATAGAGCCCGGTCAGCGCCGCCAGCGCCGTCTTGTCATCGGCAATCAGCGCCCGGTAATGCTCGCGCGCGGCCGGCATGTCGCCCAGCGCCAGATCGGCCCGGGCTTCGAGCAGCTTGGCCGCCGCATTGGCCGGCAGCCGCGCCTGGGCCTCGCGCGCCAGGGCACGGGCCCGCGCCGGATCACCGGCCTGCAGCGCAATCATCGCGTCGCTCAGCGCCTCGACGCCCTGCTCGCGCCGCCGCTCGCGGCTGCGCCGCGCCATGGCGCGGGGCGCCGAAAGGATGCGCCGGACAATGGCCCAGACCAGGATGACCAGCATGGCCACAAGGAGGAAGATGAACACCGCCACGCCCAGCCGCGGCTGGGCACTATAGCCCGCCACTTCCAGCGACAGCGTACCGGGCAGCGAAATCATCCAGGCCGCCAGGGCCGCAATGACGAGGCTGCCGATAATCCACAGGGCCAGCCGGATCATCGGGTGACCTCGCCACCCAGCGCGGCGTCGCGCAGATCCTGCAGGAACGTCTCGGCCTCGGCCTGTTCGGCCAGCAGCGCCGGCACGTCGTCGGCCGCTGCCTGCATCGGCACCGGCAGGCTTTCGAGCAGCGCCAGCGCACTGGCAAATTCGCGGCGCTCCACCGCGCCGATCAGGCGCGAGGTGATGGCCTCGGGCGTATCGCCCTCGATTTCCGCCGTCGGGCGCAGGGCGATGGCGCCGGCAAACCAGTCCAGCGCCCCGGTCTGCCACCCCGCATCCGGATTGGCCGGCCGGCCGGCCAGGATCGCCGGCAGGACGGCATCGAATCGCCGCGCGATCTCGTCCGGACGGGTGAGGCCCCCCATCGCCTGATTGGCGATCCGTGTCGGGATGGCGGCCTCCGGAACGGCCGCGCGCAGGGCCGCCAGTTCGGTCTCATAGGGGCGGCCTGTGGCAAAGGCGGTTTCAAAGCCGGACAGGATCAGCGGCAGCGCCAGGACCGCGCCGATATCGCTGGGCTGGGCCGCCAGCGCCGCCGTCGTTTCGCTGACGCTGCTGTCGAGGCTGCGCAGGCCCGACTCTGCCGTGCCGAGGCGCGCGGCCAGTTCATCAATCCGCTCGCCCAGCGCCGCCAGATCGCCGCGCAGCGCATCAAGGGCAGTGGTATCGGCTGTCGGCGTTTCTGCCGCCGCCAGGCTATCGACCCGCGCACTGAGCGCGGCCAGATCGCCGGCAATGTCGGCGCTGGCAGTCGATGCCGCTGCCGCATTGTCGGCCGCCGCCGGCGTCCGTTCCAGCGTGGCCACCCGCTGGTTGAGCGTGGCCAGTTCGGCCTGGGTGGTCTGCGTCACGGTTTCGAGTTCGGGAATCGCCCTGCCATAGGCGGCCAGGCGGGGATCGGCGGCCACCGTCTCGACCGGTGCAGCGGGCCAGAGACCGGCATAGGCCAGGCCATAGGCAGCCCCCAGCCCGAGCAGACCGCCCACCAGGGCGGCACCGAAGCCGAAAGCAGGAGCAGGCGCCGGTGCGGCCGCGCGTGGCTTGTCAGCCGGCTTGTCGCCCGCCTTGGCCTTGTCGGCAGCAGCGGCGAAGCCCGACGGGCCGGTGCCGGGCGCGGCGGTCCCTGCCGGTTTGCCGGCGCTTGCCGCGCCGCTGGCGGCAGGCGTGGCGGCGGCAGCGGCCTTGGCCGGGTCCGGTTTTGCCGAATCGGCACCGACCGATCGCGCCGTCAGGTCGAGCACGGGCGGCTTGACCGCGCCGGATCGGACATCGCTGGCCTTTGCCTCGCTGGCCTTGGCCTGGTCGGCCTTGGGATCCGTGCCCTTGCTATCCGCCATATCGGGTCGTCCTCATGTTCGTGATCGACTATGGCCCAGTTTGCGCCCGGGCAAAACCCAGCGCCAGAACCATCATCGCTTCTTCGTCGGGCCGATCAGCCAGGCTGATGCGGTTGAAATGCGCCTCCAGCAGCGGCTCCGCCACCGCTTCGCTCAGGCACAGCAGACCAAGCCGCTGGCGCTGTGTCCGTTCCAGACTTTGCGCCAATTGCGCAAAGATTTCGGCCGTGCGCCGCGAATAGACCAGGGCCGCATCGATCTCGCCATGGCGCAGCGCCACCAGGATGTCGGGCGGCATGGCCGGCACGGCCACCATGTCATAGATCCTGGCCGTGACCACCATCACCCCCAGCGGCGCCAGCGCTTTGCTCAGGTCGGCGCTCTGATGCTTGCCGGTGGGATAAAACAGCGGCCCCTTGAGTCCGGAGAGGCTGATGGCATTGACCAGATCGCCAAAGCTGCCCGCCGCACTGCTGACCCGGACGAAGCCGGCGGCCTGTGCATCGCGCGCCGTGCGATCGCCCACCGCCAGCACCGGCAGATGCGCATAATCGCCCACCACGCCGCGCTCCACCAGGCTGCGCACGGCATTGGCACTGGTCAGCACCACGGCGGCAAAGCCATGGGCCGGGGGCAGGCTGACCTCGATGGCGACGCGCTCCATCAGCGGCGCGGCCACCGCCTCGATACCCAGCGCCTGCAACCGGGCCAGGCTCGACTGGGCGTCGGGCTCCGGACGGGTCACCAGCATCCGCGTCATGAGGACGAGGCCCATTTGGCCAGAAATTCCGTGCCCGCCTGCGCCAGCAGATCCTCGCCGACCTGGCGGCCCAAAGCGAAAGCATCATTGCCGCTGGCGGCGCTGTCAAACGCGGTCTGGCCATCAAGGCTCAGGATCTGGCCCTTGAGCACCAGCATGTCGCCCTCAAGCCGCGTCAGCGCGCCCACCGGCGTGCGGCAGGAACCATCGAGCACGGCCAGCATGGCGCGCTCGGCGCTGAGCGCCCGGTTGGTCGGCGCGTGATCGATGGCGGCCACCAGGGCGGCCATGGCTGCGTCGTCGCTGCGCACCGCCAGCCCGATGGCGCCCTGCGCCGGCGCCGGCATGAAGACTTCCGGATCCATCTGCCCGGTCGCCCGGTGGCCCTCGCCCAGCCGGTTGAGTCCGGCCATGGCCAGCAGCGTGGCATCGGCCACCCCGTCGCTCAGCTTTTGCAGCCGCGTACCGACATTGCCGCGAAACGGCACGATCTGCAGGTCCGGGCGCTGCCGCAGCACCTGCGCCGCCCGCCGGATCGAGGAGGTGCCGAACTTGGCGCGCTCGGCCAGCTGGTCGAGGCTCGCCACCTTGAGCGACAGGAAGGCGTCGCGCACATCCTCGCGCTCCAAAAACGCCACCAGCGCCAGCCCGTCGGGCAGCCGCGTCGCCACATCCTTGCTCGAATGCACGCCGATATCGACGCGGCCGCTCAGCATGGCGTCGTCGATTTCCTTGGTGAACAGGCCCTTGCCGCCGATCTCGCTGAGACTGGCATTGCTGGCCTGGCTGCGATCACCGCCGGTGGAGAGCACGTCTATGGTGATGTCGGCTTCGCTCACCCCATGCGCGCGGGCCAGCAGGCTGCGGACCAGCCGCGCCTGCATCAGCGCCAGGGGACTGCCGCGGGTTCCGATTCGGGCAAAGACGGAGGGCGATTGCAATGTGATTTGGTCCTATAGTAGGCAGAGACCCATCAGGGAGTAACCAGTTCATCGTGACCGGGCAAGCGCCAGCCATCATTCTTGGTATCGAGACCAGCTGCGACGAGACCGCCGCCGCCATCGTCATGCGGGACCAATTCGGCCATTCCACGATCCGGTCCAATGTGGTGCGCAGCCAGCTCGATGAACATGCGGCATTTGGCGGCGTGGTACCAGAGCTGGCGGCGCGCGCCCATGTCACCTTTCTCGATCATATCATCGCCCAGGCCTGTCGCGAGGCCGGTGTCGAACTGGCCGATGTCGACGCCATTGCCGCCACTGCCGGCCCGGGCCTGATCGGCGGCGTGCTGGTGGGCCTGACCACCGCCAAGGCGCTGGCCGCCGCGCTCGACAAGCCGCTGCTGGCCATCAACCACCTCGAAGCCCATGCCCTGACGGCCCGGATGACCGACGGCGTGGCCTTTCCCTATCTGATGCTGCTGGTCTCGGGCGGGCACAGCCAGTTCGTGCTGGTGCGTGGCGTCGGCGACTACCAGCGCTGGGGCACCACCATCGATGACGCCCTGGGCGAGGCCTTTGACAAGGTCGCCAAGCTGCTGACCCTGGGCCATCCCGGCGGCCCGGCCGTGGAAGCCATTGCCAAAATGGGCGATGCAAGGCGGTTTAAATTTCCGCGGCCCTTGCTGCGCGAGGCACGGCTGGATTTCTCCTTTTCCGGCCTCAAGACCGCCGTGCGCCTGCAGGCCGAGGCCTTGGCGCCACTGCGCGACCAGGACGTGGCCGACATTGCCGCGAGCTTCCAGGCGGCCGTCTCGGAGGTCATTTCGGTCCGCGCCCGCCAGGCACTCGACCGCTTCAAGGCCGACCTGCCGGGCGAACCGCTGCAACTGGTGGTGGCCGGCGGCGTCGCCGCCAACCGCGCCATCGCCACGGCGCTCGCTGACGTCTGCGCCAAGGCCGGCGCCAGGCTCATCGTGCCGCCCATCGCCCTGTGCACCGACAATGGCGCCATGGTCGCCTGGGCCGGCGCCGAGCGCTTCGCCCTGGGCGTTGCCGATTCGCTGGCGTTTACCGCCCGGCCGCGCTGGCCGCTTGACCTGCCCGACATGAAGGTACCCGTCCATGTCCCATGAGACTGTCTCTGTCATCGGCGGCGGCGCCTGGGGCACGGCTTTGGCCCAGGCTGCCGCCATGGCCGGACGCGAGGTCTCGCTCATCGTCCGCGACCCCGCCCAGCTGGACGAGATCAATGGCCGCCACACCAACCAGGCCTATCTGGGCAGCCAGATCCTGCATGAGCGCATCCGCGCCAGCCTGATCGCCGGACCGGCCGATATCGTCATCCTGGCGGTGCCGGCGCAGTCGAGCCGCACCGCGCTGGCCGCGCTCGACCCGGACCTGCTGGCGCACCGGCCCGTCGTGCTGGCTGCCAAGGGGCTCGAAACCGGCACCCTGGAGCGCCAGAGCGAAATCCTTGCCGACATGGCGCCGCATGCCGTGCCCTATGTCCTTTCCGGCCCCAGCTTTGCCAGCGACGTCGCTGCCGGCCGGCCCACCGCCGTGACCCTGGCCGGCGACGATGCCGACCATACTTCCCTGCTGGCCGCGGCCCTGGCCGGCCCGAGCTTTCGCCCCTATGCCAGCGATGACCGCATCGGCGTCGAAATCGCCGGTGCCCTCAAGAATGTCTACGCCCTGGCCTGCGGCGCCATCGAGGGCGCCGATCTGGGCGCCTCGGCCCGCTCGGCCCTGATCGCCCGCGCCTTTGCCGAAATGGCCCGCATGGTCTCGGCCATGGGCGGCTCCGCCTCCACCCTGACCGGCCTGGCCGGCCTGGGCGACCTGACGCTGACCTGCACCTCGGTGCAGTCGCGCAATTACCAGTTCGGCATGGCGCTGGGCCGCGGCCAGTCGGTCAGCCAGATCATGGCCTCTGGCGCCAAGCTGGCCGAAGGCGTCGCCACCACCCCGGTCGCCGATGCCCTGGCCAAGAGCCTTGACGTCGACGCCCCCCTGATTGTCGCCGTGCATGCCGTGCTCAGCGGCCAGGCCACTATTGCCACCGTCGTTGCCGGCCTGATGGCCCGCCCGCTCAAACGTGAGGACTGACCTATGCTCTATGCCATGATCGCCAAGGACAAGCCGGGAATGGGCGACAAGCGCACCACAACGCGCCCCGTCCACCTCGACCACCTCCATGCCCTGGGCGATCGGCTGGTCCTGGCCGGCGCCCTGCTGGATGGCGACGACAGGCCCGAGGGTTCGCTCATGGTGGTAGAGGCCGAAAGCCTTGAGGCGGCCACCGCCCTGTTCATGGCCGATCCCTTCATCAAGGAAGGCATTTTCGGCACCACCGAAATCAAGCCGTGGCGTGTGGCCATCAACAACATGGCCAAGAAGGACTGACGCCAATGGCCTATTGGCTGATGAAATCGGAGCCCGATGTCTTCTCCTTTGACGACATGCAGGCCAAGACCAAGCGCGGCGAGACCGAAGCCTGGCACGGCGTGCGCAACTATGCCGCGCGCAACAATATGCGGGCCATGGCTTTGGGCGACCAGGCCTTCTTCTACCATTCCAATATCGGCAAGGAGATCGTCGGCATCATCGAGATCGTTGGCCTCGCCCATCCCGATGACACTGCCGATCTCAATGCCAAGGGCGAGGTGGTGTGGGAATGCGTCGATGTCGCCGCGGTCAAGCCCCTGCCCAAGCCGGTGACCCTGGCCACCGTCAAGGCCACGCCCGAGCTGTCCAATCTCGAACTGGTCAAGCTGTCGCGTCTGTCGGTCTCCAAGGTCAGCCCGGATGAATGGGCGCTGATCTGCACGATGGGCGGGCTATAGCACCCGCTACCCAATGCCCGCGGCAGGCGCTATTCTCACCCGGTGCAAAATCAATCTCGGGGGGAGAAACGCATGCTGCACTTTGCCGTCAACTGGCTGGCCGTCGTTCTGGCCACCGTCACAGCCTGGGCCTTCGGCGCCGCCTGGTACATGCTCCTGGCCAAGCCCTGGCTGGCCTCTATCGGCAAGACGGCCGACCAGATCGACCGTAGTGACTACACGCCCTACCTATGGTCGGTGCTGTGCATCTTCACTATGGCCTATTTCCTGGCCGTGCTGACGCCGGCCCTGACCGGGGCGACCACGGTCGCCAATGGCCTGCTGGTCGGCGCACAGATGTGGCTGGGATTCATCATCACCGCCATGGTGCTCAACCACCGCTACCAGGGCGCGCCCTGGTCCCGCACACTGATCGATGGCGGTTACCTGCTCGGCGTGCTGCTGCTCGCGGGTGTGGTCATCGGCCTGTTCGGCTGACCGTTACGACGACCGGGGCGCTTTGGCGCCTCAGTTGTCCACCACGATGGGCGGGATATGCTGCGGCTCGCTGGGTGGCGCATATTTGTTGAGCAGACTGACCTGGCTGATCGAAAACAGGATTGTCAGCGGCATCACGCCAAAGGTCTTGAACGAGACCCAGAGGTCGGTCGCCGCCTTGGGATCGCTGGGGTGATAGAAAGCCGCGCCGCGCCACACCACCTCGTTGATCACCGCCAGCAGCACGAAGAACAGGCCCCAGTTCAGCGTCAGCTTGCTCCAGCCTTCCGGCCGCAGCTTGTAGACGTCACCGAACACATATTTGAGCAGCGAGTGTCCGAACACCAGCCCGCCCAGCAGCACCGCGGCGAACAGGCCATTGGTGATGGTCGGCTTGATCTTGATGAAGGTATCGTCCTGCAGCCACAGCGTCAGCCCGCCGAACACCAGCACGACAACGCCGGTGACCAGCGGCATGACGGCGATCTTTTTCAGGATCAGCCAGCTGGCCAGCAGCGAGATCACCATGGCGCCCATGAACCAGGCCGTGGCGGCAAAGATGTCGGCGCGCGCATTGACGATGAAGAAGATCACCAGCGGCCCCAGTTCCAGCGCCATCTTGATGAGCTGCGGGCGCAGCTCGTCCCAGTTGATCTCCGGTTCGGCTTGCGGCGTGGCTTTTTCAGACATGGTGTTTCTCGTTTCGGCTTGGCGGCAATGTGAGCGCTGCGGCCTGAGCATGCAAGGCCTCGTTAGGGGCCAAGCATGGTCAGATTAGGGCTGTTCGCGCCCGGCAATGGCCTGGGCGAAGTCGGCGGCAGTAAAGGCCTGCAGATCGCCCACCCCTTCGCCCACGCCGATGAAATGCACCGGCAGGCCGAACTTGCGGGCAATGGCCACCAGAATGCCGCCCCTTGCGGTACCATCGAGCTTGGTCATGACCAGGCCGGTGACGCCGGCCCGCTGGCCGAAGATCTCCACCTGCTTGAGCGCGTTCTGCCCGGTGGTGGCATCCAGCGTCAGCACGGTGGCATGCGGCGCGCTCGGATCGACCTTCTTGATCACCCGGATGATCTTTTCGAGCTCGTTCATCAGCTCGTCGCGGTTCTGCAACCGCCCGGCCGTGTCGATGATCAGCACGTCGCGGCCTTCGGCCCGCGCCTGTGTCACCGCATCAAAGGCCAGGCCCGAGGCGTCCGAGCCGGCGGGGCGGGACACGACGGTAGCGCCGGTGCGCTGGCCCCAGACCTGTAATTGTTCAATGGCCGCGGCGCGGAACGTGTCGCCCGCCGCCAGCATCACCGACTTGCCCTCGCCGGCAAATTTCTGCGCCAGCTTGCCGATCGTGGTGGTCTTGCCCGAGCCATTGACCCCGATCATCAGGATGATGAACGGCTTCTGGCCCGCGCCGATCACCAGCGGCCTGGCCACCGGGGCCAGCACCTTTTCCACTTCGGCGGCCAGCACGGCCCGCACGTCTTCGCCCGAGACATCGCGGTCAAAGCGGTCACGGCGCAGGATGTCGGTAATGGCGGTGGCGGTCTCGACCCCCAGATCGGCCTGGATCAGCACATCCTCAAGCTCGTCGAGCGTGGCATTGTCCAGCTTGCGCTTGGTGAACACCGCAGTGATCGAGCCGCTGAGCTGATCGGACGATCGCCTCAGGCCCGAGGCCAGCCGGGCCAGCCAGCCCTGCGGCTCGGCAGCGCCGGCCGTTTCGGCCATGGCGGGCACGACGGCCTGGGCGCGCGCTTCGATCGCTTCGACATAATCGGGCGTGGTTTCCGGCGGGCCGGGCAGAGGCACATGCTCAGGCGCTGGCGGCGTCACGGGCGCCGGGCTCTCGGGCGCAACCGGCGGCGTTTCCGTTGGCAGGACGACATCGGGGGTCACGGCCACCGGCGCAGCCTCGGGCAGTGTTTCGGCCGGCGCCGGACGGGGATCGGGCGCCGGCGGGGCGACCTCAACCCCGAACAGGCGCTTGAAAAATCCCGGCTTCTTGTCGGTCATCGGCGGACTTTCTCTATATTAGGCAGCTTCGCGCACCGCTTCGCCCACAAGGCCGGCATCTCGGCTCGCCATGATCCGAACGGCCAGCAGGTCACCCGGTTGCGCAGCCGGCACCCGGACCGGCAGGTATTGCTCGGTCCGACCCACGCCATTGCGTTCCATCAGCACGGTTTCGACTTTGCCGACGCGGCTGGCGCACAGGGCCTTGAACTCGGCCTCGCCCGCTGCCCGCAGCAGCCCCGCCCGTTCCCTGGCGATGGATGGGCTGACCTGTGGCATGCGCGCCGCCGGCGTGCCTTCCCGCGGCGAATAGGGAAAGACGTGCAGATGCGTCAGCCTGGCCTCGCTGACAATGGCCAGCGTATTGGCAAACATCGCGTCATCCTCGGTGGGAAAGCCGGCAATGATATCGGCGCCGAATACCATGTCGGGCCGCAGTCTGCGCAGCTTGGCCATGATGGCCAGCGCATCGTCGCGGCTGTGCCGGCGCTTCATGCGCTTGAGCACCATATCGTCGCCCGATTGCAGCGACAGGTGCATATGCGGCATCAGCCGGCGCTCGCCGGCCACCGCGTCATAGAGCGCCGCGTCGGCCTCGATACTGTCGATCGAGGAAATCCGCAGCCGCGGCAGGTCGGGCACATGCCGCAGGATGGACTGGGTCAGCTTGCCCAGCGTCGGCGCCCCCGGCAGGTCGGGGCCATAGGAGGTGATATCCACCCCGGTAAGAACCACTTCGCCATAGCCGTTGCCGACCAGCTTCCTGACCTGTTCGACCACCAGGCCCATCGGCACCGAGCGCGACGGGCCGCGGCCGAACGGAATGATGCAGAAGGTGCAGCGGTGGTCGCAGCCATTCTGCACTTGCACGAAGGCGCGAGCACGCCCATCCATGCCCTCGATCAGGTGGCCCGCGGTTTCCCGCACGCTCATGATGTCGTTGACCTGGACCTTGTCATTGAGCGGCGCGCCGAACACCATGGGGGCGTAGCTGGCCGCCTGCATCTTGTCATTGTTGCCGATGACGAGATCGACCTCTTCCATGTCGCCAAAGCTGCGCGCCTGCGTCTGCGCGGCGCAACCGGTGACGATGATGCGGGCGTCGGGGTGGTTCTGCCGCGCCTTGCGCACGGCCCGCCTGGCCTGGCGCACGGCCTCCTCGGTCACCGCGCAGGTATTGATGATGACGGCATTGTCGAGCCCGGCCTTTTCGGCCTGCGCCTTCATCACCGCGGCTTCATAGGCATTGAGGCGGCAGCCAAAGGTCAGCGTTTCCACTGCCATCAGGCTGCAGCCTCCGCCCGGACCCAGGCGCCACTGGCCGGATCGAGCGTGCCGGTCCATTCCAGCTCGGCCGGGCCGGTCAGCACCACATGGTCGTCGGCGCGCCATTCGACGCGCAGATCGCCGCCCGGAACGGTAACCGTTGCAGCCCGGGCGCTGCGCTTGGTGCGGGCGCCATTGACCACCGCGGCGCAGGCCGCCGTGCCGCAGGCCTCGGTAAGGCCGGCGCCGCGTTCCCAGGTGCGCAGGATGATCCGGTCGGGCGCCAGCACCTGCGCGATCGAGATATTGGCGCGCTCGGGAAAGATCGGATGGTTTTCCAGCATCGGCCCGAACCGGTCCAGCGCATAGTTCCACACATCGTCATGCACCCAGAAGGTAGCCTGCGGATTGCCCATCGAGGCCACCGAGGGCGAGTGCAGCACCGGCGCGTCGATCGGGCCGATCTGCAGCTCGATCTTGCGGGTATCGGCAAATTCCTCGGCCAGGGGAATGTCGTACCAGGCCAATTTCGGCGTGCCCATGTCGACGGTGATCAACCCGTCGGGCTGCTCTTCGCCAAACAGGATGCCGGCAGCGGTTTCAAAGGTGAAGGCCTGCCGGCCCTGCTCGGCGGTCAGTGCCTGCACCACGCAGCGCATGCCATTGCCGCAGGCCTGGGCGCGCGACCCGTCCGAATTGATGATGTCGATATAGGCCACGGTACCCGGGGTACGGGAATCGTGGATCGCCATGATCTGGTCGAACTTGGTGCCCGGCGTGGCGTTGATGGCAATGGCCGCCGCGGGCGTGACCCGGTCGGCGCGGCCGCGCATGTCGACCACGATGATCTGGTTGCCCAGCCCGTTCATCTTGAGAAACGGCACACCGCTCACTGTCTGCCTCGCCCAGCATTGGAAGGAATGTCCCTATATGGCTGATGCAGCCGAAAAATGCCAGTGGCCGCCGCCTCGCGCGCCCCGCCCCGGTGCAGCCGGGCCGATCGGTGCATCGGCCAGGCCAGAAATGTTCATATTTTGTAAGGGTTTCCGCCCGGGCGGCCGCTTCACCCCGCTTTAACCAGGGCGGCAGGCATTTTCCCGGCCGGCCCCCCCTTGCCCTATGCTTCGGGCTGCAACAGGGGATGATTTTGGGCATGACGGCGGCAGAGAGCGTGGAGAAAGCCCCGGGGATGGCGCGCCCGGCGATGCGTCCTGCCGTGGTCCCCATGACAGCCGCGCCGCGCGCCGCCTGGGATCGGCTGGGCGATGCGGCGGTCCAGGCCAATGGCTTTTTCACCGCCGACTATGCCGTGGCAGCCGCCGGCCTCGCCTCCAAGCCGGGCCTGCTGCTGGCCCATGCCAGCAATGCCGACCGCGAGCTGATCGGCCTGGTGCCGGTGGTATCGGCGTGGCGCGCGCTGCGCCTGCCTGTGCCGGCGCTGGTCGCCCTGCAGGCCTATAGCCCGCTCAGCGTCCCCCTGCTGCACCGGGACGCGGCGGCAACTGCCGCCGGTGCCCTGATCGATGCGGCAGCGGCCGCCGGCGCCCGCGTGCTGTCATTGCCGGCAATGACCCTTGACGGTGCCGCCTTTGCGGCCCTGCACGAGGCAATGGCGCGGCGCGGCCTGCGCCCGGCCATTCATGACCGGCATGAGCGCGCCGCGTTCGACGCCACCCAGCCGGCCGAGCCCTATCTGCGGGCCGGCCTGGGGGGCAAGCGGCTCAAGGAATTGCGGCGCCTGCGCAACCGGCTTGCCGATGACGGTGTCGTGGCCTTTGCCATAGCCAGCACGCCGACAGACGTGGCGGCCGCGCTGGAACGCTTTCTCGCCCTTGAAGCCATGGGCTGGAAGGGCGCGGGCGGTACCGGTCTGGGCCAGAATCCGGACACCGCCGCCTTTATCCGCGCCGCCACCGCCGGGCTCAGCGCCGACGGGCGCATCGAGATCGCCGAACTGTCCCTGGATGGCGCGGTGATCGCCTCCGGCCTGGTGATCCGCCAGGGCGCCCAGGCCCTGTTCTTCAAGATTGCCTATGATGAAAGCCACGCGCGCCATTCGCCGGGCGTACAGCTGACGCTTGAACTGACCCACCATTTTGCCGCCGACCCGGCCATTACCCTGGTCGATTCCACCGCCGATGCCGGCCATCCGATGATCGACCATGTCTGGCGAGAACGGCTGTCGATTGGCGATCTGCTGATTCCCACCATGCCCAACGATCCGCTTGCCGGCGCCATCATCGCGCTGATGGCGGCGCGCCGCACCATCCGCAGTCACGCCAAGCGGTTGCTGCATGCCCGGGCCAACCCCAAGGAGAAACGTCCGTGACCGCATTGCTGACCGCCGAACCGGCCGCCTTTGAAACCCGGTTTCCCGACCGGCCCTTCCGCATCAATCATGGCCTGGTAGGCGATGCGCGCCTGACGCTGCCGGCCATCCTCGACCTGGTCAAGGCCCTGCCGCGCGATCGCATCGAATACAATTCGGGCAAGGCAGCGGTGAGCCAGGACCCCTCCGCGACGCCGCTGGTCGATCTCGACCCTGAAGACGTCATCGCCCAGATCGAGACCGCCGGCGCCTGGATGGTGCTCAAGCGCGTCGAGCATCATCCCACCTACAAGGCCCTGCTCGAAGAGGTGCTGGATTCGGTGGCCAAAGCCCGCGGCTTTGCCGGCGCAAAGGAAGCCCGGTTCACCGATATCCAGGGCTTCATGTTCGTTTCCTCGCCCAACTCGACGACGCCGTTCCATCTCGACAGCGAGGACAATTTCTTCGTGCAGATCCATGGCGACAAGCAGTTTGCCATCTACGACAATACCGATCGCAGCATTGCCAGCGAGGACCAGATCGAGCACGCGATCACCAAGCACCGCAACCTCAAGTTCGATGACGCCTATGCCCAACGCGGCACGGTCAACGAGCTCAAGCCGGGCGAAGGCGTCTTCGTACCCTATATCTGGCCGCACTGGGTCAAGACCAAGGACACCTATTCGATCTCGCTGGCCATCACCTGGAAGACGCCCGAAGTGAAGCGGCGCAACCATCTCTATGTCGCCAATTCCATGCTGCGCGACCGCGGCTTCCCCCAGCAGGCGCCCGGCGCCAGCCCCGGATGGGACGGGCTCAAGGTCGCCGCCGTGCAGGCCCTGGCCCTGCTGGCCGCGCCGCTGCGCCAGAGCGAGGGCCTGCGCAAGCTGATCCGCTCGCTGGTGCTGGGCAAGGACGCCAACTATTACTACCGTGACAAGGCCAAGCCCAAGCCGGGCATGTAAAGCCGACCCGCGATGATCTGAGACAAAGGCGGCCGGGCAACCGGTCGCCTTTTTTTGTCAGGATTTGCGAGTCAGGCCGAACAGCAGCTGGCGCAGCCGCTTGGCCGCATTCCACAGCCAGGGCGTCTGCTTGATCTGGCGCTTGAGACCATCGCGCAGGCCCGATGCCGCCGCCGCCAGCTGGCCACGGCGGGTCAGCGCGATGACACTGTGAAACACCGGTTCGCGTTCGGCCCATTCGCTCTTATAGGCAAAATCGCCCAGCCCCATATCCATGGTCAGGATCCCGGCCTGGGTGAGGTCGTCCATCACCGTGCCGATCAGGATGGCCATCAGGCTATATTGCGAGGCCGGACCCGAACTGGTCGAATTGATATATTGCGAATAGTGGGTGCCCGACATGGCCCCCCAGCAGGTGGCCACGATCTCCTCGCCGGCATAGAGCACATGCAGGCACAGCGCCGGCCGGCTCTGGCCAAAGCTGGCCGGGGCCAGCTGCCGGAAGAAGCGCACGAAGCTGTCATCGGCGAAGACATTGCGCACGCCCATCTCGACGAACCGCGCCGCGCGCTGCGCCAGAAACACCTGATGCGCCGCCGCCAGCGTTGCCGGATCGTTGACCCGCACGGTCCGCAGCGGCCCGAAGCTTTCCGCCAGCCGCCGCATGCCGCGCGTGATATTGTTGCGCCGCTTGGTGCTCAGCCTGTGCTCGATATAGGGCACGGGCGTCGGACCGATGCTCGCGACATAGATGTTGGAGGCACCGGGCGCCTTGTCCAGCGCCAGCACCGGATTGTCCATGCCCTGCCAGCGCGCGGGCTGGTTGTAGAGCGTCACGAGGTCGGCGCCCCCGGCCGCCTGGCAGATGCGCCGCAACAGCGCCTGCAGCGTCGCCGCGTCGGGATTGAACCGCGGCAGCGCCATCAGCCAGTCGCCGTTTGATGATGCCGTGCCCAGCATGGTGGCGACGCGCAGACCGAAATGCTGCCTTATGGCCAGCGGCAACAGCGCCACGGTTTCGCCCGCCTGCCGGATGACGGCGATCACCAGTCCCGCATCACTCTCCAGCCCGGCCGCGATCAAGGCCTTGATCCAGTCGAAGCGCTGATAGGGCGTCAGCACGGCAACCGCCTCGAGCGCCCGCCATTCGGCCTCGGCCGCGTCCATGTCATGCAAAATCGCGACGTCAAACGCCCTCTGGGCCGGTATTGGCCCGTGTCCGGCGGTGCGCCCTGTCAGCAACGTCATCAGTCGGCTTGGTCCATGTATCGGATCGGACGGCTAGGCTAACGGCTAAATGGGCAGGATTTGATTAATGGGGCGATGGGACAAGCCGGCGCCGATGCCGACCCCGCCGGTGGCGATGGGATGGGGCCGACTTTGTTGACTCGCCGGTGTCATTGACGTAAAGCCAGCCCATTCATCAGGCCTTTGCTCCTGACCAGCCGACCGGGACCCCTTGCGGGTATCGACGATCCCGGAGGCCACCACCCACCAGCGCGTTGCGCCCGTGGGTGTGCTTGGCGTTTGGACTGATGGATCCCATATCTCTCTCGGATTGCCCGAAGAGAAGAGGACCAGATAATGTTCGAGAGCCTTTCCGACCGGCTTGGCAAAATCTTTGACGGACTACGCGGCCGCGGCGCGCTGAGCGCCGACGACGTCGATGTGGCGCTGCGCGAAATCCGCCGCGCGCTGCTCGAAGCCGACGTGTCGCTCGAAGTGGTCAAGGCCTTTGTCGAACAGGTCCGCGACCGCGCCGTGGGCGCCGAGGTTACCCGTTCGGTGACTCCCGGCCAGCAGGTCATCAAGATCGTCCATGACGAGCTGGTCGCCGTGCTGGGCCAGACCAGCGTCGCCATCGACCTCAATGCCAAGGCCCCGGTGACCTTGCTGATGGTCGGCCTGCAGGGCTCGGGCAAGACCACCACCACCGCCAAGATCGCCAAGCGCCTCAAGGACCGCCAGAAGAAGAAGGTCCTGCTGGCCTCGCTCGACACCCGCCGCCCCGCCGCCATGGAGCAGCTGCGCGTGCTGGGCGAGCAGGTCGGCGTCGACACCCTGCCCATCGTCACCAGCGAAACCCCGGTCGAAATCGCCCGCCGCGCCGAGCGCGAAGGCCGCCTGGGCGGCTATGACGTGCTGATCCTCGATACCGCCGGCCGCACCCATATCGATGACGAGCTGATGGCCGAGACCGTCAGCATCCGCGACATCGCCAATCCGCACGAAATCCTGCTGGTCGTCGACGCGCTGACCGGCCAGGACGCCATCAACGTGGCCCGCTCCTTCGACGGGCGCCTCGACATCACCGGCATCGTGCTGACCCGCGTCGACGGTGATGGCCGTGGCGGCGCGGCCCTGTCGATGCGCGCGGCTACCGGCAAGCCGATCAAGCTGATCGGCATGGGCGAAAAGATGGATGCGCTGGAGGATTTCCACCCCAGCCGCATTGCCGACCGTATCCTGGGCATGGGCGACATTGTCAGCCTGGTCGAAAAGGCCGCCGAACACGTCTCGGCCGAAGACGCCCAGAAGATGGCCAAGAAGCTCAAGAAGGGCTCCTTTGACCTCGACGATCTGCGCAGCCAGCTGATCCAGATGAAGAAGATGGGCGGCATGGGTGGCCTGATGGCCATGATGCCGGGCATGGGCCAGATGAAAAAGGCCATGGCCGGCGCCAATGTCGACGAGAAGGTGTTCGATCGCCAGATCGCCATCATCAATTCGATGACCAAGAAGGAGCGCGCCGCGCCCGACCTGCTCAATGCCAGCCGCCGCAAGCGCATTGCCGCCGGCGCCGGCGTCGAGGTCAGCGAAATCAACAAGCTCGCCAAGCAGCACCGCCAGATGGCCGACATGATGAAAAAGGTCGGCAAGGGTGGCATGGGCGCGCTGGGCGGCATGATGGGTGGCAAGATGGGCCAGATGATGGGGGGCATGGGCGGCATGCCCGACCTCTCCAAGATGGACCCCGCCCAGCTCGAACAGATGGCCCGCCAGGCCGGTATCGATCCCAGCCAGCTCAAGGGCCTGCCCGGCCCGGCGGCCCCCGCACCCAAGGCGCTGCCCAGCGATGTCGGCGCCCTGCTCAAATCCGCCGGCGGACCGGCTCTGCCCGGCTTCGGCGCTCCCCGTTTCCCTGGCCTGCCTGGCCTCGGCAAGAAAAAGTAACCCTTTCAACCAACCCTAGGATAGCACTATGTCCCTCAAGATCCGTCTGGCCCGTGGTGGCACCAAGAAGCGCCCATTCTACCAGATCGTCGTTGCCGATGCCCGCTCGCCCCGCGATGGCCGCTTCATCGAAAAGCTCGGCACCTTCAACCCGCTGCTGGCCAAGGACAATGAGGGCCGCGTCGTGCTCGACCTCGAGCGTTCCAAGCACTGGCTGAGCGTTGGCGCCCAGCCGACCGACCGCGTACTGCGCTTCCTCGATGTTGCCGGCGTGATGAACCGCGAAGCCCGCAACAACCCCGACAAGGGCAAGCCCGGCGAAAAGGCGACCCAGCGCGCTGAAGAAAAGGCCGCCAAGCTGGCTGCTGCCGAAGAACTCAAGAACGCCCCCAAGGTCGTTGAGGCTCCTGTCGAAGAAGCTGCCGCTGAAGAAGCCCCTGCCGCCGAATAAGTCTGGCGCAGCGCTGAATGAAATAAAGGCCCCGGTGGAAACACCGGGGCCTTCTTGCATTCTGTTGCGCAACCCCTCAGCGAAGGGCTGCCCGCGGCTACGCTTTGAGCTTGGCCAGGATCGCCGCGCCCATTTCTTCCGTGCCCACGGTCTTGCGATTGTCCTGGGCGATGTCGCCGGTGCGCAGTCCGTCGCTGAGCACGGCCGAGATGGCGTTTTCGATGCGGGTGGCCAGTTCGATCATGCCGAAGCTGTAGCGCAGCGCCATGGCGACGCTGGCGATCATGGCGATCGGATTGGCAATGCCCTTCCCGGCAATGTCGGGGGCCGAGCCGTGCACGGGCTCGTAGAAGGCCTTGCGCTTGCCGGTGACCGGGTCGGGCGCGCCCAATGATGCCGAGGGCAGCATGCCGAGCGAACCGGTCAGCATGGCCGCGACGTCGCTCAGGATATCGCCGAACAGGTTGTCGGTGACCATGACGTCGAACTGCTTGGGATTGCGCACCAGCTGCATGGCGGCATTGTCGGCCAGGATATGGTGCAGCTCGACATCGGCATAATCCTTGCCGACGCCCTTGACCACTTCGTCCCACAGCACGCCGGACTTCATCACGTTCTTCTTGTCAGCCGAATGCACCTTGTTGTTGCGCGTGCGCGCCAGATCGAAGGCGACGCGGGCAATGCGGTCGATTTCATAGGTCTCGTAGACCTGGGTATCGATGGCGCGCTTCTGGCCGTCGCCCAGCTCGGTAATGGTCTTGGGTTCGCCGAAATAGACCCCGCCGGTCAGCTCGCGCACGATCAGGATGTCGAGCCCTTCCACCAGCTCGCGCTTGAGCGAAGAGGCATCGGCCAAAGCCGGATAGCAGATGGCGGGGCGCAGATTGGCGAATACGGCCATTTCCTTGCGCAACCGCAGCAGCGCCGCCTCGGGCCGGTGCTCATAGGGGACATTGTCCCATTTCGGCCCGCCCACCGCGCCAAAGATCACCGCATCGGCCGCCTTGGCCTTTTCGGTATCCTCATCGGTAATCGCCACCTGATGGACATCATAGGCCGAGCCGCCAGCCAGGCCGCGCTCGGTGGCAAAGTCGGTCAGCTGCTCGCCATTGCTCCAGGCGATCAGCTTGTCGACCTCGGCCATGATCTCGGTGCCGATGCCGTCGCCGGGGAGCAGGAAGAGGGAATGGGTGGCCATGAGGGATCCTTGCCGTACTGGTGGTTACGCCTTTGACCTTGCTCATAGCGGCAATCGTCACATCTGCGCAAGGCGGCGCGGCATAAAACCGTCCGCTGACGGCGCGAATCACGCCGCCTGGGCAAGCCGGACAGGCTGGAACAGCAGCCTGATATAGCTGCGAAACAGCAATATCTGCCGGGGCAGGATGGCGGGGTCGTCCAGTGCCTTGCCCATGATGATGGCACCGTCGACGATGCAGCTGACCATGCCGGCCAGCTGCTCCAGATCGACCGGCTCCGCCGGCGGATAGACCGCGGCAATGGCGTCGATCCGATTGCGAAAGAACAGGTTCCACCTGCGCACGGAATCGGCGGTGAGCTGGCGCACGGTGTGGTCGAACAGCCGTTCCTGATAGCAGACGCTGGCGATCAGGCAGCCCGGATGCCCCTTGGGCAGGTCGGCCATGGTTTCCGCCAGCAGCTTGAGGCCGATGAGAAAGCTCTGCAACGGATCATCGGCCAGTTCGGCGCCACGCCCGAACAGCGTCTCGAAGATCGCGTCATTGGCCGCCACATAACGCTGCAGCATTTCGTAAGCCAGGGCATTCTTGTCGCTGAAATGGTAGAAAAATCCGGATTTGGTGATGCCCGCCTCGGCGATCACCTCCTCGATCGAGGTCGCGGCAAAGCCCTTGGCCAGCACCGACGTCTCGGCAATGGCCAGCAGCCTGTCACGCGTTTCCTGCCCCTTGCTTGCCTTCGTGAACATATCCTGCCTCCCATCATACTGTACCGCTGGTACAGTTTTGTCCGCGCTGCCGCGGCCGCACGCACCGTCTCGCGTGACTGTCGTCACGACAATCCATTGATCCAAAATCAAAAAACGACACCGCATCCAGACTGGACCATAGGTCCGCTGGATGGTGCGGCCGATCCGGGGCATCACTGCGGCCACCGGCAGCCAAGGTGTAACGCCGCCTGCCCTGTCAGATCAAGCAGCTACGGAACTCGCCATGCCCAAGCAGAAAACGACCCTCCCCCAGACGCGCGGACAGATGTTCGTTACCGATGGCGGTATCGAAACCCACCTGATCTTCAACCAGGGCCACGACCTGCCCCATTTCAGCGTCTTTCAGCTCAATGACAGCGCGCCAGGTCGCCAGGCGCTGCGCGAATACTATCAGCCCTATATCGAGATTGCCCGCAGGGCCGGCCAGGGTTTCCTGTTCGACACCAATACCTGGCGCGCCAATCCCGACTGGGGCGCCCTGGTCGGCTATGACGCAGCGCGCCTGCACGCCGTCAATATGGCCGCGGTCCGCCTCTGCCGCGAGGTGGCGACAGGCTTCGAGGCTGCGGGAGTGCCTACCGTGGTGAGCGGCGCCATGGGGCCGCGACGCGACGCCTGGCAATATGACGCCAACATGAGCGTGGACGAGGCCATGGCCTATCATGCCGCGCAGGTGGCGGCCTTTGCCGAGGCCGATGCCGATCTGGTGACGGCCTATACCCTGACCAACACGCCCGAGGCCATCGGCATTGCCCGGCTGGCCGAGGCGGCCGGCCTGCCCTGCGTGCTGTCCTTTACCCTCGAGACGGATGGGCGCCTGCCCGGTGGCAAGGGCCTGGGCGTGGCCATTGCCGAGGTGGAGGCCGCAACCGGCGGATCGCCGGCCTATTACATGATCAACTGCGTCCACCCCATCCACTTTGCCAGCACCATCCGCCACGCCGGACCCTGGGTGGACCGGATCGGCGGGTTGCGCGTCAACGCCTCGATGAAAAGCCATGCCGAACTCGACGAGAGCGAGACCCTCGATATCGGCGACTGGCAGGATCTGGCCCAGCGCTATCAGCGCCTGCTGCCCCTGTTGCCCAATATCCGGGTCATCGGCGGCTGCTGTGGCACCGATCACCGCCATATCGGGGCCATCTGCCAGCATTGCCTGCCCGGGCAGCATGAGCGCGAGCTGCGACATGAGTGACCTCGTGATTCAATCGGGGGGCGGCTCGCGTCCCCGGGCCCGACGGTTTCGCCTGCCATGGTCGTGGCCGCTGCGCCGCCGCCTGGCCCGCCTCAGACAGCGGTTGCGGGCCTATCGGCGGCAGCGCCAGACGCAGATTCTACTCCAACGCCTGAACGACCGCCTGCTCTGCGATATCGGGTTGGAGCCGCTCGACCTGATCGAGCAGCAGCGCCGGCGGACGAGGCAGACGACATCGCGCTAGCCCTCACTCAGACACCTTAACCCTCACACCATTGCCCAGGGACCATCGACATGGCCAAGCTTCTTTTCCCCACCATTGCTCTTGTGACAGCCGCACTTGCACAACCGGCATCGGCCGAGATCTTCAATGCCGCCGAGCTTGCGGAGATGCGCGCCTTCTACGCCTTGCATACCGCACGCATCATAGCCAACCCGGAGCCCGGCAACCTTGCAGCGGCCAATCTGTCAGCCAAGCACGCCGCACTGGGTCTTGCCTGCGCCGATGGCGCTATGCGCCGTGACCTCGATTGACCAATTGGCGGAACGCCATATGGCTTTGTCGACCTAAGCGCCGGCAAAGCCATTGCGGTCAAACAATACCCAGAAGGCAAAGAAGCTGCTGACGAAATGGGCCAGCCCTACATAGAACACCGAGCCGGTCCGCCAGGCGATCCAGCTCCACAGCAGCGCCAGCAGGGCTGCCCCGCCGATCAATGCCGCAGCGCCGCCCGCAAAGGTGATACCGACGCTGAGTGTCAGCGGCACATGCCAGGCCGTGAACAGTGCCCAGCCGAGCCAGAAGCCCAGACGCGGCCGGTCGCGAAAGGCGCCGAGAAAGCCGCCGCGCCAGGCCAGCTCCTCGAGTGGCGCATTGACGGCGGCGACCAGCAGGGCCAGCCACATGCCGTTCGTGCTGAGCAGGACGGTATGGGGCACGAAATAGAGCCCCGCCACCAGGCTGGCCTGCGCCAGCAGCAGCGGCAGGATCCACCAGTCGCGCCAGGCCAGCTTTTCCGAGAACAGCCGCCCATCATTGCCCGGCAGGGCATGCAAGGCGATGGCCGGGACACAGAAGGCTAGCCAGGAAAAGCCCAGAACGAGCAGGTAACCGGTCCGCCCATCCCGGGCCGTCAGCCAGGGCACGACGAAAAACAGCGCCCCGACAAGGAGCGCTGCATGCGTGACGAGGGCGGTCTGCCGACCGGACATCACCCGGCCTGGCTCAGCTATGGCTGCCGGCGGCGCCGATGCGGGCGGTGACCTCGATCTCGATCTTCATGCCGGGCTCGATCATCTGCACGATCAGCATGGAGGCGGCCGGCCGGATATCCTTGAACACCGGACCGACGGCCTTGACCACCGCATCGACATCAGCGCGGTCGCCGACATAGTAGACCACCCGCACCGTGTCCTGGATCGACGAGCCGGCTTCCTTCAGCGCCTTTTCGATGGTGGCCAGGGCATTGGCTGCCTGGGCGCTAACATCGTCGGGCATGGTCATGCTGGCATAGTCATAGCCCGTGGTGCCGGACACATAGACAGTATCCTCATGCCGGACAGCACGGGAATAACCGAAGGTGGCCTCGAAGGGGGAGCCGGTGGAAACGCGCTGGACCATGATCAACTCAGGTGTTTGTGAAGGAAGAACCGGCTGGCGCCGGGCGGATAATTGGCAATCTCGCCGAACACGACATAGCCCAGCTTGGCGTAAAAGCCCGGCGCCTGGAAGCTGAAGGTATCCAGCCAAATGCCATCGCAGCCATGCTGGCGGGCCACGTCTTCGGCCTTGGCCATGATCTGGCTGCCCACGCCCTGTCCGCGCAGGCGCTCGGGCACGATCAGCAGTTCAACGAACATCCAGTTGAAGCTGATGCGCGCGGTGAGCCCGCCATCCACGACGCCGGAGGCCGGATCACGCAGGGTCAGCCCGATATCACGCGGCGCCGGAAACTGCGGCGCCTTGGACCGGTTGAAGGCGGTCAGCGCCGCACTGATCGCCGCGGCGCTGTCCGGCTGCAGCTCAGCCTCATAGCCGATCTCGACCATGAAATCAGAGCCAGGGGCGGTCGGCCGCCATCTTGGTTTCAAACGAGGTGATGGAGGGGTCGGACTTCAGCGTGCCGGCAATGTCGTCAAGGCCTTCGAGCAGGATCTGCTTGCGGCTCGGATCGATGTCGAAATGCAGCGTGCCGCCATCGGGACCCTTGATGGTCTGGCTTTCCAGATCCACGGTCAGCGTGGCATTGGAGCCGCGCTCGGCATCGTCCAGCAGCAGCTTGAGCTGCTCGGCCGACACCACGACCGGCAGGATGCCGTTCTTGAAGCAGTTATTGTAGAAGATGTCGGCAAAGCTGGTCGAAATGACGCAGCGGATGCCGAAATCCAGCAGCGCCCAGGGCGCGTGCTCGCGGCTCGAGCCACAGCCGAAATTGTCGCCGGCCACGATGATCTGGGCGTCGCGATAGGCCGGCTTGTTGAGCACGAAGTCGGGGTTTTCGCTGCCGTCATCCTTGTAGCGCATCTCGGAAAACAGCGCCGTGCCCAGGCCGGTGCGCTTGATGGTTTTCAGATACTGCTTGGGGATGATCATGTCGGTATCGATATTGATGAACGGCAGGGGCGCCGCGACACCGGTCAGGCTGATGAACTTGTCCATGAGGAAACCTCGCTTTGGCAACGGTCTTGGCGCAAAACCGCGCCCGCGGTCAAGCCGGGAATGCCGCAAAGCGTTCGCCGGCGCCCCGTTGGGGACTAGCCGGGCTGCCTGCTCGGCTTCCAGGTGACCACGCGGAAGAGATAGACCAGCACCACCAGCGCCAGCACGCCATAGCTGAGCGGATCGAGCACCACCTCGATGACGTGGTAATGCTCATGCAGGATATAGCCGGCCATGGTCAGGATGGTATTCCAGATCAGCGCACCGGCGCCGGACGCCGCCACAAACACGGGCAGGCTCATGCGCGACAGCCCGGCCGGAATGGAGATCAGCGTGCGGATCAGCGGCATCAGCCGGCCGAACAGCACGATGATCGGCCCGAAGCGGGTGAACCAGCCCACGGCTATATCGATCTCGTCGGCATTGAAGGCCATGAAGCGCCCGAACCGGTCGGCCAGACGGCGCACCCGGGCCAGCCCGAACACGCGACCGGCATAATACCAGGGCAGCATGCCCACCACCGCGCCCACCGTGGCGGTGGCAATGACGCCGAACAGGTTGAGATCGCCGCTGGCGGCGGCAAAGCCGGCAAAGGGAATGATGAGTTCGGACGGGATGGGCGGAAAGATCGACTCCGCCAGCATGACGAGAAAAATGCCGACATAGCCAAGCTCGGCTATGGTCTGGATGATCCAGTCAGTCATGCGTCTGCCTCTCAATATGCAGGATGGGGGCCAATCATCACCCCCTCCTGGCCTCCCCGGAGGGGGCTACGGAACTGTGAAATGGCGCGATCTTGCCCTAGAGCGGAGCAATGCCTCCCCTGATGGGGAGGTTGGGAGGGGGTGGGGCGGCAGGCCCCGACCCCCAATTGTCGTCAGGCCGACTTGGACACGCGGCTCATGCGCTTGCGATCATTGGGGTCGAGCCAGATCTTGCGCAGGCGCAGCGACTTTGGCGTCACCTCGACATATTCGTCTTCGGCGATATAGCCCAGCGACTGCTCGAGGGTGAGCTTCTTGGGGGTGGTCAGGCGCACCGCTTCGTCCTTGGACGTGGTGCGGATATTGGTGAGCTGCTTGCCCTTGAGCGCGTTGACCTCGAGATCGTTCTCGCGGTTGTGCTCGCCAATGATCATGCCTTCATAGATGTCGACGCCCGAGTCGATCATGATCTGGCCGCGGTCTTCCAGGTTCCACAGCGCGAATGCCACGGACTGGCCGGCGCCATTGGAGATCAGCACGCCGGTGCGACGGCCGGGCAGATCGCCCTTGAACGGCACGAAGGAGTGGAACAGGCGGTTGAAGATGGCCGTGCCGCGGGTGTCGCTGAGCAGTTCCGGCTGGTAGCCGATCAGCGAGCGGGTAGGCACCAGCAGCTGGATGCGGGTACGGCCGATGCCGGACGGGCGCATGTCGGTCAGTTCGCCCTTCCGCTCGGTCAGCTTCTGCACCACGGTGCCGGTGTGCTCGTCATCGACGTCGATGATGACTTCCTCGATCGGCTCGAGCTTCTGGCCATTCTCTTCCTTGAACAGCACCTTGGGACGACCAATGGTGAGCTCAAAGCCTTCGCGGCGCATGTTTTCGATCAGCACGGCCAGCTGCAACTCGCCGCGGCCCGCCACGTCATAGCTGTCATTGTCTTCGCCGGGCGTGACGCGGATGGCCACATTGCCCTCGGCTTCGCGCATCAGGCGTTCACGGATCACGCGCGACTGCACCTTGTCGCCTTCGCGGCCCGCCAGCGGGCCGTCATTGATGCGGAAGGTCACCGACAGGGTTGGCGGATCGATCGGCTTGGACGCGATCGGCTTGGTTACCTGCGGCGAGCAGATGGTGTCGGCCACGGTGGAGGTGACGAGACCGGCAATGGCGACAATGTCGCCCGCTTCGCCCGAATCCACCGGGGTGCGCTCGAGGCCACGGAAGGCCAGCACCTTGGAGACGCGGCCCTTTTCGACTTCCTTGCCCTCGCGGTTGAGGGTGTGGATCGGATCGTTCGACTTGACCGAACCCGAGGTGATGCGACCGGTCAGGATGCGGCCCAGGAAGGGGTTGCGCTCGATGGTGGTGACCAGCATGCGGAACTGGCCTTCTTCCACCGTCGGCTCGGGCACATGCTCGATGACCTTGTCAAGCAGCGGGCCCAGATCGTCCTTGGGGCCCTCGGGCTCCATGGCCATCCAGCCCTGCTTGGCCGAACCGTAGAGCACGGGGAAATCGAGCTGCTCGGGCGAGGCGTCGAGCGCGATGAACAGATCGAAGATTTCTTCGAGCACTTCGAGGTGGCGTTCGTCCGACTTGTCGATCTTGTTGATCGCCACGATCGGGCGCAGGCCCTGGGCCAGCGCCTTGCCGAGCACGAACTTGGTCTGGGGCATCGGGCCTTCGGCCGCGTCCACCAGGATCACCACGCCATCCACCATGGACAGGATGCGCTCGACTTCGCCGCCGAAATCGGCGTGGCCGGGGGTATCCACGATATTGATGCGGGTATCTTTCCACAGCAGGCTGGTCACCTTGGCCAGAATGGTGATGCCGCGCTCGCGCTCGATATCATTGCTGTCCATGGCGCGCTCTTCGACGCGCTCGTTTTCGCGGAAGGAGCCCGACTGCTTGAGCAGGACGTCGATCAGCGTGGTCTTACCGTGGTCAACGTGGGCGATGATAGCAATATTGCGCAAGGACATATGGATCCGGCCTGTTTGGCATGATCCCAAAACCTCGGGCCGCGATAGGGGCGGCAACAAACGGCTGAACCATGCAGGAATGAACGCGCGCCAGCTCCGCCGACAAAAGGCAGATTGGCGCATTCGGCGCTGCATTACAGGAAGATGGGCTTTTCCACAAGCGCGAGCGATGCAGGGGTGGCTTGCGACGCCGCCGACCGAGCCCGATGATTACCGGATGGCTGGCGCAACCGGCCGCGCCGATCAGCGACTCAACCGGTCCGCTTTCGCAGGGCAGGCGCCGCCTTGGCCTCGGCCAGCAGCAGGTTGAGCAGCGCCTTGGGCGGCAGTGGCGGCGAAAACAGGAAGCCCTGCACCTCGGTGGCGCCCTGCGCCCGTACCAGCGCCAGCTGCTCCTCGGTCTCCACACCCTCGGCCGTGGTCGACATGCCCAGCGAGCGACCCAGGCCGATCACCGCCTCCATGATAGCCTGGCTGTCCTTGCGCGAGGTCAGGTCATGCATGAAGGAGCGGTCGATCTTGATCTTGTCAAAGGGGAAGCTGCGCAGATAGCTCAGCGAGGAATAGCCGGTGCCGAAATCATCCATGGAGATGCGCACGCCCATGCCGCGCAGTTCGTGCAGCGCCTTGAGCGTGGTCTCGTTTTCCGCCAGCAGCAGCGATTCGGTGATTTCCAGCTCCAGCCGCGACGCCGGCAACCTTGCATCGGCCAGCGCCGACTGGACCACGCTCACCAGATCGCGGTTCTTGAACTGGATCGGTGACAGATTAACCGCCACCCGCACCGCGCCAGGCCATTTGGCCGCCGCCTTGGTCGCTTCGCGCAAGACCCACTCGCCGATCGGCACGATCAGCCCGGTCTCCTCGGCAATGGGAATGAACTCGACGGGTGACACCGTTCGGTCGCCATGGTCCCAGCGCAGCAGGGCCTCGACGCAGATCACCCGGTTTTCCGCCAGCCCCAGCAGTGGCTGGTAGACCAGGCGCAGTTCGTGGCGGGCCAGCGCCAGCCGCAGCCCGGCCTCGATGGAACGCCGCTGCTGCAGATCGGCGTCCATCCCCGCCTCGAAGAAATGATAGGTCGAGCGGCCCTCGCTCTTGGCTTTGTAGAGGGCCAGATCGGCATTCTTGACCAGCGTATCGGTCTTGACCCCGTCCCCGGGACCCACGGCAATGCCGACGCTGGCGCCGATCTCGATCATCTGGCCGCCGATCAGCATGGGCTGGCCGATCGACTGGATGATCCGGTCGGCCACCCGGGCGGCGGCGTCGGGTCCGTCGATCGGGCGCATCAGCAGGGCAAATTCGTCGCCGCCCAGCCGTGCCAGCACGTCGGTTTCCCGCGTGGCGCCCCATAGCCGCGCCGAGGCCTGCTTGATGACCTCGTCGCCCACCGCATGGCCCAAGGTATCATTGACGGCCTTGAAGTGATCGAGGTCGATATAGAGCACCGCCGCCATTTCGCCCCGGCTGAGCCCCGATTCCGCCTTGGCCATCTGGTCCAAAAACTCGATGCGGTTGGGCAGGTCGGTCAAGGCATCGTGCCGCGCCAGGTGCTGGATGCGCGCCTCGTTCTGCTTCTGCTCGGTAATGTCCTCATGGGTGGACACCCAGCCGCCATCCTTCATCGGATGGTGCTGCATCATGATGGTACGGTTGTTCAGCTCATGGATGTTCTTGCCATATTCGCGCCGGGCGATGACATCGCGGCGCCAGGCGATATATTCCTCGCGCGTGCCGCCCGTGCTCATGCCCATGTCGAACAGATGCCCCAGAATATCCTCGAGCTGGGTGCCGGCGCGCAGCAGGTGTTCGGGCAGGCCATAGATGCGCGCATAGGGTTCGTTGCAGATCACCAGCCTGCCGCGCGCATCCATCATGCACAGGCCCTGGCTGATATTGTTGACGGCCGCGTCGAGCCGGATGTTCTGCCGCTCCAGCTCGAGCTTGCGCTTCTGCACCACTTCGGTCAGCGCGACCTCGTCGGTAATGTCCTCATGCGTCACCACCCAGCCCAGCGCCGCCGAATAGGCATGCGCTGTTTCGATGGTGCGGCCGCCCCGCACCACTTCCTGGCTCTTGAGCCGGGCGCCGTTGCGGTTGGCCAGCAGTTCGCCGGTATAGGTTTCGTAGAATTCTTCCGGGCTCATGTCCGGATGGTTGCCCAGGCGCGAACTGAGCTGTACCACGTCCTCCAGGCTCATGCCGCGCTGCAGCGCGTCATCGGCGAAGCCATAGAAGTCGCTATAGTGCTGGTTCCACATCACCAGGCGGAACTGCGGCGACCAGACACAAAACCCATAAGGAATATTTTCAAGCGCGGCATCAAGCAGCAATGCTTCCGCCATTTCGCTCAAGTTGCCAGCGTCTGCTGCCCGCACTCGACGAACCCTTTCGTTCGGCGACTAATATGACGCCGATGTGAACGCTAGTAGCAACCGCTTAACGATACATTAAGGACAATGGCGCAGGGCCGGCGAATCGTCCCGCCGGCCCCATTGTGAGCGTCAGGAGCGACCAAGCAGCTTGTTGCGGGCGGCAAAAGTCTTGAGCCTCAGCCCGTTAAGCCGGATGAAGCCTTCGGCATCATGATGGTCATAGCTGCCGCTGCCTTCTTCAAACGTCACCAGGTCCATCGAATAGAGCGACATCGGCGAAGTTCGCGCAATGACGCTGGCCTGACCCTTGTAGAGCTTGATGGTGACCTCGCCGGCGACGAATTCCTGGCTCTTGTCGATCAGCGCCTGCAGCATTTCGCGCTCGGGCGCATACCAGAAGCCATTATAGATCAGCTCGGCATAGCGCGGCATGATCTCGTCCTTGAGATGGGCTGCACCCCGGTCAAGGGTAATGGATTCAATGCCGCGATGGGCCACCAGCAGGATGGTGCCGCCCGGGGTCTCGTAGACGCCGCGGCTTTTCATGCCGACAAAGCGGTTTTCCACCAGGTCGAGCCGGCCCACGCCATGCTTGCCGCCCAGCTCGTTGAGCTTGGTCAGCACCATGGCCGGCGAGAGGCTGACGCCATTGACAGAAACGGCATCGCCCTTGTCAAAGCCCACGGTGATGATCTCGGGCTCATTGGGCGCGTCTTCGGGCGCCACGGTGCGCTGATAGACATATTCGGGCGCCACATCGGCCGGATCTTCCAGCACCTTGCCCTCCGAGGAGGTGTGCAGCAGGTTGGCATCCACCGAAAACGGCGCTTCGCCGCGCTTGTCCTTGGGCACCTGGATCTGGTGCTTTTCGGCATAGTCGATCAGCTGGGTGCGCGATGAGATATCCCATTCGCGCCAGGGGGCGATCACCTTGATCGAGGGGTCGAGCGCATTGGCGGTGAGTTCGAACCGAACCTGGTCATTGCCCTTGCCGGTGGCGCCATGGGAAATGGCATCGGCGCCAACTTCCTGGGCGATCTGCACCAGCCGCTTGGCGATCAGCGGCCGGGCAATCGAGGTGCCCAGCAGGTAGACGCCCTCATAGACCGCATTGGCACGGAACATCGGGAACACGAAGTCGCGCACGAATTCCTCGCGCAGATCCTCGATGCGGATATCCTTGATCCCCATCAGTTCGGCCTTCTTGCGCGCCGGCTCGAGCTCTTCGCCCTGGCCGAGATCGGCGGTGAAGGTCACCACCTCGCACTGATAGGTTTCCTGCAGCCATTTCAGGATGATCGAGGTGTCGAGACCTCCCGAATAGGCCAGCACGACTTTCTTGATGTCTTTTGCCATGAGCTCTGTCGTTCAAAAGGTGATGATGTGGGAGGATAGACCAACTCAAACGCAATAATCTTGCCAAAACTTCACGTCAAAGCCCGGTTGTGGCATAAATCACCAACACTGCCGCCTTAGGACGCACAATATGCCACCAGCGCTTGATGCCATTGATCGCCGCATTCTGCGCGTGCTGCAGCAGGACGGGCGCATTTCCAATGTCGACCTGGCCAACCAGGTCGGCCTGTCACCCTCGCCCTGCCTGCGCCGCGTGCGCCTGCTCGAACAATCCGGCATCATCGACCGCTATGTCGCCGTGCTCAACCCGGCCCGGATCGGCATCGGCCTCACCGTCTTCGTGCGGGTCTGGTTCAAGACCCAGGACGCCGCCATCACCCAGCAGTTTGCCGAGACCGTGCGCGGCTTCCCTGAAGTGGTGGAATGCTATCTGACCACCGGGGAATGCGACGCCATCATGCGGGTGGTCACCGCCGACCTGCACGCCTATTGGCGCTTCCAGTCCGATCACCTGACCCGCATCCCCAGCGTGCAGAGCGTCAAGACCGACGTGCCGATGGAAACCATCAAGGCCAGCACCGAACTGCCTCTGCTCTGATCCCGGCCGCGCACTGGCAAGCGGCGCGGCCCTGCGCTAGAGCTGGATGCACTGCTGCGCCGCTTTCTCCCGGAACCGCCATGCCCGCCTTTGTCCCCGATCTCGCCGTCATCCTGGCCTTTGCCCTGGCCGGCTTCGTCCTGGCCGTCACCCCCGGGCCGGACATGGCGCTGTTCGTCTCGCGCACCATGAATTTCGGCAAGCTGCACGGCTTTGCCACCGTGCTGGGTGCCCTGACCGGCATCGCCGTCCACACCATGCTGGTGGCCTTCGGCATTTCCGTGCTGATCGTGGCGGCGCCCGCCGCCTTCTGGGCGCTCAAGATTGTCGGCGCGCTCTATCTGGTCTGGCTGGCCATCCAGGCCATCCGCAGTGGTGGCGGCATTCTGGTCTCCCGGGCCGGCGGCAAGGTACCCAGCCTGGCCCAGAGCTACATGACCGGGCTCGGCATCAATCTGACCAATCCCAAGGTGGCGCTGTTCTTCGTCACCTTCCTGCCCCAGTTCGTCTCGGCCGGTGATCCGGATGCCGTGGGCAAGCTGCTGTTCCTGGGCGTCGAATTCGTCGCCGTGTCGCTGCCCGTGGTCATCGCCATCGTGCTGTTCGCGCAATGGCTGACCACGACCTTGCGCGACAATGCCTGGGTTTCCAAGGCGCTGAACTGGAGTTTCGCCGCCGTCTTCATGGCCTTCGCCGCGACCATATTGCTGGCCGAGGGACGCAAATAGGAACGCCTGAGCCTTTTGCCCGTTGGGTTGGCTCATAAAGGGGCCATGCCATGGACGTTCTGCGCATCATTCTGTCGGTCATCATCCCGCCCGTCGGGGTCTTTCTGCAGGTCGGGCTCGGCCTGCATTTCTGGCTCAATATCCTGCTGACGCTGCTGGGCTATTTTCCCGGCCTGATCCACGCCGTCTGGATCATCCTGCGCAAATAGGCGCACCGCTGCCGGCTAGAGCTTGAACTGGTAATATTTGATGGTGTCCTCCGCCCCGCCGAAACGGCGGTACAGGCCATTGGCCGCGTCATTGTCGAGCTCGGTGCCGAGCCAGGCCTCCACGCAGCCCAGTTCCCGCCCCCAGGCGAACAGTTCGGTCAGCATGGCCGTGGCGATGCCCTGACGCAGATGCGACGTCGCGGTGCCAACTTCATCGACATAGACCTCGCTGACCTTGTCGGGATGGTGGTGTACGACGCCGGCGCACTGGCCCACGACCAGATTGCCGTCCAGCGCCAGCACCATGAGATGGCCGGGGGCCTCAAGATATCGCGCCAGCCGGGCGGGATCGATTGGTTCGTCGAACACATCGGCAATATTGGCCAGCAGACCGGCATCACCGGCAGAAACGCGATGGACCCTGAAGGACATTGCTCGACCTGCGCCATTGGCCGCGATCAGCTCAGTTTATCCGCCGCAATGGCGGCCACAAGCAGCTAGATGCTCTCGCAGAACCGCAGCAGATAGCCGTCCGGATCCTGCACGCAGCACTGACGCTGCGTCACCTGCCGGTCACCCACCGCGTAGGTTCTGGTTTCGACGGGCACAAAGGGCGTGATCCTGCCTTCAGCCAGGCGCTGCAGCAGCGGCTCCAGATCGTCCAGCTCGAACTGGAAATTGACGCCCCGTCCAAACGGCGGCTCCAGTGCACCGGTCACCCAGTCGCGGCCCAGCCCGAGCTGATCGAGCATCAGGCCGGCGCCAGCAATGTCGACAAAGGCAAAGCCCTCGTCGACGCGCTGATAGCGCAGGCCAAACCCCAGCACGCCGCAATAGAAGGCCAGACTGCGGCCGATATCGCTGACCGTGAGCTCCGGCACCAGCACGGCAGCCATTATCCCGCCAGGGCCTCGCGGTCCTTCTTGCTCAGGCGTTCGCTTTCGCTCTTGAGCTGGCCGCAGGCGGCGAAGATATCGCGGCCACGCGGCGTGCGCACCGGGCTGGCATAGCCGGCCTTGTTGACGATATCGGCAAAGCGCTCGATCCGGCTCGAGGGCGAGGTGCCGTAATTGGCGCCGGGCCAGGGATTGAACGGGATCAGGTTGATCTTGGCCGGAATGCCGGCCAGCAGCCGCACCAGCTCGCGCGCCTCCGCATCGCTGTCATTGATGCCGTCCAGCATCACATATTCAAAGGTGATGCGGCGCGAATTGGAAACGCCCGGATAGGTGCGGCAGGCTTCCAGCAGCTCTTCGAGCGGCCACTTCTTGTTGATCGGCACTAGTACGTCGCGCAGGTCATTATTGGTGGCATGCAGGGAAATCGCCAGCATGACGTCGATCTCGCGCCCGGTCGGCTCGATGAAGGGCACCACGCCCGAGGTGGACAGCGTGATGCGGCGTTTGGACAGGCTCATGCCGTCGCCGGCCGAGGCGATCAGCAGCGCCTGCTTGACGTTGTCGTAATTGTAGAGCGGCTCGCCCATGCCCATCATCACCACATTGGTGATGGCGCGGGTGCCGGCGGCGGGGACCAGGCCACCATCATCGGGGCGCGTGCCGCCGGGAAAATCGCCCAGCTGTTCGCGCGCCATCAGGATCTGCCCCAGGATCTCGCCGGCGGTCAGGTTGCGCACCAGCTTCTGCGTGCCCGTATGGCAGAACGAGCAGGTCAGCGTGCAGCCCACCTGCGAGGAGACGCACAGCGTGCCGCGGTCTTCCTCGGGGATATAGACGGTCTCGACCTCGACGGGGGGATAGTTCGGATTGGCCGGATCGCGGAAACGGAACAGCCATTTGCGCGTGCCGTCGCTCGAGACCTGCTCGGACACGATCTCCGGGCGGTCGAGGTTGAACACATCGGCCAGCTTCTGCCGCACCGGCGCCGCCACATTGCTCATGCGCTCGAAATCGGTCGTGCCATGCACATAGAGCCAGTTCCACAACTGGCTGGCGCGCATGCGCGCCTCCTTGTCGGCCGCGATCCCCGCTTCGGTCAGCGCCGCTGCCAGCTGGGGTTTGCTGAGGCCAATCAGCGACGGCCGGCTGCTGCTGGCCGGCCGGATGGCCGAGGAATGGTCAAGGTTCAGCGCAATGCTCATGGCGTGCGAAAGGTCCGGAAACGGCGGGATTGGCCCGGCCCATAGCATATGGGGGCGCTTTAGGCAAAATCACCGGTCGCGGAGCTGGAATGCGCCGCCGTCAGGTCGACAGCGCCGGAACCGGCCTAGCAGGCCGAGGCAATCGACTGCTGCGCCGCCGTGGCTCCGGACAGGGAATAGGCCTGGGTCACCTTGATGCCGGCGGCACTGGTGCCTTCCACGCTCATGCTCGACCCGGCCCGGATCGCGGTGGCAAGGGCTTCGGCCTGGCCGGCATCATCGAGCCAGGCGGCGTCATTCTGGGTGAACAGGTTGAACACCTGCCCATCGACGCTGACCGTCGCCATGCTGTCGGGCTGGAAGGTAAAGCCCGCCACCAGATTGAATTCGGTACCGACATTTTCGGCCGGTCGGTTGGTGATGTAGATATAGGCTTGGGTGTAGCCGTCCGGCGCCGGGGTGACGCTTTCCGGCTTGGTCATGGCAAAGCACACCTCGCCGGCCGTATCGGTGGCGCCATAGCTCGACCAGGCCCGGTGTTCACCCAGCAGCCGCACCTGCTGCGCACTGGCAGCGACGGTCAGAACAAGCGTGCCGGCAAGGGCAAGCGCTACAGCGGACTTCGACATCGGGGCCTCAAACGATAAGGGGCGCGGGCTCGACAAGCCCGCCGCCCGGTTATGGCGGATTGCCCGGACCGGGCAGCCGCAAACTACGGCTTACTGACAGGCGGTATCAATGGCATTCATGGCGGCGGTTGCCCCGCTCAGCGAATAATTGTCGCTGGTATTGGTGCCGCGCTGGCTGGTGCCCTTGATGGTCAGCTTGGTGCCGGCCTTGAAGGCCTGCACGAAACCGCCCTCGTCGCCGGTCGAGGCCAGCCAGCCGGCCGAACCCTCGGTGACCATGGGATAGGACTTGCCGTCAATGCTGGCACTGGCCTGGGCATTGGTGCTGTTGAACGGATAGCCGATAATGGTCTGCACCTCGTTCTTGGTGCCCATGCCCTTGCGGTGAATGATCATGAAATGGATCGGATCGCGGTTCGCCCCGGCCGGTTCACTGGATTGCGGCGTCGCCGAAATATAGCAGATCACCCCGCTCGCATCGGTCGCCTGCCAGGCGGTCCAGGCGTTGAATGTCCCCAGCTCGGTCGCCTGCTGCGCCTGGGCGGCAGGGGCCAGAGCCATGATCGCGCCGACCGCGAGCCCAAGCACAAGGCTTCCGGTTTTCCTCGTCATCGCCAATTTTTTCCTCATATTGTAGGTCCGCTATGGGGGTGGAGCTGCCCGCAGAGTCTGCCCCCGACATCGTTACCAAGGCGTCAAATGCCGCCACATCTGAACGAATTTGTTTCAATTGCCTGTCAAACGCGGCAGCACTTTGACGGCGGGGCACAACTGCCATCCGGTTTGCGCCGTCAGGGTTAAGATCAGGCTAACGCTGTCAGGGCCCGGCGCTTACGCCGCCAGCGGATAGCTCTGCTCCACCACATAGGGCCCGCCCCCCACCGAATCCTTGCTTGAATAGAGCACGAACCTGCCCACCGGAAAGCTGAGCGGCTCAAACCGGCCGGCATCCGCCAGAAACCGCGCCACTTCCAGCGCCGTCGCCCCGCGCAGCCGGGCCAGCGTCACATGCGGCACGAACTTGCGTCCTTCCGCCGGCAGGCCGATGCGTTGCAGCACCCGTTCCTGGGCCGCCTGCAGCCGGTTGAGCGCCTCGCTGGGCTCGATTCCCGCATAGAGCGACCTGGGCTTGTCGCCGCCAAAGCTGCCCAGATGGGTCAGCCGGACGTCAAACCGCAATGAGTTCGCCAGCCGGTCGAGGCCGTCGGCCACCTCATCGGCGGTCTGGTGATCGACATCGCCGATAAATCTCAAGGTAATGTGATAATTGTCGGCATCGATCCAGCGTGCGCCGGAGAGCCCGCCCCGCTTCAATGACAGGGCGAATCCCACCGGAGCGGGGATTTCGAGGCCGGTGAAGAGCCGGGGCATCGGGCCCTCCTCTTATGCGCAGATCAACGCGATTCGTCGCCTGACCCTAGCACAGCCGCTCCATCCGGCCAGTCTATTCGTCGCAGCACGGCGCCAAGCCTTGTAAACGCCTGATCCCGCCTCCATATTGTCGGTCAAGTGGCACAAATGCCCACCGGCGGTGCAACAGACCGCTTTTTCTGGGAAAGGAACCGACTATGGCTGAATTTGACCGTCAGACCCTCGGCGCGCGGGCCCACTCGGCCGCGGCCATTGACGAGGGCCTACGCAGCTACATGCTGCGCGTTTACAACTACATGGGCATTGGCCTGGTGGTGACCGGCTTCGCGGCCTGGTTCGCCGCCGCCGCGGCCGTCACCACCGATCCGGCCGCCGCCGTCGGTACGCTTGCCAATGGCACCATGGTCACCCAGTGGGGTTACCTGCTGTTCGCCAGCCCGCTGCAGTGGGTGGTGATGCTGGCGCCGCTGGCCTTTGTGCTGGTGCTCAGCTTCGGCATCAACAAGCTCTCCGTGCCGGCCGCCCAGGCGACCTTCTGGGGCTTTGCCGCCATCATGGGCCTGTCGCTCAGCTCGATCTTCCTGGTCTATACCGACGCCTCGATCGCCAAGGTATTCTTCATCACGGCCGCCACCTTCGGTGCCATGAGCCTTTACGGCTACACCACCAAGCGTGACCTGACCGCCATGGGCAGCTTCCTGATGATGGGCCTGATCGGCCTGATCATCGCCTCGGTGGTCAACATGTTCATGCAGTCCTCGATGATGGAATTCATCATCTCGGTGGTGGGCGTGCTGATCTTTGTCGGCCTGACCGCCTACGATACGCAGAAGATCAAGGAAGGCTATTCGGAGTCGCACGGCGCCGAAGTGCTGGCCAAGGGTGCCATCATGGGCGCGCTCAGCCTCTACCTCGACTTCATCAACCTGTTCCTGATGATGCTGCGCCTGTTCGGCAATCGCGAATAGGCCCAGCATCCTTGATTGCATGATCAAGGAATTTGGTTGGACGACAAATCGGACCGCAGCCTACAAGGGCTGCGGTCTTTTCTTTGCCTGGATGACAAGCCGTGTCCGAATTCCGCCTGCGCCCCTTTGAGTGGGCCGACGTCCCCGCCATCACCGCCATCTACAAGCACTATGTCGAGCATTCGGTCGCGACCTTCGACCTGGTGGCGCCCGGCGAGGATGTGCTGGCGGAAAAATTCGGCCATATGCTGGCCGACGGCCACCCGGTCGTCATGGCCGAGGGCTCGGACGGCACCCTGCTGGGCTATGCCTATGCCTCGGTCTACCGCCCTCGCCCGGCCTATCGCTTCACCTGCGAAAACTCGGTCTATTGCGCGCCCGATGCCGTGGGACAAGGCCTCGGCAGCGCCATGATGGGCGAGATCATCAGCCAGTCGCGCGCCTTTGGCTTCAAGCAGATGATCGCTGTCATCACCGCCGAGGGCACCGGCTCGATCCGCCTGCATGAAAAACTCGGCTTCCGCCATATCGGCCGACACGAGGCGCTCGGCTTCAAGTTCGACCGCTGGCTCGATATCGTGCACATGCAGCTTACGCTGTAGTCACAAGACCTTGACCATTCGATAGCCGGCAAGGCGCGAGCCGGGGCCCACCTGCCGCCAACCGCGTTCGGCATAGAAGCGCAGCGCCGTGGCGGTGCTGTCGAGGCTGGCACTGGCAAAGCCCTGTGCCGCAATGGCCGCTTCCAGGGCCGCCAGCAGCGCCGTGCTGACACCGGCAAAGCGGCAGCCGGGATCGACATAGTTCAACGTAATTCTAGCCCCACGGGCCCCACCCAGCCCCACCACGCGCCCGTCTCGCTCGGCCACCAGCAGCATGGCATCGCCCGCCAGCATGCTGCGGAAGGCCGCGCCATCCTTGTTGGCAATCCAGGCCGCTATGGTATCGGCATCATTGTCGTGATCGGGCGCGCACAGCGCGGTGATGGAGGCGGTCCTGATCGCGCTCATCGCGTCGGCATCCTGCAGATGCGCCGGCCTGACGGCAACCAGGCCCGGGCGCGCCGGAACCGGCGCCATGCTAGCCCACCACCGCCAGTTGCGGATCCAGCACGCGCAGCACCTGGGCGATGTCGTGCCCGCGCTTGAGAATGCGGCCCTGCTGGTTGGTAACGCTGTACTGGCCCTGGCGATTGCGCAGCTTGGGGGTCTTTTCCACGATGAACAGCGGCCGTTCCGAGACGCGGGCATAGATGGAGAACACCGCCCGGTCGCGCAGGAAATCCATGGCATAGTCGCGCCACTCGCCCTGCCCCACCTTGCGGCCATAGACGGCCAGAATGGTGGTCAGCTCCCGGCGATCAAAGGCCACGATAACGGGCACCTTGCTGCCACTGGCAGTCGGCTCGCCGGTATGTACCAGCACGAGCGAACCCGGCTTGTCGGTTGGTGTGCCGCTTTGCACCAGTCCGCCTGCTCCATTGTCAACGCAATGTCATGATTGCGGCATTCGCGCCGCGACGCAAGACCCCCCACGGCGACCGAAATACCCCAATGCGGTCACAATTTGTCCCTCAACCCGCCCAAATACCCCGTCACGTTACAACCATTGCCTCCAGGGGCTGGCGCCCGGGCCGACTGAGCCCCCAAACCTTGAAGCCTTGGTGCCAGCCTTTCTTATTGAGTTGACCAGTCAGAACTATCCCCGCCCCTGTCCCCCAGGGGCGGGGTTTTTGTCTGTACTGCTCAGCGTTCGAAACTGGCCGCACCCAGGATAGGACCCGGCAGGCCATCGTGCTCCTGCTGCACGATCACGGCGATGCCGGTGCTCTTGTGCGCGAGTACTTCGGGAAGCGGCAGCTTGATGGTGGCGCCGGTCTCGTATTCCCAGACCCCCAGGGCCTGCCGGCCGGTGACCACCTGGGTATAGGCCATGGTCTTGCCGGCATTATTGCCGCGCTCGATCGCCACTTCAGCCCGGTCGATATAGGTCACCAGCCAGACCACGGCATCCTGCAGCGACGCATCGGGCGGAATGGTGATCTTGAGCATGTCGCCGTCTTCGGTGATGCCGACCGGCAGGGTCAGCCTGGCCTGCCCGATCGCCCCATGCACCTCGCCACGGCGCGAGCCGACCACGCCCTTGCTGCCATTGACCACCATTTGCGGGGTAAAGATGCGCGAGGAGCCCCAGCTCTGGGCATAGGCGCGCTGGCGATCGGAATAGTCGGCCTCGCCAAAGGTATCCTTCCAGCCCACATAGTCCCAGTAGTCGACATGATAGGCCAGGGCCACCACGTCGTCCTGCTCGGCCAGGCTGGTCAGCAGGGCATCGGCGGGCGGACAGGACGAGCAGCCCTGGCTGGTGAACAGCTCCACCACCGCCCGCGGATGCAGGCGCGTCTCCGCGCTGGCCGGACCGGCCAGGCTCCACAGGACGGCAACCCCGACAAGGGCTGAACACCAGGACACATGTTTCATGGCCATGGTTGTAAGCTGGCCGTGCCGGCCCCGGCCAGTCAAAAGAGGGTGAGACGGTTAAAACCGCCCTGCAGCGCAAGAAAATGGCGGCCACCAGGGCCGCCATTGTCATTTGCGCCCTGAAAACTAGGCCGCGACGAGACTGCGCAGCACATACTGCAGGATGCCGCCATTCTTGTAATAGTCGAGCTCATTGGCCGTATCGATGCGGCAGCGCGTCTCGATGGTCAGTACCGAACCATCGGCCCGGGTGATCTTGACCGGCACCATGGCGCGCGGCGCAATGGACGTGACGCCCTCGATCGAGACCGTTTCGCTGCCATCAAGGCCCAGGCTCTGCCAGCTCTCGCCATCCTTGAACTGCAGCGGGATGACACCCATGCCCACCAGGTTGGAGCGGTGAATGCGCTCAAAGCTCTGGGCGATCACGGCACGCACGCCCAACAGGTTGGTGCCCTTGGCAGCCCAGTCGCGGCTCGACCCGGTGCCATATTCCTTGCCGGCAAACACCACCAGCGGCACGCCGGCGGCCTGATAGGCCATGGCGGCATCATAGATGGCCATCTGCGAGCCATCCGGCCCCTTGGTATAGCCGCCCTCGACGCCAGGCAGCATCTGGTTCTTGATGCGGATATTGGCGAAGGTGCCGCGCATCATGACTTCGTGGTTGCCGCGGCGGGCACCATAGGAGTTGAAGTCCTTCGGCGCGACCTGGCGCTCCTCGAGATATTTGCCGGCTGGCGTGCTGGCCTTGAACGAACCGGCCGGGGAAATGTGGTCGGTGGTGATGGAATCAAGGAACAGCGCCAGCACCTTGGCATTCTCGACATTGGTGATGGGCTTGGGCTCCATCGTCATGCCTTCGAAATAGGGCGGGTTCTGCACATAGGTGGACGCGCTGTTCCACTTGTAGGTTTCCCCGCCATCGACCGGGATGCCCTGCCAGTTCTTGTCGCCCTTGAACACGTCCGAATAGCGGCCCTGGAACATTTCCTTGGTCACATGCGTGCGCACGATCTCGGCGACCTCGTGGTTGGAGGGCCAGATATCCTTGAGATAGACCGGCTTGCCGTCCTTGGAGATGCCCAGCGGATCCTTGGTGATGTCGATATTCATCGACCCGGCAATGGCATAGGCCACCACCAGCGGCGGCGAGGCCAGGTAGTTGGCCTTGACGTCAGGATTGACCCGGCCCTCGAAATTGCGATTGCCCGAGAGCACCGAGGCAGCGACCAGGTCACCGGTCTGCACGGCCTTGGAGATTTCCACGGGCAGCGGGCCGGAATTGCCGATGCAGGTGGTGCAGCCATAGCCGACCAGGTTGAAGCCGATCGCGTCCAGGTCGGCCGACAGGCCGGCGCTGTCGAGATAATCGGTCACCACCTGCGAACCAGGGGCCAGCGAGGTCTTGACCCAGGGCTTGGAATCCAGCCCCAGCGCCCGGGCCTTGCGGGCCACGAGGCCGGCGGCCACCAGGACCGAGGGATTGGACGTGTTGGTGCATGAGGTGATCGCGGCGATCACCACGTCGCCATGGCCGATGCTGTAGTCGGTGCCGTCGACGGCAATGCGCGGATTGTCGGTCTTGCCGAATTCGCTCGGCAGGCCGGTAATGAACTTGTCCTTGGCCTGATCGAGCGCGATGCGGTCCTGCGGGCGCTTGGGACCCGAGATCGAGGGCACCACGGTGGTCAGGTCCAGTTCCAGCGTCGAGGTGAATACCGGATCGGCCGAGTGGGTCTCGCGGAACATGCCCTGTGCCTTGGAATAGGCCTCCACCAGCGCCACGCGCTCGGGATCGCGGCCCGACGTGGTCAGGTATTTCAGCGTATCGGCATCGACCGGGAAGTAGCCGCAGGTGGCACCATATTCGGGCGCCATATTGGCGATCGTCGCCTGGTCTTCGAGGCTGAGATAATCAAGGCCCGGGCCGTAGAACTCGACGAACTTGCCGACCACGCCCTTCTTGCGCAGCATTTCGGTGACGGTCAGCACCAGATCGGTGGCGGTGATGCCTTCATTGATCTTGCCGGTCATCTTGAAGCCGACCACTTCGGGGATCATCATGGTGATCGGCTGGCCCAGCATGGCAGCTTCCGCCTCGATGCCGCCCACGCCCCAGCCCAGCACGGCCAGACCATTGACCATGGTGGTGTGCGAATCGGTACCCACCAGCGTGTCCGGATAGGCCACGGTCTCGCCGTTTTCTTCCTTGGTCCACACGGTCTGGGCCAGATATTCCAGGTTCACCTGGTGGCAGATGCCGGTGCCGGGGGGCACCACGCGGAAATTGTCAAAGGCCGACTGGCCCCAGCGCAGGAACTCGTAGCGTTCGCCATTGCGCTCGTATTCAAGCTCGACATTCTGCCCGAACGACTGCGCCGTACCGAAACTGTCCACCATCACCGAATGGTCGATGACCAGATCGACGGGCACCAGCGGATTGATCTTCTGCGGATCGGCACCCAGCTTGGCCGTCGCGTCGCGCATCGCGGCCAGATCCACCACGGCGGGGACGCCGGTGAAATCCTGCATCAGCACGCGCGCCGGGCGGTAGGAGATTTCCTGTTCGGAGGTGCGGGTGATCAGCCAGGTGGCAACCGCCTGGATATCGGCCTTGGTGACGGTGCTGTTGTCCTCGAAGCGCAGCAGGTTTTCCAGTACCACCTTCATCGAGTGCGGCAGGCTCGACACACCGGCCAACCCGTTCTTTTCGGCTTCCAGGATCGAGTAGTAGGTGTAGGTCTTGCCACCGACCACCAGGGTCGATTTGGACTTGAAGCTGTTTATCGAGGTCACTGTGTTTCCGCCCGTCATCTCGTGTTGCGGCAGGCGCGCCGGTTCGGGAATTGCGTCCAAAACCGCTCGGCAGCACTGCCTTTCCTGGAATGACTCCAATCTATAAGGGCTTATAGAGAAAGACGATTGGGCTTGCCAGCCCGACCTTTCGTTCAATACGAGAAGGGGCCATGACCGATCAGCAAGTCTTTTCCCCGCTTACCCTGCGCGCCAGCGGCCTCAGCTGTGGTCGCAGCGGTCTGGTCCTCAACGAGAATCTGGACTTTTCCCTGACCAGCGGCGAGTGCCTGCTGCTGCGCGGTCCCAACGGCACCGGCAAGACCACGCTGCTGCTGACCCTGGCCGGCATCGTCGCCCCGCTGGCGGGTCGCTTTGCCCCGGAGGCGCCCGGCGATGAGCTGCCTTTGCTGCATTATTGCGGCCACCGCAATGCCATCAAGCCGCGCCTCAGCGTGCTGGAGAATCTCGTCTTCTGGGCTGAACTCAACGGCCCCACCGGCCTGGCGCCGCTGGCGGCGCTGGCCGAGGTGGGGCTGGCCCGGCTGGCCGGACTGGACGCCGGCTACCTGTCTGCGGGTCAGTCCCGTCGCCTGGCCCTGGCGCGCCTCCTGGTCAGCCTGCGTCCGCTCTGGCTGCTCGATGAACCCACCGCTGCCCTTGACGAGGCCGGACATGGCCTCGTGGCCCGCCTGCTCGACGCGCATCTGGCCAAAGGCGGCCTTGCCATCGCCGCAACCCACGATCCGATCAGCCTGCCGGACCGTACCCCGCCGCGCGTGCTGCAGCTGGAGGCCAGCTGGTGAGGGCTTTCACGACCATGCTGACCCGCGAACTGCGGCTGGCCCTGCGCGGGGGCGGCGACATGCTGACGCTGGTGCTGTTCTTTGTCATCGTCGGGGCCATCGTGCCCTTCGCCGTCGGCCCGGACCAGACGCTGCTGGCCGCCATTGCCCCGGGCATTGTCTGGATCGCCGCCTTCCTGGCCATGCTGCTCGGGCTTGAACGCCTGTTTCGTCCCGATCACGAAGACGGTTCGCTGATCTTGCTGCGCCATGCGCAATTGCCGCTCAGCGCCGTGGTTGCCGCCAAATTGCTCGCCCACTGGCTGGTCACGGCCGTGCCGCTGCTTCTGGCCAGCCCGGTGCTGGCTGTGCTGCTGGCCATGGACCTCGACGCCTTCGGTCGCACCCTGCTGTCGCTGCTGCTGGGAACCCCTGCCCTGGCGGCCTTTGGCGCCATCGGCGCCGCCGTCACGGTACCGATCCGGCACGGTGGCCTCATCGCGCCGATCCTGATCGCGCCGCTCTCGGTTCCGGTACTGATCTTCGGGGTCGGCGCCGTCACCTCCCCCCAGTCCGGATCGGCCACGCTGTTTCTTGCGGCATTGAGCCTCATGGCCGTGGCATTGGCTCCCTTTGTCGCCGCGTTTGCGCTAGGAACGGCGGAAGACTAGCGCCAGGCGCCCCACATTGTCAGAGATAGTTGCCGGAAATTCCCATGCACGATGACACGACACAGCGGCAGAACTGGTGGCAGCGGATCGCCCATCCGGGGCAGTTCGTCGCCTGGACGACGCCACTGCTCCGGCCGCTGGCCGTGCTCACCGCCGCGCTGTTCGCGCTGGGCCTGTGGTTCGCCTTCTTCAATTCGCCGCAGGACTACCAGATGGGCGACACCGTGCGCATCATGTATGTCCACGTCCCCAATGCCTGGCTCAGCCAGTTCGTCTATGCCGTGATGACGGTCTCGGCCCTGGGCACCCTGGTCTGGCGCCATCCCATGGCCGATGTGTCGATGAAGGCCGCCGCCCCCCTGGGCGCGTTGTTCACCGCGCTGGCCCTGTTCACCGGCGCCCTCTGGGGACGCCCGACCTGGGGCACCTTCTGGGAGTGGGACGGGCGCATGACCTCGACCCTGGTGCTGCTGTTCATCTATCTGGGCATTATCGCGCTCTGGCGGGCCTTTGACGACCAGCTCCGCGCCGCCCGCGTCGTGGCGGTGTTCACCCTGGTGGGGGCCATCAACATTCCCATCATCAAGTTTTCCGTCGACTGGTGGAGCACGCTGCACCAGCCTGCCAGCGTCTTCCGCCCCGACGGCCCGACCATGCCGGGCTCGATCCTGACGCCGCTCTTCGTGATGTTTTTTGCCTTTACCTTCCTGTTCCTGGCGCTGCACCTCAAGGCCATGCATACCGAGGTCAGGCGGCGCCGGGTGATGACGCTGGAGCGCCGGCTGGCGCAGGGAGCTCGCCCATGATCGATCTGGGACCCCATGCCGTCTTCATCGTCTGGGCCTATCTTGGCGTCGCCCTGGGCGTTTTCGGCCTCCTGCTCTGGACGCTGCTTGACGCCCGCGCCACCGCGGCAAGGCTCGCGGCCCTTGAAACACAGCTGCCGCGTCGATCCGACAGGGAGACCCCAGCCTGATGCGCTACATCCTGTTCGGCCTGCCCCTGCTCGCGCTGGCGGCCCTGGTCGCCATCTTTGCCTTCTCCATCAATCGCGACCCCAACCTCGTGCGCTCGGTGCTCATCGACAAGCCGGCCCCGGCCTTTGTCCTGGCAGCAGTGCCCGAACTGGACGTCCCCGGCTTCGATACCGCCTCCCTCAAGGGCCAGGTCAGCGTGGTCAACGTCTTTGCCAGCTGGTGCATTCCCTGCCGCGACGAACATCCCCTGCTGATGGCGCTGCGCGACACCGCCGATATCCGCCTGCTTGGCATCAACCAGAACGACGCGCCCGAAAACGCCCGTGCCTTCCTGGCCGAACTGAGCAATCCCTATGATGCGGTCGGCGCCGACCGCGACCGCCGCGTCTCCATCGACTGGGGCGTCTATGGCGTGCCGGAAACCTTCGTGGTCGATGCCGATGGCATCATCACCTTCAAGCATGTCGGGCCGCTGACGCCACAGACGCTGCAGAGCGACCTGTTGCCTGCCATCGCCCGGGCTCGCGACTGATCCGGCCATTCAGACTGGGTTCAGCCAGGCCTTGCCATAGTCCTGGCAATGTTCTGGTGTTGAAAGACTGCCATGTTGACCGTGATCCGCTCATTCATCCGCGACGAGGCCGGGGTAACCCCGATTGAATATGGCCTGATCGCCGCCATCATCGTGGTATTTGCCACCGCGGCGGTGTCTGCGGCCGGCTACACGATCCACGATCTGCTGGGCACAGCGCCGCAGGACTGAGCGCAGCCTAGAAATCGCTCGTCAGCCCCTTGATCTCCCAGTCGCCATAACGCCCCGGCTCGAGACCGCCGCGACCGCCCTGTTCCTTGGGCGCAAAGGCGCCCTTGCCGTCAATTGCCGCGCGGCGCGCCGCGGCCTCGGCGAGCGCGCGCTCGGCCGCAGGTGTCAGTGGCGCACGCGGGGTCTGTTCAGGCGCGTTATCGGACTCGTTCATGGCAGGGACCTTCCCACATTACGTTTTGGTCATGCGCTTGCATGCATCTGCTCGTCACCCAACATAATGGCGCAAGACCTCGAACCCAAGGGCTCCTGATGTTCAATACGTTTCGTACCTTTGTCCTGCTGGCGGCGCTGACGGCGCTGTTCATAACCGTGGGCTATTTCATCGGCGGCACGGGTGGCATGATGATCGCGCTCGGCTTTGCTCTGGTGACCAATCTGTTCGGCTACTGGAACTCGGACAAGCTGGTGCTGCGCATGCAGAATGCCGTGCCGGTGGCGCGCAGTCGCGTGCCTGAACTCTACGACATGGTCGACATTCTCGCCCGCAAGGCCGGCATCCCGACCCCGGCCGTCTATCTGATCCAGTCCGACCAGCCCAATGCCTTTGCCACCGGCCGCAACCCGCAAAACGCCGCCGTGGCGGTTTCGGCCGGCCTGCTGCGCCATCTCGAAACCCGCGAGGTGGCTGCCGTGGTCGCCCATGAGCTGGCCCATATCCGCAACCGCGACACCCTGACCATGACCATCACGGCCACCTTCGCCGGCGCCATCTCGGCCCTGGCCCAGTTCGGCCTGTTCTTCGGTGGCGGCAACAATCGCGACAATCCGCTGGGTGGGGTGGGCGCGTTGCTGATGGTGTTTCTGGCGCCCGTTGCCGCCATGCTGGTACAGATGGCGGTCAGCCGCACGCGTGAATACGAGGCCGACCGGATCGGCGCCGAGATTGCCAGCGATCCGCTGGCGCTGGCCTCGGCCCTGGGCAAGATCGCCGCCCTTGCCGGCCGCGAGATCAATGTTGCCGCCGAGCGCAACCCCGCCATGGCCCATATGTACATCATCAACCCGCTCTCGGGTCAGCGCATGGACAATCTGTTTTCGACCCATCCCGATACGGCCAATCGTATTGCCGCGCTACGTAAGCTTGCAGCTTCGGGCCATGTGGACGATAAGGGCCGCAGGCCTCAGCCTCGCTCTGCCCCGACCAGTACCGGTCGCGACATCGGCGGCGGCTGGCGCGTGCCGACCGTCGGACGGACCGACGAGGACGGCGGACAACGCGGTCCCTGGGGATAGATGCAAGCGTGGCGTACAAACCTGAACCGGCGGGGCTCAAGCTCCGCCTCGTGGCCGCACAGCGGCTGAAATCTGTGCTGGCGGGCGACAATTTCGTCCCCCTGGGGGCTGCCGAGCTTGCCGACGGCCGCGATCGTGCACTGGCCAACCGGCTGATCACCACCGCCCTGCGGCGCCACGGCCAGCTCAATTTCATGCTGCATGCCTTGCTCGACAAGGGCATGCCGGGCAAGTCGGGTACGTTTGAGGCCGTGCTGCGCCTGAGCCTGGCGCAGCTGGTCTTCCTGCCTGACCTGGGCGCCCACAGCGCCCTGTTTCTCGCCGTCGAAGCCACCAAGCGCGACCCCAAGGCGCGTCACCTGTCGGGCCTGATGAACGCCGTGCTGCGCAATGCCCAGGCCAATTCGGCCAAGTTCGGCATGCTCAGCGACGACCTGCTGATCCCCGAGACCTTTGGCGATACCTGGCTGCAGGCCTATGGCGAAGACGCCATCAATGCCTTTTCCGATGCCCTTCTGGCCGGCGCCGCCCTCGATCTGACGCTCAAGCACAACGATGCCGGGCTGATTGATTCGCTGGGCGCCGAACCCGTCATGGCCGACACAGTGCGCATCGAGCAGCGCGACCGTCCGGTCGAAGCCCTGCCCGGCTTTGCCGAAGGCAGCTGGTGGGTGCAGGACGCCGCTTCCGCCATTCCCGCGCGGCTGCTTGGCCTTGAGCCGGGAGCACGCGTGCTTGACCTCTGCGCTGCCCCGGGCGGCAAGACGGCCCAGCTGGTCAAGGCCGGCTATGCCGTCACCGCGCTCGATGCCGACGCCAAGCGCATGGAACGCCTCAAGGAAAACCTGGCGCGCCTCGACTACACCGCCGAGACCATCGTCGGCGATGCCGGCAAGTTTGTCCCGGAAGCGCCTTTTCAGGGCGTGCTGCTGGACGCGCCCTGTTCGGCCACGGGCACGTTCCGCCGCCATCCCGAAGTGATCTGGCATCGCTCGGTGGGCGACGTGGCCGGACGTGTCCGCCTGCAGCGCGCCTTGCTGGCCAACGCCTTCCGCTGCCTTGATCAAGACGGCGTCCTCATCTATTGCGTGTGTTCGCTTGAGCCGGCCGAGGGAGAAGAACAGGTCGACTGGGCACTGCAGACCTTGTCCGGGATAAGCCTTTGGCCAGTGACTGGCGACGAGATGGCGGGGCTGGAAGCCGCCGTTTCGCCCCGCGGTCTGGTACGCACCCATCCGGGCATGTTGCCTGGTGGCAAGGCCGGCGGCATGGATGGTTTCTTCGTGGCACGCTTTCGCCGCAGCCAGATAGGATGATCGAAGGGCGCTGCGGGGGCAAGGCGCCAAACTAGGGACGTGTCATTGACGGGCAGACATTCAGCGACGCAGGCCATGGCCGCGGCGGACGGCAGCAACACCGTGCGGTCCCGGCTGGGTTTCGCCATGCGGCGCTTGGCCTTCGGCCTGGCTGACACCATCGTGACCCTGCCCATCCTGCGCTGGACCTGGTGGGGCCTGGCCGATGATGCCTTTGCCGGTGAACTGCATGAGTTCCGCCCCGCCGACCGGGAGGCCGTCCGCGACATGATGGCAGGTCGCTATCTGCTGGCCAGCAAGCTGATCGAAACCCATGGCCTGTCGCCCTTTGCCATCCCCGTCAACCATGCCGACTGGTGGTTCAACCTGCATGGCTTTTCCTGGCTGCGCCACTTCCGCGATGTGCAGGATAGCGGCGAGCGCCATTTTGCCCGCACCCTGGTGCTCGACTGGATCGGCCGGGAAGGTCGCTTCGGCCGGGAAACCTGGGCCCCGGCCCTGACCGCCCAGCGCGTGCTCAACTGGTTGCGGCATCTGCCCCTCCTGCTCGATGGCGCGACGCCCGAGCAGGCCAAGACCATCCAGCGCGTGCTGGGTGCGCAGATCCAGAGCCTCAAGCTGCGCGGTCGTCTTGCCGCCGATCCCGGCGACGCCCTGTTTGCCGCCATTGCCCTGGTGGGCGCGCAATATTGCGAGCAGGGCGAACGGCCCGATATCAGTCACCGCCTCGAGCGCCTCAATCGCATCCTGGCGGCCCAGCTCGATGCCGATGGCCTGCATCGCTCCCGCAACCCCAAGCTGCAATTGCAGCTGCTGGTCGAACTGGTCAGCGTGCGCCGTGTCGCCAACCAGCTCAAGTCCGATGCTTCCCTTGAACTGGCGGCCCAGATTGACCGCATGCATGAAAGCCTCGATGCCTTGACCCTGTCGAGCGGCGAGCCGGCCTATTTCAACGGCGGCGGTCATCTGCCCCACGATGTGCTGATCGCCATCCAGGCCAATGCCGCCGGTCATCAGCGGCGCTCCAAGCTGTTGGGCGGCTACGGCATTCTGCGCGCTGGCGACGCCGTGGTGATCGCCGATTCCGGTCGCATGCCGCCGCCCGGCTTTGCCGAAAACGCCCATGCCAGCCCCCTGGCGCTCGAATTTTCCCATGGCAGCGAGCTGATCTTGGGCAGTTGTGGGCCCGCCCCGGCCGATCTGGCCGCCAGCAAGGCGCTGTTCCGCCAGGGCATTGCCCATTCTGCCCCCACCATCGACTCGGAAAATGCCGCTCCGACGCCGCCGGCGCAGATGACCCTGGCACCAGTCGACCAGCTGCTCTCCATCACCACGGCCGCCTATGCCCGGCGCTTTGGCGTCGATCTGGAACGCCGCATCACCCTGCTCTCCGGCGGCACGACCCTGGTCGGTCAGGACCGCATGATCGCCCACGGCGCCGCCTCGGGCACGATTGCCGTGCGCTTTCATCTGGCGCCAGGGGTGCGGTTGCAGCGCAATCGCGACGAGAGCATGGTCCGCCTGCACCTGCCCAATGGCGCCATCTGGAGCTTTCTCTGGGAGGGTGCAGCCTGCCGCGACGAGGAAAGCGTGCGCCAGTCGGCCTATGTCGGCCTGCACAAGACGCGTCAGCTGGTGCTCGAAACCAGGGTTGTCGCCGGCAGCGAAATCGCCTGGATCTTCACCCTCGAGCAGCCCTAGCCCTTTGACCTGCTCTTGGCGTTCTGGCGGCTTCGTGCTAGCGAGCGCGCCAATTCACCACCAAATAGGGCACACACCTCATGGGCAAGACGGTCAAGGTCGGGCGCGCACTGCTTTCGGTATTCGACAAATCCGGCATGGCCGACTTTGCCAGGGGCCTTAGCGCGGCGGGTGTCGAACTCGTTTCCACCGGCGGCACCCACAAGCTGATCAAGGATGCCGGCCTGCCCGTCCGCGAGATCGCCGACCTCACCGGTTTTCCCGAAATGATGGATGGCCGCGTCAAGACGCTGCACCCCAAGGTGCATGGCGGCCTGCTGGCCGTGCGCGACAAGCCCGACCATGCCGCCTCCATGGCAGAGCACGCCATCAGTGCCATCGACCTGGTCGCGGTCAATCTCTATCCCTTCGAAAAGACCGTCGCTTCGGGCGCCAGCTATGACGAGATCATCGAGAATATCGATATCGGTGGTCCGGCCATAGTCCGCTCGGCGGCCAAGAACCACGCCTTCGTGACGGTTGTCGTCGACCCGGCCGACTATCCCGCCATCCTGGCTGCCATCGCCGAGACCGGCGGCGTGCCCTATCCGCTGCGCCAGCGGCTGGCCGCCAAGGCCTATGCCCGTACCGCAGCCTATGACAGCGCCATTTCGACCTGGTTTGCCAAGGCGATCGACTATCCTGAAATCCCCTATCGCAGCTTTGCCGGCACCCTGCGCGAAGTCATGCGCTATGGCGAAAATCCCCATCAATGGGCCGGCTTCTACGCCAATGGCGACACCCGCCCCGGCGTCGCCACCGCCACCCAGGTCCAGGGCAAGACCCTGAGCTACAACAATATCAACGACACCGACGCCGCCTTCGAACTGGTCAGTGAGTTCGACGCCGCCGAGGTCGCCGCCGTCGCCATCATCAAGCACGCCAATCCCTGCGGCGTCGGCGTGGCCGGTGATCTGCTGACCGCCTATCAGAGCGCCCTGCGCACCGATCCGGTCTCGGCCTTTGGCGGCATTGTCGCCACCAATCGGGAGATTGATGCGGCCACGGCCACCGAGATCGTCAAGGTCTTTACCGAAGTGATCGTGGCACCCTCGGCGACCCAGGAAGCCCAGGACATCATCGCCGCCAAGAAGAACCTGCGCCTGCTGCTCACCGGTGGCCTGGCCGACCCCAAGGCCGACGGCCTCATGGTTAAGTCGGTTTCCGGGGGCCTGCTGGTGCAGTCGCGCGACAACCGCAATGTCGACGATTGCGACCTCAGGATCGTGACCAAGCGCCAGCCCACAGCTGCTGAGATGGCCGATCTGCGCCTGGCCGCCAAGGTCGCCAAGCACGTCAAGTCCAACGCCATCGTCTATGTCAGGGACGGCGCCACCGTCGGCATCGGCGCCGGCCAGATGTCCAGGGTCGATTCCGCCCTGACCGCCCATCGCAAGTCCATCGACGCGGCTCGGGCCGCCGGTCTCGAGGGTGCGCTGACCATGGGCTCCGTAGCCGCTTCGGATGCCTTCTTTCCCTTCGCCGACGGGCTCGAGGCCCTGGTGGCCGCTGGCGCGACCGCCGTCATCCAGCCGGGCGGCTCGATGCGCGATGACGAGGTCATTGCCGCCGCCGATGCCGCCGGCATCGCCATGGTGATGACCGGCATGCGCCACTTCCGCCACTAGGGACGAGACCGCAACATTACCAAACCGTAATTAGCTATGGCCGCGGAAGGTAATTGTTTCTTGAGAATGGCATGACAGATTGCCCGGGTCGCGCTCGAGGCGCGGCCCAGAGGCTTTCGATGCGGCTTACCATTCCTTCAGACCTGTCGGCATTGCTCCATGCTGGCCTGTGGCGCGTTATCGGGTCACTGGGCATCAAGGTCGCGACCGCGGGCCTGACCTACCTGACCTATGTCGTGCTTTCCCGCACCATGACGGTGCCGGAATATGGCCATTTTGCCTTTGGCCTGGCTTTGGCCACGGTCCTCGCCATTGCCGCCGGTGTCGGCCAGCCCACCGCCATTCTGCGCCTCTGGTCGCAGGAGACGGTCGCCGGCAACCGGGCCGCAGCCACCGCGGCAGTGCAGGCCGGCTCCATGCTCACCATCCTGTCTGGCCTGACTATCGCGCTGGTCCTGTGTCTGGTGGTGTTTCTGTGGGTGCTGCTGCTGCCGCTGCAGGATACCGCCAACCATTTTTATGGCGCCGCCTTTCTGATTCTCCCCATGGCGCTGGCGGAGTACAATTCGTCGGCCTTGCGGGCCCAGGGCTCGCTCTGGACCGCCCTGGTGCCGCGCGACATTCTCTGGCGCATCGCCCTGCCCGCCGTGGTTCTCGGCCTGTTCAGCGTTGGCATCGTGCTCAGCGGGCCCGATGCCTTGGTGCTTTCGGCCGCCCTGCTGCTGGGCATGCTGGCATTGCAGTTCTGGGGCGCCATCGCCCGTCGCTATGTGCTGAGCCCGGTGGTGGGCGTCGTCGAGCCCTATTGGCGACGCTGGGGCGGCCTCAGCCGCTGGTTCCTGCTCGGAACCCTGATCGAGACGGTCGCCCTCAATGCCGACGTGGTCCTCGTCGGCTTGATGCTCAACCTGGAAAGCTCGGGCCTCTACTTCAACGCCTTCCGCACCGCCGGTTTGATGACGCTGTTCACCTTTGCCATCGAGCTGGTGATCGCGCCGATGATCGCCCAGCACTTTCATGCCGGCGAGATGCGCAAGGCTCAGGCCATTGCGGCCATGGCCTCGCTGGCCGGCTTCGCCTTTTCGCTGCTGGTCTTCGTCGCCTTCTTTGGCTGGGGCGAATGGATCCTCAGCCTGTTCGGGCCCGCCTATGCCGAAGGCTGGCTGGTGCTGGTCCTGCTGGCCCTAGGCCTGCTGTTTGACGCCGCCACCGGACCCTCCAAGATCGTCATGATGATGACCGGGCATGAACGCGCCTATGCCGTGATTTTCGGCAGCATCATGGGCGCCGGCCTGATCGTGCAGATCCTCATCATTCCCAGCTATGGGGTGATCGGCGCGGCCGCTGCCAATATGGGTGCCCGCATTCTCGCCCAGCTGTCGATCGCCCTGTGGTGTCGGCTGCGCATTGGCCTCGACACCAGCGTGCTGGGTGGTTTCGCGGTCAGGGCTACGCAGGACCGCCTGCCGCAATAGCTCAAGCGTACCCGAGAGTACGGTAATGCTTGACCCGTCTGCCGCACCGGCTTAGAACCACTCCAAACTTTCCCTGCCGGAATACCACTATGACCAAGGCCCGTACGCTCTACGACAAGATCTGGGACGACCATCTGGTGCAGAACAACGAGGATGGTACCTCGCTGCTCTATATCGACCGGCACCTGGTGCATGAAGTCACGAGCCCGCAGGCCTTCGAAGGCCTGCGGCTGAACAACCGCAAGGTGCGGCACCCCGAGCGCACCCTGGCGGTGGTGGACCACAATGTCCCCACCACCGACCGCTCGCTGCCCAATCCGGACCCCGAAAGCGCCATCCAGATCGCAACGCTGGCCGAAAACACGGCCGATTTCGGCATCGAATATTTCGACCCCTTCGACAAGCGCCAGGGCATCGTCCACATCGTCGGGCCCGAGCAGGGTTTCACCCTGCCCGGCATGACCATCGTCTGTGGCGACAGCCATACCTCCACCCATGGCGCCTTTGGCGCGCTGGCCCATGGCATCGGCACCTCCGAGGTCGAGCACGTGCTCGCTACCCAGACGCTGATCCAGCAGAAGGCCAAGAACATGCTGGTGCGGGTGGACGGCAAGCTGCCGCCGCACGTCACCGCCAAGGACATCATCCTGGCCATTATCGGGGAAATCGGCACGGCCGGCGGCAATGGCCATGTCATCGAATTTGCCGGCGAAGCCATCCAGGCCCTCTCCATGGAAGGCCGCATGACGGTCTGCAACATGACCATCGAGGGCGGCGCCCGCGCCGGCCTGATCGCCCCCGACCAGACCACCTATGACTACGTCAAGGGCCGCAACCGCGCGCCAACCGGCCAGGCCTGGGACATGGCGCTCGACTACTGGAAGACGCTCTATACCGACGACGGCGCCGTCTATGACAAGGTCGTGGTGCTCGACGCCGCCAACCTGCCGCCCATCGTCTCCTGGGGCTCATCCCCCGAGGACGTGATCTCGGTAACCGGCGCCGTTCCCGATCCCGATGCGATCGATGATGAAAACAAGCGCGCCTCCAAGTGGCGCGCGCTGGACTATATGGGCCTCAAGCCCGGCACGCCGATCACCGAGATCGGCATTGACCGCGTCTTCATCGGCTCCTGCACCAATGGCCGCATCGAGGACCTGCGCGCTGCCGCCGCCGTGATCGGCGGCCGCAAGGTGGCCGCCACGGTCAGCGCCATGGTCGTGCCCGGCTCCGGCCTGGTCAAGGACCAGGCAGAAGCCGAGGGCCTCGACGTGATCTTCAAGGATGCCGGTTTTGAATGGCGCGAGCCAGGCTGCTCGATGTGCCTGGCCATGAACCCGGACAAGCTCAAGCCGCAGGAACGCTGCGCCTCGACATCCAACCGCAACTTCGAGGGCCGTCAGGGCTTCAAGGGGCGGACGCACCTGGTCTCCCCCGCCATGGCGGCGGCAGCGGCCATTGCCGGCCACTTCGTCGACATCCGCGAGTGGCAGTGAGCGAGCTCGACTGGGGGGCGCGCTACGCGCCCACCCTCGACGACATCGAGGCCCTGGCCAGCCGCACGCTGGCCGGCCTGCCGGAGCCGTTCAGGTCTCTCTCGGCCGACGTCACCTGCACCGTGGCCGACTATGCCGAGGACGACGTGCTGGAAGGCTTTGGCATGGAGAGCCCCTTCGAGCTGATGGGGCTGTTTTCCGGCGTCGGCCTCACCGAGGACGGCGCCGTGCCGCAGACCGGCCAGCTGCCCAATACGGTGTTCCTCTACCGACGGGCCATTCTCGATTACTGGGCCGAGCATGATGACAATACGCTCGGCGACGTTGTTGCTCATGTCCTGATTCACGAGCTTGGCCACCATTTCGGCTTGTCTGACAGTGACATGGAAGCCATCGAGGCTGGAGCCGACGCCTCCTGACAGCCCGACGTTGCTTGCAATTGATTCAATACTGCATCAACACAGCGCGAACGTTGTTAAGGTAAATATGCAGTAAAGATTGGGATTCCCTGCAATTTGGCTATTACAGCACATTAACGTCTGCATGACCCATGATCGGGCCGGCAGATTCAACGATAATGTGGGAAGACCAAATGACCACCCGAGCCAAGATGAACCTGAAAATCGTCCAGCCTGAAATCGAGCAGATGGAAGCCGTGATGCAGGAAGCCGCGAAGCAGACCGCACCCATGGTGCAGCGATTGGCCGCTCACCGCGACCGCATCGACCTGGCCGTCAAGGAACTCGAGAGCGAGCGCTTCGAGCTGCTGTCGCGCCGCGACCTCGTCCGTCGCCAGGCCGAAGCCGTCGAGCAGGGCCTGTCCATGCACATCGCGGACATTGAAGCCACGATGCGCCTGTATGAAGCCGGCCTGAACTCGCTCGCGACGCCTGAGTGAGCCGCCTGACCCCTCTGGAGGCGGCTTCACGCCGCGAGCCGAGCCTGCCTGCTTAAGCCTGATTTGATCTCTGACCAATATCTAGACTTTTTCGACAAACTCGAATTCGGCCTCGCTGCCTCCAGACGGATCATCCGACACCCGCAGGGCAAGTTTGTTCGCGTCCAGCGCGTCAAACCACTCGTCCCAGCTGACCAGGTCAAAGCCACCGATCCGGTCCGGGCCCTGATTGCCATCCGTATTGATCTCGTACTGGCCGAAGGTCAGCTGCAGCAGCGTGCGGGTACCGGTCCCATCCGGGGTTTCCATCAGCATTGGATTGCCACCCCGCGCTGCGGCCCATTCGCGGATCTCTTCTCGGTCGGTCAGAATCTTGGCCATGGCATGCACTCCTGCTGTAAAACCTATCCGGACAAGCCGTCCGCATCGGGTATGGTTCCGCGACAATTCCCAATCCGGGCATTGCCTGCTAAGAGCACCTTAGACCGCCCGGAGCCGCCATGACCACCCACAACAGCAATCGCATCCTGCTCGGCCAGATCGGCGCCGCCCACGGCATCAAGGGCGCGGTCCGCATCGCCGCCCACACCCAGGATCCGCTGGCCATTGGCGCCTATGGTCCGCTGCATACCGACCGGCCGGGCCTGGTCATCACCATCGACAAGCTGCGCCTGCACAAGAATGTGGTCGTTGCTCACATCAGGGGCATTGCCGATCGCGACGCCGCCGAGAAGCTCAACGGCGTCAGCCTGTTTGTCGACCGTGACCGCCTGCCCGAACCGGAAGACGAGGACGATTTCTACCATGCCGACCTGATCGGTCTCGAGGCACGGCTGCAATCGGGCCAGATCATCGGCCAGGTTTCCGCCCTGCCCAATTTCGGCGCCGGCGACCTGATTGAAATTCGCGACCCCCAGAGCGGCGACACCTATCTCTATCCATTCACCCGCGCGGTGGTGCCGGCCGTCCGCATTGCCGAGGGCTATCTCGTCATCGAAGTGCCGCTCGAGGCGCCCGAGGGCGAGGAAGAGCCCGATTGAGCTTCTCGGCATCCATCATCACGCTCTTTCCCGAGCTGTTTCCCGGCCCGCTGGGCGCCTCCGTACTCGGCCGCGGCCTGGCGGACGGCCTGTGGTCGCTCAACGCCGTGCAATTGCGCAGCTTTGCCACCGATCGCCACCACACCGTCGATGATACCCCATCGGGTGGCGGCGCCGGCATGGTGCTCAAGCCCGACATCCTGGCCCGCGCCATCGACAGCGTGTCACCCCAGGGCGACCACCGCCCGCGCATCCTGATGTCGCCGCGCGGCACGCCCCTGACCCAACAGCGCGCCCGCCAGCTGGCTTTGGGACCGGGCGCCGTGATCGTCTGTGGCCGATTCGAAGGTATCGACCAGCGGGTCATCGACGCCCGCGGGCTTGAGGAAATCTCGATCGGCGACTATGTGCTGGCCGGCGGCGAAGTCGCCGCCATGGTGCTGCTGGAGGCCGTTGTGCGCCTCATCCCGGGCGTGCTGGGCGGGGCTGACAGCCATGCCGACGAAAGCTTTGAGAACGGCCAGCTCGAATATCCGCAATATACCAGGCCGCAATCCTTCGAGGGTCTCGACATTCCCCCGGTGCTGACATCAGGCGATCACGGACGCATCGCCAAATGGCGCGCCGAGCAGAGCCTGGCCCTGACCCAGGCGCGCCGCCCCGATCTTCTGCCGCCCAAGCCACAAAGCACCATCAAACGCTAGACTCTTCGGCACTTTTCCCCTATAGCCGCGCCACTATCCGCGTGTCGGGCTAATCGGACCTGCCGCGCACCAATAAAAAGACGACCCAACTCCGTTACCAACCAAGACCGGGCGATCGGACCGCAAGGCTCGAATAAACGCTCCTTTGAAAAGATTCAGAACGGAATCGACATGTCCAGCATCATCGAACAGCTCGAAGCCGAGCAGATGGCAGCGGTCGCCGCCAAGCGCACGCTTCCCGAATTTACCCACGGCGACACCGTCAAGGTGTGGGTCCGCATCACCGAAGGCACCAAGGAGCGTCTGCAGGCCTATGAAGGCATTGTGATCGCTTTCAACGGCGGCGGCGTGATGGAATCCTTCACTGTGCGCAAGATTTCCTATGGCGAAGGCGTCGAGCGCGTCTTCCCGCTCTATTCGCCCAACGTGGCATCGGTGGAAGTGCTCAAGCGCGGCAAGGTCCGTCGCGCCAAGCTTTACTACCTGCGCGATCGTCGCGGCAAATCTGCCCGTATTTTCGAATCGACCAATTCGCGCACCAAGAAGATCGAAGCCACCGAGCGCACCGCCGCTGTGGCGGCCAAGGAAGCCCGCGAGGCCGAGAAGGTCGCAGCTGCCCAGGCTTTCGCCGCTGAGCAGGCCGCCAAGGAAGCCGAAGCCGCAGCAGCTGCAAAGGCCGCCGAACAGGCCGCCGCTGCCGAGGCTGAAGCCGCCAGCGCCGAGCCGAAGGCCGAATAGTCTGGCCTGAGCCAGCCGCTCCCACCGGAGCGATCCCGATCAGAGCCCGGCCCCGCAAGGCGCCGGGCTTTTTCGTGCGTGCGTGTCACCGATTCACGTGAAACCCTCCGTAGCGAGACGGCCATTTCCGGCTTTACCTCGCCTTGCACCTCCGCGATAAGAGGGGCCCGCAAGCGCAAAGGCCCGTCATGACCGTCTCCATCGTCACCTGGAACATCAATTCGGTGCGCCTGCGCCTGCCCATGGTGCTCGATTTCATCGCCCAGTATCACCCCGATGTGCTGATGCTGCAGGAGATCAAGTGCACCAATGACCAGTTCCCGGCCAAGGCCTTTGCCGAAGCCGGCTATCCGCACCAGGCGGTGCACGGCCAGAAGGGCTATCACGGCGTCGCCATCATCTCGAAATTCCCCCTGACCGATGTCTCGAGCCGCGTATTCTGCGACATTCCCGAATCGCGCCACGTCTCCGCCTTGACCGATTTCGGCCATGGCCCGGTAACCCTGCACGATTTCTACATTCCCGCCGGCGGCGACGAGCCCGACCCGGCCATCAACCCCAAATTCAAGCACAAGCTGGGATTCTTGAGCGAGCTGACCAGCTGGTTCAACGAGCCCATCTTCCAGCGTGGCCATCTGATCGCCGGCGATTTCAATATCGCGCCGCATGAAAATGACGTCTGGAGCCACAAGCAGCTGCTCAAGATCGTCAGCCATACCCCGGTGGAAACCGAGGCGTTGGACGCCCTGCTCAATGGTGGCCATGGCTGGATCGACCTGGTGCGCAAGCATGTGCCCTATGACCAGAAGCTTTATTCCTGGTGGAGCTATCGCAGCGCCGATTGGGAGCTGGCCAACAAGGGCCGCCGGCTCGACCATATCTGGTCAACCGCCGACGTCGCGGCGCACTGCATCGGCGCGGAAATCATCAAGCCCGCCCGCGGCTGGACCGACAAGCCGAGCGATCACGTGCCTGTCATCGCCCGCTTCGCCGGCGTCTAGCTCTCGCCGGACCGCATGCGACGGCCCACCGGCTCAAGCGCCCCGAGATAATTGCCCAGATCGCGCTCGATGCGCGCCACCGCGCGCTGCGCCAGTTCAGGTGACTGTTGCAGCAGCTTGAGAAAGGCCTGGCGCGGCACGAAGAGGGTTTCGCAATCAGTCACTGCCGTGAATGTCACCTGGCGCGGCTTGTCCAGAATCAGCGCCATGGAGGATACCACGCTGCCCGGCTCGGAGATCGCATAGGGCTTGCTGGCGCCCTTTCCCTCGGGCTTGGCCCTCAGCGTCCCCGATATCAGCACATGGGCGCCGTGCGGCACGCTGCCGGCCTGGTAGAGCACCGCGTCGGCGTCGAAATGCCGGCGATCGCCAGCGAACGCCAGCATGCGGCGCTGCTCATCGTCGCAGATATCGAAAAATTCGGCTTGCGCCAGTGCGGCGGCCGCCTCGTCCCTGATCATGAGCCCCGTTCCGGATGCACTTTGGCCCTGTCGCAGCAAAGCCATGCCATCCTATAGGGCATTTGACGCGCATTTATACCCGATTTTGTGTTTCCGGGCCGCCGTCCACGGCTTTCACGGCACCAGGCGGTATCCACCCTCCTGGGTCACCAGCAGGCGGGCATTGGAGGGATCGCGTTCGATCTTCTGGCGCAGGCGATAGATATGGGTTTCCAGCGTATGGGTGGTCACTCGATTGTTATAGCCCCAGACCTCCTTGAGCAGGATATCGCGGGAAATCGTCTTGGGGCCCTGCCGGTAGAGATATTTGAGGATCGAGGTTTCCTTGTCGGTCAGCCGCACCTTGATGCCGTCATTGGTCTCGAGCATCTTCACCGATGGCTGGAAGCTGTAGGGCCCGATGGTGAACACCACATCTTCGCTCTGGTCATGCTGGCGCAGCGCCGCATTGATGCGCGCCAGCAGCACGGGAAAGCGGAACGGCTTGGTCAGATAGTCATTGGCGCCCGAATCAAGGCCCAGAATCTGGTCAGCATCGCTGTCATGCCCGGTCAGCATCAGGATGGGGCTGTTATAGCCCTCCGCGCGCAGCAGTTTTACGGCCTCGCGACCATCCATATCGGGCAGGCCGACATCGAGAATGGTCAGGTCGATATTGTTTTCGCGCGTCGATTTGAGGGCATCATTGGCCGTGCCCGCCTGGAGAATCTCAAACTCGGGGTGAACTTCGAGCTGCTCGACCAAGGTCTGGCGCAGGTCTGCATCATCGTCCACCAGCAGGATGCGTCGCTTGTTCATTGTTTTCTCCGGTCTTTTCGCATCGACCCGGCCTTGGGCCACACTATTGCAACCAGTTTTTGACCAGCCAATCACAACGGCGTTATACAGAGCAACAACGACGTCCCGCCCCCAGAAGTTGCAGGGGTTTCTTCAAAGCATGACTATTTTCCGGTGCGGCGCTTAAGCAGCGGGTGGGCGGCCGCCGAACAGGGCCGAACCGAGCCGCACATGGCTTGCCCCCATGCCGATGGCAGTCTCGAAATCGCCACTCATGCCCATCGACAGCTCCGCCACGCCGGCATCGCGCGCCAACGCCACCATTTGGGCAAAATAGGGACCAGGTGGCACCCCGTCGGGCGGGATGCACATGAGACCCACGATGTTGAGCCCATGCGCGCTGCGGCAGCGTGCCACAAAATCCACCGTCTCGTCCGGCGCGATGCCGGCCTTTTGCGGCTCGAGCCCGATATTGACCTGCACGAAACACGGCAATTGCCGCCCGGCTTTGGTCATCTCCTCGGCCAGCACCCCGGCCAGGCGGTCACGGTCGAGCGTTTCGATCACGTCGAACAGCGCCACGGCCTCGCGTGCCTTGTTGGTCTGCAACGGCCCGATCAGATGCAGTTGCACATCGGGATAGCGCTCCCGCAGCGCCGGCCACTTCTCCTTGGCCTCCTGCACCCGGTTTTCCCCGAAGACGCGCTGGCCTGCCTTGAGGAACGGCTCGATCGCCTCGACGGGAAAGGTCTTGGATACGGCCACCAGGGTCACGGATGCGGGTGGCGGACCAAAGCGCTGCTGCGCCCGGGCGATGCGTTCCTGAATGGCGGCAAGCTTGTCGGCGGCACTGACATCCATGCTTTCGCCCTGTTCCTGTTGACCTAGCTTGGTATTTCTGGTGATGGTCCGGTAGACAAAATCCCCCACAAACGCAAGCCGCTCCCACCTTCCGCGGCGCTTTGCGAGATGCACCCAAGGACGAGCCCAAGTGAGCGTCGAACGCTACAATCCGCGCGAAATGGAACCCAAATGGCAGAAGGTCTGGGACGATGCCCAGAGCTTTGTCACCAGCAATGATGACCCGCGCGAGCCCTATTACGTCCTCGAGATGTTCCCCTATCCGTCGGGCCGCATCCATATGGGCCATGTGCGCAATTATTCCATGGGCGACGTCGTGGCGCGCTATCATCGCGCCAGGGGCAAGAATGTGCTGCACCCCATGGGCTGGGACGCCTTTGGCCTGCCGGCCGAGAATGCCGCCATCGAGCGCAAGACCCATCCCGGCACCTGGACCAGACAGAATATCGCCGCCATGAAGGCCCAGCTGCAGTCCATGGGCCTGGCCATCGACTGGACGCGCGAGATTGCCACCTGCGAGCCGGAATATTACCAGCACCAGCAGGCCATGTTCATCGACATGATGGCGGCGGGCCTAGTCACCCGCAAGCAGTCCAAGGTCAACTGGGACCCCATCGACATGACCGTGCTCGCCAATGAGCAGGTCATTGACGGCAAGGGCTGGCGCTCGGGCGCCCCGGTCGAGCAGCGCGAACTGACGCAGTGGTTCTTCAAGATCTCCGATTTTGCCGAAGAACTGCTCGCCGGCCTCGATACGCTGACCGAATGGCCCGAAAAGGTGCGCGTCATGCAGCGCAACTGGATCGGCAAGTCGCAGGGCCTGGCCTTCGACTTCGGCCTCAAGGGTGCACCAGCGGGTTTCGCTACGCTCCCGGTCTATACCACCCGCCCCGACACCATGCGCGGCCCAACCTTTGCCGCCATTGCCGCCGACCATCCGCTGGCCAAGGCCCTGGCCGAAAGCAATCCGGAGATCGCGGCCTTCAACAAGTTGTGCCAATCGGCCGGCACCTCGGCGGAAGCATTGGAAACCGCTGAAAAGCTGGGCTTTGATACCGGCATCAAGGTGACCCACCCCGCCGACGCCAGCTGGGAATTGCCGCTGTTCATCGCCAATTTCGTGCTGATGGACTATGGCACGGGCGCCATTATTGGCTGCCCGGCTCATGACCAGCGCGACCTCGACTTTGCCCGCAAATATGATCTGCCCGTCATCGACGTGTTCCAGCCGCTCGACAGTGCTCAGCCCGTCGGCAATGAGGCGTTCAGCCCACCCAAGACGCAGACCGTGCGCTACGTGCAGTGGTTTGGCGAAACCGGCGCCGAACTGACCTGCCAGGAAGCCATGGACCAGACCCTGGCGCTGTTTGAGGCCAAGGGCTGGGGCAAGGCCCAGACGCAGTATCGCCTGCGCGACTGGGGCGTCTCCCGCCAGCGCTATTGGGGCTGCCCGATCCCGGTGATCCATTGCGAGGTCTGCGGCACCCTGCCCGTGCCCAAGAAGGACCTGCCCGTGGTGCTGCCCGAGGATGTCAGTTTCGACAAGCCCGGCAATGCGCTCGATCATCATCCGACCTGGAAGCATGTCCATTGCCCGCAATGCGGCGGTGCTGCCCGGCGTGAAACCGATACCATGGACACATTCGTCGATTCGTCCTGGTACTATGCCCGCTTTACCGCGCCGCACGCGGCGACCCCGACCGTGCCCGAGATTGCCAATCGCTGGTTGCCCGTCGATCAGTATATCGGTGGCGTCGAGCACGCGATCCTGCACCTGCTCTATTCGCGCTACTTCACCCGCGCCATGAAGGCGACCGGCCATGTCGGGCTCGATGAACCCTTCAAGGGTCTGTTCACCCAGGGCATGGTCACCCATGAGACCTACAAGTCGCCCAAGGGCGACTGGGTCGCCCCGGTGGACGTGGTGGTCGAAACCTTTGGCGAAGGCCGCCGTGCCCAGCATCTGAAGTCGGGCGAGCCGATCTCGATCGGTTCGATCGAAAAGATGAGCAAATCCAAGAAGAACGTCATCGATCCCGACGAGATCGTCGCCACCTATGGGGCCGATACGGCACGCTGGTTCATGCTGTCGGATTCGCCCCCCGAACGCGACGTGCAGTGGACCGAGGCCGGCGTCGAAGGCGCCAGCCGCTTCCAGCAGCGCGTGTGGCGCTTGGTCGGTGAAACCATCGATATCGTGCAACAGTCATCTGCTATTGTTCGTGGAAATGATGACAGCGAAGGTCTGGCCCTGCGCAAGACCATCCACCGCGCCGTGCACAATGTCGGCAACGACATCGAGGGCCTGCGCTTCAACCGCGCCGTGGCCCAGATCTATGAGCTGACCAATGCCCTGGTCCGCACCGCCGGCATTTGCGCCGTCGCACCTGCCGCACGGCTGGGCGCTCTGGAACTGGGCGTTTCCCACCTGATCCAGCTTATCGCTCCGATGATGCCGCACCTGGCCGAAACCTGCTGGGAAGCGCTGGGCAAGCCGGGCCTCGTGGCCGATGCGCTGTGGCCCGAGGTCGACCCGGCACTGCTGGTCGACGACGAGGTTACCCTGCCCATCCAGGTCAACGGCAAGCGCCGCGGCGAAATCACCCTCGCCAAGGGCACGCCGGCCACGACAGTGGAACAACTGGTCTTGTCTATGGACGAGATTGTCCGCATGCTCGACGGCAAGGCACCCAAGAAGATCGTCATCGTGCCGGACAGGATCGTCAATGTCGTGGTCTGACGCGCTCCGGCGCACCATACTGGCAGGGATGTTGCTCGGCGTGGGCGCCACGCTGGGTGCCTGCAGCTTTACCCCGGTCTATAGCGGCGCGCTGGCCGACCAGCCGTCCCTCAACCTCGCTTACGCCAAGCCAACCAGCCGCCTCGAGCAGATCATTTACCAGGACCTCTCGCTCCGCTTTGGCCGGTCGGCATCGCCCACGGCCCCCTTGGCCACCGTTTCGGTGGCCAGCAGTGCCGCTGACATGGTGGTCACCACCACAACCAACCCGGCCAAGCCCGTCAGCGTCACCGTCACGGCCACCCTGACCATCACCGCCCGCGACGACAGCGATACCGAGCCCACCGTCCTGGTGCGGACGGCCTCGGCAGAATATACCCGGGCGAGTCAGGTTCTGGCCGACAATGCCGCTGCAATCGAGGCGGCCGAGCGGGCCGCGCGTGGCGCCGCCGAATCGCTGCGCCTGGCCGTGCTGGCGGCGCAGCGCCGCTGATGTCGGCGCTCAAGGCCCATGAAGTCGCGCGCTTTGTGACGCGACCGGACATTGATGAGGGGATTTTCCTCGCCTATGGGCCCGATACCGGCCTGGTCCGGGAAACCGCCCAGCAGCTGATTCGGAAACTGGCGGGCGATGACCCCGAAGCCGCCAGCATCGTGACCCTGGACGGCGCGGAGGTGGATGCCGACCCCTCCAGTCTCGCGGTGGAAGCCAAGACCATCTCCCTGTTTGGCGGCAAGCGTATCGTGCGCGTGCGCGGCGCGGGGAAATCCCTGGTCATGACCCTGACCGAACTGCGCGACGACCTGCAGGGCGCCGCCATCGTGCTCGAGGCCGGCAATCTGACGCCCAAGGATGCCCTGCGGGCCCTCGTGGAGGCCGCCAGGAACGGGCGGGCCCTGCCCTGCTATCCCGACAGTGACGAGGCCCTGCAGGCGCTGATTCGCGAGACGTTCAATCAGCAGGCCATCCGCGTCGATGCCGACGTCGTGGCGACCCTGCGCGAAATCCTCGGCAATGACCGCGAGATTACCCGCCGCGAACTGGAAAAGCTCTGCCTTTACGCGGCCGCCAGCAAGGTGCTGACCCGCGACGACGTGTTATTGTTGTGTGCTGACAACGGCATGCTGGTCATCGATGCGATTGTCGACGCCACCGCCGGTGGCCATGCCGAGCGTCTGGAACTGGCCCTCAATCGCGCGCTGTCATCCGCTGTCGATCCGCAGCGGCTGCTGGCCATCTGCGCCATGCATTTTGCCAATCTGCGGCGCTGGCGTATCGAGGTGGATGCGGGCAAATCACCGCGCGCGGTACTGGATGGACAGCGGCCCAAGCCGCATTTTTCCCGGGCCAGCGCCCTGGAACAGCAATTGCGGCTCTGGTCGGATACCGCCCTGGCAGGCGCCAGCGCCCGGCTGCTGCAGACCACGGCGGACACGAGGCGCCGTCCCGGCCTGGCGGAAGCCAGCCTGCGCCGCGCCTTGCTGGCCATCTGCATGATGGCGGCCGCGCACTAGCGGCAGCGTTTCACGTGAAACGCACCAGACCTAGTTGGTGCCGGTCAGCCTGAGACAGATTCCGTCAAGCTGCTCGAGCGTCTTGTAGCGGATTTCCAGCTTGCCGCCGCGATCGCCATGCGCCAGCGACACCGACAGGCCCAAGGCATCCGATAAACGGCGCTCCAGCGCCACGGTATCGGCATCGCGCTCGCTCGCCGAAGCGCTGGGCTTCTTGGTGCCGGCAATGTCGCGCTGCTGGCTCAGGGCCTCAGCCTCGCGCACGGAGAGACCGCCGGACACGATCTGCCGCGCCAGCGTGGCCGGATCTTCCGCCGTGATCAGCGTGCGCGCATGACCGGCAGTCAGCGTACCGCTGGCCACCATCTCGCGCACATCTTCCGGCAGACGCAGCAGGCGGAGCGTATTGGCCACATGCGAGCGGCTCTTGCCGATCACCTGGGCCAGATCCTGCTGGGTATATTCGAACTGCTCGATCAGCTGGCCATAACCCATCGCCTCTTCGAGCGGATTGAGGTCGGCGCGCTGCACGTTCTCGATGATGGCGAGCTCAAGCGCTTCCTTGTCGTCAACGTCGCGGATGATGACTGGGACGTCATGCAGACCGGCGCGCTGCGAGGCGCGCCAGCGCCGCTCGCCGGCAATCAGCTCGAAGATGTTCGGATCATTGCTCGGACGCACCAGCAGGGGCTGCATGACCCCCTTCTCGCGAATCGAATTGGTCAGCTCCTCGAGCTGTTCGTCGTTGAAGGAGCGCCGCGGATTGGATCGGTTGGCGATGATGAAATCGACCGGCAGCCGCTTGATGCCGCCCGATTCGGTGACCCGGGCGCCTTCAACCGTAGCCATATCGCCAATCAGCGCGGCCAGCCCGCGACCAAGACGTGTCGGTTTTTCGTTCATGGTCGGGCTCCTATGCCGCGTTGAGCTGCCGCTCGCGGCGGATCACTTCGGTGGCCAGCCGCAGATAGGCCTGGCTGCCGGCACATTTCAAGTCATATAGCAGAGCGGGCTTGCCATAGGATGGCGCCTCCGACAAGCGCACATTGCGCGGGATCACCGTATCATAGACCAGTGAGCCCATTTCACTGCGCACGTCGGCCAGCACCTGTTCGCTCAGATTGTTGCGCTTGTCGAACATGGTCATGACCACGCCCTGGATCGACAGGCCAGGATTGAGCGTGGAACGGATCTGCTCGATCGTCTGCAGCAACTGGCTGAGCCCCTCCAGCGCAAAGAACTCGCACTGCAGCGGCACCAGCACGGCGTCGGCGGCCACCAGCGAATTGATCGTCAGCAGGTTCAGCGAGGGTGGGCAGTCGATCAGGATATAGCTCACTGGCTTTTCGTTGATCGTCAGATCGCCCAGTTGCTTGAAAGCGTTGCGCAACTTGAAGGCGCGATCGCCATGATCGGCTATGGTCAGCTCGACGCCCAGTAGGTCCATGGTCGAGGGCACGATCGCCACATTGGGCACGCTGGTCATGATTGCCGCCTGCGCGACCGTGGCATCGCCTACCAGCAGGTCATAGGACGAGACCTCGCGGTCGTTGCGCGAAATCCCCAGTCCCGTGGACGCATTGCCTTGCGGGTCGATATCTACAATCAGCACGCGTTCACCGACGGCAGCCAAAGCCGTGGCAAGGTTGATGGCCGTCGTGGTTTTGCCCACGCCGCCTTTTTGATTGGCCAGTGTCAGGATACGGGGCGCCACTATCGGCCTCCAGCTCGTTTGCCGCTAACGTACTGTTTTCGCGCTCAGATTCGTGAGCGTGAGCAGAACACCGCTTGGATCGGTGTCACTGGTTGTTAATACCACGTTAAAGTCCCACCGCGTAACCGTTTCAGCGAGTTCTTCAACATGTTCCCGCCCTTTATGCAGGATCGCCCGCGTGTGTGGACCAAAGAACGGCGCCATCCAGTCACAGAGCTGCGGCAGACTGGCGAGAGCGCGACAGGTGATCACGTCGGGCAATGGTGTTTCACGTGAATCAATCTGGTCGCTGCGGCGTCCCTCGACCGCCACCAGCAGGCCCAGCTCGCGCGTTACAGTGCGTAGAAAACTGACCTTGCGGCCATTGGGCTCCACCAGGGTGAACTGCCGATTCGATCCCTTGAGCGCGATCGCCAGCGGCAAGGCGGGGAAACCGCCGCCGCTGCCAATATCCAGAAAGGACTGATCACCGGGCTGCAGCAGGCTCAGAACCTGCAGGCTGTCAGCAAAGTGTCGTGACCAGACCGCTTCCAGTGTTTCACGTGAAACAAGATTCTGTACCGTCTGCCATTTCGCCAGCAGCGCAGCATAGGATTCCAGATCTGCGCCAACCTCAGCCAAAGGCCGGGTGAAATAGGCGGCATAGGGTTCAATCGCGGAATAATCGGTCATCAGCTGGCCTTGCGCAGTTCGCCGCGGCGGATGACGGCCAGCAGCAGCGTCACCGCGGCCGGCGTCATGCCATCCATGGCCTGCGCCTGGGCGATGGTTTGGGGTCGGTGCTGGGTCAGTTTTTGCCGGAGCTCCATGGAGAGCCCGGGAATGATCGCATAGTCAATCCCGTCCGGAATCGACTTGTGTTCATCGCGCCGGACCGCGGCGATATCATCGCGTTGCCGCTCCAGATAAACCGCATATTGGGCGTCGACGACGAGCTGTTCCATCACCGGTTCCGCGATCTCGGCGATCTCCGGCCAGAGTTGCACCACATCAGCCGTGCTCATCTCAGGATAGGACAGCAGCTCGAAGGCCGAGCGAGACTTGCCGTCTTCATTGATGGCAATACCCGCCTTCCGGGCGGCGCTGGGTGTGGTCGTCAAACCTGTCAGCATGACCCTGCCGCGGCTCAGGGCGTCAGCCTTGTCGCCGAAGAGGGCCCCGCGCTGCGGGCCCACCAGGCCCGTTGCAATGCCCAGGGGCGTCAGTCTCTGGTCGGCATTATCGGCGCGCAAATGCAGGCGGAACTCGGCCCGTGAGGTGAACATGCGATAGGGCTCGCTGACCCCGCGCGTCACCAGGTCGTCAACCATGACGCCAAGGTAACTTTCCGTGCGCGACAGCACCAATGGATCGCGGCCCGCCGCAGCCAGTGCTGCATTGGCCCCCGCCAGCAGACCCTGGGCCCCTGCCTCCTCATAGCCCGTGGTGCCGTTGATCTGGCCGGCCAGATAGAGGCCAGGCTGCCGCTTCACCTCCAGCGTGGGGCGCAGTTCGCGCGGATCGACATAGTCATATTCGATCGCGTAGCCCGGCCGGACGATGCGTACCTGTGCAAGGCCAGGCATGGAGCGCAGGAATGCCTCCTGTACCTCTGCCGGCAGGGAGGTCGACAGCCCATTGGGATAGATGGTCGTGTCGTCGAGCCCTTCTGGCTCAAGAAAGATCTGGTGGCTGTCGCGATCGGCAAACCGCACGACCTTGTCCTCGATCGACGGACAATAGCGTGGGCCTCGGCTGCTGATCTTGCCGGAATACATCGCCGAGCGATGCAGGTTATCGGCGATGATCCTGTGCGTCTCTGCCGTCGTGCGGGTGATATGACAGCTGACCTGGCGCGTGGTAATGGCCTTCGTCAGCGCGGAGAAGGGCTCCGGCGGTGTGTCCCCGGGCTGCTCTTCAAGGACGGAAAAGTCGATCGTCGAACCATCCAGTCGCGCCGGTGTACCGGTCTTGAGGCGGCCCAGCGCCAGACCCATGGTCTCGAGGCGCGTGGAAAGGCCAAGTACTGGCGCCTCGCCCATGCGCCCGGCAGGCGTGGTCTCTTCGCCGCGGTGGATCAGACCACGCAGAAAGGTCCCGGTCGTCAGGACGACCGCTTGCGTCGAAAATCGGCGCCCGTCGAGCAGGCGGACCGCCGATACCCTTCCTTCCGTCACGTCTATATCGTCGACCTCGCCCTCGATGACGTCAAGGTTCGGCTGCCCGGAGATTGCCGCCTGCATCGCCTGGCGATAGAGCTTGCGATCCGCCTGGGCGCGCGGTCCGCGTACTGCGGGGCCCTTTCGGCGATTGAGCACACGGAACTGGATGCCGGCGGCGTCTGCTACATGGCCCATCAGCCCGTCAAGCGCATCGATCTCCCGCACCAGGTGTCCCTTGCCCAGGCCACCTATGGCGGGATTGCAGCTCATTTCGCCAATGGTAGCGAATTTGTGTGTGACCAAAGCAGTCGGCACGCCCAGGCGAGCGGAAGCAGCCGCGGCTTCACAGCCGGCGTGACCCCCTCCCACAACGATGACAGCATAGTCGCTCATGGCACTGATCTCCAGATGGGCTCAATAGGCCAATGTTTCACGTGAATCAATTCACGGGTCGCTGTGCGTACAGCCACCCGGCTGGCATCACACAGTGTTTCACGTGAATCATTTTCCAATGCAGAAGCTGACAAATAGTCGATCCAGCACCCGCTCGGCATCGATCTTGCCGATCAGGCGCTCCAGCGATTGGGAGGCCATACGCAGACTTTCAGCGGCGAGCTCCGGCTGCGCCAATTGCGCTGCCGCAGCCTGCAGGGCGTCCTGTGCCGCCGAGAGGGCAAGACGATCGCGCTCCCTGCTGACCAGGCTGGGCTCGCCACCGATCTTGCTGGCACCAATCGCCGCTATGGCGGCGATCAGTTCGTCCAGTCCTCTCCCCGTCGCAGCTGAAACCTGCAGATCAGCGGTCACCGGTTTTCCGAGGTCGGCCTTGGTGCCGATACGCAGATCGGCCGCCGCTTTCAACGCCGCGTCACCGTCGACGATCTCGGGTGCTGTCAGCCACAGCACGATATCAGCCTGGGCAATTGCGGCGCGCGCCCGACGCACCCCTTCGGCCTCGGCCTTGCTATCAGCGTCGCGCAGACCGGCAAGATCGAGCAATATATAGAGTTGTCCGCCAATATCGAGCGGCACTTCGCGCACATCCCTGGTCGTACCCGCTTCATCCGTGACGATGGCAATGTCGGAGCGCGCCAGTGCATTGAGCAGGCTCGACTTGCCCGCATTGGGAGCGCCTGCCAGCGCCACCCGGATACCTTCGCGAATGACGCGACCGCTTTCCGCTGCGGCCAGTGCCGCGCTGATATCGCTGTGTAACGCCATGATGCTGTCGGCAAAGCTGTCCGGCAGCGCGTCGGCAACATCGCCTTCATCGGAAAAATCCAGCCGCGCCTCGATCTCGGCCCGCAAATCAAGTAGTTGGTGCCGCCAGGCCGCGACGCGCTGGCTCAGCCCGCCCTCAAAGCGGTCCAGTGCCTGGCGCCGCTGATTTTCGGTCTCGGCGTCGAGCAGGTCGCCCAGTCCCTCGATTTCGACCAGGTCGAGCTTGCCATTTTCAAACGCGCGCCGCGTAAACTCGCCAGCTTCGGCCAGACGAGCCCCCAATGTTGTCAGGAGCCGCAGGATGGCCTTTACACCGGCGGGTGACCCATGCACCTGCAATTCGGCGCAATCCTCGCCGGTAAAGCTGTGCGGCGCTGGAAAGTAGGCAACGAGTCCGCGATCGAGCAGCGAATCCTGGCCAATGGGGCGGAGGGTCAATCGACGCGGTTCGGGTACTTCGCCCGCGACAACCCGCAGCAGTGCGGGGACCTCGGGTCCGGAAAGGCGAATCACGGCCACCCCGGACGGCGTTGCCCCGGAGGACAACGCCACAATGGTATCGCCCGATCGCATGGCGATCAGGCGGGGCTAGGGGCGTGTGCGAGTTGCGACGCGCCCATGCCGGCTAGGTGTTCATCGAATCGAAGAAGTCGGAATTCGTCTTGGTCTGGCGGACCTTGTCCATCAGGAATTCCATGGCGTCGATCGTCCCCATCGGATTGAGGATACGGCGCAGCACGTACATCTTTTTGAGGATATCGGGCTCGATCAGCAGCTCTTCCTTGCGGGTACCCGACTTGGTGATGTCGAGAGCCGGGAAGATGCGCTTGTCGGCGACCTTGCGATCGAGAATGATTTCCGAATTGCCGGTGCCCTTGAACTCTTCAAAGATCACTTCGTCCATGCGCGAACCGGTATCGATCAGCGCCGTCGAGATGATGGTCAGCGAACCACCATCCTCGATATTGCGCGCCGCGCCGAAGAAGCGCTTGGGCCGCTGCAGGGCATTGGCATCGACACCGCCGGTCAGCACCTTGCCCGACGACGGCACGACAGTGTTGTAGGCACGGCCCAGGCGGGTGATCGAATCGAGCAGGATCACCACATCATGCTTGTGCTCGACGAGGCGCTTGGCCTTTTCGATCACCATTTCGGCCACCTGGACGTGCCGGCTGGCGGGTTCATCGAAGGTCGAGGAGATGACTTCGCCGCGCACCGAGCGCTGCATGTCGGTCACTTCTTCGGGCCGTTCGTCGATCAGCAGCACGATCAGATAGCATTCCGGATGATTGGCAGCGATCGATTGTGCAATATTCTGCAACAGTACCGTTTTACCAGTACGTGGCGGAGCAACAATCAAGGCGCGCTGGCCCTTGCCGAGCGGTGCCACCAGATCGAGCAAGCGTGCCGAACGATCCTTGATGGTCGGATCGGGCATCTCCATGCGGAGACGCTCCTCTGGATAAAGCGGCGTCAGATTGTCGAAGTTGACCTTGTGGCGCACGGCCTCTGGATCTTCGAAATTGATGGTATTGACCTTGAGCAGCGCAAAATAGCGCTCGCCATCCTTGGGAGACCGGATCTGGCCTTCAACCGTGTCGCCGGTCCGCAGACCGAAGCGGCGGATCTGGCTCGGGCTGACATAGATGTCATCCGGGCCTGGCAGGTAATTGGCGTCGGGCGAGCGCAGGAAGCCGAACCCGTCCGGCAGGATCTCGACGACGCCTTCCCCGGTAATGTCCACTTCCTGGGCGGCCAGTTCCTTGAGGATGGCAAACATCAGTTCCTGTTTGCGCATGGTCGAGGCGTTCTCGACCTCGTGTTCTTCGGCGAACACCAGCAATTCGGCCGGAGATTTGGCCTTGAGCTCGCTGAGCTTCATATTCTGCATGTAAACGATAAACCCTTGAGGGAAATCTGGACGCTAGTCGATTGGGGAGGGCAGGCACCGCGCAGCGACCCGGGCGGGCCAGCTTGTGAAATGGGATGCGTGGCAATCCACATAACGCGAACCCGCGACCGTTTCAAGGTTGAACCGGTATGGCTGTTGCAGATTCACGTGAAACCGTGAGCCTAGAACGGCTTCACGATGACCATGATGACGATGATGATGGCCATGACGAAGGGAATTTCATTGATCGCCCGGAAGAATTTGTGGCTGCGCGTATTGCGATCCTCGGCAAAGGCCCGCCGCAGCGAGCCATAAAACCCCTGCATCCCGGTCAGCGCAATGACCATCGCTGCCTTGACCCACATCCAGCCCATGGAAAAATCCACCAGCCCAAGCCCGAAGGCCAGCCACAGCCCGAAGATCCAGGTCGCGATCATGGCCGGCACCATGATGCCGCGATAGAGCTTGCGCTCCATGATCTTGAAGGTCTCGGACGCCTCCGATCCCACCGCCACACCGGCGTGATAGACGAACAGCCGCGGCAGATACAGTAGTCCCGCCATCCAGGCGATTACCGAGAGCACATGCAGTGCCGTGACCCATTCAATCATTCCAAAGCCCCATCAACGCGAACCTAGCCGTTTTTGACCCGGTCGATCAGGCGCGCGACATGATCGATCGGGGTCTCCGGCACAATGCCATGGCCCAGATTGAAGATATGCGGGCGATCGCTGAAGGCGGCGATAATGGCATCCACCCGTTCATCCATCTGCGCCCCACCAGCCACCAGCCGCAAAGGGTCGAGATTGCCTTGCACCGGCAGCGTCTTGGGCAAATTCCCGGCCGCAAAATCAAGCGGCGTGGCATAATCCAGTCCCAGCGCATTGACTCCGGTCTGCGCGGCATAGCGCGCCAGGTTGCCAGCGGCACCGCGCGGAAAGCCGATGATCGGCGCATTGGGAATACGCGCCCGCACGCCTTCGACGATACGGCGATTGGGGCCGATGACCCTTTCGTCAAAAGCCTGGTCGTCCAGGTTGAGCGCCCAGCTTTCAAACAATTGCACCACATCGGCGCCGGCTTCGAACTGGGCGACCAGATAGTCGATGCTGGTGGTGACCAGGATATCCATCAGATCGGCAAAGGCCTGCGGATGCCGCACGGCAAAGAGCCGCGCCGCCGCCTGGTCGGTCGACCCCCGGCCGCCGATCATATAGGTCGCCACCGTCCAGGGAGAGCCACAGAAACCGATCAGGGTCTTGTCCGGTGCCAATGCCGCCTTGAGACCCTTGAGCGTCTGCAGCACCGGTGCCAGATGCTCAAGGGCGCGCTCGGGTCGCAATGCGGCAATGCTGGTCTCATCCACCGCATCCAGGATCGGGCCCTCGCCTTGTTCAAAGCGGACCTGCTGCCCCAGCGCATCGGGGATCACCAGAATATCGGAGAACATGATTGCCGCGTCGAGGTCGAAGCGGCGCAGCGGCTGCAGCGAAACCTCGATAGCCAGTTCAGGCGTGTAGCAGAGTTCGAGGAAGTTCTTTGCCTTGGTCCGGGTCGCCCGGTATTCCGGCAGGTAGCGACCGGCCTGTCGCATGATCCAGATCGGCGGCCTGGCCTGGCGCTCGCCGCGCACTGTGGCGAGCAGAGGTTTATGGGTCACGTCTGACTTCCCTTCCAAAACCCCAAAGAGTCTTTCTGACTTCGTATTTGTATTATCATGACGGTGTTTTGGGGCAATTCATGCCAATCCACAATCACCCTGCCTCGTGGCACAAGCGCGCAGCCGCATGCTTAACGCCCTGTTAACAGAGTCTGGCAGCCCAGCGCTTCACCTCTGCTTAACACTCCTTAACGAAGCCTTAACAGGCCGACTCCGGAGTCAACGATTCGCTTTTGCATGTGCATAAGCGCTTGGCAGCAGCAGCGGCGCCTTCAGCACTTATCCCCATAGCTATCAGTTGCCCGTCGGAACCGGGGTGCGGAGCCGACGTGTTAACAGTTTGGTAACCAGGTCGAACAAGTTTGCCGATCGGCCAAAGTCATGAGTCATTGTCACAGCTTGGGCTTGAGCTGTGCATGACAGTGTGGAAAACATGCTAGCCATGTTGATCCTCGCCTCTCAGAGTACCACGCGCAAAGCCTTGCTGGAGCAGGCCGGATTGCGCTTTTCCACCGCTCCGGCCCGACTGGATGAGCGGGCGCTGGAATCGGCCGCCTTGGCGGCCGGCGGCGATGGTCGCGACGTGGCGGCGGTGCTGGCCCGGCACAAGGCGGAATGGGTCGCCCGCGACCATCCCGGCGTGATCGTGATCGGCGCCGACCAGACCCTGAGCCTGGGAACCGAACTTTTGCACAAGCCGGTGGACCGCGCCGACGCCATCGCCCAGCTCGAGCATCTGCGCGGCAAGACCCATCGGCTGCATGCCGGTATTGCCCTGGTCCGCGACGGCCAGCTGCTGTGGTCCGATGTGCAGACCGCCGAACTGACGATGCGCGACTTCACCGCCGCCGAGCGCGACGACGTGCTCGACCGCGAGGGCGACGCCATTCTGGCTTCGGTCGGCGGTTATCGGCTGGAAGGCCCCTCGATTCACCTGTTCGAAAAGGTGGTGGGCGACTATTTCACCATTCTGGGTCTGCCGCTGTTGCCGCTTTTGGCAGCCTTGCGCGCCATCGCGCCCGAGACCCTGACGTGACCCGCAAGGCCTTCGTGATCGGCCACCCGATCAAGCATTCCCGCTCCCCCCTGATCCATGGCCGGTGGCTGGCTGAGCACGCCATTGACGGCAGCTATGAGGCCATCGATGTGACGCCAGAGGCCCTGCCCTCGTTTTTCGAGCGGTTGCGCCGCGGCGAATTCGTCGGCGGCAATGTCACCATTCCACACAAGGAAGCCGTGTTCGGGCTCTGCGATAGCGTCGACCCGCTGGCCGCCACCATCGGCGCGGTCAACACCTTGGTAGTCACCAGTGGCAGGGTGCATGGCATCAATACCGACTATCTCGGCTTTCTCGGCAATCTCGATGCTGGTGCGCCCGGCTGGGATCGCCCGGACCGCCCTGCCATCGTCCTGGGTTCTGGTGGTGCAGCGCGTGCCGTGCTGGTGGCGCTGAAAAGCCGTGGCATTGCCGTCCATCTGCTCAACCGCACCCGTGCTACTGCCGACGCCTTGGCCCATGAACTCGGTGGGCCCATCACGGCCGGCGGCCTCGATGACTTCAATGCATTGGCGCAGAGCGCCGGCCTGGTGGTCAACACCACGGCTGTTGGCATGCATGGCAGCCGGTTTGATGGGCTGGACCTGGCCCTTCTGCCTGCCGATGCACTGGTCACCGATATCGTCTATGTGCCGCTGCAGACCCCGCTGCTGGCCGATGCCCGGACGCTGGGTCTGGTGACGGTCGACGGCCTGGGCATGCTGCTGCATCAGGCCGTGCCCGGCTTTGAAGCCTGGTTCGGCATCCGGCCGACGGTGACGCCCGGCCTGCGGGCCCGTATCGAAGCCACGCTGGAGTCCTGACATGTGGCGCATCGGTCTCACTGGCTCCATTGCCACCGGTAAATCGACGGTGCTCAAGGCCTTTGCCGATCTGGGCGTACCGGTATTCTCCGCCGACCAGGCCGTCGCCGAACTCTATGCCGGGGATGCCGTTGCCCCGGTTGAGGCGCTGTTTCCCGGCACCGCCCGAGACGGGGTAATTGACCGGGCGGCTCTGTCGCAGAAGCTCGCTGCCGATCCATCCGGCTTCGCCCGGCTCGAGGCCGTCGTCCATCCTATGGTGCGGGCCCGCATCGCCGCCTTTCTCGAAGAGGCCGAGGCTCGGGGGCACGCCCTGGCCGTGGTGGAAGTGCCGCTGCTGTTCGAGAGCGGCTTTGACTATGGCTTTGACGCCGTGGGCGTCACCTGGGTCGATCCGGCCATCCAGCGCCGGCGCGCCTTGGCCCGGCCGGGAATGAGCGGGGAAAAGCTCGACACCATCCTTGCCCGCCAGCTGCCGCAGGATGACAAGAAGGCCAGGGCCACCTATCTGTTCGATACCGGCCTGCCCATCGCCCGAACGGTGGAAATGGTAGCGGCGCTGGTGGCTGCCATCCGAGCAAGAGAGCCCAGAAAATGAACCGCGAGATCGTGCTCGATACCGAAACCACCGGCCTGTCGCCTGCCAGTGGCGATCGCCTGGTGGAAATCGGCTGCGTCGAGCTGATCAACCACATTCCCTCCGGCCAGCACTTCCATGTCTATGTCAATCCGCAGCGCACCATGCCCGAAGAGGCGTTTCGCGTGCACGGGCTGAGCGACGAGTTCCTGGCCGACAAGCCGCTGTTTGGCGCCGTAGTCGACGATTTCCGCGCCTTTATCGGCGATGCCACGCTGGTCATCCACAACGCCCCCTTCGATATGGGCTTTCTCAATGCCGAACTCGAGCGCGCCGGACACAAGCGGCTGGCCAATCCGGTGATCGATACCGTCATGCTGGCGCGCCAGAAGCATCCCGGCGCCCGGGTCAGCCTGGATGCCCTGTGCAAGCATTACGGCATCGACAATGGCCGCCGCACCCTGCATGGCGCCCTGCTCGACAGCGAGATCCTGGCCGAAGTCTATCTCGAGCTGATCGGCGGCAAACAGGTCAGCCTGGCCCTGATCGCCGAAAACACCGTTTCGGGCGCCGACGCCATCGCCACCAGGACCACCGTCCTGCAGCGGCCGACCGCCCTGCCGCCGCGGTTGACGCCCGATGAGGCGGCGGCCCATGCCCTGTTCATTGCCGCCATGGGTGAAGCGGCGCTGTGGCAGCGTTATCCGGACGATGGCGGCGCGGCGTCCTAGGCCCGACCCCATAAAAAAACCCCGGAACATCCGGGGTCTTCATTCTTGATGCGCGGCTGCCGATCAGTTCGGCTTGCCCGAGCCATCGGTCGGCGCAGCCAGCGGCGCAGCGCCCTGCTGGGCTGCCAGCTTGGCCAGGTTCTGCCGGTAGATGGCGGCAAAATCGACCGGCTCCATCATCAGCGGCGGGAAGCCGCCCTGCTGGGTGACGCTCGCCAGCACCTGGCGGGCGAACGGGAAGATCAGCCGTGGGCATTCGATCATCAGCAGCTGGCTGAGCGTCGCCTCGGGCACGTTCTTGAGGCGGAAGACGCCGCCATAGATCAGCTCGACATTGAACAGCACGACCGCTTCGCGATTGGCCTTGGCATTGAGCGTCAGCTCGACGGCGTAGATGTCGTCAGCCTGCTTCTTGACCGCGACCGAAATCGAGACGTTGAAGGCAGGATTGCCGCCGCCGGCCATGATCGAGCCCGGCGCGCCGGGATTTTCGAACGACAGGTCGCGGATATACTGGCCCACCATGTTCATGCTGGGTGGGTTTTCCTGGGCTGTTGCGCCGCCCTGGTTCTCGTCGGTCATTGACGGTTCCTTTGTCGAAAAGCGTTGCTGCTGGCTACCATCTTTGCCGGTGGGCCACAAGCACGGCCCCGGTCCCCGGCTAGTGTGGCCGGTAATCGTCTTCATCAAGATCAATGGTGCCCGGACCCCCGACGCGGGGGTCGTCCGGCTGGCGCGGCGCGCGATAGCCGGTCGTGGCGCTGACCACGGTAACCCGGCTGGCCAGACGCGCATAAATCCAGCCCCGCACCGGCGGCAGCAGCAGGGCCAGCGCTACCGCATCGCTCAGAAAGCCCGGCAGCAGCAGCAGCAGCGCCGCCAGCCCGATCATCATCGCATCGGCAATGGTGCGGCCGGGCAATCTGCCGCTGCCCATATTGCTGCGCAGCTGGCCGATCACCTGCATCCCCTGAGCGCGCAGCAAGAGGCCACCGGCCAGCGCCGCGCCAATGATCAGCGCCAGCGTGGGCAGCAGGCCGATGCTTTGTCCCACCTTGATGAAGATGGCGATCTCGACCAGTGGCAGCAGGAGCAGGCTCAGAACAAAGAATCGGGCCAAGATCGGGTATCCTTCTCGCAAAAAGCGCGGCAAAACGGCATTGACCCCATCGTGAACTGGTTTTGGGGTGAGCCTTTGCCTATATATAGGGTAAATCGCGCGCTCCACGAGCGTTCCCGCGTCATTTTCCGACGTAGCCGACCGTAAGGTGCTTGCCCAATGGACGAATTCTTCGATCTGCCTACCCTCATCGTCATTGCCATCGCGGTCTTCGTACTGTTCCGCCTGCGCTCGGTGCTGGGCACAAGGACCGGCACGGAACGGCCGCCGCTCGAGCGCCGCAAGCCCGCCGATGCGCCGGCCAATGAGGATACCGTGGTGCCGCTGCGCCCCCGTACCGCCGCCGCGCCCGAACTCGATGACGATCGCCGGGCCCGCAAGGTGGAAGCCGAGATCGAGCAGTTTGCCCATGGCGACGCCGTACTGGCCGCCGGTTTCCGCGATGTGGCCGAGGCCGACGTGACCTTCACGCCCAAATCCTTCCTCGAAGGCGCCAAGCAGGCCTATGAGATGATCGTCACGGGCTACGCCACCGGCGACCGCACCACACTCAAGAACCTGCTCGAGAAGGACGTTTTCGAGGGCTTCCAGCGCGCCATCAGCGAACGCGAAGCCGCCGGCCAGACCGTCGACTTCACCTTTGTCGGCCTGCCCAAGGTGGAATATGCCGACGCCGAATACGACAAGAAGAACGTGATGCTCACCGTCCGCTTCCATGCCGAAGTGGTTTCGGCCACCCGCGACAAGGACGGCAATCTGGTGGAGGGCAATGCCGACCAGGTCCAGACCATTGCCGATGAATGGACCTTTGCACGCAATCCCAAGTCGCGCGATCCGAACTGGAAGGTCGTCTCCACCAGCCAGCTCGACTAGGTCCGGGCCCGCAGCGCCCGGTCCATTGTCATGTCCAAACGCGATCCCAGGCGCCTGCCGCACGACTTTCACCTCTGGACGGCCGTCGCCGCGACGGTCGATCCCTTGCGTCGCAAGGGCCTGCTCAAGCTGAGCCACGGGCCCTTGCCGCTGCCGGTGCCTGAAGAACCGCCCGCGCCCCCGACCAAAGCCGCGCCCAAGCGCCAGCCGCCGCGCCAGCCCTTCCTGCCGCCCTACCAGGCGCCGGCCCCGGGCAGCGCCGCGCCGGAAAAGGCGGTCGATCCGGCCATCCGCAAGAAGCTGGGCCGCGGCAAGATCGAGATCGATGGGCGGATTGACCTGCATGACATGACCCAGTCGGAAGCACGGGCCGCGCTGCAGCGCTTTGTCCATGCCAAGGTGGCGCAAGGTGCCCGCACCATCCTCGTCATTACCGGCAAGGGGTTGCGGACCGATGACGATTATATCGCCGCCATGACCGGGCGGGGAATATTGCGCACCATGCTGCCGATCTGGCTCAATGAGCCATCGCTGGCGCCGCTGGTGTCCGGCTGGTCCATGGCCACTCGCGGCCATGGTGGAGAGGGGGCGTGGTATGTGCGCCTGCGCCGCCGATGACCCCGCTCGGCGCCAAGATCAGGCAATTGCGCGAGGAGCGCGGCATTTCGCTCAAGGACATGGCCAAGGCGCTCAATATTTCGAGCGCCTATCTCTCGGCGCTCGAGCATGGCCGCCGCGGCAAGCCCACCGGCTTTCTGCTGCACCGGATGATCGCCTTTTTCAACGTCATCTGGGACGAGGCCGAGGAATTCCAGCGCCTGGCTGAAATCAGCGATCCCCGCATCACCATCGATACCGCCGGCCTGCTGCCCGAAGCCACCGAGCTGAGCAACCGGCTGGCCACCGATATCGGCAAGCTCGACGCCGAGGACCTGCGCGCCCTGCGCGACGAGCTGGTCCGCCGCAGCGGCAAGGCGCGCTGACTGACGGCCTATGGTTCGGTCGAACACCCCCGACGGCTGCCACGCCAGAGAAGAAGTGTCGACCAAGCCTGTGCGGCGTCCGGGCCCTTCGAGCATAGCTGTCCGGGCCTAGCAGCCTAAAATCGCTCCACCGGAGCGATTTTGCGCTCAGCGCCGGCTGCTACAGCACGAACTTGCTGAGATCGGTATCGCCGGCCAGCTTGCCCACCTTGTCGGCGACGAAGGCCGCGTCGATGGCGATGGTCTGGCCCTGCTTGTCCGGTGCGTCAAAGCTGATGTCCTCCACCAGCCGCTCCATCACCGTCATGAGCCGGCGGGCGCCGATATTTTCCACCGTGTCATTGACCAGCACGGCCGCATCGGCAATCGCCTCGATGGCGTCCTGGCTGAACGCCAGCGTCACCCCTTCGGTCGCCATCAGCGCGATATACTGCTTGATCAGGCTCGCCTCGGTATCGTTGAGGATGCGGATGAAGTCGCCGCGCGTCAGCGCCTTGAGCTCGACCCGGATCGGCAGGCGCCCCTGCAGCTCGGGCAGCAGGTCACTGGGTTTGCTGACATGGAAGGCACCCGAGGCGATGAACAGGATATGGTCGGTATTGACCGGGCCATACTTCGTCGCAACGGTGGTGCCCTCGATCAGCGGCAGCAGGTCGCGCTGCACGCCTTCGCGCGACGGGCCGCCCTGGGCGCCGCCCTCGCGATGGGCCACCTTGTCGATCTCGTCGATGAAGACGATGCCGTGGTTTTCCACCAGGTCGATGGCTTCGCTCTTGAGCTGGTCCTGGTCGAGCAGCTTGTCGGCCTCCTCGGCGATCAGCGGCGCATAGGCATCCTTGACCTTGACCTTGCGCTTGACTCCGCGCCCGCCCATGGCCTGCTTGAACATGTCACTGAGGTTGATCATGCCGATGCCGCCATTGGGCATGCCCGGCATTTCAAAGCCGCCGGTATTGCTGGCCGGCTGCATCTCGATCTCGATCTCGCTGTCATCGATGTCGTTGTTGCGCAGCTTCCTGCGGAACGAATCGCGCGTCGAGGGCGTGGCAGAGGTGCCCACCAGCGCATCGAGCACGCGGTCCTCGGCATTCTGGTGCGCCTGCGCCTGTACATCGGCGCGGCGCTTTTCACGCAGCACGGCAATGCCGGCTTCCACCAGGTCGCGGATGATCTGTTCGACATCGCGGCCGACATAGCCCACCTCGGTGAACTTGGTGGCCTCCACCTTGATGAAGGGGGCCTGGGCCAGCCGGGCCAGGCGACGGGAAATCTCGGTCTTGCCGACGCCGGTCGGCCCGATCATCAGGATATTCTTGGGGCTGACCTCGCGCCGCAATTCGGGCGGCAGCTGCTGGCGCCGCCAGCGATTGCGCAGCGCCACGGCCACGGCGCGCTTGGCGTCGTTCTGGCCGACAATGTGCCGGTCCAGCTCGCTGACGATTTCGCGGGGGGAGAAATTGGTTTCAGTCATTTTCAGTGGTCTTTCCTGGTGCCTTGTCGAGGAAGCGCACCATCAAATGTTCGTCGATAAAGCGACCGTCCACTTTCATGAAACGCGGATCGGTCCCGTAAATGTCAAAGCCGGTCTTCTGGTAGAGGCGCAGCGCCGGCAGATTGTCGGCCGCCACGCCCAGATGCACCTGCAGCACGTGGTTCCTGGCATGCTCGAGCACTGCGTCGAGCAGCGCCTGGGCGCAGCCGGTGCCGCGCCAGGCCGGCCGCACATAGACCTGCAGCAGCCAGCCGCGATGCGCCTCCCGCTTCTGCCCCTGGTCGAAGGCCATGATGCCGACCAGCTGCCCATCGGGGCTCTCGGCACCGAAAAAGGCCAGCTTGTCGAGCACCGCCGCCAGGTCCACCACCGTCTGCAGGGCAAAGTCCTCCGCCGTGCGGGTGAAGGCTTCGGGATGCATGGTCAGCGCCTCGAGCCTGATGGCGCGATAGGCCTCGACATCATCGCGGGTGAGGCGCCGGACGGAAAAGCTCACCGATCCAGCTCGATGGTTTCAACCGTCACATTGCCATTGGTATAGACGCAGATCTCTTCGGCGATCTTCATGGCCCGGCGGGCGACCTCCTCGGCATCCAGCTCGGTCGCCTGATGCAGGGCCAGGGCGGCGGAATGGGCGTAATTGCCGCCCGAACCGATGGCGATGACGCCGTGATCGGGGGTCAGCACGTCGCCATTGCCGGTCAGCACCAGCGTATCCTTCTTGTCGGCGACGATCATCATCGCCTCGAGCTTGCGCAGATAGCGGTCGGTGCGCCAGTCCTTGGCCAGCTCGACGGCGGCGCGCATCAGCTGGTCGGGATATTGCTCGAGCTTGGCTTCGAGGCGCTCGAACAGCGTGAAGGCATCGGCGGTGGAGCCGGCAAAGCCGCCGATCACCGTGCCGCCGGCCAGGCGCCGGACTTTTCTGGCGGTGTGCTTCATAACGGTCTGGCCCATGGAAACCTGGCCGTCGCCGGCAATCACCGCCTTGTTGCCCTTGCGCACGGAAACGATCGTCGTCCCGTGCCAGCCGGGAAATGCTGAATCACTCATGATGGGAAATACTCCAGAACTGTTGAGTGATATTTAGGTGGTGACAACGCGATTGCAATGCGTGCCAAGGCGCCGCGCGGTCGCAGGACCGGGCGGTTGAGACAGGTGAGCGGGCCCCGAAGCGGCTATCGCCCCAGAGTAAGTTAAATAGTGAGACGGTAACCGCCTCGGGGCGCCGGTTTTTGGAACTGTTCGGCGGCACGGAGATCGCTCGCCCCCGCACGGCCGTCTCGGAACCTGTGCGGCAGGCAAAGACCACACCCGGCCCACCCCACCACTGTTCGCCTGCAGGCCGCCCATGCGGGGTGATGGGCATGAGTATGCGCGCGGTTTTAGGGGAGGGGATAAGATGGATACGTTTTCGCTGCCCGCCGGGTGACAGACCGGGCATTGGCCCATCGCCAAACCATTCGCTGACGCAGCAACGCAATCTTTATGCGCTTGGGCTTATCTGCTAGGACAGCGCCGAACTTTGACAAAAGAGCCGCCCATGCGTACCGCCAGTATTGCCCGCAAGACCAACGAGACCGAGATCAAGGTCACGATCAATCTCGATGGCACGGGCGTCCACACCATGGCCACCGGCATCGGCTTTTTCGACCACATGCTCGACCAGCTCAGCCGCCACTCGCTGATCGACATGGAGGTCGCCTGCAAGGGTGACCTGCACATCGATTTTCATCACACCGTGGAGGATGTCGGGATTGCCTTGGGCCAGGCCGTGAGCCAGGCACTCGGCGACAAGAAGGGCATTGTCCGCTACGCCTCGGCCGACCTGCCCATGGATGGCACGCTGACCCGCGCAGCGCTCGACGTTTCGGGCCGGCCCTTCCTGGTGTTCCGCGCCGAATTCAGCCGCGACAAGGTCGGCGAGATCGACACCGAACTGTTCCGCGAATTCTTCCAGGCCTTTGCCACCAATGCCGGCATCACCCTGCATATCGAGAACTTCTACAGCGACAACAACCACCATCTGGCCGAGTCGATGTTCAAGGCGGTGGCCCGGGCGCTGCGGGTTGCGGTGGAGATCGATCCGCGCGCCGCCGACCGGGTGCCCAGCACCAAGGGCACGCTCTAGGCTTTTGTTTTCGCCTCATTTGCACTAATTCACCCCAAGCACGGTGTCACCCCGGCGTCAGGCCGGGGTCCATCCTGAGATTTCAAGATGGATTGCGGCCTCACGCCGGAATGCATCGCGTTTTTGGAGCCTGCGGTGACCCTCTACGCCATTCTTGATCCCAAGCCCGGCCAGGCCGCCCTGCCCGCCGCGATCCCCGAACAGTTCTCCTGGTTGGCCGCCATCCTGCCGCCGGTGTTCCTGCTGCGCCATGGTCTCTGGCTGGAACTGGTCGGCTTCGTGCTGGTCGTGACGGCACTCGTCCTGGCCGCGCCGCTCATCGGCGGTAATGCTGCCTTCCTGCTCTATCTGCTGGGCGCGCTCTGGCTCGGCTGGGCTGCACCCGAACTGCGCCGCGCGGCGCTGCGCCGGCGCGGCTGGAACGAACGCGGCCCGCAGGTCGCCGCCAGCGCCGATCTGGCCCAGCTGGAGGCCCTGTCATGAGTCTGGTCACCATTATCGATTACGGCGCCGGCAACCTGCACTCGGCCGCCAAGGCCTTTGAGCGCATGGCCGCTGTGGTCGGCGACATCACCGTCGAGGTCACCGCCGATCCCGAACGCGTCCGCCGGGCCGACCGCATCATGCTGCCCGGCGTCGGCGCCTTTGCCGATTGCAGGGCCGGGCTCGATGCCGTGCCCGGCATGGTCGAGGTGCTGACCGAACGGGTCATCCAGGGCGGCACGCCCTTCCTGGGCGTCTGCGTCGGCATGCAGTTGATGGCCTCGGAAGGCCGCGAGAAGACCGTGACCGCCGGCCTGGGCTGGATCCCCGGCGCGGTGCAGTTCATCACCCCGTCCGATCCGGCACTCAAGGTGCCCCATATGGGCTGGAACACCATTGCCATTACCCGCCCCCATCCCCTGTTCGACCAGATCCAGGATGGTCCGGAAGGGCTGCACGCCTATTTCGTGCACTCCTATCACCTGGTCCCCGAGGACCGCGGTCACCTGCTGGCGACCACCGATTACGGCGGACCGCTGACCGCCTGTGTCGGCCGCGACAATATGTTCGGCGCCCAGTTCCATCCGGAAAAGAGCCAGGCGCTGGGCCTGCAACTGATCGAGAATTTCCTGAGGTGGACGCCGTGATCCTGTTTCCTGCCATCGACCTCAAAGACGGCCAGTGCGTGCGGCTCAAGCTGGGCGACATGGACCAGGCCACCGTGTTCAACGACAACCCGGCGGCCCAGGCCAGGAGCTTCGAGGACCAGGGCTTCGAATATCTGCACGTCGTCGACCTCAACGGCGCCTTTGCCGGCGAGAGCGTCAATGGCGCGGCGGTCGAGGCGATTCTCAAGGCCGTGAAATTCCCGGTGCAGCTCGGCGGCGGCATCCGCACCCTGGCCCATATCGAAGCCTGGCTCGACAAGGGCCTGGCCCGGGTGATCCTGGGCACGGTCGCCGTGCGTGATCCAGAACTGGTCAAGGCCGCCGCAAAGAAATGGCCCGGCCAGGTCGCCGTCGGCATCGATGCCCGCAAGGGCATGGTGGCGGTGGAGGGCTGGGCCGAGACCTCCGAGCTCAGCGTCATCGAGCTGGCCCGGCGCTTCGAGGGCGCCGGCGTGGCGGCCATCATCTATACCGATATCGACCGCGACGGCGTGCTGGCCGGCATCAACTGGGAGTCCACCATCGCGCTGGCTGAGGCCACCGCCATTCCGGTGATCGCCTCGGGGGGCCTGGCCTCCATGGCCGATATCGAGCGGCTGACCCAGCCCGACTGCGCCGTGCTCGAAGGCGCCATTTCCGGCCGCGCGCTTTACGATGGCCGCATTGATTCACGTGAAGCACTGGCCTTGCTGAGACGCGCGGCATGACACTGGACCCGTCGGGCGCGGTGCAGCGCCGCTTTCCCTGGCTGGGCTATGGCATCATCTGGGCGGTGATTCTGCTGTTGACGCTGCTGCCGCTGTTCTCGGTACTGTTCACCGCCGCGGTCGCCGAGGCCAATGGCTGCCAGGTGGACGAGGGCAGTGCCCATGTCTGCATGGTCATGGGCCAGGACTGGGGCGAACTGCTCTACTTTACCGGCGTCATGGGCTGGCTGATGCTGGCCACCTTCCCGCTGGGCGGTGGCGCCTTCATCGTCTGGCTCATCGTGCTGATCATTCATCGCCTCGCCTGGCGGCGGGCGCAGACCAGGCCCTCGTCATGACGAGCAATTCCAAGCGCAAGGACTCCCGCCGGTGACCCTCAAGATCCGTCTCATTCCCTGCCGCAATGTCATGGACTGGCCCGCATTGCCCGCAGCGCCGGCGGCGCGAGGACGCGCAAACCAGAAAGGACGCGGCCGGTGACCCTCAAGATTCGTCTTATTCCCTGCCTCGACGTCATGGACGGCCGCGTCGTCAAGGGCGTCAATTTCGTCGACCTGCGCGATGCCGGCGACCCGGTCGAGGCCGCCATGGCCTATGACGCGGCCGGCGCCGACGAGCTGACCTTTCTCGACATCACCGCCAGCCATGAGGGCCGCGACACCATTTTCGACGTCGTCTCGCGCACCGCCGAACACTGCTTCATGCCGCTGACGGTGGGCGGCGGGGTGCGCAGCATCGAGGACATTCGCAAGCTGCTGCTGGCCGGCGCCGACAAGGTGGCGATCAATTCGGCGGCGGTGAACGACCCCGACTTCATTGCCCGCGCCGCCGACAAGTTCGGCAATCAGTGCATCGTCGTCTCGGTCGATGCCCGCCAGCGCCTGAGCCAGGCCGTGGGCGGCGACAACCGCAGCGAATGGGAGGTCTTCACCCATGGCGGTCGCAAGGCGAGCGGGCTCGATGCGGTGGACTTTGCCATCCGCATGGTCGAGCGCGGCGCCGGCGAACTGCTGGTGACCTCGATGGATCGCGACGGCACCAAGTCCGGCTTCGACCTCGAGCTCACCCGCGCCATTGCCGATGCGGTGGCCGTGCCGGTGATCGCCTCGGGCGGCGTCGGGAGCCTGCAGGATCTGGTCGATGGCGTGCTCGAGGGCCATGCCAGCGCCGTGCTGGCCGCCTCGATCTTCCACTTCGGCACCTTCACCATTCCCGAGGCCAAGGCCTATCTGGCGGCCCATGGGGTTCCCGTGCGCCAGGACCGCCCGGCTTAGGTCGTAGTGACGGCAACGGAAAATTTTGCTCTAAGCCAATCCAAACTGAGGTGGCACCCCGGCGCAGGCCGGGGTCCATCCCGAGATCTCAAGATGGATCCCGGCCTGCGCCGGGATGACATCGTGGATGAGGAGCCGTGACTGCCATGACCCTGGACGACCTGGACCTGCGCCTTGCCGAGCGCGCCGCCGCGTCACCCGACGAGAGCTATACCGCCAAGCTGATTGCCCGCGGCGTAGAAAAATGCGCGCAGAAACTGGGCGAGGAAGCCACCGAGGCGGTGATCGCCGCGGTCACCGGCAACCAGCCCGAACTGGTCAAGGAAAGCGCCGATGTGCTCTATCACCTGCTGGTGCTGCTGCGCGCCGCCGGCGTGCCGTTGAGCGATGTCATGGCCGAGCTCGATTCCCGCACTGCCCAGTCTGGCCTGGCTGAAAAAGCCGCCCGCTCGGACCAGTCCTGATGAGCAAGCGCAAACCGGTCCTGGCGCCCTATCACCATTTCACCAAGGCCCAGTGGGGCGCCCTGCGCGCCGACGAACCCATGACGCTGACGCGCGAGGACATCGCCCGGCTGCGCACCCTCAGCGATCCCATTTCACTTGAAGAGGCCGAAGAGACCTATCTGCCGCTGACCCGCCTGCTCTCGTTCTACGTCGAGGCCATCCAGAACCTGCACTCGGTGTCGACGCGCTTTCTTGAAACGCCCGACCAGCGGGTGCCCTTCATCATCGGCGTCGCCGGCTCGGTGGCGGTGGGCAAATCCACCACGGCACGCATCCTGCAGGCGCTGCTGCAGCGCTGGCCCGCCAGCCCCAAGGTCGATCTGGTGACCACGGACGGCTTTCTCCATCCCAATGCCGAGCTGGAAAAGCGCGGCATCATGACCCGCAAGGGCTTTCCCGAAAGCTATGACCGCCAGCGCTTCGTGCAGTTCCTCGCCGACATCAAGTCGGGCAAGTCCGGCGTCAAGGTGCCGGTCTATTCCCACCTGGTCTATGACGTGGTGCCCGGCAGCGAGGTGGTGATCGACCGCCCCGACATCCTGATCGTCGAGGGGCTCAATATCCTGCAGCCGGGCGAACTGCCCAAGACCGGCGCGCCGATCCTGTTCGCCTCCGACTTCATCGACTTCTCCATCTATATCGACGCCGATGTCGATGATCTGGAAGTCTGGTTCATGGAGCGCTTCTTCCGCCTGCGCGAGACCGCCTTCAAGGACCCCAGCTCGTTCTTCCGCCGCTTTGCCGAAATGAGCGAGGCCGAGGCCGGCGAGTTCGGCCGCATGGTCTGGCGCACCATCAACCTGCCCAACCTGCTCGACAATGTGCTGCCCACCCGCGGCCGCGCCGACCTGATCCTCAAAAAGGGCAAGAGCCACCTGATCGAGACCGTCCAGCTGCGGCGGGTCTAGTATGTGCCGTGCTGGGGCTGGCTGAGCACGATCTGGTTGCCGTCGCTGTCGCGGAACTTGGCGGTCTTGAAGAAGTCGCCCATCGACTTGGCTACCGGCGTCAGCCCGTGCAGGCTGAGCCGCCCCAGCTCTTCGGCCAGGTCATCCACGATCAGGGTCAGCACGGCGGCGCCGGCGCGATCACTGTCGGTCACCACCTGGACCCAGCCGCCGCCCGGCAGTTTCCATTCGGCGACATCGCTCATCGGCCGCGCATCGGCGGTGCGGCCGAACAGCCGCTCGTAGAAATCGAGCGCCTCGGTCATGTCGTCCACCGCGATACCGGCCAGCGCGTTGGTGATGGTCAAATCAGCGTCCTTGGTTCTGGTGCCAGCTCAACCCTACCATGTTGACCGCAATGGGGCACGCTGTTGGCGTTTTGTCACGGCGCTGCTATAGCCCAGACCAAAGCGGGAGAGCAGAATGGCCGAACTCAAGGTGGTGGTAGCCGGTGCCGGCGGGCGCATGGGCGCAGCCAATATCCGTGCCGTGGCGGCCCAGTCGGGCCTGGTCCTGCATGGCGCCCTGGCCAATCTGCGCCTGCATGCGGCGGTCGACCGTCCCGGCAGCGCCGCCATCGGCCAGGATGCCGGGCTCTTTGCCGGCATTGCCGCCCTGGGCGTCACCATTACCGATGATATCGATGTCGCGCTGGCCGGCGCCGATGTCATCATCGACTTTACCGCACCGCAGGCCACGCTGACGCTGGCGGCGCGCGCTGCGGCTTTGGGTCTGGTCCATATCGTGGGCACCACCGGCTGCTCGGAAGCCGACGACGCGGCCATTGCCCGCGCGGCCCTTGAGGGCGCCCGCATCGTCAAGTCGGGCAATTTTTCCATGGGCATGGTAGTGCTGGCCAATCTGGTCGAAAAGGCCGCCGCGGCGCTGGCCGACTACGACATCGAAATCCTCGAAATGCATCACAACCGCAAGGTCGATGCCCCCTCGGGCAGCGCCCTGCTGCTGGGCGACGCCGCGGCCAAGGGGCGGGACATTTCCCTCAAGGCCCATTCGGTGCGGGTCCGCGACGGCCATACCGGCCCGCGCGAGGCCGGCAGCATCGGTTTCGCTACCCTGCGCGGCGGCACCGTGGTGGGCGATCACTCGGTGATCCTGGCGGGGCCCGGCGAACGGCTCGAACTCAACCACCGCGCCGAGGACCGCTCGATCTTCGCCAATGGCGCCGTGCGCGCCGCCCTCTGGGCTGCCGGCCAGGCGCCGGGGCTTTACTCCATGGTCGACGTGCTCGGCCTCAACGACTGAACAAGGACCCTATTGATGACCGGAACCCTGATCCTCGTCCGCCACGGCCAGAGCGAGTGGAACCTCAAGAACCTGTTTACCGGCTGGCGCAATCCGAACCTGACCGAGCTCGGCATCGAAGAGGCGCGGGCCACCGGCAAGGCGCTCAAGGCCAAGGGCATCGTCCCCGACCTCTATTACACCTCCTCGCTCCGCCGGGCCCAGCACACGCTTGACCTGATGCTCGAGGAAATGGGCATAGCCAATGTAACTATCATCCGCAATACCGCGCTCAACGAACGCGACTATGGCGATCTCAGCGGCCTCAACAAGGACGACGCCCGCGCCAAATGGGGCGAGGAGCAGGTCCATATCTGGCGCCGCAGCTTTGACGTGCCCCCGCCCGGCGGCGAAAGCCTCAAGGACACCGCCGCCCGCACCCTGCCCTATTACGAGGCCGAGATCCTGCCCCAGCTCGAGGCCGGCAAGACCGTGCTGATCGCCGCGCATGGCAATTCGCTGCGCGCTCTGGTCATGGCCATCGAGGGCCTGACCCCCGAGCAGATCCTGGCGCGTGAAATCGGCACTGGCGAGCCGACGGTTTACCGGATCGGCCCGGACGGCAAGCTGGTCGAACGCGTGATGCTCTGAGGCCTGCCGGTTCCCAGCAGGACCGGATGCTCTTCGCGCGGCTCGACATAGAGCTTGAGCACCAGCGTGCGCACCACCGCAAAGATCGGCGTCGCCAGGGCGACGCCCATCAGCCCGAACAGGCTCCCCAGCACCGCCATGACGCTCAGCGACCAGGCGGGCGACAGCTTGATGACGCGCTGCTGCAGCGTCGGGGTCAGCACATAGCCTTCCAGATTCTGGATCAGCAGCAGGCCGACCGCGCCAATCAGCAGCGTATGGCCATCCTCGGCCGCCAGCACAAGCAGTACCGGCACGGCGGAGATGATCGGGCCCAGGAAGGGGATGAAGTTCAGCGCGCCCGCCAGAATGCCCAGGATCAGCGCATTGGGGACATTGAGCACCCACAGCATGGTGCCCACCAGCGTGCCGATCAGCACCATCACGGCCAGCTGGGTGACCATCCAGCCGCGCAGGGATTCCCCGGTTGCGCCCAGGGCATCCAGAATGCGGGCGCGGTGCTGGCGCGGCATCAGCAGCAGAAAGCCGTCGCGATAACCGCCCGGATTGATGGCGAAGAACAGCCCGAGAAAAAGCACGACCACGAAGTCGCCGATAATGCCCAGCGTGCTGCCGAACAGCGAGCTGGCCTGGGTGAACAGGCCTGTCGGGTCCGGCAGCATCTCGCGCACGGTGGTTTCGAGTTCGGTCTGATCGACACCGCCCACCAGCCCCTGTTCCTCGAGCTGGCCATAGAGCTGGGCGGTTTCCGTGCTCAGCAGATCCCACAGATCAAGCACGCTGCGCCACAGGCTGACGCCGCCAAGGCTGAAGGCGAGAGCGAGGATGACAGCAATGACGATGGTGACGATCGTCAGCAGAATCGGGCGCGGCAGCGGTAGCACGCGGCGCAGTCCTCGCACTGCAGCGTCAAGCACCGTGGCGATCAGGATGCCGGAAAAGATCACCAGCAGCGAATGCGACACATGCCAGGCCAGCATCAACGCTGCGGCCACGAACACGGCAATGAGCAAGGGATGAACGCTGATGGGCATCGGGTCTCCGGGGCTGGGTTGTGCCTGACCAAGCCGCGGGCCCCCCAGTTTGTTCCAGGCTCGGACCGATTCACGTGAAACTTCGAGCCGTCCCGCAGGGCAAATCGCGCCGGTGGCGCGATCTGAGGCAAGAAGGCCAGGCGAGCTACGCCCGAATGGCAGGAAGCGTTCGGCAGAAATCAGGCTACCCGGCGGCGTATATCTGGGACCGCTCGCCCGCTCAATGCGCCGCCGAGATCACCCCGGCCTCCCAGCCCAGGATCGCCCGCTTGCGCGGCACGCCCCAGTGATAGCCGGTCAGCGCCCCTGACGTGCCCACCACGCGATGGCAGGGCACGACAAAGCTGATCGGATTCTTGCCCACGGCCGCCCCCACCGCGCGCGACGCCGTGGGGCGCCCGATCTGCCGGGCCACCGCCGAATAGGTCGTCGCCTGGCCAACCGGAATCCGTAGCAGCGTCTCCCAGACCTTGACCTCGAAATCGGTGCCGATCAGCACCACCCGCACCGGCTGCTCGGGCGACCAGCGCGCCGGATCGAAGGCCTGTGCCACCAGCGGGGCGATGCGCGCATCGTCGCGGGTGAAGCGCGCCTGCGGCCAGCGATTGGCCAGGTCGGCAAAGGCCTGCTCGATTGTGGTCTCGGCATCGGCAAAGCCGAGCCCGCTCATGCCGTATTCGGTGGCGGTGACCACTGCCATGCCAAAGGGCGAGGGCGCCGCGCCCCAGATCATGTCGAGCCCCGCCCCGCCGGCCCGGAACACGCCAGGCGGCATGGCCTCATAGGCCACGAAGAGATCGTGCAGCCGCGAGGTCGAACTCAGACCCACCGCATAGGTGGTGTCGAGCACGCTCTCGTTGGCGCGCAGCAGGCTCTTGGCATGGTCGAGCGCCACCGCCTGGGCAAAGCTCTTGGGAGAAAGGCCGCACCAGCGCCGGAACAGGTCCGTCAGCTGCCGTTCACTGAGGCCCAGTGCCCGGGCAAAGCGGCTGAGATCGGCAATATCGGGGCCGTTTTCGCTGAGATAGCGAATGGCGGCACGAATCGTGTCGTAGTCGCCATCCGGGGTCATCTGTGCCATCTGGTTCATCGCCACACCCATTGTCAGCTGGTTGTCCTGGGCGTCTGCTGTAAATCCGATTGCCGTCCGGCGCGACCCGGTTTTTACCGGCGTCTAGCTGCGGGCGCGGCGCAGCGCGGTGCCGAGCGCCTTGGCAAAGCTCGACTTGTCTTCCGGACTCATGAACGCGCCCAGCTCGCAGGCCTCGGCCCCATCGCGCAGCTGCACGGCAATGGTTCTTTCATAGGCGTCGCGGGTCAGCATCAGGCGCGCCGTTGCCGGGTCGAAGCGGCGCAGCGTCCGGGCGCCGGTCCGGTCGGTTACCTGCCATTCGATCTGCTCGGCCCAGACGGTGATCCGTTCGCGCCGCTTGCCCTGGCGCAGGCCGAGATAAAGCCCGGCGGCGATGCCGCTTGCCGCCAGGGCCAGCAGGATCATGACCGCAAGGGTGCCCGGCGCCAGCAACAGCAGGCCCGGCGCGGCAAACAGCAGGATCGCCAGACCGGCCAGCAGCCAGATGCCGCCCGCGCCCATCCGGCGGTTGGGCGTCAGCTCGGCAACAAACAGCGGTGCGGTGGTCGTGGCTTGCATTGGCATGGCGGTCTCTTGGAGACTAACTATAGGCCCAGAATCAGAGGCGAGAAAATGCCCGTACCCAAAAAAGTGAAGACCCTGCCCAGGGCCGATGTCGAGGCCATCTTTGCCCGCTTCGCCGAGATCGAGCCCGAGCCCAAGGGCGAGCTCGATTATTCCAGCGCCTTTACCCTGCTGGTGGCGGTGGTGCTGTCGGCCCAGGCCACCGATGTGGGGGTCAACAAGGCGACCAGGACGCTGTTTCAACTGGCCCCGACACCGGCCGCCATGGTGGCGCTGGGTCCTGAGCGGATCGAGGAGCTGATCCGCACCATCGGCCTGTTCCGCACCAAGGCGAAAAACGTCTATGCCCTGAGCCAGCTCCTCCTGGAGCGGCACAATGGCGAGGTGCCGGCCGACCGCGCGGCGCTCGAGGCCCTGCCCGGCGTCGGTCGCAAAACCGCCAATGTGGTGCTCAACATCTTCTTCAAGCAGCCCGCCATCGCGGTGGACACCCACCTGTTCCGCGTCAGCAACCGCACCGGCCTGGCCCCGGCCGCGACGCCGCTGGCGGTGGAGCAGATTCTGCTCCGGGTCATTCCCGCGCAATACCTGCTGCATGCCCATCACTGGCTGATCCTGCACGGCCGCTATATCTGCAAGGCGCGCAAGCCGGAATGCTGGCGCTGCCCGATCGCCCAGTGGTGCCGCTTCACCCCCAAGACGCCCCTGCCCAGCGTGCCGGCCACCAGGCATCAGGGCTAGCGACTAGCCGCGCGCCATGATGGCGGCAAAGATCGGGATCAGCAGCAGGAACCCGGCCTGGATATGCAGGAAGCGTCGATTGCGGCTGATCGCGGCAGCGTCGGGGCTGTAGCCGGCATCGGCCTTGACGGCGCCCTGCCATTTGCGGATCGCCAGCGTCGGCGGAATGGTCAGCAGGCCCATGATCAGGAAGGCGCCCATCTTGCTCCAGAAGGCATGGCTGGACACATAATATTCCCAGCCCGCCGCGCCAAACATCACCCGCAGCACGCCAACGACGATGACGAGGCCCGCCACGCCGCCATAGGCGGCGTCGAGCCTGGCCAGCTGGCTGATGCGCGGTCCGCTGAGGCCCGGTCGCAGCAGCGCGAATTCGGCGGCGAAGATGCCCACCAGGGTAAAGACCGCCAGATGGTGGGCGATGGTCAGCAGCAGATCGATCATCATTGGCCGGCCCTCCAGGCCATGTTATCAATGTTAACATCATGCCAGCCAGAAGTAAGCAATGTCAACATCCATCGCCAATGCCCCCTATCACCACGGCAATCTGCGCCAGGCCCTGCTCGAGGCCGCTTTGATGATTCTGGAGAAGGAGGGCGAAGCCGGCCTGGGCCTGCGCGATCTGGCGCGTGCCGTGGGCGTGTCGCCGGCCGCCCCCTACCGCCATTTCGACAGCCGCGCCGCTTTGCTCGAAGCCCTGGCGGTGACCGGCTACCAGCGCTTTACCGGGCTGATGCAGGCCGTGGCCAGCAGTGACACGCTCGATCCGATGACGGCCATGGGGCGCATCTATGTCAAATTCGCCCTCGACAATCCCAATCTCTTCCGCCTGATGTTCTCGCCGGTGCTGCGGCGCGACAACCGCCCCGGCCTGCAGATGGCGGCGCATGCCGCCTACCAGACCCTGCGCCACGTCACCGGCCAGGATCTGGCCAGCGGCCGGGTGGCAGCCCTGGCCGCCTGGGCGCGGGTGCATGGCCTGGCGGTGCTGCTGCTCGACGGGCAGATCGCCATGGAGGCCGGCGAGGATATCGAGGCCCTGGTCACTGCCATCATCGACCAGCGCTGAATGGCAGGCGTTGCGCCGGGCCCGGCCTTGCTCTAAACCGGCATCCGGCTTTCTCACCCCGGATCCGTTCATGACCCAGACCCGCTTTGACGTCCTCACCATCGGCAATGCTATCGTCGATATCATTGCCCCGGTCGAGCCGGGCTTCATCGAGCGCGAGGGCATGCAGGAAGGCATCATGCACCTGATCGATACCGATCGGGCCGAGGACCTCTATGCCAAGATGCCGATCAGCCGGCAGCAGATCTCGGGCGGCAGCGCCGCCAATACCGCCGCCGGCATCGCCTCCTTGGGCGGCCGCGCCGCCTTTGTCGGCAAGGTGGCCGATGACGTGCTGGGCGACGTCTTTGCGGTCGATCTCGACGCCATCGGCGTGCACTACAATACCAGCCGCCTCAAGAATGGCGCCCTGACCGCCCGCTCGATGATCTTTCTCAGCGAAGATGGCGAGCGCACCATGAACACCTATCTGGGCGCCTGCCACCAGCTGACCGAGGCCGATATCCATCCCGACGAGATCGGCGGCGCCGCCATCACCTTCATGGAGGGCTTTCTCTGGGATCCCGTGGAAGCCAAGAAGGCCTTCGTGCTGGCCGCCCATTATGCCCACAAGCATGAGCGCGCCGCCGCGCTGACCCTTTCCGATCCGTTCTGCGTCGACCGCTTCCGCGCCGAATTCCTCGACCTGATTCGCTCCAAGACCATCGACTATGTCTTTGCCAATGTGCATGAGCTCAAGTCGCTCTACGAGACCGACGACCTGGGTGAGGCCGTGCGCCAGATCGCCAAGGATGCCGAAGTCGCCGCCATCACCATGGGCGCCGATGGCGCCATGGCCGTGTTCAACGGCGAGATCACCTCCGTCCCCGCCTTCCCCATCGACAAGGTGGTCGACGCCACCGGCGCCGGCGACCTCTTCGCCTCGGGCTTCCTGCTCGGCCTGGCGCGCAACCAGTCCATGGAATCCGCCCTCAAGACCGGGTGCCTCGCCGCCCACGAAGTCATCAGCCATATCGGCGCCCGCCCGCAGGTGGCGCTGGATGGCCTGGTGGCCAAGCACGGGCTGGCCGTCTAGGCCATCTGTCGCTTATCCCCGCGGCGCGCCGCCATGAGATCCTTGTCCCGGAACCTATCCGGGGCGAGGCATGGGACGGCAATTAGGGCATTCTGACGACAATCAGCAGCTGATCGGCCTGGCCCGGCGCCGGGCCTTCGACACCTATCTGCGCTTTGGCCGCCGGCCCGAGGTGCCGTCCGACTTGGCTGAGCGCAAGGCGGTGGAGCCCGTGCCGGTTGTGCCGGCCAAGGCCACCCGGTTCTACGTCTGGCGCTCGGCTGGCGACGACAGGGTCCGCGACAGTCATGCACGCCGGCACGGCCAGGTCTTTGCCTGGGCCGAGCCGCCCGCCGGCGGTCATCCCGGCAGCGCGCCCAATTGCCGCTGCTGGGCCGAACCCTATTACGGCGACCCCGCTGTACCCGATGCCTTGCAGCCGCTAAGCCACGACCAGCAGGTCGATGCGACGGGCCTCGCGGCCTGGGCCAGCATCGAGACGCTGACCCGGCCTGATGGCAGCCTGGCGCACAGCCTCGTCATCGACCGCGACGGCGCGCAGATCCATTCCCAATTTGCCGGCACGCTGATCTCGCGGCTGGTCACGTTGGCGACCGGCCAGACGGTGCGCGTCGATACCAGCGCTGGCGTTCAGTCGGTCTATGTCGGTGATGATCCCCGACCGCTGTTCCGGTCGGCCTGGACGGCGAGAGGTCCAAAAGTTCTCCGCGCGCGTCAACATGTTGCCCACCTCGGCGATCAGGAGACGCTCATTGACCCTGATTTCGGGGTCACTGATCCCTTGGTGGTTATGATCACCCCCGGTACCGGCGGCGGCCTTGCCGCGGTCATGCTGGCGCTGCTGCGGATATACGCCGCACAGCAAACGGCACCGGCGAGCCAGGGACTTGGTAAGGGTGACGAGCCCGTCCTTGCTGTAAGGGCCTGGACGGTGGGCAAGGCAGATGATGTGGTTCCCATGTTCGCTGGCAGTTTGACCGAAGTATAACTCCGTCGCGACTGCCAATATCTGCCGGACGTCCAGAAATGGACGGATGACGCGGCAAGTTCGCTGGCGGGACGACGAGCAACGTCATCGCCCAGCGTCTGGGGGACGCTCGTCCACGATGCAATTAAGCGGAGGATTCAAGGTTTGAAGGCCGCATTTCCGCTCGCTTACGCCAATCTTGAGGCAGAGCTTTCACTCTCTGATGACCGGGACGAAAATGTGCCCTATGGCAGTAGGTTCAGTACCCGTTTGGATGTTGTTAAAGACCGGCGCCAGGATATGGGAGCCGTTTGCAGCTACGACATCAAGACGGGGCGAGCGGGCCTCAGCGCCAAGAGACTGGAGGAGATTGCAGCGCGCTTGGCAAAGAATTATCCTCTCACGACAGTTTTCATCATCCAGGTGCGTCCGGGGCCATGACGACAATTGCCGAGGTGAAGCGCTGGACCCGGCCGATTCTGGCTGAACACCCCGATCTGGCACTCAAACACCGCCTGCTATGTGTGCGCCCGGTTCACCATATATTTCTGACCATCATGTTTGTGGGTGCCTCTGACCGGACCCTCCCCAGGCCGAGGGCAAACCAAAGCGTGCTCTTTGCGCCCCCCTCTGCCCGCAGCAGCGATAATTGGGGTTGCGAACTGATGGCTGGCTGGTCCACCGACCCTGTTTTTGCAGACAGGCTGGCCAGCGTCATTCGGGAGGCGTTGGCCAATACCCTGCGACCGCGGGGGTCGATCGAGGGCCTGTACGCTGCCATGGGTTCGAGCGCCAGGGATTGGGGATACGAGCTGGGGAGTCTGTCGCACGCCGGCATTCTGCATGCCGTCGTTCTGGCGGCTTTGGGTCGTTTGGCTGAATCCTGTGCCGTAGCGCAGGCCCATATCGAGCACAATGAAGCGCCCCTGCTGCAAAAGCTCGCCAGAACGGAAGCGGCTGCAACAGTGGGCACTCGACGCCGAGAACGGGAGCAGGCCTTATCCAGCGCCGGGGTTGCCCGCTATTTTCTTGAGCCGATGAACGAGCTCCGGCAGTTGGTAGCAGTGACTAGGACCAATGACCGCCAAGCCGTCGCTACTTTGCTACACCAATGGGAACAGGATCGGGTAGGGCGATTGGGCATTGAAGACCTATGGGAGCCAACGCCCTTCCCTCTTGAGCGCGATCTGTGACCGCAGGACCTACCCCAAACTCCCCCGCATCATCGCCAGTGCATCCCCCGTCGATCCGGTGGGCCGGAATTCCAGCCCTACCGCGCCGGCATAACCCTGCGCCTTAAGCCAGGCCAGCTTCTGCTTGATGGGCAGGTCGCCGCTGCCGGGCTGGTTGCGGCCGGGATGATCGGCGATATGGACGTGGAATACCCGGTCCAGCCGGCCCGCCAGGACGGTCTCGGGGTCCTCGCCCATCACCATGGAATGGTAGAGATCATAGGTCAGCCCGATTTCGGGACGGTCGACGGCGTCGACAATGTCGAGCGCCTCGGTGGCGCTGGTGAGGTAATAGCCGGGGTGATCGACGCGGTCATTGAGCGGCTCCAGCGCCAGTCTGACGCCCGAACCGGCTAGGACCTCGGCCGAGCGGGCCATGGCCTGGGTCAGCGCGTCATGCTGGCGCGCGCGGTCGACGCCCGCCAGCAGCGGCCCCGACTGGCAGATCATGATCGGTGCGCCCAGGCGCAGCGCGACGTCGCGGCTGCGTTCGAGGCCGGCCAGGAACCGGTCGTGGTCGGTCTCGCGCGTCAGTTCGGCAAAGGGCTCGGCCACGATACCGGCCAGCCTGACGCCGGTCTCTGCCAGCGCCCGTTCGACGGCATCGAGATCCTTGTTGGACCACAGCCAGAATTCGACCAGATCAAAGCCGGCCGCCTGGGCCAGCGCGATGCGCTGGGCAAAGTCGTCCGTCTCGGGGACGAACAGCATTTCGATACAGGCGGAAAATCCTGTCATCACGCCAGGCGGGTCCCGCCGGCCATCTCGGCCAGAATGGCTTTTGCTGCCGCCGCCGGATCGGGTGCTTCGATGATCGGCCGCGCCACCACCAGATGGCTGGCGCCGGCGCTGAGCGCTTCGGCCGGGCTCATCACCCGCTTCTGATCGCCCGAGGGGCTGCCGGCCGGGCGGATACCGGGGGTCACAATGGCCATGGCGGGGCCGACGATCGTGCGCACCATTGCGGCCTCATGCGCCGAGGCGACGAGCCCGCCAATGCCGGCATCACGCGCCTGCTGCGCCCGCAGCGCGACAAGGCCGGCGGTGTCGCGGGCAAAGCCGGCTTCCTTGAGGTCGGCATCGTCCATCGAGGTCAGCACCGAGACGCCCAGGATGGAGAGGCCCGAGCCAGCCGCACCCTTGACGGCGGCGCGCATGCATTGCGGATAGGCGTGCACCGTCAACATGGTGGCGCCGGTCTCGGCGATGGCGGCGACGCCCTGTTCAACCGTGTTGTCGATATCGAGCAGCTTGAGGTCGAAGAACACCTTCTTGCCGGCGGCCAGCAGCGCCTTGCCCAGGGCAAAGCCGTCGGCACCATAAAAGCACTGATAACCGATCTTGTAGAAGTCGACGCTGTCGCCCAGCAGCGCCACGATTTCCTCGGCGCGCGCGCGTGACGAAACGTCCAGACCCACGATCAACTGGCCAGCCATGGTCTTCCCTCCGATGTGATTGATGACCCTGCACGTAAAGGACTTCGGCTGCTGCTGCAACCGGGAGCTTGGATATTGTGGCCCGTCAGGGCCGGGCCTATCGTCTGCTGATTGCCACCAAGGGATATTGCGCGATGTCCACGCTGTTGCTCACCCACCTCAACCACGACCTGACCAACAACACGTCCTATGTACATGTCGTCTGGTCCGACGATCCGAACCGGCGGCTGGGCATGGTTGTGCCGTTCGGCACCACGCTGGCCGATGCCGAGCGCGAGGCGGTCGCTGCCGTGCGTGCCCTGTCGGCCGAACTGGCCGCAGCCGAGATCGTGGCGCCCTCGCCAGAAATCTAGCCGAACCAGCCTGGCGCAAAGTCTTCCATCGCCTGCCATTCCCCGCCCAGGCGCGGTGGATCGAGGTCGAAGGCAAAGCAGTTGCCGCCGCCTTTGTTGCCGTGCCGGCTCTGGTCCTCGCTGCGAGATATCTTCCGTCCGGCCAGGTGACATTTGAGCAGCGTGCCCACGGCGCCATGGCCGCAGAACACGGCAGGCATATCGGGCGGCACGCTGGCCAGCGCCGTGGCGACCGTGGCGACGATGCGGCGCTGCGCGTCGATCGCCCGTTCCCAGCCCTCGGCACTGACCTCGGGTTCGGCAAAGAACCGGTCCGCCATGGCTTCGAACAGCGCCGGCGGCAGGAAGCCGGTGGCGCTGCGATCGTTCTCGCCCATCAGGTGATCGCTCAGCACCGGCGTGCCGGCGGAGGCAGCCAGGATATCGGCCAGCTCCATCGCCTTGGTTTCCCGGCTGGAAAAGATCATCGCCCCCACCGGGACCGCGCCGCGCGCGGCAAAGGCCTGCGCCCGCTGCCGACCCAGTTCGGACAGGCGCCAGAGGGGCACCGGGATCTGGGCATCCATCTGCACCTGCGGATGGGTGACATAGAGCGCGCGCATCGCTATCCCCGGCTGAAATGGGTCAGTTCATGCACCATCTGCTCGACCTTGCGGATGATGGCGGGCTCGAGAAAATCGCCGTTGACGTCGAACGCCTCCTCGGCGGGTCCTACGCCCAGCAGCGTCGGCACCACCAGCGCGCCGACCTTGGTCAGCGATTCGCGCAGGTGGCTCAGCGACCAGATGGTGCCATATTTGCCCGAGCTGACCCCGCCAATGCCGAAAATGGCATGGCGGAACGGGCTCGGCTTCTGCCGGCTGATCCAGGTGATGGCATTGACCAGCAGTGGCGGCACCCCGCCATTATATTCGGGCGTGGCGATGAAGACGATGTCATGGCTGCGCCACAGCGCGGCCAGCCGCACCGCCGCCGCCGGCACCTGGTCGGCCTCGAGATCCTCGTTGAAGATGGGCAGATCGAAATCGCCCAGGTCGAGCGCGGTGACGGCGACCCCGGCGGCGTCCAGCTGGCGGCCCATATGGGCCTGCAATTTGCGGTTCTGCGAGCCCTTGCGGATGGAGCCCGAAAGCGTCAGTGCGGTCTTCATCTTGCATTCCTGTTGCGCAGATGTCGAAATTGACCGCTCTGGCGCGTCGCTGCAAGTGAATTGGCGGACGTCGCCCATTCAGCCGGTTGGCTACAGCAAGGGAGACAACAATGGCGACCTCGATCTTCGTCAATATTCCGGTGCGCGACCTCGCCGCATCCATGGCCTATTACAAGGCCATCGGTTTTGACCATGATGCCCAATTCAGCAACGAGACGGGCGCCTGCATCGTGTTCAGCGAGACCATCTATTTCATGCTGCTGACGCATGAGAAGTTCCTGACCTTCTCGCCGCAGCCGATCGCCGATCCCAGGACCCACACCCAGGCCCTCTATGCCCTGTCGCGCGACAGCCGGGAAGCGGTGGACGCCATTGCCGCGACGGCGCTCAAGGCGGGCGGCACCGAGGTGCGCGAGGCACAGGAGCACGGCTTCATGTATGGCCGCTCGATCGCCGATCTGGACGGCCATGTCTGGGAATATTTCTGGATGGAGTTCAGCCCCCAGCAGGGGGCGTGAGGCGCTAAGCACTAAAGAGAAACAGCGGGTCCGTGTGTTCGTGCCATGCGAGCACAGCTCGCATGGCCTTGAGCCCTCAATTCGCGCCACCGGCGCGATTGGCGCGTAGCGCCGGGCTCAAGCCTCGAACATTTTCTTGAGCTTGTCGAAAAAGCCGCCCGAGGTCGGGTTGGTTTCCTGGGTTTCGAGCTTGGCAAATTCCTCCAGCAGCTCGCGCTGCCTGCGGCTGAGCGCCTGCGGTGTCTCGATATCGAGCTGCACATAGAGGTCGCCGACATCCTTGCTGCGCAGCACCGGCATGCCCTTGCCCTTGAGCCGCACCCTTTGCCCCGGCTGGGTGCCGGCGGCCACCTTGACCTTGGCTCGGGCGCCGTCGAGCGTGGGCACCTCGAACTCGCCGCCCAAAGCCGCCGTGGTCATGGCAATGGGTACGCGGGCGAAGAGATCGGCCCCGTCGCGCTGGAACAGGTCATGCGGCCGCAGCGAGATGAAAATGTAGAGATCGCCGGGGGGACCGCCGCGCAACCCCGCTTCGCCCTCATTGGCCAGGCGGATACGGGTGCCGTCCTCGATACCCTGCGGGATGTCGACGCTCAGCGTGCGGTTTTCCTGGCGACGGCCCTGGCCACCGCAATCGGTGCAGGGCTGGTCCATCATCTGGCCGCGGCCCTGGCAGACCGGGCAGGTCCGCTCGATGGTGAAGAAACCCTGCGCCGCGCGCACCTTGCCATGGCCATTGCACTGCCGGCAGGTATGGGTACCGGTGCCCGGCTTGGCGCCCGACCCGTCGCAGGTGGTGCAGCCCACCAGGGTCGGCACGTCGATCTCGACGGTGCGGCCCTCAAAGCTCTCTTCAAGGCTGATTTCGAGGTTATAGCGCAGGTCGCTGCCGCGCAGCTTGGCCGCGCCGCCGCCGCCGCGCCGGCCACCGCCACCCATGAAGTCGCCAAAGATATCGTCGAAGATATCGGACATCGAGGAGGTGAATTCCGGGCCGAAACCGGCCGGGCCGCGGCCATTGCCATTTTCGAAGGCAGCATGGCCGAACCGGTCATAGGCGGCCCGCTTCTGGCCGTCCTTGAGCGTGTCATAGGCCTCGCTGATTTCCTTGAACTTGGCCTCGGCCGCGTCATTGCCCGGATTGCGGTCCGGGTGATGCGCCATGGCAAGCTTGCGATAGGCGCTCTTGAGCGCTGCGTCATCGGCGCCCTTGTCGACGCCGAGCACCTCGTAGAAATCGCGTTTGGACAAGAAGCACGTCTCCAATGCATTGCCGGTCGCGACAGGCGCGCCCGACCAAACCTAGCCCCTAGATGGCAATCGACCCCGCAGCCCGCAAGGGGGTCGGGGTCGCAACACCGCTTTCATCGCCCCGGATGCACAGTTTTGGGCGGCAAGAGCCGTGCCGGCGCCAGAGGGCCAACCAATTCCCCGCTCTGTAGCAAGAGCGCGCGCCGTCTTCAACATGGCTGAGCAGGCTTTGGCTAACGTGCCGGTGGTGCAAAGGCCCGCGCCAGGGCGTCGGCCAGTTCGGCCTGGGCAAACAGCGCCTTGGTGACGATCTGGCCCAGTCCGAAAAATCCCTGCGTCACACCATCATAGACCGTGCAGGCAACCGGCACGCCGGCCTGTTGCAGCGCCGCTGCCAGCATCTCACCCTCCGAGCGCAGCGGATCGATCTGCGCCAGGATGATGCTGGCGGGCGCCAGGCCTGCCAGGTCCTGGCGGCTCGCCAGCTGCAGCAATGGCTCGTCTTCCGGCGGAGCGCCGGCAAAGACCTGCCGTAGCCGCCAGCGCATGGCCGGCATGTCGATCGGCAGGGCCCGCAAGGTCTCGGCATAGGACGGCGTGCTGAAATCGGTTCCGGCCATGGGATGGATCAGGGCCTGATGGATGGGCCGGTGCCCGCGGCCATCGCGCGCCCGCAGCGCCACATGCACGGCCAGATTGGCGCCGGCATCCTCGCCGACCACCGCCACCCGGCGCGGATCCCCGCCCAGGCGATGGGCCTGATCGCCCAGCCAGGTCCAGGCCGCCCAGGCATCCTCATGCGCGCTTGGCCAGGCGTGTTCGGGCGCCAGGCGATAGTCCACCGAGAGCACGATGGCGCCGCTGCGCCGCGCCAGGCCACGGGCCGAGCCGTCATGGCTGTCCAGATCGCCGGTGACAAAGCCGCCGCCGTGAAAATAGAGCACCATGGGATTGAGTCGCGGCAGCAGGCCGGCTGGCCGATACAGCCGCGCCGGCAGGTCGCCCGCCGCGCCGCTGATGGTTATGTCCTCGCTGACCACGCCGTCGTCGTCGGCAACGGTTCCCGCCACCGCCATCAGCGCCGCCACCGCATCGGGCAGGCCCGGCTGGGCCCGGGCGGCAGATGGGGTCAGCTGTTCCAGCCGCTGCGCGCCCAGCTGCGTCAGCATGTCCAGCACCGCCTTCATGTCGGCATCCAGTGCGGCGGTTGGATCGCCGCCGATCAGTTCGGCGAGGCGTCCGATCGAGTCCTGTGGATCGCCGGTAGGAATGCTGTCGGTCATGGCGACGCCTTGTGGATTGCGGTCCCCCTTTGGACAGGGGGAACCGGCCCGCAATTGGGCTCAATCATGAAGAATTTGCGGCAATGACATCCGGTCCGGCGGGCCGCGCCGGCCTGATTCACGTGAAACGCCGAGCCGGCCCTCGCAATTGTCCGCGGTACCGCAAATATGGCGATCCGGCGGGAGAGCGGTGCTCGGATGGCAGGAAGCTCCTGCCGTAAAGATCGCGCCACCGGCGCGATCTGAGGCGACAAAATCCAGGCGCCTCGCGCATGTGACCAGCAGGCCGCCAGACCCAGGGTCATTTGGCGGCCCGGTGGAACCATCCTGGCCGCGCCCGCAGGCTGGCGGCCATCAAGAAATGGACTTAGCCGGCCACGTCGGCGACGGCGACGCCCTTGTCCATCAGCTTCTTGCGCGCAGCATTGACCACGTCGACGCTGAACGTATCTTCGTGGCGCATCACGATGGCTTCGCCGGTCAGGTCGCCGCGGCCATGCTCGACCAGCTTGTCAAAGCCGTCGCTGAGGGCATCTTCCATCATCTGGTCGGCGAGGACCTTTTCGGCGCCGACGCGCTTGTGCTTGGCGCGGACCTTGACCAGGCGGGTCACCCGGCCATTGTCGGCCGTGCGCAGCTCCTCGGCGGCCGCCAGGCCGGTCCAGAATTCGCGTTCAACCGGGCTCTCATTGTGGGCGGCGCCCACGAGCTCGGCGATACGCATTTTGCATTGAAACGCCAAGTCGTCATAGCCAAGCCGGACGGCATTGGCCATCAGCTTGCGCAGCTTGTCGGGGTCGGTGAAAGTTTGGGGGTCTGGAATGTTCATGGATCATCTTACCCAACTCCATCTCAAACAAAAAGGGGCCCGGCAGCTGCCGGACCCCTTTATCTGATGGTCTGAAGTCGCTTAGGCGGACTTCTTGTCGTCGTCGTCACTGACTTCTTCGAAATCGGCGTCAACCACGTCGTCATCGCCATCATCGTCCGAGCCATTGGCCTTGGCTTCGGCTTCCGCCTGGCTGGCCTTGTACATGGCCTCGCCCAGCTTCATCGCCGCCTGGCCGAGCGCATCGGTCTTGGCCTTGATCACTTCGGCATCGTCGCCGTCGAGCACTGCCTTGAGCTCGCCAATGGCGGTCTCGATGGCGGCCTTGTCCTCGACCGATACCTTGTCGGCATATTCGGTCAGCGACTTCTCGGTCGAGTGGATCAGGCTTTCGGCCTGGTTCTTGGCTTCCACCGCTTCGCGCTTGCGCTTGTCGGCATCGGCATTGAGCTCGGCTTCCTTGACCATGGCTTCGATATCGGCGTCGCTGAGACCACCCGAGGCCTGGATGCGGATCTGCTGCTCCTTGCCGGTGCCCTTGTCCTTGGCCGAAACCTGCACGATGCCGTTGGCATCGATGTCAAAGGTCACTTCCACCTGCGGCACGCCGCGCGGTGCGGGGGGAATGCCGGCCAGATCGAAATTGCCCAGCAGCTTGTTGTTGGCGGCCATTTCGCGTTCGCCCTGGAACACCCGGATCGTCACGGCGCTCTGGTTGTCCTCGGCGGTCGAGAAGGTCTGGCTCTTCTTGGTCGGAATGGTCGTATTGCGGTCGATCAGCCGGGTGAACACGCCACCCAGGGTCTCGATGCCCAGCGACAGCGGCGTCACGTCGAGCAGCAGCACGTCCTTGACGTCGCCCTGCAGCACGCCGGCCTGGATGGCCGCGCCCAAAGCCACGACTTCATCCGGATTGACGCCCTTGTGGGGCTCCTTGCCGAACAGCTGCTTGACGATTTCCTGCACCTTGGGCATGCGGCTCATGCCACCGACCAGCACGACTTCGTCGATCTGCGCGGCGGTGACGCCGGCATCCTTCATCGCCATCTTGCACGGCTCGATGGTCTTCTGGATCAGGTCATCGACCAGGCTTTCCAGCTTGGACCGGCTCAGCTTGAGCGTCAGATGCTTGGGTCCCGACGCGTCGGCGGTGATGAAGGGCAGGTTGATTTCGGTCTGGGTCGAGCTGGACAGCTCGATCTTGGCCTTTTCAGCCGCTTCCTTGAGCCGCTGCAGCGCCAGCTTGTCGGTGCGCAGGTCGATACCCTGCTCTTTCTTGAACTCGTCGGCCAGATAGTCGACCAGGCGGTGATCGAAATCCTCGCCGCCCAGGAAGGTGTCGCCATTGGTCGACTTCACCTCGAAGACGCCGTCGCCGATCTCGAGGATCGACACGTCGAAAGTGCCGCCGCCAAGGTCATAGACCGCGATCGTGCCGGTATTGCGCTTGTCCAGGCCATAGGCCAGAGCAGCCGCCGTCGGCTCGTTGATGATGCGCAGCACTTCGAGGCCAGCAATCTTGCCGGCATCCTTGGTGGCCTGACGCTGGCTGTCGTTGAAATAGGCCGGCACGGTGATGACGGCCTGCGTGACGGACTCGCCGAGATAGCTTTCGGCGGTTTCCTTCATCTTCTGCAGGATCATGGCCGAGACCTGGCTCGGCGAATACTTCTCGCCCGATGCCTCGACCCAGGCATCGCCATTGTCGGCGGCCACGATCTTGAACGGCACCAGATTCTTGTCCTTGCCCACGACCTTGTCATCGTAGCGACGACCGATCAGGCGCTTGACGGCAAACAGCGTGCCCTCGGGATTGGTCACGGCCTGGCGCTTGGCCGGCTGGCCGACCAGACGCTCACCATCCTTGGAGAACGCCACCATGGATGGGGTGGTGCGCGCACCCTCAGCGTTTTCGATAACCTTGGGATTGGCGCCGTCCATCACTGCGACGCAGCTATTGGTGGTGCCCAGATCGATACCGATGACTTTAGCCATTACTTTAGCCTTTCTATTCAGCAAACCCACGCTGGAGCCCCTCTCGCGAGGCAGTTCCGTGGCCCCGAAGGACCGGGTTCCTTGCAATTGAAATTGCGCCCATTGCCGGGCCTGTCGGGTATATAGGGGGGTCCCCGTACGGCTTCAAGCGCTCATAGGGCACATTTGCCGGCTGGCGCCGCATTGCGGCGGCTCTGGGCGTGGTCAGAGGCATGGGGGACCGGCGGGGCGCCGGTCCCCCCCCGTCTCGCCTAGTCCTGCAGCGTGTAGCTGTTGAGCGAGCAGATATCGACGGCCATGACTTCAAGAATGGCGCCTTCGCCGGTCTCGAAGCGGAAATCATACTCGCACTGGTCCGAACCATCGCCGATGGTGACCACGCCCTGCTCGCCGGGCTCCAGCGTGCCGTCCGGACCGAGCAGGTCCTCGCCCCACTCCTCCATATTGCTTGGATTGGTATAGAAATAATGCAGCGACTGGCTGCTGTCATTGATCAGCGTGAACTCGACGGTTTCGGCCCAGGCCGGAACGGCGCCAGCCAGCAGCACGAGGGCGGCAAGGCTGCCCTTCAGGAAGGTATTCATGACAAATGTCCCCAAAGCCGGGCGCATCGGCGGCCGGCACCGCACTATCTTCAGCGGCAGGAATTAATCAAGATGCGGCTGCGTGGCGGCGCACTTTTCTTTGCCCCTGCGAACCCCTAGAACCGCACCATGTTCACGCCCGGCTCCATCCTGCTGCACGATACGCTCAATCCGGGCGCGACCAGCCTGCTGTTCACGGCACCAGGCGCGGTGCTCGTGGCCCATGACGCCGATGGCGTGCGCGCCGCGCTGGCCCGGCTGGAGCAGGCCCAGCGCCAGGGTCTCTGGGCCGCCGGCTACCTGGCCTATGAGGCAGGCCTGGTGTTCGAGGAACGTCTCATCCCGCTGCTGTCAGCATCCAGCGCGACACCCCTGCTCTGGTTCGGCCTCTATGATGCCCCGCAGCGGCTCGATGCCGCTGCCGTCGCGGCCTATCTGGCCGATCTTGTCGGCACCCGCACCGGCCATGCCGTCGATATCGTCCCCAGCCTGAGCCTGGCGCAATATGCCAAGGCCTTCGCGCGGGTCAAAGCCCTGATTGCGGCGGGCGACACCTATCAGGTCAACCTCACCTTCCCGGCCGAATTCCGGCTCGAGGGCGATCCGGTCGCACTCTACCTGGCCCTGGTCCGCCAGCAGCAGGCAGCCCATGGCGCCCTGCTCAATACCGGCGAGCACTGGATCTTGTCGCGATCCCCCGAACTCTTCGTCACCCGGCGGGGTGACCAGCTTGCCGCCCGGCCGATGAAGGGCACGCGCAAGCGCGGCCGCAGCCTTGCCGAGGACGCGGCGGGCCGCGCCGCCCTGGCCGCCGACCCCAAGAACCGTGCTGAAAACCTGATGATCACCGATCTGCTGCGCAACGATATGGGCCGCATCGCCGAAATCGGCTCGGTGCAAGTCACCGACCTCTTCACCGTCGAAACCTACCGTACCCTCCATACCCTGACCTCGGGCATCACCGCCACGGCCCGCACCGGCATCGGCACCGCGGCCCTGCTGGAAAACCTCTTTCCCTGCGGCTCGATCACCGGCGCGCCAAAGCTGCGCGCCATGGAAATCATCCATGATGTCGAAGCCGGTCCGCGCGGCGTCTATACCGGCTCTATCGGCCATATCACCCCCAATGGCGACCTGTCCTTCAACGTCGCCATCCGCACCGCGGTCATCGACGAGACCGGCAAGGGCCGCATCGGCATTGGCGGCGGCATTGTCGCCGACAGTACGGCGGAAGACGAGTATCGCGAGGCTTTGCTCAAAATGGCCTTCTTCACCAACCCCGCCGACCCGGTCACCCTGATCGAGACCCTGCTCTGGAACCCCGCTGAGGGCTACGCCCTGCGCCAGCGCCATCTCGACCGGCTGGCCGCCTCGGCCGCCTATTTCGGCTTGGCCTGTGACCTTGCCGCCATCGAGACACTGTTCGACAGGCAGGCCTTCACCCAGCCCATGCGCGTCCGCCTGACCCTCGACGCCCAGGGTCCGGCGCTGACCGCCATGCCGCTGCCGCCCAATCCGCCGGTCTTCCGCTTCATGATCGCCGATGACCGCCTCGACAGCCAGAGCCTCTGGCTGGCGCACAAGACCACCAATCGCGATTTCTACGACGCCCCGCGCCAGCGCGCCCATGCCACCCACGGGGTGGACGAGGTGGTCTTTCTCAACGAGCGCGGCGAGCTGACCGAAGGCTCGATCACCAGTCTGTTTGTCGAGCGGGACGGCACGCTGCTGACCCCACCCCTGGCGTCGGGCCTGCTGCCCGGCACGCTGCGCGCCGAGCTCATGGCCACCGGCCGGGCCGAGGAATGCATCTTGACGCTTGCCGACCTTGCCGGCGCCGAGGCAGTCTGGCTGGGCAATTCCGTGCGCGGCCTGCTGCCGGCGCAATGGGTACGACCTTGATTTGAGCTGGAGTATGGCCCGATGACGCTGCAGATTTCCCCGAGCGACCTGCTGGTCGTCGTCGATGTGCAATATGACTTCCTGCCCGGCGGCAGCCTGGCCGTGGCCGATGGCGACGCGGTGGTGCCGCTGATCAACGCCCTGGCCAGGAAGTTCACCCATGTCGTCTGCACGCAGGACTGGCACCCGTCCGACCATGTCTCCTTTGCCAGCCAGCATCCCGGCAAGGCCCCCTTCGAGACGGTGCAACTGCCCTATGGCAGCCAGGTGCTCTGGCCCGACCACTGCGTCTGGAATAGCCATGGCGCCGCGCTCTCGGCCGATCTCGACATTCCGCAAGCCCAGCTGATCCTGCGCAAGGGCTATAACCGCGCCATCGATTCCTATTCCGGCTTCCAGGAAGCCGATCGCGAGACCCCCACGGGCCTGGCCGGCTATCTCAACGAGCGCGATATCGGCCGGCTCTATGTCGTGGGGCTGGCCACCGATTATTGTGTCGGCTGGACCGCCATCGATGGCGCTGCTGCCGGCTTCGACGTCACCGTCATCGAGGACGCCACCCGGGCCATCGACAATGATGGCAGCCTTGCCCGGGCCTGGGCCGACATGGCAGAGGCCGGTGTCGAGCGGGTAATGAGCCGGGATATCCTGGGCTAGCGGCTAGCCGACGACCAGCGCCGTGATCAGCGCCACGACGACCCATTGCAGCAGGGTGAAGGCCGACTCGATGGCGAAGAATTCCTGCACCGAGGTCATCCGGTTCTTGGCCGCCGAAGCCAGGGCGGCAAAGCTCCAGGACAGGCCGCCACCGACCAGCACATAGACGGCGGCATGCAGCAGCCAGCCACCCCCCAGCGGGGCAATGGCGGTGACATAGATCCAGCCAAACAGCCCGCCCTGGACGATCATCGAAGCCAGACCCATCGGCGGTATGACGCGCTCGCGATAGACTTCGAGATTGCGATAGCGCTGCTTGAACACGCTCAGATGCCAGAAATAGCCGAGGGGAAATGTCGGCAAGATATAGGCCAAACTGGCCAGCAGCCAGGCCATGTGCTATCTCCCGAAGTAACTTGCAAAATACAAGTGACAAATTTCCCCGGGCTCGACAAGGGGCCTCGGGCTGATGGGAGCGTTTTTTGTATCCAGCCTTTCGATCCAATTGTCCGATCGCCTCGGCGCTCGATCTGTTTGGCGACAAGTGGACCCTGGTGGTGCTGCGGACGATCTTTGCCGGGCGCCATCGCTTCGGCGAGCTCGGCGGCATGGCCGAACCCATCGCCACCAATATGCTGGCCGATCGGCTGCAGCGGCTCGAGGATTTCGGTCTGATCGAAAGACGGGTCTATAGCGAGCGCCCGCCGCGCCACGAATACTGGCTGACGCCGCGGGGCGCCGATGCCCTGCCCATCCTGCAGGCCATGGCGGCCTGGTCGCAGCAGCACATTCCTGACCGCTGGGCATCACCGGGCTGGTTTGCCGAAGGTGTGCCGCAGGACTTCTATCCCAAGCCCTGAAGCGCTTTTGCAGGATTCACGTGAAACGTCGAGCGGCGGCGGCGCCGTAAAATCCTTCCGGTGGAAGGATTTTAGCCGAGAAGGTCATGCGGCCCATGGCCGGATGGCAGCGCCAAATCAGACGCTCTTGTCGATCGCTTCGTCAGCCGGCGCGCAGATCACGACCTGCCGCATGCTCTTGGCCGTCAGGGCGCCGCGCTCGAAATCGCCGAAGCGCTCGACCAGCCGGAAGCCACCGCGTTCGAGCAGCAGCGGCAATTCCTGCGGGTAGATCTGCCGCATGGTCAGCGGCGTGTGCAGGAAATCGCCATGCCCGGGTCGCGACCAGTACCAGTCGGCCCGGCTGACCTGACGGATCGGGTCATAGGCAATGGTCTCTTCGACCGTGATCATGCCCAGCTCGGGATGCGCAAACTCGCCCAGTGTTTCGCGCACATTTCCCGGCAGGCTCAGCAGCCGCGCGCTGGGCACGAAGATGTCGAACACCAGCCGACCACCCGGCGCCAGATGGTGCTTCACGGCCGCAAGGAAACTCAGGATTTCGGAGGTGTCCGTCAGGTGCAGCAGCGAGTTGGCCGCGATGGTCACCGCATCGAACCGCTGGCCGAGATCGAAGTCCCGCATGTCCATGGCGACGAAGCTGATGGCGAGACCCGCCGCCTCCAGCCGACGCCGGGCTGCCGCCAGCATGGACTCGGAGATGTCGCCGCCGATGACCTCGGCGCCCGAGCGCGCCAGCGGCAGGGTGAACCGCCCCGTGCCGCAGGCCAGGTCGAGCACATGGCGCCCCGCCCCGCCGGCCGCCGTCACATAGAACTGCTCCATCGCTGGGTCAGGCTGCAGAACCAGGTCATAGAGCGCGGGCCAGTCGTAGAGATCGTCTGCCATTCCTCCCTCCCAAAGACAAAAAGGGCGCCGTTGCGGGCGCCCTTCAGACCGACTTGCCTGCGGTATCAGACGCTCTTGTCGATCGCTTCGTCAGCCGGCGCGTGGCTCGGGCCGCCCTTGGCGACGCCGACCATGGCGGGGCGCAGGATGCGGTCGCCAATGGCAAAGCCGGCCTGCACCACCTGTACCACCGTGCCCTCGGGCTTGCTGGGATCGGGAACCTCGAACATGGCCTGATGCCGGTGCGGGTCGAATTTCTGTCCCTCGGCCTCGATCGGCTTGACGCCATGCTTGGCCAGCAGGCGCTGCATTTCGCGCTCGGCCATCTCGATGCCCTCGATCAGCGTCTTGGTCGTGGCGTCACCCGAATCGCGGGCCTCGGGCGGCAGCATCATCAGCGCGCGGCTCAGCGCATCGGTGGCGCTCAGCATGTCGCGGGCAAAGCCGGCAATGGCATAGGTGCGCGTATCGCTGACTTCGCGCTCGGTGCGCTTGCGCAGGTTTTCCATCTCGGCAACGGTGCGCAGCACGCGGTCCTTGAGCTCGCTGTTTTCCGCCCGCAGGGCCACGGTCGGATCGATGCTCTCGATGTTCTCATCGGTCTGTTCAACCGGGACTTCGACTTCAGGCGTCTCGCCCGAGGCGGCGTTCTCGTCGCTCATCATTGCTGTTTCCGCACATACCAAAGGATTTGTTCCGCATATCGGCTAATATCGGGGTGATTTCAACCCTGCGTGCGCCGATAGGCCTCGGCGTCACCGCTTGCGCGCCATCATCGCGGTGATGACATGGGCGGTGTAATCCACCACCGGCACGATGCGCGCATAGTTGAGCCGGGTCGGCCCGATCACCCCCAGCACGCCCACGACCTTGTCATTGGCGTCCTTGTAGGGGCTCAGGATCACCGACGAGCCCGAGAGGGAAAACAGCTTGTTTTCCGAGCCGATGAAGATGCGCACGCCCTGCGCCTTGTCGGCATCGCCGAGCAGCTCGAGCAGCCCGTCCTTGCTTTCGAGCTCATCGAACAATTGCCGCATGCGCAGCAATTCGTCACTGGCCATGGTGTCATTGAGCAGGTTGGCCCGCCCGCGCACGATCACCGTCGGCGCGCTGGAGGGCGAACTCTGGCTCAGCGTGGCAATGCCGGCATCGACCAGCTTCTGCGTCAGCTCGTCGAGCTCGGCCCGCTGCTCGGCCCGCTGCGCCGCCAGCACCTTGCGCGCTTCGGCCAGCGTGCGGCCCACCACGTGATGGGCGATGAAATTGCCGGCCTGGGTCAGCGCGCTGGCCGTCAGCCCGGGCGGGGTCTCCATGATGCGGTTTTCCACCTGCCCGTCCTGGCCGACCAGGATGGCCATGGCCCGGGTCGAATCGAGGCGCACGAATTCGAGATGCCGCAGCACCATGTCGGCCTTGGTGGCGATCACCACCCCGGCGCCGTGGCTGAGGCCGCTCAGCAGCTGGCTGGCTTCGGTGAGCACGTCCTCGACCTGCCCCTGTTGGCCCTGGATCGACTGGGCGATCTGGCTGCGCTCGCTTTCATTGACCGCGCCCACTTCGAGCATGGCATCGACGAAAAAGCGCAGCCCTTCCTGGGTCGGGGCCCGTCCGGCCGAGGTATGCGGCGCCGCGATCAGCCCCAGATCCTCAAGATCGGCCATCACATTGCGCACCGAGGCCGGCGACAGGCCGCCCTGCAGCATGCGCGAAAGGTCGCGCGACCCCACCGGCGCGCCCGTATCGAGATAGCGCTCGACGATGCGGCGGAAAATGTCCTGGCTGCGGGCGTTGAGCACGCTCAGAAAGTCTTGCGGCAGCTGGCTCATGGTTTTTGCTAAAATCGTCCGCTTTAACTGTGGTCTCTCATTTAGGCGCATTGCTGCCATCCGCCAAGCGCCCGCGGCTTGTGAGTGGCCGCGAGGAGGGTTAAGAGGCGGTTAACAGCAATTGCCAAGTGGAAAACTGATGCGGCCTTCCGGACGTCAACCAAACCAGCTGCGCGCCGTCGTGATCGAACGCAACGTCGCCATGAAGGCGGAGGGCTCCTGCCTCGTCTCGTTTGGCAATACCAAGGTGCTGGTCACCGCCTCGGTCGAAACCAGCCTGCCAGGCTGGCTGCGCGGCAAGGGCCAGGGCTGGGTCACCGCCGAATATGGCATGCTGCCGCGCGCCACCGGCAGCCGCAACCGCCGCGAGGCCACCGCCGGCAAGCAGACCGGCCGCACCCAGGAAATCCAGCGCCTGATCGGCCGGAGCCTGCGCGCCGTGGTCGACATGCAGGCGCTGGGCGAAGCCCAGATCACGCTCGATTGCGACGTGCTCGAGGCCGATGGCGGCACCCGCACCGCCGCCATCACCGGCGCCTATGTGGCGCTGGTCGACGCCATCAAGTGGATGGAGGAGCGCAAGCTCACCCGCTCCAACCCGCTGCGTGATTCGGTCGCCGCCGTCTCCTGCGGCATCTATCGCGGCGCCCCCGTGCTCGATCTCGATTATCTCGAGGATGTCGAGGCCCATACCGACGCCAATTTCGTCATGACCGGCAGCGGCAAGTTTGTCGAGATCCAGGGCACGGCCGAACAGGCGCCCTTCAGCCGCGACGAACTCAATTCTCTGATGACCCTGGCCGAACAGGGCATTGCCGACCTTACCCTTCTCCAGCAGGCAGCCCTGGCAGCATGATCACCTGGTTCAAAAAGCTCCTCGCCGGCAAACCCGCCCGCCACCAGGCCAGCGCCTCGCGCCAGGCCTCGCCGGAAAACTGCGCCCTCTGGCGCGACGTTGCCCGCGCGCTCGATGCCAAGCCCAAGAATGCCGGCATGAGCACCAGCAAGATGGGCAATGGCAAATGAGCCTGCCCCGTCTCCGCTCGGGTGACAGACTGGTGCTGGCCACCCACAATTCTGGCAAGCTCGTCGAATTCCGCGAGCTGTTCGAGCCTTTCGGGCTCGACATCGTCTCGGCCGGCGAACTCGGCCTGCCCGAGCCGGAAGAGACCGGCACGACCTTTGCCGAAAACGCCCGGCTCAAGGCCCATGCTGCCGCCCAGGCCACCGGCCTCTTGGCGCTCAGCGATGATTCGGGGCTCTGCGTCGACGCGCTCAATGGCGATCCGGGCGTCTATACCGCCGACTGGGCCGGCGTGCCGCGCGATTTCAACCATGCCATGAAGCGCGTCGAAGATGCGCTGCAGGCCGCCAATGCCACCTCGCCCGGCCTGCGCACCGCCTCGTTCAATGCCACCATGTGCCTGGCCCATCCCGATGGCCGCGATGTGCTCTATGTCGGCAAGGTCGAGGGCACGCTGGTCTGGCCGCCACGCGGAACGGTCGGCCACGGTTATGACCCGGTCTTCATGCCCAAGGGTTTTGACATCACCTTCGGCCAGATGCCGGCGGAGATGAAGCATTCCTGGGCCCCCGGCCAGCCCGGCCTCAGCCATCGCGCCCGCGCCTTTGCGCAGTTTTACGAGGCCCAGATTGAAAAATAACCCCAACGATCTGTTCGGGGTCTATGTGCACTGGCCCTTCTGCGCGGCCAAATGCCCCTATTGCGACTTCAATTCGCACGTCCACCGCGGCGCCTTCGACGAGGATGGCTATGTCGCCGCCTATGAGCGCGAAATCGCCCATGCCGCCCAGCTGGCACCCGGCCGCGTCGTGCAGTCGATCTTTTTTGGCGGTGGCACGCCCTCGCTGATGTCGCCGTCCAGTACGGCCCGCATCATCGACGCCATTGCCAGGCACTGGACCGTCGAGCCGCAGGCCGAGATCACCCTTGAGGCCAATCCCACCAGCGTCGAGGTCGACCGCTTCCGCGGCTTCCGCAGCGCCGGCGTCAACCGGGTGTCGCTCGGCGTGCAATCGCTGCGCCCGGGTCCCCTGGCCGAATTGGGCCGGCGCCATTCGGTGGAAGAGGCCGTGGCCGCCGTGCGCGTCGCCCAGTCCGTCTTCGAGCGCTCCAGCTTTGACCTGATCTATGCCCGCCCGCGCCAGACGCTCGAGGACTGGGAAGACGAGCTCAAGGAGGCGCTCTGGATGGCGCAGGGCCATATCAGCCTCTACCAGCTGACCATCGAACAGGGCACGCGCTATTTCGACCTGCAGACCGCCGGCAAGCTGACCATTCCCGGCGAGGACCTGGCCGCCGATTTCTATGAAATGACCCAGGAACTCACCGCGGCGGCGGGCCTGCCGGCCTACGAGATTTCCAACCACGCCCGCCCCGGCCAGGAGAGCGAGCACAACATGCTCTACTGGCGCTATGGCGAATATGCCGGCATCGGTCCGGGCGCCCATGGCAGGCTGATGATCAACAACCAGCGCCACGCCACCGCCGACGAGAAACTGCCCTTTGAGTGGCAGAAGCACGTGCTGGCCAAGGGCCATGGCATGGTGGTCGACGACGTGCTGACCTGGGAGGAACAGGGCGACGAGTTCCTCGTCATGGGCCTGCGCCTCAAGGAAGGCATTTCCCCGGCCCGCTTTACCGCGCTGTCGGGCCGGCAGATCAACCCGGCCCAGATCGCCACGCTCAAGGGCTATGGCTTTGTCGAAACCCTGCCCAATGGCAATCTGCGCGTCACGGACCGCGGCTGGCCGGTGCTCGATGCCGTGGTGGCCGATCTGGCCGCCTAACCCAGCGCTCCGATATAGCGCGCCGCCGAGCGGGCCACCGCGGCCTTGGCGTCGCTGGCAATGACCTTGTCCCACCAGCCGCCATAGATCCGGTCAAAGGTAAGGTCGGCCACGCGGTCGGCGATCCCCTGGACCGTGCGGGCCGGCAGCGGGATCAGGTTGGGATAGGAGCGCATGAAGCTCACCCAGCCTGCGGCCGGGACGACCTGAATGGTATCGCCGACCAGCAGCGCCCCCCTGCCATCGGCGCCGGCAGACCATTCGAGCACGCTGCTGCCCTCGAAATGCCCGCCCAGCCGATGCACGGTGACGCCCGGCAGGATATCCAGCCGGTCGCCGCTCCAGGGCTCGATCAGCGGGCTGGGCCGCATCACATGGGCCAGGTCCGCCTCGGGCAGCCGGATCGGCACGCCGCCCAGCGCCTCGCTCCATTCCACCATGCCGGTATAAAAATGCGGGTGCGAGAAGCACATCGCCGTGACCCCGCCCAGCGCCAGCAGGCGCGCCGCGGTGGTTTCGTCCAGCATCGGCACGCAGTCCCACAGCACATTGCCATCCGGCGTCTGTACCAGCAGCGCCCGCTGGCCGATGGCGATGGCCGGCACCAGGCCGATGCCGACAAGGCCCGGCTCGACCGCGCGCCAGTCATTGGCATGTCTTGCCCGGAGGCTGTCGCGAGCAAGCCATTCCTGCCCGCTGGCCCCGACATATTGCCGCTCGTCCAGGCAGATGGCGCAGCCAGGCGGTGGCGCATCGCCAGGGGGATGCTGGGCACCACAGGTCTTGCAGATCCATACCGTCATCGGACATCTCCCGTTCGCGCCCAGATTACACGATGGCTGATACGGTAAAATAGCCCGCTAGAGCTTTGCGCCCTCGACCTGTACCGCCCCGCCCGGCGCGACGCGCAGAATCGCCAGCGCATAGTCGCTGCGCCCGTCGCTGCGGAAGCGGAACACCCCGTCGCGGCCGTTAAAGCCGGTGGGGCTGGTCAGCAGTGCCGCGCCATAGGGCGGATTGGCCAGCGACAGCGTATTCACATTGGCCAGGATCGTTGCGGTATAGGCCAGGGTGGCCAAGGCATGCGGCGCAGTGCCGAAGCGCGCCTGGTAATCCGCCCGGATCGCGCCCAGACCGGCCGGGTCAACCGCCGGATAGATTGCCCCCACCAGGCCCGGGGTCGCCAGGATGGTGGTGTCGCCCTGCCAGTCGGCCGAGCCGACGATCTGTACATCGCTCGGGCTGACCCCGGCCTGTGCCAGCGCCGCGGCAAAGCCGGGGGCGCTCGCCCGGTCGGGCAGGAACAGCGTATCGATCATGCCCTTGTCGATCAGCGGCTTGGCCTGGGCGACGATCTGGGCCGCCTCGGCGGGGCTGCTGAACGTATAGACCGCGCTGGGCGCGAAGCCGGCCAGCATGGCCTGCTGCCGGAAGGCGGCCTGCTGCGCCTGGCCGAAGGCCGAGCCCGGAAAGGCCCCGGCTACGCCGCGCCGGCCGCCAGCCTTGACCGCGTCGAGCGCCCGCTTCATCTCCATGTCCGGCAGCACGCTCAGCAGATAGACCCCCGGTATGGCCGCCCCCGGATTGTTGGAAAAGCCGATCAGCGGCACCCCGGCCGAACGGGCCACGGCGCCCGCCGCCATCACTGCATCGCCCTGCAGTGGCCCCAGGATCAGCTTGGCGCCAGCCGCGATGGCCGCGCTGGTGGCAGCCGTCGCCCCGGCGACCGAGCCGCCGGTATCGCGCAGCGTGATCGTGGTATTTTCCGCAATGTTCGGATTGGCCTCGATAAAGGCCATGGCCAGCTGGCTGGCATTGGCCATCGATTGCCCGACGGCGGCGAGGCCTGGATCCCCGCTCAGCGGCAGCAGCAGGCTCACCTGTACCGGGCCACGGCCGAATTGCTGGCTGGGGCCGGTCGGTGTCAGCGGCGTCATGGCGGTGTTGGTTGGGGTCTGCTGCTGGCTCGGGCCCAAGCCGAAATCGATGGTGCGCGAGGCAATATGGATCGGCGAACAGCCGGCCAGTACCAACAGGCCGACGGCGCCCAATACCCGTGCTATGCCATTACCTGCCATTCGATCTAACGTCGCCTTTGGCCGTAAATTGCGAACAGTATGTTAACATTCTGGTCGCAATTGCTTAACCAAGTCTCAATGCCCTCTTGTTGCCAGGAAACCGTCGCGCATGGCTGATCCAACCCCCGGCTATTTCATCGCGGGCACCACCTTTGTCGCGCCCCCGCTCGCCCCCGGCCTCTATGTCGTGGCAACCCCGATCGGCAATCTGCGCGACATCACCATAAGGGCGCTGGAAACCCTGGCCGCCGTCGACGCCGTGCTCTGCGAGGATACCCGCATGTCGGCCCGCCTGCTCGATCACTATGGTATTCGCACCCGGCGCATCGCGATGCACGAGCACAATGAGCGCGCCAAGGCCGACGACATCGTTGCCCGTATCGCCGCCGGGGGCTGCTTCGCGCTGATCTCCGACGCCGGCACGCCGCTGCTCTCCGATCCGGGCTTCCCGCTGATCCGCGCCATGGCCGAAGCCGGCCTGCCGGTCTTTGCCATTCCCGGCGCCTCCGCTCTGCTCTCGGCCCTGGTCGTGGCCGGCCTGCCCACCGACGCCTTTGCCTTTCACGGTTTTCTGCCGCCCAAGGCCGGCGCGCGGCTCAATGCACTCAAGGCGCTCAGCGATTCACGTGAAACCATGATCTTTTACGAAAGCCCGCGCCGGCTCGACGACAGCCTGGCCGCCATGGCCGAGGTCTTTGGTGACCGCCAGGCCGCCGTGGCGCTGGAGCTGACCAAGCGCTTCGAGCGCGTCCATCGCGGCACCCTGGCCGACCTCGCCGCCACCTTTGCCGGCACCGAAACCAAGGGCGAGGCGGTGGTCGTGGTGGCCGGTGCCGCCGCGCCGGCCGCCCCCGATGCGGCCGACTGGCAGGCCGCGCTGCTGGCCGCCATGGGTGAGCAGCCGCTGCGCGCCGCGGTTGATGCCGTCGCCGCGCAATACAAGCTCAAGCGCAAGGATGTCTACGATGCCGCGCTCGCCCTTAAAGCCCGGCAGTAAGGCGCGCATCGCCGCCTATCGCGGCGGCCACCGCGGCGAGGCGCTGGCCGCCTGGTATCTGCGGCTCAAATTCTACCGCATCCTGGCCCGGCGCTACAAAACCCCTTTGGGGGAAATCGACCTGATCGCCGAGCACTGGGGCGCGATTGTCTTTGTCGAGGTCAAGGCCCGCGCCCGCGCCGACAGCCTGCTGCAGACGCTCGAATCGATCAACCGGGGCCGCATTGTCCGGGCGGCCGACTACTGGCTGGCGCGCCACCCCCGTCTGGCCGGCCGCGACCGGCGCTTCGACGTGATTTTCCTTGCACCGCGGCAATGGCCGCGCCATGTGGTCAATGCGTTTGATGCCGCCCCCTGATCGTTCGGGTCGGCGCGCCTCGAACGCCGTGCAAGACAGCGCCCATGGGGCCGATCGAGAGGCAATAGTGACAAAAAAACTCAACGTCGCGGTCCAGATGGACCATGTCGCCACCATCAACCCCAATGGCGATTCTACTTTCGCCCTGATGCTCGAGGCGCAGGCGCGCGGCCACAAGCTGCTGCACTACACCCCCGACACCCTGGCGCTGCGCGACAATGTGGTGAGCGCGCTGGCGGCTCCGATCGAGGTCTTCGACAAACCCAGGGGCGAGCACTTCACCTTGGGCGAGGCCAGCCGCGTGGATCTGTCCAGCCAGGACGTGATCCACATGCGCCAGGATCCGCCCTTCGACATGAACTATATCACCCTCACCCACATGCTCGAGCGGCTGCACCCCAAGACGCTGGTGGTCAATCCGCCCGCCGCCGTGCGCAACGCGCCCGAAAAGATCCTCGTCACCGAATTCCCCGAACTGATGCCACCCACCTTGGTGTCGCGCGACCGTGCCATGATCCACGCCTTCCGCCGCGAGCATGGCAATATCATCGTCAAGCCGCTCTACGGCAATGGCGGCGCCGGCGTGTTCTTCATCCAGGAGGGTGACCATAACCTCGCCAGTCTTTTGGAACTGTTCGAGGCCAATTACCGCGAACCCTTCATGATCCAGAAATATCTTCCCGACGTGCGCAAGGGCGACAAGCGTATCATCATCATCGATGGCGAGCCGGTGGCCGGGCTCAACCGCATCCCCGCCGATGGCGAGGCGCGTTCCAACATGCATGTCGGCGGTCGGCCGGAACTGAGCGAACTTACGGCGCGGGAAAGGGAAATCTGCGCCACGATCGCTCCCGCTCTCAAAGCGCGGGAAATGATCTTTGTCGGCATCGACGTCATCGGCGACTATCTCACCGAAATCAACGTCACCTCCCCCACCGGCATCCGCGAGATCAAGCGCTTCGGCGGCCCCGACATTGCCGTGCTGATCTGGGACGCCATCGAAAAGCGTCGCGCCTGATGGCGCTGCTGGTCGGGCTGGTCCTGGCGGCCCTGTCCTGGTTCCTGTTCCGCCGCTGGCGCCGCAGCCAGCCGGCCAGCCAGACGCTGACCCTGCCCTATTGGCGCAACTCCGCCATCATGACCGGCGCTTACCTGCTGGTCATCCTGCTCGGCGCCGGCATTACCCGCATCATGGTCGGCTTCAACCGGTCCGGCTGGGCCGATCTGGTCATGGTGGGCTTCTTTGGCGTCTGGGTGCTCTATGGCGCGCTCTGGCTGGTCCGCTTCCTGCCCACCACCCGGCCAAGACCGGCCTGGCTCGGCCGCTCGCGCGGCTGGTTCGACGCCCTGGCCCTGCTCGCCTTGGCCGGTCTGGCGACGCTTGCGCGACTGCTCTAGCGCCCGGCAAGCAGCGCCGGCAGGTCGGCAATGCTGTCGACGATGATATCGGCCAGACCCGCCAGTTCAGCGCGGCTGCTATTGCCCGACAGCACGCCGATGGCGAGGCCAGCCCCGGCGGCATGGGCCATGTCGAGGTCATGGCTGTTGTCGCCCACCATGGCGATGGCGCTGGCCGGCAGGCCCGTGCGGGCGGCAAACAGCGCCAGCTGGTCCGGCCAGGGCTTGGGCCGGGCCACGCAATCATAGCCGATGATGCTGGCAAAGTGCGCGCTCACCCCCAGTGCCTCGGCGGTGGCCCGGGCGCCGGCCACCGAATCATTGGTGGCGATGCCCAGCAGCAGGCCGCGTTCTCCCAGCGCTGTCAGCGTCTGCTGCAAGGGACCAATGCCCACGGCCCGGCGGCTGCCCTCGCGGACGGCGACCGCATCATAGGCGGCGATACGGGCGGCCCGCTCGGACCCGTCCAAGGCCGGGTGCCAGAGATCGACGAGGTCCTCGATCGTGCCGGCCGCCACCACCGAGCCGCCGACGAATTTCTGCTGGCTCCAGTCATAGCCGCCCTGCCCGATCAGCGTGCGTGCGGCGCTTTCATCCCCGCCGCTGGCCTGATGGGCCAGAGCGGTGATGATGCCGAACCAGGTCTGGTTGAAATCGATCAGCGTCCCGTCCTTGTCAAACAGGATGCCGCGAATTTCGCCGGTGTCGCGCATCATGGGGCTCCGTGTGACCAGGCGCGACCCTAGGAGGGCCGGCCGGCACTGGCAAGGTTGGCCGCGTGTCGCAAATGCCGTAGAAGGGAGAAAACCGGAGCAGCGTCATGCCCACCACGACCTTCCTGGCCGCCTTCGCCACCCTGTTTGCCACTGTGGGCGTGGCCGATATCGCCTTCATCTTTGCCGCGCTGACCAAGCACAATACCGCCAAGCAGCGCCTTGCCTTCGCCACCCGCGGCGTCATCATTGCCGGCGTCATCCTGCTGCTGTTCGCCGTGCTGGGAAACGCCATTCTGGGGGTTTTCGGCATCACCATTCCGGCTCTGCGCACCGCCGGCGGCCTGCTGCTCTTCCTGATCGCCATCGACATGGTGTTTGCCCGCCATTCCGGCGGCACCGACATCACCGACGAGGAAGAGGTCGAGGCGCGCTCGCGCGACGACATTGCCGTTTTCCCGCTGGCCATGCCGCTGCTGGCCGGACCGGGCGCCATCAGCGCGGTGATCCTGCTGAGCACCGGCACGCGCTCGCCCGCCGAATTCTGGGCCGTGCTGGCCGCGGTGGTGGTGATTCTGTTCCTGGCCTGGCTGACGCTGCTGCTGGCCATTCCCATCCAGCGCCTGCTCGGGGTCACCGGCTTGGCCGTGGTGTCCCGCGTCGTCGGCATCCTGCTGGCGGCCCTGGCCGTGCAGTTCGTCTTTGACGGTATCAAGTCGAGCGCGCTGTTTGGCGCCTGAGGCGGCCGGGTCGGCAGCGTTAAGCAAGTCTTAACGCCGTCATTGACCGGCCGGGCCGATCGGTTCACATCAGGGACCTGCCGCAACGCAAGGTGCCTTCATGCGGATCGCCGTCGTCCTGACCCTGTTGATTCTGGCGCTCTGCGCTGCCAATGCCGGCTCGGTGGCGGCCCCGCGCTCGGAAATCCTGCTGCCGCCGACGAGCAGCGGCGCCTGAATCAGCCATGCCGGCCCGGCCCCGGTCAGCAAAAAGGGCGATCGACCCCGTCGACCGCCCCACCTCATACACAAGCTACTTCTTGGCCGAATTGCCGGCGCTGCCTGAACCCAGACCCGTGACCTGCTTGACGGCAGCCACCTTGTCCTTCTTCGGCTTCTTGGCTTCCTTGTTGCTCTTCATCTGACCCTTGGCCATCGCTCATCTCCTCAGTGCGGGCCACAGGACCCGCATCAATACTGTTTGACGCTAGCCCTGCCCCCCAGCGCTGGCAAGGCCTGCCTTGCCAGCCAGGCTGCGTGCCGGCCTACTTGGCGGCCTGGCAGCGCCCGGTTGGCGCCAGGCTGGCAATGGCGCGCGGATCGCAACCGGTCATCAGGAAGGTCAGCCAGTCATTCTGGTTGCCATAGAACGCGTTGCGGTCGACCTCGCCGCGCACACCGCGCACCACCCCGGTCTGCGTCCACTGCCAGAAGGTCCAGGTGCGATTGCTGTAGCGCTCATGCGGCTCGGCCGCGGTCGAGCGCAGCCAGAAGGCATTGGGGAAATATTCGTTTTCCAGCACCTCGCGGTGGAAGGTCATGTCGGTATAGATGATCGGCAGCTTGCCGGTATGCCGCTCCATGGCTTCAAGCATCACCCGGATCTTCTCCAGCGCATCGGCCCGGCTCGGCTTGGCCTTGCAGCTCGACAGGTGATTCCACTCCAGGTCGAGCACCGGCGGCAGCGCGTCGGGATCGTTCGGCACATTGGCGACGAACCAGGCGGCCTGTTCGGAGGCCAGCGAACACCAGGCCATGAAGTGATAGGCGCCGCGCGGCATGCCGGCCTCGCGCGCCCGCGCCCAGTTGCTGCGGAAATTGGGGTCGATATAATCCTTGCCCTCGGTCGCCTTCATGAAGACGAAGTGGATGCCGGACTGGAAGGCGGCGCGGAAATCGATGTTTTCCTGATAGCGCGCCACGTCGATCCCCTGCACCGGCATGGCGCGGGCGCGGTCGACCCCCGCATGCGGGCGGTTATCGCCCTGGATCGGCCCATAGAGCCCGCCGCCCGAGGAGCAGGCGACCAGAATGCCGGCCAGCAGCGCCCCCAGCACACCCTTTGCGATCGTGACGGACGAGGGAAAAGGTCGGCGGAACTTCATGAGGGCAGCACTCTACGCGGAACAAAAACCTGTCTTTCAATCAACATGTCGCGGTTAATGGAAGCTTAGGTTAACCCTTGTGGCAGCTGCCGTGGTTAACAGGCCATTTTTCGTTCGCTCTACGTTCTTGTTTGCCCAAAGCGGCTTTGCTAGATTTGCCAGCGGGCTCAGAGGGAACAGGCATGGTCACCCGTGTCGCCACCGTTGCATTTGAGGGTATCGAGGCCGTGCCGGTCGACGTCCAGGTGCAGATTGCCCCGGGCCATCCCAATTTCATTCTGGTCGGCCTGCCCGACAAGGCGGTCAAGGAATCGGGCGAGCGGGTGCGTGCGGCGCTGTTCGCGTCCGGCATCGGCCTGCCGCCCAAGCGCATCACCGTCAATCTGGCGCCCGCCGACCTGCCCAAGGAGGGCAGCCATTACGACCTGCCCATTGCCCTGGGGGTCATGGCGGCCATCGGCGCCATTCCCCAGGATGCGCTCGATGGCTATCTGGCGCTGGGCGAACTGGGGCTGGACGGGCGGCTGGCCCATGTCGGCGGCGTGCTGCCCGCCGCCATTGCCGCCCAGTCCCGCGATCTGGGGCTGATCTGCGCCGCCCCCTCCGGGCCAGAGGCGGCCTGGGCCGGTGAGAACCTCGACATTGTCGCCGCCGAGAGCCTGCTGGCGCTGGCCAACCACCTGACCGGCCACCAGCGCGCGCCCCGCCCGCTGCCGGCCAGGCACGTGCCCGGCGCCGCCCTGCCCGACCTCGGCGAGGTGCGCGGCCAGCTGGTGGCGCGACGGGCGCTCGAAGTCGCCGCAGCCGGGGGCCACAACCTGCTGATGATCGGCCCGCCCGGCGCCGGCAAGTCCATGCTGGCGGCACGCCTCCCCTCCATCCTGCCGCCGCTCAATCCGCGCGAACTGCTCGATGTCTCGATGATCCAGTCGATTGCCGGCGAACTGGTCGGCGGGGCGATTTCCGACCGCCGGCCGTTCCGCGCCCCGCATCACTCCGCCTCCATGGCCGCCCTGGTGGGCGGCGGGCTCAGGGTTCGCCCCGGCGAGGTCAGCCTGGCCCATAATGGCGTGCTCTTCCTCGATGAACTGCCCGAATTCGCCCCCGGCGTGCTCGACAGCCTGCGCCAGCCGCTCGAATCGGGAGAAACCGTGATTGCCCGGGCCAATGCCCGCATATCCTATCCCAGCCGCGTGCAGCTGATCGCCGCCATGAACCCCTGCAAATGCGGCCTGGCCGGCACGCCCGGCCACACCTGCCGCCGCGGCGCCGCCTGCGCCCACGATTACCAGGCCCGCGTTTCCGGCCCCTTCCTCGATCGCATCGATATCCGCATCGACGTGCCCGCGGTTACGGCGGCCGACATGATCGCGCCGGCAGCAGCCAGCGAAAGCTCCGCTTCCGTCGCCGGGCGGGTGGCTGCCGCGCGCGACCGGCAGCGCCAGCGCTTCCTCGAGCACGGCGCCACTGCCCTGCATACCAATGCCGCTGCCGGCCCCAGCCTGATCGAGGAACTGGTCAATCCGGACCGCGAAAGCCAGGCGCTGCTGCTGCAGGCCGCCGAACGCTTCAACCTCTCCGCCCGCGCCTATCACCGCGTGCTCAAGGTGGCGCGCACCCTGGCCGACCTGGCCGGGAGCGACCGCGTGGGCCGCCCGCATATCGCCGAGGCGCTGAGCTACCGGCTCAATCTGGGGCCGGCATGAGCCGGTCGGGGCCGGCGGCCGCCTGTGCACAGGCTGTGCATAACTGTTTCACGTGAATCGGTCTCAGCGCAGGCTGTCATAGCCGCCCGGCACGCCCTTGGGAGAGAGCACCACCTGCCAGAGGCTGATCTGCCGCGCCCGGAACGAGGCGGCAAAGACGTTGAGATAATAGCGCCACATCCGGTAGAAGCGCTGGTCATAGCGGTTGGCCAATTGCGGCCAGGCCGCCTCGAAACGCGCCAGCCAGGCCATCAGCGTGGTGTCGTAATCGGCGCCGAAATTGTGCCAGTCCTCCATCACGAACAGCCCCTCTATGGCGCGCCCGATCTGCGCGACCGAGGGCAGCATGCCATTGGGGAAGATGTATTTTTCGCTCCAGGGGTCGCCATGCGTGGTGCTGGCATGGCCGCCGATGGTGTGCAGCAGCATCAGCCCGTCCGGCACCAGCAGGCTGGCTGCCTTCTCGAAATAGGCCCGGTAATTCTTGTAGCCGACATGCTCGAACATGCCGATCGAGATGATGCGGTCGAAGCTGCCGTCGAGCGCCTGGTAGTCGAGCAGCCGCGTTTCCACCGGCAGATGCGCCATGCGGGCATTGGCCAGCGCCGCCTGCTCCTTGCTGACGGTGACGCCGACGCCGGAGACTCCATAGCGCTCGGCGGCAAATTGCAGGAAGCCGCCCCAACCCGAACCGATATCGAGGATGCGCATGCCGGGCTCGAGGCCCACCTTGCGGCAGATCAGGTCGAGCTTGGCCTCCTGCGCCGCGTCCAGGTCGCTGGCATCCTTCCAGTAGCCGCAGGAATAGATCATGCGGCGGTCCAGCATGGCCGCGTAGAGGTCATTGCCGATGTCATAGTGTTTCTCGGCCACCTCGGTGACGCGCCGCCGCTGCAGGTTGAGCAGCTTGCCCCGCGCCAGGCTCCACATCACCGCCAGATCCTTGGGAAAGGCCTTCTGCACATCGGCCCTGATCAGCCGGAACAGACACTGGTCGAGCGCTGCGGCATCCCACCAGCCATCCATATAGGCCTCGCCCAGCCCCAGCGTGCCGTCGCGCAGTACCCGGCCCCACAGGGCCTCATTGTGGATCTGCGGATCGGCGGGATCGGGGCCGTTGGGCACGAGCCCCGTCCGCTCGAGCTGACTGATGACAAAACGCTTGGCAGATTCTGACATGGCAATGGCAATGAATGGTTGAACAGCTCGGCAATTCGACGCAATGACTGGCAGACAGCAATGGCCCAAGCCTAACGCCGGACAACGCGCGCAATCAAGCCCCTGCGCAGACCGCGTTGACGCCGCCGCCCGGCTTGCCGGCTGATATATGAAGGATGCTATGCGGCGCTCTGGCGAACTGGTGCAGTGGAACAACAAGGGTGGCTTCGGCTTCGTGCGCGATGCTGCCGGCAACGACTTCTATGTCCATATTTCCAAGCTGGCCGAGGGCCAGTCGCGCCCGCGCATCGGCGACCTGCTATCCTATGACATTGCCACCGGCCGCAATGGCCGCCCGGCGGCGATCAATGTGGCGGTGGCCACCGCCGCGCCGCCGACCGAGCGCAGCATGGCCGATATCAAGCGGCCGTCCGGTGCGGTGTCGCGCTACAAGGTTGGCTTGCGCACCGCCGCCGCCACCATGATGACGCTGCTGATCCTGCTGGCCATCGGCACCCACCGCGTGCCGGTCTGGCTGGGCGGCACCTATGCCCTGATGGGCGCCGCCTCGGCTTTGCTCTATCGCTTCGACAAGTTTTACGCGCTCAGCGGTCGCTGGCGCGTCAGCGAGCTCAACCTGCATGTCGTCGATTTCTGCTTCGGTATTATCGGCGGCCTGGCGGCCCAGGAAGTCTATCGCCACAAGACGGTCAAACCGCGCTTTGTCGCCACCACCTGGGCCATCGCCCTCGTCCATGTCATTGGTCTGGCGGCGCTGGCCCTGGGCTGGGTCAGCGTCGCCCTGCCATAGCGGCCTAGTGGAACTGCGCCGTTTCGGTGCTTTCACTCATGGCAGTGGTCGCACTCCGGCCTTCGCTGACGGCCATCGCGACGGCGTCGAAATAGCTGGTGCCCACCTCGCGCTGGTGCCGCACGGCGGAAAAACCGTGCTTTTCGGCAGCAAACTCGGCCTGTTGCAGCCGGCTGTAGCCGGCCATGCCTTCGGCCTTGTAGGCCCGGGCCAGCTCGAACGTGGTCAGGCTCAGATTGTGGAAGCCCGCCAGCGTGATGAACTGGTATTTGTAACCCATCGCCGCAATCTCGCGCTGGAACGAGGCCATCGCCGCCTCGTCCATATGCTTGGCCCAGTTGAAGCTGGGCGAGCAGTTATAGGCCAGCATCTGCTCGGGATGTACCTTGCGCACCGCCTCGGCAAACTTGCGCGCTTCGGCCAGGTCCGGCTTTGAGGTCTCGCACCAGATCAGGTCGGCATAGGGCGCATAGGCAATTCCCCGGGCGATGGCCGCATCGATGCCGCCCTTGAGCTTGTAGAAGCCCTCCGGCGTGCGCTCGTCGGTGACGAAGGGCGCGTCATAGGGGTCGATGTCGGAGGTGATCAGCCGGGCCGCCTCGGCATCGGTGCGCGCCATGATCAGCGTCGGCACGCCCATCACATCGGCCGCCAGCCGCGCCGCATTGAGCGTGCGGATGAACTGGCTGGTCGGCACCAGGACCTTGCCGCCCAGATGGCCGCATTTCTTCTCGCTGGCCAGCTGGTCCTCGAAATGCACCGCCGCGGCGCCCGCCTCGATCATCGCCTTCATCAGCTCGAAGGCATTGAGCGCGCCGCCAAAGCCGGCTTCGGCATCGGCAATGATCGGCACGAAGAAGTCGAGATCGGTGGTGGCCACGCCCTCGGCCTGTTCCATGGTCTGGATCTGGTCGGCGCGCTGCAGCGCCTTGTTGATGCGCTTGACCACGCTGGGCACGCTGTCGACCGGATATAGGCTCTGGTCGGGATACATATTGCCCGAACTATTGGCGTCGGCCGCCACCTGCCAGCCGGAAAGGTAGATGGCCTTGAGCCCTGCCTTGACCTGCTGCACTGCCTGGTTGCCGGTAAAGGTCCCCAGTGTCGGCACGAAATCCTCGCTTCTGAGCAGCTCCCAGAGCCGCTGCGCCCCGTTCTCGGCCAGCGTGTGCCGGATCGGCAGCGAGCCGGCCAGCCGGGTCACGTCCGCCGGACCATAGCTCCGTTCGATCAGGCGCCAGCGATCGGGCGCATAATCGGGGGTGGGGAAGGCATGGGGCAGTGTTGGCTTGTCGAGCATGTCGGTTCTCCTCGGTTTGGACATGGCTCCGCCGATCCGGTGGGCCGGCGGTGTTGCTGATTCACGTGGAACAAGGGGTCAGGCGGGTCTCATCCTGAGCGCGTCGACGGACAAGGGCGCGGCAGATCGTGTCACGCCCTCGTGGACGACAGGCCTCACCATGAGCGTTGCAGATAGCCGGCTGCTAGCCGGCCACCCGCCTGCTGAAGGTGGCGGCGATCAGCCCCTCGCCGGAAAACAGCATGCTGCTGCCTTCGGCGCCGACCAGCGAAAACTGGTGCCGGCCGATCTTGTTGGCAATGGCATAGCCCTGCGCGGCCAGGTCCCGCGCCTTGAACTGGGCCATGGCCGCACTGGCCGTGGGGGCGATGATGGTCAGGTATTCTTCGCGTTCGCTGCTGGCTGGGCTCATCCTAAAGTCTCCTCCGCTGTTGCTGTAAATATTTGACAAGCGGCAGTGATATGCAAGAAATAAGCGCCACAGGCCCAGTAAAGCTGTAAATCGCCGCACAAGATGGCCGATGGATCTGTAAAGCCTGTAAAGAATGGCGAGGAGGCCAGCGTGATCAACAGTCCGGACAGTCAGATTGGCGGCGCCATCAAGCGGCTGCGCCGCGCCCGTCACCTGGCCCAGGCCGACCTGGCGGCAGGGCTGGGCATTTCGGCCAGCTATCTCAACCTGATCGAGCACAATCGCCGCAAGGTCACCGTGCCGCTGCTGTTTGCCATTGCCGGCTATTTCGGCGTCGAGCCGGGCGAGCTGGTCGACAGCGACGAGGGCAGGCTGCTCGGTGACCTGATGGAGGCATTCGGCGATGACCTCTTCGCCGACAGCGACGTGACCAATCTCGATATCCGCGACCTGGTCCAGGCCAATCCGGCCGCCGCCCGCGCCATGCTCCGGCTCTATGACCGCTACCGTCTGGTGGCGCGCACCGGCCCGGCGCCGGTGGTGGCGGGCGCCGCCGAGCCCTTTCACCTGGCCACCGACGCCATTTCCGATTTCCTGCAGGAGCATGCCAACCACTTCCCGGCGCTCGAGGCTGCGGCCGAGCGCATTCGCGCCGATATTGACCGCGCCGCCGACAGTCTCGAGCTCGGCCTGCGCAGCTATCTGCTCAATGTCTTTGGTATCGAGCAGAGCCTGGCTTCGCTGCCGCATGGCATTGCCCGTCAGTTCGACCCGCAGCGCAACCATCTGCTGATCTCCGACATCCTGCCCGCCGAATCGGGCCTGTTCCTGACCGCCCACCATCTGGGCCAGTTGGCCGCCAGTGCCGAGATCGAGGCGATCATTGTCGGCGCCGACCTGCCCGAGGGCGACGCCCCGGCTTTGGCGCGCAATGTGCTGGCTGCCTACTTTGCCGCGGCTTTGCTGATGCCCTATGCCCCCTTCCTGCGCGCCTGCCGCGACTACCGCTATGATATCGAACGCATCGGCCGCCGTTTCGGCGCCAGCTTCGAGCAGGTCTGCCACCGCATGACCACGCTGCAGCGCCCCGGCGCCACCGGCATTCCCCTGCATCTGGTGCGCACCGACATTGCCGGCAATATCTCCAAACGCTTCTCGCTGTCGGGCATTCACATCCCGCGCCATTCCGGCGCCTGCCCGCGTTGGAACATCTATTCGGCCTTTCTCGCCCCCGAGCGCATCAACCTGCAATTAAGCCAGATGCCCGATGGCCAGCGCTATTTCTGCATTGCCCGCACCATCGTCAAAGGCGACCACCGCTACAATGCGCCGCGCCGCTACATGTCGATCGGCCTGGGCTGTGCCATCCAGCACGCCAGGGAAATGATCTATGCCGATGGCATGGATCTGGCCGGCGACAGCCAGCTGGTGCCCATCGGCGTGGGCTGCCGCATCTGCCCGCGTCTGCAATGTGGCCAGCGGGCCCATCCCCCCGCCGATCACCGCTTCGAACTCGATGCCAATGTCCGGCCGGAAAGCCTCTACGGCCGCATGGCCTAGACGTTGACAGTTCGGTAAAAGACGAATTATCTTTCGGATATTTCGGCTTAATACGAACTATGGAGATTGAGATGGCGCAGGCACAGCAAAAGCCCCATGCTATCAACGGTTTCGGCCATTTCGACATTGCCGGCCCCGAGCTCGAACCGCTGCAGCGCTTCTACACCGCGCTGTTTGGCTGGGATGTCACGCCACGGGGGCCGGGCTATGCCATGGTGGCCACACCACCCGGCGGCCCCGATGGCGCCCTTGTCGAAACCCCCGCCGCATCGCTGGTCTTTGGCGTGGTTGTGGCCGACCTGCCGGCTGCCCTTGAGCTGGCCGAGCAACAGGGCGGACAGGTCGTGTTGCCCGCGACCGACAATGGCTGGGTGAAGAAGGCCCGCATCGCCGATCCTGCCGGCAATGTCCTGACCCTGATCCAGGCGTGAGCGAGATCGATCTCGATGCCGTGCTGCGGGCGCTTTCGCATCCTGATCGAAGGCTGTTCCTGCGCGCCTGCCGGGACCGGCCGCGCGCCGCCGGCGAACTGGCCGACCTGTCCAGCCTGGCGGTAGCCACCGTATCCGAGCATCTGCGCGTGCTGCGCACCGCTGGCCTGCTGCTGCTCGACAAGCAGGGGCGAAACTGGTTCTACCGCACCGATCCGGCCGTGCTCAAGGCGGCCCGGCGTGCGCTCAAGAGCATCCTTTCGGATTGACCCCCGGCCGGTTGCCTAGCGCCCCTGCTCGCCATTGCTGGGCCAGTCATGCTGCCAGCTGTCGCGCCATTCCTTTTCCAGCACCGCGCGGCGCTTGCCATAGCGCGCATCGGTCACGGTCAGCGCGACGATGCGGTCGGTGCGGAAATTGCGGAAGGCCTGGCGCAGGCAGCACCAGGCGGCAATGGTCTGCTTGCCCTCGTAATAGGCCAGCTGCACCGGCCAGATCACCCGCTCGCTGGGCGTGCCGGCCTCGTCCTGATAGGATATCTGCAGCGCCTTTTCCGTGCGCATGGCCTGGCGCACCTGGCCCAGAATCGGCATCGGGCGTCGTGAATTGGCGCTCCATACCGCCACCGGCCAGAGCCCCGTATCATTGATGCGGTCGCGCAAATCCTCGGGCGAGGCCGTGGCGATCTTGGCCAGGGCGTTCTGCGCGGCGGCACCCAGCCCGTCATCGGGCTGTGCCCCTACCCAGCGCGCGCCCAGCACCAAAGCTTCGAGCTCCTCGGGGGTGAACATCAGCGGCGGCAGGAAGAATCCGGGCTTCAGCATATAGCCGACCCCCGCCTCGCCATCGATCGGCGCGCCCAGCCCGATAAGCGTCTGCACGTCGCGATAAAGCGTGCGCACCGACACGCCCTGCTCTTCGGCCAGGCTTGCCGCCGTGACCGGCCGTCGATGACGGCGCAACGCGTCCATGACGGCAAACAGGCGCTCGGTCTTGTCCATGTTTCGTTCTCCCCAGAGCGCCTTGAATGCCAGATTTCTCTGCGACGGCCAAGCGCCTGCCCCGCCGGGGAGGCGCCTGGAGGTTCAGGATATCTGTCCATGGAAGGCACGGATGTCATGCGCCATTGCCTCGGGCACTTCGAGCGCCGGAAAATGCCCGCCCTGGTCGAGTACCGTCCAGCGCACGATATTGCGCAGATGCCGTTCCCCCCAGGCGCGCGGCGCCGGATTGTCGGCCGGCGGCACCAGTACGGCATGCGGCACGCTGTGTTCGGGCGCCCTCTGGGTCAGCTCGCTATCGGCAAAGGCCTCCTTGTAGAGCCGCACCGAACTGCCAATGGTTTGGGTGAACCAGTAGACCGACAGGATCGTCGCCAGGTCTTCGAACTCGAAGGCATTGGCAATGTCCCCGCCATCATCGCTCCAGCTGCGATATTTCTCGAGGATCCAGGCGGCCAGCCCGGCCGGGGAATCATTGAGCCCCACGGCAAGCGTCGCCGGCTTGGTGCCCTGGATCATGGCATAAGCGCTCTCGGCAAAGGTCCAGTAATCGACCTTGCCGAAATAGGCCTGTTCTTCGGGAGTCGGCTCGTCCGGGCGAGCAAAGCCCGAATAGACATTGACGTAATGCGCCCCGATCAGCCGCTGCGGAAAGTCGCGCACCAGCGCCATTTCCGTGCCGCCGCCCATATCCGAACCGGATATGAGGAATTTATCATAGCCGAGCCGCGTCATCAGTTCGGCCCAGAGCGGCGCCACGGCGCTGAGATTCATGCCGGGCCGGGTTGGCTGGCCCGAAAAGCCATAGCCGGGCAGCGAGGGAATGACGACATCGAAGGCCACGCCATCCACCGGCTCGGTCAGCAGCGGCACCAGCGGCAGCAGCTCGACGAAATTGGACGGCCAGCCATTGGTGAGCAGGATCGGCACATTGGTCTGGCCGCGGCCGCGCACATGTACGAAATGCACCGTCTCGCCATCGATCTCCTCGATGAAATGGGCAAAACTGTTGAGCCGGGCCTCGGCGGCCCGCCAATCGTACTCATTGCCCCAATAGGCGATGAAACGGCGCAGGAAGCCGTCCTCAATGCCATAATCCCAGCCGACGCCTTCCAGGCTCTTCGGGAAACGCGTTGCGGCAAGACGGGCTTTGAGGTCGGCAATCTCGGCGTCGGGGATAGCGATGGTAAAGTTCTGCATGGGCGTTCTCCAGGGATCACTGGAGAAACCCTGCGCCAGCGCCCTGACAGGGCGTGGCAGCAGCGGTGGCGGTCGGCGTGCTAGGCGATTTCGATCTCGCACCAGTGGCTATAGGGCCGCTCTGGCGAATAGATCACATGGGGGAAGTGCGGATTGTGCACCGCATCGGCAAAGGCCTGGTCTTCGAGGCAGAAGCCGGCGTGCTTCTTGTAGCTCTTGCCGCCCAGGCCCAGCACCGGAATGTCGGTCCAGACGCCGTTATAGACCTGCACGCCCGGCCGGTCGCTCCACAGCTTGAGCGTCAGGGCCTGGTCCGGGCCCACCACGGTGGCAATCGGATCGGTCAGCTTGCGGCCGGTGTCGAGCACCAGGCCCATGTCATAATCCACCGGGTGGCCGGCAGTGTCGCGCATGGTCCGCGCCCGGCGCAGGTCATAGATGGTGCCGCGCGACGGCAATATGGCGCCGGTCGGCGCCAGGTCCGCACCCAGCTCGGTATAGGCGCTTGAATTGATCGCGATGGAATGGTCGAGCACGGTGTCGGTGGTGCCCAGGTTGAAATATTGGTGCTGCACCAGGCTGATCGGGGTGGCCGTGTCGGTGGTGGCCGCCAGCTCGAGCCGAAGCGTATTGCCTTTGAGGCAATAGGTGGCCGAGAAATTGACATTGCCCGGATAGCCCATGGCGCCGTCGGGCGAGAAATGCGTGAACCGCACGGCATTATTGGCCTCGTCGGCCTGACCCGTCCACACCTGGCGTCCAAGACCTTCCGTGCCGCCATGCAGCTGCAGGTCCCCCGCATTGGCCGGCAGGCGATAGGTCATGCCGTTGAGATCAAAGGCCGCGCCCTTGATGCGGTTGGCGACGCGCCCGGCCAGCGCGCCGAAATGCGGGCTATGTTCGACATAGGCGTCAAGGCTATCAAATCCCAGAACCACGGTGCGTTCGCCGCCCGCTACCGGCACGCGCCAGTCGCGCACCGCCACGCCATAGCCGATCACCTCGACGCTGACGCCGGTATCGCTGACCAGACAAAACTGGTCTACCCGCTTGTCGTCCTGCGTGCCGAAAGTTGAAACCGCTATGGCCATGGTCTGCTCCCCCATCAATTGGCGCAAAGCTGTAGCCTGCTTTTCTGTCCCGCTGCAACGTTGCCCTTGACCTTTTATCGAGCCCTGCCAAAGCTCGCGCTAGACAACCCAGGGAGTTCGCGTGAACGAAATTGGTCTGCAACGCCGCGCTACCGTCCATGATGTGGCCCGCGCCGCCGGCGTCTCGCTGGCCACGGTCGATCGCGTGCTCAACGGTCGTCCCGGCGTGCGCCCGGCCACCGCCGCCAAGGTCGAAGCGGCCATTGCCAGCATCGGTTTCCAGCGCGACCTAGGTGCCTCGCTGCTGGCCCGGGCCCGCGACCTGCGGCTGACCTTCATCATTCCCGACGGCTCCAACGAATTCATGGCCAGCCTCGCCGATGCAGTGGCACGCCGGGCTGGCCCTGCCCTTACCGAGCGCATGCATATCCAGACCCGGCGCGTCCGGGCGCTCGACGGCCATGCCTTGGCGCAAAGCCTTGACGGCCTTGATCCGCGCGACTGCGACTGCGCCATCATCGTCGCCAGCCAGGAGCCGGTCGTGGTTGCCGCCGTTGACGCTGCCAGCCGGCGCGGCGTGGTGGTGATGACCCTGGTGTCCGACCTCCCCGGCACGCTGCGCCGCCATTTCATCGGCATCGACAATATTGCCGCCGGCCGCACCGCGGCGGCCCTGCTCGGCCGCTTCCTGCCCCAGGGCGGCACGATTGCCGTTATCGCCGGCTCGCTGCACCTGCGCGATCACGCCGATCGCCTCGCCGGCTTTGCGGCGGCGCTGGCGGAAAAATTTCCCGCCATCACCCTGATCGGCCCCATCGAGGGCCATGACGAGCGCCGCGAGACCGAGGCCCGGGTCAGCGACCTGCTGACCCGCCATCCCGATCTCGGCGGCCTCTACAATCTGGGCGCCGGCAATGGCGGCCTCGTCACCGCCGTTGAGGCCTCCGGCCGCGCCGGGCGCCTGCGCGTCATCGCCCATGAACTGACCGAGCCGACGCGACGCGGCCTGCAATCGGGCGCCATCGACGTGGTGCTGGACCAGAATCCGGAGGGCGAAATCCGCGCGGCTTTGGCGGCAGCGCGGACCCTGGCTTTGGGCGGCCAGGGCAGCGTCACGGCCGACCCCATTGAAATCGGTATTTTCCTGCGCGACAATCTGCGCTAGTAACAGCGCCAATCAAGCAAACTGGCGGGCCCGAAAATCGGGCTGGGAGGACGTTCATATGTACTTGTTGCCCAAGTCTGAGGTACGTGCCTCATGACCTATCTCGGCATTGATATCGGCACGTCCGGGGTCAAGGCTTTGCTCATCGACGAGCATGGCCGCGCCTTGGGCGAAGCCACCGCCGCCGCGGTCGAACCCGTCCGTCCCCATCCCGGCTGGTCCGAGCAGAACCCCGCCGACTGGTGGACGGCGACCCTGGCGGCGGTGGACAAGCTGTCCAAATCCCATCCAGCCGAGCTGGCGGCGGTGCGCGGCATTGGCCTGTCCGGCCACATGCATGGCGCCACCCTGCTCGACAGCAATGACGAGGTCCTCCGCCCCTGCATCCTGTGGAATGACGGCCGCTCGGCCGCCGAGTGCACGGAAATGGAGGCTGCGCTTCCCTCGCTGCGGGCTCTGGCCGGCAATATCGCCATGCCCGGCTTTACCGCGCCCAAGATCGCCTGGGTGCGCAAGCATGAGCCACAGATCTTTGATCGGATCGCCAAGGTGCTGCTGCCCAAGGCCTATATCCGCCTGTTGCTGACCGGCGATCATGTCGAGGACATGAGTGATGCCGCCGGCACGCTGTGGCTCGATGTCGGCAAGCGCGACTGGTCCGACGACCTGCTGGCGGTGACCGGCCTCAATCGCAGCCACATGCCCCGCCTGGTCGAAGGCTCCGATCCCTCGGGCACGATCAAGCGCGAATTCGCCCAGCGCTGGGGCATGGATGCCAATGTGGTGGTTGCCGGCGGTGCCGGCGACAATGCTGCCGCCGCCTGTGGCATCGGCGCCATCCGTCCCGGCGAGGGCTTTGTCTCGCTCGGTACCTCGGGCGTGCTCTTTGTCTCCAATGACCGGTTCCGCCCCAATACCGAAGGCGCCGTGCATGCCTTCTGCCACGCCGTACCCGAGACCTGGCACCAGATGGGGGTGATCCTGTCGGCCACCGATTCGCTGAACTGGCTGAGCAAGATCACCGGGCAGCAACAGGCCGCGCTGTCGGGCGCCGCCGAGGCCCAGTTCACCGGCCCGGGCGAGGAAATCTTCCTGCCCTATCTGTCCGGTGAGCGCACGCCGCACAACAATGCTGGCGCCCGCGGCAGCTTTGTCGGGCTCAGCCACCTCTCCGATCCGGCCCGGCTCGCCCAGGCGGTGATGGAGGGCGTGACCTTTGCCTTCCGCGACAGCCAGCGCGTGCTGGCCGATGCCGGCACGAAAATCGATCGCCTGCTGGCGGTGGGCGGCGGCTCCAAGTCGCCGCTGTGGCTGCGCATGATCGCCACCAATCTCGACATGGAAATTGCTTTGCCCGAGGACGGCGATTTCGGTGGCGCGCTCGGCGCCGCCCGGCTCGGCCTCTGTGCCGCCGAGGGCGCCAGCCCCGCCAGTGTCATGACCATGCCGGCAATCAAGACCGTCATTACCCCGGACAGAACCCTGTCCGCTGCCTATGCCGACCAATATGCGCGCTATCGCGCACTCTACCCCGCCATCGAGGAGGCAATTTCGTGAGTGATTTTTTCAAGGGCATCGCGCCGGTCAAGTTCGAGGGCGCCAAGAGCGTCAATCCGCTGGCTTTCCGCCACTACAACAAGGACGAGATTGTGGCGGGCAAGACCATGGAGGAGCATATCCGCCCCGCCATCGCCTATTGGCACACCTTTGCCTATGAGGGCGGCGATCCGTTTGGCGGCCGCACCTTCGATCGTCCCTGGTATGATACCGGCATGGATGGCGCCAAGCTCAAGGCCGAGGTCGCCTTCGAATTCTTCGACCTGCTCGACTCTCCTTTCTTCTGCTTCCACGATGCCGATATCGCCCCCGAAGGCGCGACGCTGGCCGAGAGCAACCGCAATGTGCGCACCATTGGCGAGATCTTTGCCAAGAAGATGGAAACCAGCCGCACCAAGCTGCTCTGGGGCACGGCCAACCTGTTTTCCAACCGCCGCTACATGGCCGGCGCCGCCACCAATCCCGATCCCGAAGTGTTTGCCTATGGCGCCGCCCAGGTGAAGAACGTGCTCGAGCTGACCCATGAACTGGGCGGCGAGAACTATGTGCTCTGGGGCGGTCGCGAGGGCTATGAGACCCTGCTCAATACCAAGATCGGCCACGAGCAGGACCAGATGGCCCGCTTCATCCACTTGGTGGTCGAGCACGCCGAAAAGATCGGCTTTACCGGCCAGATCCTGATCGAGCCCAAGCCGCAGGAACCCAGCAAGCACCAGTATGACTTCGACGTCGCTACGGTCTATGGCTTCCTCAAGAAGTATGATCTCGACACCAAGGTGAAGTGCAATATCGAGGTCGGCCACGCCTTCCTCGCCAACCACTCCTTCGAGCACGAGCTGGCTTTGGCCGCCTCGCTGGGCATGCTGGGTTCGGTCGACGCCAACCGCAACGACATCCAGTCCGGCTGGGATACCGACCAGTTCCCCAATAGCGTTCCCGAGACCACTTTGGCCTTCTACCAGATCCTCAAGAATGGCGGTCTGGGCAAGGGCGGCTTCAACTTCGACGCCCGTGTGCGGCGCCAGTCGCTCGATCCGGCCGACCTGCTGCATGGCCATATCGGCGGCCTCGACGTGCTGGCCCGCTCGCTCAAGGCGGCGGCGGCCATCATCGAAGACGGCAGCTATGACAAGATTGTCGACGCGCGCTATGCCGGCTGGAGCCAGGGTCTGGGCAAGGACATTCTGGGCGGCAAGCTCAGCCTGGCCGATCTGGCCGCCAAGGTGGAAGCCGAGAACATCAACCCGCAGCCAAAGTCCGGCCAGCAGGAATATCTCGAAAACCTGATCAACCGCTTCGTTTGATCGACTGACGCAGGCCCTTCCCTTCTCCCCTTGCGGGAGAAGGTGTCGGCGCAGCCGACGGATGAGGGGTAGCGACCTCCCGCAGGCATTTGTGTGCGTGGAGACAACCCCTCACCCGCCCTTCGGGCACCCTCTCCCTCAAGGGGAGAGGGTCCACCGCTTCGAGGAAACCATGCCCCAGCTTACCAATCCCATCCTGCCCGGCTTCAATCCGGATCCATCCATCCTGCGCGTCGGCGACGATTATTACATCGCCACCTCGACCTTCGAGTGGTTTCCCGGCGTGCAGATCCACCACTCGAGGGATCTGGCCAACTGGGAGCTGGTCACCCGGCCGCTGACCCGCAAGGCCCAGCTCGACATGCGCGGCGATCCCGACAGCTGTGGCGTCTGGGCCCCCTGCCTGACCCATGACGGCGAAAGGTTCTGGCTGGTCTATACCGACGTCAAGCGCAAGGACGGCTCGTTCAAGGACGCCCACAACTTCATCGTCTGGGCCGACCGCATCGAGGGCCCCTGGAGCGACCCGGTCTATACCAATAGCTCGGGCTTTGACCCCAGCCTGTTCCACGATGATGACGGCAAGAAGTGGTTCGTCAACATGATCTGGGACCATCGCGTCCGTCCCCTGCTGTTTGCCGGCATCGCCCTGCAGCAGTTCGATCCCGAGGCCGGCAAGCTGGTCGGGCCGATCAAGAACATCTACCAGGGCACCGATCTCAAGCTGGTCGAGGGTCCCCATCTCTACAAGCGAAACGGCTGGTATTACCTGCTGACCGCCGAGGGCGGCACGGCCTATGACCATGCCGTCACCTTTGCCCGCTCGCGCAATATCGACGGTCCCTACGAGACCCATCCCGACAAGCATATCCTGACCAGCAAGGACGCCCCCTTTGCCGCGTTGCAGCGCGCCGGCCATGGCGACATTGTCGAGACGCCGGCCGGCAAGACCTTCCTCGTCCATCTCGCCGGCCGCCCCACCACCCAGGAACGCCGCTGCGTGCTGGGCCGGGAAACCGCGATCCAGGAAGCCTATTGGGGCGAGGACGACTGGCTCTATGTCAAGAACGGCCCGGTGCCGTCGCTGCACGTCGAGGTGCCCGGCACCCGCGACGAGGAAAAGTACTGGACCGAACAGCGCTATACTTTCGACCAGGGCCTGCCGCTCGACTTCCAGTGGCTGCGTACCCCCGAATCCGAGCGGATCTTTGCGCTGCAGGACAACAAGCTGCGCCTGTTTGGGCGCGAATCCATCGGCTCCTGGTTCGAGCAGGCGCTGGTGGCCCGCCGGCAGACGCATTTTTCCTATGATGCCGAGACAGTGGTGGATTTCACGACCACCGATGAGCGCACCATGGCCGGGCTCACCGCCTATTACAGCCGCTACAACTTTTTCTACCTGGCGGTAACGGCCCATTCGGACGGCCAGCGCGAACTGCTGATCCTGGCGTCGGAAATGAGCTGGCCCGACGGCAAGCTGAATTTCCCGGCCGCGCCGGTACAGATCCCCAATGCGGGCAAGATCCGGCTGGCTCTGACCGTGCGCGGCTCGGCCCTGCAGTTCTTCTATGCCCTGGAGGGCGAGGAACTGCAGCCGATCGGCCCGGTGCTCGATGCCAGCCTGCTCTCGGACGAATGCGGCGGCCACCAGGCCCATGGCAGCTTTACCGGTGCCTTTGTCGGCGTCGCCGCCCAGGATCTTAACGGCACCGCCAGCCCGGCCGACTTCGATTATTTCACCTACCGGCCGGTGCATCACCACAGCGATCGCTACGAAGTCTGACCGGCATCACGTTTTCCTGAACCAGGGGCGACAAGCCTCTGGTTCAGGCCTAGTCTCTCCATTCGCAGACCGCGTTCGCATTCGCGCCGCCCTGTATGAATCCCGGCCGAACCGACGAGCGCCGTCGCAGCGAGAGGGAGGATAGTCATGGCCCATTTTCACGTCATCGCCGGCACCGGCGACAAGCTCGACCTGCCCATCGTCCGCAGCATTACCATCACCGATCTGGGCGATGTGCTGCGCCGCGGCGCCGCCGACTTCTGGGAGCGACCGAGCCACTATGCGATGCTGGCCATCATCTATCCCATTATCGGCATCGTGCTGACCGTGTGGATGAACGGCTATCACACCTGGCCGCTGCTCTATCCGCTGATCGGCGGTTTCGCCCTGATCGGACCCTTTGCCGCCATCGGCCTCTATGAGATATCCCGCCGCCGCGAACTGGGGCTCGACACGTCCTGGCGCCATGCCTTTGGGGTCCTGAAGTCGCCCGCCATCGGCGCCATCATCGCCGTCGCGGCCATGCTGCTGGTGGTCTTCACGCTCTGGCTCACCGCAGCCCAGGCGCTCTATGAAAGCCTCTTCGGCGCCGCCACCCCGCAGACCCTGGCTGGCCTGCTCAACCAGATCCTGAGCGAGCCGGGCGGCATGACCCTGGTGATTGCCGGCACGCTGATGGGCGCCGTCTTCGCGCTGGTGACGCTGTGCACCACCGTCATCGCCTTTCCGCTGCTGCTGGACCGCGATGTCGGGGCCTTCGTGGCGGTCGAGACCTCGTTTCGCGCCGTGCTGAAAAACCCGCTGCCGCTGCTGGCCTGGGGCTTTGTGGTGGGGGCCGGCCTGATGCTGGGTGCGGCGCTGCTGTTTGTCGGTCTGGCCATCATCATCCCGATTTTCGGCCACGCCACCTGGCACCTCTATCGCAAGCTGGTCGAACCCGCCTCGGCGATTCGCGGTCTCTGATCGGACGGGCAAAGCCGGTTTCCCCCGGTTGGAATTTGTTGCCAAAGCCCATATGGTCTCGGCTTCCGCGCCGAGACCTGTTGCTTTGATGGATCAGTCGACAATCGAACCCGCCCAGCCTCCGGCCCTGACGCCGATGATGGCGCAGTTTTTCGAGATCAAGGCGGTCAATCCCGGCTATCTGCTGTTCTATCGCATGGGCGACTTCTACGAGCTGTTCTTCGAGGACGCCGAGATCGCCAGCGCCGCCTTGGGCATCGTGCTGACCAAGCGCGGCAAGCATCTGGGCCAGGACATCCAGATGTGTGGCGTGCCCATCCACGCCGCCAACGATTATCTCAACAAGCTGGTCAAGCTGGGCCATCGCGTCGCCCTCTGCGAGCAGATGGAGGATCCCAGGGAAGCCAAGAAGCGGGGCGCCAAATCGGTGGTGCGTCGCGGCGTCGTGCGGCTGATCACCGCCGGCACCCTGACCGAAGACGAGCACCTCAATGCCCGGGCCTCCAATTTTCTGGCGGCTTTGGCCATGGTGCGGCATGGCGAGACCGATTTCGCCCTCGCCTGGGCCGATGTCTCGACCGGCGAAAGCTTTACCGCCGACCTGTCGGCCGAACAGCTGGCCGACGAGCTGGCCCGCATCGATCCGGCTGAACTGCTGCTGAGCGACGCGACCAGGGCAGCGCTGGTGGAGCGGCATCTGTTTGCCCCCGCCTGGACCGCTATCGCCCATGCGGCGCCAGCCGAGAGCTTTGACAGCGAAATCGCCAGTGCCACGTTGCGCCAGGCCTTTCCCGACGGCGATTTTGACGCCTCCATCCTCTCGCGCGCCAGCCGCTCGGCGCTGGGCGCCATCGTCGCCTATGTGCGCGACAGCCAGAAGGGTGTCGGCATTGCCCTGCGGGCCCCGCGCCGGCAGAGCGCCAACGCCTTTCTGGTCATCGACGCGGCCACCCGCGCCAGCCTCGAACTGCACCAGACCCAGCGCGGCCAGGCCCGCGGCTCGCTGCGCGACGTCATCGACCTGACGGTCACCGCCCCCGGCTCGCGCCTGCTCGCGGCCCGGCTTGCCGCGCCGCTGGCCGACGCCGCCCCGATCAATGAGCGGCTCGATGCCGTGGCCCTGCTGGCCGACGACACCATGCTGACCGGGCGCCTGCGGGCCGAACTCAAGGCCGTGCCCGACCTGGCCCGCGCCTTGACCCGACTGGTGCTCGAGCGCGGCGGGCCGCGCGATCTGGCCGCCATCGGCAAGGCGGTCAGCGCCGCGGCGGCGCTGTCGACCCATCTGACCGGTCTGCCCGAGCGCCCTGCCATCCTCGACCGACTGGCCGGGACCCTGGCTGCCGCGCCGCTGCCGCTGGCCAGCCAGCTGGCGCTGGCGCTCGACGACGAGCTGCCCCTGCTCAGCCGCGATGGCGGCTTTGTCCGCCGCGGCTATGACCAGATGCTGGACGATGAACGGGCATTGGCCAGCCAGACCCGCGACGTCGTGGCCGCCCTGCAGGCAAGGCTGATCGAGGAGACCGATGTCCGCTCGCTCAAGATCCGGCACAATGGCGTGCTGGGCTATTTCGTCGAGGTGCCCGCCGCCCACGGCACCCGTCTGCTCGAGGAGCCGCACCGCCAGAGCTTCATCCACCGCCAGACCATGGCCAATGCCATGCGCTTTACCACCACCGAGCTGGCCGATCTCGAGGGCCGCATCGCCCGGGCGCACGAGGCCGCGCTCGATATCGAGGTCAGGATCTTTGCCAGCCTGCGCTATGAGGTGCTCGGCCGTACCGACGAGCTGCGCGCTTTGGCCGACGCCCTGGCCGAGCTCGACGTTACGGCGGCCCTGGCCCATCTGGCCGCCACCCGCCGCTATACGCGGCCCGAGGTCGACAATTCACTGGCCTTTGCCATAACCGATGGCCGCCATCCGGTGGTCGAGGACATGGTCATGGAACAGGGCCAGAGCTTTGTCGCCAACGACGCCGACCTCTCGGGCGATGACGCCGGCGGCGGTGGCCGGCTCTGGCTGGTGACCGGCCCCAATATGGGCGGCAAGTCCACCTTCCTGCGCCAGAATGCGCTGATCGCCATCCTCGCCCAGATGGGTAGTTTCGTGCCGGCCAGTTCTGCCCATATCGGCGTCATCGACCGCGTCTTCTCGCGCGTCGGCGCCAGTGACGACATCGCCCATGGCCGCTCCACCTTCATGGTCGAAATGGTCGAGACCGCTGCCATCCTCAACCGCGCCACAAGGCGCTCCCTGGTGGTGCTGGACGAAATCGGCCGCGGTACCGCCACCTTTGACGGGCTCTCGATCGCCTGGGCGGCGGTGGAGGCCCTGCACGAAACCACCGGCTGCCGGGCGCTGTTCGCCACCCATTTCCACGAACTGACCAGCCTGGCCAAGACCCTCAGCCGCGTCGCCAATGTCACCATGAAGGTGCGCGAATGGCAGGGCGACGTGGTGTTTCTGCATGAGGTCGGGCCCGGCGCCGCCGACCGCTCCTATGGCATCCAGGTGGCCCGGCTGGCCGGCCTGCCCGAACCGGTGCTGGCCCGCGCCCGCCAGGTGCTGACCGTGCTCGAGCAGCGCTCGGCCGGAACCGCCTCTTCCAGCCAGAAAGCCAGCGTGTTAGATGATTTGCCACTCTTTGCGCACCAACCCTCCCCCGCACCGGCGCAAACCGACCCCGTGCTGACAGCGCTCGATGCGGTTCGCCCCGACGAGATGACCCCCAAACAAGCGATCGAAGCGCTCTACGAACTGAAGAAAATCCGTGATGACGCTCGTCGAAGCTGAAGCCAAGCCGCGAAAATCGCTGTTCGCCCTCAAATCTGCCGAAACGCTGCTCGGCGAATTCGATGCCGCCATTGGCGAGCATGCGCCCAAGTCGACCGCTGCCCGCGCCGCCGTGCTGGCCCATATTCGCCTGACCCTGGCCACCGCGCGCCGTGAGGCCGAGGCCGAACTGCTGGCCAGCGGCAAGGGCCTGCGCTGCGCCCACAACCTGAGCAATGCCCAGGACGAGATCATCACCGCGGTGCACCTGTTTGCCACCCGCCGGGTCTATCCGGTCGACAACCCCTCGGGTGCCGAAACCATCGCCCTCTCGGCCGTCGGCGGCTATGGTCGCGGCACCCTGGCGCCGGGCAGCGACATCGACCTGCTGTTCATCCTGCCCTACAAGCAGACGCCCTGGGGCGAGCAGGTCACCGAATATATCCTCTACATGCTCTGGGACCTTGGCCAGAAGGTCGGCCACGCCGTCCGCTCGGTGGACGAATGCATCCGCATGGCCCGCGCCGACATGACCGTGCGCACCGCCACCCTCGAATCGCGTTTCCTCACCGGCGACAAGACGCTGTTCAACCAGCTGGTGCGGCGCTTTGAAACCGAGATCATGCCGCGCACCGGCCCCGAATTCATTGCCGCCAAGATGGCCGAGCGCGACGAGCGCCACAAGGCCATGGGCAATACCCGCTATGTCGTCGAGCCCAATATCAAGGACGGCAAGGGGGGGTTGCGCGACCTCAATACCCTGTTTTGGATCGGCAAGTATTTCTACCAGGTCAAGACCAGCCACGAACTGGTCGGCAAGGGCGTGCTCAGCGCCGCCGAGAACCGCATCTTCTCGCGTGCCGAGGATTTCCTCTGGGCGGTGCGCTGCCACCTGCATTTCGCCACCGGTCGCTCGGAAGAAAAGCTGACCTTCGACATGCAGCCCGAACTGGCCCGGCGCATGGGCTATGCCCAGCGCATCGGCATGCTGGGTGTCGAGCGCTTCATGAAGCGCTATTTCCTCGTCGCCAAGGATGTCGGCGATCTGACCCGCATCATCTGCGCCAGCCTCGAGTTCAACCACGCCAAGGACATGGATCTGGTCGGGCGCGTGCTGGCCCCGTTCCGGCCCGGTCGCAGCAAGATCCGGGGCGAGACCGACTTCGTGCTCGATACCGGCCGCCTCAACATTGCCGGCCCCGATATCTTCGAAAAGGACCCGGTCAACCTCATCCGCATGTTCCTGGTTGCCGGGCGCGAGCAATTGCTGTTCCACCCCGACGCCATCAAGCACATTTCCCGCTCGCTCGGCCTCATCGACCGCACGCTGCGCGCCAATCCCAAGGCCAATGAGTATTTTCTCACCATCCTGACCGCGCCGCAGTCGGTCGAGCGCATTCTGCGCCAGATGAACGAAAGCGGCGTGCTGGGCAAGTTCGTGCCCGAATTCGGCAAGATCGTCGCACTGATGCAGTTCAACATGTATCACCACTATACGGTGGACGAGCACCTGATCCGCTCGATCGGCGTCATGGCCGACATCGCCAATGGCGGACTGGCCGACCAGCTGCCGCTGACGCACGAACTGCTGCCCCAGCTCAATGACAGCCGCCTGCTCTATGTCGCCCTGTTCCTGCACGACATCGCCAAGGGCCGTCCGGAAGACCATTCCATTGCCGGCGCCCGCATTGCCCGCCGCTTCTGCCCGCGGCTGGGCCTGTCGGCCGCCGAGACCGACACCGTCGCCTGGCTGGTCGAATACCACCTGCTGATGAGCGAGATTGCCCAGGCGCGCGACATCCAGGATCCCGAGACCGCCAAGGCCTTTGCCGATGTGGTGCAGTCGCCCCAGCGCCTGGCCTTGCTGATGATCCTGACCGCCTGCGACATCCGCGCCGTCGGCCCCGGCGTGTGGACCGGCTGGAAGGGCAGCCTGCTGCGCGCGCTGTTCTATGCCACCGAGCCGCTGCTCTCGGGCGGTCACAGCCAGGTCACCCAGTCCGACCGCATCAATCAGGCCCGCCATGACCTGTCCGAGGCGCTCAAGGCCTGGCCCGAGGCCGAGGTGCAGACCTATGTGGCGCGCCACTATGACCATTACTGGCTGCGCGCCGAGCCCGAACTGCAGGTCGAACATGCCCGCATGATTCGCCTGGCCGACAAGACCGACGAACCCTTTGCCGGCTCGATCCGCATCAAGGCCTTCGAGGGCATTACCGAGGTCAGCTTCTACACCCCCGACCATCCCCGCCTGCTCTCGCTGATCGCCGGCGCCTGCACCATGCAGGATGCCTCCATCATCGGGGCGCAGATCTTCTCGACCCGCGACGGCCGCGCCATTGATACGTTCCGCCTGCGCCGCGCCTTCACCTCCGACGAGGACGAAAAGGTCCGTGCCACCCGCATCATCGACACCGTCAAGGCCCTGCTGCAGGGCAAGCGCCATATCCTGATCGACCTGGGCAAGGACAGCCGGCTCAACCGGCGTCTCAAGCCCTTCGCCCTCCCCACCCAGGTCACGGTGTCCAACGCCCTGTCGGAAAAATTCACTGTCATCGAGGTGTCCGGCCTCGACCGCACCGGCCTGCTGCATGCGCTGACCCGGGAAATTGCTGACCTCAACCTGACCATCGGCTCGGCCCATATCGGCACCTATGGCGAAAAGGCCGTCGACGTCTTCTACGTCACCGACCTGACCGGCCAGAAAATCATCAGCAAGCCGCGCCAGCGCAAGATCCACGATGCCCTGATGGCGGTGTTTCACCCCCGGCCGGAGCAGAAGGTGGCCAATGGGTAGCCGATTGCCCACCCGATGAGCCTTTACCGCAATTTTCTCTCGGTGGGCGGGTTGACCCTGCTCTCGCGCCTGGCCGGCTTTGTCCGCGATGCGCTGATGGCGGCCGTGCTGGGCATTGGCCCCACGGCCGATGCCTTCAACGCCGCCTTCCGCTTCCCCAACCTGTTTCGGCGCCTGTTTGCCGAAGGCGCCTTCAACACCGCCTTCGTGCCCATGTTTTCCACGGCGCTGGAAAATGATGGCGCCGACAGCGCCCGCGATCTGGCCGGCCGCATCATGAGCTGGCTGGTGGCGGCAATCCTCCTAGTCACGGTGCTGGCCGAGATCTTCATGCCGCAGCTGATGCTGCTCTTCGTGCCCGGTTTTACCGACGATCCGGCAAAGTTCGAGCTGACCGTGTTCCTGACCCGGCTGATGTTTCCCTATCTGGCCTGCATGTCGCTGATGGCCGCCTATGGCGCCATTCTCAACAGCCTCGACCGCTATTTTGCCGCCGCCTTCGCTCCGGTGCTGCTCAATATCGTCAACATCGCCGTGCTCGTGCCGCTGGCGGTGCTGACGCTGGACAATCCGGCCGACGTGGCCTTCTGGATGGCCATGGCGGCCCTTGCCGGCGGGGTGGCGCAGCTGGCCCTGGTCTATGGCGCCATTCGCCGTTCCGGCTTCCTGCCGCGCTTCTCCTGGCCGCGCTATGATGGCGACGTGCGTCGCTTCTGGATCCTGGCCATTCCCGCCATCCTGGCCGGCGGCATTACCCAGATCAATATCTTCGTGGGCACCATCATCGCCTCGGGCGCCGACGGCGCCATCGCCATCGTCTACAATGCCGACCGGCTCTACCAGCTGCCTTTGGGCATTATCGGCATTGCCATCGGCACCGTATTGCTGCCCGAGCTCAGCCGGCATCTGGGCGCCGGCCGCGAGGTCGAGGCGCGCGCCACCCAGAGCCAGTCGCTGCTGCTCTCCATGCTGTTTTCCCTGCCGGCCGCCGCGGCGCTGGTCGCCATTCCGGTGCCCATCGTCCGCGTGCTGTTTGAACGCGGCGCCTTTGACGCCCTCGCCACCGAACAGGTTGCCGCCACGCTGGTCGGCTTTGCCCTCGGCCTGCCGGCCTTCGTGCTGATCCGGGTGCTGCAGCCGGGCTACTTCTCCCGCCAGGACACTCGGACACCGACGATTTTCGCCGGCCTGTCGGTGGTCGTCAACATCGCCGTCTCGCTGCTGCTGTTTCCCAGCCTGCAGCATGTCGGCATCGCCCTGGCCACTTCCATTTCGGCCTGGATCAATGTCGCCTGCCTCGCTTTTTTTCTGGCGCGGCGCGGCCATTTCACCCTGACCGGCCGCGAATTGCGCCAGCATGGGCTACTGCTGTTCGCCAGCGCCGTGATGGGCGCGGCGCTGTTCCTTCTGGCCACGCGGGCCCATTCCATCCTGGCGCCGGGCGCCTTCTTTCCCGTCCAGGCGCTGGCTTTGCTGGCCATCTGCACCTTCGGTACCGCCACCTATTTCACCCTGGTCCACATCACCGGCGCCCAGCCGCTGGGCCAGCTGCTGGCCCGCCTGCGCCGGCGCTGACTTGCATCCACCCCGCCCGCCGGTGTAATTCGGCAGGCGCTAATCCTGATGGGTACTTCTCCTATGGCTTTTACTCCCCGCGTCTTTTCGGGCATCAAGCCTTCGGGCGATCTGCATCTGGGCAATTATCTGGGCGCCATCCGCCGCTTCGTGCCGCTGCAGGAAACCCATGAGACCATCTATTGCGTGGTCGACATGCACGCCATCACGGTCTGGCAGGACCCGGTGGACCTCAAGCGCTGGACCTACGAGATCGCCGCCGCCTATATCGCGTCCGGGCTCGATCCGAAGAAGTCCATCATCTTCAACCAGTCCCAGGTCATGGAACATGCCGAGCTGAGCTGGATCTTCAACTGCGTCGCCCGCATGGGCTGGATGGAGCGGATGACCCAGTTCAAGGACAAGGCCGGCGAAAATGCCGAGAATGTCTCGCTGGGCCTGTTTGCCTATCCTTCGCTGATGGCCGCCGACATCCTGCTCTACCAGTCCACCGCCGTGCCGGTGGGCGAAGACCAGCGCCAGCATCTTGAACTGACTCGCGACATTGCCAAGAAGTTCAATCACGACTTCAAAAAGCAGATCAAGGCCAACGGGCACAAGGGCGACTTCTTCCCCATCACCGAGACCCTGGCCACGGGTCCGGCCATGCGGGTGAAGAGTCTGAAGGACGGCTCCAAGAAGATGAGCAAGTCCGACCAGTCGGACCTCTCCACTATCTACATGATGGACGGCGCCGATCTGATCGCCAAGAAGATCAAGCGCGCCACCACCGATGCCGAGGCCCTGCCCAGCGAGGCGGCCGGCCTTGCGGGGCGCCTGGAAGCCGAAAACCTTGTCGGCATCTTCGCCGCCCTGGCCAATCGCAGTGTCGATGACGTGCTCGGCGAATATGGCGGCCAGGGCTGGGGCAGTTTCAAGCCGGCTCTGGCCGACCTGGCCGTGGCCGTGCTCTCCCCCATTGCCGAGGAAATGCAGCGCCTGGTTGCCGATCGCGGCGAAATGGATGCTATTCTGCGCGACGGCGCCCGGCGCGCCCGGGCGATCGCCCAACCCGTCATGGACGATGTCCGCAACATTGTCGGCTTTGTCCGCTAAGGAGGTCCGGCCATGTACGAGACCGAATACAAGCGCAAGTTCCTGGTGGTCATCGACGAGACGGTCGAATGCGATCGGGCGCTGACCTTCGCCGCCTATCGCGTCAAGCGGACCGGCGGCACGGTGGTGCTGATGAGCATCGTGCAGACCCCCGAATTCATCGGCCTGGGGGTTGAGGATGTGTTGCGCGCCGAGGCGGTGGAAGAGGCCGAGCGCAACCTCGATGCCCGTCTCGCCCGCCTGCGCGACCTCGGCGAGGTCAAGGTGGAATCGGTGATCCGCGAAGGCGAAGGCCCCGAGCAGATTGAACGGGTCATCGCCGAGGACCGCGACATCGCCATTCTGGTGCTGGCGGCTTCCTCCATGGGCGAAGGCCCGGGCCCGCTGGTGACCCATTTCGCCATGCGCGCCCACGCGCTGCCCATTCCGCTCACCGTCGTGCCTGGCCGCATGAGTGACGCCGAGATCATCGACATCTGCTGATCCGGGCCGGGCGCATCGCTGCCCTTCGTCCAAAGCCCTTGCGCTCAGCCGCCAAAAGACTATTTTAGAAGCGTTCTAATTGCATTTTCCGAGGCAGACCGATGTTTATCCAGACCGAAGCCACCCCCAATCCGTCGACCCTGAAATTCCTGCCCGGGCGTGACGTGCTGGTGGGCGAGCCACGCGATTTTCGCAGCCTGGAAGCCTCGGCCAATTCGCCGCTGGCCACCGGCCTGTTTGCCATTTCCGGGGTCACCGGGGTGTTCATGGGCGCCGACTTCATTTCGGTGACCAAGGACGATACCAACTGGGCCCATATCAAGCCGGCCATCCTGGGCGTGATCATGGATCACTTCCTCTCGGGCAAGCCGGTCATCGTCGAGGGCGGCGTCGAAGTGGCCAATCTCGACGAGGTCGACGAGTTCTTCGAGGAAGGCGACAGCGAGACCGTCGAGGTGATCAAGGAATTGCTGGCTACCCGCGTGCGCCCGGCCGTGGCCATGGATGGCGGCGACATCACCTTCAAGGGTTTCCGCGACGGCACCGTCTTCCTGCACATGCAGGGCGCCTGCTCGGGCTGCCCGTCCTCGACGGCCACGCTCAAGAGCGGCATCGAGAACCTGCTCCGCCATTTCGTGCCTGGCGTGGAATCGGTGCAGCAGGTCTGATTCGCACCAGCCTCTTCCAGCAAAAAGCCCCGATGCATGTGCATCGGGGCTTTTTTGTCTGTGATCCGGGCCAGTGTCGCGACAGCAGTGAATTACGCCCCGGTGACTACGGAATCCGAAGCGAGGCCCCCCGCTGCCGCGGCATTGACCCGGAAGGCGGCAATCAGGCGTTGATCACCACGACCTTGGCCCCGGTGGGGACGCGGCGATAGAGATCGATAATGTCCTGGTTCATCAGGCGGATGCAGCCCGACGAGACATTGGTGCCGATCGTATAGGGCTCGGTGGTGCCATGCAGGCGGAACAGCGTGTCGCGGCCATCCTTGAACAGATAGAGCGCGCGCGGCCCCAGCGGGTTCTCCGGGCCGCTTTCCATGCCGCCGGCGAACGGGCCGTAACGGTCAGGCTCACGCTCGATCATCGAGCGCGTCGGGGTCCAGCGTGGCCATTCGGCCTTGCGGCCCACCGTGGCGGTGCCGCGGAACACCAGGGCCTCGGTCTTGCCGACGCCGATGCCATAGCGCAGCGCGCGGCCGCCTTCCATCACCAGATAGAGGAAGCGGTTGGGCGTATCGACCACCAGCGTGCCGGCGCGCTCGGACGTGACATAGGGCACTTCCTGGCGCCAGAACTGCGGATCGACCCGCCGCAGGTCAGTGGCTTCAACCGGAAAATCACCGCTGTAATCGGCGCCATACATGGCCTGATAATAGGGATCGATCTGCGGTTCGGTGACGACGGGGGTACGGGTACCCGAGCAGGCGGCCAGTGCAGTGGCCGACAGGCCCACCATAAACAAACGACGAGAGATCAAGGCTATACCCTAAAACGGAAACTGACGCGGAATGGTCTGCGAGAGCAATGAGCTATGCCGGGACCAGAGGCTGCGCTAGTGCAGGAAAGCCTCACTGCGCAAACGCCTGACAGACCAAGGGGTTCCTCGCGTCAATGTGATGAATTATCGCCGTGTTGCCATTCTGCCACGACAAAAAGGCCCGGATCGCTCCGGGCCTTTGGCATTTGCATGCGGCTTGCGCCAGCGGATTATTCGGCGGCGGCGCCGTCGATTTCCTTGCCAGTGGCCTGGTCGATGATCTTCATCGACAGGCGAACCTTGCCGCGCTCGTCAAAGCCGAGCAGCTTGACCCAGACCTTGTCGCCCTCCTTGACCACATCGGTGGTCTTGGCAACGCGGGCTTCGGCCAGCTGGCTGATATGCACCAGGCCGTCCTTGGCGCCGAAGAAGTTCACGAAGGCGCCAAAATCGGCGGTCTTGACCACGGTGCCCTGGTAGATGGCGCCCACTTCGGCTTCATCGGTGATCGACTTGATCCACTTGATGGCCGCTTCGATCTGGCTGCCGTCCGAGGACGAGATCTTGATCGTGCCGTCGTCGTCGATATTGATCTTGGCGCCGGTCTTTTCGACGATCTCGCGGATCACCTTGCCGCCGGTGCCGATCACTTCACGGATCTTTTCGGTCGGGATCTTGATGGTCTCGATGCGCGGCGCGAACTCGCCCACTTCCGAACGGGACGCGGTAATGGCCTTGGCCATTTCGCCCAGGATGTGGATACGGCCGCCCTTGGCCTGCTCGAGGGCGATCTTCATGATCTCCTCGGTAATGCCGGCGATCTTGATGTCCATCTGCAGGCTGGTAACGCCTGCTTCGGTACCGGCTACCTTGAAGTCCATGTCGCCCAGGTGATCTTCGTCACCCAGGATGTCGCTGAGCACGGCGAACTTTTCGCCTTCCATGATCAGGCCCATGGCAATGCCGGCCACCGGACGCGCCAGGGGCACGCCGGCATCCATCAGCGCCAGCGAGGTGCCGCAGACGGTTGCCATCGAGGACGAGCCGTTGGACTCGGTAATCTCGGAGACGACGCGGATCGTGTAGGGGAACTCTTCCGCCGACGGACGCACCGGATTGATGGCGCGCCAGGCCAGCTTGCCATGGCCGATTTCGCGACGGCCGGGCGAACCCATGCGGCCAGCTTCACCCACCGAATAGGGAGGGAAGTTGTAATGCAGCAGGAAGTTCTGCTTGTAGGTGCCTTCGAGGCTGTCGATATACTGCTCGTCGTCACCGGTGCCCAGCGTGGCCACGACCAGCGCCTGGGTTTCGCCACGGGTGAAGATGGCCGAGCCATGGGTCCGCGGCAGCACGCCGACTTCCGACATGATCGGGCGCACGGTGCTCAGATCGCGGCCGTCGATGCGCAGGCCGGTATCGAGCACGTTCCAGCGCACGACCTTGCCCTGCAGTTCCTTGAACACGGCGCCGACGTCTTCGGCGGTGAGCTCACCGGCTTCGACACGGGCAGCGAAATGCGCCTTGGCGGTTGCCTTGACGGCATCCACGGCAGCATAGCGCTCTTCCTTCTTGGTCTGCTTGTAGGCCGTGCGCAGATCGGCTTCGATCACGCCCAGCATCTCGGCCTCGAGCGCCGAGTGATCGACAGGCTCGAAATCACGGGCATCCTTGGCAGCCAGCTCGGCCAGCTTGATGATCGCCTGGATCACCTTGCGGCTCTCGGCATGGCCGAACATCACGGCGCCCAGCATGACTTCTTCGCTGAGTTCCTTGGCTTCCGATTCCACCATCAGCACGGCGTCGTCGGTGCCGGCCATGACCAGGTCAAGCTTGGAGTCAGCGCGGCGGTCAACGGCCAGGTTCAGCACATATTGCCCGTCGACATAGCCGACGCGGGCAGCGCCGATCGGGCCCATGAAGGGCACGCCCGAAATGGTCAGCGCGGCCGAAGCGGCCACGATCGCCAGCACGTCCGGATTGTTTTCCATGTCATGCTGCAGCACGGTGATGACCACCTGGGTCTCATGCTTGTAGCCGGCGGGGAACAGCGGGCGGATCGGCCGGTCGATGAGGCGGCTGGTGAGCGTCTCGTTCTCGGTCGGGCGGCCTTCACGCTTGAAATAGCCACCGGGAATCTTGCCGGCGGCAAAATACTTTTCCTGGTAGTTGACGGTGAGGGGGAAGAAGTCGATGCCGGGCTTGGCGGTCTTGGCGCTGACCACGGTGGCCAGCAGCACGGTTTCGCCCAGCGTGGCCAGCACGGCGCCATCGGCCTGGCGGGCCATCTTGCCGGTTTCCAGCGTCAGGGGCTGACCGCCCCAGTTGAGCTCGACCTTGTGGTGATCAAAATTGATCGTCATCTGTTTCGTCTTTCCATTTCTGCCGGCTGAGCGGTAACGCAGGGGCGTAGGTCATCCCGCGAACTCAGTTCGGTGCGCCCGCACCCGCTGTCCCACCCCATGTGTGACCCGGGCTCAAAATCAGGCGCTGTTGCGTCTGGCAACGACGAAACATGGGCAAGACAACAAGCCGCTCCTGAACCTTCAGGTGCCTCACAGCAGCAAAACCAGGGCTGATTTTGGGGTGAGGCAGGGGAGCGGCCAATAATCCTGCCATGCTCCGGCAGTCGCCGGTCTACGCATGTGCCGCCATTTCGTCACCGGTATGAACGGGTGATGAAGGCGACGGCGGCGAATGCGGAGACTGCTCCCCGCACCCGCAATTCACCTGGCGCGCCTAGCGGCGCAGGCCGAGCTTTTCGATCAAGGTCTTGTAACGGGCATCGTCGACCTTCTTGACATAGTCCAGCAGGCTGCGACGGGTCGAAACCAGCTTGAGCAGGCCGCGACGGGAATGGTTGTCCTTGCCATGGCCCTTGAAGTGCTCGGTGAGGTTGGCAATGCGCTCGGACAGAATGGCCACCTGAACTTCCGGCGAACCGGTATCGTTTGGCTTGATGGCATATTCTTCAATCAGGGCGGTCTTGCGCTCAGCAGTGATCGACATCGGATAGATCCTTTCAGAAGAGGATTGGGGTCGCCCCGGCCGGGATGTCGTCCAGGAGGGGCCATGAGTGCCGCCGTGCAAAGCTCGGCAGCAGGCGTCCCTATAGGGCAAATGCCGCCATAATGCCAGAATTATTCGCCCGTCCCGTCCCCGACCGGCGGCGGCCCGCGTTCGGGATCGATGGCCTCGAGCGGGATGGAAAAGCGCCATTCCATGCCGCTGGGTTGGACGATGCGCTCGACGCTGGCACCCAGGGCATGCCCGACCATGGATTTGAGCACCGTAGTGCCGAAGCCGACGCGCTCGCCATGCTGCAACAGGTGCGGCACGCTCTCGCGCCAGACCAGGTCGAGCCGCTCCTCGCTCAATGACCACTGCACGGTCAGCGTGCCGCCCGCCTCGCCAAAGGCGCCATATTTGGCCGCATTGGTGGCCAGTTCATGCACCGCCATGCCCAGGATCTGCGCGGCCTGCATGTTGAGGCGCACCGGCGGTCCGGCCAGGCTCACCCGGCCGCGGTCTGGCGGGCTGAAGGGGGCGATCTGACTCTCCACCAGCTCCTGCAGCGCCACGCCGACCCGGCCATGGGTCAGCAGCAGGTCGGTGGACCGTGCCAGGCCCAGAATGCGCCGCTCGAAAGACTGCACATAGCCCGGCACATCGTCGGCGCCACGCGCCGTCTGGCGCGCCATGGCGGCAATCACCGTCATCTGGTTCTTGGAGCGGTGCGCCACTTCGCGCATCAGGAAGCGCACTTCGCTGTCGGCCGCCTGCCGCAGGGCCGAGGCATCGGCCAGCGCCCGCGACACTTCGGCGATTTCGGCGACCGGGTAGGACTTGGCCTCGACGGCCTCGCCGCGCCCCAGCCGCTGCGCATCACGCCGCAGACCGCGCACCGACAGCGCAATGCGCTCGGCGATCACAAAGGCCAGCAGCGCGGCCATGGCCGAGATCACCACGCCCCAGGCCGCCAGCCAGATCAGGCTCTCTCCCAGCGGCCGGTCCACCGCATCGGTCGAGGCCCAGGCAATCACCCGCCATCCGGCCAGCCCGGAGCGCCACTCGGCCGTGACGACCTGCTGCCCGCCAAACCGCTCGCGTTGCCATTCATCCGGATTCTCGGCCTGGCTCTGCCGCATCGGCAGCACGCTGCCGGTGACGAACTCCGCATCCGGGGTGGCTGCGATCACCAGGTTGGTGGTGTCCACCAGCGCCGCATGCCAGCCGGTCGGCAATTGCCGCGACTGCAGCGCCACCGCCAGATTCTGCGCATTCTGCGTCAGCACCAGCAGGGCCACGGTGTCATTGTCGGGAACCGGCAGCAGCACATTGAAGACCCAGCGATCGGCCGTCTTGCCGAAGAACAGGCCCGATACGGTGGCGCCGGGGCGCCCGAGAGCCAGTGTCGCCGTGGCGGGGTCAGAGGTGGGGCCCAGCGGCGTGCCATAGGGCACGCGGGTATTGAGCAGCTGGGAAAACGCACTGTCCAGCGCGATCAGATAGGCGCCGCTGCCAGCCAGCGCGGTCACCACCCGTTCATGGAAATCGGCGAGCTGGTTGTCCTTGAGCAGCTCGCTGGTCGAGAGCACGCGCAGGGTCGTCACCATGCTGGCGATTTCCCGGTCCACCGACTGGCCGATCGCCTGCACCGTGGCATTGGTGAGGCTGCGCACCACTTCTTCCTGGGCCTGGTTGTTGCGATTGAGCAGGACCAGCGAGCCCAGCAGGGCCGGCAGGATGATGACCAGCACCAGCGCAAACAGATAGAGGGCGACCGGCAGGCTGCGGACGGATCGACGCCAGCCAGCGCCACGGCCGGCCGGTTCAGCTGCGTCTTGCGAGGTGTCGGTCATGCCGCGCTTTCTTGGCAGAGCTTGAGGATATGGCCCGCGGCCAGCGCCGACCATAGCGGCATGTCCAGCTGGTGCGAAGCGGCAGCGGGAGAAATCTGTGGGCCCGCCGCCGCAAGATGTTCAGGAGGCGGCTGCCTCAGTATTTGGCGGTGGCGTCGCTGGCGGGAAAGCTTTCGTCCAGCGCCTCGTCCTGGGCGTCCCAGTCCTTGGTCTTGTCGGCCTGCGCCTCGTCTCCGGCATTGCGCACCTGGACGGGCGACTTGTCCGGACCGGGCTTCTTGCCGCCCTTCATCGCCGCCGCGTCGTCGCCGGTCTTGGCAGTATCTGCCTTTGGCTTGCTCGTATCGGTCATCACGGTTCTCCAGGTCTTGGTACGCACCAGAACCCGCGAGAGACCACAAGGGTTGCAGGTGCTTTGATAAGCGCGCGTCCTCTGGTATGAGCCGGCTATGACCGAGATGCGCGCCAATACCAAAAAACTCTTCATCAAGACCTATGGCTGTCAGATGAACGTCTATGACAGCGACCGCATGAGCGATGCGCTGGCGCCGCACGGCTATGAGACCACGCTCGACATGGCCCAGGCCGACCTGGTGCTGCTCAATACCTGCCACATCCGCGAAAAGGCCAGTGAGAAGGTGTTTTCCGAACTGGGGCGGCTCAAGGAGCTGCAGGGCGAGCGCCGCGCCATGGGTGGCGACATGCTGATCGGCGTGGCCGGCTGCGTGGCCCAGGCCGAGGGCGAGGAGATCGCCCGCCGCGCCCCCGTGGTCGACATGGTCTTCGGCCCGCAGGCCTATCACCGCCTGCCGCAGATGCTGGCGCGCGCCGAGGCGCAGCGCCACCTGCACCCCGCGCTCAAGACCCCCATCGTCGATACCGATTTCCCCGAGGAAGACAAGTTCGAGCACCTGCCGGCGGCGCGCAAGGAAGTCACCATCAAGCGCGGCCTGACCGCGTTCCTGACCGTGCAGGAAGGCTGCGACAAGTTCTGCAGCTTCTGCGTCGTCCCCTATACCCGCGGCGCCGAAACCAGCCGTCCGGTCAGCCAGGTCATTGCCGAGGCGCGCGGCCTGGTCGATGCCGGGGTGCGCGAAATCACCCTGCTGGGCCAGAACGTCAATGCCTATCACGGCCTGGACTCCAGTGGCCGCAGTGTCAGCCTGGGCGAGCTCGCCTATCTGCTGGCCGAAATCGAGGGACTCGACCGCCTGCGCTACACCACCAGCCATCCCCGCGACATGGATGATGTCCTGATGGCCGCCCATCGCGACCTCGATATCCTGATGCCCTATCTGCACCTGCCGGTGCAGTCGGGCAGCGACAGCATTCTCAAGGCCATGAACCGCCGCCATACCGCCGCCGAATATCTCGATGTGATCGCCCGCATCAAGACGGCGCGGCCGGACATGGCCCTGTCGGGCGATTTCATCGTCGGCTTTCCCGGTGAAACCGATGCCGATTTCGAGGATACGCTCAGGATCATCGCCGATGTCGGCTATGCCTCGGCCTATTCCTTCAAATATTCCACCCGCCCCGGCACGCCCGGCGCCAATCTGGGCGATCAGGTGCCCGAGGACGTCAAGAACGAGCGCCTGTGGCGGCTGCAGGATCTGGTCAATGCCCAGACCACGGCCTTCCACGCGTCCTGCATTGGCAAGACCCTGCCCGTGCTGATCGACCGCCCGGGCCGCATGCAAGGCCAGGTCGGCGGCCGTTCCCCCTACCTGCAGGCGGTGCATCTGGACGGGCCGACCGACCTGATCGGCGCCGTGCATCAGGTGGAAATTGTCGGCACCTCCACCAATTCGCTGGTCGGAAGGCTCAAGACAGCGGCGGCGGCTTAAAGTGGGTCAATCGAGTGCTCCGTTGCCATTCGGGCATAGTCCTCATGGCCTTCAAGACCAAAATTGCTCCACCGGGGCGATTTTGCGCCCTTGTCGCCGCTTTGAAGCGTCACAATATTGCTACAGACATGGCAACCAAATCGGCCTAGCCTTGTTTCGTAGTCGCGGCGCAAGCCCGCAGCCGCGCTGAGCGTGGAGCCACACCAGTTTGAGCAGGCATTTGTCCCCGACCGCAGACAACGCACTCGCATCCCAACTCGAACTCGCTTTTGAAGACAATCGCCTGGCTGCCCAGCTGTATGGCGACTTCGACCAGAACCTGGCGCTGATCGAACAGCGCCTCAAGGTATCGGCCATTCCCCGCGGCAATCATGTTCTGCTCAAGGGCGCCGCCAGCGCCGTCGATCAGGGTCGCCGCGTGCTCGAATCGCTTTATGGCAGTCTCGAAGAAGGCCGTACCGTCGACATTTCCGAAGTCGATGGCGTCATCCGCATGATCCAGACCGAAGATAGCCAGCTCACCCTCCCCACCCTCGAGCGCAAGGGCAAGGTGCGCATGGCCCAGATCGCCACGCGCAAATCCACCGTCGTCGCCCGTACCCCGTCCCAGGACGGCTACATGCGCGCCATGGATCGGGCCGAACTGGTTTTCGGCGTCGGTCCGGCCGGTACCGGCAAGACCTATCTGGCAGTGGCCCATGCCGCCAGCCTGCTCGAACGCGGCGACATCAACCGCATCATCCTGTCGCGACCGGCTGTGGAAGCCGGCGAGCGCCTGGGCTTTCTGCCCGGCGACATGAAGGAAAAGGTCGATCCCTATCTGCGTCCGCTCTATGACGCGCTCTACGACATGATGAAGCCGGAAAATGTCGAGCGCTGCATCACCTCGGGCATTATCGAAGTGGCGCCGCTGGCCTTCATGCGTGGTCGCACCCTGGCCAATGCCGTGGTGATTCTCGACGAGGCCCAGAACACCACTTCCATGCAGATGAAGATGTTCCTGACCCGCCTGGGCGAGAATTCCAAGATGATCATCACCGGCGATCCGACCCAGGTCGATCTGCCGCGCGGTGAGCGATCGGGGCTCGTCGAGGCCGTCAATCTGCTCGACGGGGTCGAGGGCGTCCATATCACCCGCTTCAACGACAAGGATGTGGTGCGTCACGCTCTGGTCGGCCGTATCGTGCGCGCCTACGAGGCCGATACCGCCAAGCGCCTGGCCGAAAAGGCCATCGAAGGGGCCTCCCGCTGAGCGACCTTCCCCTCGAGATTGCCATCATCCGCAATGACGACGCCTGGCCGGAGGATCTCGATCCTCTGGCCGAGCGCGCCGTGCTCGAGGCGCTCAAGCAGTCCGGGGCCCGGGTCAAGGGCGTCGCCGAACTGGCCATCGTGCTGACCAATGACGAGGAACAGCACGCGCTCAACCAGCAGTGGCGCGGCAAGGACAGCTCGACCAATGTGCTGAGCTTTCCCCAGATCGAGCCCTTCGGTCCCGTGCGCGGCATCCTGGGCGACATCACCATGGCGCGCGAAACCCTCGAACGCGAAGCCATCCAACAGGGCACCAGTTTCCCCGATCATTTCACCCATCTCGTGGTGCATGGATTTCTGCACATTTTAGGCTATGATCACCTCACCGATGCCGAAGCCCTGCAAATGGAGGGCCTCGAAACCCTGATCCTGGCCAGCCTGGGGATCGCCGATCCCTATGCCGACTGAGACCGGACCCAGATCGACCGGCGAATTTCGCCCTTGCAAGGACAATGAGCTGCCAGCGGGCAGCGAGCAAACATGAACGACAGCGACACTCTGGCCCACTCGGCGCCTGCCAAATCCGAGCCTCCTTCTAGTCCCGCCTCCGTGCCTGCACGGAGGCCATCACTCTGGAACCGTCTCAAGGCCATGCTGGCCCGCAGCACGGTATCGCTGCGTGACGATCTGCAGGTTGCCCTCGACGAGCAGGGCAGCGCCGAAGTGGCCGACTTCTCCGAGAGCGAACGCACCATCCTGCAGAATGTGCTCAAGCTGTCCAACGTCTCGGTCGGCGACGTCATGGTCGAACGCAGCGACATCCAGGCCATCGACATCGACGCCAATCTGGGCGATCTGCTGGCCCGCTTCCGCCATGTCGGCCATTCGCGCCTGCCGGTCTACGACAATGGGCTCGACAACATTCTGGGCTTCATCCACGTCAAGGATGCGCTCAGCAAGATCACCGCGCCCGTCGAGGACACGACCAAGGCCGTGCCGGTCAAGCTGATCTCCACCGTGCTCAAGCAGAAGCTGAGCAAGTTTGACGGCCTGCGCACCGCCATGTTCGTGCCCACCTTCATGCCGGTGGGCGATCTGCTGCAATCCATGCGCGCCAGCCGGGTGCACATGGCCATCGTTGTCGATGAATATGGTGGCACCGACGGTCTGGTCACCATCGAGGACCTGCTCGAGGCGGTGGTCGGCGAAATCGAGGACGAGCACGACGAACTGGCCGCCTCGCTGATCCGCAAGGTCGGCGTCGATACCTATATTGCCGATGCCCGCGCCGAGCTCAGCGACGTTGTCGCCATGATCGGCCCCGAATTCGATCCGGGCGAATATGCCGACGAGGTCGATACCATTGGCGGCCTGGTCTTTGACCTGGCCGGCCATGTGCCCAAGCGCGGCGAACGTGTCACCCGGCTGGAGGGCTTTGATTTCGAGGTGCTGGCTGCCGACAGTCGGCGCATCAAGCGCCTGCGCATCATCCGCAAGCGCGACGCCGGTTCCCAGCTCGCCATTACCGACCAGCGCAGCGACGGCCAGAAAGCGGCGGCCGAATAGCACGACGGCCAGGGCCGATCCTGCTGGACAGCAAAAAGGGCGCGGTGTGAACCGCGCCCTTTTTCTGTTCTCGCGGGCTTGGGCCTAGAGCGTGCGCTGCACGGTCTCGACGCGGAAGCACTCGATGACGTCGCCGGCACGCATGTCTTCGTAGTTCTCGAAGGCCATGCCGCATTCCTGGCCGGTCTGGACGTCCTTGACCTCGTCCTTGAAGCGCTTGAGCGTCTTGAGCTTGCCTTCGTGGATCACGACGTTGTCGCGGATCAGGCGCACGCCGGCACCGCGTTCCACGATGCCCTCGGTAACCCGGCAGCCGGCAACCTTGCCCACCTTGGTGATCGTGAAGACCTCCAGGATCGAGGCATTGCCGATGAAGGTCTCGCGACGTTCCGGCTTGAGCAGGCCGCTCATCGCATTCTTCACGTCATCCACCAGATCGTAGATGATGTTGTAATAGCGGATTTCGATGCCGTCGCGCGTCGCCAGCTCGGTGGCCTGCTTGTTGGCACGGACGTTGAAGCCGATGACGATGGCATTGGATGCCGCCGCCAGGGTGACGTCGCTCTCGGTGATGCCGCCTACCGCGCTCATCAGGATCTGCGCCGACACTTCGTCGGTCGAGAGCTTGTTGAGGCTGGCCACGATGGCTTCGACCGATCCCTGCACGTCGCCCTTGATGATCAGCGGGAACTTGGCAATGCCGGCCACCTTGAGCTGATTCATCATCTGCTCGAGGCTGGTGGCGCCGCCGCCGGCCGTCTTTTCACGGATGGCGCGCTGACGATATTCGGTGACTTCGCGGGCCCGGGCCTCCGTTTCCACGACAGAGAAGCGGTCGCCCGCGCTCGGCACGCCGGTAAAGCCCAGCACTTCCACCGGAGTGGAGGGGCCGGCTTCCTTGACCTGCTCGCCCTTGTCGTTGATCAGGGCGCGCACACGGGCAAATTCGGTACCGGCGACGAGAATGTCGCCGATCGCCAGCGTGCCGCGCTGCACCAGCACCGTCGCCACCGCACCGCGGCCGCGATCAAGCTTGGCTTCGATGACCAGGCCTTCGGCACGGCCATCGCGGGCCACCCGCAGCTCGAGCACTTCGGCCTGCAGCTGAATGGTCTCGAGCAGCTTGTCGAGGCCGTCGCCAGTCTTGGCCGACACTTCCACGTCCAGCACGTCGCCGCCCATCGATTCGACGAACACTTCATGCTGCAGCAGCTCGGTGCGGACCCGCATCGGGTCGGCATCGGGCTTGTCCATCTTGTTGATGGCCACGATGATCGGCACACCAGCCGCCTTGGCGTGCTTGATGGACTCGATGGTCTGCGGCATCACGCCGTCATCGGCCGCCACCACCAGCACCGCAATGTCGGTGGCCTGGGCGCCACGGGCACGCATGGCGGTGAATGCCTCGTGGCCCGGGGTATCGAGGAAGGTGATGCGGGCGCCGTTCTTTTCCACCTGATAGGCGCCGATATGCTGGGTGATGCCACCGGCTTCACCCGAGACCACGCTGGCCTCGCGAATGGCGTCGAGCAGGCTGGTCTTGCCGTGGTCGACGTGACCCATAATGGTCACGACCGGCGCACGATCGGTCAGATCCTCGGCCTTGTCGTCGGCAGGCAGATCGTAGAGACCTTCTTCGACGTCCGCTTCCGACACGCGCTTGACCGTATGGCCCAGCTCGGTGGCGATCAGCTCGGCCGTATCGGCATCGAGTACGTCATTGATGGTGGCCATCTGGCCCTGCGCCATCAGCATCTTGATGACGGTGACCGAGCGCTCGGCCATGCGGTTGGCCAGTTCGGCAACCGTAATGGCTTCCGGAATGATGATTTCGCGCAGCAGCTTGGGTGCTTCCTGCTGGTTGCGGCCCATCTTCTTGTCCCGGCGACGGCGCATGGCGGCCAGGGACGGGCCCTTGTCGCGATCACTCTCGGCGCCGGCATTGGTAACGGTCAGACGACCGCGCGCATTGGCATCGGCACCCGCACGGCGGGTGGGACGTTCCGGGGCGGCACGCGACGCGCGCCGGGCATTTTCGAGCTCGGCTTCGGTGGTTGGACGCACCTGCGGCGTACCGGAGCGAATCTTGCGGCCATCGGCCTCGTTCGGGCCGGCGGGCGGCACATTGCCGATTGGCGCCATGCCGGCGCCCGCCGGGCGGCGCTCGCCTGGCGGACGGGTTGCCGTGCCGGAAGGACGCGCCGCGGCGGCCCCGGCCTTGATATAGGCATTGGCGCCGCGTTCGCTTTCCGGACGCGCATTGCTCGGGCGTTCCACCCGCGGTGGCCGGGGTGGCTGGCCGGGACGGCCGGCAACCACGCGCACGCTGGACGGACCGGCATTGCGCTGCGAGGCAGGTGTCTCTGGTTCGACGTCGCCAGCCGGTGCCGCAGCGGCAGGCGCTGCTGCTGTCGCGGGTGTCGGCGCTGCGGCCTCGGCGGGGCTCGCCTCGGTGGCGGCAATGGTGGGCGCCTCGGCAGCAGGCTGCTCGACAGTCGCTTCCACAGCCTGACGTTCTTCTTCGGCGCGGGCGGCCTCCTCACGGATCTGGCGCCGGCGGGCGTCATCTTCCATGCGGCGGGCTTCGTCAGCGGCGAAACGCTCCTTGTCCTCGGCCTGACGGGCACCGGCCAGGGCCAGCGCATTGCGGCGAGCCTCGGCCTCTGCCGCCGACAGCCCCAATGGCGCGCGCGTCTGCTGGCCAGGACGGCCGGCAGGCGGGCGCTGATTGGCCGTGCTGGCGGGCGGGCGCTGTGGCGCGCCGCTCGGTGCATTGGGCTTGGGGACCAGGCGGGTGCGTTTCTCGACGACCACCGTCGAGCGGGAAGGACCGCGCGACACGCCCGGACGGTTGCCCAGGCCTGGGCCGCCCTTCAATGTCAGCGTCTTCTTCGCGCCGTTGTCGTCGGTGCGCTTGTCGTCGTTTTCAGCCATGTATCTCGCGTCTTTCGTCGTGTTCCTCGGGCAAAACGTCACCGTCAACCGCAGGGCGGCCGGTGCCATTTTCCGTCAGTTTGGCAGTGAAAAGCGCCAGTCTTCTGGCTTTTTCTACTGCCGCTTGGGCTGCAGCCCCTCTTGTGAGGGCAGCATGTATCACATTTTCCATCCCGAGTGCCAAACCCATTTGCTCTGAGTCGAGCAATTCGAAATGGGGCACGTCGAAGCCGTTAATTTCTTCCTCCGCCGCAGCGTAGTGCAGCGCCTTGAGCGGTCCAACCATCTTGCTGCGCCCGTCCTCGGCCGCATCGGTCGCCGTGATCAGCGCGATCAGGCTGCCCGTGGTGATCAGACTGCGCACCTTGGTGGCGCCGAAGGTCAGTTGGCCGGCCTTGCGGGCCATGCCCAGCGCATTGAGATAGCGCTGCTGCAGCCGCAGTTCGGTCAAGCCCGGCAAATCCTCGGGCAGCGTCACCTCTTCCTTGAGGCTGCGCGCAAAAACCTTCTTCTTGACGGCTTCCGCCACCAGGGCCCGGTTGAGGCTGATCCAGACGCCACGCCCTTCGGCTTTGGCTTCCGTATCGGGTACTAGCACACCATCGGGGCCGAGTACAAAGCGGATGAGCTCCGCCACGGGTTTTTCAACCCGCGTCAGAGCACACATCCTGGTCGTTTCTGCGCGCCGGGCCATTTCTGGTGCCCTCGCTAAGGTTTCGGCCGCTAGGCCGAAACCTCGTCGGTAGCAATCGCTTCGAGATCGGCTTCGTCTTCGGCCGGTACGTCCTCGGCAGCAATCCAGCCGGCCTTGATGCGGGCCTGCATGATCATGTCTTCGGCTTCTTCACGGCTTACCGGGAAGTCCTTGAAAGTGCCTTCAAAGCGCTTGGTCTCGCCATCCTTGCGTTCGCTCCAGCCGATCAGGTCGTCTGCGGCACAGCCGGCAAAGTCCTCGACCGTCTTGATGTCTTCCTTGCCCAGGGCCACCAGCATGGCGGCCGTCAGCCCGGCAATCTCATAGAGCTCGTCCTCGACGCCAAGCGCCTTGCGCTCGTCGTCATGGGCGCGGTCGATGGCGGCCAGATATTCGGCGGCGCGGTTCTGGATCTCGCCGGCAGTTTCTTCGTCGAAGCCGTCGATGGAGGCGATTTCGTTGGTGTCGATATAGGCCAGTTCCTCGACCGAGGAGAAGCCTTCCGACGCCAGCAGCTGCGCCACCATCTCGTCGACGTCCAGCGAAGCCATGAACAGGCTGGAGCGCTCGGTGAATTCCTTCTGCCGGCGCTCGCTTTCTTCCTGTTCGGTCAGGATGTCGATATCCCAGCCGATCAGCTGGCTGGCCAGGCGCACATTCTGGCCGCGACGGCCGATGGCCAGGCTCAGCTGTTCGTCGGGGACGACGACTTCGATGCGTTCGGCCTGCTCGTCGAGCACCACCTTGGCCACATCGGCCGGCTGCAGCGCGCTGACCACCAGGTCGGCAATGCTGTCCGTCCAGGGAATGATGTCGATCTTTTCGCCCTGCAATTCGCCGACCACGGCCTGCACGCGGCTGCCGCGCATGCCGACGCAGGCGCCCACGGGGTCGATCGAGGAATCCGAGGAGGTGACGGCGATCTTGGCCCGGCTGCCCGGATCGCGGGCGATCGAGCGGATGGTGATCACGCCGTCATAGATCTCGGGCACTTCCTGCATGAACAGCTTGGCCATGAACTGCGGATGGGTGCGGGAGAGGAAAATCTGCGGGCCGCGCTGTTCGCGGCGCACGTCATAGACATAGGCGCGCACGCGATCACCATAGCGGAACATCTCGCGCGGGATCAGCTCGTCGCGGCGGATAATGGCTTCGCCACGCCCCAGGTCGACGATCACATTGCCATATTCGACGCGTTTGACCGAACCGTTGACGATCTCGCCGATGCGATTGATGTATTCGTCATACATGCGCTCGCGCTCGGCATCGCGCACCTTCTGCACGATGACCTGCTTGGCCGACTGGGCGGCAATGCGGCCGAATTCCATCGGTGGCAGGGGCTCGGTCAGGAAGTCGCCGACCTTGGCCTCGGGGGATTTGATCTGGGCATGCTTGAGATCGACCTGGCGGCTGGTTTCTTCCACCGTCTCGACGATTTCGAGCAGGCGCCACATGCGCGTCTCGCCCGAGCGCGGATTGATCTCGACCTTGATCTCGGTCTCGGCGCCGTAGCGGCCCTTGGCGGCCTTCTCCATGGCGTCCTGCATCGCTTCGATCACGACCATGCGGTCGATCGACTTTTCACGGGCTACAGCATCTGCAATCTGCAGGAGCTCAAGTCGGTTCGCGCTAACGGCCATTTAGTGTGTCTCCTCAGAGATGTCGTCGTCATTGTCGATTTCGACCGTTTCGGTCTCGTCGTCGTCAAGCGGGTGCTGTTCCTGGTCGAGCCGCGCCTTTTCCATCAGCGCATCGGTCATCACCAGCTTGGCTTCGCCGATAGAGACGAGCGGCAGGTGGTGGTCCGGATCGGTGCCGGCAGGTGCGTCGGGCAGGGTGATGGTCACCGTGTCGGCATCCACCGCCTTGATGAAGCCGCGGAACCGCTTGCGGCCATTGAGCATGTCGCTGAGCTCGATCTTGGCCTCGTGGCCGATATGGGCGGCAAAGTCGCGCTGGCGCACCAGCGGCCGGTCAATGCCCGGCGAACTGACTTCCAGGTGATATTCGCGCTCGATCGGATCTTCCACATCCAGTACCGGCGACAGATCCTTGGACAGGGTCTCGCAGTCCACGATGGTGAAACGGCCATTCTCGTCTTCGGCCATGATCTGCAGGGTCATGCCGTTTTCCTGGGTGATGCGCACCCGGACCAGGGCATAGCCCAGACTGTTGGCCACGGGTTCGACAATGGCCGACACCCGGGCTTCCATGCCCGTTTCCTTGATATAGCGCTTGGCGGTGAGATCGAAGCTCATCGGTCCCTTCGGATAATAAAAAAGAGCGGGGCCGGGAGGCGCCCACTCTGCAAACCTGCTGAGATGTTGGCCTCTATATAGCGCCGAACCGAAGTTACCGCAAGGGCAGGCGGAGGAGGCCGGGCACGACGGCCGCCCGCCGCCGCCGCCGGTCCGTGATCTCACTCCGACCTGCAGGGGTTGCTTCGGAGCCGGTCGGGCCAGCCCCGCCTCCATCTTCCCCCTCAATGTGACCGGAAATGGCCGCTTTGGGGCTTGCCAAGCGGGCCGCTCGATGGTCATCTCGACTGGCAAACAGGTCCGGCCCGGATATTTTTCGGTTTTTCGACGTTTTTTTATCGTCGGCGGAGCCACCGCGAAAAGGGCGGATTTGCTGTCCGCTGGCGGCAGCTCCAAGCCGGCTTTGCCGCCCTTGCCGGCCTTCCAACGGGGCCGGAACGGCCGCTCAGGCCAGCTTTCCCGGATCGTCACATGGCCGAAACACAGTCACCCAAAGCATACTGACGCACATCTTAATACCTTGATATCCTTTGGAAAACTCTCGGCTCTCGCGCTGAAAGTTCAAGTCCCCGATGGAGCGATTTCTGCACTTGAGGATCCCTCCGGTCAGGATCATTTCCAGGGTGTTCAAAACGAAAGGAACACTCGAAATGATCAAGAACACACTGCTTGCCCTTGTTGCCGTTGTCTCTCTCGGCGCCGCCGCACCAGCCTTCGCAGACGAAAACGCCTCGGGCGACAGCTATGACGTCCTGGACGACACTTCCGCTGCCATCGTGACCCGCCTGCAGGCCCAGGGTGTCGATGCCTCCGCAGTGGAAGACTGGGGTACCTCGGTTCGCGCCTATGTAACCCTGGAAGATGGCCGCCAGGCTTTCCAGTATTTCGACCCTGATACCCTGCAGCCTGTCGCCAACTAACCGGCCGACCACGGCGCCGCCGGACATTTGTCCGACGGCGCCCGTATGCTAGGCGGTATGGATGAGCCGGATTACCGGCTCGCCGCCCGCAGCATCGAACTGCCGCCTTGCCGCTTCCACCTGGGCGCGATTGCGCGCCGCAAAGACCCGCCAGCGGTCGGCCAGTTCCAGCAGCTCCACGCCCAGTTCGGTCAGCTCATAGTCGACACGCGGCGGAATGGTCGCAAAAATCTTGCGCGTGACGAAGCCGTCGCGCTCGAGATCACGCAAGGTGGCGGTGAGCATTTTCTGGGAGATGCCGCCGGCATGGCGCTTGAGTTCGGAAAAGCGCAACGTTTCGGCGCGCAGCAGCGTCACGACAATGAGGGTCCACTTTCCCGGTCGCACCACCAGCACGTCGTCATCGGGCTGAAAGCTTTGCAATAGGGACATGACGCGCCTCGAAAACGATAAAGCAGGCTCCGCATATGGGGGGCCAGGGCGCGCAGTCTAGTGTCCGGCAGATTAAAATTCTGACAGGGTAGCCATGCGGCTTGTCACGACCTGCGTACAAAACTCAGATAAAAGCTGATCATGCGGCCCTCGCGGCGGGCCTTCTGCTCGTAGCGCGTGGCCTGCCAGCCCGGATAGGGCTTGTGCCAGTCGCCAGGCTGTTGCGCCCCAAAGGCAAAAGCCGGGCTGCGCACGATATGGGCCAGCGTCCAGTTGGCATAATCCTCGATATCGGTGGCGAAGTGAAACACGCCGCCCGGGCGGAGCACCCGCGCCAGCTCTGCCAGTGTCGTGGGCGACACAAAGCGCCGCTTGTGGTGGCGCATCTTGGGCCAGGGGTCGGGATAGAGCAGGTAGACTTCGTCCAGGCTGGCATCGGGCAGGGCCGTGAGCAGCTTGAGCGCGTCATCGGTATAAAGCCGGATATTGCCCAGGCCCTCGGCGGCAATGGTCTGCACCATCTTGCCGATACCGCCGGTAAACACCTCGCAGCCGATATAGCCGGTTTCGGGATGGCGTGCCGCCTCGAGCGCCAGATGTTCGCCCCCGCCATAGCCGATCTCGACGATGATCTTCTTGGCATCGGGAAACAGGCTGACCGGATCGAGCAGGCCGTCCAGCTTGATCTCGAGGTCGGGCAGGGTGGCATCGAACAGCGCCTGCTGTCCGCCATGCAGTTTCTTGCCCGAGCGCCGGCCGAAAAAGGCGCGGGGCGCGCCATCGCGCGTCTTGGGCAGCTGGTGGTCGGGCTTGCTCATCGGTCTCGCATCATCAAAAAAGCACCTTGTCCCCGACGGCGCGGAGACAAGGTGCATGGTAGCAGGCTTTGATCCGTCAGCGTTACTTCACGGCAGCCTTGAGGGCGGCGACCAGGTCGGTTTTTTCCCACGAGAAGCTGCCGTCGCGCCCGGCCTTGCGGCCGAAATGGCCATAGGCCGAGGTCTTGGCATAGATGGGCTTGTTGAGGTCGAGATGGGTGCGGATGCCATGCGGCGTCAGGTCCATTACCTTGGAGAGGGCGGCCTCGACGGCTTCCTCGGCGACCGTGCCGGTATCATGCAGGTTGACGTTGATCGACAGCGGATGGGCCACGCCGATGGCATAGCTGAGCTGGATGGTGGCGCGCTCGGCCAGGCCCGCCGCGACGACATTCTTGGCCAGATAGCGCGCGGCATAGGCCGCCGAACGGTCCACCTTGGTGGGATCCTTGCCCGAAAACGCGCCGCCGCCATGCGGGGCCGCGCCACCATAGGTGTCTACGATGATCTTGCGACCGGTCAGGCCCGCATCGCCATCGGGACCGCCGACCACGAACTTGCCGGTCGGATTGACGTGCCAGACCGTGTCCTCCGAAATCCAGCCCTCGGGCAGCGCCTGGCGGATATAGGGCTCGACGATCTTGCGCACATCGGCCGAGGTCAGCGTGTCATCCAGGTGCTGGGTCGACAGCACGATCTGGGTGACGCCGACGGGCTTGCCGTCCTCGTAGCGCACGGTGACCTGGCTCTTGGCGTCGGGGCCGAGCGCCTTGGCCGGGCCGGTGCCCTCCTTGCGGGCGGCGGTCAGCACTTCGAGAATCTTGTGCGCGTAAAAGATCGGCGCCGGCATCAGCTCGGGGGTTTCGCGCGAGGCATAGCCGAACATGATGCCCTGGTCGCCGGCGCCCACATCCTTGTTGCCGCTGGCATCGACGCCCTGGGCAATGTCGGCCGACTGGCCATGCAGCAGCACGTCGATGCGCGCCGTCTTCCAGTGGAAGCCGGACTGCTCATAGCCGATGGCGCGAATGGCCTTGCGGGCGGCGGACTTGAACTTGGACGGGTTGACCACCGGATTGCCGGCAGCGTCGAGCACCTGCTTGCCTTCCTTGTCCTTCTTCAGCAGCGAATCGGGGACGCGCACTTCGCCGGCAATGACCACGCGATTGGTGGTGGCCAGCGTTTCGCAGGCAATGCGCACCTGGGCGGGATCCATGCCGGCCTTCTTGGCCTCGCGGAAGACCAGGTCGACGATTTCATCGCTGATCCGGTCGCATACCTTGTCCGGATGACCCTCAGAAACCGATTCCGAGGTGAATACAAAAGACGACCTGACCACGCAACATCCCCTGGGCTTGCTGAAAACGGCTCAAAACGAACCATTCTGTCAGGTTTGTGACACCCAAAGCCTAACCGGTCAAGGCGGATATAAAGAAAGCTTGATATGATTTGGCGCGGTTGACGGGCGCGCCTGGCCTGGCCAGGGACCGTCGGATATGGCGAGGCCATGGCCAGCCAATGGCCCAAAACCAAAGACCCCGGCCACGACTTTCGTCGGACCGGGGTCTAAACTTGGTGCCCAGAAGAAGACTCGAACTTCCACACCTTGCGGTACACGGACCTGAACCGTGCGCGTCTACCAATTCCGCCATCTGGGCAGGCAGGGGGTGATTAGGGGCACTAGACACTGATGTCAATCACCTATTCGCGCGGCGCTGCAATTGGCACTCGCCTCAAGGCGGCGCGCCAGGCGGCAACTGCCCGTGCCGTCCATATGGCCGTCGGGCCGCCAGCGCCTTGTGCCGCAGGTCCGGGCCTCGACAGCACCGCGGGGCGTGCGCTAGAAGCGGGAGCGTTTTGCCCTTCTGCCGGAGCCCATCAATGGAAAGCCTTGAGCCTAAACTTGTCACCGTGTTCGGCGGCTCGGGTTTCGTCGGCACCCAGATTGTCCAGTTGCTGGCCGCCAAGGGGCATCGGGTGCGTGTTGCCGTGCGTCGTCCCGACCTGGCCGGCCATGTCCGCACCCTGGGCACGGTGGGGCAGGTGGTGCCCATCCAGGCCAATATCCGCAACCTGGCCTCGGTCCAGCGCGCCGTAGCCGGCGCCGACGTGGTCATCAACCTGGTCGGCATCGGCGCCAATAGCGGGGCCCAGACCTTTACGGCTGTCCATGTCGATGGCGCCCGGGCCATTGCCCAGGCGGCCAAGGCCGCCGGCGCCAGCGCTCTGGTGCACATGTCGGCGCTCGGCGTCGACAAGGCCGCCGAGATCAGCCAGTACGCCGCCTCCAAGCTGGCAGGCGAAGCTGCGGTCTTTGAAGCTTTTCCCAATGCGGTGGTGATGCGGCCCTCGATCCTGTTTGGCCAGGGCGACGGGTTCTTCAATCTGATGGCGGGCCTGGCGCGCCTGTTTCCCGTGCTGCCGCTGATTGGCGGCGATACCAAATTTCAGCCCGCCTATGTGGCCGATGTCGCCGAGGCCTTTGTGCTGGCGGCCGAAGGCAAGCTCAAGGCCGGCAAGGTTTATGAACTGGGCGGGCCGCAGGTCGAGACCTATCGCCAGCTGATGGATCGGGTGCAGCGCGAGGCGCTGCGCAACCGGCCGCTGCTGCCGCTCTCGTTCGGCGTCGCCAGGCTGCTGGCCGGCGTCATGGCGTTCCTGCCCTTTCCGGCCCTGCTCACCGCCGATCAGGTCGAACTGCTCAGCGTCGACAATGTGGTTTCCGACGCCGCCATCAGGGACAAGCGCACCTTTGCCGGCATGGGCATCGTGCCCACCTCGATGGATACCATCCTGCCCACCTATCTGTGGCGCTTCCGCAAGCATGGCCAGTTCGACAAGGCGCTCCCCACCCCGGCCGACGACGTCACCGCCGCCTGATCTGCCTCGGCGCTGCAAATTCCAGGCCCGCAGTGTCGCTGCGGGCTTTTTGCTGGGCGCCTCCCATCGGCCAAATTAAACCTGCGATATATCTTGAATCGCGGCTACCTCACCCCGATCTCTTGGTACAGATAGTACTAAGATATATCGGAGAACAATGATGACCTATTGGAAGGATGGCGAACCCAATTGGCGCCGCATGGAATCCATGGCCCGCCGCGGTTGGGAACGGCTGGCCGCCGGCGTCGATGGCGCCGAAAACTGGGGCAATATGGGCGGCAATTTCCGCATCGGCCGCATGCTCGCCTCGGGCGATCTGCGCATGGTGGCGCTCTACCTGATCGAGGCCCAGCCGCGCCATGGCTATGACCTGATCAAGGCGATCGAGGAGAAATCGGGCGGGTTCTATTCGCCCAGCCCCGGCGTGGTCTATCCGGCCCTGACCTTCCTCGAGGAGGCCGGCTACGTGACCTCCCATGTCGATGGCAACAAGAAGCTCTACACCATCACCGAGGATGGCCGCGCCCACCTCAATGACAACCGCGAAGCCATCGAATCGACGCTGGCCTTCCTGGCCAAGGCCGGCGAGCGCATGCGGCACTTCCGCGACTTCGCCAGAGCCGACTGGTCGGCACGGCGCGAGGAGCCGGGCGAAGCCGGTTTCGAGCCCTCCGGGCAGCAGGCCGATCGCGATCTCAAGGACGTGGTGCCCGAGCTCAATGATGCCCGCCGCGCCCTCAAGGCCGCGCTCAAGAAGGCCCGGCGTTCCAGCGAGGAACAGCAGCGCCATGCGGCCGAAGTGCTCAGGCGCGCCGCTGCCGAAATCGAGGCCCTGGGCGACGACGACGTCGATATCTGAGCCTTTCTCATCGGGCGGTGGCAGCCTGCGCCGCCCGATTGTCTTCGCCCTGGATTCCCTTCATGTTCGCCTGACTGGGTAACGCGTTGAGGGAGATGCGCCATGTCTTTGACCGATCGTGACCGCCAACTGGGCATGGACCGCCCGATCAGCCGCCGGGATTTCCTCAATGGCGTGGCCCTGGCCACCGCCGGCATTGCGGCCACCGCGCTGTTGCCCGGTGCGGCCCAGGCCCAGGCGCCGGCCTATCCGCCCAAAATCACCGGCCTGCGCGGCCACAGCCAAGCCGCCATGAATATCATGCATGCGGTACGCGACGGCACCTTCTGGGACAGCGCCCCGGCGGTGACCCCGATCGGCGAAAGCTATGATCTGGTCGTGGTCGGCGGCGGCATTTCCGGGCTTGCCGCGGCGCGGCTCTACCAGCGCCAGGTGCCCGGCGCCAAAATCCTCATTCTCGAAAACAATGACGATTTTGGCGGTCATGCGCGGCGCAATGAATTTGTCGCCGGCAATGGCAAGACCATCATCGGCTATGGCGGCAGCCAGTCGCTGCAGACGCCCACCTATTTCTCGCCGCTGGTCAAGGATGTGCTGGCCGATATCGGCTTGCAGGTCGAAAAGTTCGAAACCTATTATGACCAGGCCTGGCACGAAGAGCGCGGGCTGGGCGACGCCATCCTGTTTCGCGCCGGGGACTGGGGCAGTGCCGGCGACGTGCTGGTGGTGACCAGTGAGTCGGCCGCCGAATGGGTGCCCAGGACGCCGCTCAATGATACCGCCAAGGCCAACCTGATCGAGCTGCTCGACGCCCCGCCCGATTATCTGCCCGGCAGGACCCGGGAAGAGAAGCTCGACATCCTCTCGACCACCACCTATGCCGATTTCCTCACCACGATCTGCGGCTATGATCCCCAGCTGGTGCAATATTTCCAGCATTCCACCGAGGCCTATTTCGGCATGGGCATCGAGGGCACAACGGCGCTCGACGCCTGGGGCAACTGGAATCCCGGCTTTGTCGGCATGGACCTGGGCGACTTGCCCTACAAGACCATGAGCCCCTCCGGGCGCCTGGCCCTCACCGATCCCGACCCCTATATCTACCATTTCCCCGACGGCAATGCGGGCGTGGCCCGCGCGCTGGTGCGCACCATGATCCCGGCTTCCTTGCCCGGCTCGAGCATGGAAGACCTGGTGACGACGCCGGTCGACTATGACCGGCTCGATGTGGAGGGCAGCGACGTGCGGCTGCGGCTCAACGCCTCGGTGGTGCGCGTCAAGCATGACGGCGATCCCTCTGCCGCCCAAAGCGTGACGCTGACCTATCTGGAGGGCGAAACCCTCAAGACGGTCACCGGCGCCCAGGTGGTGCTGGCCTGCTGGCACCGCGTCATCCCCTATCTCACCGATGAACTGGATGCCGCCCAGGTCGAGGCGCTACAGGACCAGCACAAGGTGCCGCTGATCTATACCAATGTGCTGCTGGCCAACTGGCAGGCGCTGGACGCGGCCAGGATCGCCGGTTTCAGCGATGTGACCGGCTTCTGGGGCGGCGCCGAGATCGATTTTCCGGTGTCGATGGGCCACTACAAGTTTGCCGACGTCCCGGCCGATCCGGTCCTGCTGCACCTCTCCAAAATTCCGCTCACCGGCGATCCGTCGATGACAGCGCGCGAGCAGGCTGCCGCCGGCCGTCAGGCGCTGACCGCCATCACCTTTGAGGATATGGAGCGCGAAATCCGCGACATGCTGCAGCGGGCGCTGGGTCCCTATGGCTTTGATGCCGCTCGCGATATCGAGGCCATTACCTGCAACCGCTGGAGCCATGGCTACGCGCTTGAATATATGCGGCCCTGGGACCAGTTCTGGCCCGACGGTCCCTTGCCCATCGCAACGGCGCGCCAACCCTGGGGCCGCATCGCCATCGCCAATTCCGATTCGGGCGCCTATGCCTATGTCCATTCCGCCATCGACCAGGCGGCGCGGGCCGTGCATGACCTGCTGGGCGAGACGGCAAGCCTGACTGATTACAGCAAGTTCCCGGGCCCGCCGCCCGACATGCTGGGGCTTTAGGGCTCACACGATTGGCGGAAGCTGCGTGAAAGTTCTTCGCAGCCGCGAACTAACATGTTAGTCCTGACGCATGCAGCAAGCCCCTTTCTCCGCCCCATCGCCGGTTCATCAGGTCACCCCCGAACGGCACGCCGCCGGTGAGCGGCTGGTCGCCCGGCTCCAGGGCCAGGTGCGCGGCAACATGTTCATCGACCCGCTGATGACCTATGCCTGGAGCGGCGATGCCAGTTCCTACCGGCTGATCCCGGCGGCGGTGGTGTTCATCAATTCCGAGGACGAGGTACGCGCGGTCATGGCCGCAGCGCGGGCCGAGCACCTGCCCATCACCTTCCGCGCCGCCGGCACCTCGCTGTCCGGCCAGGCGGTGACCGATGGCGTGCTGGCCGTGCTGGGCGATGGCTGGCGCAAGCTCTCCATTCATCCCGGCGCCGAGCAGATCACGCTGGGACCGGCCATCATCGTTGCCCAGGCCAATGCGGCGCTCAAGCCCTATGACAAGAAGATCGGCCCCGATCCGGCCAGCCAGGCCACCTGCAAGATCGGCGGCGTGGTCAACAACAATTCATCGGGCATGTGCTGCGGCGTCAGCCAGAATACCTATCACACCATGGCGCGGCTGCGCTTGGTGCTGACCGACGGCACCATGCTCGATTCGGGCGATGCAGAAAGCTGCGCCGCCTTCCGCATCAGCCATGCCACCATGCTCGAGGGCCTGCACCAGCTGCACCACCAGGTCATGGCCGACCCGGAACTGGTGGCGCTGATCACCCGCAAATATGCCATCAAGAACACGGTCGGCTATTCGCTCAATGCCCTGCTCGACTATCATGACCCGCTCGATATCCTCATTCACCTGATGGTCGGCTCGGAGGGCACGCTCGGCTTTGTTTCCGAGGTGACTTATAATACCGTCCCCGAGCACCCCTTCAAATCCACCGCTCTGGTGCCTTTCCCCGATCCGCAGACCGCCGGTCGCGCCATCATCGACATGGCCAATGGCGGGGTGCAGCTGACCACGGGCGTGACGGCCGCCGAATATATCGAGCGCCGGGCCCTGGCGACGGTCGAGCACCTGGCGCCCATGGCGCCGCTCCTGCCCTGGTTGACCGACAATTCACCGGCCGTGCTGATCGACGTCACGGCGCCCGATGCGACAACGCTTGAGGCCGAAGTCGCCAAGGCGGTGGAACTGCTGACCCGCCATGGCGCCACCCATGTCGATTTTTCCACCGATGAAGGCCGCAGCCACGCGCTGTGGGACATTCGCAAGGGGTTCTTTGCCTCGGGCGGCGCGGCCCGGCCCAAGGGCACGTCCATGCTGACAGAGGACGTCGCGGCGCCCATCGAGCGCCTCGCCGAATTTGTCGTCGACATGCGCGCTCTGCTCGACGAGCACGGCTATGAGGATGCCATCATCTTTGGCCATGCTCTGGCCGGTAATCTGCACTTCCAGATGAGCGATGACTTTTCCCAGGCGGACGCGGCCGACAAGTTTGACAGCTTTTCGAGGGCGCTGAGCGACCTGGTTTCGGTGCAATATCAGGGCTCGCTCAAGGCCGAGCATGGCACCGGCCGCGCCATTGCCGCCTTTGTCGAGGCCGAATGGGGCGCCAAGGCCTATGGGCTGATGCAGGCCATCAAGGCCCTGTTCGATCCCGAGGGCCTGCTCAATCCCGGTGTGTTGCTCAATGCGGACGACAAGATCCATATCAAGCACCTCAAGGTCATGCCGCCGGCCGATGAACTGGTGGATCTGTGCATCGAATGCGGCTTTTGCGAACCGGCCTGCCCCAGCCACCAGATGACGCTGTCGCCGCGCCAGCGCATTGCCGTCACCCGCGAGCGCGAGCGGCTGCGCGCCAGCGGCGAGGATCCGGCGCGGCTGAAGCGGCTCGACGATGATTTTCAATATCCCGGCCTCGACACCTGCGCCGCCTGCAATCTCTGCTCGGTGCGCTGCCCGGTCGGCATCGAGACCGGCACCATGATCATGGGCCAGCGCGCCCAGCGCCGCGGCGGCACGGCACAGGCCATGGCCGGTTTCGTCGCCGATCACCGCGGCAGCGTCGAGAGCCTGATGCGGGCCGGGCTGGGCTTGGCCGATGTCGCGCGCACCATCATTCCTGCCCCCGCCGTGGCCGCAATCACGGATACGGCCCGCCGCCTCAGCGGCAAGCGCGTCCCGCGGGTCTCGCCGCAACTGCGTCGCGGCCCCGGCGCGCCAGAACCGCGCGAAACGCGGCAGGATCCGCGTCGCAGCGGTTTTCCGGTGCCCATCGCCCGGAGCGGGCGACCATCGGTGGTCTATTTCCCCAGCTGCGCCACCCGCATGTTCGGTGCACCGCAGACCGATCATGATCTGCTGGCGGTGCCCGATGCCATGCTGGCCTTGCTCGAGCGGGCCGGCTTCGACGTGGTCATGCCCGAGCACCTCAATGGCCAATGCTGCGGCCAGCCGTTCCAGTCCAAGGGCTTTCCCGCAGAGGCGGCGCGGGTCGGTGGCGACCTGTCGCGTGAACTCTCGGCGCTCTCGGATGCCGGCCGGCTCAGCGTGGTGACCGATGCCTCCACCTGCGCCAAGCATCTGCGCGAATTCCCCGGCGACGCCCCGGTGCTCGATTCCGCCCAGTTCCTGCTCGCCCAGGTGTTGCCGCGCCTGACCATCACCCAAACCCTGCCTGTCGTGGTGGTGCACCACAACTGCTCGGCCCAGCGCCTTGGCGAACAGCCGCTGACCGAGACCATTGCGCGGGCCTGCGCCGACAAGATCGCCGTGCTGAGCTCGGTCACCTGCTGCGGCTATGCCGGCGACAAGGGCCTCTTTGTGCCCGAGCTCAATGCCCACGCCACCCGCTTTGTCAAAAACGACATTCCCGCCGGCTGCAGTCTGGGGGTCTCCACCGTCAGCACCTGCGCCTCGGGGTTGAGCGAGCATGCCGGCCTGCCCTTTGTCGGTCTGGCCAGCCTGCTCGAATGGGCCAGTCGGCCACTGCACTAGACCTGGCCGGGCCTTGCCGCTACTGAACGGGTTCAGCAAGCCCCGGATCATCATGACCACCATCGCCACCATCACCAGCCTCGGCCACAAGGGCGAGGGCGTCGCCGAGATCGACGGCAACAAGGTCTTTGTGCCCTTCGCTTTGCCCGGTGAACGCGTCGAGCTCGAGATCGATGGTGACCGGGCGACGCTGCTGGGGGTCATCACACCCGCCGCCAACCGCGTTGAGCCCTTCTGCCCGCATTTCGGCGCCTGCGGCGGCTGCCAGCTGCAGCATCTGGATCGCCCGAGCTACGAGGCCTTCAAGATCGGCCTGATCGAGACGCCGCTGCGCTTTGCCGGCATCGAGCTGCCGGTCTCGCGCTTCATCGATGCCGCTGGGACCGGCCGCCGCCGCGCCACCCTGCATGCCCGCCGCGAAGGCGTCGGCTATATGCGGCTGCGCAGCCACCAGGTGCACGACATCGACGCCTGCCCCATTCTGGTGCCGGGCCTCGACAAGGCGCCCGACATTGCTCGCGCCGTGTTCCAGGCGGTAGGCGAGGCCGATGTGAGCCTGGTTGCCACGCTGTCCGGCCTCGACGTCGCCATCCGCACCGAAAAGAAGCAGGCCCGCCACGATCGCGTCGCGCCGCTGGTGGCCCGCTTCAGGATGGCGCGCCTGGCGCTCAATGGCGAAATGGTGCTGCAGGCCCAGCCGCCCATCGTCGAAATGGGCCGCGCCAGGGTCGAACTGCCGATCGGCAGTTTCCTCCAGGCCACGGCCGCCGCGGAAAACCTGCTGGCCGACTATGTGCTGGGTGCGGTGGACCGCAAGGTCAAGACGGTTGCCGACCTGTTCTGCGGTCTCGGGCCCTTCGCCCTGCGCCTGGCCGAACAGCGCCCCGTCATGGCCTTCGACAATGACCGGGCCGGCATTGCCGCGCTTGACCGGGCGCGCCGCTTCACCAAGGGCCTGCGCGAGATCACCGCCAAGTGCCAGGACCTGTTCCGCGATCCGCTGACCCAGTACGAACTCAACTATGACTTCGTGGTGCTCGACCCGCCGCGCTCCGGCGCCGAGGCGCAGGTGCGCGAACTGGCCAAATCCAAGGTCAAGACCGTGGTCATGGCGGCCTGCGATGCGCGCACCTTTGCCCGCGATGCCGCCATCCTGGTGGCCGGCGGCTATGCCATGAGCGACCTTGTCGCCATCGACCAGTTTACCCAGTCCACCCATATCGAAATGGCCGCAACCTTCCGGCGCTGATCGACAGATGTGATCGACCGTCCTGTCGTATCGGGCAACCAATGCGCTTTTGCCGACGTTGGGTAAGCATTCAATAATCATAGCGACTGCCCTGGGCGGGAGCCGTCGTGATGGAGATCACCATGCATGTCTTGAAAACGACTTTTGCCGTGACTGCCCTGTGCGCCAGCCTTGCCGCACCAGCCGTATTCGCCCAGGAGGCCATTCCGACGGGCACTTTCGTCGACGAATATGGCACCTCGTTCGAGTTTCAGTCCTGTGGCGAAGGCGGCACTGCTCTATGCGCCGTGCTGACCAATCTGGAAGGCGAATCGGCAACCGAAGACAACCTGGCCTTTGTCGGCAAGCAGGTGATTGCGGCCGAGCAGGTGGCTGACAATGAGTGGAAGGGTGAGCTCGTCGCCGGCGGCATGAGCGCCGCCGCCACCATCACCATGGTCAGCGCAAATACCGTGGAAATCCAGGGCTGCCGTGCCGGCATCCTGTGCCAGACGCTGTCCTATAACAAGGCGTCGTAAGGCCCCTTGATGCAGGAACCCCCGGGTCGCCCCGGGGGTTTTTGTGTGCCTAGCACACCGTGGCCACGCGTTGCTTGATCACGGCGAGGACCTCGTCGCCGGGCCGCTTCCACCAATTGTCCTGGCTGAAGATTTCCACTTCCTGCGGACCAGAAAAGCCAGCCTCTTCAATCATCTTCCGGATGGCGGGCAGGTCGATGACGCCGTCGCCCATCATGCCGCGATCGAGCAGCATGTCTTTGGTTGGCACCAGCCAGTCGCAGATGTGATGGGCAAAGATCCGGTTCATCCGCCCGGCCCGGGCAATGGCATTGGCCAGCTGCGGGTCCCACCAGACATGGTAGACGTCGATCGCCACGCCGACGGTTTCCCCCAGGGTCTCGCAGATGTCGAGCGCCTGGTCGATCGTGTTCACGCAGGCCCGGTCGGCCGCATACATCGGATGCAGCGGCTCGATGGCGATCCTGACCCCGCTGGCCTTGGCATGCGGCAGCATGGCGGCGATACCGTCGGTCACCATCTGCCGGGCCCCCGGCAAGTCCTTGGAACTGCCGGGCAATCCACCAACCACCAGCACCAGGCAATCGGCATTGAGCGCGGCCGCCTCGTCGATGGCGTGCAGGTTGTCATCGATCTGCGCCTGCCGGCCGGCCGCGGTTTCGGCCGGGAACATGCCGCCCCGGCAGACGCCGGTGACCTGGATCTTATTGTCGCGCACGATGCGCGCCGCCTCGTTGAGGCCGATGGCGGCGATCTGGTCGCGCCAGGGGGAAATCGCGGTGATCCCGGCTTTGAGGCACCCATCGACCGCCTCGGCAAAGCCCCAGACCTGGCGCGTCGTGGCCAGGTTGAGCGAGATAGCGCGAGGCCCGTTCATGCTAGCACACTGTTAACATTGAGCACCGCGTTCATCCGCTTTACCGCCAGTTCGGGGTCACCCAGGACCCGTGCCTGGTCGGCCAGGCGGAACAGTTCGGCCAGGTGCTGCACCGATCTTGTGGATTGCTGACCGCCGATCATCTGGAAATGGTCCTGCAGCCCGTTGAGATAGGCCAGGAACACCACGCCGGTCTTGTAGAACCGGGTCGGGGCGGCAAAGATATGCCGGCTCAAGGGTACCGTGGGTTCGAGCAGGGTGAAGAAGTTTTTCTCGTCGCCCTTGCCGAGCGCCGCCAGGGCGGCCGAGGCGGCCGGCGCGATGGCGTCGAAAATGCCGAGCAGGGCATGGCTATAGCCCTGGTCGTCGCCGGCGATCAGCTCGGCATAGTTGAAGTCGTCGCCGGTATACATCTTGACTGATGCCGGCAGGCGCCGACGCATGGCGATCTCCTTTTCTGCCGAGAGCAGCGAGATCTTGATGCCGTCCACCTTGTCCGCATGGGTGGCGATGACGTCGAGACAGACGTCCATCGCCCTGTCATGGTCGATACTGCCCCAATAGCCCTGCAAAGCCGGGTCGAACATTTCGCCCAGCCAGTGCATCACCACCGGCTGCTGCACCTGGGAAAGGATGTGGCCATAGACGCGGGCATAGTCGTCGGGGGATTTGGCGGCAGCCGCGAGGGCGCGCGAGGCCATCAGGATGACGCGACCGCCCTGGGCCTCGACAAAGCCGACCTGCTCCTCATAGGCCTTGATGATCTGGTCAATGGTGACATCCGGGCCAGGCATGAGGTGGTCGGTGCCGGCGCCATAGGCGATCAGCGCATCGTCCCTGGTACGGGCTTCCGCCTGGGCGCGGCGGATCAGCTCCTGCGCTTCGGCCCAGCCCAGGCCCATGCCGCGCTGGGCGGTATCCATGGCCTCGGCGACGCCCAGGCCCAGATCCCAGAGGCGATGGCGAAATTTCAGCGTCGTGTCCCAGTCGATCGCCGGCGTCAGCCAGGGATCGTTGCTGGCCAGCGGATCGGCCACCACATGGGCAGCGGCATAGGCGATGCGGTTGAAGTCGCTGGCCCGGTGCTTGACGAAGGGGATCGGTTCCCCGGTCAGCCTATAGGGCGTGATGGACCGGTCGGGATTGGGCAGGTTGACGCTTGGCATGGTCGAGATCCTCAAATGTCTCAACAGGTTCGATGTCGTCCCGGCGCAGGCCGGGATCCATCCTGAGGTCGATCAACATTCACTGAATGCGGAAATATCTCGGGATGGGCCCCGGCCTGCGCCGGGGTGACACCGTGGGTGGGGTGAGGGTGTGCCTCACCCTGCGATTGACTAGAATTCGAGCTTGGGCACGTCGAGCCAGCGCCGTTCGGCCCAGCTCTTGAGGCCCAGTTCGGCCAGCTGCACGCCCTTGGCGCCGGCCTCGAGGCCATATTCCCAGGGCGCGTCCTCGGCGACGTGGCGCAGGAACATTTCCCACTGCGCCTTGAAGCCGTTCTGCGCCGGCCAGTTGTCCGGCACTTCTTCCCAGTCGTTGAAGAAGTTCATGGTCTGCGGCTGGTCGGGGTTCCACACCGGCTTGGGCGTGTTGACGCGATGCTGGGTCCAGCATTTGTGCAGCCCGGCCACGGCCGAGCCATGCGTGCCGTCGACATGGAAGGTCACCAGGTCGTCGCGCCGCACGCGGGTGGTCCAGCTCGAATTGATCTGCGCCACAATGCCGCCTTCGAGCTCGAAGGTGGCATAGGCCGCGTCATCGGTATCGGCCTTGTAGGCGACGCCATTCTCGTCGACGCGCTGGGGGATATGGGTGGCGCCGAGGCAGGAGACCGCCTTGACCTCGCCGAACAGGTTGTCGAGCACATAGCGCCAGTGGCACAGCATATCGAGAATGATGCCGCCGCCATCGGCCTTGCGATAGTTCCAGCTCGGGCGCTGCGCCTTCTGCCAGTCGCCTTCGAAGACCCAGTAGCCGAACTCGCCGCGCACCGACAGGATCTCGCCGAAAAAGCCCGAGTCACGCAGCATCTTGAGCTTCATCAGGCCGGGCAGGAACAGCTTGTCCTGCACCACGCCATGCTTGAGCCCCGAAGCGCGGGCGGTCTTGGCCAGGTTTACCGCGATCTCCAGCGAATCCGAGGTCGGCTTTTCGCAATAGACATGCTTGCCGGCGGCCAGCGCCTTTTCGATCAGGCTGGCGCGCATCAGCGTCGTGCCGGCATCGAAGAACACCGTGTCATCCGGATTGGCCAGGGCGGCGTCGAGGTCGCTGCTCCAGCGCTTGATGTCGTGCTTCTTGGCCAGCCGCTCGATCTTGTCGGCGTCGCGGCCGACAATGATCGGGTCGACCACCAGGCGGTCGCCATTGGCCAGCGCAATGCCGCCCTGGTCGCGGATCGCCAGGATCGAGCGCACCAGGTGCTGGTTGTAACCCATGCGCCCGGTGACCCCGTGCATGATCAGGCCAAGCCGTCTGTCCGCCATTGCAAATTCCTCCCTGCGCGCATCCGCGTGTAACTGATTAGTTACTTGCGTATACGGGCAGACCGATGTCCGTCAAGCCGGCATCGGCAGATTTGTCGGCTTCCGGCTCAGAGCCCCAGCACCATCTTGACCCCGATGACGCCCAGAAACACCAGGATCATGCGGTCAAAGGCGGCCCGGCTGAGCTTGCCGCTGATCCATTGTCCCAGCGGCATGAAGACCAGGATCGGCGCCAGCGCCAGCAGGCCCTGCAGCAGCCAGAGCGGCTGCATCACCCCGGCCACAAAGAGCGCCGGCAGCTGCACCACCGAGAACAGCAGGAACATGGCCGAGACCGCATAGACATGGGCGGCCCGGTCCAGCCCCATGGCATGGATGAAGGTGACCCCGATCGGGGCGGAAATGCCGGTGGCGCCCTGCAAGGTGCCGCCGCCCAGCCCGGCCAGCGGCCCGAAACGCCTGGCCATGGCCAGGTTCAGCGACCAGTGCGGCGTGACCAGGCGCAGGCCGACATAGGCCAGCAGAATAACGCCGAGCCCCAGCACCAGCAGGCGCTCGGGCAGGCTGGTCAGCGCCCAGGTGCCCAGCATGATGCCCAGGGCGCCGCCCACCAGAAACCAGGGCATGAACGCCATGCGCGGCGTTGCCGCCTCGGCGCGAAAGCGCCAGACCTGCCAGGCATTGGTGACGATCAGCGGAATGGTCATCAGCCCCACCGCATGCTGCAGGCCGAACACCGCGGTCAGCACCGGCAGCGCAATCAGCGGCAGGCCCATGCCGGTGGCGCCCTTGACCACGGCCCCGGCGCCCAGCGCCAGCACCATGATCAATATCGAACTCAAATCCATGCCGCCCTCGCCTGTCGCCAATCCGGTGCCGGCCGCAGCCGCATGGGCGCCAATCTTGCCCGCATTGTCCGGCCCGGCAATCGAAATATCGGGCAGAACGCGCCATTCGACGTCACCGCGCGGTTACTTGTCATTGACAGTACGCTCCCGCCCACCCAGTCTGCCGGTTGCCGACACCAGCGCTGGCCCGGGCCGCAAGGCATGGCGCCCCTCACGGGGTCGGCGCCGTCCCGTTCTTTACCCGTCCCGTCGGTACTGATATCTGGCGGACCATTATTGTCATCATCCTCAAGCCCATTCCGGCGGTATCCAAGCGTGTCAGAGCTGTCTTCCCCCGCAACCAAGCCGGCGGACCCGACCAAGGCCAAGACGCCCCGGGTCAAGCGGGCGCGCGACAGTGCCAAGACCAAGGCGGAAATCCTTGTCGCCGGACGGGCCGAATTTGCCGAGCGTGGTTTTGAGGGGGCGCGGGTGGACGCCATTGCCGCGCTGGCCGGCGCCAACAAGCGGCTGCTCTACCACTACTATGGCAACAAGGAAGATCTCTACCGGGCCGTGTTGCTCGACGCCTATCAGGAGATCCGCCGCGGCGAGAAGGCGCTGAGCCTGGACCAGTTCGGCCCCGTCGAGGCCATGGACCGGCTGGTGCGCTTCACCTTCCGCCACTTCCTCGCCAATCCCTGGTTCCCGCGCCTGCTCAATACCGAAAACATCGAGAATGCGCGCTTTCTCAAGACCATGCCCGATATCCAGGCGCTGCATTCGCCGCTGGTGGGGCAGATCACCACCATTGTCGAGCGCGGCGCCGATGCCGGCGTCTTCCGCCGCGATGTCGATCCGGTGCAGCTTTATATTTCCATCGCCGCCTTGGGCTTTTTCTACGTCTCCAACATGGCCACGCTCTCGGTGATCTTTGCCCGCGACCTGGCCGCCATCGACATGGTGCAGGAGCGCGAGGCCCAGGCGGTGCAGATGGTGCTCGACTATCTGCGCACCAAGCCGGCCTAAGCCAGCGGCGGCAGCACGGCTCGGGCGGCGCTCTGCAGCCAGCCGATCAGTTCGGCAACGCGGGGCTCCTCGGCGCGCTCGCTCAGCACGTAAAGCCCGATCGTGTTCTGTCGCGTCGGCTCGGTCAGCGTGATGCGCCCCAGCCCGCGCCGGGAAAATTCGGGCTCCATCACTTCGGTATGGGCGATCACCGCATCGGTGCGCTCGACATAGTCCAGACACGCCGCCAGCGAATTGGAGGCAAAGGCATATTTGCCCTGATCGAAATTGGCACTGGCGGCGGTGGTGCGGCTCCAGGTTTCAAAGAACCGCTGATGCCGCGTTTCGGGCAGGGCGCTGGTCACTGCCGGATAGGTCTCGATCTCGCCCAGGCTGCGCGGCGCCTGCAGCAGGCCATGGCCCTGGCGCACGAAATAGCCTTGGCCGACCCGGGTCAGCGGCACGAACTGCGCCCCGGTGCTGCGGTTGAGCCCCTCGATCTCGTGCCCGACGAACAGCGAGATATCGCCGGTGAGCAACTGGTCCATCAGGCGCAACTGGTTGCCCAGGCTGACATGCACCCGCGCACTGGCAAATTCGCGGGCATAGTCCACCACCATGTCGCGGATGAACAGCGTCCACCACGAATAGCCGGTGCCGATATTGAGCCCCTGCTCGATGCGGCCGCGCTGCTGCTCGATGGCCTTGAGCGTATTGTCATGCAGCCGCCGCATCAGCCGTGCATTCTGGTACAGCGTTTCGCCATAGGCGGTCAGTTCCACCCCGCGCGACGAGCGCGTCAGCAGCGGCACGCCCATGGTTTCCTCGAGCTTGCGCATGTTGAAGGTCAGGGTCGGCTGGGTGATGAACAGCGCGGTGGCGGCGCCGCTGATCGTGCCGGCCTCGGCGACCGCCAGGAACTGGTTCAGCAATTTATCCATGTCTGCTTCCCATAGATTTTATCTATAGTGGACAGGGTATTTCGTATTTTTCTTTTGGTCCAGTCTGGGCCAGACTTGTCGGCAACAAGACCAGTTCGTCCCTCAAGGACGGCGGAGGCGGCGCGCATCGGGATCCGATTTTGCGTCATAAAGACACACAACTTCAAGGAACTAGCAAACGATCACGGTCTGGTCAGCGGTATGTTAACGACCCTCGGAAATCTTCCATACAAGTCGATTGCGCCCCGCCAAATCAGTATGCTATGTCGTAACTAGTCGGTTATTTGTGCAATTTGCGAATGCGTGATTTCGCAGAAGGCATTGAGGCTTGCCAAGGACAGCGATGTCAGGTAGCGCCATTATGTAACCGGTTAGTGATTTAGCGGCGGGAGGCTGCTGCGTTACACGCGTTCCAAGGCTCGGAACGACCACATTCATGGGAGGAAAACCTGATGTCTATTCGTCTTGATCGCCGTCAATTCCTGATGGGCAGCTCCGCGCTGCTCGCTGCCGGCGCTGCCGGCATTTCGCCCAGCTTCGCCCAGGCCGAGAGCCTGCGCCTGATCTTCTGGGGCGGCCAGGCCCGTGCTGACCGTACCTATGGCGTGACCGACCTCTATACGGCGGCCAAGGGCACCCAGATGGAGGCCGAGTTCCTCGCCTGGAACGACTACTGGCCCAAGCTGGCGACCCAGACGGCCGGCGGCAATGCCCCCGACATCATCCAGATGGATTATCGCTACATCGTCGAATACGCCAAGCGCAACGCCATCGCGCCGCTTGATGAATTCGTCGGCGGCGCCCTCAACCTCGCCGATTTCGATGCCGACCAGCTCGAAGGCGGCAAGGTCGACGGCAAGCTCTATGGCATTTCGCTCGGCGCCAACTCGGTCGCCATGCTGGTCAACACCGCCGCTTTCGAGGAAGTCGGCGTCGCTGTACCGACCAATGCCTGGACCTATGACGACCTGATGACCATTGGCGAGGCCTTCAAGACCGCCAATATCCGCGGCGGCATGAAGGCGATCATGGACGGCTCCTATTCCGAGCCCATGCTCGACAACTGGCTGCGCCAGCGCGGCAAGGCTCTCTACACCGCCGACGGCAAGCTGGGCTACGACGAGGCCGATGCGGTCGAGTGGTACACCATGTGGGCCAAGCTGCGCGCCGCCGGCGTCTGCGTCTCGGCTGAAGACCAGGCTCTCGACACCGGCCCGCTCGAAACCACCATGCTGGTGCTGGGCAAGGCGGCGCTGCTGCCCTCCAACTCCAACCAGCTCGTGGGCTTCCAGGCCATCATGCAGGACAAGCTCGACATGGTCGGCTATCCGCGCATCGAGGCCGGCAAGGGCGGCGGCCACTACCGCAAGCCGTCGATGTTCTTCTCGATCGCCGGTTCGTCGGCCAAGCAGGAAGCGGCTGCCGAGTTCCTGAACTTCTTCATCTCCGATCCCGAAGCCGCCAAGATCCTGGGTGTCGAGCGCGGCATTCCCTGCTCGGCCGCCACGCGCGACGTCGTCGCGCCGACGCTGGACGAACAGAGCCAGATCGCGCTCAACTTCGTGGCCAATCTGGGCGACCTGCTGGGGCCGCTGCCCCCATCCCCGCCCGCTGCGGCTGGCGAAATCGACGCCTCCCTGATCCGTACCCTCGGCCAGGAAGTCGGTTTCGGTGCCAAGACGCCAGAACAGGCCGGTGCCGATCTGGTCAACGGCGCCAACGACATTCTCAGCCGCGCCTGACACTGATCCTTGCCGCGCGTCCCCCGGGGCGCGCGGCTTTCTATTCCAGTCGCTAGGAACGGTCCTTCATGTCGCATGTTCTTTCCCGCCAGATCCTGACGGATCACGACCTGTCTGATCCCCTGGCGCTTGCCGCCACCGCCACCCCGCCGGGGGCGCGCTGACCATGGCCATGCAGGACACTTCCCGCTCCAGCGCCGACCACCCGCCGGTGGTCCACACCGCCTGGTCGCGCTTCTGGCAGAATGATGCGCCGGGCTATCTCTTCCTGCTGCCCTGGATGATCGGCTTTCTCGGCCTCACCATCGGGCCGATGGTGACCTCGCTATATCTCAGCTTTACCGATTTCGACCTGCTGACCTCTCCCGACTGGGTGGGCGCGGACAACTATATCCGCATGTTCAGCAACGATCCCAAATTCTGGACCTCGATGCGCGTGACCATGTTCTTCGTGGTCTTTTCGGTGCCGCTCAAGCTGGCCTTCGCGCTGGCCGTGGCCATGCTGCTCAACCGCGGCATTCGCGGCCTGCCGCTCTATCGCGCCCTGTTCTATCTGCCCAGCCTGCTGGGTGCCTCGGTGGCCATCGCCATCCTGTGGCGGCAGATCTTTGCCGGCGACGGCCTCATCAACAAGCTGCTGGCCATGGTCGGCATTATCGGCCCGAGCTGGATTTCCAACCCGAATTATTCGCTCTGGACCCTGATCGTGCTGTCGATCTGGCAGTTCGGCTCGCCGATGATCATTTTCCTGGCCGGCCTGCGTCAGATTCCCACCGACATGTATGAGGCGGCAAGCCTGGATGGCGCCAGCAAATGGCGGCAATTCGTCAAGATCACCCTGCCGCTGCTGACCCCGGTGGTGTTCTTCAACGCCATCATCCAGACCATCGAGGCCTTCAAGAGCTTCACCCCGGCCTTCATCATCTCGGGCGGCACCGGCAATCCGATCAATTCGACGCTGTTCTACACGCTCTACCTCTACCAGGAGGCGTTCAGCTTCTTCCGCATGGGCTATGCCTCCGCGCTCGCCTGGGTGCTGCTGGCGCTGGTCGGGCTGTTCACGGCCTTCTCCTTCTTCACCTCCAAATACTGGGTGCACTACGATGAGTAATGCTGCTCGCCTGACGGTCGTCACCGGCGCCGCGGCTCCCGGTCGCAAGCGCCTGACCTCGATCCTGATCCATGTCGCCCTGATCGGCGCCTCGATCGCCATGCTCTATCCGCTGCTCTGGCTGCTGGCGGCCTCGGTGCGGCCGGAAAACGAGATCTTCAGCTCGGCCAGCATCATCCCCAGCTCGTTCAGCCTGGATGCCTATTTCCGCGGCTGGAACGGGCTGCGCACCGGCTTTGGCGTCTTCTTCACCAACAGCTTCATCATTTCGGGCCTGTCGGTGGTGGGCAATGTGCTGGCCTGCTCCATGGCCGCCTATGCCTTTGCCCGGCTGGAATTCAGGTTCAAGAGCTTCTGGTTCGCCATGATGCTGATGACCCTGATGCTGCCCTACCAGGTCACGCTGATCCCGCAATATGTGCTGTTCCGCCAGCTCGGCTGGGTCAATACCTTCCTGCCTTTGGTGGTGCCCAAATTCCTCGCCGCCGACGGCTTCTTCATCTTCCTGATGGTGCAGTTCTTCCGCGGCCTGCCCAAGGAACTCGACGAGGCCGCCCAGATGGACGGCTGCTCGCCCTGGCGCATCTACTGGAAGATCATCATCCCGCTGTCCATGCCGGTGCTGGCGACCGCCGCCATCTTCACCTTCATCTGGACCTGGGACGACTTTTTTGGCCCCCTCATCTACTTGAGCGAGATGAAATCCTACACCGTCATGCTCGGCCTGCGCACCTTCACCGACAGTACCGGCGAGAGCGATTTTGGCGGCCTGTTCGCCATGAGCGTGCTCAGTCTCGTGCCGATCTTTCTGTTCTTCCTGTTCTTCCAGCGACTGCTCATCGAGGGCATCGCCACCACTGGTATGAAACGTTAGCCCTATGACCGATATCAAGTTTGCCGCCATCGGCATCAACCACAGCCACATCTATGGCCAGGTGGAATGCCTCAAGCGCGCCGGCGCCCAGTTCGTTGCCTTCCACGCCGTGGAAGACGACCTGGCCGCAGCCTTTGCCGAGAAGTTCCCCGAGGCAAGGCGCGTTGCCGAAGCCCGCGAAATCCTCGAGGATCCCTCGATTGCGGTCATCACCACGGCGGCCATTCCGGCCGATCGCGCCGCCATCTCCATCGCCGCCATGCGCCATGGCAAGGACGTGCTCTCCGACAAGCCGGGCATGACCACCTTTGCCCAGCTCGCCGAGATCAAGCAGGTCCAGGCCGAGACCGGTCGCATCTATTCGGTGATCTATTCCGAGCATTTCGAGGTCCGCGCCACCGTCGAGGCCGGCAACCTGATCGCCCAGGGCGCCATCGGCCAGGTCATCAACACGGTGGGCCTGGGGCCCCACGCCATCCGCAACAACCAGCGCCCCGACTGGTTCTTCGAGCGCGCCCGCTATGGCGGCATCCTCTGCGACATCGGCAGCCACCAGTTCGAGCAGTTCCTGTTCTTCTCGGGCGCCATGGATGCCGAGATCAGCTCGGCCAGCGTTGCCAACCGCGCCCATCCCGACCGGCCGGGCCTGCAGGATGTCGGCGACGTGCACATGAAGACCGCCACCACCTCGGGCTATGTCCGCGTCGACTGGTTCACCCCGGCCGGCCTGCCCACCTGGGGCGACGGGCGCCTGACCATTCTGGGCACCGAAGGCTATATCGAGCTGCGCAAATATATCGATATTGCCGGCCATCCCGGCGAGAACCACCTGTTCATCGTCAACCAGGACGGCCCGCGCCATATCGACTGTTCCGAGGTCGACCTGCCCTTCGGCCGGCAGTTCCTCGACGACGTGCGCAACCGCACCGAAACCGCCATGCCGCAGGAGCGGTGCTTCAACGCCATGAAACTGGCGCTGACCGCGCAGGAAATGGCCGAACGCGGCACGGAGTGGGCACAATGAGCCGGATTTTCAAGGTTGCCATCGTCGGCGTCGGCATCGGCCGCAGCCATCTGGTGGAAGGCTATCTGCCCAATGGCGACAAGTTCAAGGTGGTCGCGCTCTGCGACCTCAATGCCGAGCGCATGGCCGCCGTGGCCGACGAATTCGGCATCGAGCGCCGCGTCGCCAGCTATGACGACGTGCTGGCCATGGACGATATCGACATCATCGATGTCTGCACCCCGCCCATGCTGCACCACCCCATGGTGATCGCCGCGCTCAAGGCCGGCAAGCACGTGATCTGCGAAAAGCCACTGGTCGGCTCGCTCGCCCAGGTCGACGAGGTCATGGCCCAGGAAAAGCTCTCCAGGGGCAAGCTGATGCCGGTCTTCCAGTATCGCTTCGGCGACGGTATCGAGCAGGCCAAGGCCATCATCGATGCCGGCATTGCCGGCAAGCCCTATACCGGGACGGTGGAAACCTTCTGGCGCCGCGACGCCGACTACTATGCCGTCCCCTGGCGCGGCAAATGGGCCACCGAGCTGGGCGGCGTGCTGATGGGCCACGCCATCCATCCCCATGACATCTTCACCTATCTGATGGGCGACATTGCCCGCGTCTTCGGTCGCGTCGCCACCCGCGTCAACCCGATCGAGGTCGAGGACACCATCTCGGCCTCGCTGGTGATGCAGAATGGCGCTTTGGCCAGCCTGACCGCCACGCTGGGTGCCGCTGACGACACCACCCGCATTCGCCTCGCCTTTGAAAATGTCATGATCGAAAGCGATCACGCGGCCTATAATCCAGGTGAAAAGCTCTGGAAGATCCAGCCGCGCAACCCCGAGACCAAGGCCAGGATCGACGCTTTGCTGGCCAATTGGCAGCACGTGCCCTCGCGCTTCCAGACCCAGATGGCGCGCTTCCATGCCGCCCTGACCGGCACGGCGCCGCTGCCCGTATCGAGCCTGGATTCGCGGCGCTCGCTTGAACTGGTCACGGCCTTCTACCATTCTTCGGCGACCGGCGAGGACGTCGTCCTGCCGCTCGGTCCAAGCCATCCCCTCTACCAGAGCTGGGTCCCGGCCCAGTTCCGGACCCCATAGGAGTTCGCCATGGCGACCAACATCGCGCTGAACAAGATCGTCAAGTCCTATGGCGACATCCCGGTCATCCACGGCATTGATCTGACCATCAATCCTGGCGAATTCACCGTCTTCGTGGGGCCCTCGGGCTGTGGCAAGTCGACTTTGCTGCGCATGATCGCCGGCCTCGAGCCGATCACCGGCGGCGACCTGCTGATCGACGGCGAGCGCATGAACGATGTACCCGCGGCCAAGCGCGGCATCGCCATGGTGTTTCAGTCCTATGCGCTCTACCCGCATATGAATGTCTACCAGAACCTGGCCTTCGGGCTGGAAACCGCCAAGATGCCCAAGGCCGAGATTGAGCAGCGCGTCGCCAAGGCCGCCGACATCCTCAAGATCGAGCCGCTGCTCAAGCGCAAGCCCAAGCAGCTCTCGGGCGGCCAGCGCCAGCGCGTGGCCATCGGCCGCGCCATCGTGCGCGAGCCGCGCATCTTCCTGTTCGACGAACCGCTGAGCAATCTCGACGCCGAACTGCGCGTGCAGATGCGCGTCGAGATCGCCAAGCTGCACAAGGATCTGGGTAACACCATGATCTATGTGACGCATGATCAGGTGGAGGCCATGACCATGGCCGACAAGATCGTCGTATTGCGGGCCGGCGTCATCGAGCAGACCGGCGCGCCGCTCGACCTCTACAACAAGCCCAGGAACCTGTTCGTGGCCGGCTTCATCGGTTCGCCCAAGATGAATTTTCTGACCACGACCGCCGAGGGCGCCACGCTCAATGTGGCGGGTGGCAGCCTGACGCTGGATCGCCCGGTCACCGGCGCCACCACGCTGGGCGTGCGCCCCGAGCACATTACCCTGACCCCCGGCAGCGGCACCAAGCTGGCCGATGTCCGCGTCGACCTGGTGGAAAACCTGGGCGGCCAGACGGTGGTCTATGCCACCACCCTGGACAATCAGCCCATCAATATCGTGCTGGAAGGCCAGAGTCCGGTGACGCTGGGCTCGACCGTCTCGGCCCATATCGACCCGGCCCGACTGCACCTGTTCAACGCGGCAGGCGACGCCATCTAGTCTTCGTCTGCCTGACGCGCATTAAAAAGAGGGAAGCCGGCCGGCTTCCCTCTTTCATCCTGGCTGCAATGCCGATCTAGTCCTTCAGAGCGTCTTCGACCTCGGTTTCCGGCCGGTCGCCACCATCGGCCATTTCCTCGTGCCAGGTGCCGCTGCGGTCCTGGTACTGGATGGCCTCGTCCTGCCCGCCCAGCTGCTGGCGCTGTGCCGCCGCGGCGGCGGCATCGTGGGCGGCCTGATGGGTAGGGAAGGTTTCGGAGAATACATCCCCCACCTTATAGGCATAGCCGCCATCGTGTTCGACGATGTCATAGGTTACGTGCGCCATAGAACTTCTCCTTGTGGGGGGAGCAACCCGGCTGCGGCCAGGAAGTTGCCTGGCTTGTACACGGATGGCTGCATATTACATGGTGCCTGACCCAACCGGAGCCAAGTGCGTGCCACCAGACAATCCCGCCATCCGCGCCGCCCTCAAGCTCGACATCGTCGTCATCGGCGCGGGACAGGCCGGGCTCAGCACCGCCTATCACCTCAAACAGGCGGGCCTGGTGCCCGGGCGCGACTTCCTGGTGCTTGATGCTGCCCCCAGGCCGGGCGGCGCCTGGCAATATCGCTGGCCCTCGCTGACCCTGTCCACCGTCAACCGCGTGCATGACCTGCCCGGCATGAGCTTTGCCGACAGTGCTGGCGGCGATGCCAGCGTCCAGGCTGCCGTGGCCGTGCCGGCCTATTTTGCCGCCTATGAAAGCCATTTCGACCTGCAGGTCCTGCGGCCCGCCAGCGTCAGCGTGGTCTGCAATCGCGGTACGCGCCTGCGCGTCGAAACCGATCGCGGCCTGTTCTCCGCCCGCGGCCTGGTCAATGCCACTGGCACCTGGGAAAAGCCCTTCATCCCCGACTATCCCGGCGCCTCGGGCTTCGCCGGCCGGCAATTGCACACGAGGGACTACAAGACCGCCGCCGACTTTGCCGGCCAGCACGTGCTGGTGGTCGGCGCCGGCATTTCGGCCATCCAGCTGCTCGACGAGATTTCCCGCGTCACCACCACCAGCTGGGTCAGCCGCACCCCGCCGCATTTCCGCGAGGGCAATTTCACCCCCGAAGACGGCCGCGCCGCCGTCAAGCTGGTCGAGGATCGCGTGCGCCGGGGCCTGCCGCCCGGCTCGGTGGTCTCGGTCACCGGCCTGCCGCGCAGCCCGGCCATCGACGCCATGGCAGCGCGCGGCGTGCTCAACAACCAGCCCATGTTCGAGAGCATCACAACCAAAGGCGTGCGCTGGGCCGATGGAAGCACGCTCGACGTCGACGTGATCCTGTGGTGCACCGGCTTTCGCAGCGCCCTCGACCATCTGGCGCCGCTGCAGCTGCGTGAGGCTTCGGGCGGCATCACCATGACCGGGCGGCTCGCTACCCAGGTGGCGGCCGACCCGCGCATTCACCTGGTCGGCTACGGCCCCTCCGCCTCCACCATCGGCGCCAACCGCGCCGGCGCGGCCGCGGCGAGGGAACTGCTGGACCATCTGGCGCAATTGCCATCCGTCCCAGCGTGAGAGCGTGCCATAGTGGCACCAGATTGTCGGGGATATGTCATGCCAGAGCCACGTTCACCGCGCCTTGCCGTTCTCATCGATGCCGACAATACCTCGGCCAAGATTGCTGACGGCCTGTTTCAGGAAATCGCCAAGATCGGCGAGGCCAGCGTCCGGCGCATCTATGGCGACTTCTCCAGCCCGCGGTCCAAAGGGTGGACGGACGTGCTGGCCAAGCATGCCATCATCCCCCAGCAGCAGTTCGCCTATACCACCGGCAAGAATGCCTCCGACATTACCTTGGTCATCGATGCGATGGACCTGTTGCACAGCGGCCGGTTCGACGGGTTTTGTCTGGTGTCTTCCGACAGTGATTTCACCCGCCTCGCCGCCCGCATACGCGAGCAGGGAGTCGATGTTTTTGGCTTTGGTGAGCAGAAGACGCCCGAAAGCTTTCGCCAGGCCTGCCGTCGCTTCATCTATACCGAAAACCTGCTGTCCGCCCCGGCTGCGACGGCCGGCAGCGTCACCATCGCTCCGCTGCAGCCCGTCGCCACTGCCTCCGCCATCATCAGCGGCATCATTGCGCAGATGGAAGGGGACGACGGCTGGGTGGCGCTGGGCGCGGTGGGCAATCAACTGGCCAATCTGGCCTCCGACTTCGATCCGCGCACCTATGGCTATCGCAAGCTCAGCGATCTGGTCCGGGGCTCGGGTGCCTTCGACATCCAGCACCCTGAAGGCGGCACGCTCAGGATACGCGTCAAACCCAAACAACAGGCCAGACCCAGACCAGCCAAAGCCGCGCCCAGCAGCCCCAAGGCCTAGCTGCCATCACAAAGTCATTCCCCCCTGTCCGGTGACGGCAGGGTAGCGGTAGTCTTGCCGCAAGGATTCGTCTGAGAGAACCGGAATATGAAAACCTATACCCTACCTCATACCACCCGCACGGTTTCCAGCATCGTGCTGGGCCTGATGCGCATCGTCAAGCTGAGCGATGCCGAGGTGCAGGCGCTGGTCGGCGCGGCGCGCGATGCCGGCATCAATGTCTTTGACCATGCCGATATCTATGGCGGCGCCCGCCATGCCTGCGAGGCGCGCTTCGGCGAGGCCATCCAGTTCTCGGCGGCCGAGCGCGACCAGGTGTTCATCCAGTCCAAGGCCGGCATTCGCCCCGGCTTCTTCGACTTTTCCGCCGAGCACATCCTCAATTCCGTGGACGGCTCGCTCAAGGCGCTGGGCACCGACTATCTCGACCTGCTGCTGCTGCACCGCCCCGATACCCTGGTCGAGCCCGAAGAGGTCGCGGCCGCCTTCGACGCGCTGCACGCTGCCGGCAAGGTCCGCCATTTCGGCGTCTCCAACCAGACCCCCGGCCAGATCGACCTGCTCAAGACCGCCGTCACCCAGCCCCTGGTGGCCAACCAGGTCCAGCTCTCCATTACCCATGCGCCGCTCTTCGCCCAGGGCGTGGCCGCCAATATGGCCGGCCTCGACCAGTCGATTTCCCGCGACAATGGCCTGCTGGAATATTCCCGCATCAACAAGATGATGCTGCAGGCCTGGTCCCCGTTCCAGAAGGGCTTTTTCGACGGCGTCTTCCTGGGCGACCGCGAGAACTTCGCCGAGCTCAATGACGCGCTAGATGAACTGGCCGCCCAGTATGGCGTCACCCCCACCGGCATTGCCGTGGCCTGGATCACCCGGCACCCCGCCAATATCCAGGTCGTGCTGGGCACCACCAATCCCGGCCGGGTCAGGGATTCGGCTGCCGGTTCGGATGTGACGCTGACGCGGCCGGAATGGTACCGCCTGTTCACCGCCGCCGGCCACAAGCTGCCCTAGACGCTTTGGGACCGGGCGCTGCGCCCGGTCTCGCGCTCAGTAGAACGGGCGCACCTCGACCGGGGCGCGGCAGGCCACAGCGGCCTGGCGGCCCCAGTCCAGCGCGGCCTCGAGATCGGCGACCTCGAGCACCCAGAAGCCGCCGATATGTTCCTTGGCCTCGCTATAGGGCCCGTCGGTGATCACCGTGTCGCCCGCGGCGCTGGCGCGCAGCGACCGGGCGCGGCGTGCCGGCTGCAGGCCGCCCACAAAGGTTCGGACGCCCGCCGCGACCATGTCGCGGTTGAGCGCATCGATAGCCGCGGCCATGGCCGCGTCCTCGCGCGTGTCGTCATAGTCAGCGGGACGGTAGATGGCGACTAGGTACTGCATGGCATTTCTCCTCAAGCCGGACCCGGCCGCTGCCCGGCCGAGCCTCTGGCCTGACGACGAATGACGGGCGCCCGCGCCGACAGGGACGCCACGGTGGCGCAAACGGTCGAAAACCCCGCCGCGATCCGGTTGTACAACGCCGCCTTAGCTCTTTGTTAACCATGACGCCACTTGATGGATGGCGGGCACCAGTGCCTGATTTGGAGAGACCGACATGAGCCAGACCGGCGCGCACATTATTGCCGTGGGCAATGAAAAGGGTGGCTCGGGCAAGTCGACCACGGCGCTGCACCTGGCCGTCTACCTGCTGCACCAGGGCCATCGCGTCGCCACCATCGACGTCGACAGCCGCCAGCAGACGCTGACGCGCTATCTCCGCAACCGCCGCACCACCATCGATGCCAGCGGCCGCCAGATCCCCATGCCCAAGCATGTGCACCTGCCGACCGCCTGGGGCGATTCGATCCGCGAGAACCAGCTCATCGAGCGCGACATGTTCACCAAGGCCATGGCGGGCCTGCGCGACGAGGTCGACTTTGTCGTCATCGATACCCCCGGCTTTGACGGCAACCTGGCCCGGCTGGCGCATGGCTTTGCCGATACGCTGGTCACCCCGGTCAATGACAGCATGATCGACCTCGACGTGCTGGCCCGCGTCGATCCGGTGACCGGCGAGCCCATCGAGACCAGCCCCTATTCGCGCAATGTGCAGAAGGCCCGGGCCGAGCGCCTGGCCGCCACCGGCGCCGGCATCGACTGGGTGCTGGTGCGCAACCGCATTTCCAACCTCGGCTCGCGCAATGCCAGCCAGGTGCAGACCACGCTCGAGCGCGTCGCCGCAAAGCTCGGCTGCCGGGTGGCCGACGGCATTGCCGAGCGCGTCATCTTCCGCTCGCTCTTTCCCATCGGCATGACCGTGTTCGACTCGCTCGAGGCCGACCTGCTCGGCGGCGCGCCCTCCATGAGCCACGTCAATGCGCGCCAAGAATACCGCAGCCTCGTCGCCGCGCTGCGCCTGCCCACGCCGGCCCGGCACGACGCCGTGGCCGACCCGGTGCGGCGCTCTGCCTAAAGCCGCCGGCCAGCCGCTACCGCGCCGCCAAACGGTCCGGTTTCGGCAAAGGCCTGCGCCGCAAAGCGCTCACCGATCAGCCGGTGCGTTTCCCCATCCGGATGCAGCCCGTCGGGCAGCGGCAGCGCGGCCTGATCGGCCGTCCCGTACAGCGCCAGTCCATCCAGATAGTGCATATGCGGGTCGGTGGCGGCGCGCTGGGCCACGATCTGCTGCAATGTGGCGCGGATCACCTCCAGTGTCAGCTTGCCGGCGGCAACCTCTTCTGGCCGGCCCGTCGCGCGAAACTGCAGCGCTCCGGTGCTGAAGTCGACGGCACCCGGCCCGGGCGTCTGTTCATGGATCGGGCAGTAAAGCGGCGAGACCACCAGCAGCGGCGCGCTCGGATGTCCCTCGCGAATTGTGTCGAGAAAGCCGTGCACGGCCGGCCCGAAGGCCCGCAGCCGCATCAGGTCCAGATTGACCAGGTTGATGCCCAGCTTGACGCTGATCAGGTCCGCCGGCGTGTCGCGCATGGCGCGGGCGGTGAACGGGTCGAGCAGGGCGCTGCCGCCAAAGCCGAGATTGGTCAGGTCGACCCCGCCCGCCATCGCGGCCACAGCCGGCCAGATGCCGCTGCCGCTGGCGGCATTGGAGCCCTGGCTGATCGAGCTGCCATGGTGCAGCCAGACGCGCCGACCGCGGGTGCCGAGCGCCACCACGGGCGCATTGCTGCGCAAGGCCACCAGTTCGGTGGTTTCGTTATGCGGCAGCCAGAGTTCAATGACTTTCTTGCCTGAAGCCAGGTTGCCAAAGCGCATTGTGCCGACTGCACCGTCTTCGGTCGTCATCGATCCCGTGGCCAGGTTCATCTGCACCACTCTGCCGCCGCTGACGCTGGCCTGCTCGACCAGTTGGCCATCGACATAGAGGTCATAGACCCCGTCCGGGCGCGGCGGCAGGCCGGCATAGACGCGCTTGGTCGCCAGCACATCCAGCTCGATGGCGGTGGCGCTGCTGGCAAAGGCCAGCCGGACGCCCGAGGGCTGCGACTCGGCCATGGCCAGTTGCGGCTCCACCCACTGCCGGCGTGCCCAGGCGGGCAGGCGGTGTGGCAGCAGGCCATGCGGGGTCTGTTCCAGCTCGAGCGTGCCGCGCACTAGGTCGCCGGTAATCGGCGTGGCTATCCATGCGGTCTGGTCGGTCAAGGTGAGTCTCTTTGTTGGTAAAAGCAGTTACGCCCAGCTGCGCAGCATTACATCGAGCCCATCCAGCGCCCGCCGCCAGGACAGCTCGGCCTGTGGGTCGCTGTGGCTGAAGCTGCCCGACAGCTCCAGCGTCGAAAATCCCAGGAAGAGGCTGCCCAGCAGGCGCACCGCATGGGTCTCGTCCGGCTCGGCCAGCCGGTAGCCCTGCAGTACGGCCCGCATCAGCTGGGCCAGCCTGAACCCGCCACTGCCGGCCGCCATTGCCGGCTCCAGCGGATAGCGGCAGGCGGCAAAAAGACCCGGATGGGCGCGGGCGAAGTCGCGATGCACATCGGCCAGCGCCACCAGCGCCTCCTTGCCCGCGCGTCCGGCCACGGCTTGGGCCGCCGCGCTGGCCAACCGGTCCAGCGCCAACAGGGCAATCCCGATCTTGAGATCATGCGCGCTCTTGATATGGGCGTAGAGGCTGGCCAGCTTGACCCCGAACCGTTGCGCCAGCGCGGTTCCGGTCACGCCATCAAAGCCAATGGCGTCGGCCAGCTCGGCGCCCGCCATCACCACTTTTTCGCGCGTCAAGCCTGCCCGTGCCATGTCCTGCCACCTAAACTAATATAAATAGGTATTTACCTAACACAATTAGTTTGGTCAATCGGGATCCCCAGGCGGCGCAGGACGTCATGCCGGCCAGAGGCGGCTGATCGACGGATCGCATGGCGGGGAGGGCATAGGCCCAAAAGACGAAAGGCCGGACATTACTGTCCGGCCTTTTCATCGTGTCTTCCCTTGCGAGGGGGAAGATTGGAGCGGGCGATGGGATTCGAACCCACGACCCTAACCTTGGCAAGGTTATGCTCTACCCCTGAGCTACACCCGCACTCCATTGTCTGCGACTGGTCTTGTTCGCCGCCGACGCGGGCCTATATGCCTAAAGGTGACCCCGATTGCAACCCACATTTTGACCGAAGCGTCATCTTCATGTCGGCTTGTGGATTGGGGGGCTTGTCACATCCCGGTTCGCGGGCGCAAGAAGGGCTCCGAACTTCCAGATTTCGCCTAGCTGCAAGGGCCTTTTTGAATGTCCACCCCGATCATCGACTTCGCTTCTGCCCCCGCCAATGCCGCCCCGGCCGCTGCCCTGATCAAGGAATCCAGCGACGCTGCCTTCAAGGCCGACGTGATTGATGCCTCGCTCGACCAGCCGGTGCTGGTCGATTTCTGGGCGCCCTGGTGCGGCCCCTGCCGCCAGCTCACGCCGGCCCTGGAAAAGGTCGTCACCGAGAAGGCCGGGGCGATCAAGCTGATCAAGATCAATATCGACGAGCATCCCCAGATTGCCGGCCAGTTGGGCGTCCAGTCCATCCCGGCCGTCTTTGCCTTTGCCGGCGGCCGCCCCGTCGATGGCTTCATGGGCGCCATGCCCGAAGCCGAAGTGCGCCGCTTTGCCGACAAGGTCATCGCTGCCGCCCCGCCCCGCGCCCCCGATACCGGCTCCATCGACGCCCAGATCGCCGAGGCCCTGACGGCCGCCGGCGCCGCCCTGGCTGCCGGTGACCTGGGCACGGCCGCCCAGGTGTTCGGCATGGTCATCCAGCACCAGCCCGACCACGTCGCGGCGCTGGTGGGCCTGACCCAGGTCTATCTTGCGGCCGGCGAGGCCGAACAGGCCCAGGCCACGCTGGACCTGGTGCCCGAGGCCGAGCGCAAGGGCGAGGCCTATCTAAGCGCTCTCAACTCCATCAAGCTTTTGGCCGAGGCCGCCGATCTCAGCGATACCACTGCGCTCGAGGCGGCGCTGCTGGCCAATCCGGACGACCATCAGGCCCGCTTCGACCTGGCGCTGGCCCTCAATGCCGATGGACGGCGCCTCGAAGCCGCCGAGGCCCTGGTCGCCATCGTCAAGCGCGACCGCACCTGGAACGAGGATGGCGCGCGGGCCAAGCTGCTCGACTTCTTCACCGCCTGGGGTCCCAAGGACCCTGCCACCGCCAAGGGCCGCCGCCTGCTCTCGGCCGCCCTGTTTTCCTGAGGCTCAATCTGCATGCTGAGGCGCCCCGCCACCCCCGCTGACCTGCCCAAATCGGTGCCGCTGTTCCCGCTCTCGGGCGCGCTGCTGCTGCCCTTTTCCCATCGCCCGCTCAATGTGTTCGAGCCGCGCTATGTCGACATGGTCGATGCCGCCCTGCGCGGCGACCGGCTGATCGGCCTGATCCAGCCCGAGGATACCACCGAGGAAAGCCCGCGCGGCCGCGATCCGCTGCAGTCGGTCGGTTGCCTCGGCCGCATCACCCATTTCGAGGACAGCGCCGAAGGGCGCTATTTCATCATCCTCGAAGGGGTGACGCGCTTCCGGCTGCTGCATGAGCTGACCGTCATGACCCCCTATCGGCAGGGCATGATCGATGCCAGCGCCTATGCCACCGACTTCACCCGCGACTTCGGCGAGGATGCGGTGGACCGCGAGCGCTTCGTCAAGCTGATGCGCGACTATGCCGAATTCGCCAATATCGAGCTCAACTGGGAGGAGATCGAGCGCACCGGCACGGCCGAGCTGGTCAATTTCTGCTGCATGGTGGGGCCCTATGACGCGGCCGACAAGCAGGCGCTGCTCGAGGCGCCGACGCTGGAACAGCGCGCCGAAACCCTCATTGCCATGACCGAATATGAAATGGCCCGGGGCAGCGGTGGCAGTGCGCCGCCGCTCAACTGATGGTCGCGTCCCCCCAAGCCGATCCGCGCCACGTGGTCGACGTCAAGACGCTCGAAATGCTGGTCTGTCCGCTGACCAAGACCAGGTTGACGCTGTCCTCGGATCGCCAGACGCTGATCTCGGTGGCGGCGCGCCTGGCCTTTCCCATCGTGCGCGGCGTGCCCCTGCTCAGCCTGGATGAAGCCAGCAGCGTCGATCCCGATGCGCTGCGCCGCCTGCCCGATTTCGAAGGCAAGCCGGATGAGCGGTGAAACCGATCTCGACAGCCTGCTCGCCGGGCTCGACCCGATACTGCACGAGCAGCCCTATGGCTTTGCGCTGATGCCGCTCGGACAGGCACTGCCGGCGGGGCTCTCGCCCTTTGCCCTGATCAGCGAAGCCGAGGGGCTGACGGTCATCGCCACGCTCGATGACCTGGCTACCGCCAGCATGGCCCCGGCGAGCCAATGGGCACGCATCACCATGATGGTGCATTCCGCGCTCGAGGCGGTGGGCATGACCGCCGCCATGGCCGGCGCGCTGGCGCAGGCTGGCATCCCCGCCAATGTGGTGGCCGCCATTCACCACGATCATCTCTTCGTGCCCTGGCCCCGCCGCCATGACGCCGTGGCAGCGCTGCTGGCACTGGGCAGCAATCGGAGCGTTAGCTAGATCGGCAGGCCGCTGAGCAGGCGCGGCCCACCCGGTGTGACGCCGGCGGCGGCGCGGATCAGCGCCGTTTTGACCGGGCCGGTCCGATCGACCAGCCCCAGCCCGAAATCGCGCAGCGCCCGTACCGGCGCGATATCATTGGAAAACAGCCGGTTGAGACCGTCGGTCATTGCCGCCATGCTGGCGGTGTCGAGCCGCCGCCAGGCCTGGTAGCGCTCCAGCACCTCGTCGCTGCCATGGTCGAGCCCGAGCCGGACCGCCTCGATCACCACTTCGGCCAGCGCCGCCACATCCTTGAGCCCCAGATTGAGCCCCTGGCCGGAAATCGGATGCACGACATGGGCGGCGTCGCCCACCAGCGCCAGGCGCGGCGCCACAAAGGCACGCGCCAGCTGCAGCCGGAGCGGAAAGCCCATCAGTTTTTCTTCTACGGTGACGGCGCCAAGGCTGGCACCCATTCCCGCTTCGATCTCCCGGGCCAGGGCGTCATTGTCGAGGCCGAGATAATGGGCCGCGGCGTCGCGCGTTTCGGTCCAGACCAGCGACGAGCGGTTGCCCGGCAGCGGCAGGCTGGCAAAGGGGCCGGCCGGCCGGAAATGTTCATAGGCCACGCCGTCATGGGGCAGGGCATGGGCAATCGTGGTGACGAGGCCCGTCTGGCCATAATCGTGTCCGGTGACGCCGATCCCGGCCATGGCCCGCAGGGGCGACTGGCTGCCATCGGCTCCCACCAGCAGTGGCGCCCGCAGCACCCTGCCATCGGCCAGCACCAGCGCCGCCAGATCGCCCTGGCTGGAATAGCTGGCCACCTCGGCCGGCGCGATGATGGTCACGCTGTCGCCCAGCCCGTCCAGCAGGGCCTGCGCACTCACCTTGTTGGGCACCATATGGGCAAAGGCCTCGCCGGGCGCCACCGCGCCCTCAAAGGTCAGGAACAGCGGGCGGGCGATATCGTCCGCGCCCGAATCGGTGATCCGCATGGCCGTGATGGGCTGCGACTCCGCCAGCATGGCCGGCCACACGCCCAGGGCCTCGAAGACCCGCCGCACACCCGCCGCAATGGCCGAAGCGCGATTGTCGCGCGGCACCGCCAGCGGCCGCCGATCCACCAGCGCCACGCGAATGCCGCGGGCCGACTGGGTCAGCGCCAGCGCCAGCGTCAGGCCGACATGCCCGCCGCCCACGATGATGACGTCAAAACGATCCTGGTCTGCCATTCCGGCCTCCGTCTCTGTCCGTCGAGCCCTACGCCCATCTCGCCACGCTGCCAAGCTGGCGATCTGCCACAGCCGCGCGGCCGTTGTCGCCTGTCGCGCCCGGGCCCGCAGAGGGATCCCCGCCGCCGCTGCGCCGGCCGGTCTTTGGCCCGGCCAAACGTGGCGAAAATGTGCACAGACAATCGCCGCACTGCTTAAATACTAGGCAAAAACCTGGGGTAATTTGCGGTTGCGGTCGCCCGCATTCTGTAAACCATTGGAAATGTTCAGAATTCTGCCCCGCCGAGCAGTTGGCACGGCGCTTGAGTCTATTGGGCCATTCCAGACCATGCACAAAGCTGCAAAGGGGGCACACGTGAAACTGGTTATTGCCATCATCAAGCCATCCCGCCTCGAAGAGGTCCGCCAGGCGCTGACTTCGCTCGATGTCCACGGCATGACCGTGACCGAGGTCAAGGGTTACGGCCGCCAAAAGGGGCACTCGGAAATCTACCGCGGCACCGAATATGCCGTGCATTTCCTGCCCAAGCTCAAGCTCGAGATCGCCGTCGATGATTCCATCGCCGACGAGGTCTCCAATGCCATCCGTGACAGCGCCCAGACCGGTCGCATCGGCGATGGCAAGATTTTCGTGCTCGACCTGCTGGCTGTAACCCGCATTCGCACCGGTGAAACCGGCGCGGCTGCCCTGTAAGCGTCATCGGAGAAACCAAGATGAAGACGTCAAAAATCCTCGGGGGCACCGCACTGGCCTCCCTCCTGCTGGCGCTGCCAGCCTTTGCCCAGGACGCTGCCGCGCCAGCGGTCGAAGCCGCCGTTGAAGCTGCCGCCATTGTCGACAAGGGTGACGTGGCCTGGATGCTGGTTTCCACCATGGTCGTGATCGTCATGACCGTGCCGGGCCTGGCTCTGTTCTATGGCGGCCTCGTGCGCTCCAAGAACGTGCTGTCGACCCTGACCCAGGTCTTCCTGGGCTTCTGCATGATCTCGATCCTCTGGGTGGCCTATGGCTATTCGCTGGCCTTTGCCGGCCCGACCGAAGGCGGTCTTTCCGCTTTTGTCGGCGACTTCTCCAAGTTCTTCCTGTCGGGCGTGACCCTCGATTCGCGGGCAGCGACCTTCTCGGCCGGCTTCGAACTGCCTGAAATGGTGTTCGTGGCCTTCCAGATGACCTTTGCCTGCATCACCTCGACCCTCATCGTCGGCGCCATTGCCGAACGCATGAAGTTCGGCGCGCTGATGGCCTTCCTCGCCATCTGGTTCACCTTCGCCTACATTCCCATGGCCCACATGGTCTGGGCCGGCCCCGGCCTGCTCTATGGCATGGGCGCCTATGACTTTGCCGGCGGCACCGTCGTGCACATCAATTCCGGTGTGGCCGCTCTTGTTGCTGCCATCGTGCTTGGCCCGCGCCTGGGCTATCTGCGCGAGCCCATCGCCCCGCACAACCTGGTCTGGACCTATGTCGGTGCCGGCCTGCTGTGGTTCGGCTGGTTCGGCTTCAATGCCGGCTCCAACCTCGAAGCCAATGCCCTGACCGCCGTCGCCCTGATCAATACCGTGCTGGCCCCGGCTGCCGGTGCGCTGGCCTGGGCGATCGGCGAAAAGGTCACCCGCGGTCACTCCTCGACCCTGGGTGCCGTTTCCGGCGCCGTGGCCGGCCTCGTGGCCATCACCCCGGCTGCCGGCTTTGCCGGCATTGGCGGCGCCATCATTCTCGGTGCTGTCGCTGGCGTGGTCTGCCTGTGGGCCGTGGTCAACCTCAAGCCCATGCTCAAGTATGACGACAGCCTCGACGTGTTCGGCATCCACGGCGTGGGTGGCATTGTCGGTGCCCTGGGCACCGCCATCGTCGCTGCCCCCGGCCTTGGCGGCTACCCGCTGGGCGACGCGGCAGCCTATTCGATCGGCGGCCAGTTCATGATCCAGCTCACCGCCGTCGGCATTGCCGTGGTCTGGTCCGGCGTCGTGGCCCTCGTGGCCATGTTCATCGTCAAGGCCATCTTCGGCGGCGCCCGCGTCCCCGAATCGGCCGAGAGCGATGGCCTGGATCTCTCCAGCCACGGCGAACGCGCCTATAACTGACCTGACCCCTGACCCGGTGGCGTCCGACGCCACCGGGTCAACCTGGCCACCGGTTGAGCGTGGCGTGCGGCTCGTGTCCCTCTTGGCCCGCCACAGAGGCTTCCCACTCGCAAACTGCACGGGCTGCACTCCCCGCCCAACCGGCTGAAACGTGATCAAGGCTCGCCCGCCAGGCGGGCCTTTTTCGCCTCCTGGCGGGCGCGCCGGCCCTGCTGCGCCCCGATGGTTAGCCTTAGGTTAACCCGGCCCGACTAGCATGAGCGCTGATTGGGCCCGGATCGGACCGGGCCATTCCGGACACGCCCATGCCCAGCTCTCCTTCGCCCGTTCTCGACGAAATCCGCTCGGTGCCGCAGCGCGGTACCCGCGCCTCGACCAAGCCCCTGCCCACGCCGCCCCCGGCCCTGGCCATCCGTATTCCCGTGCGCCTGGCCGGCCTGTTGCTGCTGGCGCTGGTGGCGATCTGTCTGGCGGCTTTGGCGTCCTGGTCGGTCGATGATCCCAGTTTCACCTATGCCACCACCAAGCCGGTCGCCAACTGGCTGGGCTTTCCCGGCGCCGTGATTGCCGACACGCTGTTCCAGGTCTTTGGCCTGGCCGCCTTGATCCTGCTGGTGCCGCCGGCTTTGTGGGGCTGGACCTTTGCGCGCCGCCGCATGCCCAGCCATATGGGCCTGCGTCTGCTGGGCTGGACCGGCGCCAGCCTGCTCGCCGCCGGCGTGCTCTCCTTTGTCACCATGCCGGCCTCCTGGCCGCTGCCCACCGGCCTGGGCGGGCTGGTCGGCACCGGTTTTGCCACGCTGGCGACCCTGGTCACCGGCGCCCAGCCGCAGGCCGTCACCAGCGTGCTGTTTGCCATCATCATCGCCGTGCCGGCTCTGGCCCTGTTCTGGATCGCCATGGGCCTGGGCAGCTCCGTGCCGACCGGCCCGCGCAAGCCGGCTGCCGGCGCCGCCCGCAAGGGCGGGCCTGCCTCGGCCGACGAACCCGAGACCAATCCCGTCGTCGATATCGCGCTGGGTGCGGTGGTGCATATGGGCTATTCCCTGCGCACCGCCTTCCGCCGCGCCCGCCAGAGCCATGCCGAACGCCGCGCCGCCGATGCCAGCACCTGGCGCGACGACGAGGTCGAGCCCAGCCTGGATGGCCGTCCTGTGCCCGAGGACCGGCAGGAACCCCTGATTGCGCCAAACCAGCGCCGGATCCATGCCGCACGGGAGCCGGCGATCGAGCCCGGTTTCGCCACCGAGCCCGGCTTTGCTGCCGAGCCGACCTTCGTGGCCGAGCCCTCGGCCCGCATCAATGCCCGCCCCAGCTATGACGATACCGAGATCGACTATCCCGACGAGGTCGAGGACGACAGCGCTTTCGTTCCCGAACTGGCGACCCCGCCCGCCAGCCATCGCCAGCAGGGCGATTCGCGCTTTCATCCGGCCGATCCGGCCAAGCCCCGCGTTACTGCGCCGGCGCCGCGCCCGCAGCCCGGCAACCGCATGCTGCGCGAGGCGCAGACGTCCTTTTTCAGCGAACCGGGCGGCTTCGAGCTGCCGCCCCTGAGCCTGCTTTCCGAACCTAAGCATAATGGCCCCTCACCCGAGCATGCCCCCGAGCGGCTGGAAGCCATGGCGCGCCAGCTCGAGGCTGTGCTGGCCGATTTCGGCGTCAAGGGCGACATCATCAATGTCCGGCCCGGCCCGGTGGTGACCCTGTTCGAACTCGAGCCCGCCCCGGGCATCAAGTCGAGCCGCGTCATCTCGCTGGCCGACGACATTGCCCGCTCCATGAGCGCCATCTCCGCCCGTGTGGCCGTGGTGCCGGGCCGCAATGCCATCGGCATCGAACTGCCCAATCAGCATCGCGAAACCGTCTATTTCCGCGAAATGCTGGCCTCTTCGGACTTCGAGAAGATGAAGGGCAAGCTGCCCATCTGCCTGGGCAAGACCATTGGTGGCGAGCCGGTGATCGCCGACCTGGCACGCATGCCGCATCTGCTCATCGCCGGCACCACCGGCTCGGGCAAGTCGGTGGGCATCAATACCTTCATTCTCAGCCTGCTCTACCAGATGACCCCGGCCCAGTGCCGCATGATCATGATCGACCCCAAAATGCTCGAACTGAGCATTTATGATGGCATTCCCCATCTGCTGACCCCGGTCGTCACCGACCCGCAAAAGGCCGTCGTGGCGCTCAAATGGGCCGTGCGCGAGATGGAAGACCGCTATCGCAAGATGAGCAAGATCGGCGTGCGCAATATCGACGGCTTCAACCAGCGCGTTTCCGAGGCAGCAACCGAAGGCAAGATCATCAGCCGCACCGTGCAGACCGGCTTTGACCGCGAGACCGGCGAGGCCATCTTCGAGACCGAGGAATTCCAGCTCGAAGTGCTGCCCTATATCGTGGTGGTGGTCGACGAAATGGCCGACCTGATGATGGTGGCCGGCAAGGACATCGAAGGCGCCATCCAGCGTCTCGCCCAGATGGCCCGCGCCGCCGGCATTCACATCATCACCGCTACCCAACGCCCGTCCGTTGACGTCATCACCGGCACCATCAAGGCCAACTTCCCCACGCGCATCTCCTTCATGGTCACGTCCAAGATCGATTCGCGCACCATTCTGGGCGAGCAGGGCGCCGAGCAGCTGCTCGGCAATGGCGACATGCTCTACATGGCCTCTGGCGGTCGCACCAAGCGCCTGCACGGTCCCTTTGTGGCCGATAGCGAAGTCGAGGCGGTGGTCGCCCATCTCAAGAGCCAGGGCTCGCCCGACTATCTGGACTCGATCACCGAGGAAGCGGACGAGGGCGGCGAATATGGCGGCGATAGCGCTGGCGGCGGGGGCGACGACTATGCCGGCTCGGGCGACGAGCTCTATGACAAGGCCGTCCATATCGTGCTGACCGACAAGAAGGCCTCCACCTCCTATGTGCAGCGGCGCCTCGCCATCGGCTACAACAAGGCGGCCACCCTGATCGAGCGCATGGAACGCGAAGGCGTCATCAGCGCCGCCAACCATGCCGGCAAGCGCGAAATCCTGGTTGGCAACGACTAGCCCGCCAGGCCGCAGCGACGCGGGATTGCTCGAGCGTCTGTGACAGCTGGTTGCCCTATGGAACCAGCTGTCGCCGCAATTGCTTTCTAAGCTAGTCTGCACTGACCAATCTAGCCCAGGACCTTTCCATGATTCGCCGCGATGCCCTGCTGCTCGGCCTTGCTGCCGCCTTTGCCATAAGCACGTCCGCCTGGGCGCTGGACCGTGAACTGACGCCCGAAGAGCAGCAGATGATCACCAATATCGGCGCGCATAACTCGGCCATCCGCACCATGGTGGGCCGTTTCCTGCAGATCGATACCAATGGCGGCCGTACCGAGGGGACCTTTTTCCTTGAGCGTCCCAACAAGATCGCCTTCCGCTACGCGCCGCCCAGCCGTGAGGAGATCGTCTCGGTCGGCAATGGCTTTTACGTGCTCAACCGGCGCGACGAGACCTATTACGCCTATCCGCAGGACACCATTCCGCTGCGCCAGTTCCTCGGCGACACCATCAACCTGATGGACGCCAATGTGATCGATGTGTCGACGTCGGATGGCTATATGTCGATTACCGTGATCGACGAGACCATTGCCGGCACCGTTCAGGTATCGCTGGTCTTCGGCACCGATACGCTTGATCTGGTACAGTGGAGCCTGGTCGAGCCCAGCGGCGCCGAGCTGACCTTTTCGCTCTACGATGTCGAGAAGGACCGCGAAATTCCGCGCAGCTACTTCGCCATTCCGGCCACCTACACGCCGCTCAGCCAGGATTGAGCCGGGCTGACCCCCGTCAGGCCTGCCCCATCATGACGAGGGCAATGATGCCGGCGCCGCCCACGGCGATTCGCCACCAGGCAAAGGGCGCAAAGCCATAGCTGGAAACGAAGTTCAGCAGGTAGCGCACCACGACGGCGCCGACCACGAAGGCGGCGGCAAAGCCGACCGCTACCTGCAGCGCGATGCTGGTATCGATCAGGTCGCGGCTCTTGTAGAGGTCGTAGCCAAAGGCCCCGGTCATGATCGGCAGGGCGACGAAGAAGGTGAACTCGGCCGCGCTGCGCTTGCTCGCCCCAAAGAGCATGGCGCCCACCACGGTCGAGCCCGAGCGCGACACGCCTGGAATGAGGCTGAGCATCTGGAACAGGCCGATGATCAGCGCCAGATGCCAGGGATAGTGGTAGATGTCGTCATAGGTTTCCCGCTTGGGCATCCGGTCGACAAACAGCAGGACGATGCCGCCCAGCAGCAGCGACACGCAGATGGTCATCGGCGATTCCCACAGCGCGCCCTGGATGAAGTCGCGCAACAGCACGCCCGCGATGATCGCCGGTATGCAGGCCAGGATCACCGACAGCGCAAAGCGCCAGGCATAGGCCTTGCCGGTCAGCGCATCGCGGATCAGCAGCCCCAGCCGGGCGAAATAGATGGTAACAATGGCCAGGATCGCGCCAAGCTGGATCAGCACGATGAAGGTCTTGGGCTGGCTCAGCCCGAAGAAATGGTCGGCGAGCAGCAGGTGACCGGTCGAGCTGACCGGCAGGAATTCGGTAAGCCCTTCGAGAATACCCAGGACGAGAGGCACAAAAAGACCTTGATCGCTGTTCAATTGATCCCCTAACTCTGTCCGAACGCCATGGGCGGCGCGCAAGCTATAGCCTGCTTCGCCAATAGCGCCAAGCAGCCCCGCATGGCGCGCCAAAAAAAGAGATGAGCCCTAATGCCCAGCCTGCTGCATCATCCCCTCGACCCCGCCTCGCGCCTCATCCGCCTGATGTGCGCGGAATATGGCGTGCCGCTCGACATGGAAGAGATCAAGCCCTGGCTGCGCACGGCAGAACTGCTCGAGATCAATCCGGCTGCCACGCTGCCGATCCTGATCGACGACAATGACCAGCCCATTGTCGGCCTGCTGGCCAATATCCATCTGATCGAGGATCTCTATACCCCCAATGTCGTCGCCGGCCTGATCCCGCCCGATCCCATCACCCGGGCCGAGATGTGGCGGCTGATCGAATGGGTGACCTCCAAGCTCAATGACGAGGTCACCCGCTATGTGCTCGAGGAAAAGATCGTCAAGCGCGACCACAAGGGCGCCACGCCTGACCCGGCCGTGCTGCGCGTCGCCAAGGCCAATCTCAACGAGCACATGCTCTATTTCAACTGGCTCTTCGCCAACCGCTCCTGGCTGACCGGCGATGACCTGACCCTGGCCGACTTCGCTTTGGCCGCCCATCTCTCCACCCTCGATTATCTCGGCGATATCGACTGGGGCAAGGCGGGGGAAACCCGTGACTGGTATTCGCGCATCAAGTCGCGCCCGGCCTTCCGCACCCTGCTCAACGACCGCGTCCTCGCCATGCCGCCGCATCGGGGCTATGCGGATCTCGATTTTTGACCACAGCCGAAAATCTCGTCGTCGAGCTGCGCGCCCGCGCCAAGACACTGGGCTTTGACAGTTTCGGCATTGCCCCGGCCGATGCGCGGCCGGACCTGCCCGACAAGCTCAATACCGCGCTGGCCGCCGGCTGGCATGGTGACATGGACTGGATGGCCGATACCGCCGAACGGCGCGGCAGCCCGATCCAGCTCTGGCCCGAGGCGAAATCGGTGATCCTGCTGGGCATCAATTACGGCCCGCAAAGCGATCCGCTGGCTTTGCTCGGCGAACCCACGCTGGGCGCCATTTCCGTCTATGCCCGCAATCGCGACTATCACGAGATCATCAAGGGCAAGCTCAAGGAACTGGCCGGCCTGTTGGCGCGGCGTTCCGGCGCGGCGGTCAAGGTCTTTGTCGACACCGCCCCGCTGATGGAAAAGCCGCTGGCCGAGGCGGCGGGCCTGGGCTGGCAGGGCAAGCATACCGTGCTGGTCAGCCGCGATTTCGGCTCCTGGCTGTTTCTGGGCGCCATCCTAACCGATGCCGACCTGCCCGGGGATAAACCCCATCCCGAAAGCTGCGGTTCCTGCACAAGATGCCTCGATAGCTGCCCGACCAAGGCCTTTCCGGCGCCCTTCCAGCTCGATGCGCGGCGGTGCCTGGCCTATCTCTCGGTCGAGCACAAGGGGCAGATTCCCCTGGAGTTTCGCGTGCCCATGGGCAATCGCATCTATGGCTGCGACGATTGCCTGGCGGTCTGTCCCTGGAACAAGTTTGCCTCCGAAAGCCGCGAGGCCCGGCTGCAGGCCCGTGCCGATCTCGAGCGCCCGGCTCTGGCCGATCTGGTGCAGCTCGACGATGCGCACTTTCGCACCCTCTTTGCCGGCTCGCCCGTCAAGCGCATTGGCCTCAGCCGATTTCTGCGCAATGTCTTGATCGGCATCGGCAATTCGGGTGATGCTGGCCTCGTGCCGCTGGTCGAGGCGCGCCTGGGCGATGATAGTGCCCTGGTGCGCGGCGCCGCCATCTGGGCCTTGCGGCGGCTGGACCCCTTGCGGGCAGGGCGACTCAGCCCCCAGTTTCTGCCGGCCGAAACAGACCCCGACGTTGCCACCGAATGGACCGTGGATATCGCATGAACGCTTTCTTTTTCGGCCTCGGCTTCTCCGCCACCGCGGCTTCGATAAGGTGTCGCCTTTCCGGCCAATATGCTGACATTGCGGGCACCGTCCGCAGCGCAGAAAAGGCCGCGCGGCTAAAGGCGCTCGGCCTGCGCACGCACCTGTTTGACGGTACGGCGCCCGGCGCCACCTTGGGCCCCGACTTGCGCGCCTCCAGCCATGTGGTCCTGTCCATTGCTCCCGGCGCCGAGGGCGATCCGGCGCTCATCCACCACCGCGCCGATCTCGACGCGGCCGAGGGGCTGGAATGGCTCTGCTATTGTTCCACCATCGGGGTCTATGGGGATTTCGGCGGCGCCTGGATCGATGAAACCGCGCCGCTGGTGCCGCGCAATGAGCGCAGCGATCGCCGCGTCGTCGCCGAACAGGCCTGGCGCGACTATGCCAAGGCGCGCGGGGTCAAGCTCACCATATTGCGGCTGGCCGGCATCTATGGCCCGGGCCGCTCGACCTTCGACAAGCTCGAGGACGGCTCCTCGCGCCGCGTGGTCAAGCCCGGCCAGGTGTTCAACCGCATCCATGTCGACGACATCGCCCGGGTGACCGAGCTGGCGGCGACAGCGCGGCTGGATGGCACCTTCAATCTGGGCGATGACGAGCCGGCTCCGCCCCAGGACGTCATCACCCATGCCGCCGCCCTACTGGGCATGGCGCCGCCGCCCGAGCTCGATTTTGCCACCGCGGCGATGACGCCGATGCAGGCCAGCTTTTATGCCGACAACAAGCGCTGCTGCAACGCCGCGATCAAGCAGGCGCTGGGCATCGAGCTGCTGTACCCGACCTATCGCGAGGGCCTGGCGCAGGTCCTGGAGACTCGCTCATGACGCAACCAAGCCCGGCCAAATCTGCCCCCGAACGCATCGTGCTCACCGGCCGCTTCGTGCGGCTCGAGCCGCTGGATCGGCGTCACGCCGCCGACCTCTTCGCGGTGGGCACCATGCCGGGCGGGCCCGAGCGCTATCGCTGGCTGTTCAGCCACGCGCCGGAATCGCTGGAAGGGCTGCAGGACTGGATCGATACCGTCAATGCCGGCTCCGATCGCTACGTCGCCATCATCGACCAGACCAGCGGCAAGGCGGTGGGCCAGCAGGCCTGGATGCGCATCTTTCCCGAACATGCTTCCATCGAAATCGGCGGCGTCTATTGGGGCCTGCCCATGGCGCGCACGCCTTTGGCCACCGAGGCGCTCTATCTGTTTGCCCGCCACGCCTTCGACGACCTCGGCTATCGGCGCTTCGAGTGGAAGTGCAATGACCGCAACACCCCCTCGAAAGCCGCCGCCAAGCGCTTCGGCTTCCACTATGAGGGCCTGTTCCGCCAGGACCGCATCACCAAAGGCGAGAGTCGCGACACCGCCTGGTTTTCCATCATCGACAGCGAATGGCCGGCTTTGCGCGGCGAATATGAGCGCTGGCTGGCGCCCGACAATTTCGACGCCGACGGGGTGCAGAAGAGCAAGCTGGCCACTCGGTGAAGCTGTTTCACCTCAGCGAGGATCCCGCGATCCCCCTGTTTGTGCCCCGGCCGTCGGCCTTTACGGCTGAGCCGGTGGTCTGGGCCATCACCGCTGAACGCATGGTCAATTACCTCTTGCCGCGCGACTGTCCGCGCGTCTGCTTCTGGGCGCGCCCCGACAGCACTGCCAGTGACCGCCAAGCGCTGCTAGGCGATGCTGCCGCGGTCATCGCCATTGAAGACGGTTGGCTGGAGCGTGTGCAGCAGGCCAGCGTTTCCTGCTACGCTATCGCGTCGGAGGGCTTTTTCGAACTGGACGCCAATGCCGGCTATTGGGTCAGCACCAGCCCGGTCCGGCCCATCGGGAGGAGCGTCATGACCGATCTGCCCGGGCACATCGCCGGGCACGGCGCCACGCTGCGCGTCTTGCCGCGGCTGGGCGCACTGCAGGCCGAGGTCGCCGCCTCGAGCCTGGGCTTTTCCATGATCCGCATGCGCAATGCGGCCATGGCACCATAGGGCCTAGCCAGACGTGCCGGTGGCCTTGAGAGCTTCGGGCTCGGCATAAAACAGCGCGCTGACCGATTCGCCGCTATTGATGCGCCTTACGGCCTCGGCAAAGGCCGGGGCGACCGACAGCACGGTCAGTTTGGGCACGCGCTTGCCCGCAGCGATCGGCACGGTGCTGGTGCAGACGATTTCCAGAATATCGGCTTCCCTTGCCAGCCGCTCGATGCTGGCGCCGGCAAAGATGCCATGCGTGGTTGCAACGCGCACCGAGCGGGCGCCATGGGCCCGCAAATGCGCCAGCAGTTCGAGGATCGAGCCACCGCTGGCAATTTCGTCATCGAGTACGATGACGTCGCGGTGGCGCACCTCGCCGATCAGCGTCGTGATCTTGACCGTGACGTCGTCAATGCGCTCCTTGGCAGCGGCAGCAACGGGCAGGCCGAGCCGCTTGGCAAAGGCGGCGGCGTTCTTGGCATTGCCCAGATCGGGCGACACCACCACCGCATTGCTCAGGTCATAGCGCCCGAAATGCTGGGCCAGCTCATTGAGGGCATGCAGCTGATCGACCGGCACGCTGAAAAAGCCGTGCACCTGCGGCGAATGCAGGGCCATGGTCAGGACGCGATTGGCGCCCGCGGTGGCGAGGAGATCGGCGACTAGGCGTCCGCCCAGCGAAATGCGCGGCGCGTCCTTCTTGTCCGAGCGCGCATAGGAGAAATAGGGGATGACGGCAGTGATGCGCGCGGCCGAGGCGCCGCGGGCGGCGTCCAGCATCAGCAGCAGTTCCATCAGATTGTCCTGCACCGGCGCGCTCAGTGGCTGGATGATGAACACATCCTGCTCGCGGCAATTGGCCTGCAGCTGCACCTCGAGGCAATCATTGGAAAAGCGCTTGAGCCGCGTCGGCCGCAGCGGCACGCCGAGCTGGTCGCATATTTCCTGGGCCAGGTCGGGATGGGCGCTGCCACTGAATATTGCCAGTTCGCTCATGTCACGACCCCTGCTGCCCGGTTAGCGTGGCGATATTGCATCTGGCTTTCACAATCAACCACTGCTGGCACCAATTGGCGGCGCCGACCGGTGTCGCGGGGCTATTTCGCTTCGACCAGCCGCAGCACCGCCTCCTTCATCCGCACCAGGTCTTCCTCCCGGCTCAGCCGGTGGTCGCCATCGGGGATCAGCGTCAGCGTGACGGGATCGTGCAGGATATGGGTGACGAGGCGAATGGCATGGGCGGCCGGCACGTCCGGGTCCTGCCCGCCTTGCAGGATGGTGACGGGGCAACCCGTCTCGATGACGCTGCCAAACAGCAGGTGCTGCGCGCCGTCCTCGAGCAAAGCCTGGTTGATGCGATAGGGCGCGTCCGAATACTGGCTGGGCTGTTCAACATAGCCCTGCGCCTGCAGCTGCTGGTGTTCCTCCAGCGTGAAGTTGGGCGACATCAGCTCATGGGTCATGTCCGGCGCCGGCGCGACCAGCACCAGGCCCCTTGCCGGCGTGCCGCGGGCCAGCAGCGCCCGCGCCAGCAGCAGGGCGATCCAGCCGCCCATCGACGAGCCCACGATGATCTGTGGCCCCTCGGTGGTTGCATAGACCGCCTCGGCCTCTTCCAGCCAGCGGCTGATCGTGCCCTCGTTGAAGTCGCCGCCGGACAGACCATGGCCGGAATAGTCAAAGCGCGTTACCGCCAGGCCCCGTTCGGCCCCCAGCCCGTCCAGCGCCATCGCCTTGGATCCGGCCATGTCGGAGCGGAACCCGCCCAGCCAGAACAGCCCCGGACTGCCGCCGGGGCGCTTGGCTACGGCAAGGACGCGGGCCGCGGGGCCGGAACCGACGGAGAGTGTGGTGCTTTGGGTGGCGGTCATGGGATCGCTTTCTTGGGGAGGCAAAAGGGTATATGCTGGTTTCAGGCGGGCACTGCCTGACCGGGCCGGCAACGCGGCAAGAGCTCCAGAAATTGGACCTTTTGCCAGTTGACTTATGGTCCCGGTAACACGATTTTATGCCCGAATTCACCGCTTGGCTTAATAACACAAGGATCATTTGCCATTCGCCGTCCAATGAGACCAGTCACGCCCCAGAAAGATGGGCCGCCGTCCAATGAAGATATCACCAGCGCTGATGTCCAGCTGATCGACGCTGAAGGTGAGAACCGCGGGATCGTCAATACCCGCGAAGCGCTCGCAGAAGCCCAGGAACAGGGCCTCGACCTTGTCTTGATCTCTCCCAACGCTGTCCCGCCGGTCGCCAAGATGCTCGACCTGGGACGCTTCAAATATGCCGCGCAGAAAAAAGCTGCCGAGGCCCGCAAGAAGCAGAAGGTGATTGAGGTCAAGGAAGTCCAGATGCGGCCGAATATCGACACGCATGACTACGAGACCAAGATGAAGGCCGTGCAGCGCTTCCTCGATGATGGCGACCGGGTCAAGGTGACCATGCGCTTCCGTGGCCGCGAAATGGCGCATCAGGACCTGGGCATGCAATTGCTGCTCAAGGTGCGCGCCCAGACCGAGGAAATCGCCAAGGTCGAAAGCCAGCCGCGCTCCGAAGGCCGCCAGATGGTGATGGTCCTGGCGCCCAAGTAAGGGTTTGCCGAACCACTAGAGATTGAAAAGGCAGGTCCGGTGGGCCTGCCTTTTTGTTTGGGGGGAGTAGGGGGAAGCGCTGCGAAGGCAGCTTCCGACCCCATTGCGGCCATCCGCACGCCGAGAGCGAAATCCGAAAAGCTGCCATCCACGTCATCACTGCCCGGAGTGACATGATCACAGATATGCCGCGGCCTTCGTCTGTGCCCTAACCGGCGTCAGTCAGGCGATAGGTGCTGCCCGGCGAGAAGCGGCGCGTAGGCGTCAAGCCGGCGGGATACGAACTCCGTGAAGAGCCGTACGCGCTTGGTCTTGCGTGTCTCCCCCTGCGTGAGAAGCCAAACCGGCCCATAGAGCTGCAGGTCAGTATCCGGAACCCTCTCCAACAGGGGATCGGCATCGCCGACAAAACACGGGATCGCTGTGATGCCGATGCCCTGCCGCACCGCTGCGATCTGCGCTGCGAAGTCCGTGGTCCAGAACGGCGTCCCAGTGGTGCGACGCTCTCCGGCGCGGGTCCAGTCCGGGACGCCCTGGCCGCTGATGCCGATCCAACGGGGAGCCGTCCCGCCCGCCCGCCATTCGGCGAGCTGAGCGCCGGACATATAGAAGCCGCCATAGAGCGCCGGTCCCTTGAGGCCGTAAAGATTGGGCGGCAGGGTCTCGCGATCATAGACAACACGGATCGCGACGTCGGCCTCCCGGTTGGTCAGGTTCGCCAGCGCGCCGGACGACAGGATTTCCATCTCGATGCCGGGATGCAGGCGTGCGAAATCGGCCAAGTCCGGCATCAGCAGATGCGCGGCGAGGGGCGGCGGCAGCGTTACCCGCAGGAGCCCGCGCACGCTCTGGTCGCGCCCGAAGACGCGCGTTTCCAATTGCAGAGACGACGCTTCCATCTGGCCTGCGAATTCGAGAACCTCCTCACCCGCTTCCGTCAGGCGGTAGCCGGAAGGCAGCCTGTCAAACATCTGGGTCCCGAGGCGCTCCTCGAGCTGGGCGATGCGGCGCAGCACGGTCGCGTGGTTCACGCCAAGGCGCTTGGCGGCGGCCCGCACCGAGCCCCCGCGCGCCGTGGCAAGAAAATACCGAACGTCGTCCCAGTCCATCATGGTGCATTCCCGCGCCGTACACTGCGGCTTCCTAGGCTCGTTGCCCCGCACCGAGGCCTATTTCCGCGCTCGCTGCAACGACCAATTGTCTGGCCGGATCGTTTTCGCACCACCGATGTGCGCGATTGGGCACTGCGTGGCCGACCGCTACGCGCCTATTTCTTGCTTGGCCAGGCAACCTCCTAAGTAACCAAGGATACACAACATGACCAGACTGAAGGACAAGACCGCCGTGATAACTGGTGGTGCAACGGGCATCGGCCTCGCCGCGGCAAAGCGCTTCATTGAGGAGGGTGCCTTCGTCTTCATCTTCAGCCGCCGCCAAGACGCTCTCGACGCTGCCTTGGCCGAGCTCGGGCCCAATGCCCGCGCGGTGCGGGGATCGGTCTCCGATGAGGCCGACCTCGATCGGCTCTATGCGGCGGTGCGGGCCGAGCGCGGAACACTGGACATCGTGTTCGTCAATGCCGGGACGGGGAGCCAGCTTGCACTCGGCCAGATCACCGCCGCGCATATCGACGACACCTTCGACACCAATGTGAAGGGGACCATCTTCACGGTCCAGAAGGCGCTGCCATTGATGGGCCCAGGCGGGTCGATCATCCTGACCGGATCGAGCGCTGGCACGACGGGCGCCCCGGCATTCAGCGCCTATGCCGCGAGCAAGGCCGCCGTGCGCAATCTCGCGCGGACCTGGGCTGAGGACCTCAAGGGAAGCGGCATTCGGGTCAACGTGCTGACGCCCGGGGCGGTAGCGACCGATCTGGCCAAGGCAGCGCTCGGCGCGGAGGGCCTGGCGGTCTATGGCGCGCTGACGGCGCTCCAGCGCATGGGCGATCCGGCGGAAGTCGGCGCCGTCGCCGCCTTTCTCGCCTCGTCGGACAGCAGCTTCATGACCGGCAGCGAGTCGCGGTGGATGGCGGCCTAGCGCAAGTCTGACCTCGACGTGTTTAACCCAAGGAGAAAATCATGACTTACGCAATTATCGGCTTCGGCAGCGTCGGCCAGGCGCTGGCAAAGGCATTTGCTCGCAACGGCATCGAAGTCGCCGTTGCCACTACACGCGACCCCGAGAGCTTTGCCGCCGATGCGGCGGCGATTGGGCCCACCATCATTCCCAAAACCCTCGCGGAAGCCGTCACGGCGGACACCATCATTCTCGCCGTTCGTTTCGAGCGGCACCAGGACGTCGGCAGGGCCCTGCCCAACTGGGAAGGCAAGACGGTGGTCGACGCGATGAACAGCAACCTTCCTCTTGAGGAGATGAACGGCCTGCTGTCCTCTGCCTTTGTCAGCCAGGCGTTCAGCGGCGCCAAGCTCGTGAAGGGGTGGAACCACCTGCTTGCAGCCACGCTGGCTACTGACCCGGAGGTTGATGGCGGTCATCGCGTGGTCTTCCTGTCGAGTAATGAGGCGGATGCGATCTCGCCAGTGGCGGCCTTGGCGAAGCGACTCGGGTTTGCTCCTGTTGACCTGGGAAAGCTCGATGAGGGTGGCGCACTGGTGCACGCCCGCGGTCGCATCTGGGGGCCCCTGATCTTCAAGGACCTGTTCAAGAAGGAGCAGTAGTCGGCCCAAGGTCTGGTCGACGCCAAGGACTGGTCGCGCGCTAACACCTCGAGTAGCGCGCGATCGAGCGTTTCGAGGCTACGAGACGCGAAGCCTGGGCGGGCGCGACGGCATGTGCGTTGCTCAGAAAAAGTCGTGTGGCATTCCGCAACGGACGGTGGCCGCATAGCGGCCGCCGTCTTTACAGGGCCAAAGTCCGCTATCGCGCCTCCGAGTCTGAAAACCAGCCAGTCCGCAAGCCACCCCTAACCCGCCAGCGCCGCGTCCACCTCTGCAGCCAGCGGAATCGCCGGCTGGGCGCCGGGCTTGAGACAGGCAAGGCTCCCCGCCGCGGCGGCGCGGCGGAGGGCCGTTTCGAGGTCCAGGCCGGCGTCGAGCCCGGCGGCCAGGTAGCCCACGAAAGTATCGCCAGCGCCAACCGTGTCGACCGGCTTGATCGGTAGCGCCGGAATGGTCAGCGTCTGGCCATGGGCAATGGCCTTCACCCCGGCGCCGCCCAGCGTGACGATGAGGATCTGGTCGTGCTGTGCCGCCCAGTCGGCCATGGCATCGTCCAGCTCGCTTTCCGGCCGGCCGCTGAGCAGGGCGAATTCGGTTTCATTGGCCACGACAATGCTGGCCAGCGGCGCCAGCGCCGCCGTATCGGCGAGGAACGGGGCCGTGTTGAGCAGGCTGGTGACGCCCTGCGCCCGGGCCAGCTCCAGCGCGCGCTGGGTCGCGGCCTGCGGGATTTCCTGCTGCACCAGCAGCAGGTCGCCGCGGCCCAGCCCGGAAAGGGCCGTCTCGGCATCGGCCGGGGTAATGGTGCCATTGGCGCCCGGCAGCACGGCGATGACGTTCTCGCCGGCCGCATCGACAAAGATCATGGCAATGCCGGTGGCGGCATCGGCATGGCGCAGGCTCTCCAGGTCCACCCCGGCTTCGGCCAGCAGGGCCAGAGCCGGTTGGGCAAAGCTGTCCTGCCCGACGGCCGAGACATGGCGCACGCTGGCGCCGGCGCGCCGCGCCGCCAGCGCCTGGTTGGCGCCCTTGCCGCCGGCGGCCATGGAGAAGACCCCGCCCGCCACCGTTTCGCCCGGCAAAGGCAGGCGCGGCACGGTGCCGATCTGGTCGAGATTGGTGGAGCCGAAAACAGTGATCATGCCAGCATCTTCTCTATCGTGTTCCAGTTGCGCATGGTGTCGAGCACGCCCTTGCCCAGCTGGGCATAGAGCGGCTTGAGCACGTCCGCGATGCCTTCGGTATAGCGGCCATTGGGCTGGCGGTAACCGGCAATATAGATCTCGCGCGCATCCACGCGGACGATTTCGGTATGGCCGGGCCGGTCGGCCAGCGTCACGCCGGCGGGCAGGGCCCGGTCGAACAGCAGCACATGGCGGGTGAGATCGGCCGCGGGGTCGAGGCGGCCAAAGGGGTGCTGCGCCAGCATCATGGTCAGTTCCGCTTCCGAGCGCAGCACCACGCCGACCGCAAAGCCGAACTGCGCCGCGATGGCGGCCTCAAGCCTGTCCTTGATGGTATCGGCAGTGCCCGCGGCGCGCAGGCGCACATTGCCGCTGGCCACCGCGGTCGTGACCTCGGCAAAGCCGGCCGCTTCCAGGCATGTCCGCAGCTCGGCCATCTTGACCTGGCGCTTGCCCAGATTGATGCCGCGCAGGAAGGCGAACCACAGCCCGCTCACTTGCCCTTGCCCTGCGGATAGATGGTCTCGCCACGCTCGAGCATGGCGACAAAACCGGCGATCTTGCGCGCCCGGGCCGCCGGGGTCTTGAGCGCGATGGTGCGGAAGATCAGCGCGAAGCGGTTCTGCGCGGTCAGGGTTCGGTAGCAGGCGAGCGCCGCCGGGCTCGACTCGATGGCCGCCGTCAGGTCCGCCGGCGGCGCCATCGTCGTGCCATAGCTGGCGTCCCAGCGGCCGTCGGCCTTGGCCAGGTCGACATGCCGCAGGCCATGTTCGGTCATCCGGCCTTGGTCGATCAACCGGGCGACATTGTCCTTGTTGATCTGGCTCCACAGGCTCTTGCTACCGCGCCTGGTATAGCGCTGCACGAAGGAGACCTCGTCCCAGCTCTTGCGGATGGCGTCGATCCAGCCCCAGCACAGCACCACCTCGATGGCTTCGCCAGCCGTGATGCTGGGCGTGCCGCTGGCCTTCTTGAAAATGCGGATCCAGATCTCGTCGTCCTGGTCGTGATGCTGGCCCAGCCAGCGGTAGAACGCGTCGCTATCGACAAATTCGCGGACCTTGTCCGGATCGACCTGGACCGGCGCCATGGCTAGTCCGCCGTCCCCTCGGGCGCCACGTCGGGCAAGGGCGGCGCGATGCCGGCCGCCAGCAGGATCTCGCCGAACTTGGCGTCGAGTGCCGCGTCGGTCGGCAGGGCAATGCCGAAACTGGTGGTGAGCACCTCGCGCATCTCTGCCACGCTGGTCAGTTCCCGCCGCTCGGCCTGGCCATCCTCGCCATAGCTGGTGAACTGGTTGTCCTTGAGCGCCAGGCGCTTGCCGGCCGGGGCCAGGGCAACCCGCAACTGGTTGCGGAACGGGGAGGTGGGGTCGGTCGACAGGAAGCTGTTGGAGACCTCGTAGTCAGCCTCGGTCTTTTCGCTGAGGTCAAAGGCGTAGAGCGGCGCCCAGTCCTCGCCGAGCCAGGCCTCGAGCCGCCACACCGGGTCGCCGCCGGTGAGCCGGAAGCGCCCATGCGGCGTGCTCTGCTCGGCATCGGCCTTGAGCCGCAGCGGACCGGTCAGCGTCAGCCCGCCAAAGCCGACATCGGCAATATAGGTGGTGCTGCTGATATCGACGGCCAGCAGCATGTGATGGGCCGGGCCGTCGACATTGCCCGGATTGTTCCACAGCACGCGCGCCGCCAGGCCCCGCACGCTGAACTCGAGCTCTTCCAGCATCGCCTTGAGCAGCAGGTTGTGCTCGTAGCAATAGCCGCCGCGCCGCTCGGTCAGCAGCTTGGCCTGCAGGCTGCCCAGGTCCAGCCGGACCGGCAGGCCCAGCAGCGGGTTGAGGTTCTCAAAGGCGATGGCCGCCGGATGCAGGGCGTGCAGCTGTTCCAGGGTCGCCAGGCTCGGGGCGATGGAACCGGCAAAGCCGATTCGCTCGAAATAGGCGTTGAGATTGACCTTTTGGCGCATTCGCCACCCTTGTCGCTATTGCCGAGACCGCAATATGGGTGATCGCGCACCCCCTGTCACCGCCGCCCGGCAGCAATTTCGCCGCTGCAGGGGGCTGGACAGCGGCCATTTGCCGCCTAAGGGGCGCAAGCGCCGGGCGTGGTCAGCCCTGCGCCTTGCGCACCCGGATCACCACATCGACATGGCTGACTTCCATGCCCTTGGGGGGCTCTGGCAGCTTGGTGAAAGCCACCGAACTGGCCGGGATGTCGATCATCCGTTCTTCGTCTTCGACGTAGAAATGGTGATGGTCGGAGGTGTCGGTGTCGAAATAGGAGCGCGCTGCATCCACGGCCACTTCGCGCAGCAGGCCCGCCTCGTGGAACTGGTGCAGCGTATTGTAGATGGTGGCCAGCGACACATTGACCCGCGCCGCATCGGCTTCGCCATGCAATTGCTCGGCGCTGACATGGCGATGCGGGCCGCCAAACAGCAGTTCGGCCAGCGCCACGCGCTGCCGCGTCGGACGGAGACCGGCCATGCGCAGCACGGCGGTGAGACACGGTTTGCGCGAGGGCAGCGACCGGGCGGTCTGGGTACGATCAGTCATAGGGTCCTTGAGCGCTCTGAAGGGCCGGAAGATACTGGGGTTCTTATAACCGTCACGCCCGCGCCACACAAGGCGCCGTGCCGTCGCAGGTCAGGCCCGCGCGCGCCCGCGTTGACTTGACCCTCCCCACGCGCCCCTATACGAGACGAACACACGGTTAACGGGGTTGGACGCATGGCCGATCGGCAGAGCGCATTTGGGTACCAAGAGCTGTTGGCGCATGGCCGCGGCGAATTGCCGGGCCAGGGCGACGCGCGCCTGCCGGCCCCGCCCATGCTGATGTTTGACCGCATCACCTCCATTTCCGAGGATGGCGGCGCCTATGGCAAGGGCCAGGTGCGCGCCGAGCTCGACGTCAATCCCGACCTCTGGTTCTTCAAGTGCCATTTCATCGGCGATCCCGTCATGCCCGGCTGCCTGGGCCTCGACGCCATCTGGCAGATGACCGGCTTCTTCCTCAGCTGGATCGGCCAGCCCGGCCGCGGCCGCGCCCTGGCGGGTGAAATTAAGTTCACCGGCCAGGTGACCGATGACGTGAAACTGGTCGAATATGGCATCGACCTCAAGCGCGTGATGAAGGGTCGCCTGACCCTGGGCATCGCCGATGGCTGGGTCAAGGCCGATGGCAAGGTGATCTACGAAGCCAAGGATCTGCGCGTCGGCCTGTTCACCGACGTGCAGATGCAGGCGCAGCAGAGCGCCTGACCCGCCTTAAAAGCGACGCTTCAATCAACGAGAACCGCCCGGATCAAGGGCGTCAGACCGAAACTAAACGAGGCCAAGATGAGACGAGTTGTCGTCACCGGCATGGGTATCATTTCCTCGATCGGCAATTCGCTCGACGAGGTCACGGCGAGCCTGCGCAGCGCGACGCCGGGCATCGTCTTTGCCGAGGACTATGCCGAACTGGGCTTTCGCAGCCAGGTCAAGGGCGACCCGCGGCTCGACCCGTTCGAACTGCTCGACCGCCGCGTCACCCGCTTCATGGGCAAGGGCGCGGCCTGGAACTACCTGGCCATGCAGCAGGCCATTGCCGATGCCGGCCTTGACGAGAGCGACATCTCCAACCCCATGACCGGCATTGTCATGGGTTCGGGCGGCGCCTCCACCCGCACCATTGTCGAGGCGGCCGACATCACCCGCAAGAATTCCAGCCCCAAGCGCATCGGGCCGCTGGCCGTGCCCAAGGCCATGGGCTCGACGGCCTCGGCCACGCTGGCCACCGCCTTTGGCATCAAGGGCGTGAACTATACCATCACCGCCGCCTGCGCGACGTCCAAGCATTGCATCGGCAACGGCATGGAGCAGATCATGCTGGGCAAGCAGGACATCGTCTTTGCCGGCGGCCATGAGGATCTCGACTGGACGCTGTCCAACCTGTTCGACGCCATGGGCGCCATGAGTTCGAACTATAACGACACGCCCGCCAGGGCCTCGCGCTGCTACGATGCCGATCGCGACGGTTTTGTGATTTCCGGCGGCGCCGGCGTGCTGGTGCTCGAGGAATATGAACATGCCAAGGCGCGCGGCGCCCGCATCTGGGCCGAGCTGGTCGGCTATGGCGCCACTTCCGATGGCCTCGACATGGTCGCCCCTTCCGGCGAGGGCGCGGCGCGCTGCATGCAGATGGCGCTGAAGAATGTCGGCCCCAGGGTCGACTATATCAACCCGCACGCCACCTCGACCCCGGTCGGCGATCTCAAGGAGATCGAGGCCATCCGGACGGTGTTCGGCAGTGCCGACAAGTGCCCGCCCATCTCGGCCACCAAATCGCTGACCGGCCACAGCCAGGGTGCCACCGGCGTGCACGAATCGATCTATTCGATCCTGATGATGAAACACCGCTTCATTGCCGCCAGCGCCAATATCGACAATCTCGATCCGGCCTTTGCCGACATGCCCATCATCCAGCAGCGGCGCGACGACGTCGACCTGGGCGTGGTGCTGTCCAATTCCTTCGGCTTTGGCGGCACCAATGCGGCCCTGGTCTTCAAGCATCCCGACGCTTGATCCCTGCCACTGACGGCCGCCGGGCGGGCTGATTCGGCCGGTGCGGGGCCTGTCGCAATTCAACCATTGATTCTTGGCAGCACCCCACCGACAATGCCGTCGGCGGGGGCGCCGATGGCTGTCGACTGACGGCACGGAACTGACGAAAGCGTTCATGAGCGACGTCCACGACTTTCAGGCCGATATTGATGCGGTTCAGCGCATTACCGCCATCCCGTCCATCCTCAATGTCGTCTGCGATGTGACAGGAGTGGGCTTTGCCGCGGTGGCGCGGGTGACCGAGGACCGCTGGGTGACCTGCCAGGTACTCGACAATGTCGACTTCGGGCTCAGGCCGGGCGACGAACTCAAGGTCGAGACGACGCTGTGCCACCAGGTGCGGCAGGATCGTCGCGAGGTGGTCATCGATCACGTCAGCCAGGACCGGCTCTATGCCGACCATCACACCCCCCGCATCTACGGGTTGCAGAGCTACATATCGGTGCCGATCATCCTGCCGGACGGCAGCTTCTTCGGCACGCTCTGCGCCATGGACCGCGCCCCGGCCAAGCTGGACAACCCGGCCACCATCGGCATGCTCCGCCTGTTTGTCGAACTCATCGCCCATCACCTCGACAGTGACCGCGCGCTGACCGAAAGCCGCGCGCAACTGGCCGAGGAACGCCTCACCGCCGAACTGCGCGAACAGTTCGTCGCCGTGCTCGGCCATGACCTGCGCAATCCCCTCAGCGCCATCGAAGCCGGCACGCGCCAACTGCTCAAGGCGCCGCTCGACGAACGGTCGAGCCAGATTGTCGGCCTGATGCGCAAGAGCGTCAGCCGCATGGGCACGCTGGTCGACAATATGCTCGACCTGGCCCGCGGCCGGCTGGGCGGCGGCATCCAGCTCGAAACCGCGACCGACGAGACGCTGCACGCCGTGGTCGAGCAGGTCGTCGAGGAATTGCGCTCGGCCCATCCTGACCGGCAGATCATTGCCCGCCTCGACCGGGTTGGCCATCTTTCCTATGACCGCACGCGCATCGAGCAGCTGGTATCCAACCTGCTGGGCAATGCCCTGACCCATGGCGCGGCCGACCAGCCCATTACCGTGATGGTGGGGATTGTCGATGGCCAGCTCGAGGCGTCGGTGTGCAATGGTGGCGACGCCATTCCGCCCCATCTGCTCGACAATCTGTTCAAGCCCTTCTTCCGCGCCCAGGTGCGGCCCAGCCAGCAGGGTCTGGGGCTCGGGCTCTATATCGCCAACCAGATCGCCTGCGCGCATGGCGGCACGCTCGCGGTGACCTCGACGCCGCAGGAAACCCGTTTCACCTTTCGCATGCCGATTGCCCTGGCCGTCACGGCCGACGCGGGCACAGCCCCGCCGGGCTAGAAGGCGAATTCGGCAAAGCGGGCGCCCTGGCTGTCATAGGTCAGCACCCGGCCGATCAGCGGCTCGCCAATGCCGGTGACCAGCTTGATGGCTTCCATGGCCATCAGCGTGCCGATGACGCCGGTGAGCGGACCGACAATGCCGGTGGCCTCGCAGCTGGGCAGGTCGGCATCGCTGGCGTCGTCCGGATAAAGGGCGCTGAAGGGCGGCCCGCCCGGGGCAAAGACCGTTACCTGCCCGTCGAACATCGATACCGCCCCCGAGACCAGGGGCAGCCCCAGCCCTGCCGCCGCTATGGCCACGGCCCGGCGGGTCACCAGATTGTCGGTGCCATCGATCACCAGGTCATAATCGCCCATGAGCCGGGCCGCATTGTCCGCGGTCACCGCCGCATCATGCAGCGCCAGCCGCACCTCGGGGTTGAGGGCTTGCGCAAAACTGCCCGCGCTGGCCGCCTTGCTCTGGCCAATGCCCGCAGTGCTGTGGATCACCTGCCGCGCCAGGTTGGATAGCGAGACGCTGTCCGGATCGGCAATGCCCAGCAGGCCCACGCCGGCCCCCGCCAGATAGGCAATGACCGGACTGCCCAGCCCGCCCGCGCCCACCACCAGCACCCGCGCCGCCTTGAGCGCCTGCTGGCCGCTGCCGCCGAAGCCCTTGAGCACCAGCTGGCGCGCATAGCGCCGCGTCTCGGCGGGAGAGAGGGGTTCAGAAGCCAAGCGGCACCACGATGAAGCGCCGGTCGGGCCCTTCAAAGCCAAAGGTATAGACCGAGACAATGGCCACGGCATCGCGCAGCGGCTCGGCGGCAAAGGGCAGCACCACGCCATAGAGCCGGTAATCGACCGGGCAGCCGCGCGAGCGCGGCAGGCTGTCGTCACGATGCACCACCCGCTTGCCGGCATCGTCGACAACGCTCAGCTGGTAGCCGCGCGGCACCGAACCGAACCATTCCTGGCACGGCGTGGCCGAGCTGGTGTCGAACCGCGCCAGTTCCAGGCTGTGGCCGCCCTCGACCGCACCCACCCCATAGGCCGGCACGCCAAAGCTGAGGGACTGCCCGTCATTGTCGGGCACGCCATCGCCGATCATGGCGACGAATTCACCGGGCACGGCAATGCCCAGCATGGTGATATAGTTGGCGGCCTTGAGCTGGGCCTCGGCGCGGATCTCGGCCAGCGTCGCCAGCTCGTCTTCCGCCAGCACGCGGATCGGCGTGCCAACCACCCAGCTGTCATCGACCACATCGACGACATAGATACTGGCATAGGCAAAGCCCGAGCCGTCCTGCACGCCGAACTCTTCGAAGGCAAAATAGCTGCCATCTTCGGAAAAGCCGATCAGGTCGATCTGCGCCCGGTCGCCCGCCAGCGCCGGCGCGGCCGGCATGAGCAGCAGGGCCAGCAGCCCGAAAAGGCTAGCGACCCGTCGAACCATGCCCGCCCTCGCCGCGTTCGGTGCCATCCAGTGCCTCCACTTCGATTAAACTCACAGCGCTGACCGGCGCCACCACCATCTGCGCGATACGATCGCCGCGCCGCACCGTGAAGGGCGCCGTGCCGTGATTGATCAGCAGCACCTTGACCTCACCCCGGTAGTCGGCATCCACCGTCCCGGGCGCATTGAGCACGGTCACACCGTATTTCGCCGCCAGCCCCGACCGCGGCCGGATCTGCGCCTCGAACCCTTCGGGCAGGGCCAGGGCCAGCCCCGTCGGAATCATGGCATAGGCGCCTGGTGCGATCGCCACATCGCCCTCGGCCGGCAGCGCCGCCGCCAGGTCGAGCCCGGCTGCCCCCGCCGTCTGCTGCGCCGGCAGTGCCAATCCACGGCCATGCTCAAGCCAGCGCAGTTGGATCAGGACGCGGCTGGCAGACATTGGGGACTCGCAAGTTCTGTCGGTTTTCGTATTCTAGGTCGTGCCGGCTGGCCGGACAAGCCGCGCTCAGCCCGCCAGTGTCAGCACGCGCCACAGCACGGCCAGCAGGGTTGCCCCGGCAATGGCCATCAGCCCTATTACGCTCCAGCGCATCAGCGGATCATAGCGCCGGTGTTTGACAGCATGATAATCGGCCAGTGCCAGTTCGGCCTGCGCCAGGATGACCGGCACGCGGCCGGCCGCCTCGGCCACGGTCTTGAAATGTTCGCCCAGGGTTTCGATCTGGCCCACCGGCCCCGCCTGCCGGCGCAGCCAGTCGCCCACCACCGGCTCGGCCACCGTCCAGATGTCCAGCTCGGGATCGAGCGCCCGCGCCACCCCTTCCACCAGCACCATGGACTTCTGCAGCAGCACCAGCTCGGGCCGCGTCTGCATGTCGAACAGGTCGGTAATGGCAAACAGCTGCCCCAGCACCCTGGCCATCGAGATATCGGCCGCGGTGCGGCCATGCAGCGGCTCGCCGATCGACCTGATCGCCAGGGCAAAGTCATCCACCGACTGGTCTTTGCGGACATAGCCGATATCGAAATGCCGCTCCGCCACCAGCCGGTAGTCGCGGGTGATGAAGCCGAACAGGATATCGGCGAGGAAGCGGCGTTCCTGCCGGTTGATCCGGCCCATGATGCCGAAATCGACAGCGATCACGCCGCCCGTGCGCGGATCGGCAAACAGGTTTCCCGGATGCATGTCGGCGTGGAAGAAGCCATCGCGGATGGCATGCTTGAGAAAGCTCTGCAGCAGATTGGTCGCCAGCGCCTTGCGGTCGACCCCGGCTCTGTCGAGCGCCGCATGGTCGCGGATCGGAATGCCGTCGACCCAGCTGGTGGTGAGCACGTTCTGCGCCACATGGTCCCAGGACACGCTCGGGATGACAAAGCCGGTATCATCCTTGATGTTCTCGGCCATTTCCGAAATCGCCGCGGCCTCCAGCCGCAGGTCGAGCTCGAGCCGGGCCGAGCGGTCCAGCGTCTCGACCACCTCGATCGGCCGCAGCCTTTTGGTGGAGGCGATGAAGCGGTCGGCCAGCCGGGCGGCCGCATAAAAGCTCGCAATATCGGCCATGAAGCGGGCCTGCACGCCCGGGCGCAGGACCTTGACGGCAACCATCCGGACCGGCCCCTTGGCCGGCACCAGCCGCGCCCGGTGCACCTGGGCGATCGAGGCCGCGGCAATGGGGGCGCTGAGCTCGGTCAGCTCGGCCGCCTTGTCTTCCAGCGCTGCCTTGAGGATGCCCGGCACCAGCGCCGCATCGAACGGGTCCATGCGATCCTGCAGCCCCGCCAGGTCATTGGCGATGGTGATGCCCACCACGTCCGGCCGCGTGGCCAGGGTCTGGCCGAACTTGACATAGGTCGGGCCGAGCCGGTTGAGGGCCCGATTGAGCCGGTCGACATGGCCGGTCTGGCGCACGCTGGGCCGCTCGATCAGCCTTCCCAGCCAGATGCCGGCGCGCAACGGCGCCAGAGCGGGCGGCAGGCCCTTGGTGGAAATCATCGACAGCGCGCCTTCGCGGGCCAGCACAAAGCCGGCATGCAGCAGGCGAAAATAGGCGGAAAACAGCATGCGCTAGAGCTTCCATCCGGAAAACAGCGTCGCGATATTGCCCGAAAAGGCCGTCGCCTTGACGCGCTTGAAGCCTGCTTCGGTCAGCATCGACTGGAACAGCGCGGGATTGGGGAACTTGCGGATCGATTCCACCAGATACTGGTAAGGCTGCGCATCGCCGGTCACCAGCCTGCCCATCGGCGGAATGAGATTGTCCGAGAAGGCCTTGTACACCAGGTCCAGCCCCGGCACGTCGACCTGGCTGAATTCGAGCACCAGGATGCGGCCGCCGCGCTTGAGCACGCGATGGGCCTCGCTCAGCGCCTTCTGGATGCGCGGCACATTGCGAATGCCGAAGGCGATCGTATAGGCGTCAAAGCTGTTGTCGGCGAAGGGCAGCTCTTCGGCATTGGCCTCGACAAAGCTGGCCTGTTCCGGGTAGCGCCAGGCCTTGGCCCGTTCCGCCCCCACCCGCAGCATGTCCGAATTGATGTCGCTGACCACGACCTCGGCATAGCCCACCGAGGCATTGATGATGCGCTCGGCAATGTCGCCGGTGCCGCCGGCCATGTCGAGCACGCGATAGGGGCGCGAACCGGCCTTGGGCGGCGCCAGATCGGCCACCATGGCGTTTTTCCAGAGCCGGTGCACGCCTGCGCTCATCAGGTCGTTCATCAGGTCATAGCGGTCGGCCACGCCATGGAACACCTGGTTGACCATGCCCTGCTTGTCGTCCAGCGCCACGGTCTGTTCACCGAAATGAGTGGTTTCTCGCGCGTCGGTCATGGTGATCGCCTCGTGCATTTCGTACTGGTCGATACGACCTGTATTGACCCAGCGATACATATTCAAAGCAAACCGACTTTGCCATGGCGCAAAGCCGCACAGGTGAAGAGACATAAAATGCCTGAACTGCCCGAGGTCGAAACCGTACGCCGGGGGCTGCAGCCCTGGCTCGAAGGCGCCCGCATCGACCATGTGACGCTCAACCGCCCCGACCTGCGCTTTCCCTTCCCTGTCGGCATGGCAGCCGCCCTTGAGGGCAGCACCATCGTCTCGGTCGGCCGCCGCGCCAAATATCTGCTGCTGGCGCTGTCGAGCGGTCAGACCCTCCTCAGCCATCTCGGCATGACCGGTTCCTGGCGCTTTGCCGAGCACGGCATCGACAAGCCGCCGCGCTATTACGAGCCGGGCACCGAACCCAAGCATGATCACCTGGTGCTCGACATTTCCCACCCCAAGCACGGCAAGAGTCACCTGATCTATGCCGATCCGCGCCGTTTCGGCTTTGTCGATCTCTATGACGACCTGGCGACCAGTCCCTATCTCAAGGATCTCGGCCCCGAGCCGCTCGGCAATGATTTCAACGCCGCCGAGATGGCCGACAAGTTCGCCGGCAAGAAGAGCCCGATCAAGGCGGCCTTGCTCGACCAGCGCGTGGTGGCCGGCCTGGGCAATATCTATGTGGCCGAGGCGCTGCATCGCAGTCACATATTGCCCTCCGTGCTGGCCAATACCCTCGTGACGGCCAGGGGCAAGCCCAAGCCGGCGCTCGAAGACCTCGCCAGTGCCGTCCGCCAGGTGCTGATCGAGGCCATCGAGGTGGGCGGCTCGACGCTGCGCGATTTCCGCCATGCCGATGGCACGTCAGGCTATTTCCAGCATCGCTTTGCCGTCTATGACCGGGAAGGCGAGCCCTGTCCCACGCCTCTGTGTACGGGTATTGTAGAGCGCATCGTCCAGTCGGGGCGCTCGACCTTCTTTTGTCCGGTCTGCCAGAAGAAACCCTGATCCGGGCTGGGCTGAATCCAGTTGACGCTTGCCCCTGCTTCCCCTATAGACCGGCCAACTTGGCGGCTATCGAGATGCCGCCGATTTCATTTTCATCCCGGACGCATGCGACCTCGTGGCGCGATCGGCCGGTTGGACGCCAAGAGGACCATTATGGCCAATACGCCTTCAGCCAAAAAGGCTACCCGCAAGATCGAAGCCCGCACCGCGGTCAACAAGTCGCGCCGTTCGCGCGTCCGCACCTTCATCCGCAAGGTTGAAGAAGCCATTGTTGCCGGTGACCACAAGGTCGCCATGGAAGCGCTGCATGCGGCCGCTCCCGAGATCAACCGCGCTGCGACCAAGGGCATCGTTCATGCCAATCTGGCCGCCCGCAAGATCAGCCGCCTGAACAGCCGGGTCAAGGCGCTCAGCGCCTGATTGGCTGCCAAGAGGCGCCCTGACCGGGCTGCCGACAATTGACGAGACGGGCTCCGCAAGGAGCCCTTTTTGTTTGGCGATGAGGGGAGCAAGCTATTCCGATTTGACACGCATGTGTCATCGGCGTGACACTGCCGCCGTTACGGGTTATTGTCACGCAGGCTCGGTATTTCTTGTGTTTTTACAGACCTTTGCGCCATCGTCAGACCGTCGCCAGACTGTCATCTGCGGCGCCCGAGGCAAAAAACCGACCCTGCCGAGAAATAAAATTTTGCCGCCGCTGGACCGCTCCGAATGCGAATCTGCGTTGAGTCACAGCGCCTTGGTTTACCGGGCTCGGGGCCAGAAGCCGGGCCCAAAAATACAACCTCAGAGTCAAGCCCCCATTTTGCAGATTCCCCGGTTGCTAGCCCAAAATCGTCCCTCTAAAGTGATCTGGTCAGCCGGCGAGAAGACGCCACCAATGAGCGTCCGAGACAGCTGACCGGGTCATATTCGGGGCGTTGTTTTTAAGTTATTCGGGGCGTTGTTCTAGATCCAAAGTTCGGCACAGGCCGAGACGGTTTGAATGGTGAAGGTTGTGTTGGCAGCTAATGTGGCTGCCGGTCCGATCTGGGCCGGCAAGTTTTTTTTGAGACCTTAGGTCCGTTCTCGGCCTGGTTCATGACAGTTGCGTAGGAAACACCCCGCCGGCCTGCCCGGTGGACAAGATAGATGCGTCTGTATCAACGGGCGCAGGAGCGAAGCCATGGCTGCGTGGGCACACGGGCCAGCCATGGCACAGACAATACCGACCGGGCTTTGCGGACCAGTCGGAACCAATATGGGGCTGAACGAATGACGCGACAGGCGACCGCTGACAGGGAGAATTGGCCCCCGGCCAATCCCCCAATGAAAAGCACGATCAACAAAGGCGAAACTCCTGTCATGACCCCATCCGATTCCGGCCAAGCCCAACGCGAGCTCTGGAACCGGGTGCGGGCCCGCATCAAGACCGCCGTCGGCGTCGACGTGTTCACCTCCTGGTTTGCCAGCCTTGAACTCGAGGAGATCGTGGACGACGTCGTCCACCTGTCCGCGCCTACGCGCTTTCTCTGTTCCTGGGTGCAATCCAACTATCTCGAGCGCATTCTTGAGGCCTTCCGCCAGGACATTCCAGAGATCGGCCGTGTCCAGGTGACGCTGCGCGTCAATGGCCAGGCGCGTCCGCGCTTCACCCCGGTGGTGGCCGAGCCGGTGGCCGGCGAAGCCCCGAGCACCCCCGCCCCCAGCCATGCCGCGCCCATGGCCAATGTGGCCCGCTTCAGCCGCGACAATGCGACTGCCAGGGGCGACGCCCTTTCCGGCAGCGCCATTGATCCGCGCATGACCTTTGACAGTTTCGTCGCCGGCGAGGCCAATGAAATGGCCTTCGGCGTGGCCAAGCAGATCGCCAATGCCGCGGCCAACAACGCGGTGACCTTCAACCCGGTCTATATCCATTCCACCGTCGGCCTGGGCAAATCCCACCTGCTCAACGCCATCGCCCATGCCGTGCAGTCGGCCGATGCCAGCAAGAACATCGTCTACCTGACCGCCGACCACTTCATGTACCATTTCATCACCGCCGTGCAGCGCCAGTCCGCGCTCGGCTTCAAGGAATGGCTGCGCCGCGTCGACCTGCTGCTGATCGATGACATGCAGTTCCTGCAGGGCAAGTCGGCCACCGAATTCGGCCATACCCTGGGCACCCTGCTCACCGGGGCCAAGCAGGTCGTAGTGGCCGGCGATGCGCCGCCGCGCGATCTCGAAATGCTCGACGAGCGCGTGCGCTCGCGCCTTTCCGGTGGCCTGGTCGTGCCGATCTCCGGCTTTGACCTCGAACTGCGCCGCGCCATCGTGCAGCGCCGCGCCGACCAGTCGACCGCCCGCTACGGCATGCACTTCCCCACCCCGGTCATCGACTATATCGCCCGCGCCGTCATCAGCCATGGCCGCGATCTCGACGGCGCCGTCAATCGCCTCGTCGCTGCCAACCAGCTGACCGGCGAACTGATCACCGTGCCTTTGGCCGAAAAGACCCTGGGCGACCTGATCCGCAGCCGCGAGGCGCGCCGCGTCCGCATCGAGGATATCCTGCGCATCGTCTCGCGCCACTACAAGGTGCCGCGCAACGAGCTGCTCTCGGCCCGCCGTAGCCGCGACGTGGTGCGGCCGCGCCAGATCGCCATGTTCCTGGCCAAGGCGCTGACCTCGCGCTCGCTGCCCGAAATCGGCCGGCGCTTCGGCGGCCGCGATCACACCACCGTGCTGCACTCGGTGCGCAAGGTCGAAGCCATGATCAAGGACGATGTCGAGCTCGGCCAGGAGATCGAACTGCTCAAGCGCATGCTCGAGGAATAGCGGGCCATCTCTGGCATTTGAATGGCGGGCCGGTGCCCGCCATTTTTTCGCGCCTAGGCCTTCGGTGGAACCGGCAGGTCCCGCGCCATGAAGCCGGCAAATTCATCCTTGTAGTCCTTGTGCCAGCGCGACAGAGCCGGGCGGTTCTCGATGATGTCCATGGCGTTCCAGAAAATGCGCTTGTGGTCGACGTCATTGGGCGTGTCGTCATCGGGGCAGAGGATGAAGAAGCGGTCCTCGGCGATGAGCTTTTCCATATGCTCGACCACCTGCTCTGGCCGCCAGGCGCCGGGCCGGTGTTCCGCCTCGCCCGTCGTCGTCCAGCCCGGGATCAGCAGATGGGCGCTGATGGCGCAGTTTTCCCGCTCGCGCAGGTCGCGCGCCAGGTTTTGCGTGTAGGCATTCACCGCCGCCTTGGAGGTGTTGTAGGCCGGATTGCCGGGCGGGTTGGTCAATCCCTGCTTGGAGCCGGTATTGACGATGACGGCGGGTTTTCCTGCTGCCAGCATGCCCGGCAAAAACGCCTGCACGCCATTGACCACGCCCAGCACATTGACGGCAAAGACCCGCGCCCAGTTCTCATTGGCGTCGAGAATGCCGCCCGGCCCGCCCGCCACGAAGGCCGCGGCATTGTTCATCAGGAGCGTCGGACTGCCCCAGCGCGCCTGCACCTGCCCGGCCAGGGCCAGCATGGCCGCCATGTCGGCGACATCGGCGCTGCTGGTGATGATGGCGTCGCGGCCAATCGTCTCACTGAGATTGTCGGCAGTTGCCGCCAGCTTGGCCGCGTCCACATCGACCAGCGCCAGGCGCATGCCGGCCTGCGCCGCACGGCGCGCTGCGGCCCGGCCAATGCCGCTGGCACCCCCGGTAATCACGGCAATGCCGCCGGCTGCAAAACTCTCGGCCATCGGGTTCTCCTCCTCATTGTCTGCTCCCCAGCCTAGACCCTTATGCGCCCCCGCGCAGCCCGCCGGCCGGCCGCGATAGCTGGTGGCAAACTGCTTGCTGCCCTTGCCTTTTGGTCACCAAATTGTAAATGTCCACAGCCCGGCTCGCCGGGTGTTTTCTGCTGCCGCCGTGCAGCCGCGTAGTGCCAGGGATATTGCCGCATGAAAGTCACGCTCGAACGCAATCATCTGCTCAAGTCGCTGAGCCATGTGCACCGGGTTGTGGAGCGCCGCAATACCTATCCGATCCTCGCCAACGTGCTGTTCAAGGCCGGCGATGACAAGGTCGAGCTGCGCGCCACCGACCTTGACATCGAGGTTACCGAAGCCGTGCCCGCCATGGTGTCGACCCCCGGCACCACCACGGTCCCCGCCCATACGCTCTACGAAATCGTCCGCAAGCTCAGCGACGGCGCCGAAGTGCGGCTCGAGACCGATGGCGGCGAGAACATGGTTCTCACCTCCGGCCGCTCGCGCTTCAACCTGGCCTGTCTGTCGCCCGACAGCTTCCCCGACCTCAAGTCCGGCGCCTTCGGCCACGAATTCTCCATGCCGGTCACAGCCTTGCGCGAGCTGATCGAGCGCACCCAGTTCGCCATCTCCAATGAGGAGACGCGCTACTATCTCAACGGCATCTATTTCCACACCATCGACATTACCGGCGCCGGCACGGTGCTGCGCGCCGTGGCCACCGATGGCCACCGCATGGCCCGCGCCGAGATCGATGCGCCCGAAGGCGCCAAGGGCATGCCCGGCATCATCGTGCCGAAAAAGACCGTTGGCGAGGTGCAGAAGCTGCTCGATGGCGCCGAGGGCGAGGTGCTGGTGGAGGTCTCCGATACCAAGATCCGCTTTACCGTCGGCTCGGTCGTGCTGCTCTCCAAGCTGATCGAGGGCACCTTCCCCGACTATGATCGGGTGACCCCCAAGAACAACGACAAGCAGATGAATGTCGACCGGCAGAGCTTTGCCACGGCGGTCGATCGCGTCTCCACCATTGCCTCCGAGCGCGGCGGCAAGGCTGTCAAGCTGCAGGCCAAGGACGGCCTGCTCGAGCTGTCGGTGACCAATCCCGATCACGGCACGGCGTCCGAGGAACTGGCGGTCGAGTTCGATACCGACGGCTTCGAGATCGGCTTCAACGCCCGCTACCTGCTCGACATCATCGGCCAGATCCGCTCCGAGAGCGCCATCTTCATGTTCAACGATGCCGGCTCGCCCACTCTGGTCAAGGATGAGGGCGAAACCCGCGCGCTTTACGTGCTGATGCCGATGCGGGTCTAGGTGGCGTCCCGAAGGGGAAATCGCTCCCGTGGAGCGATTTAAGCCGACTGGGCCCGAAGAGCTGCGCTCGCAGGGCAGGGCCGCATAGATGATCCGCCACCTCTCCCGCCTGCGCCTCACCGCCTTTCGCAACTATGCGGCGGCGGCGCTCGATCTTGACCAGCGCCACGTCGTGCTGACCGGGCCCAATGGCGCCGGCAAGACCAACTTGTTGGAAGCCATTTCCCTGCTGTCGCCCGGCCGCGGCCTGCGCCGTGCCAGTTTCGATACCGTGCAGGCCCAGGGCACCGATATCGGCTGGGCCGTTGCGGCCACGGTGGAAACCGACGACGGCCCCGCCGATATCGGCACCGGCGCGCTGCCCGATGGCGGCCGGCGCGTGCGCATCAATGGCGCCAATGCCCGCTCCATCGAGGCCATGAGCGATTATCTGCGCGTGCTCTGGCTCACCCCCGCCATGGATGGCCTGTTCTCCGGCCCGGCAGGCGACCGCAGGCGCTTTCTCGACCGGCTGGTGACCACGCTCATCCCCAGCCATTCGGCCGCCGTCAGCGATTACGACAAGGCCTTGCGCCAGCGCAACCGGCTGCTCGAGGACCATGGCGACGCCGCCTGGCTCAGTGCCATCGAGGCGCAGCTGGCCGAGCTGGGCGCCTCCATCCACCTGGCGCGTACCGACAGCCTCAGCCATCTGCAGGCGTTGATCGGCCAGAGTCTCGACGATGCCAGCTTTCCGGCCGCCCAGCTGGCACTGACCCCGCTGTTCGAGGATGGCGCCGAGCCTGCGTCATCGACGGCGCTGGAGGCGGCTCTGGCCGACGCCTGGCGGGCCAGCCGCGGTCGTGATCGCGCCGCCGGGCGGGCTCTGGTGGGGCCGCACCGCGTCGATCTCGAGGTCACCTATGCGCAAAAGGGCATGCCGGCCGCCCTGGGCTCCACGGGCGAACAAAAGGCACTGCTGATCGGGCTGATCCTGGCCCATGCCCGGCTGGTCAAGCTGCGCACCGCCATCACCCCCTTCCTGCTGCTCGACGAGATTGCCGCCCATCTCGATCCGGACCGCCGCCGGGCTCTGTTTGCCGCCCTCGACGGGTTGGGCACGCAGTGCTTTCTCACCGGCACCGACCGCGTGCTGTTCGAGGCGCTGGGTGATCGCGCCCAGACCATCACCGTGCGCGATGGCCGACTGCAGCACGACTAGGGAAAACCCCCCGCCAATTGCCCCGAAAACGGCCATTTTGCTTGGGGATAACCCCCCGTTCCGTTACAACAAATGCACTCTGAAACGACTGATTCGGACCCCATGACCGATAGCGAAACTCCCGTCCCCGAAGAATATGGCGCCGACAGCATCAAGGTGCTGCGTGGTCTCGATGCCGTGCGCAAGCGACCCGGCATGTATATCGGCGATACCGATGACGGTTCGGGCCTGCATCACATGGTCTATGAGGTGGTCGACAATGCCATCGACGAGGCGCTGGCTGGTCATGCCGACCTGGTGACGGTCACGCTCAATGCCGACGGTTCGGTCACCGTCATCGACAATGGCCGCGGCATTCCCACCGGCATCCACACCGAAGAGGGTATCTCGGCGGCCGAGGTCATCATGACCCAGCTGCATGCCGGCGGCAAGTTTGACCAGAATTCCTACAAGGTCTCGGGCGGCCTGCATGGCGTGGGCGTCTCGGTGGTCAACGCGCTCTCGGCCTGGCTCAAGCTCAAGATCCGCCGCGACGGCGAGATCCACGAAATGAGCTTCACCCATGGCGATTCCGACGCGCCGCTGGTGCAGGTCGACACCTATGTCGAGAACAAGACGCCGGGCACCTATGAAGGCCGCAGCGGCACCGCCATCACCTTCTTCCCGTCCGACCAGACCTTCACCATGGTCGAGTTCGACTTCAAGACGCTGGAGCATCGCCTGCGCGAGCTCGCCTTCCTCAATTCGGGCGTGCATATCCTGCTCAACGACAATCGCCATCCCGAGCCGGTCAGTGTCGATCTCTACTACGAGGGTGGCCTCGAAGCCTTCGTGCAATATCTCGACAAGTCCAAGCTGGCGGTGATCGAGCGGCCCATCACCATGATCAGCGAGAAGGACGGCATCACCGTCGAGGTCGCGCTGCAGTGGAACGACAGCTACCACGAAAACGTACTCTGCTTTACCAACAACATCCCCCAGCGCGACGGCGGCACCCATCTGGCCGGCCTGCGCGGCGCGCTGACGCGCCAGGTCACCGCCTATGCCGAAAGCTCGGGCATCGCCAAGCGCGAAAAGGTGTCGCTGACCGGCGATGACACGCGCGAAGGCCTGACCTGCGTACTCTCGGTCAAGGTGCCCGATCCAAAGTTCTCGTCCCAGACCAAGGACAAGCTGGTCTCCTCCGAAGTCCGCCCCGTGGTGGAAAACATCGTCAACGACAAGCTCGGCCAGTGGTTCGAGGAACACCCGGCCGAAGCCAAGGTCATTGTCGGCAAGGTGGCCGAGGCCGCCGCCGCCCGCGAGGCCGCCCGCAAGGCGCGCGAACTGACCCGCCGCAAGGGCGCGCTGGAAATCTCCTCACTGCCCGGCAAGCTGGCCGACTGCCAGGAACGCGACCCTGCCAAGAGCGAAATCTTCATCGTCGAGGGCGATTCCGCCGGTGGCTCCGCCAAGCAGGGGCGCGACCGCTCCAACCAGGCCGTGCTGCCGCTGCGCGGCAAGATCCTCAACGTCGAGCGCGCCCGCTTTGACCGCATGATCAGCTCCGATCAGGTCGGCACGCTGATCACCGCCTTGGGCACCGGCATTGGCCGCGAAGAGTTCAATGTCGACAAGCTGCGCTACCACAAGATCATCATCATGACCGATGCTGACGTGGACGGCGCCCATATCCGCACCCTGCTGCTGACGTTTTTCTATCGCCAGACGCCCGAGCTGCTCGAGCGCGGCCATATCTACATCGCCCAGCCGCCGCTCTACAAAGCCACGCGCGGTCGCTCCGAACAATATCTCAAGGACGAGCGGGCGCTCGAGGACTATCTGCTCGATTATGGCCTCGAAGACGCCGTGTTCAAGACCCAGCACGGCACCGAGCATGCCGGCGCCGACCTGATGGGCATCCTGCAGCAGGCCCGCGACATCGTCAAAGCCATCGACAACCTCAATACCCGCTATAATCGCAGCCTCGTCGAACAGGCCGCCATTGTCGGCGCGCTGGACCCCGAGGGGATGAGCGATCCCGCCCGCATCGACAAGACCATGGACCGCGTCGCCAACCGGCTCGACCGCATTTCCGACGAGCTCGAGCGCGGCTGGTCGGGCGTCATTACCGACGAAGAGGGCCTGGCCTTCTCGCGCACCGTGCGCGGCGTGACCGAGACCCACCAGCTCGACAAGGCCCTGCTGCAGAGCGCCGATGCGCGCAAGCTGCGCCAGCTGGCGGCCCGTCTGGACGAGATCTATGGCGGCGTCCCCACGCTCACCCGCAAGGATGAAACGACGCAGATCTTCGGGCCGGCCAGCCTGTTCAAGACCGTCACCGATGCCGGTCGCAAGGGCGTTTCCCTACAGCGCTACAAGGGTCTGGGCGAAATGAACGCTTCCCAGCTCTGGGAAACCACGCTGGACCCCAATGCCCGCACCCTGCTCAAGGTCGAGGTCACCCAGACCGACGAAGCCGACCAGATCTTCACCGCCCTGATGGGCGACCTGGTCGAGCCGCGCCGCGAATTCATCCAGGACAATGCGCTCAGCGTGAGCAATCTGGACGTCTGAACGAGGAGCCAGGCGCGTGGCGTCACTGACAGTCGCCACCGCCCAAAGCCTGATTACCGCCGATATCGCCGGCAATGGCCAGCACATCCGCCATCTCATGGCGGATGCCAAAGCGGCGGGCGCGCGGCTCGTGCATTGTCCCGAGGCAGCGCTTTCGGGCTACGCCAAGGCGCAGATCAGGGATTGGTCCCGCGTGGACTGGTCCGCAATCGAGCGTGAACTGAGCACAATTTGTGCCCTGGCACGGCAACTCGAGATCTGGGTCGTTCTCGGGTGCAGTCATCGGCTGACTGCGCCGCACCGACCCCATAACAGCCTCTATGTGATCTCCCCGACCGGCAAGATCATTACCCGCTATGACAAGCGCCTGTGTTCCCACACCGAGATCACCGACTGGTACAGCCCGGGGACCGAGCCCGTGGTGCTGGATATAGACGGCCTGCTCTTTGGCTGCGCCCTCTGCATAGAGATCCAGTTTCCCGAACTGTTCGCCGAATATGCCCGGCTTGGCGTCGATTGCGTCCTGCTCTCGGCCTATGCCGAGGACCCGATATTCGCCATCCTGGCTCAGGCGCATGCAGCAACCAATAATATCTGGTTGTCTCTGGCCACCCCTGCTCAGTGTGCGGCCGCCTTGCCCAGCCGGTTCATCGGGCCCGATGGCCAAGTTCAAGCATGTGCTGCAGTGCGAGCGGAGCCGGGCATCACCTTGGGTCGGATCGATCACGACGATGCGCGATATGCCATCGCCTTGAGCAAAGCCCGCCCCTGGCGGCAAGCCGCGCGGCAGGGCGATATCTACCGCGATCGCATTGTCACCGATCCGCGCAGCATGGACCGTCAGTCCCCCTGACAAGCCAAGGTTCAAGCCGCCTCAGACGGTTGCAGCCGGCAACGATGTGAAAAGTCCGGCATTCAAGGGCGCATCGGCCGACGGACACAAATTTGTGGCTTCTTGCCGGACTGTTCGCCGCCGTGATCAATGCGTTCAAGCAAGAACCCTTTGTCCCGCGCGGCACCAGTCCCACTTGATAAGCTTGGCAAATCACCGACGCCAGCACCCAGATTCGAGGCACCTTCCATGAAAAACATCGGCTTCCTCTCCTTCGGCCACTGGTCGCCTTCGCCCCAGTCGGGCACCCGCTCGGCCGGCGATGCCTTGCTGCAGTCCATCGACCTGGCGGTGGCGGCCGAGGAACTGGGTGCCGACGGCGCCTATTTTCGCGTGCATCACTTTGCCCGCCAGCTGGCCTCGCCCTTTCCCCTGCTGGCGGCGATCGGCGCCAGGACCAGCAAGATCGAGATCGGCACCGCCGTCATCGACATGCGCTACGAAAACCCGCTCTACATGGCCGAGGATGCCGGCGCCGCCGACCTCATTGCCGGGGGCCGGTTGCAGCTGGGCATCAGCCGCGGCTCGCCCGAACAGGTGATCGAAGGCTGGCGCTATTTCGGCTATGCGCCCGCCGAGGGCCAGACCGATGCCGATATGGCGCGCAACCAGACCGAAGTGCTGCTCGAAGTGCTCAAGGGCCATGGCTTTGCCGAACCCAATCCGAGCCCGATGTTTCCCAATCCCCCCGGCAAGCTGCGGCTCGAGCCCTATGCACCGGGCCTGCGGGAGCGCATCTGGTGGGGCTCGGCCACCAATGACACCGCCATCTGGGCGGCGAGACTCGGCATGAACCTGCAGAGCTCCACCCTCAAATTCGATGAATCGGGAAAACCCTTCCATATCCAGCAGGCCGAGCAGATCCGCGCCTATCGGGCCGCCTGGAAAGAGGCTGGTCATAGCCATGAACCGCGCGTCTCGGTCAGCCGCTCGATCTTTGCCTTGGTCAATGACATGGACCGCGCCTATTTCGGCAGCGGCCGTCCCGAGCAGGACCAGTTCGGCTATATCGAGCCGGAAAAGCGCGCCGTCTTCGGCCGCGGCTATACCGCCGAGCCGGAAGCCCTCATCAAGCTGCTGGCGCAAGACGAGGCCATCGCCGAGGCCGATACCCTGCTGCTCACCGTGCCCAACCAGCTCGGCGTCGACTACAATGCCCATGTCATTGAGTCGATCCTGACGCTTGTGGCGCCGGCACTGGGCTGGCGCTAGGTCCGCGCGTCAGCCAGCCGATGCAGGCAAAGGCGAGCATGGCCATGACGCCCGCTCCTGCTGCCAGCAGCAAAGCGGGCGCCGTGCCCAGCAGCGTAGCCAGCAGCGAAAAGATGAACGGCGCCAGCGCCGAGGCCAGCTGCCGCCCGGCATTGACCAGGCCCAGCCGCGCGCCATAGCCCGTGGTGCCGAACAGGGTCAGCGGCAGCGTGCCGCCGACAATGCTGAACAGGCCCGAGCCCAGCCCGAACAGCACGGCAAAGGCCATGGCGCCCCAGGGCGAGGGCGCGGTGAGCACCAGCACCAGCACGCCCAGCGGCATCAGTCCGGCGGCAATCACCGCCAGCCAGGGCTGCGGCAACCCGCTGCCCCAGCCCATATTGACCACCCGGCTGAGCACCTGGGCCGGGCCGAACAGAGCCGCCACCGCGACCCCGGCCGTGCCGATTCCCAGCCCGGCCAATATCCCCACCATATGCATCAGCACCGATGAGGCCAGCACCCCGGTCAGGGCAAAGCCGGCCAGCATCAGCCAGCCCAGTGTCCGCACCTGCCTGGGTTGAGCGAGGCCCATCATGACGGGCGGCACCCGCCCCGCAGCCCGGCTCTGCCGCATATGGCCGGCCAGCGCGAAATGCAGCGGCACGCAGGCGACCAGATTGAGCCCGGCAAACACCAGATAGGTGCCGCGCCAGCCCAGCTGCGCCACCAGGAACGTGGTGAGCGGCCAGAACAGGGTCGAGGCAAAGCCGGCAATCAGCGTCAGATGCACGATCTGCCGCTGCGCCCCGGCGCCGGCAATCTGCGCCAGCGCGGCAAAGGCCAAGGGATAGAGCACGAAGGCCGCTGCCAGCTCGATGGCCACCAGGGCCGCCGTGAAGGCCGGACCATTGGGCGCCAGAGCGCACAGCACCAGCGCCAGGGCCGCGGCCAGCGAACCCAGTCCCATCATCGGCCCGGCGCCATGCCGGTCGGCCAGCCTTCCCGCCCAGGGGGCCACGGCCCCGCTCAGCAGCAGCGAGCCGGCCAGCGCGGCATAGAGCGCCGCCTCCGGCCAGCCGAAGCTGGCCGCCAGATGCGGCGCCAGCGGGCCGAAGCTGTAGTAAAGCGTGCCATAGCCGATCACCTGGGTAAGGCCCAGGCCCCAGATCAGCCAGGCCGGTGCCCGCGGCGCGATAGTGGTCATTTTGGTGCTGCCGGAAAAATGGAAATAGGGATCAAAACAAAATTCAGGCGGCCGTTTCGGCCCGGACATCGGCGCAGCACTGGCTGGAGAGGAAATCCACCAGGCCGTCCATCGCCGCAAAATTGGCGCGACAGATCAGCTGGGTGCCCTGGCGGTCCTGGCTGACCAGCTCCACGGCCACCAGCCGGTGCAGGTGATGCGACAGGGTCGAGGCCGGAATGCCCAGCCCGGCCTGCAACCCGCCCACCGGCAGCCCGGCTGGCCCGGCCCGCACCAGCAGGCGATAGGCCGCCAGCCTTGTGGGGTTGCCCAGGGCTTCGAGCTGGCGGGCAATGTCCTCGAGCATGGCAGGCCTCATCGCGCTATTTCGATACTTATCGAACAAGCAGATGACAGGGCGATGTCAGGGCAGGGCATAGGGCGACTGCGCGCAATCGCTGGCCGCCCAATAGCCATCGACCGGGGTGAAACCATCGGTCGCCAGCGCCTCGATGCCGGCGGCAAAGGCCATGGCCTGGCACTCGTCGCGCCCGGCCACCACATGCACCATTTCATGCAGGATGGTCAGCACCCGCAACGCGTCGGCGCCCGGCGTGAAGAATTGCGGGCACAGCACCAGCGGCAGGCGGCCCGCTTCCGGCGGCATGCGCACAAAGGCGGCATAGCGACTGCACGAGCCGCTTGGCTCGCTGCGGATCTGCAGCACCACCTGGATGTCGCCACCCCAGACCGCGCTTGAAAACGGCTGCAGCCGCAGCGCCGCGTGATAGGCATCGACATCTACGCCGAAGGCGCTGGCGTCAAGTGCCGGCAGCGCCCGCTCGGCCTGCGCCAGCGCCGTCGCCAGGGCGCGGTCGAGCAGCGCCTGGTCGTCCGCCCTTGCGCTGGGCATCAGGCAGCACAGCGCCGTGGCCATCGCGATACGCAGGAACGTGCTCAATTGCGTACCGGCCGCAGCACATTGCGGATGGCAAAGCTCGACTGGATGCGGGTGACGCTGGGCAGGCGCGACAGCACTTCGGTATGCAGCCGTTCGTAATCGGCCACGCTCGAGGCCTCCACCCGCACCAAGTAATCGGTGAGGCCCGCCATCAGATAGCATTCGCGCACCTCGGCACAGCCGCGCAGCGCCTGCTCGAAGCGGCGCAGCACGTCATCGGTCTGCCGTTCCAGCGTGATCTGCACGATGGCCACGATGGTCTCGCCCGAGCTGGGCTCGTCGACAATGGCGGTATAGCCGCGGATCACGCCGCTGCTTTCAAGCTCGCGCATCCGCCGCAGGCAGGCCGAGGGCGACAGCCCCACCGCCGTGGCCAGGCTGGCATTGCTGATCCTGCCATCCCGGCGCAACTGGGCAACGATGGCTTGGTCGATCCGGTCCATCTCGACAACTTTCTGCACAATGGCCGCACGATCGTGCGTCATGCTTGTATTGTTGCAATTTTCATCCAACAAAGCGAAGGACATTTCATCGCTTCTGCGCCAGAATTAAGGCTTGATGGCGGGCCAGCAGGTCCGGCGGCGCATTGGATGGCAGGTATGCGGGTGATCGTTCTGGGCGGCGGCGTGATCGGGGTGACCACGGCCTATTACCTGGCCAAAGCCGGGCATCAGGTCACCGTGCTCGAGCGCCAGGACGGCGTGGCGCTGGAAACCAGCTTTGCCAATGCCGGCGAGATTTCCCCCGGCTATTCTTCGCCCTGGGCTGGCCCCGGCATTCCGCGCAAGGCGCTCAAATGGCTGTTCATGGAACATGCCCCGCTGATCGTGCAGCCGCGGCTCGACGCCGCGACCATCAAGTGGTGCCTTGCCATCCTGCGCAACTGCACGCTGGCGCGCTACCAGCTCAACAAGTCGCGCATGATGCGGCTGGCCGAATATAGCCGCGACCAGCTCGTGGCCCTGCGGGCCGACACGGGTATCGAATATGATCACCGCAGCCAGGGCACGCTGCAGCTGTTCCGCACCGACAAGCAGGTCGAGGGCGCCCACAAGGATACCGAGGTGCTGGCCGCCGATGGCGTCGCCTTCGAAGTGCTCGATGCCGCCGGCTGCATCGCCGCCGAACCCGGCCTGGCCGGGGCGCGCGACCGCATTGCCGGTGGTCTGCGCCTGCCGCATGACGAAACCGGCGATTGCTTCCTCTTTACCACGCGGCTGGCCGAGATGGCCCGCGCCCTCGGCGTCGATTTCCGATTTCGCGTCACCATCGACGGCCTCGTCACCGAAGGCGACAAGGTCCGCGCCGTGCGCAGTTCCGTCGGCGAGCTCGAGGCCGATATCTTCGTCGGTGCGCTGGGCAGCTTCACCCCCGCTCTGGTCAAGCCGCTCGGGCTCGATGTGCCGGTCTATCCGGTCAAGGGCTATTCCATCACCGTGCCGGTCGTTCACGCCGATCGCGCGCCGGTCTCCACCGTGCTCGACGAGAGCTACAAGGTGGCGGTGACCCGGCTGGGCGACCGCATCCGCGTCGGCGGCATGGCCGAAATCGCCGGCTTCGACACCACCCTGCATGACCGCCGCCGCAAGACGCTCGAACATGTCGTGACCGACCTTTATGGCGATGCTGGCGATGTCAGCCAGGCCAGTTTCTGGACCGGCTTGCGACCGATGACGCCCGATGGCACGCCGGTGGTGGGCCCGACGCGCTACGCCAATTTCCATCTCAATACCGGCCATGGCACGCTGGGCTGGACCATGGCTTGCGGCTCGGCCCGGGTGCTGGCCGACCAGATCAGCGGCATCGCGCCCGAGATCGATACCCATGACCTGGGGCTGGCCCGCTACGCCTGAACCAGGTCTACCTCAATCCTGCCTGTGGCCGCCGCGCAACAGCCGCGCGGTCACGGCAAAACGCCCCATAAACCAGCCACATTTTTCCGAAACAAGCTTGGCCGTGATCGCGTGGTCAGCCCCTTTGCGGAGGCCGGGCCGCGAGTCGATCATGATTGCTCGGCGGGAACTGCTCACCCCTGGTTTCCCATTGGCGCGGAACCGGGTAGAAGCGGCCAACGGCACTTCTTTAGGTTCGCTTGATGGATTTTCGCATTTCCGCCGATGACCGCGTTGGCGCCCAGCCCAAAAAGCCGAGCCAGCCCCGTTCGCCTGCCGCCGCCAAGGGTGGCCGGGTCGAGCCCGTCATGGGCCCGTCCGCCAAGGGCCCGGCCATGGGGGGCTTCAGCCTCGACGAGCGCCCAGGTGGCGGTTCGGGCAATGGCCCCAAGGGTGGCGGCAAGCCACCGCGGCGCGGCAAGGCGAGCACGGCGCGGGCCAAGAAGCCGCGCAAGTCGCGCAGCGGCGGTTTCCTCATGGGCCTGCTCTGGTGGGGCTTTGTCGCCTCGCTCTGGGTCGGCATCGGCATTATCGGCATCATCGTCTATTATGGCGCCCAGCTGCCCTCGTCCAATACCTGGTCCATTCCCGACCGGCCGCCCAATATCCGTATCCTGGCCGCCGATGGCACGCTGCTGTCCAACCGCGGCCAGACCGGTGGCGAAGCCGTCACCTATCGGGAACTGCCCTACTATGTGCCGGCCGCCTTCATCGCCAGCGAAGACCGCCGCTTCATGAGCCATTTCGGCGTCGATCCGATCGGCATGGCCTCGGTGGCGCTCGAAATGATCAAGGCACGCGGCGTGACCCGCGGCGCCTCCACCATTACCCAGCAGGTCGCCAAGAACCTCTTCCTGACCCCCGACCAGACCCTGGGCCGCAAGGTGCAGGAAGCCATTCTCGCGGTCTGGCTGGAGCAGAACTACACCAAGGAAGAAATCCTCGAACTCTATATGAACCGCGTCTATTTCGGCGCCGGAGCCACCGGCATCGAGGCCGCGGCGCAGACCTATTTCGGCGTCTCGGCGCGCAATCTGTCGCTCGGCCAGGCGGCCATGCTGGCCGGCATCCTGCCCGCGCCCTCCGCCTACAATCCCAAATCCAGCCCCGAACGCGCCATCCAGCGCCAGCGCCTGTCGCTCAATGCCATGGCCGAAGAGGGCTATATCACCGCCGAAGAGGCCGCTGCCGCCCAGATCGATCCCAATCAGAGCGTGCGCACCCGCGTCGCCGGCTCTGAATCCTACGTGGCCGACTGGGTCGAAAGCCTGATGACCGCCTATATCGGCGAGATCGAAAGCGACGTGATCGTCCAGACCACCATCGACTACAAGATGCAGAAGGATGCCGAGTTCATCGTCCGCGAGCAGGTCGCCGCCGAAGGGGGCAACCGCGGCTTCACCCAGGGGGCGCTGGTCGCCATGGATGTCGACGGCAAGGTCCGCGCCATGGTGGGCGGCGTCGACTACCAGGCCAGCCAGTATAACCGGGCGGTCACCGCCAAGCGCCAGCCGGGCTCGACCTTCAAGCCCTTCGTCTATCTGGCGGCCATGGAAAAGGGCTATACGCCCGATACCCTGGCCGAGGATGCCCAGTTTGACTACAATGGCTGGAGCCCGCGCAATGCCTCGGGCAAATATGCCGGCACCGTGACCCTGCGCCAGGGCCTGGCCTATTCGATCAACACCATCGCCGCGCGCCTGGCCATCGACGTCACGCCCGCCGCCGTGGTCGACGTGGCCACCCGCATGGGCATTTCCTCCCCGCTCGAGGCGGTGCCCTCGATCGCCCTGGGCACCCAGGAAGTCAACCTGCTCGAGCTGACCGCGGCCTATGCCCCCTTCGGCAATGGCGGCAATGGCGTCATCCCCAATGTCATCACCACCATCCAGTCCACCGATGGCAAGATGCTCTACGAGGCCTCCGATGCCGGCCCCGGCCGCGTCATCGCCCCCGACGTGCTGGCGCAGATGGACGATATGCTGCGCACCGCCGTCGAGGTGGGTACCGGCAAGCGCGCCAGCGTTGGCGGCTGGGATTTCGGCGGCAAGACCGGCACCACCCAGGATGCCAAGGACGCCCTGTTCATCGGTTTTACCTCTGCCATGGTCACCGGCGTCTGGCTGGGCAATGACAATGCCACCAAGACCACCCTGTCGGGCGGCAATGTGCCGGCCACCATCTGGTCCGAATTCATGACCAAGGCGCATGAGGGCAAGCAGATCGCCCCCATTCCGGGCGGCAGCTACCAGGGCCAGCTGGCCACCCAGCAGGTCGTCGATCCGGCCACCGGCCAGGTGGTGATCGATCCCGCCACCGGCCAGCCGCAGGTGCAGTATGTCGATGCCGCCACCGGCCTGCCGGTGCAGACCATGACCGATCCGGCCACCGGCCAGGTCGTGCAGATCGACCCCGCCACCCGCCAGCGCATCGCCGGCGGTGCCCAGCCCATCCAGTCCGGTCAGCAGCCGGCTCCAGCGGCGAGCGACCCCGCCGCCGGCGGCATGCTGGTCGACGCCAATGGCCAGCAGATCGACCCGGCCACCGGCATGCCGGTGGGCCAGGTGGTCACCGATCAGGTCTATGATTCGGTCACCGGCCAGCCGCTGCAGCCCCAGAGCAATGGCGTGGGCCCGGCGCCGCTCGATCCCAGCACCGGCCTGCCCATGGTGCTGGTCATCGATCCGGCGACCGGCCAGCAGGTCTGGGTTCCCAGCGCCCCGGCGCAGATGCAGCCGCCGGCCCCGCTCGGCCAGCCCGTGCCCATTGAAAATCCGGACAGCCAGCGCACGCTGATGGACCTGATCTTTGGCGGCCAGCAGAACTAGGCCGCCGCACACCGGCAAGCAAACGGGCCGCCCCATGGGGCGGCCCTTAGTTTTACTGCAGCACGACGATCGGGCTGCCGAACGGCACCCGGTCATACAGGTCGATGACATCCTGGTAGAGCAGGCGCACGCAACCGCTGGAGACGGCTTTGCCGATCGAGTTCACGTCCATATTGCCATGAATGCGATAAAGCGTGTCGGTATTGCCCTGGTGGATATAGAGCGCCCGGGCGCCGAGCGCATTGTCGAGCCCGGGCGGCTGGCCGTGCCGGTAGATCTCCAGCTCGGGCTGGCGGTCGACCATTTCGCTGGGCGGCGTCCAGACCGGCCATTTGCGGCCATAGGCGATGTGGGCCCTGCCGCCCCAGGCAAAGCCGTCCCGGCCGATGCCCACGCCATAGCGCATCGCCCTGGCGTCCGGCATGGTCCAGTACAAGAAGCGATTGGGCGTGTCGACCACGACCGTGCCGGCGGCCTCGCCGGTGACATTGGCCACTTCCTGGCGCCAGAACATCGGGTCGAGCTGGGCAATCGGCGCGGCGGGAACGGGGAATTCCTCGTCGAGCCGCGGACCATACATGGCCAGCACATCGATCGGCACCACCACGGGCGCCGGCATGGTATCAGGAGGTCGCGACCCGGTAGTGGTGCAACCGGCCAAGGCAAGGGCGCCCAGACTGACCATGCCAGTCATGATGGCGCGACGCGACACAGGCGCGTGCAGAGCGATAGACATATGAAAGTTCCTTGCCCCGTCGGGCGGGGCGTTGAGCGGCATTGGGGGTGAGGGTTGGCGTGCTCAGGCCGTGCGCGGCGGGCGCAGCAAATGCTCGCCCAGCCAGGGCGTCAGCCGGGGATGCAGCGCCGCTATCGGCGCCTCGCCCTCGGGCGCTCCCGGCAGGACGGGCGCCATTGTGGCAATGGCATTGTGGGGGCCGCAGGGCAGGAAGATGCCCGAGCCCAGATCGATCTCGCCGCGCTGGACCATCACCATTACCGGAATGGCGACGTTGTCGCTGTCGACGTGATTGAGCACGACGATGGGTGTGCTGACATAGCGATGGGCATGCGCGGTCGTCATCCCGGCGAGGGATGCGATGGCAAAGATCAGGGCAATCAAGGTCATCAGGCGATGCATGCGATCATTTTACGGGACGGACCGCGCCGGCAACAGGGCTTCACGCAGCCGTGTCTGTCAGCCGCCATGCGCCATCAGCTGCCGTCCATGCGCCTTGAGCCAGGCGCGGCCCTTGTCCATCTCGGGCAGGGTGCGCTTGACGGTGGCCCAGAAGGCCGCCGAATGGTTCATTTCGACCAGATGGGCGACCTCATGCGCAGCGACATAATCGAGCACGAAGGGCGGCGCCAGCACCAGCCGCCAGTTGTAGTTGATATTGCCCGATGACGAGCACGAGCCCCAGCGGCTGGCCTGGCTGCGCATGCGGATGGCTTTGACCGTCACCCCCAGCCGCGCCGCATGCACGGCGCTGGCTGCGCTGAGATCGGCATGCGCCTCGTCCTTGAGCCAGTCGGTCAGCCGCCGCGCCTGATGCGCCGGCTCGCCCGGCACCAGCAGCACCATCTCGCCATCGTCCTCGGCCAGTTCCACCCGGCCGCGCAACTTGCCGGTGCCAATGATGCGGTGATCGACGCCGCGCAGCGGCACTACGCCGCCATCGGCAAAGCTGGCCGCCTGCGGCGCCCGCTTGATGCGGGCGGCCAGCCAGTTGTGCTGGCGAGCCAGGAAGGCCTCGGCCTCGTTCCATTTGCCATGCGGCGGCAGGGTCAGCAGCGGCCCGCCGCTCGGCGGCAGCGACAGCCGATAGCTCCGGGCCCGCGCATTGATGCGCACGCTGACGCTGACCGCCTCGCCATCGATGCTGATGGTGGTGCTGCTCGGAATCTTGGGCTTGCTGCGGAAGAACAGGTTCATGGGTACTCGGTGAATCGCTAGCGCGATCATAGCGGGAATCTGCCACGCCCAGGCAGATAGGGGGACAAAAAAAGCGCCCCGTTGAGGGCGCCAGTGCAGTCGTTGGGAACGACAGGCTTTGGAGGAGGGCGGCGACGCGGGGGCGCGTCGCCGGTCAGGCGGGCTTAACCGTTATTGTTGGTCCAGCCATTGTTGTTCTGGTCGCCATTGTTCTGCTCGGGCTTGTTGTCGCCAAAGCCCTGGCGCGAACCGCGGCGTTCGTTCATGAAGCGGTCGAACTCTTCGCGATCCTTGGCCTTGTTGAGATTGGCCATATATTCGTGGAAGGCCTCGATCTCGGCATCGAGACGGGCGCGTTCTTCCTCGAGGCGCTTGAGCTGTTCGGCGCGATAGTCGTCAAAGGCTGCATTGCCGCTCGAATTCATGCCGTAGCTCCTGTGGCTGGTCCAGTTGCGATGGGCGCCCTTGTTGGAGGTGCACCAGGCGCGGCCCTTGTTGAAATAGGCCTGGGCCTTTTCCGGCGAGCCGCCGAACTTTTCGCCCCACAGTATATAGCCGAGCACGGCCAGGCCGAGCGGCCAGAAGATGATAAAGCCCATTACCATGAGCGCGATGGTCAAAGGTGACCATTGTGGTTTGATGATTGCTGTGGTCATTTCCGTTACTTTCTCCCAGTCACGATGTGCAATACGTGGCCCGCCCCGGGTCAGGATCAAGCATGTGCCTGAGCAAAAATGGCCCTTGAATGACGATTTTTTCTCCCCATAGCGCAGCCTGTTTTTACTCACGGCAGGTGCTCTCATGTCGCTGACCCAGGCCGATGGGCTGCCGCTGCCCTCCACCTGGCGGCCCCTGCGCCTGCAGACCCTGGTGCTGCTGCGCTGGCTGGCGGTGGGCGGCCAGGCCATCGGCGTGCTGTTCGTCGCCTTCGGCCTGGGCTTCCCGCTGCCGCTGCTGGAATGCTTTGCCCTCATTGCGCTCTCGGCCGCGGTCAATCTCTGGCTGGTACTGCATTTCGGCGCTGCCTACCGGCCCAGCTCGGCCTTCGCCGCCAGCCAGATCGCCTTTGACCTCTGCCAGCTCGGCGGCCTGCTGGCATTGACCGGTGGCCTGCAGAACCCGTTCTCGCTGCTGCTGCTGGCCCCGGTCTCGGTATCGGCCACCACCCTGCCGCAGCGCGCCACCTTCTTCATCGCCCTGCTGGCTGCCCTCATCGCCTCGGTCCTGGCCGTCTGGCACCTGCCGCTGCCCTGGGATCCGCTCGAGCGCATTGTCTTTAACCGCATCTATGTCATCGGCATCTGGGTCTCGATCATCTGCGGCGTGGTCTTCATTTCCGCCTATACCAACCGCGTCGCCCACGATGCCCGCCAGATCGCCGATGCCCTGGCCGCCACCGAACTGGCTCTGTCGCGCAAGGAGCAGCTCTCGGCCCTCGACGGCCTGGCCGCCGCCGCCGCCCACGAGCTGGGCACGCCGCTCTCCACCATCGCCCTGGCCGCCAAGGAGATGCGCGCCGATGCCCCGCCAGGCAGCGATCTGGCCGATGACGTCGAATTGATCATCGCCCAGGCCGCCCGCTGCCGGGCCATTCTGGCCAAGCTGCGCAATCTGGGCAATGAGGGCGGCGATCCGTTTGCCGCCGTGCCCATCACCGACCTGCTGGCCGAAGTGGCCCGCCCGCATGAGGCCCATGGCAAGGCGATCCTGTTCTATTACGAGCGCGCCGCCGGCCCGCCGCCCGTCTTCACCCGCAATGTCGGCCTGCTCTATGGCCTGGGCAATCTCATCGAAAATGCCGCCGATTTCGCCCGCCAGACGGTGCGCATCGAGGCCGGCTGGGACCGCGACAGCATTTCGGTGACCATCACCGATGACGGGCCCGGCTTTGCCCCCGAACTGATCGCCCGGCTGGGCGAGCCCTATCTCACCAGCCGCCCGCGCGATCCCCAGGGTCCCGATGCCAGCCAGCCCGGTGGCCTCGGCCTCGGCGTCTTCATCGCCAAGACCCTGCTCGAGCGGGCCGGGGCGCGCCTGGCCTTCCACAACATTGCCCCCGAAGGCCATGCCCAGGTGCGCATTGTCTGGCCGCGGGAACAGGTCGAGCCATAGATCCAGCGCATGGCTTTTGACGTATCAATCCCAACAGCCTATGGGAAAGTCATGAGCACGATCGAAGACCTTCTCGCCACCGACCCCAGCCTGCTGCTTGTGGATGACGATGTGGCCTTTCTGCAGCGCCTCGAGCGCGCCATGACGCGTCGCGGCTTTGATGTCCGCATTGCCGGCAGTGTCGCCGAGGGCCTGGCCGCCGTCGCCGAGCAGCCGCCGGCCTATGCGGTGGTCGACCTGCGCCTCGAAGATGGCAATGGCCTTGAGGTCGTCTCGGCCCTGCACCAGAAGCGCGCCGACGCCCGCGCCGTGGTACTGACCGGCTATGGCAATATCGCCACCGCCGTCACCGCGGTGAAGCTGGGCGCGGTGGACTATCTCAGCAAGCCCGCCGATGCCGACGATGTCATCAATGCCCTGCTGGCCACCGGCGAGGACAAGCCCGAGCCGCCGGAAAACCCCATGTCGGCCGATCGCGTGCGCTGGGAGCATATCCAGCGCGTCTATGAACTGTGCGACCGCAATGTCTCGGAAACGGCGCGCCGGCTCAACATGCACCGCCGCACCCTGCAGCGCATCCTGGCCAAGCGCGCCCCGCGCTGAACGCTAGGCGATGAACAGCGTTTCGAATCCGCCATAGATCAGGCGGCCCATGTCGAAGGGCATCTGCATGGCCCCCATTTCGGGGTCCTCCATCATCTTCTTCTGCACCGCGTCGCGGGTGGCCTTGTCGGGATACTCGATCCAGGAAAACACGATGGCCTCGTCCGCCTTGGCCGCGACGGCCCGGCGGAAATCGGTGACCTTGCCATCGGCCACATCATCCTCCCAGTTTTCCACCACGCGCGTGGCGCCCCATTCCAGGAACATGTCCGCCGCCTTCCGGGCCATCTCGCTATAGGCTTGCCTGTTGGCCTTGGGCACCGCAGCCACGAATCCATCGATATAGGCCATCTTCGATCTCCTTGCGTTTGCTTGGCTTTTGCGGTCGCCTTGCAGCGTCCGTCTCGACAACGACGATTTGCCGGCGCTTAGTTCGACGGACCCAGCCAGACAATCAGGAACCCGCCATGACCGTCACCCTGCATTTCCACGGCGCGGCCGGAACCGTAACCGGCTCCTGCTATCGCGTCGAGCATCCGGCCGGCCAGTTCCTGGTCGATTGCGGCCTGTTCCAGGGCAATCGCAGCGTGCGGGCGCTCAATCTCAAGCCGACGCCCTTTGACCCCAAGGCCATCGACTTCCTGCTGCTCACCCATGCCCATATCGACCATGTGGGCCTCTTGCCCAAGCTCTATGCCCAGGGCTGGCGCGGCCCCGCCTGGATGACTGAACCCACGTCCGGCCTGCTCGAATACATGCTGCCCGACAGCGCCGGCATCCAGGAAAGCGAGGCCGAGCGGGCCGGCCGCCGCGGCGATGAACCGGTGCAGCCGCTCTACGGCATGGCCGACGCCGAGGAAGCGCTGCGGCACCGCCAGACCTGCCGCTACGAGCAGTGGTTCGCGCCGGGGCCCGGCGTCCGCGCCCGCTACTGGAATGCCGGCCACATCATCGGCTCGGCCTCCATCGAGGTCGAGGTCATGGATGGCGACAAGCCGGTGCGGCTGATGTTTTCCGGCGATATCGGCCCCGACGAGAAGGTGTTCTACGGCAATCCCGAGGGCCCGGCCGGCTTTGACTACATCCTCTGCGAATCCACCTATGGCGGGCGCGAGCGCGATGACTATACCCTGCTGCAGCGCCGCGAGGCCCTGCGGGTCGAGATCAACACCGCCCTGGCGCGCGGCGGCAACCTGGTCATCCCCACCTTTGCCGTCGAGCGCAGCCAGGAACTGCTGCACGATATCGGCTTTCTCATCAAATCCGGCGACATCAATCCGCAGCTGGTGTTTCTCGACAGCCCGCTCGCCAGCAAGGTGACCGGGGTCTATCGCAAATATGCCCGCATGTTCGAGGATGTCGAACTGGGCGCCGACGAACTGTTCAACGACCCTCGCTTCCGCATCATCGAATCGGTGGCCGACAGCCAGGCCATCAATGCCATTCGCGGCGGCGCCATCATCATGAGCGCCTCGGGCATGTGCGATGCCGGGCGCATCAAGCACCATCTGCGCGCCAACCTGATCCGCCGCGACGCCACCGTTTTGTTCGTCGGCTATCAGGCGCCCGGCACGCTGGGCCACGTCATCCTCACCGGCGCCAAGCAGGCCCGCATCCATGGCCGGCTGGTGCCGATCCGCGCCACCATCCGCGCCCTGGGCAACTATTCCGCCCATGCCGACCATTCCGAGCTGATGGCCTGGATCAAGGCGCGCCTGCCCGCCCACGGGGCGATCTTTCTCACCCATGGCGAGGACGAGGAGCGCACGGCCCTGCGCGCCGCCCTGATGGCCACCGGCATCTCTGCCGACCAGCTCATCCTGCCCCAGCTCGACGACTATTTCGAGCTGACCGCCATCGGCATAGCCGGCAAGGCGCAGCCGGCCAAAAGGCGCATCGATCCCCACCAGGTCCACACCGACTGGCACAATGAGTTTTCCGATTTCACCATCAGGCTCAGCCAGCAGTTGCAGGCCCTGGGCGACGAGGACAAGCTGGCCCTGATGCAGGCGCTGCAGCAGCAGCTGTCCACCCTGGGGGCGCCGTCCTCGCCCGGCCACCGGCCGACCCCGATTACCCCGGTGGAGACCCAGTCGGTGGACGAGTAGGCGTCAGCCGTCCCGCCATCAGCCAGGTGAGCGCCAGCAGTGGCAGCAGCATGGCAAAGGCGGTGCGCAGGTCGAAGGCCTCGGCCACCGTGCCGATCAGCACCGGCGCGCCCAGATTGACCAGCTGGAAGATCAGTGTCGTGGCCGCGACATTTTCCGAGGCCGGGCGGTCCCCCAGCCGCGCCGCCGCCGACAGCATCAGCGGATAGAGCACGCAGATGCCAAGACCCACCAGGCCAAAGCCGCCCAAAGCCGCCCAGGCATTGGGCGCCGCCACCAGCAGCACGAGGCCGGCAATGGCCAGGCTCGCCAGCACCCGCGCCACCCGGACGGGGCCGAAGCGGTCGATCCAGCGATCGGCCGCCAGCCGCCCCAGCGCCATGGTGACCAGCAGCGCCGGCAGCGCCATGGATTCGATCCATGCCGCCACCTCGAAGCTGTCGCGCAGATAGATGATCGACCAGGTGCGCGCCGCCCCTTCGGCCAGCCCGGCGCCCAGCCCGAAGCCCACCAGCCCCAGCGTCGCTAGCGTCGGCCAGGCCAGCCGTCGCCGTGTTGCGCCGGCATGCGGCCGCGCCGGCACCAGCGGCATGGGCAGCACGATGGCGAGCACCAGGCCGATGACCAGCGGCGCCAGCAGCCACAGATGCAGCACCGGCGACACCTCCAGCCCGCGCAGCGCGGCACCGGCCAGCGAGGTGACGAGAAAGCCCACGCTCCAGGCGCCGTGGCAGCGGTTCATGATGCGCTGGTCGGTGGCCGCCTCGATGCGGTCGGCCTCCACATTGATGGCGATATTGGTCAGCGAAAAGCCCACGCCATTGATGGCCAGCAGGATGAAGATCGCCACTGGCTGCAGCAGTACCGTCACCAGCGCCGCGCTGATGGTGACCAGCGGCAGCAGGAACAGGATCACCCGGCGCGGGCCGAAGCGCTCGATGATGCGGCTGGAAAACAGGAAGGTCCCCAGCGCCCCCAGCGGCTGGCCCATCAGCACCAGCCCCAGCTGCGCGTCGCTCAGCCCCACCAGCAGCTGGATATCGGGCATGCGGGTATGTATGGCCCCGACGGCCAGGGCATGCACGAAGAACAGCGCCACGATGCGCCAGCGGGCAATGGGAACCAGACTCACCGCGGACCGGGATCCATCAGGCCGTGGATGCGATCGGCGCCCAGCCGGGCCAGCTTGAGCATCAGCGCCTTGCGCCGCGCCGGGGCCAGCGGCGTCAGCGGACTGTCGCGCAGGATCGCCCCGTCATGGCCATCGGCCACGATCAGCCCCTCGCTGTCGGGAAAGATTGCCGCGTCCAGCTCGGGCGGCTTGGCAAAGAAGAACTTGTCGGAATAGTCGCGATATTCCGGCCATTTGCGGTCGATCTGGAAGTCGATCAGGCTCGACTTGATCTCGACGATCCAGATCTCGCCCTTGGGCCCCACGCCCAGCACATCTGCGCGCCGGCCGCTGCGCAGCGTCACCTCGGCATAGCAGGCCATGTCATGGCTTTCCCGCAGCAGCCGCATCACCCCCCGCTGCACCCGCAGGGCGGTGGCCGACTGGCGCAGGTCCACGATGGGCGGCAGGTCTTCCATGGTCTAACCCAGCGGCGCCAGCGGTTCGGCCGGCAGACCCGCAGGGTCCGCCAGCTTGCGCTCGCCCAGCGCGAAGCTCGAGGCCCAGAGCCCGGCCAGCAGCAGCGGCAGGCAGATCAGATAGGAGGCGCGGATATTGATGAGCTCGGCAACAAAGCCGAGCAGCGGCGGCGCCAGGAAGAACACCACGACACTCACCTGTCCGATGGCCGCCACATTGACGGCAGCCGGTCGGTCGGTGCGCTGCGCCGCCGCCGACACCGCCAGCGGATAGACGGCCGAGCAGCCGGCTCCCATCATCGCAAAGCCCAATAGCGCCAGCCCGGCAACTGGCGCCAGCCCCACCAGCAGCGCGCCCAGGCTGGCGAAGCTCAGCATGACCATGGCCACATTGCGGGGGCCGAAGCGGGCCACGATCGGGTCGGCGGTCAGGCGCATCAGCGCCATGAAAAACGCAAACAGCGTCAGGCCCATGCCCCCCACCAGCGGCGTCACGGCAAAGACGTCCCGCATATAGATGGCCGACCAGTCGATGCCGGCGCCTTCCACAAGAAAGGCGGCAAAGCCGATCAGGCAGAGCGGCAGCAGGCCCCGATTGGGGAAGGCAAAGCGATGGCCGCCGGCCTCGGTCTGGCTGCGTGCCGTGCGCGGCGCATTGGTCGCGCCATGGATCAGATAGCCGGTGACCACGACGATGAGCGTGGCGACCAGCGCCAGATGCAGCCCGGCCGACAGGCCTGACTGCCGGATCATCGCGCCGAACAGCGCGGTGAAGAAGAAGCCGACGCTCCAGAAGCCGTGGGCACGGTTCATGTAGCGCCCGCCGGTTGCCGTTTCGAGCCGGTCGATCTCCACATTGAGGTTGATCTCCAGCGCGCCGGCCAGCAGCCCGACCAGCAGCAGCACCGCGAACACGGCCGGGGCCACCGGCAGCCAGGGCACCACGGCCAACAGGATCGCCGAGCCCAGCGTGGTGATGAAGGCGGCGGTGCGAAAGCCGAGCCTCTCGATGATAGGCGCGCCCACGGTCAGCGAAATCAGCGAACCGATGGCCATGCCGATCATGGTCAGGCCCAGCTGGCCTTCCGACACACCCAGATGGGTCTGGACATCGGGCAGGCGCGACATCAGCGCGCCGGTGATCAGGGCGAAGGAGAAAAAGCACGCATAGATGCGGTGTTGCGGGGCGATGTTCATTCGGCCGGAACCTGGCTGGACTGACGGTGTGTACCCACGGCATCGGCCATGACCAGCCCGACGATCACCAGCGGAATGGCGACGCCGAAGGCCCAGCGGATGCCGAAATGCTCGGCAATATAGCCCAGCAGCGGCGGCCCGAGCAGGAAGGCGACGAAGGAAATCTGCGCCAGGGCCGCGACATTGACCGCGGCGGGGCGGTCGGTGCGCTGCGCTGCCGCCGACATGGCCAGCGGGAACAGCGCGCTGGTGCCGACCCCGATCAGGGCAAACCCGACATAGGCAAGCCACCAGATCGGCGTGAAGAAGACCAGCAGGGCCCCGATGCCGGAGATGGCTAGCAGGCTGCGCGCCACCACGGCCGGGCTCCAGCGCTCGACGAAGCTGTCGGCGAAAAACCGGGTCACCGCCTGGGCACCCGCGCCCAGCGCCACCGCAAAGCCGGCCCAGAACGGCGCCGCGCCGAAGATGTCGCGCATATAGATGGCCGACCAGTCGATGCCGGCGCCCTCCAGGATCATGGCCGACAGACAGACGCTGACCAGCACCAGGATGGCGCCGGTCGGGCGGGCAAAGCGCGGGGCGGCCTCGGTGCTGCCGCCAGACCGGTGCCCGGCGGGCTGATAGCGGCCCAGCAGCATCAGGGAAACCAAGCCGATGACCGGCACCATGATGGCCAGGTGCAGCTGCGGCGAGATGCCCGCCTGGGCAATGAACGAACCGACCAGCCCTGCCGAGAAGAAGCCGAAGCTCCAGAAGGCATGGGCGCGGTTCATGATGCGGCGGCCAATGGCATGTTCGACCCGGTCGGCCTCGAGATTGATGATGATCTCGATGCAGCCAATGGTAATGCCTACCGGCACCAGCAGCAGGAAGAACATCACCGGGCCCTGCGCCCAGACGGCAACGGCGTAGAACACCGACAGCAGCGGGATGGCGACCAGCAGCGTGCGGCGATAGCCGATGCGTTCGATGATCGGCCCGGCAAAGGTCAGCGAAATCAGGGTGCCGACGGCGGCGCCAATCAGCGCCAGGCCCAGCGCGCCTTCGGCCACGCCCAGGGCCTCCTGGATGGCCGGCAGGCGCGGATAAAGGCTGCCCATGCAGAACGAATAGATGAAGAAGGCGGCGAACACGCGGATATGCGGCGGCATGGCAAGGCCGATAGTCATCTGGCACCACTCGTGAGGCTGAAGGCGCGCGCAAGCTATGCCAATTCGCGTCGCAGGGAAAGCGGGCCGAAAACGTTTCAGCCGGGCAATTGTAACGTTGCACAATAGCGTTGCCCGCCGGGCACACTGCGCGCTCCCTGTGATGCGGTTTGGCCTTCAGCGCCGCGGCAGCTCGCCGCGAAACAGGGCCCCGTGCTGACCCATCAGGCCGGCAAGGCGATCGCCCACTGTCCGCACCGACGGATCGTGGCGTTCCTCATGATGGCTGACCAGCCACTGCTCGGTTTCCAGTTCCCGGATCGGCGATGCGATGCGGACCAGCCGCGTATCGCTGTCGCCGACGAAACAGGGAAATACCCCCAGGCCCGCGCCCGCCGCCACCAGTTCGCGCACGCTCATCGCATCATTGCCGCGCAACCCGATGCGGTCGCCATGATGGGCCTGCAGCCAGCGCGCCGACTGGATCTGCGCGCCTTCCCCCACCACGCCGACGAAATAGCCGGCAGCAATGCCATTGACCAGGTTGAGCCCGGAATAGAGCGCATAGGCCACCTTGCCGATCTGCCGTCCTGCCAGCCATTGCTCGGTCGGGCGCTGGCTGCGCAGGCCCAGATCGGCATTGCGCCGGCCGATATCGACCTTCTGGTTGGCGGTGACCAATTCGAGGCCAAACCGGTCGGCCACGCTCCAGACCGCGCCGATATGGCTGGCCACGAAGGCCGAGGTCCAGGGGCCGGCCGAGAGCCGCACCATGCGGTCGCCGTGATTGCCCTCCTTCCAGCGCCGCAGCGACAGCATGGCCACCTCGACATCCTCGGCGCGCGACAGCAGGTCTTCGCCCGCCTGGGTCAGCTGGTAGCCACTCTGGCTGCGCACGAACAGCGCCTCGCCCACCGCGCGTTCCAGCGCCGTCACCCGCCGTCCCAGCGTCGCCGCGCTCAAGCCGGTGGTCGCGGTGGCGGCACTCAATCCGCCCAGCCGGGCCACATCGAGAAACACCCGCAGATCGTCCCAGTTCAAATCGCTTTTCATTTTTGCAATGAGCCTTGCGTTCTGCGCCGTAGATAATTGGCTGTCCTGTAGCCAGATTGGTCGCAGGCGAACGCGTATTCCGTGTTTCGCTTCATCATCATACCACCAAATCTGAAGGGCCGGCCAGAGCGCCGCCGACGGCGCGCTTCCGGCTGCAGGAGGCAGACATGCTTGTTACTTTTTGGCGTTTTCTGGTGCGGCGCTGGCAGCGGGCCGACACCATCCGTCGGCTGCAATGGCTTGACGATCACCTGCTGACCGATATCGGCACCACCCGCGACGCCATCCCCGACTTCATTATCGGCCTCGAACTGGAGCAGGCCATGCTCGCCGAACAGCGCGGCCCGTTCGAGCGCGCTTAACTCGCGACCATCGACGCACAGGCCTGCGCACATGGAAAACGGGCCGCCTCCTATGGAGACGACCCGTCAGCGACACAGCAAGATGCCAGGCGATCTACAGCTGGCTGATGCACACCGAGGTGACCCCGCGATTGCGGAAGCCCAGTTCGGTTGCCGCCGCCTTGGACAGGTCGATGATCCGCTTGCCGACAAACGGGCCGCGATCATTGATGGTCACTTCGATCTCGCGGCCGCTGCGCTGGTCGATCACCTTGACCTTGGTGCCGAAGGGCAGCGAGCGGTGCGCGGCGGTCATGGCATTTTCGTTGAAGGTTTCGCCGGAAGCGGCGGTTTTCCCGTTGAACCCTGGACCGTACCAGGAAGCGCCGCCACACTGGGCGAAGCTGGGCGTGGCAATGGAGAACACAAGCACAGCAAGTGTGGCGGTGGCGACGGCTTTTCTAGTCAAATCGAAATCTCAATGCAGTTGGCGTTGACCGCTGACTAGTGCAGTCGCCCGGCCACAATGTGCCTGGATTGGCCTATTGGGGTCCCGCGGGTCCCTCTGTTGCAATCGGGCCGCAGTAATGGGTGCCTTGTCTGCGCCGCATTGTCCGACGCCTGCCGGATCTGGAGGAAATGAATCCGCCATTGTCCGCATTGCTGGAATGCCGGAGGGGGCAAAGCCACGATTGCGGATTCATCTTGCCCGGTGTGGTCGAACGGTAACAGTTCCGTCAGCAAGCGCAGAAATCGTCGGTTTTCTGCTCCTGGGCGTGAACCGTAGACCCCTTCTGCGGCCGTCCGGCCCGATTGTGACGCGATTGCGGCAGGTTTTTGCCGTTGATTCCGCCCGCTGCTAACCATTTGCCAACCTCTTGGGGCTCACTGTTCGCGCGCCGTAGGACGCAGGAATGACATTCAGATCGATACGCCGCTTTTGCGTGCCGCGCGCTCTCGCGCCGGCCGCACAGGACGAGCATCACGCCATCAAGTCGATCAGCCGCTGGCTGGTGCTCAGCATTGCCATGCTCAGCATTGCCGCGGGCGTCATGATCGTCACGGCCCTGCAGGTTCACACGACGTTCAGGGACAGCATGCACGCCGAGGAGCGCGAGCGTGCGGCCAATGCCATCGATATGCTGACGGCCGATGGCCGTCCCTTCGACCATGCCGATCTGGATCTGGTCAGGCGGGTCGCCGGCCTGCCCAATGCGCACCTGGCAACCCACCTGCCTGCCACCGGTAGCGAGCAGGCCGTCCCCCTCTTTGGCCAGCCGGACCACGGCATGGTCTATCTGGTCTGGACCGCCAATGGCTTTGCCGACCAGATGATCGCCCGTTTCGCCCCGGTCCGCGTGCCCATCATGATTTCGCTGCTGGGCGTGGTGCTGCTGATGATCCTGCGGGTCCGCGCGCTGGTCCGCGACATCGAGCGGCAGCGCCGCCTGGCGCACTGGCAATCGCGCACCGACCTGGTCACCGGCCTCGCCAATCGCCTGGCGCTCGAAACCGCCATGGAGGAGCATACCGCCGCTGCCAGGCCCTTTGGCCTCATCATCTTTGATCTCGATCGCTTCAAGGCCGTCAACGACGCGCTGGGACATGCTGCCGGGGACCTGGTGCTGCGCAGCGTGGGCCAGCGCCTCTCCGATCTGCTGGCGCCGGGCGATCAGCTGGCCCGGCTGGGCGGCGACGAATTTGTCCTGCTCTGCGTGAGCCGGCCCGATGCCGCTTCGCTCGCCTTGCTGGCCCGCGCCTGCATTACCCTGATCGAGCAGCCCGTGCCGGTCATGGGGCGCACGGTGCAGGTCGGTGCCAGCCTGGGCATCGTTGCCGATATCGATACCGGCCTGCTGCCATCCACCCTGCTGGCGGCGGCAGATGCCGCCCTGTACCGCGCCAAGTCCCGGCCCGGCAGCAATTTCGAATTCGCCGGCAAGGCGCCCGAACCGGCCGAGCGCGCCGAACGGCTCTACGCCTGACCGCTCAGCGCGTCTCCGCGGCCCCGCGCGGCCGGGGCGTCAGCCCGTGCAGGAACAGCTGCTCGAGATAGCGCGCCGCATCCTCGAACCGCCCCTCGCCATTGCGCCCCTTGCCCAGCACCGCCCGCACCTGCACGTCGAAATCGGCATAGTGCTGCGTCGTCGCCCAGATCGAAAAGATCAGGTGATAGGGATCGGTGCGGGCCAGCCGGCCCTGGTCCATCCAGCCCAGCAGCACCTTGGCCTTTTCGTCGACCAGGTTTTTGAGGTCCACCTCGATCATCTCGATGATGCGCGGCGCCCCCTGCAGCATTTCATTGGCAAACAGCCGGCTCTCGCGCGGATAATCGCGCGCCATTTCCAGCTTGCGGCGGATATAGGAGCGGATTTCCGGGAAGGGGTCGCCATCGGCATTGATTTCCTGCAGCGGCGCCAGCCAGGTCTCGAGCAGCGCTGCCATCAGCCGGCGGTGGATCTCTTCCTTGCGGGGAAAATAATACAGCAGGTTGGGTTTGCTCATCCCCGCCACCTCGGCGATCTGGTCGATCGTGGCGCCGCGAAAGCCATGCATGGAAAACACGTCCAGCGCCGCCTCCAGGATCACATCCTGCTTCTCGCGCTGGATGCGCGTCAGCGGCCGGGCTTTTGCCGGCGTATGGCTGACCGCCTTGGCATCGGCCTTGTGCTGGCGCTTGGGGCTGGCGGCAATCTCGGCACTGTTCATTTTGGTCGGCGGCATTTTTCGCCTTGCTAGAAAGTTTGGGAGTGCTAACATTTTTCCAACTGGTCAAAATTCGAAGCATTGCGTCCGCGCGTCAAGTGCCAATCGCGATCAGTCCGGAATAATGGGAGTGAGAGCCGTGTCCAATTCTAGCGCCGTGGTGCCGAACGATCTGGGTGCCTTCTGGATGCCCTTCACCTCCAACCGGCAGTTCAAGAAATCCCCGCGCATGTTCGTCGCCGCCAAGGACATGCACTACACCACCTCCGATGGCCGCCAGGTGCTCGACGGCACGGCCGGTCTGTGGTGCTGCAATGCCGGTCATGCGCGTCCAAAAATCGTCGAAGCCATCGCCAGGCAGGCCGCCGAGCTCGACTACGCCCCCGCCTTCCAGATGGGCCATCCCAAGGCCTTCGAGCTGGCCAACCGCCTGGTCGACATTGCCCCCAAGGGGCTCGACCATGTGCTGTTCACCAATTCGGGCTCGGAATCGGTCGAGACCGCGCTCAAGGTGGCCCTGGCCTATCACCGGGTGAAGGGAGAGGGCGCGCGCAGCCGGCTGATCGGTCGCGAACGCGGCTATCATGGCGTCAATTTCGGCGGCATTTCCGTCGGCGGCATCGTCACCAACCGCAAGATGTTCGGCACGCTGCTGACCGGCGTCGACCACATGCCGCACACCCATAACCTGGCCAAGAACGCCTATTCCAAGGGCGTGCCGGAATATGGCACCGAGCTGGCCGACGAGCTCGAGCGCATCGTCACCCTGCACGATGCCTCCACCATTGCCGCCGTCATCGTCGAGCCCGTCGCCGGCTCCACCGGCGTGCTGATCCCGCCCATGGCCTATCTGCAGCGCCTGCGCGACATCACCAAGAAGCACGGCATCCTGCTGATCTTTGACGAGGTCATCACTGGCTTTGGGCGCCTCGGCACCCCGTTCGGCGCCGACTATTTCGGCGTCACGCCCGATATCATGGTCACCGCCAAGGGCCTGACCAATGGCGTCATTCCCATGGGCGCCGTGCTGGTATCCGGCGAAATCCACGATGCCTTCATGCAGGGACCCGAGCACATGATCGAGTTCTTCCATGGCTATACCTATTCGGGTAACCCCATGGCTTCGGCGGCGGGTCTCGCCACGCTCGAAACCTACAAGGAAGAGGGCCTGCTCACCCGTGGCGCCGCCCTGGCTCCGGTCTTTCAGGATGCGCTGCATTCGCTCAAAGGCGAGCCGCATGTCATCGATATCCGCAATATCGGCCTGGTCGGCGCCATCGAGCTCGAGCCCATTGCCGGCGCACCCACCAAGCGCGCCTTCTCGGCCTTTCTCAAATGCTATGAGGATGGCTTCCTGGTGCGCACCACCGGCGACATCATCGCCATGAGCCCACCCCTGATCATTTCGGAATCCCAGATCGGCGAGCTGATCGATGGCGTCCGCACGGCCCTGCGGAGCATCGACTGATGAACACCATTGAAAACGCCGTCGCCGGCAAGCGCTATGTCTCGACCGGCCGCCGCGTGCCCGTGTTCAACCCGGCCACTGGCGAAGTCTCGGCTGAACTGCCGCTCTCGACCCTGAGCGAGCTCAACGACGCCGTGGCCTCGTCGAAAAAGGCTCAGGTTGCTTGGGGCAATACCCCGCCGATGAAGCGCGCCCGCGTCATGTTCAAGTTCAAGGCGCTGCTCGATCAATATGCCGACGACCTGGCCCGCGAGATTTCCCGCGAGCACGGCAAGGTGCATGACGACGCTTTGGGCGAAGTCGCCCGCGGCATCGACTGCGTCGATTTTGCCTGCGGCATCCCCCAGCTGCTCAAGGGCGAATTCTCCCGCAATGTCGGCCCCTCCATCGATTCCTATTCCGACCGCCAGCCGCTCGGTGTCGTCGCCGGCATTACCCCGTTCAACTTCCCGGCCATGGTGCCGATGTGGATGTATCCGGCCGCCATTGCCTGCGGCAATGCCTTCATATTGAAACCCTCCGAACGCGATCCCAGCGCCTCCATGCTGGCCTGGAACCTCTTCATGGAAGCCGGGCTCCCCGAGGGCATTCTCAATGTCGTCCATGGCGACAAGGAAATGGTCGACGGCATTCTCGACCATCCCGACATCAAGGCGATCAGCTTTGTCGGCTCGACGCCGATTGCCGAATATGTCTACCAGCGCGGCACCAGGGCGGGTAAGCGCGTCCAGGCCCTGGGCGGCGCCAAGAACCACATGGTCATCCTGCCCGATGCCGATCTCGACCAGGTCGCCGACGCGCTGATGGGCGCCGGCTATGGCTCCGCCGGCGAACGCTGCATGGCCATTTCCGTGGCCGTGCCGGTGGGCAAGGCCACCGGCGATGCGCTGATCGCCAAGCTCAAGCCGCGCGTCGAAAGCCTCAAGATCGGTCCGTCCACCGACAAGGACGCCGAAATGGGCCCGGTCGTCACTGCCATGCACCGCGACAAGATCCTCGGCTATATCGACGCCGGCGTGGCTCAGGGCGCCGACCTTGTCGTCGATGGCCGCGGCTTCAAGTTGCAGGGCTATGAAGGCGGCTATTATGTCGGCGGCACGCTGTTCGACAATGTCACCCCCGACATGACCATCTACCGCGAAGAGATCTTTGGGCCGGTGCTCTCGGTGGTCCGCGCCGATACTTATCAGGACGCGGTCGATCTGATCCATGGCCACGAATACGCCAATGGCACCGCCATCTTCACCCGCGACGGCGACGCCGCCCGCGAATTCGCCGACAAGATCGAGGTCGGCATGGTTGGCATCAATGTGCCCATCCCGGTGCCGGTGGCCTATCACTCCTTTGGCGGCTGGAAGCGCAGCCTCTTCGGCGACCACGCCATTTATGGCCCCGAAGGCGTGCACTTCTATACCCGCCTCAAGACCGTCACCACCCGCTGGCCCGCCGGCATCAAGGGCGGCGCCGAATTCAGCTTCCCGAGCGTCAAATAGGACTAATGCCCATGTCTGCCCCAGGAGAAAACCTTCGTATCAATGGTGATCGGCTCTGGGACAGCCTGATGGACATAGCCCGCATTGGCCCCGGCATTGCCGGGGGCAATAACCGCCAGACCCTGACCGATGAAGACGGCGAAGGTCGCCGCCTGTTCCAAAGCTGGTGCACCGAGGCGGGGCTGACCATGGGCGTCGACCAGATGGGCACCATGTTCATGACCCGTCCGGGCACCGATCCCGACGCCCTGCCGGTCTATGTCGGCTCCCATCTCGATACCCAGCCCACCGGCGGCAAATATGACGGCGTGCTCGGCGTCCTGGCCGGGCTCGAACTGGTCCGGTCGATGAACGATCTGGGCATCAAGACCCGCCACCCCATCGTCGTCACCAACTGGGCCAATGAGGAGGGCGCCCGCTTTGCCCCGGCCATGCTGGCCTCGGGCGTCTTTGCCGGCATCCACACCCTTGATTACGCCTACGCCCGCCAGGACCAGGCGGGCCTCTCCTATGGCGACGAACTCGCCCGCATCGGCTGGCGCGGCGACGAAGAGGTGGGCGCCCGCAAGATGCACGCCTATTTCGAATATCACATCGAGCAGGGGCCGATCCTTGAGGCCGAGCACAGGCAGATCGGTGTCGTCACCCATGGCCAGGGCCTGTGGTGGCTTGAATTCACCCTGACCGGCAAGGAAGCCCATACCGGCTCGACGCCGATGACCATGCGCGTCAATGCGGGCCTCGCCACCGCGCGCATCATCGAGGCGGTGCAGGCCATTGCCATGGCGCATCAGCCGGGCGCCGTCGGCGGTGTCGGCCAGATGAAGTTCTCGCCCAATTCGCGCAATGTGCTGCCCGGCTCGGTGGTCTTCACCGTCGACATCCGCTCGCCCAGCCTCGACAAGCTGACCTCCATGCGCCAGCAGATCGAGGCCAAGGCGCAGCAGATCTGCGCCGACCTCGGCGTCGGTTACGCTATGGAGGCGGTCGGCCATTTCGACCCCGTGGCCTTTGACCCGACCCTGGTCGACCGCGTCCGCGCAGCCGCCGAAAAGCTCGGCTATAGCCATATGGACATCATTTCCGGCGCCGGCCACGATGCCTGCTGGACCAACCGCATTGCGCCGTCCACGATGGTCATGTGCCCCTGCGTCGGCGGCCTCAGCCACAACGAGGCCGAGGAGATTTCCAAGGACTGGGCCGCAGCCGGCGCCGATGTCCTGTTCCACGCCGTGCTCGAGACCGCGGAGATTGTCGCGTGAGGCAGATGGGCCTATATTTGCGTCAGATGATGCTGGGGGTCTCCGGATGGAAACCGACAACCTTATTCTCGAACTGCTGCGTGCGATCCGGGCGACGCTTGATCAGCACACCGATGAGCTTCGTGAAATCCGAGGCCGGCTTGGCAATCTTGAGCACCAATATGCCGGCCTGTCGACGCGGTTCGACCGCATGGACGAGCGTCTGGCGCGTGTTGAAAGGCGCCTCGATCTCATCGAGGCCTAGGGCCAATACACTTGCAGCATTGGAGCTTTGACGTCCGCGCCGACAGGCGCGGCGGCTGGTATCGGCTGGCCGTATTGAGAATGCGATAACGATGGTCCGCGACAGCGCTGAGGGGTGCGTGCGGACCGGCCAGGAATATGCCGCGGAGACGGCGCAATTACAGGGAACCCAGCATGAGCACAGTCATCAAGAACGGCACCGTCGTTACCGCCGATCTCACCTACAAGGCCGATGTCAGGATCGAGGGCGATATCATCGTCGAGATCGGGCCGAACCTGTCGGGTGACGAGGTGCTTGATGCGACCGGCTGCTACATCATGCCCGGCGGCATCGACCCGCATACCCATCTCGAAATGCCCTTCATGGGCACCTATTCGGCCGATGATTTTGAATCAGGCACCCGCGCGGCGCTGAGCGGCGGCACCACCATGGTGGTCGATTTCTGCCTGCCCAGCCCCGGCCAGAGCCTGCTCGAGGCGCTCTCCATGTGGGACAACAAGTCCGGCAAGGCCAGCGCCGATTACAGCTTCCACATGGCCATCACCTGGTGGGACGAGCAGGTCTGGCGCGAGATGGATGCGGTGGTCAAGCGCGGCATTACCAGCTTCAAGCATTTCATGGCCTATAAGGGCGCGCTCATGGTCAATGACGACGAGATGTTCGCGTCGTTCCAGCGCTGCGCCGATCTCGGCGCGCTGCCTTTGGTCCATGCCGAAAATGGCGATGTCGTCGCCGCTTTGACGGCAAAGCTGCTCGCCGAGGGCAATAACGGCCCCGAGGCCCATGCCTATTCCCGGCCGCCCGAGGTCGAGGGCGAAGCCACCAACCGCGCCATCATGCTCGCCGACATGGCCGGCGTGCCGCTCTATGTCGTCCATGTCAGCTCCGAGCAGGCCCACGAAGCCATCCGCCGCGCCCGCCAGAACGGTATGCGCGTCTATGGCGAGCCCCTCGTGCAGCATCTGACGCTCGACGACAGCGAATATGCCAACCCCGATTGGGATCACGCCGCGCGGCGCGTCATGTCGCCGCCCTTCCGCAACAAGCGGCACCAGGATTCGCTCTGGGCCGGCCTGCAGTCGGGCTCGCTTTCGGTGGTCGCCACCGATCACTGCGCCTTCACCACGGCACAGAAGCGCAATGGCATTGGCGATTTCTCCAAGATCCCCAATGGCACCGGCGGCGTGGAGGATCGCCTCGCCGTGCTGTGGAGCCGGGGCGTCGCCAGCGGAAGGCTGACCATGAACGAGTTCGTCGCGGTCACCTCGACCAATATCGCCAAGATACTCAACCTCTATCCCAAAAAGGGCGCGGTGCTGGTTGGCGCCGATGCCGACCTCGTCGTCTGGGATCCGGCGCTCAGCAAGACCATCACGGCGGCAACCCAGCAGTCGGCCATCGACTACAATGTCTTTGAGGGCTTCGAGGTCACCGGCCTGCCGCGCTTCGTGCTGACCCGCGGCCAGGTGGCGGTGGTGGAAAACGAGATGCGACACCGGCCCGGCCATGGTCGCTTCGTCGCCCGCGAGGCCAGGAACCCGGTCAACCAGGCGCTCAGCCAGTGGAAGGACCTCGTCGCCCCGCGCAAGGTCGAGCGCAGCGGCATTCCCGCCAGTGGGGTTTGATGGACCTGTCATGACCGCAGTCGTTGCCGCCACCAATCTCGGCCTCACCTTTCCCACCGGCGACGGCGACGTCATAGCCCTCAGCGACGTCAATCTCACCATTGAGAAGGGCGAGTTCGTCTCCTTCATCGGGCCTTCCGGCTGCGGCAAGACCACCTTCCTGCGCACCATTGCCGACCTCGAGCAGCCCACTTCGGGCACGCTGACCATCAATGGCCAGACGCCCGAAAATGCCCGCCGGGACCGGGCCTACGGCTATGTGTTCCAGGCGCCGGCGCTCTATCCCTGGCGCACCATCGCCCGCAACATCGCCCTGCCGCTCGAAATCATGGGCTATGCTCAGGCCGAGCAGGCCGAGCGCGTCGCTCGCACCATGGAATTGGTGAACCTGACCGGCTTCGAGCAGAAATATCCCTGGCAACTCTCGGGCGGCATGCAGCAGCGTGCCTCCATTGCCCGGGCGCTGAGCTTTGACGCCGATCTGCTGCTGATGGACGAGCCCTTTGGCGCGCTCGACGAAATCGTCCGCGACCACCTCAATTCAGAGCTGCTCAAACTCTGGGCACGCACGCAGAAGACCATCTGCTTTGTCACCCATTCCATTCCCGAGGCGGTCTACCTCTCGACCAAGATTGTTGTCATGTCGCCGCGCCCCGGCCGTGTCACCGACATCATCGAGAGCGCCTTGCCCAAGGAGCGCCCACTCGACATCCGCGAAACCCCCGAATTCCTGGCCATCGCCGCTCGGGTCCGCGACGGGTTGCGGGCCGGGCACAGCTATGACGAGGTTTAGGTCCATGTCCGGCTTGATCCGTGCCATTGCCCTGGCCGTGCTCCTGGCGCTCGGTGGCGCCAGCGCGGCTTTCTCGCAAGCGGCCGATACCGGCATGGACAAGCAGAGCGACGGCAGGTTCACCGGGATCGTCGTGGTAACGGACAATATCGACTGGTACGACATGTTCCAGCGGCCCGAGCCGCCCCAGTTCGATGGCAAGAGCCATTATGGCCCGGGCGAACAGGGGTCCTTGGCCATCATCTTCAGCAATCCCGAGCCGCGCGACGGCGTTGTGCGCGTGCTGTGCGACATCACCGCGCGCGATCCGGCGGGTGCGCGGCAGGTAGCCGCCGATGCAGTCTGCTATGAAGGCCCCTATTTGGGCCCGAACATTCTCCATCCGGCGCTGCTGGACCTGCGTTTTGAAACCGGCGACGACGAACCGGCCGGACAGGCCGGATTTTCGGTCGAGCTGCGCGATGCCCATTCGGGACGCGCCGTCACCCTCGATGTCTCCTTCACCCAGGGGCCGCGTTGATGAACCGCTTCATCCCCGTCCTCACCATCGTGCTGGCCATTGTGCTGGTCTGGTACGCCGCGGCCATTCCGATGAACGCGGCCTGGCAGACGACGCTGAACACCCGCGCCGAGCTGGTCGATCTGCCCCTGACCAGCTTTGCTACCCAAACCTGGAACCAGGACAAGCCGGTGCTGCCGGCGCCCCATCAGGTGGTCGGCGAGATCTGGAACGCCACCGTGGCGCTGGAATTCACGTCGCGCCGCTCGCTGGCCTTTCACGCCTGGATCACCCTGTCGGCGACCTTGCTCGGCTTTGCCTTGGGCACCGTGCTGGGCGTGGGCCTCGCCGTCGCCATCATTCACAATGACGCATCGGACCGCTCGCTGATGCCCTGGATCATCGCCAGCCAGACCATTCCCATCCTGGCGGTGGCGCCCATGGTCGTGGTCGGTCTCGGCGCCATGGGCCTGACCGGGCTGGTGCCCAAATCGCTGATCTCGATGTATCTGAGCTTCTTCCCGGTGGTGGTCGGCATGGTCAAGGGCCTGCGCTCGCCCGAGGCCATCCAGCTCGATCTGCTGCGCACCTATGACGCCAGCCCCTGGCAGGTGTTCTGGACGCTGCGCTGGCCCGCCGCCATGCCGTTCCTGTTTGCCTCGATGAAGGTGGGCATCGCCATCTCCCTGATTGGCGCCGTGGTGGCCGAGCTCTCCAATGCCGCCGGCGGTGGCCTGGGTGTGCGCCTGCTCACCGGCTCCTATAACGGCCAGACGGTGCAGATCTGGGCGGCCCTGTTCATTGCCGCCGGCCTCGCCGCCATTCTGGTCGCCATCGTCGGCAGTGCCGAGCGCTGGGTCAATGCGCGCATGGGGGTGCGGGTATGAGCCGCGCCGGCCTGACTCGCCTGCAGGTGGTGCTGGCCATAGTGGCTGGGCTGACCGGCCTGGCCGGACTGCTCCTCACTCTGCCCAGCCTGGGCGCTGCGCCGCTGCTGGCGCTGTTTTTCGCGCTGGCGGCGCTGTCGCTGGCGCGCTTCGTCCTGCCCTTGACGGTATGGCTAGACGGGGGCCTGGCGGTTCTGGCTGCTATCGCACTGCTGGCCGGCCTCGCCGCCGGCACCGCGCTGCCAGGTCATCACTGGCTGGCTCTGCTGGCGGGCTGGGCCTTTGCCTGGCTGTTTGTCGAACGCCTTGCCGCGGCCATCCGCGCCGGCAGCCTCCCCGAAACCGGCACCAGCCTGCTCATCCCAACGATTTTCGGCCTGGCCTTGCTGGTCATCTGGGAAGTGATGACGCGCGGCGCCAATGTGCCCCCTGTCATCCTGCCGCCGCCCTCGGCCATCGGTGCGCGCTTCGTCACGGAAATCCCCATCCTCTGGGCCGATTTCGTGCAGACCTTCGTCAAGTCGGTGCTGCCCGGCTATGCCATTGGGTGCCTGGCCGGCCTGGGCGTCGCCATCCTGGTCGACCGCTCGCCCTTCCTCAAGGCCGGCATCATGCCGATCGGCAATTTCATGTCGGCGCTGCCCATTATCGGCATCGCCCCGATCATGGTCATGTGGTTCGGCTTTGACTGGCAGTCCAAGGCCGCCGTCGTCGTCGCCATGACCTTCTTTCCCATGCTGGTCAACACCGTGGCGGGGCTCAACGCCGCCTCGGCAATCGAGCGCGACCTCATGGCCACCTATGCTGCCTCCTATCGGCAGACGCTCTTGAAGTTGCGGCTGCCCGCTGCCGGCCCCTTCATCTTCAACGCCCTCAAGATCAATTCGACTCTGGCCTTGATCGGCGCCATCGTAGCGGAATTCTTCGGGACGCCCGTTGTGGGAATGGGCTTCCGGATATCGACCGGGGTGGGGCGTCTCGCCATCGACCTGGTCTGGGCGGAGATCGCGGTTGCCGCGATCGCGGGGTCCGCCTTCTACGGGGTGATCGCGCTCATCGAGCGCGGGGTCACTTTCTGGCATCCGTCTGTCCGTGGTGGACGGGCGTAACAGGGAAAAGGGAACGACAATGAACAAATCTATCGGAGGTCTGCTCGTCAGCGCCCTGGCGCTTTCGGCCACGTCGGCATTCGCACAGGATGCGCTGACCCTGCAGCTCAAATGGGTCACCCAGGCGCAGTTCGCCGGCTATCTGGTCGCCGAATCCAAGGGCTTCTATGACGCGGAAAATCTCGACGTCACCATTCTGCCGGGCGGCCCCAATATCGCCCCCGAGCAGGTGATCGCCGGCGGTGGTGCCGACATCATCGTCACCTGGATGGCCGCCGGCATGGCCGCGCGCGAAACCGGCGTGCCGCTGGTCAATATCGCCCAGCCCTTCAAGCGCTCGGGTCTGATGATGATCTGTCCCACCGAAACCGGCATCAAGACGGTTGCCGATTTCCCCGGCCACACGCTGGGCGTCTGGTTCTTCGGCAATGAATATCCGTTCTTTGCCTGGATGAACAAGGAAGGCATTGCCACCGACGGCTCGGCGGGCGGTGTCACCGTGCTGCAGCAGAGCTTTGACATCCAGCCCATGATCCAGGGCCAGGCCGACTGCATCTCGGTCATGACCTATAACGAATATGGCCAGGCCCTCGACGCTGGCTATGGCCCGGACAACCTGACCATCTTCAACTATTCCGAAATGGGCAATGACCTGCTCGAAGACGGGCTCTATGTCATGGAAGACAGCCTGGCCGATCCCGCCAAGGTCGATGCCTATACCCGCTTCGTGAAGGCCTCGATGCAGGGCTGGGCCTATGCCTTGGAAAACCCCGAGGAAGCCGCCCAGATCGTCGTCGACATGGACGAGACCGGCGCCGCCACGCTCGAGCACCAGCTCTATATGACCGGCGAAGTCTCCAAGCTGGTCGACGCCACCGATCCGGCGCTCGACATGGCCACCTATGAGCGCACGGTCAAGGCGCTGCTCGACCAGAAGATCATCAAAACCCAGCCTGAAGGCGCTTATTCCACCGTCGTCACCGACGCGCTGAAATAGGCTTTTCCGGCTGGCACAACGACAGGGGCGGGGCGCAAGTCCCGCCTTTTTGCTTGCCTTGTTCTGCACATATTTGGAGCAGGGCGGGAACGAATTTGCTCACGCCCTGTTGATACGGCACCTGCGTCACTCAACAAGGCATTTGAAAATGAACTCCATTATTTACCTCGTCGGTCTGGTCGTTGTCGTCATGGCAATCCTGTCTTTCATCGGTCTGGCTTGAGCCTTCTGGCCGTCCAAACCCCACCTTTTCAGGAGCTGCCACAATGAGCATTGATGCGCCCGCGGGCGTCGCCATTATCGAATCTGAATCCACCGATCGCGACCAGTCCAGCTATGTTGACTGGCCTGCCATCTTTGCCGGCATTGCGCTGGCCACTGCCATCAGCCTCGTGCTGCTCAGCTTTGGCTCGGCCGTTGGTCTGAATTTTCTCGACTTCGGTTACGGCACGGATGCCAACCCGCTGATCATCGGCATTGTTGCCGCCAGCTGGTTCCTCTGGGTGCAGATTTCCAGCTTCATGGCTGGCGGTTACCTGACCGGCCGCCTGCGCCGTCGCCACTTCGACGCCAATGAAGACGAAAGTGACCTGCGCGACGGTGCGCATGGCCTGCTCGTCTGGGCTGGCGCCGCCATTCTGGGCTCCATCATCGCCATTGGCGGTATTGGCGCTGCTGTGTCCACCGCCGGCAATGTTGCCGCGACCGCCACCACGGCCGCATCCAATGTGGCCGAAGGTTCGGCCGAAGCCATGGATCCGAACGCCTACTTCATCGACACCATGTTCCGCTCGACCCAGCCGGTTGAAGCCGGGCAGGCCCGCGCTGAAGCCGGTCGCATCTTTGCCCAGGCCGCGCTTGGCGATGGCGTCGTTGCCGATGCCGACCGAACCTATCTGGCCAGTGTCGTGGCTGCCAATACCGGCCTCGCCCCGGCTGAAGCCGAAACCCGCGTCGACCAGGCCATCACCAGCGTCGAAGCTGCCCGCCAGGAAGCCATCGAGGCCGCCCGTATCGCCCGCAACACCGCCATCATCGCCGCTTTCCTGCTCGCAGCCTCGCTGCTGATCTCGGCCATTGGTGCCTTCTGGGCTGCCCAGAAGGGTGGCAATCATCGCGACACCAACAGCGTCTTTGCTGACGTGTTCCGTCGGTTCTAGGGAAAGGAAATCAGATGTTTCGAGGCATTGGACTCTGGCTGCTCGGCGTGCCGATCTGGCTGATCATCATCATCGTCTTCTTCATCAACTGATAGACCATCAGACCGAGGCGGGGAGCGATCCCCGCCTTTTTGCTGCCTAGTTGAATACCCGTCGCGGCTGGAACTGGCCGAATTCGACCCAGCCGGTGGCCAGTACCTCGCCCTTGAAACTTGCCCAGCACTCGTCCAGCGTCACCGGCGCACCGGCCCCGGTCAGCAGCACGCTATTGCCATGCCGCACGGCAGTTGCCTGCAGCGCATCGAGCCGGACTTCCGGCAGATCGACAAAGCCCGACCAGACGGGCTTGAGCAGCCTGTCGCGTTCCTCAAGGGTCAGCGCCTCGAGCTGGTCGATGGTCAGCGCGTCGGCATCGTTGAACGGCCCGACGGCGGAACGGTGCAGCAGGCTGACATGGCCCCGCGTGCCCAGCGCCTCGCCGATATCGCGCGCCAGCGAGCGCACATAGGTGCCCTTGCCGCAGGTCACCTCGAGCACCGAGCTTTCGCTGCCATGCTCGAGCAGCGTGATGGCATCGACATCGATTTCGCGCGGCGCCAGCTCGACGGTCTCGCCGGCCCGCGCCAGGTCATAGGCCCGTTCGCCATCGATCTTGAGCGCCGAAAAGATCGGCGGCCGCTGCAGGATCGTGCCGGTAAAGGCCGGCAGCACCGCTTCGAGCGCGGCTCGGTCGGGCCGCACGTCGGAGGTGGCGATCACCGTGCCTTCGGTATCGTCGGTGGTGGTGGCGCTGCCCCAGGCAATGGCAAAGCGGTAGACCTTGGTGCCGTCCTGCACCTGCGGCACCGCCTTGGTCGCCTCGCCCAGCGCGATCGGCAGGATGCCGGTGGCCAGCGGATCGAGCGTGCCGGCATGGCCGGCCTTGGCCGCGCTGAACAGCCAGCGCACCTTGCCCACCGCCTGGGTCGAGGTCATGTCATAGGGTTTGTTGAGGACGACCCAGCCGGAAATCGCGCGTTTGACGCGTTTGGGGGCGCTCAATCGGTCTCGCCGCCGTCGTCTTCTTCAAGGTCACGCTTGACCTTTTCCGAGCGCAGCAGCGCATCGATGCGGCCGGCTTCCTCGAAGGTCTCGTCGACGAAGAACCGCACTTCGGGCGCGAACTTGACGTTGAGCGCCGGCGACACCCGGCCGCGCACATATTTGCGGTGCCGGTTCAGCGCGGCGACGATCTCGTCGGCATGCTGGCCGCCCAGCGGCATGATATAGACATTGGCCAGCTTGAGATCGGTGCTCATGCGCACTTCGGGCACGGTGATCACCGTGCCGCGCAGGGCATCGTCATCGATGTCGCCGCGGGCGAAGATGTCCGCCATCGCATGGCGGACCAGTTCACCCATGCGCAGCGAGCGCTGGGTCGGGCCGGTTTGCTTGTTATCTTTGCTCATGGGCGGGAATTATGCCCTCGGCGAGCCCGCGTCAATCCGCCAGCGCATCTGCCCCCCATGCGCGGCGGGCCTGTCGCGTCCGGCTGTCAGCTCAACGAGCCATGCCCGCCCTCGGGCAGCACCCGGTGCGGCGGCTGGTGCCCATCCATGAAGGCGCGGATATTGACGATCACCGTCTCGCCCATCTCCACCCGCGCTTCGAGCGTTGCCGACGCCATATGGGCGGTCAGCACCACCTTGTTGGCCTCGGCCAGCGCCAGCAGCCGCGGATTGATGCCATGCTTGTTCTCGAACACGTCGAGCGCCGCGCCGCTGAGATGACCGGCCTCGATTTCAGCCACCAGCGCGGCCTCGTCGAGCAGTTCGGGCCGGCTGACATTGACCACGAAACTGCCCGGCTTCATCGCCGCCAGCCGTTCGGCCGACAGCAGGTGAAAGGTCTCGCGCGTATGCGGCGTATGCAGCGAGACGATATCGACCGCCGCCAGCATGGCGTCGAGGTCTGCCCAGTAGGTGGCCTCGAGCGGGGTCTCGATCGCTGGTGGCCGGCGACTGCGCGAGTAATAATGGATATGCAGGCCAAACGCCCGGGCGCGCTGCGCCACCGCCGTACCGATCCGGCCCATGCCGACAATGCCCAGCGCCTTGCCGCGCAGCCGGTGCCCCAGCATCGAGGTCGGCGACCAGCCCGCCCAGACCCCGTCGCGCACCAGCATCTGCGTGCCTTCCACCAGCCGCCGCGGCAGCGCCAGCATCAGCACCATGGCCATGTCGGCCGTGTCCTCGGTCAGCACCGATGGCGTATTGGTCACCGTCAGTCCGGCGGCCCAGGCGGCCTCGACGTCGATATTGTCCACGCCATTGCCGAATTGGGCAATCAGCCGCACGCTCTTGGGCAGGCGCGCGATCAGCCCGGCATCGACATTGTCGGTGATCGAGCAGACCAGCACTTCCTTGCCCTCGAGCCCGGCAATGATATCGTCCTGCGTCAGGGTGACGTCGGCCTCGTTGACGTCGGTCTCGAACAGCGTCGCCATCCGCGCCTCGATGGTCTCGGGCAGGCGCCGGGTCACGAGGATTTTGGGTTTGTGGCTGGCCATGAGGTTCCGGGGTGCGGGCCGCAGGCTGTGGAAAACCACGCCCTTTAGTGCCCATTAAGGATCATCGGCTAGTGATAAGGCAATTCGAATTCATCTGCAAAGCCATGTTTGACCAGCCCCTTCATGGCGGCTTTGGCCGTCACATCAGCCTCATTTCCCTGCTGCGCGCCCTTGCCGGGCTGTTGCTGACGCTGCTGCTCTGTGCACCGCCGGCTTTGGCCCAGGCCGGCAATCCCAGTGGTCTGCCGCTGCCGCGCTTTGCCTCGACCCGCTCGGACCCCATCAATGTGCGGGTTGGCCCCGGCACCAAATACGAGGTCGCCTGGACCTATCTGCAGTCGGTCATTCCGGTCGAGATCGTCCAGGAATTCGACACCTGGCGCAAGATTCGCGACATGGACGGCGCCGAAGGCTGGGTGCACCAGAACCTGCTGCAGGGCACCCGCGCCGGCTATGCCACCCCGCTGCTGGCCAATGGCGAGGTCGCCATCCGCGCCACCCCGTCCGATACCGCCAGCCTGCGCGCCCGGCTGGGCGCCGGCTTCAAGGTCATCATCCGGCAATGTGACGGGGCCTGGTGCGATGTCAGCGCCACCAGCCCGGCCGGCAATGGCCGCGCTGCCAGCTATGCCGGCTATGTCCGCCAGGAAGAGCTCTGGGGCGTCTATCCCGACGAGGTCTTCGACTAGTCCAGTTCGGCCAGCGCATTGGCGCCCTGCCGCGCCATACGCAGATCCTCGGCCTGCTTGGGGCAGCTGGCGCAGAGCCGGTCGGGATCGAGCAGGTAGTCGAGGCAACAGCCCTTGCGTTTGACGATCAGCACGGCCCGCCCGTCCGGAGCAACAATGGTTTGCAATGCGCCCTGGCCGGTCAGCCCCATGCCGGTCAGCCACTGGTCGCAATAGTCCTCGATCACCGCCAGTGGCAGATCGCGCCGCTTCTGGCTGAGCCAGACCATCAGGCTGAGCATGCGGTCGGCCAGCAGGCGCCTTGCGTTCAGGGGACGCAGCTTGACCAGGTCATTGACCTCGTCGAGCAGCTGCGCGCTCAGGCGGTTGAGCTGGGCGCTGGCCTGGGCAATGCGGTCCGCTTCGCTGCCCCCGCTCTGCACGCCCGGCACCAGCCGGTAGCCATCCACGAAAATGCCGCGTCGCTGCTGGCTGAGCTGGGTGAGGTCGGGCAGGGCGCCATGGATATGGACGCCAATCACCGCCAGATAGGCCGGCTGCCAGATCAGGTTGGTCCATAGCCGCACCGCCCAGAGCGGCGGGCCGGCGTCCCGATAGGTCAGCGCCAGCGCCTGGTGCAGCTGCGCCATGAAGGCGGCATTGTTGCCGCCGGCCACGTACCAGCCGTCCCGCGCCGGGCCGGGCTCGCCCTTCATGAAGCCGGTCACCTGCGCCGCGGTCGCTATCAGCCGCGTCGTGGCGGCGTCGGGGGCATCCTGGGCAAAGAGAAAAGAGCGCGTCATGGCTCCGCTTCTAGCCCCAGCTGGACGAAGAAAAAAGGGCCGTGCTGCCGCAGCGGCGGCCCCACGGGTCAGGCTGCGGCGCGAGCCGCGGCAATGGTGGCCCGGACGGCCGCCTCATCGGTGACCGTCACCTCATATTCGCGCTCGATGGCGGTGCCGCCCATGCCCACATGCGGGTTGCGGAAATCCATGGTGCTCTTGAGCGTCTTGAGCGCGGCAAAGTGCATCTCGTCCACGCCGGTCTCGCGCCGGATCTGGGCGATATTGCCTGCATTGAGCTCACCGCAGCCCATGATGACGATGCGGCCCGCCGCAATCGCCACGCTGTCCTTGAGAATGGCGCTGCCCTCGACGGCCGTGTCGCGCTGGCCGCTGGTCAGCACCCGATCGACGCCGCAGCGCACCAGTGCCTCGATCGCTGCGCGATAATCGGCGGTCATGTCAAAGGCGCGGTGGCAGGTGACGGCCATCGGCCGGGCGGCCTCCACCAGCGCCGTGGTTCGCGCCTCGTCGATCCGGCCATCGGCGGTGAGGCACCCGATCACCACGCCGGCAACATTGCCCATGTCGCGCAGCGCCTTGATGTCTTCCAGCATCGAGTTGAACTCGACATCCGAGTACAAAAAGTCGCCGCCGCGGGGCCGGATGATGACGTGGAAGGGAATCGTCGCCACCCGCAGCGCCTCGCGGATCACCCCCAGGCTGGGCGTCAGCCCGCCCTCAATCAGGCTGGCGCACAGCTCCACCCGGTCCGCCCCGGCATTCTGCGCCGCGATCAGCCCGTCGGTGCCTTCGACGCAGATTTCGATCTTGAACGGGTGGCTGCTCATGAGTGGTCTCCAATTGGTATTGTATTGGATAGTATCGGCGCGGCCGCGCGGCAAGCCGAAAAATCCCGTTGACAGACTGCATTGGTGTGTTAGGTGTGTAGCACACTAGTTAGGCAAGACACATGGATGACTTTCACACCAGCCAGCCGATCTTCGTGCAGATCCGTCAGCGGCTGGCCGAGGTGATCCTTTCCGGCAATGTGGCGGAAGGCGAGGCACTGCCCTCGGTCCGCCAGATCGCCGGCGAGCTCTCGGTCAATCCGCTGACGGTGACCAAGGCCTTCGATGCCCTGGTCGATCTCGGTGTGGTGGAAAAACGCAGGGGACTGGGGATGTTTGTAACGCCGGGCGCTCGCGCCGCATTGCTGGCCCATGAGCGGGACAAGTTCCTCAAGGACGACTGGCCGCGCATCGCCGCCCAGATCAAGGCCCTCGGCCTCGACCTCAAGAGCCTACTCACCCACCTCAACACCGACCAGGGGCAGACCCATGAATGAGCTTTCCCTCGACACCGCCGCACCGGCCGGCGCGCCCATCGTCTCGGCGCGCGGGCTGCGCAAGAGCTTTGGCCGCAAGGAAGTCCTGCATGGGCTCGACTTCGACATTCCCGCCGGCCGCATCTATGGCCTGATCGGGCACAATGGCGCCGGCAAGACCACCGCCCTCAACGCCATGCTGGGCCTGACCAATTGCCAGGGCACCATTCGCGTACTGGGCGAGGACCCCTTTGCCCAGCGCGCCAAGCTGATGGAAAACGTCGCCTTCATTTCCGACGTCGCCAGCCTGCCACGCTTCCTGCGGGTGCGCGAGCTGTTTGCCCTGCTGACCAACATTCACCCCAATTTCAGCCAGGACAAGGCGCGCAGCTTCCTCGAAGGCACCGATATCCGCCCCGAAATGAAGGTCAAGCACCTCAGCAAGGGCATGATGGCCCAGCTGCATCTGGCGGTGGTCATGGCCATCGACGCCAAGCTGCTGGTGCTCGACGAGCCCACGCTGGGGCTGGACATCACCTATCGCAAGCGCTTCTACCGCCGCCTGCTGGAAGACTACATGACCGAGGAGCGCACCCTGCTCATCACCACCCATCAGGTGGACGAGATCGAGTTCATGCTCTCCGACATCATGTTCATCCGCGATGGCAATCTGGTGCTGCACATGCAGATGGAAACCGTCAACGACAAGTTCACCCAGCTGGTGGTCACCGATCCCGCCCGGCTGGCGCCGGCCCGCGCTTTGGGTCCGGTCTTTGAGGAAACCCGCTTCGGCCAGACCGTGATGGTCTTCGACGGCGTCGATCGCAACCTGCTCGAGCCGTTCGGCGCGCTCTCGACGCCCACGCTCAGCGATCTTTTCGTCGCCCTGATGCAGCGGCCCGCCGCCAATCCGGAGACCGCCCGATGAAGGCCTTCACCGCGCTGATGCATCGCGAACTGCTCGAGCATCGCGGCGCTTTCCTGACCGGCCCGCTATTGCTGCTGGGCATCATCTTTGCCCTGGTCATCCTGGCCTTCACCGTCGGCCGGGTCGATGTGCACCTGTCGGGTGCCGTGCTCACCGTCGTGCCGCTGGTCGTCTACGAGCTGGGCTTTCTCGGTCTGGGCTTTGGCTGGTCGCTCTACCTGGCGGCGACGCTGTTCTTCTACGCCGCCGACGGCTTTGCCGCGGACAAGCGCAACAATGCCATGCTGTTCTGGAAATCCATGCCGGTCAGCGATTTCAAGGTCCTGCTCAGCAAGCTGGCGGCTTCCGTCACCCTGCTGCCGCTCACCGTCTTCGGCGTCGTCCTGCTCAGCGGCGTGCTGCTGTTTACCGTCGCCTTCGTCACCATGCTGATCAATGGCACGGCCGGCTTTGCCGCTTTGGGCGACATTGTCGTCATTTATGGCCAGGTCGCGCTGGCTTTGTTCACCGTGCTGCTGGCGGGCCTGCTCTGGTATCTGCCCTTCATCGCCCTGGTCGGCGCCATTGCCACCGTTGTCGGGCGCTGGGCCATTCCCATTGCCCTGCTGCTGCCCACCATCATCTCCGCGCTCGAATGGGTGACCCTGGGCGGGCTGCACCCCTTTGCCACCCGCACCTGGGCCTTCATGGAGTACCGCTCCGCCGCGCCGGCCACCAACTATGCCGACAGCTGGATCGCCAGCCTGGGCGACCGCTTCGAGCCCAATATGAGTGCCGCCCGCTTTGACGGCTTTGCCTTTGCCGGCGATCTGCTGGGCGGGCTGGACTGGACCCAGGTCGGTATCGGCGTGGTCTTTGCCCTCGTCGTGATCTACCTCGCCAGCGAATATCGCCGCCGCGTCAACGACAACTAGTCGCGCCGGCTCCCGCCATGGCGCCACCCTGCCCCCGAGGCGGGGTGGCGGACCTCGGCCCGCCGCGCCGCCGGAACGTTCACTGCGGCCAGCCGTTGAGTTCAGAGCCCGGATTTCGGGCCTGAACCAATGGAGCCTGCCATGACCGAGTCAAAGACCATCCCCCAGCAGACCCTTGTCGTGGTGGCCGATGGGCATCGGGCCGTGCTGTTCCGCACCCATGGCGTCGGCGACGCCATGACCCTGACCCAAGAACGCCAGCTGACGCCGCAGAACCTGGCCGGTGAGGGCCCATCCGGCTCGCGTCCGGAAGAGCAGAGCCCGCGTCAGACCGATGAGGCCACCTTTGCCAAGCAGCTGGCAGCCGAACTGTTCAGCCTCAGGCAGGCCAGCAAGTTCGACCACATGGTGCTGGCCGCCGATCCCCAGACCCTGGGCCAGCTGCGCAGCGCCATGCACAAGACCGTCGAGGCCGCCATTGCGCTGACACTCGACAAGGAACTCACCAATCACAGCGCCGGCGATATCGCCGCCATCATCCGCAACGCTGCCTGATCTGCGCCCGCGTAACCCGACCGGCATAGCCTGCCGGTCGGGTTGCGGCGGGGTGGTGGCGCCGTCAACCAAATTGCTACTTGCGAATGATTTGCAATTGCAGTAGATACGAAGCATCGTCGGTTCGGAGTGCCAGATGCATCGTCGCCTGTTTTCTGCCCTGCTCATATCGTCCGCTTTGCTCGCGGCCCTGCCGGCCTTCGCCCAGGAGGCCGCCCCCCACCGCCTCAAGGTGGTCACCACCTTCACCATCATCGCCGACATGGCGGCCAATGTGGCCGGCGACGCCGCCGATGTGGTCTCGATCACCAAGCCCGGTTCGGAGATCCACAATTACCAGCCCACCCCGGGCGACCTGATCGCCGCCCAGGATGCCGACCTCATTCTGTGGAACGGGCTCAATCTCGAGCAGTGGTTCGAGCAGTTCCTTGCCAATCTGGGCGAGGTGCCCGCCGTTGTCGTCACCGATGGTATCGCGCCCATGGGCATCGGCGAGGGGCCCTATGCCGGCAAGCCCAATCCGCATGCCTGGATGTCGCCCAGCGATGCCCTGGTCTATGTCGACAATATCCGCGCCGCCTTCGGCGCTACCGATCCGGCCAATGCCGCCATCTATGACGCCAATGCCGCCGCCTATGCCGCCGCCATCACCGCAACCGTCGAGCCGATCCGCGCCGCCATTGCCGCCATTCCCGAGGATCGCCGCTGGCTCGCCACTTCCGAAGGCGCCTTCTCCTATCTGGCGCGCGATTTCGGCCTCAGGGAGCTCTATCTCTGGCCGATCAATGCCGATCAGCAGGGCACGCCGCAGCAGGTGCGCCAGGTCATCGATGCCATGCGCGAACACGCCATTCCGGCGATCTTTTCGGAATCCACCATCTCGCCCAAGCCGGCCGAGCAGGTCGCCCGCGAAACCGGCGCGGCCTATGGCGGCGTGCTTTACGTGGATTCCCTGTCCCAGGCCGACGGCCCGGTCCCGACTTATCTTGACCTGCTGTCCGTCACCACCTCCACCATCGTCAAAGGTCTCGCCCCATGAATGACCTTGCCGCCAGCGGCCTCGTCGTCAGTGACATCACCGTGGCCTATCGCAACGGCACCACGGCCATCAGGCAGGCCAGCTTTGCCATCCCGCGCGGCTCCATCACCGCCCTGGTCGGGGTCAACGGCTCGGGCAAGTCCACCCTGTTCAAGGCCATTATGGGCTTCGTGCCGCTGGCTGGCGGCTCGGTCGAGATCCTGGGCGTGCCGGGCAAGCAGGCGCTCAGGCGCAACCTGGTGGCCTATGTGCCGCAGTCCGAGGATGTCGATTGGAACTTCCCCGTGCTGGTCGAGGACGTGGTGATGATGGGCCGCTATGGCCATATGGGGCCGCTGCGCCGCCCCAAGGCCATCGACCACGCCATGGTCACCCAGGCGCTCGAACGGGTCAACCTCGTCGAGTTCCGCCACCGCCAGATCGGCGAGCTCTCGGGCGGGCAGAAGAAGCGCGTCTTCCTCGCCCGGGCCTTGGCCCAGCAGAGCGAGGTCATCCTGCTCGACGAGCCCTTTACCGGCGTCGACGTGCAGACCGAGGACGCCATCGTCGCCCTGCTGCGCGGGCTGCGCGATGAGGGCAAGGTCATGCTGGTCTCGACCCACAATCTCGGCTCGGTCCCCGAATTCTGCGACCGCACCGTGCTGGTCAAGGGTACGGTTCTGGCCTCCGGCCCGACCAGCGAGATCTTTACCCGCGAATGGCTGGAAAAGACCTTTGGCGGCGCGCTGCGCCACTTCGTGCTGGCCGGCGCCGGCCTGCATGACGATGACGATCCGCGCCACATCTCGGTGCTCACCGACGATGAGCGGCCTTTGGTCATGTATGGCGAGAAGGGCAAGATGACCACCCGCCAGTCCGACCCGGTGGATGGCAAATGATCGAGACCCTGCTGCTGCCCTTCCACTACGGCTACATGGTCAACGCCATCTGGGTCTCGGCCCTGGTCGGCGGCGTCTGTGCCTTCCTCTCGGCCTATCTCATGCTCAAGGGCTGGTCGCTGATCGGCGATGCCCTCAGCCATTCCATCGTCCCCGGCGTTGCCGGCGCCTATATGCTGGGCCTGCCCTTTTCGCTGGGCGCCTTCTTTTCCGGTGGTCTCGCCGCCGCGGCCATGCTGTTTCTCACCCAGCGCACCAAGCTCAAGGAAGATGCGGTGATCGGGCTGATCTTCACCGCCTTTTTCGGCCTCGGCCTGTTCATGATTTCGCTCTCGCCCACCTCGGTCAATATCCAGACCATCGTCATGGGCAATATCCTGGCCGTCACCCCCGAGGACACCATCCAGCTCGTCATCATCGCGGTGGTGACGCTGGCCGTCATGCTGGTGATCTGGAAGGACCTGATGGTCACCTTTTTTGATGAAAGCCATGCCCGCACCATCGGGCTCAATCCGCCGCTGCTGCGGGTCATCTTCTTCACCCTGCTCGCCGCCTGCACCGTGGCGGCCATGCAGACCGTGGGCGCCTTTCTCGTCATCGCCATGGTGGTGACCCCCGGCGCCACCGCCTATCTGCTCACCGACCGCTTCCCGCGCCTGATCCTGATCGCCATTGCGGTGGGCGCCTTGTCCTCGCTGGTCGGCGCCTATCTCTCCTTCTTCCTCGATGGCGCCACCGGCGGCATCATCGTCGTGCTGCAGACCGCCGTCTTCCTGGCCGCCTTCTTTTTTGCCCCCAAGCACGGCATGCTGGCCTCCCGCCGCCGCCGCGACGCCAATATTGCCGGCGAGCTCACCCCATGAACGAGTTCCTGATCTACGCCCTCTGGCCGTTCCAGTTTCCCTTCATGACCAATGCCATGGCCATCGCCGTCATGGTGGCGGTGCCGACGGCGCTGCTCAGCTGCTTTCTCGTGCTCAAGGGCTGGTCGCTGATGGGCGACGCCATTTCCCATGCCGTGCTGCCCGGCGTGGTGCTGGCCTATATCGTTGGCCTGCCGCTCGGCATCGGCGCCTTTGCCGCCGGCATGGCCTGCGCCCTCTCGGTCGGCTTCCTCAAGGAAAACAGCCGCATCAAGGAGGATACCGTCATGGGTGTGGTATTCTCCGGCCTGTTCGGCCTGGGCATCGTGCTCTACACCTCGATCCAGACCGATGTGCATCTCGATCACATCCTGTTTGGCGACATTCTGGGCATCAGCCCTGCCGACCTGCTGCAGACCGGCGTGATCGCCCTGGCGGTCACCCTCATCGTCCTCGCCAAGTGGCGCGACCTGCTGCTGTTCATCTTTGATCCGCAACAGGCCGGCGCCATCGGCCTGCCGGTGCGAGTGCTGCATTATGGCCTGCTGGCTTTGCTGTCGCTGACCATCGTGGCCGCCCTCACCGCCGTCGGCATCGTGCTGGTCATTGCCCTGCTGGTGGCGCCTGGTGCCATCGCCTTTCTCATCTCCAGGCGCTTCGCGCCCATGATGCTGATCGCCGTCACCATCTCGGTGGTGAGTTCGCTCCTCGGCATCTATCTCAGCTTCTTCATCGACAGCGCCCCGGCCCCCACCATCGTGCTGCTGATGAGCGCCACCTTCATCGTGACCTTCATCGTCACGACGACGCGGCGGCCCGTGGTCCTCGCGGCCGCCTGAACGCAATCATCGCCCCACCCGTGCTGGCACCCCGGGTGGGGACACTCTGGCATCCACTTATCCCCATCCCCTCCATCCAGGCCTAGACTCCTTGTCAAAGGAGACCGCCATGGACCATACCCCTCGCCTCACGCTGCCCTTCATCATGCCGGGCCAGGCGCAAAAGCACATCACCCACAACGAGGCGCTGCAGGCGCTCGACGCGCTGGTCCAGCCGGCCGTCGAGAGCCGCACCCTGAGCGCCCCGCCACCTGCGCCGCTGGAAGGGCAGAGCTATCTGGTGCCCGCCGGTGCCACCGGCGCCTGGGCCGGCCATGCCGACGAGATCGCCTCCTTCCAGTCCGGCGCCTGGCTGTTCCTCGATCCGGCGCCGGGCTGGCAGCTCTACTGCAAGGCCGACCAGACCAGCCTGGTATTTGATTCCGGCGCCTGGATCCCGCTGGCTTCGCTCGGCGGCAGCCTGCCGCGCCTGGGCGTCAATACCAGCGCCGATACCACGAACCGTCTCGCCGTCGCGGCCGCGGCCAGCCTCTTCACTCATGCCGGCGCCGGCCATCAGTTCAAGCTCAACAAGGCGGCGGCCGGCGACACGGCGAGCCTGCTCTACCAGACCAACTGGTCAGGTCGGGCCGAGATGGGCCTGGCCGGCAGCGACAACTGGTCCCTCAAGGTCAGCCCCGACGGCAGCAACTGGATCAATGCGCTGACCGTCAATGCCACCACCGGGGCGACCACGGTCGCGGCAACCCTGCGTCCCGCCACCGACAATGCCATGACCCTGGGCGGTTCGGGCGCGCGCTGGTCCGCCATCTGGGCGGCCACCGGCACCATCCAGACCTCCGATGCCCGGCAGAAGACCGCCATCGCCCCCACCGATCTCGGGCTAGACTTCATCCTGGCGTTGCAGCCGGTCAGGTTTCGCTGGATCGACGGCGGCAGTGCAACGGGTGAAGCACGCCCCGGCCGCCGCACCCATTATGGCCTCCTCGCCCAGCAGGTGCAGGCCGTGCTCGGCGACCGTGACTTTGCCGGCCATGTCCTGGGCGACCCGGCCGATCCGGCGAGCGAACAGGGCCTGCGTTATGACCAGTTCATCGCCCCGCTGATCGCCGCGGTGCAGGCCCTGGCGGCGCGCCTGGCCGCGCTGGACGCTAGGTCTTGAGGCCGCGGATCAGCGCCTTGATGGTCTTGCGGTAGTCGGTCAGCTCGTCCGGCTCGGCCATCGCGGCCCGGTCGAACAGGGCGTTGAGCAGATGCGCCAGCGGCAGCACGGGCAGGTCGCGAATGGCCTTGGCCTCGATGGCAGCCGCAACGCCCTCGATCAGCGTGCGCAGGCCGTACCGCGCGTTGATGGCATCGACCGCTGCCCTTCCCAATATGGCCGGGGCATCGACCAGCAGGATGCGCCGCCGCCCGTCGTCCTGCATGGCGTCGAGAAAGGCATCGCCGCCGGCGATCAGGGCCTTGACCGGGCCGGGCTCCTCCTCGCCCGCGGTGGCGCCATTGATCGCCATGGCCAGCAGAGCATGTTCTTGCTCCACCACGACCTGGAACAGCGCTGTCTTGTCGGCGAAGTGGTGATAGAGCGCGCCGCGCGTCACCCCCGCTGCCGCCACGATCTCCGGCGTGCCGGTCGCGGCAAAACCTTGGCTGGCAAATAGCCGCCGCGCCGCCGCGATCAGCTTCCGCTGCGTTCCCTCGCGTCGATCGCGCTGACTTTGACGCACCGGCATACATACACCCTACATGTTACATGTTTATACAGGCAGACTGTATCTAATTTGCTGAAATAGCAAGCAGGTCGCCTGCAGCAATGGGCATGTCGGCTGCTGCATCTTGCGGCCACCACCGTTACGAACCCGGCACCCGACAGCCAAATAAACCCGGTCTGCGCTCTGGCGCAGCGCGGCTCTCCCCGCTAGCCTGCCACTAACATGTCAGGGAGGACTATGCAGTGACCACCAAGCGCCTCGGTATCGGCTTTATCGGTACCGGCAATATTTCGTCGGCCTATTTGCGGGCCATGACCGGCCACGAGATCATGGCCGGCTTTCCGGTACTCGACATCAAGGGCCTGGCCGATATGCGGGCAGAGGCGTCGCAGGCGCGCGCCGCCGAGTTCGGCCTGAAATCGATGTCCATCGAGGCCATGCTGGCCGATCCCGAGATCGAGCTGATCGTCAATCTCACCATTCCGCGCGCCCATGTCGAGGTCGGCCTGCGCTGCCTCGCCGCCGGCAAGCACGTCTATTCCGAAAAGCCGCTCGGCATCAATTTCGCCGAGGGCCGCACCCTGCTCGACGCCGCCAACAAGGCCGGCCTGCGCATCGGCTCGGCGCCGGACACCTTCCTGGGCGGATCGCACCAGCAGGCGCGCGCCGTGGTCGATAGCGGCGCCCTGGGCCAGCTCGTGGGCGGTACTGCCTTCATGCAGGCGCCAGGCCACGAAGCCTGGCATCCCGATCCGGCCTTCTACTACGATATCGGCGGCGGTCCCGTGCTCGATATGGGCCCCTATTACATCACCGACCTGGTCAACCTGCTGGGGCCCGTGGCCCGCGTCTCGGCCATGGCCTCGCGCCTGCGCCTGCAGCGCCCGGTCCTGTCCGAGCCCAAGAAGGGCCAGATCATGGACGTCAAGGTCGACACCCATGTCACCGGCTCGCTCGGCTTTGCCAATGGCGCCATCGTCCAGGTGGCCATGAGCTTTGACGTGGCCGGCCACAAGCACGTGCCGCTCGAACTCTACGGCACCGAGGCCAGCCTCATCGTCCCCGATCCCAATTTCTTCGGCGGCGATGTCGAGCTGAAAAAGCGCGGCCGCGACGAGCCCTGGACCCCGGTCCCGGTGACCGCGCCCTATGCCGATGGCAATTACCGTTCGCTGGGCGTCGCCGACATGGCCCTGGGCATTCTCGACAACCGGCCGCATCGCGCCAATGGCGATCTCGCCCTGCACGTGCTTGAGGTCATGGAAGCCTTCGAGACCGCCTCGCGCGAGGGCCGCACCGTGGACATCAAGACCCCCGTCGAGCGGCCGGCCCCGCTGGCTACCTCGCTCAAGGACGGCGTGCTGGCCTGACCGCATAGCGCCGGGGTGACAGAGTGGACCGCGCTGGGCTAAGCACAGCGCAGGCCCATCGTCACCCCGGACTGCCATGCCAACCAAGTTGACCACGCAATTGCCCACCATTGTCAGCTTCTGGCATGGCCCGATGAGCTGGCTGGAGGCCCTGTCTATTGCCTCCTTCTCCCGGCATGGTCACGCCGTCGAAGTCTATTCCTTCGACCCCATCGATAACCTGCCCGCCGGCGCCGTCCAGCGCGACGCCGCGGAAGTTCTGCCGCGCGATAAGCTGGTCTTCTACAAGGGCAAGGGCACGCCCGGCGTGTTCTCCGACTATTTCCGCATGGCGGTGCTGGCGCAGGGCAGGGGGGTCTATGCCGATCTCGACGTCTATTGCGTGCGCCCCATCGAGGGCCCGCCCGATTACCTGATGGCCTATGAGCGGCCCGGCTCGATCAACGGCGCCGTGCTGCATATCCCGGCCGGTGCGCCACTGCTGGCCGACCTGCTCTCGATCTTTACCGATACCAACCGGCCATTGCTCGAGCCGCATCTGCCGCTGTTCCGCCGGCTTGAAGTCGCCGCCCGGCGCCTGCTCGGGGAAAAGATCGCCCCCGAGGACATGCAATATGGCGCCACCGGCCCCATGGCGCTGACCCATTATATGCGCCAGCGCGGGCTTGAGCATCTGGTGCGGCCGAGCTCGGCGCTCTACCCCATTCCCTATGAAGGCATTCCGGCGCTGATGCAGCCTGGCTCCAGCGTGGATGGCGCCATCGGTCCCGATACCCTGGCCGTGCATCTCTGGCGCAGCCAGCTCACCCGCCGCGGCCGCGCCGACATGCCCTTGCCGGCGCCGGGCAGCGCCCTCTGGACCCTCTGCCAGCGCGAAGGCGTTGCGCTGGGCTAAACTCTAGCCCAACCGCAGCAGCTTTTTCCACCAGCGCTGCCAGCGGTGCCGGGCAAAGCGGTAGAACAGTTCATTGGTCATCACATGCCGGTAGAACCGGGCATGGGCGCTGGAATGGAAGATGCCCGACATGATGCCCCAGGGCTTGGCCTTGCGGGTATAGTGCAGGATCGCCGGGTTCATCCCCTCATGGGCGGCATGCGCATCGATGGTGTTCCAGCGCCAGTTCAGTTCCAGCCAGTTGTTCCTGAAGATCAGGTTGAGCATGTCCTGGTCGTAATAGAGTCGGTCCAGAATCCCGCGCTCAGCCAGCGCTGCGATCTGCGCCTGCATGTCGATGGCGCGCCAGGCATTGAGGTCGATCAGCAGCATGCCCGAGTTGAAATAGGGGTCGGCATATTCGAACAGGTCGCGGTTCTGCGCCATGTCGCGCTTGCCCACGATGAACGGATGCACCGAATCGCGCACCGCCCCCAGAGGAAAGCCCTTGAGGTCCGTATCGAAGAGCCCTTCGATGGGGTCGCGCACCATCATGTCGCAATCGAGATAGACCACGCGGCTTACCGTCTCGGGCAGCAGTCGGCCGAGCAGCAGCCTTCCATAGACCACCTTGGGCCATTGCCTGCTGGTGGGCAGGCCGGCCACGAAGCCGTCGAATTCGGCATTCTCGGCCAGGTTGTACCAGACCAGGCTGGCCCCGAATTCACTCTCGATGGCCCTGAGGTCCCTCCGATGCGCCTCGGCCAGCGGCAGGTGCAGCAGGTGAAACACCATGTCGGCGCGTCGTCTGCTGGCCAGGCATATCGAGCGCATCAGTGCATAGGCCGGGGCCCAGAAATTGTCGTCAAAGGTCAGGGCGATATGGATCGGTGTGCCGGTCATGCCTGGTCGTCCTGTCCGATCTGCGCCAGCGCCGCGATCAGCGCCAGCAATACGCCATAGACCACCGTCTGGGTCAGGATGCCGAACATGGCATTGGTCAGGCCCATGCTGAAATAGCCCAGGCTGGCCAGCACGCCCAGATAGAGCGCCGCTTGGCGGTGCCGGCCGCGCGTGGCCAGCCCCCCGGCAATCGGCGCTGCCAGCAGCAGGCCGTAGCAGATCAGGCCTAAGAGGCCCCCGATCACCGCGAAATCGGCCAGGTCATTATGCAGATGCGAGGAGGGGGCATAGCCCGGCCCCGGCGGCGCGAATGCCGCCGCGCTGGTGGTGAACTCGACCATGCCATAGCCGTAAAAGGGCGAGGCCCGAAAGGCGTTCCAGGCGGTCTGGTACATGTAGAGCCGTTCCCCGATCGCCCCGTCCGTCGCGCCGCCGGTGAACAGCGCCACCGCGTCATTGCCCAGCCCGCCCAGCCGTCCGCCCAGCCCCAGCCCGATCACCGCCGTGCCCGCCAGCCCGATCACCGCCACTGCCCCGACCAGTACGGCGACAACCTGCCGGCGCGGCAGCGTCATGAAGGCCAGCATGGCCGTTGCCACCAGCAGCATGGGCACAAAGGCCAGCAGCGGCCCGCGCGAGCCGGAAAACCACACGGCAACCAGCGCCAGCAGCGGGCCGAGCAGGAACGTGAAGCGCACCGGCCGGCGGTCGAGCAGGCCGACCAGGGCGACAAAGCCCAGCATCAGGGTCAGGTCGGCCAGGTGGATGGGATTGTTGACCAGCATGCCGCCGCGGTCGAGTTGCAGCACCAGCGCGCCATAGCCGGCGATTGCGGCGCCCGCGACCGCCCCGGCCAGTGCCAGGCTGGCAATCACCAGCGGCGTCAGCGCCTCGCCCAGCCGTGTCAGCAGGCCCGCATGCGCCCCGGCCAGCCAGAGCGGCGCCAGCACCATGATGACCGCGATATGCAGCGGCGAGGTGGCGGTGAACAGCAGGGCTGCCAGCAGCACCAGTCCGGCCCCCAGCGACAGCGCGATGGCGGGCTGCCGCAGCACGGCGCGCGATGCCGGCACCGCGGCCAGCACCACCAGGCCCGCGCCCATCAGCACCAGCGTCGCGATATTGGCCACTTCGGGGGTCGGCGTCGGCAGCGTCAGCCCGGCGAGCAGCGCCGCCCAGGCAAGGATGACAACCAGTTTGGGCAGCAGGTTCATGGATCCGGGGCTCGTTTTGGCCGGACAATGTCGTTTCAGCGCCGAGGCGTCAACCGCCCAGACACCGCCCGCCCGCTACCTACCAGCGCAGGCTCAGCTGCGCTGCCGTTTCGGGGTCGAAATGCAGTGTCACCAGCGTATCCTGCGCCGGGTCGTGCACGCCGTCGCTTGACTGCCGCTGCAGCAGGGTGATCGTCTGCGTGGCCGTGTCCACCCCCCGGAACACATAGTCAAAGCAGTCCTGGCTCGGTGGGCCCACCACCGCGGCAATCTCCGCCTTGAGGTCGCGCAGGGCGCGGCCGCCGACGAGGCTCGCATCGTCCCGCCGCATCGCCCGCACGCTGGCCAGCCAGTCGTTTGCCGTCTCGCAGATCGCCTGCCCGTTCTCGAAGCGGCCGTGGGCAATCAGGGCGATATCGATCGTCGCGTCCCAGGCATTGCCGATCTCATATTCTGCGCCATCCGGGCTGACATCCAGATAGACATCCGTCCAGGCACAGCTCCCGGCCTCCTCGAGATAGCACCAGCGCTCGCTTGCCTGCATCAGCCTGGCCACATCCTCGATCGCCACCGGCTTGCCGATCTTCTGGCTGGCGATCACCGCCTCGGTCGCCGCATCGAAGGCCCAGGCGCCGGGCAGGGACAGGAGGCAGAGGGCAATGGCGGCAAGCAGGGTCTTCATCTTCATTGGCTCCCCTTGGGCTCCGGGCACAGGCTCTGCGCACCATAGCACCGGCTTGTGCCGGCAAAAACAAGTCCCTGCCGATACGGTTGACAGGTCGGACCATCTGTAACTAATATTGTTACATGAAACGATCCAGCCGCCTTTCGCTCGCTTTGCACGCTCTGGTGCATCTGCACCTGCAGCCCGATGCCGCCATGACGTCAGCTACCCTGGCGCAATGCCTGATGACCAATCCGGTCGTCGTGCGTCGCGTGCTCGGCACCCTGCGCGAGGCGGGCATTGTCGGCGCCACCAAGGGTCATGACGGCGGCTGGCGGCTCTTGCAGCCGGCCACCGCCATCAGCCTTTATGCCATCTATGCCGCCATGGGCGAAAGCCTGCTGATCCGCACAGCCAGCGATCCGGGCGACCAGGGCTGCGGCATCGTCCGCGCCGTCGATTCCGTCATGGGCGATTTCCTCGCCGATGCCGAGGCGCTGCTGGCCGCGCGTCTGGCCCGGGTCTCGCTCGCCGACATCGCCCGCCAGGCCACCCCCCATCCCCTGCATCCCTCCCTTGGAGCCTCTCATCATGGATGACCTCATCATCATCGGCGGCAGCTTTGCCGGCCTCGCCGCTGCCCTCCAGCTCGGTCGCGCCCGCCGCCAGGTCACCGTGCTCGACACCGGCCTGCCGCGCAATCGCTTCGCCGCTCACTCCCATGGCCTGCTCGGGCACGATCACAAGTCGCCGCTCGACATTCTCGCCACCGCCCGCCAGCAGCTCGCCCGCTATCCTGCCGTCACGCTGGTCAATGCCCGGGCCGAAAGCCTGACGGGCAGCCTCGACGACTTTGCCGTTCAGACCCAGGCCGGCGAGCGCCTCAAGGCCCGCCGTGTCCTGCTCAGCTATGGCGTCGCCGACCAGATGCCCGCCCTCCCCGGCTTTGCCGAATGCTGGGGCAAGACCATCGTCCCCTGTCCCTATTGCGACGGCTTTGAAGTGGCCGGCAGGCATTGGGGCCTGCTCTGGTCCGGCCCGCAGTCCCACCATGCCGTCTCGCTGTTCCACGACTGGACCGATCATCTGACCGTCTTCGCCGATGGCCACGACATCGCCCCCGATATCCGCGCCGACCTGGTGGCCCGCAATGTCGATGTCGTCGACGGCAGGCTGGTCGACATCGCCCATGTCGCCGGCCAGATCGCCACCGTCAATCTCGATACCGGCCGCCATGTCGCCGTGGACGTGCTGTTCGCCCATCCGCGCAACCAGCCCTCATCCGGCCTGCATGCGCCGCTGGGCCTCGCCACCGTTGCAACGCCGGTCGGCATCGCCCTCAAGGTCGATGATCGCCACCAGACCAGCCTGCCGGGCATCTATGCCGCCGGCGACCTCGCCAATCCCATGGCCAGCGTCACCCTGGCCAGTGCCCATGGCGCCATGGCCGGCATCTTCGCCCAGCAATCCATGCTCGTGTGAGGGCGCAGGCCGCAACAGCGCTTGTCTTCACTTTGGAATGGTTCTAGACATTGTTTAGAACCATTCTAATAAGTGGCCCGCCATGCTCAGCTTCATGCCCGACAATCGCCGTCCTTTCGCCTCGCTGAGCGAGCGCGAAATCCTCGCCCTCGCCATTTCGGCCGAAGAGGAAGATGCCCGCATCTACGCCGAATATGCCACGAGGCTGAGCCCGGTCTATCCGGGCTCGGGCGCCCTGTTCGAGGGCATGGCTGCCGAGGAGAACGAGCACCGCCGCCGCCTGCTCGATCTTTATGTCACCCGCTTCGGGCCCCATATCGTGCCGATCCGGCGCGAACATGTGCGCGGCTTTCTCACCCGCAAGCCGCTCTGGCTGATGGCCACCATGAAACTGGACGCGGTCCGCCAGCAGGCCTGGGAGATGGAAGAGAGCGCCTATCGCTTCTATCTCGCCGCCGCCCAGCAGACCACCGACGCCGCCATCCGCAAGCTGCTCGGCGATCTGGCCGAACAGGAGCGCAAGCACGCCCAGGCGGCCGACCGCATTGACGCCGAAGTGCTCGGCGAAACCGGCCGCGACGCCGAAAAGAGCGAGGCCCATCGCCAGTTCGTGCTGACCTATGTGCAGCCGGGCCTGGCCGGCCTGATGGATGGCTCGGTCTCGACCCTGGCCCCGGTCTTTGCCGCCGCCTTCGCCACTGGCGACACCCACCAGACCTTCCTCGTGGGCCTGGCCGCCGCCGTCGGCGCCGGCATTTCCATGGGCTTTACCGAGGCGGCTTCCGACGACGGCAAGCTCACCGGCCGCGGCTCGCCCATCAAGCGCGGCTTTGCCGCCGGCATCATGACCACCATTGGTGGCCTCGGCCACGCGCTGCCCTACCTGATCCACGACTTCACCATTGCCACCACCATTGCCGTGGTTGTGGTGCTCATCGAGCTCTGGGCCATCGCCTTCATCCAGAACCGCTACATGCAGACCCCGTTCTGGCGGGCGGCCCTGCAGGTCGTGGTCGGCGGCGCCCTGGTCTTTGCCGCCGGTATCTTCATCGGCATGGGCTGACCCATGGGGACTGCCGTCACCAGGCAGTTTCACCCCCCGGTTCGACAAACCGCCCGGATACGGCATCCGACCCCATCAGCGCGTAGTGCACCGGCAGCCTGGCGCCCTCCTCGGGCGTCATGAAGCCCAGACCGGTGAGATCGGTCTTGACGAAGCCGGGGCTGACCGAATTGACGACGACATCTGTGTCGGCCAGCTCCTGGCTGAGCTGGACCGTCAGCATGTTCAGCGCCGCCTTGGAGGCATTGTAGCCGATGAGCCGGGCCGCGTAATAGGGTGAGGTCGGATCCCCGTTGACCGCCAGCGAGCCGAGCGAGCTGGCCAGATTGACGATCCGCCCGGCTGCCGATCGACGCAGCAGCCCCAGCATGGCCTGGCTGACCGCCAGCGCACCGATGAAGTTGGTCTCCATGATACGTCGGACCGCCGCGGTACTGGCCATGCTGGGCGGGCCGTCAGCCGGGTCGACGATGCCGGCATTGTTGATCAGGATATCCAGCCTGCCATGCGCGGCCTCGATCTGCCGGGCCGCCGCCGCGATACTGTCTGCATCGGTGACGTCGAGCGGCAGGAATTCGGCGGCCAGCCCCTGCGCCGACAGGGCGGCGACCGCCATCTTGCCGCGACCCGGGTCGCGCGCCCCGATGATCACGGCGATGCCGGCTTCGCCAAGCTGGCGCGCGATTTCGAGGCCAATGCCCTTGTTGGCGCCGGTGACGAGCGCGATGCGATTGAGGTTCGTCATGGATAGTCCTTCACTGCTGGTCTGACTGTTGCGGCCAGTATATGAAGGATGCTTCAGTTTGAGGATTCGCTTATGCCCGCCAGCGCGCCGCGTCACCTCCAGCCCCGCAAACGGCCCCTTCAGGCGCGGGCCACGGTCACTGTCGACGCCATTTTCGAGGCCACCATTCAGGTTTTGCTGGTCGATGGCCCGCACCGGCTGACCACGACCCGGGTGGCCGCCCGGGCCGGCGTCTCGGTCGGCACCATGTATCAGTATTTCCCGCACAAGCAGGCCCTGCTCTATGCGCTCAATGAGCGCTATCTCGACAATCTGGCCCAACAGGTGGAAACAGCCTGCCAGGCGCAGCACGGCAAGGACATTGCCCTGATGGTGGCGGCGCTGGTCGACACCTACTGGGCCGCCAAGACCGCGCGCAGCGACGTCACGCGGGCGCTCTACCGCTCGGCGGCAGAGCTCGATACCGAGGCCTTGATCGAGGCCTTCGGCCAGCGCGTCGACGCCGCGACCCAAGCCATGTTCAACAGCGCCGCCGATGCCCGTTTCGCCGACCTCTCCCTGGTCAATACCACCCTGCTGACAGTTATCTTCGGCACCGTGCGCAGCGTCTTCGAGCGCAATCTGCCCAACGCGCTGGGCAGCGACATCCACAACCAGCTCGTGCTGATGTGTCTGTCCTATCTGGCGACGGTCAAATTGCCGGTGCGCTGAGCCGACTGACGGCCGTCGCCTAACCGGCGGTCAGCGCTGCCAGTCGGTTTTCCACGATCATGCCGACCTCGGCGCATTCGGCGGCGATCTCGGCCACGAAGTCGGCCAGCATCGGGCGCTCCAGCGCGCCGGTCGAGCGCACCACCATGGCGGTGTCGCGGTGCAGCGGCGCGAAATTGACCGGGGCAATCTCCACCAGCCGGCCGGCCGCCACATCCTCGGCAATCGCCGACTGCACGAAAAATCCCAGGCCCTGGCCCTTGGTGGCCAGCCGTCGCGCCGGCCCGGTGGGCAGCTCCACGCTGGTCTGGGCCAGTCGCACCAGCGCCGCCGCCGTCTCGGGCTCGGCCTGCCACCAGCGCAGCGAGATCACCCGCGGCACCAGCGCCAGCACGTCCTCGATGCTGGGCTCTGCCGACAGCTGCGCCGCGATCTCGGGCGAGACCACCAGCGGCACCCGTTCGCGCATCACCAGCAGCGGCACCAGGTCCACCACCAGCGGGTCGATATTGGGCCAGCACAATATGCCCATTTCGACCTCGCGCTCATGCAGCATGGCCACGATCTGGCTTTGCCGTCCTTCATTGACCACCACGTCGACGCCCGGATACTTCGCCTGGAAGCGCAAGAGCGGCTCGGTCACCAAAGGGGTGACGAGGCTGCGCAGCGAGGCAATCGCGATCCGGCCGCGCTCCACCCGCCGCAGGGCCTCGCGCCCCTCCTGCGCCGTGCCGATGATGCGCCGCGCAAAGGGCAGGAAGGTCATGCCCTGATCGGTCAGCGTCACCGTCCGCCCGCGCCGGAACAGCGTCACGCCCAACAGGCCCTCCAGCGCCCGCATCCGCATCGAGGCGGTGGCCTGGGTAATGTTGAGATGAGCCGCCGCGCGGGTGAAGCTCTGCTCCCGCACGATTCGGTCAAAGGTTCGTAGCTGGTCGAGGTCCATCGGTTTGGCTTATCTTGCTGTCGTTATTGCAGGGGATTTTTGCACCACGCATTGGCTTTTGCAATGCAAAAGCCGGTCTGTCGCCTGCCACAACCGCCCCGTCTTGACGCTCTCTGCCCCACCAGCCAGCTTGCGCCCATGGATTTTGATTCGCTGAGCCCACTGCCATGACCTGGCTCGCCGAGACCGCCATGCTCAGCCATGGCTGGCGGCGCTTCCTGCTGCTGCTGGTCGCCGGCGCCCTGGCGGGCCTGTCGGTGCCGCCGCTCTTTGTCCTGCCGGCACTGTTCATCGCCTTTCCAGTCTGGATCTGGTGCCTCGACGGTGCCGAAACCGGCCGCGGCTGGCGGCGCCTCTTTGGCCCGGCCTTCACCATCGGCTTTGCCTTTGGCTGGGGCTATTTCACCGTCGCCTTTCACTGGCTGGGCGCCGCCTTCTTTGTCGAGGGCGGGGTCATGCTGGTCATCATGCCCTTCGCCATCCTGGCGCTGGCCGGCCTGATCGCGCTGTTCTGGGGCCTCGCCAGCGCCTTGGCCCACCTGCTGTGGAGCCACGGCCCCTGGCGCATCGTCACCCTGGCCACCTTGCTGACCATGGCCGAATGGGCCCGCGGTCACGTGCTGACCGGCTTTCCCTTCGATCTGCTCGGCTATGCCCTCACCCCCAATGACGAGATGATGCAGCTGGCCGCCGTCATCGGCATCTATGGGCTGACGCTGCTGGCCGCCCTGCTGGCCATGACCCCGGCACTGATCTGGCCGGCCGACCAGCGCAGCCTCAGCCGGCGCCTCCTGCCCTTCTTCATCGCCATTGCCGTCATCGCCGCCCAGCTCGGCTATGGCCACAATCGCCTCACCGGCACCACGGTCACCCCGCGCACCGATACCGCCCTGCGGCTGGTGCAGCCGCTGGTCTACGAGCATGCCGACTGGAACAATGCCGATCCGGTGGCGCTGATCGATCGCCTGCTCATGCTCTCGGACATGCGCACCGACCCCGCCGACCAGGGCCTGGCCGATATCGACCTGCTGGTCTGGCCCGAATCCAGCCTGCCCTTCTATCTGTCGACCTATCCCGAGGCGCTGGCCCGCATCGCCCGCCTGCTGCCCGAGCGCACCACCCTGCTGGCCGGGGCGCCGCGCCTGCAATATGAGCCGGGCACCACCACGCCGTCCGGCCCGCCCTTCAATGCCATTCTGGCCATCGACAGCAATGGCGAGATCATCGCCAGCTACGACAAGGCCCATCTGGTGCCCTTCGGCGAATTCCTGCCCTTTGCGCCCTTCTTTGCCAGCCTGGGCATCAAGCAGTTCGTGCCCGGCGCCGAAGGCTGGAGCCATGGCGACACCCGCCGCCGCCTGATGAGCCTGCCCGGCAGGCCCGCTCTGCTGGCGCTGATCTGCTACGAAATCCTGTTTTCCGGTGATCTGGGCGACACGGCAGGGGCCCAGTTCCTCTTCAACATCACCAATGATGCCTGGTTCGATCACTCCATCGGTCCGGCTCAGCACGCCCACCATGCCCGCATCCGCGCTGTCGAGGAGGGCATGAGCCTGGTTCGCGCCGCCAATTCGGGCCTGACCTTTGCCACCGATCCGCTCGGCCGCATCACCGCGCAATTGCCTTCTTTGCAGATGGACGCGCTCGATGTGCAGCCCGATGAGCGGCTCGCCGCCACCCCCTTCAGCCAGCTCCGCTACTGGCCCCTGCTCATCGCCCTGCTGCTGGGCCTGTTCCTCTCCGTGCTGGTGCGCCGCCGCCGCAGATCGGCTTTGTGATCGCCGCACGGCCGCCCGTCGCCTGCCCAGCCTTTCCAATGCCGTGATGCTGTGGCATCAGGGAGCTACTCTTCCTGCGAGGATTTCCATGGCCATCCGTCTGCACCGCGGCGACCTGCCCAACCTGTCCAACTACGATGGCCGCGAAGTCGCGATTGATACCGAAACCATGGGTCTGCAACCCCATCGCGACCGGCTCTGCGTCATCCAGCTCTCGCCCGGCGACGGCAGCGCCGATATCGTCCAGCTGCCCCAGGATGTGAGCCAGGCGCCCAACCTGGTCAGGCTGCTGGCCGATCCCGCCGTCACCAAGATCTTCCACTATGCCCGCTTCGACGTGGCCGCGCTGAAGAACCGTTTCGACGTCGTCACCGGCCCGATCTTTTGCACCAAGATCGCCTCCAGGCTGGTGCGCACCTATACCGATCGCCATGGCCTGAAAGACATCACCCGCGAACTGCTCGGCGTTGACCTGTCCAAGCAGCAGCAGAGCTCGGACTGGGGCGCCGACAAGCTCAGCGATGCCCAGCTCGAATATGCCGCCTCCGACGTGCTCTACCTGCACGATCTCAAGCGCCATCTCGATCGCATGCTGGCCCGCGAAGGCCGCACCGAGCTCGCCCGCCAGTGCTTCGACTTTCTCAAGACGCGCTGCGAACTCGATCTGCTGGGCTGGGGCGAGATCGACATCTTCGCCCATAGCTGATGGCCATGACGGTGATGAACCTGCAGGCCGATGCCGCCCAGCGCGAGGCCATCTACCAGCGCCTGGCGCGCCGCAACCGCCTGGTCGCCATCCTGCGCATCGGCGTGCCGGCGCTCGGTATCCTGGTTCTCGTCCTGCTGGTCGGGCAGATCTATCTCTCCAGCCTCGCCGGCCGCTTCGGCATCGGCCGCATCGCTGTCTCCCCTGACGCGGTCACCATCGAAACCCCGCAATATTCCGGCGTGCTCGACGACGGCACCAGCTATCGCGTCTGGGCCCGATCGGCCCAGGCCGCCATTGTCGCGGCCGACCAGATCGATCTCGACGAGGCCGCGCTCTCCATGAACCGGCCCGGCGGCGTGGTGACCGAGGTCACGGCCCATGCGGCCCGCCTCGACAGCGGCGCCGAGACCGTGACCATTCCTGGCGTCGCCATCATCGCCGAATCCACCGGAACCACCGCGACGGTTGTCGATTCAGTATTCGACTATGCCGCCCAGACCCTGGTGGCCAGGGGCCGGGTGCATATCGACTATGCCGATGGCTCCTCCCTTGACGGCGTCGGCATGACCTACGATGTCACCGAGGCTGTCTGGACATTTTCCCGCGTGAACGTCACGCTGCCGTCGACGCCTGGATCGGAAACCCCATGATGCTGCGCCTGATTGCGTTTTTCGTGCTGGCCTTGTTTGCCACTCCGGCCTTTGCCCAGCAGGCGGTCAATATCACCGCCGACCTCTTCACCCTTGATGAAACCTCCAACACGGCCGTCTTCACCGGCAATGTCGTGGTCGTGCACCCCACCGTCACCGTCTGGGCCACCAAGGTGGAGGCCACCTATGGCGCCGGCGGCACCACCGACCTCAAGACCTTCGACGCCACCGGCGACGTCCGCCTCAAGACCGTCGATCAGGAGGCCACCGGCGAGCATGCCGTCTTCACCCCCGGGGACCAGCTGTTGCGCCTCACCGGCAATGTCGTGGTCGTCAATGCCGGCGGCACGGTCAATGCCGACGAGCTCGTGGTCAATCTTGAAACCAATGTCTCCACCTTCACCAGTGGCCAGAGCGGCCGGGTCACCGGAACCTTTTCCTCACAATGACCCTGTCCACCCCGCCGCAGTCCCCGCCGCGCGTCGATCAGTCCGGCTGGCTCGTCGCCCATAGCCTCGCCAAGAGCTTTGGCAAGCGCGTCGTCGTGCGCGACGTCTCCATCGCCGTGCGCCGCGGCGAGGCGGTGGGCCTGCTCGGCCCCAATGGCGCCGGCAAGACCACCGTCTTCACCATGATCATGGGCCTGGTCAAACCCGATTCGGGCTCCATCCAGCTCGATGGTCGCGCCATCACCCATCTGCCTTTGTTCCAGCGCGGCCAGCTCGGCATCGGCTACCTGCCGCAGGAGCCCTCGATCTTTCGCGGCCTCACCGTCGCCGGCAATATCCTGGCCGTGCTGGAAAACCACATCAGCGGTAAGGCGGCGCGCCAGGCCCGCCTCGATTCGCTGCTGGCCGAATTCTCCATCCAGCACTTGGCCAAGTCCAATGCCCTGGCTTTGTCGGGCGGCGAGCGCCGCCGCGTCGAGCTCGCCCGGGCGCTGGCGGCCGATCCGGCCTTCATGCTGCTCGACGAGCCCTTTGCCGGCGTCGATCCCATTGCCGTGGCCGAGGTCAAGGGCCTGGTGCGCCAGCTCACCCAGCGCGGCATCGGCGTGCTGATCACCGACCACGCCGTGCGCGAGACGCTGGGCCTGGTCGATCGCGCCTATGTCATCCATGGCGGCAAGGTGATGATCCAGGGCTCCCCTGCCGTCATCAGCGCCGATCCGGATGCGCGCCGGGTCTATCTCGGCGAGAATTTTGCCATCTGACGCGCGCTTGGCGCGCATGACGCGGTCATCGGACTTGGCACGAATTTTGCCGCCGTTGACCTGGCCTGCTTGCCCGCTGCCCAATAATGCGGCATGCTTTGCCCGAAACCTGGCCGCACCTGGCCTGAACCTGCGCTAAAGGTCTTGAGCTGAATGGCACTTTCGCCGCGTCTGGAATTCCGGCAGGCCCAGAGCCTGACCCTGACGCCGCAACTGATGCAGTCCATTCGTCTGCTCCAGCTCAGCCATCTCGAGCTCAACAGCTTCGTCGAGGAAGAGCTGCTGCGCAATCCGCTGCTCGAGCGCGAGGATGGCGCCGCGCCAGCCGATGCCGAGCCCCCCGAAGCGCCTGAGCGCTCCACCGAGATCAGCGCCTATGAGGACACCGTCGATCGCGGTGACCGCATCCAGGACGCCGAGTCCATTGCCGACGGCTACGACACCGCGGTGGACAACGTCTTTCCCGACCAGAGTGCGCAGGACCAGCTCAATCCCGCCAGCCGGCTCGACCGCAATGGCGCCAGCGCGGCCGGCGAGGCCCCCGATATCGACCAGTTCGTCGCCTCCCGCCCGGTGCTGAGCGAGCATCTGGAAGGCCAGTCCAATTTCATCCTGCGCACCCCCGCCGATCGCCTGATCGCCCGCCATCTCATCGACGGTCTCAACGAGGCCGGCTACCTCACCACCGACCTGCAGGCGCTGGCCGACCAGCTGGGCGCCGAGCTGGCCGATATCGAGGCCGTGCTCACGGCCCTGCAGGGTTGCGATCCGGTCGGCGTCTTTGCCCGCACCGTGCCGGAATGCCTGGCCATCCAGCTGCGCGAGCGCGACCGCCTCGATCCGATGATGCAGGCGCTGCTCGACAACCTGTCCATGCTGGCCGAGCACGACATGGCCGGGCTGATGCGCGTCCTCGGCTGCGACCGCGAGGACCTGCTCGACATGCTGGGCGAGCTGCGCCGGCTCGATCCACGCCCGGGCCTGGCCTTTGACAGCGGCCCGGTCGAAACCGTGGTGCCCGACGTCTTCGTGCGGCGCGGCCCCGACGGCGCCTGGCAGATCGAGCTCAATTCCGAAGTGCTGCCGCGCGTCCTGGTCAATCGCGTCTATTATGCCAGCGTCACCCGCCAGGCCCGCGGCCCCGGCGAAAAGGCCTTCCTCTCCGATTGCCTGGCCACCGCCAACTGGCTCACCAAGAGCCTCGACCAGCGCGCCCAGACCATTCTCAAGGCCTCCGCCGAAATCGTCCGCCAGCAGGATGGCTTTCTCACCCACGGCATCGCCCATCTCAAGCCGATGACCCTGCGCATGGTGGCCGAAGCCATCGACATGCACGAATCCACCGTCAGCCGCGTCACCGCCAACAAATATATGGCCACCCCGCGCGGCCTGTTCGAGATGAAGTACTTCTTTACCACCGCCATTGCCGCCAGCGATGGTGGCAATGACCATTCCGCCGAGGCCGTGCGTCACCGCATCCGGCAGCTGATCGAGGCTGAACTGGTCACCGCCGTGCTCAGCGACGACACCATTGCCGACCTGCTCAAGCAGGAGCAGGGCATTGAACTGGCCCGTCGCACCGTCGCCAAATACCGCGAGGGCATGAATATTCCCTCTTCGGTCATGCGCCGCCGCCGCATGAAGAACGCCCAGCAGATGGCCTGAGCGCCCCGGTTTCCTCGCGAAGCGATAAGTTTTGCGGCAGAATTTAGCCTGCTTTGTTCGCCCTGTCCGCATAATAAACGAACCACATGCCGGACTTGCGCATTGCACCTGCACGACGCGCGGGTCTAGCATTGACCCTGTCGTCCACCCATATCCAAGGGGCAGGCGACAGGCGTCATCCCGAGACCGGGAACGGCTTTCGGAGGTCCTGACGTCGCACAACGACAAGAAGGAAAGACAAGCCATGACCTTACGCGTATCGGGAAAGAACATGGATGTCGGCGATGCCCTGCGGGGTAAAGCCGAAGATCATTTCGCCGCCGTCGTCGGAAAGTACTTCGATGGTGGTTATGATGGGCATCTCACCCTCACCCCCGACGGCATCGGCTTCCGGGCCGATTGCGTGGTTCACCTCGATTCCGGCGCGACCCTGCAGGCCAGTGCCCAGGGGGGCGAACCCACCGCTGCCTATGAAGTCATGGCGCTCAATATCGAAAAGCGTCTGCGCCGCTACAACCGCAAGCTCAAGCAGATTCGCCGCGGCAATGGCGAGGACGTGACCGCCCAGTACACCGTGCTCGACGCCGGCACGCAGTTCGACGAGCTCGATGCCGACTATGCGCCCCCGGTGATTGCTGAGAGCACCAAGAACCTGCGCCAGCTCAGCGTCGAGGAGGCGGTGATGGAGCTCGATCTCACCGGTAGCCAGGTTGTGATGTTCCGTCATGCTGGACATGGCGGGCTCAATGTGGTCTACCGCCGCTCCGATGGCAATATTGGCTGGATTGATCCGGCCCTGGGGGCGAATTGACCGCCCGCTGAGCCGCAGTTTGCGCAGTTGATCTCAAGGCGATTTGAATGGAACTGGCCGATATTCTGGCTGAGCGTGCCGTGCTGTTTTGCACGGACATCACCGCGAAACGCCAGCTCTTTGAAACCCTTGCCGTTCGTGCCGCTGCATTGACCGGGCACCCGCAGGCCGAGATCCTCGAGGCTATTGTCAGCCGCGAGGCCCTCGGTTCCACGGGGCTCGGCAATGGCATCGCCATTCCGCATGGCAAGCTGGGCGGCCTGGGCAGCGTTACCGCCCTGTTTGCCCGGCTCGACCAGCCCATCGATTTCGACGCGGTGGACGATCAGCCCGTCGACCTAGTGATCATGCTGCTGGCCCCGACCGGGGCGGGCGCCGATCATCTCAAGGCCCTGTCGCGCGTGGCCCGCCTGCTGCGCACCGAATCGGTGGTCGAGGCCCTGCGCGCCACCGCGGATCCCGCGCGCCTTCACGCCATCCTCACCGCGCCGCTGCCGGCCACCTACGCCGCCTGAGCGCCGTCACGACGCAGCAAAAAACCCTCCGGCACCGCCGGAGGGTTCTGTCATTCGGGAGCAGGGTGCCTAATGCAGCGTGGCCAGGCCCAGATTGTTCTCGCCCAGCCAGTCGCTGACTGAATCTTCGGTATCGGTCACCAGCAGCGGCGTGCCATCGGCCGCCATCAGCAGCTGATACTCGGCCTCGGCCTCGAATACCGCATCGGTGATCATCGTGCCCAGCACGGCGCCGCTGACGGGCCGCATATAGGCGACGGCATCCCCGCCCAGCGCAGCAAACTGCGCGCGGGTCAGCGATTTCAGCGGATGGATGACGCGATTGGCGGCGGCCATTTCATTTCGTTTTTCATGCATGGGTCGGCCCTTTCCTCAGACTGAGCGAATTTCGATACGGCGAGCGATCTTGGGCGTCTGGGGGCGCTCTATAGCAATAACGAGCATACCATGCCCCAAAGTTGCATCCTTCACGATCATGCCATCGGCCAGCAGGAAGGCGCGCTGGAACTGCCGTGCGGCAATGCCGCGATGCAGGAACTCCCGCCCGGTTTCATCCTTCTGCTTGCCGCGCACGATGATCTGGTTGTCTTCGGCCATCACCTCGAGCTCGTGGGCGCCAAAGCCGGCGACCGCGATGGACACCAGAAACTGCTCGGTGCCCGCTGCATCCACGGTGCGCTCTATATTGTACGGCGGATACCCATCGGCGGATTTGGCCAACCGGTCGACACGCTCCTCGAAACTGTCAAAGCCGAGGAGAAATGGGGCGGAAAAAACCGAAATACGCGACATGCCAGCCGTCCTTGATCATCAAGCAACGTATCGACCCGCGACCCGATAAGTGTGGCATCGCGCGTCTGGCTGAAATATGGGACCTCCACGCGCATCGTTCAAGGTCAGGATCTGGTCGCCATGTCGCAGGCTGTCTCCATCATCACGCCGGCCTTCCATGCCCAGGCCACCATCGTGACCACGGTGCGCAGCGTGCTGGCCCAGACCCATGCCGATTGGCAGCTCTGGCTGGTCGCCGATGACGGCTTTGACTATGCCGCCTTCCTGGCATCCGCGGGCATCGCCGATCCGCGCATCATCCATCTCGACAGCGGCGGCCTGGGCCGGGGCGCCTCGCGGGCCCGCAATGTGGCGCTCGACTGCCTCGCCACCCCCTATGTCGCCATTCTCGATGCCGATGATCGCTTCAAGCCGCAAAAGCTCGAATGGGCGGTGGCCGCTCTGGCCGACCATGCCATCGTCACCAGCGCTCTGGACGTCATGGACGATGCCTTCCGTCACCTGCGCTATGTCGGCGAGGGCCCCGATCGCGCCCTCCGCCCCGGGCAACACAAATGGGTGAGCCTGTCGATGGATTCCATGCTGGTCTGGGATCGCCGCCGCGCCGATGCCCGCTATGACGCCACCATGAGCAATATGACGGACCTCGAATTGCTGCTGCAGCTCTATGGCCAGGTGCCGGCCTCGTTCCATCTCGGCACGCCGTTGCATGACTACATCAAGCGGTCGACCTCGATGAGCAATGGCGCCAACGTCGCCGCCGGCATGATGGAATCCAAGACCACCCTGCTGCAGCGCCTGGCCGGCAATCACTATGGCCTGCCGGCCGCCGAACTGCCCGGGCTGACGCGCTTCCTTGAGATTTCCCTGGCCGCCGAGCCGCTTTATGGCCCGGCCTTGGCGGCCCGGCCCGGCCTGCTGTTCGAGGATCACCTCGAGCCCCGCCTCGCCTGACGCTGCGCTGCGTCTGGCCTCTTGCTCTGCGCCCGCTTTCCGCCTATAGAGCCCACTTCTCCGGATCGCCCGGCCAACAGGCATGCCGTGGCGATCTCTGAATGCGATGGGCCAAATCCATCCAATCTCTTATAAGGACCCGCAAAATGCCCAAGATGAAGACGAAATCTGGCGCCAAAAAGCGTTTCAGTTTCACAGCGACCGGTCGTGTCAAGGCAGGCGTCGCCGGCAAGCGCCACCGCCTGATCAACCACAATGCCAAGTACATTCGCACGAACCGCGGTACCAAGATCCTGTCCAAGGGCGACGAGGGTCTGGTCAAGTGGTACATGCCGTACAATCGCTAACGCTGAAAGGAAGCTGACACATGTCACGCGTTAAAAGAGGCGTTACCAATCACGCCCGCCACAAAAAAGTTCTCAAGGCTGCAGAAGGCTATTATGGCCGCCGCAAGTCGACGATCCGCATTGCCAAGCAGGCCGTCGAAAAGGCCGGCCAGTATGCCTATCGCGATCGTCGTATCAAGAAGCGCAATTTCCGCGCCCTCTGGATCCAGCGTATCAACGCTGCCGTGCGCGATCAGGGCCTGACCTATGGTCGATTTATCGACGGCCTCAGCAAGGCTGAGATTGCTGTCGACCGCAAGGTGCTGAGCGATCTCGCGATCACCCAGCCTGAAGCGTTCAACGTGCTGGTCGCAAAGGCCAAGGCTGCTCTGGCATATCTGGAAAGCGTGGACACCGTTACCCACGCCCGCGTCACCGCCGCCTAATTCTCCCAGCTTCGCTGAGGTCAAATTTGACGCCTTGCGCTGTCCGTAAAAGGGCTGGCGCGGGGCGTTTTGTTTTGCTCTTCGAGCCGGCCGCCGGCAAAATCGCCCCGCTGGAGCGATTTTAGGCGAAAAGGCCATGAGAGCTGCGCTCGAATGGCCCGGACGCCGTTCAGGCACGCTGCCACTCTGCACTTTCCACCTGACTCTGCGCACTCAAAATGCTCTAACGCAGCCAACCGAATTGACGAGAAATACCATGTCCCTCGATACCCAGATCGATACCCTGCGCACCGACCTCGGCGCCGCCATTGCCGGCGCCGCTGACGAGGCCGCGCTTGATGCCGTCCGCGTCGCCGCCCTGGGCAAGAAGGGCAGTGTCTCGGCGCTGCTGGCTTCGCTCGGCTCCATGGCGCCCGAGGAACGCAAGAGCGCCGGCCCTTCCATCAACGGCCTCAAGGCCGAGATTACCGGCCTCATCGAGGCCCGCAGCGCCGCGCTCGGCGCCGCCGCCCTCGACGCCCGTCTGGCCGCCGAAACCCTCGACATCACCCTGCCGCTGCAGCCGGCGCCTACGGCGCGCGGCCGCATCCACCCGATCAGCCAGACCATCGACGAGATCACCGCGATCTTTTCCGACATGGGCTTTTCCATCGCCGAAGGTCCCGATATCGAGACCGACTATCTCAACTTCACCGCGCTCAACTTCCCCGAGGGCCATCCGGCTCGGGAAATGCACGACACCTTCTTCATGAAGCCGGGCCCCGACGGCGTCAAAAAGGTGCTGCGCACCCATACTTCGCCGGTGCAGATGCGCGTCATGCAGAAGAGCAACGCGAAGCCGGCCGCCAGCTATTTGACCGCCCCGATAGATCCGCCGATCCGCGTGGTCATGCCCGGCCGCACCTATCGCAATGACAGCGATCAGACCCACACGCCCATGTTCCATCAGGTCGAGGGCCTGGTCATCGACAAGTCCAGCCATATCGGTCAGCTGCGCTGGGTGCTCGAGGAATTCCTCAAGGCCTACTTCGAGGTGCCCAACGTCACCCTGCGCTTCCGCCCCAGTTTCTTCCCCTTCACCGAGCCGAGCATGGAAGTCGACGTGCAGTGCGATCGCTCCGGCAATGAGGTCAAGATCGGCGAGGGCAGCGACTGGCTCGAAATCCTCGGCTGCGGCATGGTCCACCCCAATGTCATCGCCAATGCCGGGCTGGATCCGGAAGTCTATCAGGGTTTTGCCTGGGGCATGGGCATCGACCGCATCGCCATGCTCAAATACGGCATGCCCGACCTGCGCGCCTTCTTCGACGCCGACCAGCGCTGGCTCGACCACTACGGCTTCCGCCCGCTGGACCTGCCGACCCTGTTCGGCGGCCTGAGCTCTTGATTTAATTGTGGCCACAATTAAATGAATGTGGTAGATGGACCTGGAATGGGACGAAGCCAAGCGACAGCGGACCCTGGAAATTCGCCAGATGGATTTCGCCGATGTCGCTTTGATCGACCCAGCCAGTCTCGTGACCCAGCAGGACGTGCGTCATGAGTATGGCGAGGCGCGGTTTTCGAGCTACGCCTTCTTGGATAGCACGCTGATCAACTTCTGCTGGACACCGAGAAATGGTCGCATCCGCATCATTTCCATGAGGAAGCCAATGACCGCGAACGCAAAAATTACCAAGCGCGATAGGGAGCCAGGCTCGATGGAAGGGATACTTCCCGGCGAGTCGCTCGATGATTTCGAGAAGCGCGTTGGCGACGACGCGCCGAAGGCCACAGCAGAGGACTTCAAGCGGGCCCGGCCGATTTCAGATTTCCCCGATCTGCTCGAAGCCCTTAACAATGCCCGCGCCCGCGGCCAGCGCGGCGCACAAAAATCCGAGGTCAAGGACCGCATCGGCCTGCGCCTTGACCACAACATCGTCGAACACTTCCGCGCCACCGGTCCTGGCTGGCAAAGCCGCATCAATGACATTCTCGCCGAACACGTAAAGAAGCATTCGTGACCGCTCTCCCGCCCCTTTATGCCGATGCCATCCAGTTCAGCTTCGGCGATTCGCCCGCGCTGGCCGATGAGCTGCTGGCTTTGGTGCTGGCCGGCAGGAAGACCGCCAGCTGTGGCGCCCTGCGCGACTACGGTCCGGGCGGCGAGCCCATGCCCGAAGCAGGGCGGCGCGACGTGGTGCTCAATGGCGCCGGTCAGCCCGCCTGCGTCATCGAGACGCTCAGCGTCGAAACCCGGCGCTTTGACGATGTCGATCCCGGCTTCACCGACAAGGAAGGCGAGGGCGACTATGCCGCCTGGCGCGCCGGCCACGAGGCCTATTTCGCCCGCAATGGCGGCTTCTCGCCCGATATGGACCTGGTCTGCGAGACCTTCCGCCTCGTCACCGTGCTGCCGGCCGGGCGCGACGTCTATAACCAGGTTGCCACGCCCATCTTCATCGTCACCGATATCGAAAGCGACGGCCCCACCCCGCTGCACAATTCCATGCTGAGCTTTGCCTCGGTCGCCATCGCCGCCGATGGCACCCATTATGGTGACTTCGAGGCCCAGTTGCTGCAGCGCCCCGACCGCACCACCAATGAGACGACCATGGACTGGTGGGCGACCCAGCCCGAAGCCTGGGCTGCCGCCACGGTCAATGCCGAGGACCCCGCCGTGGTCATGCCGCGCTTTGCCGACTGGGTCGACAGCCTGCCCGGCCCCAAGGTCTTCGTCGCCGCACCGATGATCTTTGACGGGCTGTGGATGGATCATTATCTCGACGAATATGCCGGCACCCGCGCCCTGTCGGGTCCCTTCAAGGGCCGCCAGATTTTTCGGGGCGGTGGCATCTGCCTGTATACCATGGCCGGCACCCTGCGCGGCGCGCCCTATCTCGACTGGGGCATGAGCAAGCTGCCGGCCGAATTCTACGGCCATATCGCCCATACCCACCGTGCCATCGACGACGCCCGCGGCTTTGCCAATGTGCTGGTCGAACTGTTCAAGATTTCCCGCAGCCTGCCGGCCATTACCGGCAGCGCCAGCGACTTCCGTTAAAGGCCCTCAGCATGAAATTCACCCTCGACTGGCTCAAGGAACACCTCGACACCGATGCGTCCGCCACTGAAATCGGCACGACGCTGACCCTGATCGGGCTCGAACTCGAAGCCATGGAAGACCAGGGCAAGGCGCTGGCAAGCTTCGTCACCGCCCATGTCGTTTCGGCCGAACAACACCCCGATGCCGACCGGCTGCGCGTCTGCAAGGTCGATGCCGGCACCGGCGAACTGATCGACGTGGTCTGCGGCGCCCCCAATGCCCGCACCGGCCTCAAGACCGTCTTTGCCTTCCCCGGCACCTATATTCCGGGCAAGGACATGACCATCGGCAAGGGCAATATCCGCGGCCAGGTCTCCAATGGCATGCTCTGCTCCAATGCCGAGCTCGAGCTCTCCGAGGATCATGACGGCATCATCGAGCTGCCCGCCGACGCCCCCATCGGCGTCAGCTATCCCAGCTATGCCGGCATTGACGGCGTGGTCTTTGATATCTCCATCACCCCCAATCGCGGCGACGCCACCGGCGTCTACGGCATTGCCCGCGATCTGGCCGCCTATGGCCTGGGCACGCTCAAGCCCACCGACATGTCCGCTGTGCCGTCGCAGGGCAAGAGCCCCATCGCCCCGCTGCCGCACCAGTTCGCTCCCGACGCGCCCAAGGCCATTCGCCGCTTTGGCGGCCGCTATATCCGCGGCGTCAGGAATGGCCCGTCCCCGGCCTGGCTGCAGCAGCGCCTGCGCGCCGTTGGCCTGCGGCCCATCAATACCATTGTCGACATCACCAATTGGGTGTCGCTCGGCTGGGGCCGGCCGCTGCACGCCTATGATGCCGACAAGCTCAATGGCCAGCCCGTGCTGCGCAATGCCCGCAACGAGAGCTTCGACGCGCTCGACAACAAGGTCTATGTCCTCGACGAGACCATGACCGTGATTGCCGACGATACCGGCCCGCTTTGCCTCGGCGGCATCATGGGCGGCATCCGCTCCGGCGTCACCGACGCCACCACCAATGTCTTCATGGAATGCGCCAGCTGGGATCCCGATCTCATCGCCCGCACCGGCCGCAAGACCGGCATTGTCTCCGATGCCCGCTATCGCCTCGAGCGCCATGTCGATCCGGCTTTGACCGATCCCGGCCTGGAGCTGGCCACCCGCCTGGTGCTCGAGCTCTGCGGCGGGCAGGCCATGGAGCCCGCCTTTTCGGGTGAGGATGTCTATCCCCATACCGTGGTGGATTTCCCGCTCAGCGAAGTGCGCCGCCTCACCGGCCTCGATGTCGAGCCCATGATCGTCACCGCCATCCTCACCAAGCTCGGCTTCGAGCTGACCCCCGGGGGCGAGGTCTTCACCGTCAAGGTGCCCAGCTGGCGTCCCGACGTCACCCTCAAGGCCGATCTGGTCGAGGAGGTCATGCGCATGGTCGGCGTCGACAATATCCCGGTCGAGCCGCTGGCCCGGCTGAGCCATGTCGCCCCGCGCATGCTGACCACCATCCAGAACCGTCGCCGCATTGCCCGCCGGGCTTTGGCCGCCCGCGGTCTCGACGAGGCCGTCACCTGGAGCTTCATCAGCCATGCCGAAGCCACCCGCTTCGGCGGTGGCCAGGAAGAGCTGCAGCTGGCCAATGCCATTGCCGCCGACATGACCGACATGCGCCCGTCGCTGCTGCCGGGCCTGCTCGCGGCCGCCCTGCGCAACGCCAATCGCGGCCTGGCCGATCTCGGCCTCTTTGAAGTCGGCCAGGTCTTCCTCTCGGCCAGCCCCGAGGGTCAGCACACCTATGCCACCGGCATCCGCACCGGCACGGCAAAGCTCGACGGTTCGGGCCGCCACTGGTCCGGCAAGGCCGACAAGGTCGGTGTCTTTGATGCCAAGGCCGATCTGGCCGCCGTGCTCGATGCGCTGGGCGTCGATATCGACAAGGTGCAGATCCTGGCCGAACCGGCGCCCTGGAGCCATCCCGGCCGCGGCGGCCGCATTGCCCTGGGCCCCAAGGTCACCCTGGGCTGGTTTGGCGAACTGCATCCGGCCTGGGCCACAGCGCTGGATTTGACCGGTCCGGTCGCCGCCTTCGAGATCGATCTCGATGCGCTGCCCGAGCCGCGCAAGAAGGCCACCCGCACCAAGCCGGCTTTGGCGCTGTCACCGCTGATGCCGCTCAGTCGCGACTTCGCCTTCGTGGTCGACAGCGCGGTCACCGCCGCCACCATCCTGCGGGCCGCCCGCGGCGCCGACAAGGCACTGATCCGCGACGTCAATATCTTTGACGTCTTCGAAGGCAGCCATGTCGGGGCCGGCAAGAAGTCCGTCGCCATCGCCGTCACCATCCAGCCCATGGACAAGACCCTGACCGACGAGGACATCGACCAGGTCTCCGCCGCCGTCGTCGCCGCCGTCACCAAGTCCACCGGCGGCGTGCTGCGGGCCTGAGGACACGGTTCCTTTCCCTCTTCCCTTGCGGGAGAGGGACAGTTCTGCCGCGTTCAGTGGCAGAACAGGGTGAGGGGTGGACGAAGCGGGCTAACATCGGTCTTATCCGCCCATGAGCGACAACACCGAAACCAGCCGATTCCCCGACGTCATGCTGCTGGCCGCGGGCCTGGGCACCCGTCTGCGGCCCATCACCGATACCCTGCCCAAGCCGCTGGTGCCGGTGGCCGGCGTGCCGCTGATCGAGCGGGTCATGGACAATGCCAGGGCCGAGGGCGCCAGACGCTTCGTCGCCAATGGCCACTACCGGGCCGACCAGTTGCTGGCCCATTTCGGCGGCCTCCTCAAGGTCAGCCGCGAGGACGAATTGCTCGATACCGGCGGCGGCATCAAGCGGGCTCTGCCCATGCTGGCCTCCGATCCCATCCTCGTCATGAATACCGACGCCTTCTGGCCGGCCGGCAGCGACGCGCCTTTGGCGCGCCTGCTCGCCCGCTTTGCCGAGCGAAAAGCCGAAATCGTCCTGCTCTGCGTGCATCCGCGCGACGCCACCGGCTTTGCCCGCAGCCACGATTTCTGCCTGGCCCCCAGTGGCGAGATCACCCGCGACTATGGCGCCCCGGTGATCTATGGCGGCGTCGCCGTCATGGGCAAGGCGCTGTTCGCCGATACCCCCGATGGCGCCTTCTCGCTCAATGACCTGTTCGATGCCTGCCTCGAGCGCGAAACGCTCTTTGGCGTCGCGCTCAACGCCCCCTGGTTTCATGTCGGCGACCCCGCGGGCCTGGCCGAGGCCGAACGGCGCCTCGCGGCCCCCACCGCGCCATGACCCTCTTCTCCATCGCCCCGCATGCCCGCTTCATCGCTACCCTGGCCGATCGGGTCATCGATGGCACCCTGCTGGGCGGCGCCGACCAGAGCCAGCCCTTCTGGCTCACCGACGTCACCATCGTCCTGCCCACCCGCCGCGCCAAACAGGCTTTGGCCGATGAATTTGCCCGCCGCGGCCATGGCCTGCTCCCCGATATCCGCACCTTTGGCGGTGAGGTTGAGGACGAGGAGCCCTTCCTGCCGCCCTTCGATGCGCCCATTCCGCGGCCGGCAGCCTCGGGCCTCGAACGCCGCCTGGTGCTCTCCAGTCTCGTCGACCAATGGGCCAATTCGCCCGCCGGCCAGCGCGCCTTTTCCAGCCCGCCCACGGCCGGGGAAATCCTTTCCATGGCCGAATCCCTGGGCGTGCTGATCGATGATCTGCATACCGAGGAGCGCGGCGCCGCCGAGATCCGCGCCATCGTCCCCGAGATCGAGGCCAATCTGGGCGAATATTGGCAGCAGACCCTGACCTTTCTCGATATCGCGCTGACCTATTGGCCGCTGCGGCTCGACGCCAGCGGTCAGGCCGATATCGCCGCCTTGCGCGGCCAGCGCCTCGATCGCCAGGCCCTCGCCACGCCGCTGGTCTATGGCGACCGGCCGGTCATCGCCGCCGGCTCCACCGGCTCGATTGCCGCCACCGCCCGCCTCCTGGCCGCCATCAATGCTCTGCCGCGCGGCGCCGTGGTACTGCCCGGGCTTGATTGCGCCATGACCCCCGCCGATCATGCCGCTTTGCTCGATCCGGCCAATAATCCGCATGGCCATCCGCAATATGGCCTGGCCCGCCTGCTGCGCGCCATGGGCGCCGCCATCAGCGACGTCACCGAACTGGCGCCAACCGACCATCCCCGCACCACTTTGGTCCATCGCGCCCTCGCCCTCACCCGCGACACCGCCCGCTGGTCCACCCAGCGCCTCACGCCAGACCAGCTCGCCAAGGCCAGCCATGGCCTCTCGGTCATCCGCGCTCGCACCGAGGACGAGGAGGCCCGCGCCATTGCCCTGGCCGCCCGCCAGGCGCTCAGTGAGCAAAAAACCGTCGGCATCGTCACGCCCGATCGCAACCTGGCCCGCCGCATCGCCGCCGAGCTGCGCCGCTTTGGCGTCGCGGTGGACGATGCGGCCGGCGCGCCGCTGTTCCAGTCCGCCGCCGGGCGCCTGCTGCGTCAGATCCTGGCTCTGGCCACCAACGGCTGCTCGGCCGTCGATCTCATGGCCCTGCTGCGCAACCGGGCCACCCGCTTCGAGCAGGGCCGCGCCGCCATTTCCGCTTTGGCCGACGCCATCGAGCTGGGCCTGCTGCGCGGTCAGCGCGCCAATCCCGGTCTGGCCGGCCTGCGCCAACTGCTGGACGCCAATATCGACAAGACCACCACCCATCCGGCCCGCCGCCTCACCGAGGCCGATCGCGCCCCCATCCTGGCGCTCTTCGACCAGATCGAGACGGCTTTGGCGCCCCTCTTTGCCCTGCTCGGGGAAAAAACCATCCGCGCGGGCGCCCTGGCCGCTGCCCTGTGCAGCGCCTTCGACGCGGTGGCCGACGGCGCCGATATCCCCGGCCGCCGCGAACTGGCCGACTGGGCCGGGCAGATGGCCAGCCTGGGCGGCGAGGGCCACAGCTTCCGCCCGCGCCAGCTCGATGGCGTGCTCAGCGCGCTCATGCTGGGCGCCCAGGTGCGCACCCATGAGGAGCGCCGCCATGACATTGCGATCTGGGGCCAGCTCGAGGCCCGGCTGCAAAATCCCGATCTGCTGATCCTGGCCGCGCTCAACGAGGACAAGTGGCCCGAGCCGGCCGATCCCGGCCCCTGGCTCAGCCGCGGCATGCGCCTGGCTGCCGGGCTCAACCCGCCCGAGCGCCGCCAGGGCCTGGCCGCGCATGACTTTGCCCAGGCCATGGGCAATCCCCAGGTCATCATCGCCCATGCCGACCGCATCGGCGCCAGCCCCGCCATCGCCTCGCGCCTGCTGCAGCGGCTGCAGGCCTTTGCCGGCAAGGCCACGGCCGATGCCTGGGAAACTTCCGGCGCCATCTGGCTCGAGCAGGCGCGCCGCCTCGATGCGGTGGACGAGACCAGGCCCGCCCCGCGTCCCCTGCCCAATCCACCTGCCAGCACAAGGCCGCGCGCCCTCTCGGTCACCGAGGTCGAGACGCTGATGCGCTCGCCCTATGATGTCTATGCCAAGCACGTGCTGGGGCTGCGCCCGCTTGACCCGCTCGGCGACAGTCCCGACAGCCGCGAGCGCGGCACCATCATCCACGACATCTTCGCCACCTTCGTCATCCGCCGTCACGCGGTCACGGCCCCCGATGCCATCGAGGTGCTGATGGCCATTGCTTCCGACAAATTTTCCGGCCTCGACGCCATTGGCGAGCGCCGCGATATCTGGCTGCGCCGCTTTCATACCGCCGCCACCCAGTTTCTCGCCTTCGAGCGCGCCCGCGAGCCTCTGGTTGCCCAGCGCCATGCCGAGATCGATGGCGAGCTCAAGCTGTATCTGAGCGAGGCCTTCACCCTGCGCGGCCGTGCCGACCGTATCGATGAGCTCGTCGACGGCACGCTCGAAATCATCGACTTCAAGACCGGTTCGCCCCCCACCAAGGGCGCCATGCAGGCCTTCGAGGTGCCCCAATTGCTGCTCGAAGCCCAGATGGCCCAGGCCGGCACGCTCAAGGCCGGCATTGCCCCCGCGCCCACCTCGGCCCTCACCTATATCAAGGTGGGCCTCGGCCCCGACGCCTTCACGGCTAAGCCCTTTGTTCCCGCCGACGGCTTTGACCTGATGGCCGCCGCCGACGAGATCACCGCCCGCATGCAGCGCCATGTCGAGCTTTTCCTGCTGCGCGACACCCCCATGCCCGCCCGCCTCTTGCCGCTGCCCGGCCAGCGCTTTGCCGGCGCCTATGATCACCTGTCGCGGCTGGCCGAATGGACCGCCGTCGATGCCAGCGAGGACGCGTCATGAGCGAACGCGGTCCCCTCGTCGTCCCCTTCGATACCAGCGCCCATCAGGCCCGCGCCGCCGATCCTTCCTGGTCGATCTGGGTGTCGGCCAATGCCGGCTCCGGCAAGACCTTCGTGCTCACCCGCCGCGTGCTGCGCCTGCTGCTCGCCGGCACCGCGCCCGAGACGGTGCTGTGCCTGACCTATACCAAGGCGGCCGCCGCCGAAATGCGCCGCCGCGTCGCCGGCGATCTGGCCAAATGGGCTTTGCTCGAGGATGCCGAACTCGATGGGGAACTGGCCAGGATCGAGGGCCCCGGCGTGACGCCGGAACTGCGCGAGCGGGCCCGCACCCTCTTTGCCAAGGCGCTCGAAACCCCCGGCGGGCTCAAGATCGTCACCATCCACGCCTTCTGCGAATCGGTGCTGCACCGCTTCCCGCTCGAGGCCGGCGTGCCCTTCGACTTTGCTGTCATCGAGGATGACGAGCGCGCCGCCATGCTGCTCTCCGCCCGCGAAACCGTGCTGTCGCAGGGGCTTGATGTCGATGGCGCGGTGGAAACCCTGTTCCGTACCCTCAGCGACGAGCAGATCAAGAATGCCATCAATGCGGCACTGTTCGATGGCCGCAAACTCAAACTGGTGCTGGCCGATCCCGAGCGGGCCAAGGCCAATCTGCGCAGCCTGATCGGCGCGGCGGCCAGCCGCTCGCCGGCCGAACTGGATGCCGCCATCATTGCCGAGCGTCTGGTGACGCAGGATGACCTGAACAAGCTCTTTGCCCTCTGCCCGCCCTCGGGCGGCACTCGCAAGCTCGAGGACAAGCTGGCCGCCATCGACCCGGCCAATCCGTCACCCGCGGCCTGGTCGCGGGCATTTCTTACAGACAAAGAAGCCGTGCCGGCCCGCCTCGTCGTCAAGGCCGTCAGCACGGCCGATCCCGCTCTGGCCGATCTTCTCGCTGCCGAAGCCGAGCGCCTCGCCGAACTGGCCGCCGCCCGCCGCGCCGCCACGCTCATCGAGCGCAGCGACGCCCTCCTCGATATCGTCGCCGCCGTCGGCCAGCGCTACGAGGCGCAAAAGCGCGCCCGCTCGCTGCTCGATTTCGATGATCTTGTGGAGCGTCTCGCCGATCTCTTCCAGCACCAGTCGGGCGACTGGGTGCGCTACAAGCTCGATTCCGGCATCGACCATATCCTGGTCGATGAAAGCCAGGATACCAATGGCGAGCAGTGGCGCGTCGTGCGGGCCATTGCCGAGGAATATTTCGCGGGGGCAGGGGCCGTCACCCGGCCGCGCTCGCTCTTTGCCGTAGGCGACCAGAAACAGTCCATCTATTCCTTCCAGGGCGCCGAGCCGGCTTTGTTCGGCGCCACCGGCCAGGATTTTGCGGCCAAGGCGGACCTGGTCGACCTGCCCTTTGAGCCCGTCCCGCTGCGCACCAGCTTCCGCACCCTGCCCGAAATCCTCGCCGCGGTGGATCTCGTCGCCGACCGCGAGGACATCCAGGCGGCTCTGCTCGAGGCCGACAAGCTGCACCACAATACCGCCCGCACCATGCGCGGCGGTTCGGTGACGCTCTGGCCGCCGACCCAGCAGGTGGCCGATGCCCCCGCCGGCAGTGCCTGGCCCACCACGGTGCTCGAAACCGAGCGCAGCGCGCCACGCCAGGTGGCCGAACGCATTGCCGCCGAGATCAAGTCCTGGATCGACCAGCGCCGCCCGCTCACCGGTCGCGGCCGCGCCGTTACCGCCGACGACGTGCTGATCCTGGTGCAGTCGCGCGGCCCGGTCTTCCAGGAAGTCATCCGCGCTCTGCGCAATGCCGGCCTGCCCACGCCGGGCGCCGACCGCCTCGGCGTCACCAGCCATATCGCCGTCATGGATCTGCTGGCGCTCTGCGACGTGCTGCTCAATCCCGCCGACGATCTGCAGCTGGCGGCCCTCTTGCGCTCGCCGCTGTTCGACATCGACGAGGAAACCCTCTTCGCCCTGGCCCAGCCGCGGGCGAAAGGGCAAACCCTGTGGCAGGCGCTGGCCGCCCATGCCCATCCTGCCGCGGTCGACGCCGCCGCCCGCCTCGCCCGCTGGCGCGGTGAGCTCGATTTCGAGCGCCCCTTCGAATTCCTGACCGAAGTGCTCTATGCCGAGGGCGGGCTGCGCCGTTTTCACACCCGCTTTGGCGGCGAGGTCGATGACGTGGTCGCCGAACTGCTCGAGCTCGCCCTCACCCACGAACAGGGGCCGCAGCCCTCGCTGCAGGGCTTTGTCGCCGACATGCGCCAGCGCTCGGGCTCCATCAAGCGCGAACTGCCCGAATCGGGCGCCGGTATCCGCGTCATGACCGTGCATGGCGCCAAAGGGCTCGAGGCCCCCATCGTCATCCTCGCCGATGCCGCCGCCAAACAGCGCAAGCAGATGATCGGCAAGCCGGTCTATGTCCTTGCCGAGGCGCCAGGGCCCCTGCTGATGCACGCCGCGGGCACCGCCGATCACGTGGCGGCGACCCTGCCCATCAAGCAGGAGGTCGACGCCAATCTCGAGCGCGAATACTGGCGCAAGCTCTATGTCGCCATGACTCGCGCGGAGGACGAGCTCTATGTCACCGGCGCCCTGACCCCCGGCTCGGACGCGGCCACCCAGCTGGCTGGCAGCTGGTATGACGCCATCGACACGGCCCTGCGCCCCCAGGCGCAAAGCCAGACCGATGCCGGCGGCGCCGAAACCGCTCTGGTCTATCCGCGCGAGCGCATCGCCCCGCTGCCGGCCGGTGCCGCCAGTGCCGGGCCGGGTCCCGGCCATCTGCCTTTGCGCTTTGCCCCGCTGCCCGAGGCGCAGGCTATTACCCTGCTGTCGCCCTCGCTGGCCGGCACGGCCACCGGTCCTGGCGCCGCGCTCGATAGCCTGGCCGAACAGGTACGCGATGCCGATGCCGCCCGGCGCGAGGGCATTGCCCTGCACGCTTTGCTGCAGCATCTGGGCCGGCTCGATCCGGCCATATGGCCCGCCATCGCCGACAAGGCGCTGGCGGCCCTCTTGCCTGATTCGCCCGCGGACCATCCCCGTCTCGCCGCCAAGGCGATCGCCATCCTGCAGCGGCCCGAACTGGCATCCGTCTTCGGTCCGGGCAGCCGGGCCGAAGTGCCCTTCCTGCTGGACATCTCGCGTCATGGCCAGCCCGTCCGCCTCAGTGGCCGCATTGATCGTCTGGTGATTGACGACCACGGGGTAATGGTGATCGACTACAAGTCCGACGCGGTCGTGCCCGGGGGGCCGGGCGCCGTGCCGGGGAACTATCTTACTCAGCTGGGATTGTATGCATTGGTTGCAAGTCAGCTCTTCCCCGGACGGACCGTGCATGCGGCCATTCTCTGGACAACACTGGAATCGTTGATGAAACTGCCCTCAGACGCGCTGGCGGCGGGCACTGAAGGCTTCACCTTGCAGTGATCTGCGTTGTACCCGTGCTGGACTCTCACCAGCTTTGGGCGCACACAGACCGCCGCTTAGAACAAAAGGCAAATTCCCATGACTACTCATGTTTCCGACGCCAATTTTGGCGAGGAAGTCCTCAACTCCAAAGAGCCCGTCCTCGTGGATTTCTGGGCGGAGTGGTGCGGGCCGTGCCGCGCAATTGCGCCCGTGCTCGACGAGCTTTCCACGGAACTGGCCGGCCGGGTCAAGATCGTCAAGCTCAATGTCGATGACAATCCCGGTACCGCCAGCAAATATGGTGTCCGCTCCATCCCGACCATGATCCTGTTCAAGGGCGGCGAAGCCGCCGACATGAAGATCGGTGCCGGCACGCCCAAGGCAGGCCTCACCAAATGGCTCGAAGGCCACGCCGCCGCCTGATTGGTGGCGCCGCGAGAATTCTGACGCCGCTGGAGTGATCCGGCGGCGTTTTGCTGTGCCGGGCAGGGGCGGAAAGACTTTCTAACCGCAGCCCCCAACCAGATGCTGTATGCCTTGTCGGCGCCGGCCCCCAGGTCTAGCCTCCGTGCAGATCGATTTGGAGGAGCCGCCATGGCCCTGGACGTTGATGATGCCAGTTTCGCCCGCGAGGTCCTCGCCGCCGAGCAGCCCGTTCTCGTGGATTTCTGGGCTGAATGGTGCGCGCCCTGCCTGGCCATGGCGCCGACGCTGGATGAACTCGCCGTCACGCTGGCCGGCACCGTCAAGATCGTCAAGCTCGACGTCGCCAGCAATCCCGCCATCACCAGCCAGTACAATGTCCGCAACATGCCCACGCTCATCGTCTTCAGGCAGGGCCAGCCGGTGGACATGAAGGTGGGCGCCGGCCAGTCGCGCGTGCAGCTGATCAAGTGGCTGGAGTCGCACGCCGCCTGAGTTTGCACATGCGGGCACTTCTGCTAGGTCTGGCGCCAACAAGAAGACTCTAGGGAGCAAGCCCATGGCGCCACTCGATCTCGCTGCCGCCCCGTTCCATCTCGACGATGACGCCATGGCCTGGGTGCATGCCACGCGGGACGGCCTGGCGCCGCGCGACAAGCTGGCCCAGCTCTTCGTCCTGATCGCCCGCGGTACCCCGGCCGAAACCGCAGAACTGGTGCGCAGCTTCAAGCCCGGTGGCATTACCCGCATCTATTCGGCCGATCTGGCCGTCGAGATTGCCCTGTCGCGCGAACTGGTGGCGCTCAGCCCGCTGCCCCTGCTGGTCAGTGCCGATCTCGAAGGCAGCCGCATGAGCCTGCCGCTGGGCACCAGCGTGCCCAATCCCCTGGGCCTGGCCGCCGTCGATGATCTGGACGCCACCACGGCCATCTCGACCCTGATGGCGCGCGAAGCCGCCGCGGTGGGCCTCAACTGGAGCTTCACCCCGGTCATTGATCTCAACATCGCCTGGCGCAGCGCCATTGTCGGCACCCGCTCCTATGGCAGCGATATCGACAAGGTCGAGCGCCACGCTCTGGCCCAGATCGCCGCCTTCCAGGCCAATGGCATTGCTGCCACCGTCAAGCACTGGCCCGGCGAAGGCTATGACGACCGCGACCAGCACCTGGTCACCACCGTCAATCCGCTGTCGATGAGCGACTGGGAGGCCAGTTTCGGCCGCCTCTACCGCAAGGCCATCGCCGCCGGCGTCATGAGCGTGATGTCAGCCCATATCGCGCTGCCCGCCTATGCCCGTGCGCTCGATCCCGATTGCGGTGCCGAGGCCTTTCGCCCCGCTTCGCTCAGCCGCATTCTCAACGAGGACCTGCTGCGCCGCGAACTCGGCTTTAATGGCCTTATCGTCTCGGACGCCACCGGCATGGCCGGCCTCGGCGACTGGGGCCCGCGCGACCAGACCCTGCCCGAGGTGATCATCGCCGGCTGCGACGTCATCCTCTTCTCCAACGATCCCAATGCCGATCTGATGCGCCTGGTCAAAGCCGTGGCCGATGGCCGCCTGAGCCAGGAGCGGGTCGACGAGGCCGTCACCCGCGTTCTCGCCCTCAAGGCCGCCCAGGGCCTGCACCTTGCCCGTCCGGCGCCCGATCTGGAGACGGCTCGCCAGATCGTCGCCACCGCTGAACACCAGATCACCGCGGCCTCGGTCACCGCCCGCGTTCCTACCCTGGTCAAGGACGTCAACCACCTGCTGCCGCTCTCGCCGGGCAGGCATCACCGCGTGCTGATCTATTCGGGCGGCGTCATCCTGCCCTTCATGCCCGAGCCGCTGCCGCTCAGCGTGCCGATGCGGCTTGAGGAAGAAGGCTTTGCCGTCACCGTCTTTGAGCCCGGCATGGCGGTCAGCGCCAAGGACTACGACCTGGTGCTGTACCTCTTTGCCGAAGAGACCACTTTGGGCCGCAGCCGCATCTTCATCGACTGGGTCAAGCTCACCGGCTCCACCCTGGGCGGCATGACCCGCTACTGGCACGATGTGCCGACGCTGATGATCTCGTTCGGCTATCCCTATTACCTCTACGACGCGCCGCGCGTGCCCGCCTATGTCAACGCCTATGGTTCGAGCGAGGCGCTGCAGGCGGCGGTGGTCGAGGCCATTCTCGGCCGCGCCCCCCTTACCGGCACCAGCCCGGTCGACCCCTTCATCGGCAGCGAGCAGGGCAGATACTGAAGGCGCTGCCTCAGTCCGGCGGCGTGCCATTCTTGGCCAGCACATCGCCGGCCAGGTAGAGCGAGCCGCAGATCAGCACCCGTGCTCCGCTGACCTGGGCCGCGGCCTGCAGCGCCGAGACGATCGAGCGCTTCGGGCTGGCGGCAAAGCCGGCCGCGCGCGCCTGCCGGGCAATGGTATCGGCCTTGTGCGCATTGGGCTCGCCCGGCACACCCAGCGTGAAGATCGCCTGCGTCTGCCCGGCAAAGGGGGCAAGGAAATCCGCCGGATTGCGGGTATTCATCATCCCCATGATCAGCACCAGCGGCGCCGGCCGCGCCCGGTTCATCTCCGCCATCGCCTTGGCCAGAGCCGTGGCGCCATGCACATTGTGCCCGCCATCCAGCCATAGCTCGGCGCCGGGACCCAGCAGGTCGCGCAGCTCGCCCTGCAGCGGCATCATCCGCGCCGGCCACACCACCTGGCGCAGGCCGCGGGCAATCGCCGCTTCGTCCACCGGCAGGCCGAAATGCCGCGTCGCGGCAATGGCCAGCGCCGCATTGTCGAACTGATGCGCCCCCAGCAGCGCCGGCGGCGGCAGGTCGAGCAGCCCGTCCTCGTCCTGGTAGACCAGCCGTCCGTCCTGCGCCGTGCCGTGAAAGTCCTCGCCTTGCCAGATCGGCCGCACGCCCAGCCGGTGCGCCGCGCGCTCGATCACCGCGCGGCCCTCTTCCTGCTGCAGCCCGATCACCGCCTTGCTGCCGCGCTTGAGGATGCCCGCCTTGCTCACCGCGATCTCGGCAATGGTATTGCCCAGATAGCTCTGATGGTCGAGATCGACCGGGGTGATGATCACCCCCAGCGGATGCGCCACGATATTGGTGGTGTCATAGGTGCCGCCCATGCCGGTTTCGAGCAGCAGATAGTCCGCCTTGCTCTCGGCATAGAGCACCATGGCCGCCACCGTCGTCACCTCGAAAAAGGTGATCGGCCGGCCCGCATTGACCGCCTCGACGCGCTCCAGCACGGCGTTGAGCCGCCGCGTATCGACCAGCTTGCCGGCCAGCCGGATCCGCTCGTTGAAGCGCACCAGATGCGGCGAATTATAGACATGCACCGATTTGCCCGCCGCCTCGAGAAAGGCCCGCAGATAGGCAATCGTCGAGCCCTTGGCATTGGTGCCCGCCACATGGATTACCGGCGGCAAGCGGTCCTGCGGTCGCCCCAGCGTTTCCAGCAGCGGCAGCATGCGGTCAAGGCTGAGATCGATCAGCTTGGGGTGCAGCGCCGCAAGGCGCTTGAGGATGGCATCGGTGCGCGACATGCGGACTCCGGGCGGAGACGAGGGAACCCTCGTTTACGCCAGAGTCTGGCTTGATCTCAAGGGTTTGCGTCGGGCCTCGCGCCTTTGTCGCCCCGGCGCGAACCGGGGCGACGGCATTGCTCCTGGCGTGGCCCGCCTAGAACTCGTTCCAGTCCTGCGCCACGGCGGCATTGCCCTGGCTGAGATACTGCGCCGCGGCCTTGCGCGCCACCGGGGCGGCCGGTCTGGCCACAGGCCTTGCCGCCGGCCGGCCGGCGACTGCGGCCCGCGCCATGACCGCACTGCTCGATCCGCCGCCCGTGGCAAACACCGCCACGATCTCGTCGAGTTCACCGGCCTGGCTTTCCGTCTGCTCGATGGCGGCATTGATCTCCTCGACCAGCGCCGCATTGTGCTGGGTCATCTCGTCCATCTGCCGCACGCCGACATTGACCTCCTCGATGGCCGAAGCCTGCTCGCGGCTGTCGCGGGCAATGCCTTCCATCACCGCGCTGGTCTCGCGCACGCCCACCAGGATCGCCTCCAGCTTGCCGGCCGCTTCCGCCACCAGCTTGGTGCCGCCCGCCACTTCGCTCGCGCTCTGCTCGATCAGCACCTTGACATCGGCCGAGGCCGAGGCCGCCGACTGGGCGAGGCGACGGACTTCCACGGCAACCACGGCAAAGCCCTTGCCGGCGTCGCCCGCCCGGGCCGCTTCCACCGAGGCGTTCAGCGCCAAAAGGTTGGTCTGGAAGGCAATGTCGTCGATCAGCCCGATAATGTTGGAGATCTTGGCGCTCGAACTGGTGATCTTTTCCATCGCCCCGGTCGCCTGGCCCATCACCAGGCCGCCCTCTTCGGCCGTCAGCGACACCGATTGCGATTTGGCGCTGGCCTCGCCCGACTTGTTGGCATTGGCCAGCACGGTGGCGGCCAGCTGCTCCATGGTCGCCGAGGTCTCCTCGATCGTCGCCGCCTGCTTGGTAGTGCGTTCGGAAAGGTCATTGGCCCCGGCCAGGATCTCGCTGGTGGCCGTGCGCAGCGACTGCGAGGTATTCTTGAGCCGGTTGACCACGTCGGTCAGCCGGTCGGCCACCGCATTGGTATCGGCCTGCAGATGGGCAAAGGCGCCCTGATACTGGCCTTCCATCCGCTCGGTCAGGTCGGTATTGGCCAGCGCCTTGAGCACGCGCCCGGTTTCACTCAGGCCATCTTCGACGGTCTTGACCAGGCTGTTGACGCTGCCGGCCAGGCTGTTGAGCTCCTGATCGGGAAATTCCGCGCTGACCCGCTTGGAGAAGTCGCCGGCAATCGCCGAATCCACCACTTCGCCGAAGGCCCCCTGCAGCTGGCTCATCATCACCCGACGCTGCGCCTCGTCGGCAATGATGCGCGCCGCCTCGGCCTCGGTCATCTGGCTGACCTTGAGTCCCTGCTCGCGGAACACTTCCACCGCCCGCGCCATATTGCCGATTTCGTCGCCGCGATCCTTGCCATCCACCGCGACCGTGAAGTTCCCGGCCATCAGCGCCTGCATCGTGCGCGTCAGCGCCGAAATCGGCTGGGTGATCGAGCGCCCGATCAGGGTTGCGAGCAGCAGCACGACCAGGGAGATGCCGCCGGTAATGCCAAGCTGGACCAGCAGGGTGCGGAAACTGGCCGCCCGCAGGTCATCGACATAGACGCCGGTGCCGACCACCCAGCCCCAGGGCTTGAAGTAGGAAACATAGCTCAGCTTGTCCACCGGCTCGGTTTCCTGCCCGCGCGGCCACTGGTAGCCGACAAAGCCGCTGCCCTGCGTCTTGGCGACGGTCATCATTTCCTGGAAGAATTTCTTCCCCGTCGGGTCTTCCATGTTTGTCTGGTCGGTACCCTCGAGCGCCGGCTTCATCGGATGCATCAGCATCACCGCGGCGTCGCTGGTGACGAACATATATTCGACGCCCCGATAGCGGATGTCGCGCAGCGCCTGCAGTGCCATGGCCTGGGCGGCCTCGACGGTCATCGCGCCGGTCTGGCTGCGATCATAGGCGCCCTGGATGATCGACGACGCGGTATCGGTAATGGCCATCAGCTCGCCCTGCCGCAATTCCTGCCGCGTCGAGTCCAGCGACGTGATGCTCATATAGGCCATCAGGCCCAGGGTCACGAGCGAGAGACCGACGAGAAGATAGATACGAACTGCAATGGATAGTTTTGACATCCGAGCACATTTCCGGGTTCTGCGTCCAAGAGGCATGAGGACTTCGACGCGATTGACGCTGCGACGGGTCTCTCGCGAGACCTGCCATCGGTTACATGGTGCGGCGGATTTTATAATTTTGTACTAACGAATATTCGTACCATATGGCACAGAACTTGAGGATTGTACTCATAGACAGCAAGGTCAAGTAAAGAGACAATTAAATAGACGTTAAGGCGGCACAAGCGCGGACGGCTATAGTAGATAGGAGCGGGTCAGCAAGCATATATGCCGCCGTGGCGCCTTACCCCACCCGCCCTGCCGGGGCGAAGGGGCAGGAAAAAAGCGCCCATGGGGCGCTTCTCGATCTTGTGGGGGGGCGGCGGGCAGGTCGCTGGGCCCGCCTAGAACTCGTTCCAGTCCTGCGCCACGGCGGCATTGCCGTGGCTGACATAGTGTCCGGCCGCCTTGCGCACCGGGGCGCTGCGCCGCTGCGCGGCCGCCGCCCGGCTGGTGGATGGCGCGGCAGCCGCGCCATTGGTGGCGAATACCGCCACGATCTCGTCGAGTTCGCCGGCCTGGCTTTCCGTCTGCTCGATGGCGGCATTGATCTCCTCGACCAGCGCCGCATTGTGCTGGGTCATCTCGTCCATCTGCCGCACGCCGACATTGACCTCCTCGATGGCCGAAGCCTGCTCGC